>OLGX01000001.1_pt1 | contig 526093 bp, 467 predicted proteins | sample 1609451 | NCBI WGS metagenome assembly OLGX01 (sample SAMN05416834, study PRJEB24817) | seawater metagenome | isolation source: Sea water | place: Canada:Atlantic | collected 2013-07
GGACACCGCCCTTTCACGGCGGTAACAGGGGTTCGAATCCCCTTGGGGACGCCATCTACTATTTTAAGTACAGTATTAAAGCAGTGTGACACCGCACTCTCTATGCACGCCGTATCAAGAGTGCTGATCTCTTGGGGACGCATTTACTTTTCTAAAGTAGGTCAGTGTTATTAAGATTTAAACATACCTCACAAAGCATTTCCCATAGTCATATATAAATTACCTTTCAAAGTTAAATATTTAGCTCTATCAGATCACAGCTCTAAAAACATTTATATCAACCCGCAATAATACTTAATCATTTTGCTGAGCTAAACGTGTCACAACCCACGTTAAAAACTCTTATTTAGAAAAAATAAAGAACGATTTTTTGCCTTGCTACTAAAACATTTTTCTACCCTCAAAATAACTCAATAAATTAAGCGAATTGGTATTAATTAAAGTATCTGTATTTTTTATTCAGGGCTAATAAATATTCTACTTGTTAGCATGTATAAAACTTCCAAAGAATGAGGAGGATTTATGGCAAGTGGATGGGCGCGTGATGGCGCAATTCAAGATCAAATAGATGCTAGTGTTAATGATGCAGTGCAATACGCAAGAAGTAACCTAATTTCAGGAGCGAGCGCTGAGCTTTGTGATGAGTGTGACGAGACGATACCACAAGCAAGAAGGTTAGCGTTGCCAGGCGTGCGCTACTGCATTTCATGCCAAGCGGAATTAGAAGGGCTACCAAGTAATTCTAACGCGTTTAATCGCCGTGGTAGTAAAGATAGTCAATTACGATAAAGGTGCTCAAGGCACCTTTTTTTATGGGTAAAATACCACCCGTGATTATTTATGACTTTTTCTGAATAAGCTCTATTGAATACCCATCAGGGTCTTTAACAAATGCAATTTGAGTTGTTCCACCTTTAACTGGACCGGGCTCTCGGCTTACATTACCACCAGCAGCTTTTATGTCATCGCATGCTTTGTATATATCATCAAATTCAATTGCGATGTGTCCGTAGGCATCACCTTGGCTATAGTTATCTTGATCCCAGTTATATGTGAGCTCAAGTACCGTTGTATCTTTTTCATCGCCATAACCAACAAAAGCCAAAGTGTAGCGGTACTCTTCATTTTCAGAGCGTCTAAGCTCTTTCATGCCGAGAATGTGGGTGTAAAACGCGATAGATTTTTCTAAATCAGCAACGCGAAGCATAGTGTGTAATAAGCGCATTTAAGGAACCTCAGGCTTTATTTTGATGTAATTCATCAGCTATATCTATTTCTAAAAAAATATTTAGAGACAGCTGATTATTTTATAAGTTTTAAATTATATGAGGGCAGGAAATGTGTATTACAAGCAAAAAAGCTTTCTTTAATATTAAAGTCTGTCGAATTGAATCATCTGTTGTTGATATATGGGTTAACAGTTTAACTTAATTACCAATTTTGGCTTTTCATATGGCTGGTTAGCGAATTATTTGTGCTTATTGGTCAACCTCCCAAGGCCTATTCGTTTAAATATTATTTAACATCGTTTTGGCATGAAAATTTAATTTAATAGTTTTCATCATATTGTATTTATTGAATTATATTATTTCTATTAACTTTTGGTTGTAACTTTTCAGCTTACAAAAATAACTTATTGGTTGACAATAAAGGCGTTTGGTAATAATGTTTTTACATACCAATTGGTAACCTCCTGAGCGTTGTTGCTAAATGGCTTAGTAAATAATCAGAGTTACACATGATTATATAAGTAAATAAGAGATAAAAAATGCTGCGTTTAATGAGAGTTAGATAAGCCATTTTACTTACTTTAACAAGTACAAACCTTATTCTATTTATCTAATAAAGTGGCTCTACTGAATTAAATAAAGACAGAGCGTACCTATTTTATGGGGTAAATAATTACTCACTCACTCTCATAAAAGTTTGCGCCATCATATCTAGGAGTTATTCATGTCAAAACCTGTAATCGGTTTCATCGGTCTAGGCCTTATGGGCGGCAATATGGCCGAAAATTTACAAAACAAAGGCTATGAGCTGATTGTTATGGATTTGAGTAAGGATGCAGTTGCTGCATGTGTCGCTCGAGGCGCAAAAACAGCAAGCACAGCAAAGGAACTAGCTTCAGGTGCAGATATTGTAATGCTTTGTCTAACAACGTCAGCTGTTGTTGAAAAAATAGTTTACGCTGACGACGGTATTTTAGCGGGCATTAAAGAAGGCGCAGTACTTGTTGACTTTGGTACATCAATTCCATCTTCAACTAAAAAAATTGGCGCTGATTTAGCTGCAAAAGGTGCTGGTATGATTGACGCACCGCTTGGTCGTACACCTGCACATGCAAAAGATGGTTTATTAAATATTATGGCTTCTGGCGACATGGCAACTTTTAACAAAGTGAAGTCAGTGTTAGAAGATCAAGGCGAGAACGTTTTTCACTTAGGTGATTTAGGTGCTGGCCACACGACAAAGCTGATCAATAACTTTATGGGGATGACCACAGTATGTGCAATGTCACAGGCATTTGCAGTTGCAGAACTTGCAGGTGTTGACCGTCAACAGTTGTTCGACATTATGTCTACCGGCCCGTCAAATTCTCCATTCATGCATTTTTGTAAAAACTATGCAGTAGACAACGTAAGCGACCTTGGCTTTTCTATTGCTAATGCAAATAAAGACCTTGGTTATTTTTTACAAATGGTTGAAGACTTAGGTACTCAATCAAAAATTGCTGAAGGGTCGTCTGCTAACTTACAAGCAGCATTTGACGCAGGTATGGGCCAAGGTAACGTGCCAGAAATTTTCGATTACTTCAAAAAACTAGAAAAGTAATTTTGAGCTATAAAGCGCTTTAAGTTTTTTAATTTAAAGCGCTTAAACACACATGACACCAATCGACTTAAGTCTTTATGTATTGTCAGCACAGTAACCCCTGACAGCGCATTTACTTAGTCACAACGAAAAAGAGTTAACTATGCGTTTGATTAGTACAATAAAGCTTAGTCTAGTTCTCATCGGTTGCCTATCTACACAAATAGCGGCCAAAGATTATTTTGTAGACAACAAACAGGATTTTAACGATATTGCGGCAAACTTAGTTGCAGGCGATAAGGTTGTTCTTAAAAATGGAACTTGGCTTGATTTCGAAATTTTATTACAAGGTCAAGGCACAAAAAATGCACCTATTACGTTAACAGCCGAAACACACGGCAAGGTTATTTTATCAGGCCAATCTAATCTTCGTCTTGCGGGCCAGTACCTTGAGGTTTCGGGCTTAGTTTTCAAAGAGGGTTATACGCCAAGTTCAGCGGTAATAGAGTTCCGTCGCAATAAAAAAGAGTTAGCTTACCATTCACGTGTTACCAATGTTGTAATCGATAATTATAATAATCCAGATAAGCGAGAGTCAGATTACTGGGTGGCTTTATATGGTAAGCACAACCGCTTTGATCACAGCCATTTAATCGGCAAGCGAAATAAAGGTGTTACGGTTGCTGTAAGATTAAATAGCGAGCAAAGCCAGCAAAATTATCACCAAATAGATCATAATTTCTTTGGTTACCGTCCTACTTTTGGCTCTAATGGTGGTGAAACCCTACGTATTGGCACTAGCCATTACTCACTAAGTGATTCATTTACAGTAGTTGAAAAAAATTATTTTGAACGCACTAACGGTGAAGTAGAAATCATCTCGGTAAAATCAGGTAAAAACCAAATTCGTAATAACGTATTTTTTGAATCTCGCGGTACGTTAACCCTTCGCCATGGTAATGGCAATGTAATTGAAGAGAACATTTTCTTTGGTAATGGCGTAGACCACACTGGCGGTATTCGTATTATCAATAAAGACCAAATTGTAAGAAATAACTACCTTGAAGGGCTCACAGGTTACCGATTTGGTAGTGGGTTTACCGTTATGAACGGTGTACCAAACTCGCCAATTAACCGTTACCACCAAGTTGAAAACGCAACCTTAGAAAACAACACCTTTGTAAATGTAAGCCATGTACAACTTGCTGCAGGTAGCGATGCAGAGCGAAGTGCTGCACCTATTAACAGCGTAATGAAAAATAACCTGATTATTAATCAAAATGGCGAGCAGCCATTTACTACATTCGATGATGTAAGTGGTATTGCTTTGACCAACAACGTTGCAAATACCACTGTATTAAAAGAGCTTGCTTATGGTGTTAAAAAGCAAAATGTAACACTTAGCAAAGCAAGTAACGGCTTACTTTACCCTAAATCAAGTAATGTGAAAGCAGGTGCTAAACGTGGTTTAAATGTGCTAAAAAAGGACGATATCGGCGTTAGTTGGTATCCAAAAATAGCGCAGGTTGTTGAGTTTGACTCAGGTAAAACGCATCAAGTTAAAGCAAATGTAAGCGACTTACTTAATGCAATTAATAACGCCCAATCTGGAGATGTGCTAGCGCTTGCAGATGGCCAATACGATGTATCAAAACTTATTAAGATTAGTAAAGCACTTACTATTAAAGCTAAAAACCCAGGTAAAGCAAAGCTTACTTATCAGCGTTCTACTTTATTTGAAATTCACGATGGCGGTAGCTTAAAGCTAGATGGTTTAGTTATCTCTGGTGAAAGCGCACCCGATGCTATAGGCAACAGTGTAGTTCGTACTCAAAAATGGGGTATGGTCGATAACTACCGTTTTGAAATTCATAACTCACAATTAATTAAGTTAGATATTAATCACTCGTTTCACTTTTTTGTAACGGGTAAAGGTGCAATGGCTGATGAAATTACACTAACAAATAATACTTTTAACAACGTAACCGGTGACATATTACGCCTTAACACAGAAATAGAAGACCTAGGTATTTACAACGCTGAATACGTTACTGTTATTGGTAACAACTTTAATGATGTAAAAGGCGGCTTGCTAAAGCTATACCGAGGCGGCTCAGATGAGAGTACATTTGGCCCTCACTTTGAAATGAAAAACAACACGCTAAATAATGTTGGCCTTGGAAAACGCAATAAAGAAAAGGCCAGTATTTATGTTCATGGAGTGCAGGTAACTGAAATTGAAAATAACGCATTTGTTAATTCAGCACCCGTTGTAATTGAGCACACTGTTGGCGAGCCAATCACTGAGGTATCGCGCAACACATTTGATGCAACATCCGCCCCAAGTGTTAAAGAGCTTAGAGTCGCAGGCCCTCACACCGCAATACTTGAAGATAACAACGTGATAAATAAGGCGCTTTGAACTAATGAATTTATTTAAACGAAATACACACATACAAGCCGCTATTTTAGCTTTATTTTCATTATTATTGTCGTCAGTTGTGAGTGCAGCATCGCATCCAAATCTGGTTATTACTGTTGACGACGTAAAGCTTATGCGCCAAGCAATAAAAGGCGAAGGGCAGTTTACAGCGGCATATAAAAATTTAAAAACACAAGTAGACGAGCAAATAACGCAACCTATTACGGTGCCCGTGCCTAAAGATGGTGGGGGCGGCTATACGCACGAACGTCATAAAAAGAACTACCAGTTAATGTATAACGCTGGGATTATTTATCAATTAAGCCAAGATGATAAATACGCATATTATGTGCGCGATATGTTGCTTCAATATGCTGAGCTTTACCCTACGCTAGGGTTACACCCAAAACGTAAAATGAATTCTCAAAACCCAGGTAAGTTTTTTTGGCAAAGCTTGAATGAAGCAATGTGGCTTGTTTATACAATTCAGGCATACGACTTAATTCATGATTCGCTAAGTGATGAAAATAAAAAAGTGATAGAAGGCGATTTATTACGTCCTGTTTCATTGTTTACGTCAGTAGGTCAGCCTTCAACATTTAATAAAGTGCATAACCATGGTACCTGGGCTACTGCAGGTGTGGGTATGGCAGGTTATGTGTTAGATGAACCTGAGTGGGTAGAAAAATCACTCTATGATTTAAACAAATCGGGCAAAGGTGGTTTCATTAAGCAATTAGAAATGCTGTTTTCTCCACAAGGCTATTACAACGAAGGACCTTATTATCAACGTTTTGCATTACTGCCGTTTGTTACCTTTGCAAAAGCAATTGAAAACAATGAGCCACAAAGAAAAATTTTTGATTACCGCGATGGCATTTTACTAAAAGCAATTGATACCACTATTCAGCTTAGTTATAACGGTTTGTTCTTCCCGATTAACGATGCCATAAAAAGTAAAGGTATTGACACGATTGAATTAGTACAAGGTGTAACGGCTGCTTACGGTTTAACTAACGATGCGGGTTACCTAGACATTGCTAAGTATCAAGATCAGGTAGTCCTTACAGGCGACGGTTTAAAGGTGGCTCAAGCGCTAGATGATAAGAATGAAACGCCATACATATTCAAATCAGTTGCCTTTGGCGACGGTAACGATGGAAAGCAAGGCGCTTTAGTGGTTATGCGAACTAAGGTAGGCGGCGATCAAGCCCTTTTGTTTAAACCTGCTGCACAAGGTTTAGGTCATGGTCACTTTGATAAGCTTACATGGCAGTTTTACGACCATGGTAACGAAATCATATCTGACTACGGCGCGGCACGCTTTTTAAATGTAGAGGCTAAGTACGGTGGCCGTTATCTTCCAGAGAACGAAACCTATGCAAAACATACTGTTGCGCATAACACTGTTGTTGTAGATGAAACATCTCACTTTAATGCCAATGTAGAAGTAGGAAATAATAACTATCCTAAGCTTAACTTTTTTGAAACCAATGAGTTTGGCACTGTCGCAAGTGGGGAAATAACCACAGCCTACAAAGGGATTGCATTAAAACGTATTTTAGCACTTGTTAACTTACCAGGGCTAGAAAGCACTGTAGCACTTGACATGTTCGATATAGATGCAAATAAAGCGCATCAATTTGATTTGCCTTTACACTATAAAGGCCAATTGATTGATACCAACTTTAGCTTACGTGCTAATACAAAGCAGCTAAAGGCTCTAGGTGAAAGCAATGGTTATCAACACCTATGGTTAAAAGGACAAGCAACGCCTGAAAAGGGGTTAGCAAAGGTAACATGGTTAAATGATAATGGCCGCTTCTATACACAAACAAGCCTAGTTAACGGCGACGAGTTATTTTTATTTACTCAAATAGGCGCAAATGACCCTAACTTTAACCTACGCAACGAAAATGGTTTTATTCGTCGCGTAGAAGGGCAAAAACAACACACGTTTGTGTCTGTTCTAGAGCCTCATGGTGAATATAATCCAAGCAAAGAATACACATTAGAAGCAGTTAGCCGTGTTTCAGAGTTAACGTACAGCACACAGGGTGACTTAATACTTGTTGAACTAAACGTAAAGAATACGCCATATTTAGTTGCAATTAATAAGTCACAAAGCGCAGCTAAAAACGATTTCACATTTAAAAATAAGTCATTCACCTTAAGCGACCGACTTGGCGTTTATGCGTTGAAGAATAATTAGGAGTAATTAGGATGCAAAAGCAAAGTGCACATTTTTCATTTGGTGACAAAACTGAAATTGAAGATCTAGGCAATGGTTTAAAGCGTCAAATGTTAGGATTTAACGAAGAACTAATGGCCGTTAAAATTTGGTTTGAAAAAGGCGCAATTGGTTATAACCATGCGCATAGACACTCACAAGTAACCTACGTAGTTGAAGGCGAGTTTCACTTTAATATTGACGGTGTAACTGAAATTTTGAAACCGGGTGATAGCTGTTTTATTCCTCCATTTGCCGATCATGGCGCTACGTGCCCAACAGGTGGTATTTTAATCGATACCTTTAGTCCAGCCCGTGAAGACTTTCTTGAGGAATAATTATGCAACTTAAAGGCTTACGCTGGTGGGTTATTGCGTTAATCGCGTTAGCAACCATCATAAATTACATTGACCGCCAAGCACTAAGTGTACTTTGGCCAGATATTGTAGAAGAACTATTTCCTGATGAATCTGCATTAGAACGTAAACAAATCTACGCAAACATTTCTATTGTGTTTGTATTTGCCTACGCATTTGGCCAAGCCATTTTTGGTAAAATATTTGACTGGGTGGGTACCCGTTTTGGTTTTGTGTTATCAATTGGTGTGTGGTCGTTGGCAACAATTGCTCATGCATTTGCGCAAGGCGTTTTAAGCTTAAGTATTTTTCGTGCCATTTTAGGTGTAGCTGAAGCCGGTAACTGGCCAGGTGCAGCCAAGGGTAACGCTGAATGGTTCCCAACTAAAGAACGTGCGCTTGCACAGGGTATTTTTAACTCAGGTGCTGCAATTGGTGGCATTATAGCAATACCATTAATTGCTTACTTAACGGTATATTTTAGCTGGCAAATGGTGTTTGTTTTTGTTGGTGCTTTGGGTTTTTTATGGTTAGTACCGTGGTTGATTTTAGTGAAAGCGCCACCGGGCTCTCACCCTTGGATAAGCGAAGAAGAGCGCGAATATATCCTAACCGGTCAAAGACGTGTTGATGACAACGGCGACGTAACGGGCGAAGACGAAGAAGAGTACAACCCTTCTACTGGCGAGTTGCTTTCTCGTAAACAAAGCTGGGGTGTCATTATTGCATCAGCAGCGATAGATCCTATTTGGTGGTTATTTGTTTTTTGGATACCAATTTACTTAAACGAAGTATATGCAATGGACGTTAAATCTATTGGTATATATGGCTGGGTTCCTTATGTAGGTGCAATGTTTGGCGCATGGTTTGGTGGTCTATTGGCTCAAAACAGACTTAAATCGGGTTGGAATACTGATAAAACTCGTAAGCTGACAATTACGCTTGGCTGTTTAATTATGCTCCCTGCATTATTAGCTATGGCAAATCCAGGTGGCCCGACTACGGCTGTTCTTATAATGGCTGTTATTCTGTTCGGTTTTCAAACTGCTATTGGTAATGTCCAAACTTTACCAAGTGACTTACTAGGTAAAAAGGCGGTCGGTACTTTGTCTGGTTTTTCAGGCATGGCTGCAAAACTGGGTGCGGTAGGCCTTACTTCACTGGTACCAATATTAACTGCTGATGGTAATTATGCTCCGGCATTCATAATTGGTGCATCACTTGCCATTATAGCAATGGCTGCAGTGTGGATTTTAATTCCTAAAATTGAACCTCTTAAAAAGCCTGATTAATCTGCTTCAACTGCTATGCCAACACGCCAGTGCCTGCGCATAGCAGTTAGTTACAAAGGATACTTTCAAAAATGAATACTATTTATTTTATGGGTGAATGCATGGTAGAGCTCAGGGCTATGAGCGCTGCTACGTTACATCAATCTTTTGCAGGCGATGTATATAATTCAGCTGTATATTTGAAACGCTGTTTTCCTGAAGTAGGAACATCTGTAATTACGGCTTTAGGGCAAGACACCCTAAGTAAAAAAATGCGCGAACGCTTTGAAAGTGAACAGCTTGATACACAGTTCGTATTTAGTCACGAAAGCAAAGTGCCGGGTATGTACTACATTGAGACAGATGAACATGGTGAGCGAAGCTTTATTTACTGGCGCAGTGATTCAGCAGCAAAAAAAACCGTTGAATTTTTAACCCCCGATTGTGTTAGCCAACTACGCCAAGGTGACATGTTCTTTTTTTCAGGAATATCTTTAGCGATTATAGATAAAACATCACGCGACCAGTTTTGGGATGTTTTAAAGCAACTTAAAGACGCTGGTGTAAAAATTGTATTCGATCCTAATTACCGACCCCGTTTGTGGGAGAGTGTTGAAGACACTAAAGCGCAATACCATTTAGCGTTTAGTATTGCCGATGTAACCCTTCCAGGGGTTGAAGATTTAACAACACTCTATAATGTGCATAGTGTTGAGGCGGTCATCGAATACTTAAAACCATATCAAATTAACGAGATCGTTGTTAAAAATGGTCCTGAGTCTGTTATTACACAATTAGACAATACACTTCAAAGTCACACAATAATACCTGTTACTACAGTCATAGATACAACATCCGCGGGCGATGCCTTTAACGGAGTCTATTTAGGCGCTCGACTTTCAGGTAAGCCAATTGCAGATGCAGTTCAATTGGGCGCCAAAGCAGCCGGAGCTGTTATTCAACAACCGGGTGCCATTGCACCAAAAGATGTTTTTCAACAGGCAATGGTTGAAGCTGGCATTTAATAAAATTTAAGGCCTCCATACCTCGGCCAAATTACTTAAAATAAAGGAACAACGTTATGACTCGCTTTTCTGAACTTATGTCAGGGCAAACACTGCTACCTATAATTCAAGCTGATACACCAGAGCAGGGGGTACAGATTGCAAAAGCAATGGCTAAAGCAGGCCTTACTTTGGTTGAAGTTGTGCTAAGAACAGACGCCTCAATTGATGCTTTAAAAGCGATTAAAGAGCAAGTCCCAGAGCTTAAAGTTGGCGCAGGTACCGTTATTAACGAAACTATTTTAAAGCAAGCAATTGATGCTGGTTCTGATTTTATTGTTACCCCAGCAGTATCACCTAAATTACTTAGCGCGTTAGCAAAGTGTGGCGTGCCTGTGTTACCTGGCGTATCAAATACCGGTGATATTTTAATGGCGTTAGAATATGGTTTTGAGGAGCAAAAGTTATTCCCAGCTTCACTTGCTGGTGGAGCGCCATTTGTATCAGCTGTATCAAGTGTGTTTAGAGCAGTTAGCTTTTGCCCAACGGGTGGGGTAAGTGAAAGTAATAAAATGGATTATCTTTCTTTAAATAACGTATTTGCAGTGGGTGGAACTTGGGTTGCTAAAAAGGAATGGGTTGCACAAGAAAACTGGCAAGCTATTACTGATTCATGCATTCAAGCAATAAAATAGCAGGGAGCACTAAAATGAATGATTTATCTCCAACTATTTTACCTGGTGTAATAGTGGGTGACGAGGTAAGTGCAATATATGGTCATGCGCGTGCTAATCAGTATGCACTGCCTGCGGTTAATGTGGTTAGCACAACCTCTATTAATGCAACTTTAGAAACGGCTAAAAAAATGAAGTCGCCAGTTATTATTCAACTTTCTAATGGCGGAGCACAGTTTTTTTGTGGTAAAGGGCTTTCATTGCCTGAACAACAAGGTGCAATTCTTGGTGCTGTGAGCGCGGCAAGATATGTTCACAGTGTTGCGGCACATTACGAAGTGCCTGTTATGCTTCATACCGATCACGCCGCTAAAAAACTATTGCCATGGATAGATGGTTTGTTAGATGAAGGCGAAAAACACTTTGCACTAACTGGTAAACCGCTGTTTAGTTCGCATATGATTGATTTATCTGAAGAGTCTTTAGAAGAGAACATAGAAATATGTGAGCGCTACTTAGCACGCATGGCTAAAATCGGGATGACACTAGAAATTGAGCTTGGTTGTACAGGCGGAGAAGAAGATGGTGTTGATAACTCACACCTTGATAGTTCAGCGCTCTATACTCAGCCAGAAGATGTGGCTTACGCATTTGAACGCTTAACTGCTATTAGCCCTAATTTTATTATTGCTGCGTCTTTTGGCAATGTTCACGGTGTATATAAACCAGGAAACGTTGTACTCACACCTACTATTTTAAAAGACTCACAAGCTTACGTGTCTAAAAAATTCAATTTACCAAGTAATTCAATTAACTTTGTGTTTCATGGTGGCAGTGGCTCTGAGGAAGAAAAAATTGCGGAGTCATTAACGTATGGTGTAGTTAAAATGAATATTGATACCGATACGCAGTGGGCATGTTGGAAGGGTATTTTAGATTACTACAACACCAACCAGGCCTACTTGCTAGGTCAAATTGGTAACCCCAACGGTGACGATAAACCAAATAAAAAGTACTACGACCCACGCGTGTGGCTTCGCCACTCTGAGCAGCATATGGTTTCTAGACTAACCCAATGCTTTAAAGATCTTAATTGTGTAAATCGGTATAGCTCATGAAAAGACTAAATACAGTATTAAAAGAAGACGGCGTAAGAACGGATTTAATTTTGCTGATCCGTACCATTTTAGCAACAAGTAAAGAGGTTGCGTTTAGGGTTGGTCAAGGTGAACTTGCAGGGGTGCTAGGCTCCACAATGAATGAAAATATTCAGGGTGAAGTTCAAAAAAAACTAGATATTATTGCCAATCAATTGCTTAAAGATATTCTTCTTGAGGACAGTTCGGTCAGAACAGTGGCCTCTGAGGAAGAAGATCACGCGGTAGGTGGCCACCCTGATGGTGCATTTATCGTTGCTTTTGATCCGCTCGATGGCTCATCGAATATTGATGTAAATGGTCAAATAGGCACAATATTTACTATTTACTTGGCAAGAGACGACGTACCTTTTGACAGTGATGAGCAGTTTAACCAACCAGGTGTAAGCCAAGTGTGTGCAGGTTATGTATTATACGGCCCTTCATCATTACTTGTAATGACCACCGGTGGGCCAACACGCTGTTATACGCTTGACTCAACACATGGCGGGTATTTACTAACAAACCAACAGTTACACATTCCTTCTCAAAGCCGTGAGTTTGCCGTAAATATGGCAAATTACCGTTATTGGGATGAGCCTACACAAGTCTATTTTGACAAGTTGCTTTACACATCTGAAAGCTTTGAAAAAAGTTCAATCCGTTGGAATGCGGCAATGGTTGGCGATGTACACCGAATCTTATGTCGCGGTGGTTTATTTTTATACCCGCAAGATAAGCGGGTAGGCAATGATAATGGCAAAATTAGACTTTTATATGAAGCCAATCCACTTGCAATGCTTGTAGAAAATGCAGGCGGTAAAGCCACATCACGTGGCGCTCGAATTTTAGAGATAGCCCCTGACGATTTACACCAACGAGTACCCGTTACTCTAGGTTCAACTGAACCGGTTGATTATTTTAACAAGTCAGCGCTAAATTAATTGATTACCCTTCACTTCGGTTATTTAGTAACAGAGAACGCTTTTCTCTGTTACTTTCCTCCTCAACTAATTACAAATCTTCTTGTTCTAGGAACTCTTTATTATACAAACTCGTTCAGTATTCGTTTGTATTTTTATATGGCTTTGTAAAACCAATTGGTAAATACCTTATTTCATTTCTACTTTCACCACCTATGTTTTATTTATGCAAAGCCGCACTTAATTCAGTAAATAAGCTGGAAATATCATACTTATTATGGTTACATGACCAAGTTGGTTAACAATTTTGTTTTCAAGTAAAGTAAATTTGGTAACAACTAGTACGATTATTTGGTAACACACACAATAGCTGGCCAAATATTTAACCTATAAAATGGAGAATAGAGGCATCATGAATTTAAAACACTTTGCACTATGCGCTATTGCAGCTGCAATAGTTGGTTGTGACACTGACGCAAATAATAATGACAACGAATTGGGCGCCATTGCTTTGTCAGGGACAGCCACAAGTGGTCAAACATTAACAACAAACGTGTCAGATCCTGATGGTATATCAGGAACTGTTTCTTATTTTTGGTATGCAGATAACGAAGTAATAGAAGGCGCTAATAGCGCATCGTTTACACTTACAGACGATCAAATTGGCTTAGCTATTACAGCTCAAGCTAAATACACCGATGATGGGGGGGTTAACGAGTCGCATATTTCAGATCCTACCTCAGATGTTGCCGCCATTGCATTTCCAGCAAGTGTAACAATAACAGGGGATGCACTTATTGGCTCTGAGCTAACAGCAAATGTTGAAGACGAAAACGGCTTTGATAGCTTAACTGTTGTGTACGAGTGGTTAGCAGATGACGTGGTTATTGAGGGAGAAGTGCTTTCTTCACTTATGCTTACAGAAGCACAGTTTAACCGTGTGATTACAGTTACAGCATCGTTTGAAGACGAACGCGGGTTTGCTGAGTCTGTGACTTCAGCTGCTACAACGCCTGTTGCGCGCGTTAATGCGCAAGGTGATGTAGCAATTAGTGGCACACCGACAGTCGGCAATACGCTTAGCGCCGATATTACAGACATGGATGGCGTATCCGGAGAAATTACTTATCAATGGTTCGCTGATGATGAAGAAATAGTGGGTGCAACCCAAAGCGAATATATTGTAGAGGCTGCATTAATTGGGCAAGCTGTATCAGTACAGGTAACTTATACAGATGACAATGGTTTTGTAGAAGATAATACATCAGAAAAAACAATTCCCGTATCTGCCGTTGCGGTTGATGAAGCGGGAAGTATTGCAATTATAGGCACGTCACCTTACCTAGTTAGCGGTGAATTGACAGCGCAACTAACAGATAATAATGGTATTGAAGAAACAAATGTAACCTACAGCTGGTTTGCCGATGGCGTTGAAGTAGCCGATACAAACAGTAACACGTTTTCACCTGCGGCATATTCAGGTGCGATTATTTCTGTGAGTGCTTCTTACACCGATAACGACGGATTTGAGGGTTCTGTAACTGGTTCACTAGAAACGGTTATTTATTCTCAACTTGTTAGCTCACCAACAGAGCTACTAAGTGCGGTAAGTGGCGGCCTTGCTGATGGTGATGTTGTTGGCCTCAATACCGGTGTTTACGCTGATATGGATGAAGTTTTACTGACTAGTGGTGTAACGCTTCGCGCTGTTGAAGAGCAAACGCCAGTGGTTAGCGGGGAAGTATGTATTCATGTTGCCGCAGGGGTAGAAGGTGCTGCGTTAACAGGGCTTACGTTTAAAAATATAGATACAAAATCAGGCTCATTTTGTGAGACTGAAGAAAGTGCAATTATTTATTCTGAAGGTAATAACTTCGAGTTTACTCAAAATACAATGGATGGCGATGAAGCCGAGTTAAATAATTCGACTTACCACTGGTTAATGATCAAAGGTACGGGCGCGCTAATAGAGCGAAATACATTTAGTAACCGTGATAATGCTGAAAATGGTTCCGTTATTAAAATTGCTTCATCAGGCAGCGACCATGTTGTTCAATACAATTTATTTAGTGGCACCAGTGCGAATCCAAATTTTGGTAACTCAAGCCTTCATTTAATTAATGCGGGAAGTACTACTGGTTCAGATGCAGCTGAGGATGCAAACTTTACGATTCAATATAACCGCGTAGAAAACTTTGTAACTGGTCGTCGCTTAATGCGTGTGCAAACTTCGGGTGCAACTATCAAAGGTAACACTGTTATTAACCCTAATGGCGGGATTTCACTAGAGGATGGTGGTTTTAATAGCGTTACAGATAACGTTATTATTCGTACTACTGATATTGCAAGCTCTAACGATCGTCCTGCTGGCGTATTAATTACGCCTCTTGGGCATACTATTAGCAATAATTATATTGCGGGTATTCGCTCTGGTAACAAAGAAGCAGGTGGTATTGTATTTACTGCAAATCCATTCTCTCAAGCTGATGGTGGTGTTCCAAACTCTGGCAACCAAGCTGTATTAGACGCGGCGGGTGACTTTACGTTGACGGTAACAAACAACACGATTTTGAACTCTCAGCAACCAATCGTGTTTAGTACTGAAATAGGTTCTCGTGCCCCAGTGGGTGATTGTGATGAACTTACAGTGGATAATGCACGTGTGCTTTATGGTTTAACTAAAAATGCATTTGTTATTAACTTTGATGGCAACCTTATTGCTAATGGCTTAGGTGATCAAACTGATGCAGATACCATTGAAAGTAGCGCCTTAACACAAGGGTTATTTTATCCAAATACGCTTGATAGCGACCATGCATTTGAATACGACTGTGATTTAATCAAGCATGATACGTCGGTATTAAGCAACAACTTTGGTTACATGGACAGCCGGGTATCGGGTGATACAAGTGGCGATTGGGTTGCAATCAGAAACTTAAATGGTAACGGCTCGTTTGATACAGATGGTGCAATTGACCAAGATCCAGCAGCAAATGGGAAAGAGGTGCTTGAATATGTAACGGCTACAAGCACTTTACTCGAAACAGCTCCTGCTGGCTTACAAGCTGTGGCAGGTGCTAAATCGCTTTACTACATTCAAGCAAGTGATGTAGGTGTTGGCTCAACATGGGTTGTTAGCAACGACTAGTATTTAGAAAAAACTTAAATTAAACCCCTTTTCTAGGGGTTTTTTTATGCCAGTTATCCAAATGCTATCGAAGAAAATACATGCATTTCTAATTATTTTTCACTACAAAACCGCCTGACCCCTTGGTAATGCTGATTTGTTGTAATTGGTATACCTTATGGTCATGTTGTTTGTGTGAAATTGGTTGATCATCTGTATGTACTTGAGTATATTAACAGCAGTTGTCACATAACATATACAGATGAATAACAAGTCAACACACAACACTCACACAACAATAAACAACGGAGCATAAAAATGTCGTTGAAGTCTTCAAAGAATAATAAAGTACGCTCAGGCCAATTCGCACTGAGTCCTGTAGCTAAATGGGTACGAACAGCCGCAATTGCGAGTGTAGCAAGCTCATGTGTATTTTCAGCGCACGCACAACAAGAACAAGCAAAAGCGACTGAGATCGAGCCTGATGTAGAAATCATTAGTGTTACAGGCACACGAAGAACAATTCAAGATCAAATAGCCATAAAGCGCGAAGCCACAACCGTTGTTGACGGTCTTTCATCTGAAGATATTGGTGATTTACCCGCTTTATCGATAGGTGAAGCATTAGAGTCTATTACAGGCGCAGCATCGCATCGTGAAAATGGCGGGGCAACAGAAATTACCATTCGTGGCCTTGGCCCATTTTTAAGTGCAACACACATAAATGGCCGAGAAGCAACGAATGGTAGTGGTGACCGCTCAGTTAACTTTTCACAATTTCCATCTGAGCTTGTAAAAAAAGTAGCTATTTATAAAACCCAAGATGCTTCAATGATTGAAGGGGGGGTTGCAGGTGTTATTGCACTTGAAACTGTAACCCCACTAGATTTTGGCAAGCAGCGCTTGCAAGGTGAAGTTAAACTAAACTATAACCCGGATGAAAGTAATGTAGATAACTCATTACAAAGTGACTTAGGTTACCGCGGAACATTTAGTTATGTTGACCAGTTTGAATTCGACAATGGCCAAGCAGTTGGTTTTTCTTTTGGTGTACAGCGCCAAGATATTTCACAGCCAGAAGCAGAGTATCGTAGTTCTAGCCCATCTGGTTCGTCACTTTGGGCGTGTTTAAACGATCCTACTAATACCAATGAAGGCTTTTACAGAAGTAGCGCTGGGGATTGTGAGGATCAAGTAAACGGCAGTAATAACCAAGGTTATGACACTGAGATCGATCCAGATACAGGAAAAGCGGTTAGTGATGGTACTCCATACGCATGGACTGGCAGCAGTCGAAGCTTTCGTCAAAACGAAACGTCTGACGAGCGTGATGCGGTATTTTTTGCATTTCAGTATCAACTGTCTGCAGAATGGGATATTAATTTTGATAGCCAAATTTCTGATAGAACGCAACGAGAAGCACGCCATGATTTAATTTTTTTACAAAAGCGTGCAACGCCAGGCGTTACAGGACCATCACTTGTCACTAACGATGTAGGGGGTATTTTACATTGGGAAGGTGAAGAGCGTATTGAGTCAGCTGGTGAGCAATTTTCTCGTGAAGAAAATTACCGTGGTTACGGTTTAAATATCGAACATACGGTCAATGATAGACTGACCATTGATTTAGATTTAGCGTATTCAAAAACGTCGCGTGAAGAGCTGCAAATTTCTAACCGAGGCAGAACCGCTGGCCGTAATTACTTTTCGTGGGATATGGGCGAAAACATCCCACATTTTACGCTTACTGATTTTGACGTAACAGATATATCTAACTTTACTGACAGCTTAAGAACACGCATAGACCGCGAAAATGTTCGTGATAATAAGGTAGTGTCTGCGCGTTTAGATTTTGACTATTTAGTTGATAGCGGTATGTTCACTACAATTCAAGGTGGCATTCGTACTTCAGAGCTTAGCTTTACACAATTTGGTGGTACTAACGGTAACGGTTCTCGTAATCAGTTTACATTAGGTTCAGGCGCTGAGGCACTCGACGTGCTTCAGGGTTGTCAAATTGACTTTCCTGAATCAGGCTTTTTGTCTAGCGTGTCAGATGGAAATATCATCACGCATGTAGATAGCGACGGTAATGTGGTAGATTCAGGTACAGGTTCATCATGGGCGACTTACGACAACGAATGTTTTTCTCGTGCAGTTGTCGCGTCTAATGAGGGTGGCGTATTTGAATACCCTGAGGTCGAATACCAAAACGCAGGAACCATTGATGTAACTGAAAAAACAACTGCTGCTTACTTAATGGCTAATTACGATACAGAAATGTTTGGTAAATTCATTCGTGGTAACTTTGGTTTGCGTATTGTAGATACTGAAGTAACATCAATTGGTTTTAGAAATAGTTTTGATGTTGTTACCAGTGATACAGGGGTTCTTTCTCTGGTTGAATCAGACACTGGCACACTAGATAAAATAAAGGGTGGCGGTGATTACACCAAGTTTTTACCTAGTTTTAACTTAGTGGTTGATTACAGCGAAGATATTTTATTACGTGCGGGTATTTACCGTGGTATGTCGCGTGCAGATCCATCTGATTTGGGTTATAGCCGCTCTTTTCAAGAAGACACATCTGATACAGCCACTACAATTAGTGACTTGTTAGTGGGTGTTAACGGTTCTGGTAACCCAGATACACAGCCTCTAATGTCGTGGAACTACGATGCAGCATTTGAGTGGTATCCTAATGAAGATTCAATTTTTGCATTAAGCCTTTACTATAAGCAGTTCCAAGGCGGCTTCCAACAGCGCACAGTTATTGAAGATTTTGTTGTTGGGGGTGAAACCGTTTCATTGCCTATTACAAATTCAGTAACAAACGACGAAGAAAGTGAGATCTTAGGTCTAGAAACTTCCTTTTCATACCGTTGGGATAGTGGCATTGGTGTTAAGTTTGGTTATAACTATGCTGACACTGATTTTGAATTTGAAGACAGCTTATACGGTGATACATTTGTAACAGACGTTGATGGCAATACGACGCAGCTGCAAGAGGGTATTGTTGAGCCAGGCTCTGTCCCAGGGTTTTCTAAACATGTATTTAGTAGCCAACTTTATTACCAAATAGGTGGCTTTGATACTGCGGTTATTTACAAATACCGTAGTGAGTATTTCCAACCTTATACAAGCAATGGTACACGCTTACGTTATGTTGATTCGGTAGGTGTATGGGAAATGCGTGCATCGTACAAAATTAATAAGCACTTTAGAGTTAAAGCAGAAGCAATCAATTTATTTAGTGCTCCTAAGTCGCAAGATTTCTTCGTTGAAGACAACTTAGGTGAAGTAAACGACTACGGCCCACGCTTATTCTTAGGTTTAAGTTATAAACTGTAATAGTTTATAACTTAAAAAGCCCCAATTGGTTTATACCCATTGGGGCTTTTTATGTTTAGTTATACCAATAAAATAAATAATCCAAACTTTGGGTAATAAATTGATTTGAAGCGGCTATGCTAGCGCCAACGGTATTGAATATTTCTGCTATTGACTCGTTACTGACGTGCAAATTTGCTTTGTTTTTTAGTTAAAATGCTAACTAGAAAACATAATTAAATATCATCAATATTTAACTGGTTATTAAACCTCTTAAGCAGCGTTTAGGTTAAGAAGTATCAATGCGCATTAGTGCTTTACCCATTTAGTCACCCCATTTGATCCTAGGCGCACAATAACCCTCATTTAGCATAATCAATTAATATATTTTCACTCTTTCTAGGCATGTTTTCCTACCTCAAGACAAATCACTTTATTGAGCTAGTTATCAAAAACGAGTCATTATCTAATTTAATTGCTTTTTTTATGTAGCTAAAAGTCTAATAGACTTTTAATTGGTTAACCAATTTTTTGGTTTTTTTCACTTTATACTCAAAAAAACACAGTTTATAGCTAAATAATATAACCGACCAAGTAACCAAAAAATACCTAGCGTGTAGTGATATAGTATTGATTTATTATTTTAAAAACCATATTAATTACAGTAAGTTGTATTTCTGTACTATAATCTTGTTGTGGATAAGTTTAAAAATATGATTTTTGGTAATAACAAATTCAGGTTGATTTGTGATTTTTGACTTACAGGGTGGTTGACCTTTTTGGTTTTGAGTGTAAATATTCAGTTAACCTTTTGTAATACACTAATTCACTTTTTGTATGAAAAGTAACAAGTAGCATAGCGTTTCACACACACAGGAAAAAACTATGAATTATAATTTATCAAAAATCACACTGGCGGTTATATCTGCAACAGCTATGAATATGTCTCTCTCTGTTCATGCGCAAGAAGAGACCAAAAAGGTTAAGGATGATCTGGAGGTAATTGAAGTTTCTGGTATACGTCAGTCTTTAACTAATGCACTTGCTGAAAAACGTTCAGCAGATAGCCTTGTAGAAATTATTCAGTCAGAGGATATTGGTAAGTTACCTGACCAAAACTTAGCTGAAGTACTTGAGAACGTGACGGGTATTCAAATTACACGTCAAGCAGGTGTTGGTACGGGTGTACAAATTCGTGGTACCGATGCAAACCGTACCGAAATAAACGGTGTATCAACAGTGGGTTCAGGCTCTGGACGAAGTGGTATTAGCTTTGAAGATGTGTCAGCGTCGATCATATCTAGTTTAGAGGTCATCAAATCTCCTGAAGCTAAAACAATTGAAGGTTCTGTAGGTGGAACAATAAATCTTAAAACAATTCGCCCACTTCAACTAGGTGAACAATTAGCCACAATTAGAGTGCAAGGCGAGAATAGTAGCCTAAGCACTGATAGCGGTTTACAACCTCGTTTTTCAGGTACCTTTGCAGATAATTGGGAAGGTGACTTTGGTAAATTTGGTGTTTTAGTCAGTGGCAGTTATGCCGAGCAAGATGTGACTGCATTTCGCCCTCGTGCAGATAGAGATAACATAATTACCGCTGATAGCGGGGTCGCGAGTGCACAGTCTTTCGACTTTCTGCCTATTCAGTTCTTTGTGCAAGATTACGATAACTACGAATACGAAACTAAAAACTTTGTAGGTACACTTGAGTGGGCACCAAACGATAATACTAAGCTATATTTTGATGCGGTAGTTAACGACCAAGAGCGTCGCCAAGAAAGCTCTCGTGTTCAGGCGTCAGGTGTCAGTGCACTCAATGACATCTCTGTTCCTGATGCTTTTGAAACAGTTAACTTAGGTTCGCTAGGTGGTACTAACCTAGGGTCAATTCAAGCGGCTTTACGCGGTGTAATCCCGGTAAATTTAGCAAATGATGATGACGATCCAAATTTACGTTTTTCGAGTGACACAAACTCACGCGTAACCGACAGTAATATTTTTAGATTAGGCGGTGAATGGCAAGGTGACAAATGGTTTGTAAGCGCTGAGGTTGCATCGTCATCTTCTGATACAACAACACCAAGCTTTAATACTACGCTTAATTTTATTAACCCAAATGCCCCTTTAGATGCTGGTGGCGGTAACGATAACAGCGTGCCATTTGAATACGACTTATCAGGTGGTGCATTAGCTTTTGGTATTGCAGAGGGTGCTGAATATGCGCCTACGGTTGAGCAATTACTTGACCCGGCAAATGTGGTACTACGTGACGTAAACATTGGGCAAGATACCGTTGAGAACTCTGAAGATGCGTTCCGTATAGATTCAACATACTACACAGATTCAATTGTTACTTCTGTTGATTTTGGTTATCGCTACAGCAAATCAGCGAGTAAGCAGAATGAGATCACATCAAGTGTGGGTTTGCGTTCAATGGCAGATAGCCCAAGAGGTGATTTATTCGCTGACCTTTTAGTAGCTGGCCCGGATAACTTTAATGAGGCTGATGGCCGCTCGTTATATATTGGCGACTTTTTACTTATTGACCCAGAACTCGTGGCTTCAGACCCAGATGCAGTACTTGCAACACTTCAGCAAGCATTACAAACTCATGGTTCTAGCCGCACGCTAAATGCACCAACTTCAAGTTCTTCTGGCTTTTTTGACATAGAAGAAATTACCCACGCTTTTTACGCGCAAGCTAACTTTGAATACGACATGTTCCGCGGTAACTTTGGTTTACGTTATATTCAAACCGATGTTGAATCTACAGGTAACTCAGTAACACAAGATGGCAGTGGTAACGAGCTTGTAACGCGTATTACCAATGAATCAGATTATAGCTTTGTGTTACCACGTTTAAATTTAGTTGCCGATGTGTCAGAAGATGTAGTGGTTCGTTTTGGTGCAGGTAAAGATATTCGTCGTCCAGATTATAATGACCTATCTACCTCTATCACTTACAGCACCAGCCCAAATGATGAAGTTGAATTTGGCAACCCCGGGTTAAAACCAGAAGAAGTATTATCTTACGATCTATCAGCTGATTGGTACTTTACTGAAGCGAGCGTATTTAGCGTAGGTATATTTCATAAAACACGTAAAGAACTTCATGTTAATCAGCTAACTTCGCCGGTAGAAGACCCAGTAACAGGATACAGAGATTTAACAGACCCATGTGAAGGTGGGGGAATTTTCAACCCGATTGCCGACATTAACGTATTTGGCCCTGAAAATGGTCGTGGTGTGTGTGTGGGGACTGAAACTAAAGTAAACGACACTGGCGAAACAACCCAAAAAGGGATTGAGTTTGCGTTCCAGTATGACCTATCTAGCTTTGAAAAAGATTTAGGTTGGGCGTCGGGCTTTGGTGTATTGGCTAACTATACCATTCAAGAGTTTTCTGGTGGTGAAACTGTCAATAAGGCCACTTCAAGAGCAAGCAATGTATTTGCTGCAAGTACCGGTACATCGGGTATTGAAGTAAGCGAAATACAAGGGCTACTTAACTTATCAGAAAATGCCTATAACTTTACTCTGTACTATGAAAAATTTGGTTTATCAGCACGTATGCGTTACACATGGCGTGAAGGTTACCGTTCTAATGATTTCGGTAGTACATCTAGCTTCCCATGGGGCTTTCCAGTGGTGCAAGAAGACCGTGGTCAGCTTAATGCAAGTATTAGCTATGATGTAAACGAGCAGCTTAATATTGGTTTAGAGGCCGTAAATATCACAGAGTCTGAAATTAGTCAGTCATGTGTTAACGAAGGCTCGCTATTATGTTTCCAAGGCCTTACTGACCGTCGTATTACGTTTGGTGCTAGTTACCGTTTTTAAAATTTATGTTGAAAGTGTGTAGCCTTTGAACGGGCGTAAAAAGCAAGCCATTACGGCTTGCTTTTTTTTACAATTAAATTTGATGTTAACAGTGCTAAAAAATGTATTGAAGAGGGCAGCCGCATAGCAAAGCATTTGCCTGGTTACTGATCAGGTTTAGGTGTCTTAAAAATAACTATTTAATTGAGGAGGGTATTAAAAGTTTAACTTGCGAAGTAACGCATCATTTATTTAGTACGAATGGTTTTTAATTACTTTTATTTTTTTAGTTTTAACCTATCTTTTTATTATGAACTTAATTTTTATGAAAAAATTATGAAAGATATTAGTGATTTAAATTTTAAAAACCTACTTGAATACGCTCAGGTAGGCGTGGTTATTCATAACTGGGATACATCGATTGTTTACATAAACCCGACGGGGTTAGCGTTATTGAAATTAGACTACGAGCAAGCAATTGGAAGAGATATTTACGATCCTCATTGGACACTCATCGACGAGCAAGGCAACCTCATGGCCGTTGAGGACTATCCCGTTAATGTTGTTAAATCAACAAGAAAGAAAGTGGTCAATAAAGTTTTAGGTGTTGTTGGCGGGTCAAGTAAGGAAATAAGCTGGTTTATGGCTAATGCTTATTTTGAAGGGCATGACGATGATAAAAATTTTATAGTAGTGACTCTTAGTGATATTTCTGATGCTAAGCAGCAAATTTCGTTTCACGATGTAGTAGAAAATACGCAAGACATGGTGGTTATTACCGATGCAAAAAATATTAAACACCCTGAAGGGCCTAAAATAATTTATGTAAATAAGGCTTTTGAAATTCTTACAGGCTATAGTTCGTCAGAGATAATTGGTGAAACACCCCGAATTTTACAAGGCAACTTAACCGACCCGCAAGCTAAGCAAAGAATTTATTCTGCATTAGAGCGTCACGAAGAAGTAACTGAAACACTGTTAAATTATGACGTGAGAGGGAGGCCTTACTGGGTTGAAATGAATATTATCCCGTTGAAAAATAAGTTTGATGAGGTTACTCATTTTGCAGCGATTCAACGGGACGTTTCAAAAAGTAAATTTCAAACAGAACAGTTAGAAAAAAGAAATAAAGATCTAAAAGAATTAAAAATTAACCTAGAAAACTTAGTACAAGAAAGAACATTTGAACTACAACAAGCTAAATCGCAGCTTGAAAAAATAGCGTTTTTTGATCCGTTAACCAGTATTCCTAATCGTCGCTTTTTTTCAGATCAAGTCAATAAACTGGTTAGGTCTAGTATTCGACACGGGGGGCCAGTTGCATTTGGAATATTTGATGTTGATAACTTTAAATTAGTGAATGACACCTATGGCCATAATGTGGGTGACCGCTTACTGGTTGAATTAGCAAATATATTAACGCACATACTGAGAATTGATGATGTTTTTTGCCGCTTTGGTGGTGAAGAGTTTGCTTTTGCTGTTATTTTAAAAGAAGTTGACGATGCTGAACGCGTTGCCGAAAAACTTATAAATGCAATTAGAAATCTCAAAGTGCCAGTTGAAGGTGAAAACACAATAAATGTAACCGTAAGTATGGGGCTAAACGTGGTATCACCAAGCAATAGCACTGATATAGACGATCAAATTAAAAAATCTGATGCCGCAATGTACCAAGTTAAAAAGTCTGGCAAAGATCGTTATAAAATTATTTATGAATCATAAGGTGCACTGAGTTATATTGTATAACTAAGCCAATAATCTTAAGTTATCACAAGTTAGATTTTTGCTCTTTTGCTAGTTTATGGCGATAAAGTATTGCCTTTATTGTGCTTCTTTTTGCTGACTTCATTGCTTGGGTGACAAGCCATACATTCTTTTAAATTCTCTGCTGAACTGAGAACTGCTTACATAACCCATTTCCATGGCCGCAACGTTGACGTTGGTACCTTGTGTTATTTTCATGGCGGCATGGTTAAGCCTCATTGATTTAGGGGGCATGTTAGTTGCTTGCTTAAATTTACGATGAAATACTGCGCGGCTCATACCTATTTGGCTAGCTACTATCAAAAAATACTTCAGTTTATTTAACCTTATCAGAGAGGTTAAAAGCCACCGTTTAAATATTAAACCCACTTAATTAAGACTCTTCAGCAATGTTTACCATCGACTAAAAATAGAGAGATAACAACGCGTTTAATACTTCAATTAAATTTTTTTATTTAAACTTGTGATTATTTCGCAGTTGCTGCGAATAACTAGGTAATAAATTAAGCAGATATTACTTTAGGGTTGTTGTTTACATTTAAATAGTATTTAAAGCATTTCAAAGGCATACCCGTAAATAGGGCTAGGGTGCTTTATGCTATTAGATAAATAAACTTTAAAGCCTCAATATTATGAAATTAAGAAAAAGTGATGGATTTACCAGTAAATGAACTCAACTAAAAAAACGCTATTTGCTCAAGCAATGGAGCAACATAAAGGCATTATTTATAAAATTGTGAATTCATACTGTCAAAACAAAGATGATCGAGAAGACTTAGCCCAAGAAATATTAACAACAATGTGGCTAGCTTATGATAATTACAATAGCGCTTATAAGTTTTCAACGTGGATGTACCGAATTGCGCTGAACGTAGCCATATCTTATTACCGCAAAGACAGTCGGCGAGAAGATAAAGCAAATGAAGAGTGCATAGTAAAGATTGCTGATTTATCGCAAGAAGATGAGAGCAGTGAGGCAGTAAAACAGTTATATGACTTTATTGGCCAACTCGATAAATTAAATAAGGCAATTATGCTCCTTTATTTAGAAAGTGAACCTTATGAAGGTATAGCTAGCAGCTTAGGGATTAGTAAAACCAATGTTGCCACGCGAATTAGTCGAATTAAGCACACATTAAAACTTCAATTTGAAACACAGGATTCTTAATATGAATGTAGATAACTTTAAAAGCGCTTGGCAACAACAAAGCACGGGTACACATAGTGCTATTGAAATTAATCAAGCAAAGCTTGCTGAAATAAAAATAAATAAACAGATGAAAGCACTTAATAAAATGAAATGGGCACGAATAATTGAAAGTGTTGTTTTTTTAGTCATCATTATTATGTTGTGGAAATACATTGCAGCAGGCTTTACTTTTTCAGCGCCAATAATTTCAGCTTTTATTCTCACTGTGTTTGCCATTATTGGGCTTGCAGGCAATATTGGCCAAATTGTTTTAATTTCAAACATTGACTACTCAAAACCGATTAGCCAACTACAGACTGATTTTTACCATGTTTGCGCACATAAATTACAGCTAACCAAGTTGCTACTTATGTCAGTTCCCTTTTATCTTGCCTATGTGTTTATAGGGTTTGACCTATTTTTTGGCATTGACTTATATCCGTATTTAGAGCAGCACATGACTTGGTTTTACTCTTTGTCGTCACTATTACTTTTTATAGTTACAGTGTGGTTACTGGCTAAATTAAATTATAAAAACATTTCTAAGGAGTGGGTTAAGGCCAGTATTCAATTTATAGTTGGCAAGCACTTGGTTAATATGGCTGAGATTCTAAATAGCTTTGAGCAGATAGAAAGTTAGTTACTAAGTGTTGTATGTGTGCAGCTAGCCATTAATGTTTTAATGGTCTTTATACATAAACTATTTAGATGATTGATTTTTTTGTAATTAAGGTGCCATATCTTTTCATCGCTTCTATACTAAGTAAAACGTGTTGTTAATGGGTTAAAAGCAGTGCCTGCTGGTAAAAATAATTTTGAGCAAGAAAACAAAAAATTAAAGCAAACAATTGCTGAGCTAACCAAGCAACGAGATAAATACAAAAAAATTTTTGACGTATCAGCAGATGCCTATTCAATTATTGATTTAAGTTCAGGCAAGTTTATAGAGTGCAATCAATCGGCTATTGACATGCATGGTGTTAATAGCATGAACAACTATTTAAACCTTAGCCCCGCTGATTTGTCACCAGAATTACAGCCCTGTGGTAAACGCTCCGATATTTTAGCTAAAAACTATATAGAAAACGCTGTACAACTTGGGTCTCAGAGTTTTCAGTGGACACACTCACGATTAGATGGCTCAACGTTTAATTGCTTGGTTTCTTTAACCGCTATTTTTATTGGTAATGCCCAATTAGTTCTGGCTGTAGGGCGAGACATATCAGATTTAGAAACGATAAAAAACCAAGTTAGTACAGAGGCACAAGAAAGACAACGTTTTGAACGCGCATACCTGGGTGAAAAGGAAAAGTTTGAAAAGTTTGTGGATTTAGCCCCAGTAGGCATCGCGATTAATTCAATATTAGATGGTAGTTTTGAATTTGTTAATGAAGAATTTAGCCATATAACTGGGTATAGCGTTGAAGAGCTAAATAAAATGGATTATTGGCGACTAACTCCACAGAAGTACAAAAAACAAGAGCATGAGCAATTGGAGTTGCTTGCTAAATATGGCCAATATGGGCCTTATCAAAAAGAATACATTCATAAAAATGGAAATGTATATCCCGTTTTACTCTCTGGAATAAAAATTACAGATAGTAAGGGGGAAGCATTTATTTGGTCGGTTGTTCAAGATATTACTCATCAAAAAGAAAGCGAACAACAAATTAAAGAGGCAAAAGAAAAAGCAGACTCTTTAGCACTGCGAATGCAGTTAGCCAATGATTCTGCGGGTATTGGTGTTTGGGAGTGGGATTTAATTACAGGTCAGCTTGTGTGGGATAGCTGGATGTACAAATTGTATGGTATTACCGAATCTCAGTTTTCGGGTGCGTATGATGCATGGTTGAGTTGTGTGCACCCAGATGATCTAGAAGGTGCAAAAAAGAAGTTAGAAAATGCAATCAACGGGGTGGGAACATATGATCCCGAATTTAGGGTTGTTCATCCTAACGGTAACGTCAGAACCATTAAAGCCAGCGCCGAAATATTAAAAGACTCGCATGGAGCCGCTATTAAAGTAGTTGGTGTGAATTACGACGTGACTGAACAAGTTGATGCGATAGGTGTGTTATTTGATGCAAAATTAGCTGCTGAAAATGCAGCACAGTCAAAAAGTGACTTCTTGGCCAATATGAGCCATGAAATTCGTACCCCCATGAATGCAATTTTAGGCGGCCTACAGCTGTTAAAAAATATTAATTTACCTGACGAATTAAGTGTAATTCTCAATAATGCATCCTTCTCAGCACAAAGCCTTTTGACCATTATTAACGATATTTTAGATTACTCTAAAATAGAGTCGAACCAGTTAGAATTAGAAAAAGTGAGCTTTTCATTAACTGAAGTATTAGATTCTATTACTTATGATTTAGACTCTTTAGTGAGTGAAAAACGCATTGATTTTATTATAAACAAAAGCAAAAGTTATAATGAATACTGGCTTGGTGATTTAGTTAGGGTAAAACAAATACTATTAAATTTAACCTCAAATGCAGTTAAATTTACCGAAAAAGGCAGTGTGATAATAAACGTAAGCAGTGAAGTATTTGGAGAGAAAGAGGCTATATTTTTAGAGGTTGTAGACTCAGGAATAGGGATGAGCAAAGAGGTCACCGATCATATTTTTGAGCGGTTTTCTCAAGCAGACTCATCTACAACTAGAAAGTATGGTGGAACAGGACTTGGCATGCCTATCACTGTTAGTTTAGTTAAAATGATGGGCGGAGAAATCGATATCCAAAGTAAGCAAGGGCTTGGCACAACTGTCACGATTAAATTACCACTACCTAAAGCAAATAACATAGCAGATAAAGCCCCTAAAAAATCTTTTAAAGCGCCTAATTTAAAGGGTAAAAAAATACTTATTGCTGAAGATAACAATATTAACCAAGTGCTGATTAAAGCCATGATGGCTAAAACGAATGCCGACATCACAATTGTCGAAAATGGTTTACTTGCGTTTGAGGCAGTTTAACTAGAGTTGTTTGATTTGGTATTTATGGATATTCATATGCCGGTTATGGATGGGATTAAAGCCAATCAACGAATAAAAGCAATACTGCCACACATACCCATTATTGCGTTAACAGCCAATGTAATGGATAAAGACGTAAAACATTACTACCAGGAAGGTTTTATCGCTCATGTTCCTAAACCAATCGATATCAACGAGTTATATGGCACACTCAGGCGTTGTTTGTATTTAAACGGTTAATTAATGTTGGCTATGTTAAATAAGGCCTGACCAAGATAGAGTATTTGGTATTGAAAATAACGTCAGCAGTATTTAAAAACTGCTGACTAATTCCTCGAAAAATATTGTATATAATACCAATCCACAAAATATTTAATCATCTTTGGGGCTAGACGTGTCGCTACTTGCGTTAAAAAACGCTCATTTAGAGCAACTAAATAGCGATATTTTTGCCTAGCTATCAACACGTTTTTCAAACCTCAAAATAGATCACTTAATTAAGCGAATGGGTACACAACTCGTTATTTTTCTACTTTACCTTTTAAAACATAAATTTCACCATCAAAGCTACCTTGAATAGTTAACCCTTGCCCGGCAAGCTCTTTTAAGTATTCGATATGTTCTTCAGTGATGTGTTGCCCCGGAACTAATAGCGGTATACCAGGAGGATAGGGGGTAACTAAGCCAGCACAAATACGATTATTGCTTTTAGCAATAGGCACCGACTCGCGTTCGCCATAAAAAGCATCGCCTGGAATACACGCTAAATCGATGGCTGGTAAACTTTCTGGCAAGCGAGAGCGCCTTGTTGATTTGGCTAGTTTTACTCTCCCACTATCAAGTTTTTTTAATGCATTGTATAAACGAATGATCTTCGAACGAGTACCACCAAGCGTTAATAATACCAAAATTGTACTGTGAGTGTATTTTTCAATTTCTAGGCCAATTTCATCTAATAAAAACTTATGAATGTCTTTGAATGAGTAGGGTAATTCACTAATATCGATAAGGATTTTTAGTGGATCGTGACCCATATTATCTTCACTAAAGTGTGGAAATATTTCCATAAAATCGTCTTTACCCAGCACTTTAATATATTTCAACGATGCCATTTGTTGTTTAAATTCGTCGACATGGTTTAACAAGGCATTAAGTAATTTATAGCCTTCCATTTCCAATTGTTTTTGGCATACGTCAAGCGAGGCAATAAGCTGATATTTGGGTGATGTACTGGCGTAAATACTGTAAATTTCTCTAAAAAAGTCTGCATCGAAGTCTGGATCATTCACATGAATATAAGAGGCCTGTGAAAACGCCGATACCACTTTATGTGCTGAATGAGTGACATAATCGGCTCCAGCATGAATGGCTGAGTAGTAACGCAGGCTCGGGTGAAACAAAGAGTAAGCAAACCAGGCTTCGTCAATAAATACTTTAATACCGTGTTGATGGGCAAAATCCACAACTTGTTTTAAATCGCTTAATAAACCATCGTAAGTACAACCGGTAAGCACCAGTAGTTTTGCATCGGTATTTTGCTCTATTGTTTGTTTTATATCGGCTAACGAAGGTGGCGCAAAAATACCATATTTAGGGTTTAATATACTCGATAAATAAATGGGTAAACTGGCTGATTGCAAAATGCCATAATGAACAGATTTATGACAATTACGGTCAATGATGACCTTATCACCTTTGCGTAGCAGGGTTTGTAAAATAATTTTATTTGAAGTAGAAGACCCGTTAGTTACAAAGTAGGTATGCTTTACCTCAAACGTTGACGCAGCAGATTCTTGAGCACGACCAATAGTATTAGTACTATCAGATAAAGAGCCTAAGGAATCGACAGATACCGATAAATCGCCAACAAACACATTGCGGCCATAAAATTGATAGAAGTCTTTAATATAAGGCGAGTTTCTAAAGCTAGAGCCACCGCTATGGCCCGGTGTGTGCCATGAATCGTTCGACTCGCCAACATAACGGCGATACGCAGTCCAAAACGGGGTTTCTGAACGGTCGTCAAAGTCATTGATCATATAGCCTAAAATAGCTTCGGGGTCAGAAATAACCTCGTCTTTAAAGAAAAACGACTCAATTTCTTCTGACTCGTTAACTATTTCCAGTCCTTTAGTATCATCGCCAATTACATAAACTGGAAGTTCTAATCGAATAGCCTTTAACTGCTCAATAAAGCGGCTATACGTTCGCTCCCCAACCTTGTTTTGTAAATCCCAACTAAGTACAACAGCTTGAATATCACCATCTTCTTCAACACTTGTTATCGCATCTTCAAGCGTAAAACGCTCAAGAATCTTGATATGGATATCATCGCGCTCAAAATTTGGTATCGCTTTAGAAAGGTTTGTAGACAACTCTTTTAAAGTGGCTTGGTCTTGCTCAATTAATAATATACGCAGTAAAGGCAACATAAGGGGTTTCGTAATAAAAGCTTATAATACTCAGTAGCATAACCAATGCATTGGCACTTGTGAAATTAATACTTTGTAAATGTGCATTAATTGTATTTTATGCACGTCCATGTTTAATGTTTCATTCACAATAAAAGTTCAAGCAAGCCAATGTCCTACCACTGTTTTAAAGTAAAAAGTTGATCACTATACGTAAACTTATCTTTTACTCTGTTTTATCTTTAAACTCACACAAGTCTTCAATAATACAACTGCCTCATTTAGGTTTGCGGGCAGTACAAACATAACGGCCATGTAAAATGAGCCAGTGGTGTACGTCAACTTTGAATTCAGCAGGTGCTAGGTAAAGCTCTTCTGTAATAATAATTCACCCAACGTTTAGGTTTGATTACTACTTTCTTTGGTCAAATAGTTAGCTAAATGGAGAAGTTAATTACTTACGTCGATCATTATTTCTGCTACAAAGCAAAGGAGGTTTTAGGTCAATTAAGAAGGTTTTAAAGTTTATGTAAACTAGAACAGCATTTGCGGTGATGATCTTGACTGGCATTGTTATTGTCATATTATTAAATACAGCATAAACGACATCAGCGCGCCATGCAGCTCAATTAACAACCGAGCATATGAAAGAGATTTAATTAATCGTACACAATTTGGAGAGGTCGAATGAAAGATACTCAGTACACTGATGATTTTACTTCTGACTATTTTAAAGAAGTATTAACCATCTTTTTCGATGCATTGCCTGATCCGATCTTTGTCATCAACCGAAACGGTTTAATTCTTAGGGTACTTGGCGGTAGTTCACATAAAGTTAATTGCTTCCCCAATGTTAGAGAAAGCCAATACTTGCACGAAACACTTCCATTAGAGGTTGCTGACAAATGTTTACATACAATAAATAAGGCGATTGAAGATGAATCCCTAATCTGTATAGATTATGAAGTAGAAAAGAAATATCTTTCACCTGAATTTTGTAGCAATCAGTTTTATCAAGGGAGAATATTCCCACTAAAGCAGTATAAGTCTGATCTGAGGGCTGTTTTATGGATAGCAATTAATACTACCGAAAAAGTATTATTCACTAAAAAATTAAATGAACTTGCTATTAATGATGAATTAACAGGGATTAACAATAGAAGGTACTTCAATGAGGTAATGAAGAGAACTTTTGATATGTTTCAGAGAGATAAGGTTTCTTTTTGTATCCTTATGCTCGACATAGATTTTTTTAAAAAGGTGAATGACAGATACGGTCATGATGGTGGTGATGCATTATTAAAAAGCTTAGCCTGCACTTTAAAAGAGTCTTTAAGAGACATTGATATTTTAGCACGTTATGGTGGCGAAGAATTTATTGCCTTACTTCCCAATACTGAGAAGTCAGACGCGTTTATTGTTGCTCAAAGAGTTCGATTAGCTGTTGAAAAGAGTATTGTCCAGCATGGCACTCAGAAAATAAAGGTAACAATGAGTGTTGGGGGCGGGGAAATATCGCCTGGCGATAAAGACTATGAGTCAGTAATTAAAAGAGCTGATGTTGCTCTATATGAAGCTAAAAACTCTGGTCGAAACAAAGTAGTTATAGCGTGAATGATTTGTTTTTAATCGATTAAATAAGTAGTAAGGTAGGAAAAGTTAAATTGAAAGCCATAACGCTCACCACTGACTGTAAGCGTGTATCATAGAAGGTTCAATAGCAAAATTTCAATGGCTGTGATGAATGCAAAATTTTATTCTGGTTATTTGTTTTTATTGATTAATATTATTTGCTCTAGGCTAGTCAGTTTTATCTTTAAACTCACACAAGTCTTCGATAATACAACTACCACATTTAGGTTTACGGGCGGTACACACGTAGCGGCCATGAAGAATCAACCAGTGGTGTACATCTACTTTGAACTCGGCAGGTACTACTTTTTCGAGTTTTCTCTCAACCTCAACCACGTTTTTACCCATGGCAAATTTAGTGCGGTTTGATACGCGGTCGATGTGCGTGTCCACCGCTATTGTTGGCCAGCCAAAGGCTGTGTTGAGTACAACGTTTGCTGTTTTTCGACCAACACCGGGTAGGGCCTCTAGCGCTTCTCGGTTTTCAGGTACGATGCTGTTATGTTGATCAACCAGTATTTGGCACATTTTATAAACATTGGCAGCTTTTGAATTAAATAGACCAATGGTTTTTATGTAATCGCGAAGTGTATCATGGCCAATATCTAATATAGCTTGTGGTGTATTTGCTACAGGGAATAGTTTTCGGGTGGCTTTGTTAACACCAACATCGGTAGCTTGTGCTGAAAGTGTAACAGCAACAAGCAACTCAAACGGACTTGAGTATTCAAGTTCTGTTTCTGGGTTTGGGTTGTTATCGCGTAAGCGTGTAAGTATTTGATAGCGTTTTTCTTTATTCATATAACTTAAACGTACTTACTATTGAAAGTAGTACGTTTCCCCTTAAGTTAAGCTGGTAACACGTGCACGAGGGCCTTTTTCGGCTTCTGGTGGTGCAGTTTGTTTTGATTTTATTTGTGCATCAATCATATTTTTAGCGGCTATGAGTAACCCAAGCCCCAAAAATGCGCCAGGTGGTAAAATAGCAAGCAAAAACTGATTGTCAAAGTTAAACACTTCAATGCGTAAGCTTTGTGCCCAAGGGCCAAGTAATAAATCGGCGCTGTCGAATAACGTACCTTGGCCTATAAGTTCTCGCATCGCACCCAGTACAACGAGTACAAGCATAAATCCAAGTCCCATCATTAATCCGTCAAAGGCAGATAAATGAATTGGATTTTTTGAGGCGTACGCTTCGGCGCGGCCTATAATTGCGCAGTTAGTTACAATTAGTGGAATAAATATGCCCAGCGATTGATAAAGCCCAAATGTGTAGGCGTTCATCAGTAACTGAACGATGGTTACAAAGCCTGCAATGATCATGACAAAAACAGGGATACGAATATCTTTTGGTACCCAGTTTCTTACAATTGATACGCTAACATTAGATCCAATTAATACCAGAAGTGTTGCAAGCCCCAAGCCTAGTGCGTTGGTAACCGTTGACGTTACAGCAAGCAACGGGCAAAGCCCTAAAAGTTGTACAAGCGCAGGGTTGTTTACCCACATTCCATCTTTATACAGTGTTTTTAATTCACTCATTGCGTTACCTCTTCACACCGACTACTTGGGGTTGTAAAAATAGTATCAAACTCATTTTGCGCAAATAATACGGCGTTTTTAACTGAATTTACAACTGCACGAGGTGTAATAGTTGCTCCAGTGAATTGATCAAATTGGCCGCCGTCTTTTTTTACAGCCCAGCGGTTATCGTCTTCACTGTGCACCGTTAAGCCTTTAAATGTGGTGATCCATGATGACTTTTTAACTTCTATTTTATCGCCTAATCCCGGTGTTTCTTCGTGTTTAGTCGTACGCACACCTGCTATGGTTCCATCGCGTAATATGGCGGTTAACAGCTTTATATCACCGCTATATCCGTTTGGTGTTACATGCCTAACAACGAGGGCGACGGGTTGGTTATTTTTTCGTGCTCGGTAAATAACTTGCGTATTGTATGGCCCTAGCCGCTCATCCGTAATAACGATACAGTCTTTGGATAAGTCATTGTCGTAGGTAGTTGGATCAAGTACTTCGTGCAATTGTGATGTGAGATATAGTTGCTCTTGCTCTGCAATTTTATCAGCTGTTAATGCATCAATAGTTGCCACTAGCCCGGTAGTTACCAGGGCAAAGGCGGTTAAAATAGCGCCATTTTTTGCCATAGATGAAACAATCATTTTACCGCTCCATGGCCATAAGTACGTGGCTGTGTGTAATAGTCAATAAGGGGTACGGCAATATTTAGCAGAAGTACTGCAAAGGCAACCGCATCAGGGAAACCGCCAAATGTACGAATTAAATAAACAAATAACCCAATTAGTGCGCCGTAAATCAAGCGACCTTTATTTGTGGTTGAGGCCGACACGGGGTCTGTTGCAATAAAAAAGGCACCCATCATAGTTGCGCCACTTAATAAGTGAAATACCGTACCCGGCTCTGTGCCAGGCGCTGCTATGTAACCAATTGCACTGCATAAAGCTAAGCTGCCAATAAAACTGACAGGAATATGCCAGTTAATTACTTTTTCTTTTAGTAAATACAAGCCGCCAGCTAAAAAGCCAAGGTTAACCCACATCCAACCTTGGCCTGCCCATTCGTTAAAAATAGGCTTTTGCATGCTTTCGCTCACTGTTAAACCATGAGCTACATCTGTTTTAATAGTGTCTAGGGGCGTTGCCATTGTAGTGCCATCTATACCAGCACGTACTTGGTCTAAACTATAACCAATAGAGGTAAAGTCCGTGAATATAAGACGTAGTTGTTCTGTAAAGCCTATGGGATTATTGGCTAGATCTGTTACAGGTAACCACGCTGTCATTTGCACAGGAAACGACACGAGGAGTAAAACATAAGCTGCCATTGCTGGGTTAAATAAGTTAAACCCAAGACCACCATAAAGTTGCTTAACAATAACAATGGAAAATAAACAACCAATAATTACAATCCACCAAGGTGCTAATGGCGGTATGCTTAGGGCTAATAAAACGGCGGTTAACCATGCACTACCATCACTGAGTGCTGGCCATACTGCTCGCTTACGTATCAGCATTACTGCAGCTTCAAAAACAGTGACTGCCACTAAAGCGAGTACAAGCTGAATAAGTACGCCGCTACCAAAAAAAAGTATTTGGGCAACAAGTCCAGGAATACACGCAGCAATAACGGTTAGCATTAACCGAGTAACCGATTTATGGCTATGATTATGCGGCGAACTGGCCATGGTTAATTTCATGACTGATCATTTCCTTCTTTTTGTAACTTTTTTGCTTTGGCACGAGCAACGGCGGCGGCAATAGCGGCTTTTTTCTTATCTTCACTTGTTTGTGCTGGTTGCTCTTCTGTTTCGTTGTGCGTTTCAGCGGCTTTTGCAGCCTTTTTAGCTTTAGCACGGGCAATGGCAGTCGCTACAGTCGCTTTTTTGTCATCAACCGGTGTGTCAGTATTTGCATGCTTTTCAGGTTCGTTTTGCGTCTCTGCGGCTTTTGCAGCCTTTTTAGCTTTAGCACGGGCAATGGCGGCGGCTACTGCCGCTTTTTTGTCATCAACCGGTGCGTCTGTATCGGCATGCTTTTCAGATTCGTTTTGAGTCTCGGTGGTTTTTACAGCCTTTTTAGCTTTAGCACGGGTAATGGCAGCGGCTACAGCCGCTTTTTTGTCATCAACCGGTGCGTCTGCATCTGGGTGCTTTTCAGATTCGTTTTGCGTCTCGGTGGCTTTTACAGCCTTTTTAGCTTTAGCACGGGCAATCGCAGCGGCTACAGCCGCCTTTTTATCATCAACAGGCATGGCTGTTTCAGTATCATTGGTATTAGCTTGTCCATCTTGTGATTGTGCCGCTTTTTTAGCTTTAGCGCGTGCAATCGCGGCGGCGACTGCAGACTTTTTGTCATCAAGGGGCGCTGTATCTTCAGAATGCTCTTTTTGTTCTTTGTATTTGCGAGCTTGCTCTTTACGCAGTGCTCGCTCTTTAGCTACTTCACTATTATCTGGCTCAATCTCTGAGTTTTGACCTTCACGTTTTTTTGCTTTAGCGCGAGCTATGGCCGCAGCGACTGCTGACTTTTCATTGCCATTGCTCGATTTATTTTTAACTCGAGCAAGTGCATCGGCTACTTTTTGCTTTTCATCATCAGACTTAGCTGGTGGCTTACGCTTATGGCGGTTTTTACGCTCTTCTTGCTCACGGTCTAAGCGTTCTTTACGTGCATCGAAACGCTCTTTTGCTCTATCAGCTTTTATTTTTTCAGCTTGTTGTTCTTTTATTTCAACTTTGGCTACGCGGTAGTATTGAACAAGCGGGATCTCACTCGGGCAAACATATGCACAGGCTCCACATTCAATACAATCAAACAAGTTATGCTCTTGGAGTTTGTCGTACTCTTTAGACTTTGCAAACCACTGTAGTTGTTGGGGTAATAACGAAGCTGGGCAGGCGTCTGCGCAGGCACTACAACGTATACAGGCTTTTTCAGGGCCTGGCTCTGCAAGTTCTTTGTGGTCGGGCGCTAAAATACAGTTTGTCGTTTTAATGACACCAATACGCACGGTGGGTAATGTAAAGCCCATCATTGGGCCGCCCATTACAACGCGTTGCTGTGGGACTGGTGAAAAGCCTTGGCAATCGAGCAAGTGTTTTATTTCTGTGCCTAATAAAGCCCATACATTACCCGGTTTGTGTATGGTGTTACCCGTTACGGTCACCACTCGTTCTATAAGTGGCTTGCCTTCGTAAACAGCTTGCTGCACAGCATAAAGTGTACCCGTGTTATGCATAAGTACACCAATATCAGCAGGTATCCCCATACTGGGTACTTCACGGTTAGTTAGCAATTTTATAAGTTGTTTTTCGCCACCTGAGGGGTAAACTGTTGGCACGGTTTGAACAATAATTTTATTGTTATGTTCAGCCGCTTTAGTCATTGCTGCAATAGCTTCTGGCTTATTGTCTTCTATACCCACAATGCAAACTGTTGGATTTAACAGTTGCTGCATTAATTCAACCCCTTGGATAATTTCTGCAGCGTGCTCACGCATGAGCGTGTCGTCGGCGGTTATGTATGGTTCACATTCAACAGCGTTAACAATAAAGAAGTCGATAGATTGTTTAGTATCGGCTTTTATATAAGTAGGAAAACCTGCGCCCCCCATACCACTAATACCCGCTTGATGAATGATATCTACAAGTTCTTGGTGAGTAAGTGATTTTGGCTCGTTTACAGGCTTAAGTGTGCACCATTCGTCTTTACCATCAGGCTCAATAACGATACTCAACTCAGGTAGTGCAGACGGGTGAGCTGAAGGTTTAGGTGCTATTTCTGTAATAATACCCGAGCTAGGAGCATGTACTGGTACAGACCAGTTAGCAACGGGTTCTGTTAATGCTTGGCCTTTAAGTACACGTTGGCCTTTTTCTACAAGTAATTTACCGTTGGCGCCAATGTGTTGCTTTAGCGCAACCACAAGTTTGTCAGGCAGAGGAAGGCGAGCAATATCTGCACCGTTAGAAAGTGATTTTTGCTGTGGTGGATGCACGCCGCCTGGAAATTGCCAAACGGTGCCTTTTTGTATTTGTTCAAGTAACTTATCCACTCAAACCTCTAATCTATTTGGGTAACAGGAATAGCATCTAACTGCCATTTCCAGTTTTGTTTTGTTTCAGCAACCGGCAGCATATCAATACAATCTACAGGGCAGGGCTCAACACATAAATCGCAACCAGTGCATTCGTCGATTAAAACGGTATGCATTTGGCGAGTAGCACCGACAATGGCGTCTACAGGGCATGCTTGAATACATTTTGTGCAGCCAATACATTCATCTTCACGTATGTATGCAACGGTTTTAATTGGTTCGGCTTGCTCTCCGCCGGCCAGTGGCTTTTCATCAACGCCCATTAGGCCAGCAAGCTTTTTCATTGTGGCTTCACCGCCAGGCGGGCACTTATTAATTTCATCGCCGTTAGCGATGGCTTCAGCATAGGGGCGACATCCCGGGTACCCACATTGGCCACATTGTGTTTGTGGTAAAATGGTATCAATTTGCTCTACAATAGGGTTACTTTCTACGCGAAAGCGTATTGCAGCAAAGCCTAAAATTAACCCAAAAACCAGCGCGAGTGAGCCAAGCGCAATTAAGGCATAAAACAAGGTCATATTAAAATTTCACTAATCCGGTAAAACCCATAAACGCCATTGACATCAAACCGGCGGTTATCATAGCAATTGAGGCACCTTTAAAAGGTGTTGGTACATTAGCAGCGGCAAGGCGTTCACGAAGTGCTGCAAATAATACTAGCACCAACGAAAATCCAACAGCAGCGCCAAAACCGTATACAGCTGATTGTAAAAAAGAGTGATCTTCTTTTATATTAAGCAAAGCAACACCTAGTACGGCACAGTTGGTAGTAATAAGTGGTAAAAAAATGCCGAGTAAACGATAAAGGGTAGGGCTGGTTTTACGCACCACCATTTCGGTAAATTGCACCACAACAGCAATCACTAGTATAAAGCTCATGGTGCGTAAAAATTCTATATCCAAAGGGATTAAAATATACTGGTTCACCAAGTAACTAGTTACTGAAGCAAGTGTGAGTACAAAGGTGGTAGCTAAAGACATGCCAATTGCCGTATCAAGTTTCCCCGATACACCCATAAATGGACATAAGCCTAAAAATTGTACTAACACAAAGTTATTAACTAGAACGGTTCCAATCAATAACAATACATATTCAGTCATGCGAGCCTCGCGCTTTTAAAATCCCGTGTATTATCCTTTTTTCTGCCCTGATTAACAACATGTGCAGTGATTATCATTTAAATAATCACTATTAAATTAACCAGCAGCAGTACTGATGTAATAATACGATGATGTAGATGTGTTTTTTGCTCTAACAAGATGACTTTATCGATACTAATTCAAGAGTCATAATGATCACAATAGGCCAATACTGATAAGCAAAATACTTGATCAATTTGAAGGGTTAAACCTAAGGTTAGCCGCTTTAGAATTTCAATAGTGAGTTATTACATGAAATGGTTTGGCTAAATGTGGGCCAGATTTAATTGCCCTAAAATAGGTCGCTACATCAAGTACGTTAATATAAGTTATCGTTATAAATAGGGTAGGTGTTATTTAAAGTGGTTACATAAACAAAAAAGAGCAACGAGTGCTCTTTTTTTAATGAGGGATTAAATATCTTTCGGTTTTTCTATGTAATAGCCTTGTACGCCATCTAAACACAAAGTTTCTATTATGTGTTTTTCTTCTTGGCTCTCTACACCTTCGGCGAATACACTCACCCCAATTCTGTGTGCTAAGTCTACCATTAAACGCATAAAGTATTGATTGTTTTTGTCGTCCTCTAAGCCGCGAGTGTAACTGGCATCCATTTTTATAAAGTCAGGCTTTAGGTCTCGGAAAAATTTGAACGACGTTAAACCAACACCAAATCGCTCAACAGTAATACGTGCACCTACTCGGTGAATCATATCAATAAAGCGCTTACTGGCTTTAATGTTTTGTTGTAAACCAAATTCGCTTACTTCAAAAACGAGTTTAGAGGCTATGTGAGTGTCTTTTAATAGGCGGCGTTCTAACCAAATAACAAATTGGTCGTTATGTGCACTTGAGGCCGTTACATTTAAACCAAAAAACTTTTCAGACAAATTACGGCTTTTTACTTTTTCAAGCGATGAATCAATAATAAGGCGGTCAATTTCAATTGCCATATCGAGTTTTTCGGCCATAGCTAAAAACGACGCTGTAGGAAGCATTTGGTTATCTTCAGTTTTAAACCTCACCTGAATTTCGGCGTACGCCTTAATACTTTTCCCTAGGGGCATTATATTTTGCATGACTAAATGCACACGTTTTGACTCAATAACTTCATTTATTACTTTACGCCAGTTTTGATTACCAAATCCTGCGCTTACATTATTAACTAAGTCGGTTTCGCGTTGTACATGCCACGCATTAGTTTGTTTAGACTGGGCCATACTCATTGCGTTATCAACCACCGAAAGTAGCTCGCCTAATGGTTTGCCTTTTTCATAACCCACAATGCCAGTATTAGCCACAGAGCTTAGTTCTTGGTTTTGTTGATATTGAGTAAAACGAGACTGTAAGTTTTCACCAAAACGCTCAGCTTCTTTAAGAGGGGTGTGAGGTAAAATAACTGCAAAGTCTGAGCTGTTTAGCCTAAACAATTGGCTGCCTGTATAAGTACCACTTAAGTGTTTAATTATATCAGCAACACCCCTTACGTACTCGTCACCTTTTTGGTAGCCACGGCTTTGGTTAATTGCTTGTAACTCGCTACAGCGCACCATAGCTAACGAACCAAACGTACTTTGCTCGCAATTTTCAATGTGTTTTTCGTAATACTCAACAAACATATTGCGGTTACCTAAAGAGGTAATGACATCTTTGTAGGCTTCTTGTTTTATGCTCATTGCTGCATTTTGTATATCTTGGCTTTTCGACTTTAAAAAATGCGATAACCGATTAAAGCTGGGCACCAAGTCTTTGCCTAATTTTTTAAGGCTAGAGCTATCAAGGGCTGTTTGCAGATCATTATCAATTTGGTTTTGATTAATATATATATCAATAATGTCAGAAACGGTGGTGCTGATATTCTTATTAAGCTGATAAAAAATCGACTTAAGTAATATAATAGGGATGATCACCAACACGGCAGAAATAAGTATAACTATAAAGAGGGCGGTTTGAACTTGTTCGGCTAACTGTCGGATGTTGAGTGTAAACTCTACTTTGACGTCTGCCGCATCATTTACTGCAAATTGTGGGCGTAAAGAATTAAATTGAGACTGAATAAACTCTGCGAACGCTGGTAGCTCTGACGACGAATTGATACTAAATATTTCAGCGCCTTGGTAATCTCTAAGCGTAAAGTTTGAAAAGGTGTTGCCGTTAGCAATTGACTTTTTTAAGTTTTCAGCAGAAATGTCGTCTATGGAAAGCTCATTTATATATTTAGTTACAGTAACCTGGGCATCTTTTTGTGCTTCACTAACAGCATTGTCAAAGCCGACCGAAATAAAGTAGCTTCCAGCTGCAACACACAATAACCAAGATATTATTTGTATTAAAATAAGTTTTTTAAATCCAGCCATTTTTTTCAATCTTTTAGGTATTACAGAAGGAAAGGAATCAAGTCCTTGATTATTTAACTAAATGCAACATTTAATAGTTTTTAATCAATGTTTTATTTCTAGGGTAGAAGGGTAGTGGAAATAGTAATAAATGTCTATGGAATTCTTAGAATTGGCTCCCCCTCCCCGACTCGAACGGGGGACCTGCGGATTAACAGTCCGTCGCTCTAACCAACTGAGCTAAGGGGGAAGCGTCTTGCCTTTCAACGGGGCGAAATATTAATGACCGCGCTGCAAAGTGTCAACATATAAAAGTCATAAATTAAAAAAAGAGGTTTATTCGTTGTTTTTATGTGCAATCTGCGTGTTTTATAGCTTTGTTTTAAGCACTTCATTGGCATTTTTATAAAACCGTTACTAACAAAATAACTTTTTGTGATCGTTTAGTACTGTTGGTTGAGTAAATAAAAAACAAAGTTAAAGTGATTTATTACGCGTAAAACTCAAAAAACAAAATTAACTGTTTAGGCCTATTAGTTAATTAATTCTGTAATATTGATGTTAGGGTATTTTTTATTCGATATTACTTTACTGATAAACACGTTGTTTAATTGTGCGCAATTATGAAGTGTAAACATTTAAATAAATAAAGTCCTGCACGTTCATAAATAACACAATCAATAACTTGTAACTACATACGCATGCCTTAATGCGTAGTCACAGGGCTGTCGAAATTTAAAAATATTAACCTAGGTTAATTTGTCGGCTAAGGTTACAAAAGCATTAAAATGTAAATCCTTCATTTGGTCAGACCTGCACGTAAAATGTATGTCGCTTGAAGCCTTTATAAATGCGGCCTTGAATGAGTTATCCACGGTTTCTGTGGATAACTCTGTTCATGAAACTTTAAGAACATCAGCGGCACCAGTATTTTAGAGTGCTACAACGATTTCAAGCTTTTAAATCATTATTTTTATTTTAAATGAAAACAGCAGCTTAGCGTTTTAGGGTTGCAGTGTGTTATTCGATGAGAGTAACTTTTCGTTACGATAAATCAAAGTGTCGAATTGTGTAAAAAACCGACAGGTAAACCGTGTGTTTTGTAATAAAAGTAGCAAAAATGTGTCTTAATTGTTTTTTGATGCATTAAGGCCTTATTTTAGCAAAAACGTATAAAAAGTGATGTTTACTCCATACGCTCTTTTTATTGGGTGTGCCTGTGTAAAATGTAGTGATAAATCCGTGGCTTGAATTGCCCTGATGCTTTAAAATGATCAACTCAGTAAAAGAGGCCATTTATTCCATGCGCGCAATTTCAAATACGAAGACTCGCCCAGATTTACTTAACGATCCCATTATGCCAACGTTGAAAACAATGACTGTTCCGATGATCTTCGGCATGATCATGTTAATGATGTTTAATATAGTTGATACCTTCTTTATCAGCTTGTTGGGTACAGAGCCTCTCGCTGCAGTGAGTTTTACTTTTCCAGTCACCTTTACCGTAATTAGCTTAGCTATTGGTTTAGGCATAGGCACTTCAGCTGTCATTGCAAAAGCGTTAGGCAGCAACAAAATAGATGAAGCTCGTTTTGACGCCAGCATCTCTATATTAGTGGCTGTTGTGTTGGTGCTTATATTATCGTTTATAGGCTATTTACTTATTGACCCGGTATTTACGTTACTGGGGGCAGGACAGCAGGTGCTTCCTTTAATACATGAATACATGAATGTGTGGTTTATTGGCAGTGTATTTTTAATCACACCCATGATTGGGAACTCTGTATTACGTGCCAGTGGCGATACTAAAACTCCCAGTATCGTAATGGGAGGGGCAGGGCTTATAAATGCAATACTTGACCCCATGCTTATATTTGGTTTTGGTCCTATACCTGCAATGGGTATACAAGGCGCAGCCATTGCAAGTGTAATAGCCTGGGCTGTAGCTGTTGTTATTATTTTATATATTTTAATAGCAAGAAAACGGTTACTTAGTTTAAAAGTTGGCTCACAAACAGTTATGGGGTCAATCCGCAAAATATTAAAAATAGGTGTACCTGCCGCAAGTGCTAATATGCTTACACCAATTGCAATGGCGGTAATGACGGCACTTGTTGCTAATCATGGTCCTGAGGCCGTTGCCGCGTTTGGTGTTGGTAGTAGAATAGAGTCTATTGCAAGTATTTTAGTGCTTGCCTTATCAATGACACTCCCGCCATTTGTAAGCCAAAACTTCGGTGCTGGAAAATTATGTAGAGTTAAAGACGCATACATAGGGACGTTGAAGTTTGTGATGGTTTGGCAATTTATTATTTACGTTTTGCTGATTATTTTTTCTGGAGTAATAAGCCAGATATTTGGTAAAGAGCAGGCAGTAATAGATGTAATTAAGCTCTTTATTTACACCATACCATTAAGTTATGGTTTGCAAGGTGTGATCATATTATCAAATTCATCGTTTAATGCTTTGCACAAACCAATGAATGCATTGTTTTTAAGTATTATACGTTTATTTATTTTTTATGTTCCGTTTGCTTACTTAGGCAGTCATTTTGCAGGGTTGACGGGGTTATTTATTGGTGCGGCGGTAGGTAATTTATTTACCGCGTTTGTAGCGTATAAATGGTTTATAAAAGAGCTTGAGTCATTGAGCAGTCAGTCATTACAGGAGTGCAATAATTGAGCGATCATTTTCAGTTAAAATCACAGTTTCAACCAGCAGGGGACCAACCTACTGCAATAAAGCAATTATGTGAAGGTTTAGAAGCCGGGCTTGCTCATCAAACATTGTTAGGGGCAACAGGTACGGGGAAAACCTTTACCATGGCTAATATAATTAACGATTTGAACCGCCCGACAATTATAATGGCGCACAACAAAACGTTGGCTGCGCAGCTTTATGGTGAAATGAAAGAGTTTTTTCCTAAAAATGCCGTTGAATATTTTGTTTCTTATTACGACTACTACCAGCCTGAAGCGTACGTTGTATCGAGCGATACCTTTATTGAAAAAGACGCATCCATCAATGAGCACATTGAGCAGATGCGATTAAGCGCAACCAAAGCATTACTTGAACGCCGTGATACTATTATTGTTGCGTCGGTTTCGGCTATTTATGGTTTGGGTGACCCCCAGTCATACATGAAAATGATGTTGCTTTTAAAAGTAGGTGAAAAAGTTGATCAACGCGATATGCTTCGCCGTTTAGCCGAAATACAATATACTCGTAATGACATAGAGTTTAGTCGTGGTACTTACCGAGTTCGCGGCGAAGTGGTCGACATATTCCCGGCAGAGTCAGAAACATACGCAGTGCGAGTAGAAATGTTTGACGACGAGATAGAGCGTTTAAGTATTTTTGACCCGCTAACAGGCGCTGTTGAAAAACATGTTGTGCGCGCCACTATTTACCCTAAAACGCACTATGTAACTCCGCGTGAAAAAATTCTTGGCGCAATCGAAAATATTAAAATAGAACTAAAAGATAGAAGAGCTCAATTACTCAGTGCCAATAAATTAGTAGAAGAGCAGCGCATTGCGCAGCGTACTCAGTACGACATAGAAATGATGACCGAGTTGGGTTATTGCTCGGGAATAGAAAACTACAGTCGTTACTTATCGGGTCGTACCCCCGGCGATCCGCCGCCAACCTTGCTTGATTATCTACCTGATGACGCATTAATGATTATTGATGAATCGCATGTAACTGTATCGCAAATTGGCGCTATGTATAAAGGCGACAGAAGCCGTAAAGAAAACCTTGTAGAGTATGGTTTTAGAATGCCCTCAGCTATGGACAATCGACCCCTTAGGTTTGAAGAGTTTGAAGCCATTGCACCGCAAACCATTTATGTATCGGCAACGCCTGGCGACTTTGAAATGGAGCGAAGTGGTGGGGAAGTTGCAGAGCAAATTATTCGCCCAACAGGGCTTTTAGATCCGCTTATTGAAGTGAGACCCGTTGGCGACCAAGTTGATGATTTACTCTCAGAAATATATCAATGTGTTGAAAAAGGTGAGCGAGTATTGGTTACTACACTGACAAAACGCATGTCAGAAGATTTAACCGATTATTTAAGCGAACATGGCGTAAAAGTGCGCTACCTGCATTCAGACATAGATACCGTAGAGCGGGTAGAAATAATTCGCGACTTACGCGCTGGTGTATTCGATGTGTTAGTGGGTATTAACTTACTAAGGGAAGGCTTAGACATGCCAGAAGTGGCATTGGTTGCCATACTTGATGCCGACAAAGAAGGCTTTTTACGCTCAGCCCGTTCGCTCATTCAGACCATTGGTCGAGCTGCGCGTCATTTGGATGGGCGTGCTATTTTATATGGCGATAAAGTCACAAAATCAATGGCAAAAGCAATAGATGAGACAAGTCGCAGACGCGAAATTCAGCATCAATACAATTTAGACAACGGCATAGAGCCACGTGCATTGGCTAAAAAGATTCTTGATGTGATGGATGTAGGCGAAGAGGCTGGCCCTAAAGATAACCTTCAGCTTATTCGCAAAGAATCTAAAAAGGTACTTAGCGCGAAAGAAATTGCAACGCAAATTAAGCAACTTGAAACTAAAATGCACGCGTATGCGAGCAACTTAGAATTTGAAAAAGCAGGCTCTGTGCGCGACGAAATACACGAACTACAACAACAGTTGATTAATTAAAAAATGACTACAAATTTTACGCCTCTGATTACGGCACTTGAAAGCGCCCCTATTTTAAATAACGAATTGTGTCGTGTTTTTCATGGGCGAGGCCATAGTGTTGAGGCATTAAGCCACTTAAATTTAGATTTTTATCCACCAAGCTTATTTTTAGTCTCTTATGATGAAATAGACGAAAAAACGCTTCATCAGTTAACCGAAACGCTTTGGCAATGGGCGCAAGCACACCACCCAGAATTAATTACCTCGCTTGTTTATCAGCAACGCGCGGGTGTGCAAAGTCAAAACACAGTCATGTTTGGAACGCTCCCTAATAAGCATACAGTAACCGAAAACGGAATTCGCTTTTTAGTCGATTTGCAAAGCCGCCAAAATACAGGGATTTTTCCTGATATGCGAAGCGGCCGCGAGTTTGTAATGGCTAATAGTAAGCATGGCAAAGTACTTAATTTATTTTCGTATACGTGCGGCTTTTCGTTAGCAGCAATGCAAGGCGGTGCCGATCATGTAATGAATATGGATATGAGTAAAGGGGTACTTAAAGTAGGTAAGCAAAACCATCAGTTAAATGGTTTTGACAAAGGGGTAAGTTACTTACCTCACGATATTTTAAAGTCGTTTGGTAAATTAAAAAAAGCAGCCCCGTTTGATTTAATTATTGTCGATCCGCCAAGTTTTCAAAAAGGCAGCTTTATTTTAACCAAAGACTACCAAAAAGTGCTTCGCAGGCTTCCAGAGTTACTTAATCAAACAACAAAATTGCTTTTATGCGCCAATAGCCCCGAGCTCTCAGAGGATGCATTTAAAGCCCTGATTGACGAGCACACACAAGGTGCGATTAAATTCGTAGAACGCCTTGCACCTACCGACCGCTTTATTGAAATAGACAGTGATAAAAGTTTAAAAGCGCTCGTCTATAAAATGTCACATTCGCCTGATTAAATGAAACTCAGTAAACGACTGACTGCGATTGATGCGCTTATAACACGCCAGCAAAACACTATTTGGGATTGTTGCTGCGATCATGGCTATTTAGGTATGGCTTTGTTGAAGCGCTCAGCTGCCGATAAAGTCATGTTTGTTGATATTTTGCCTAATGTGATGACCGATTTAGAAGCGCGATTAACCCATAATAAAAAATTTAGGGTGCCTGGTAATAAAAAGCCAGAATGGCAGGTCTTGTGTCAGGACGTTGGAAGTATAAAGCTGGATGATGTAAAAAATCAGGTCGTTGTTATAGCCGGTATTGGTGGTGAATTAGCGCTGCGTTTGATGAAGCAAATAATAGCGAATAACTCACCAGAGCGTTTAAGGCATTTGCGTTTTATTTTATGCCCAATTCACCATACTTATTTACTGCGCAGTGGTTTACACTCGCTTAATTTGGGTTTGCATAGCGAGCAAATTATTAGTGACAAAAACCGTGTTTATGAACTCCTAGAGGTTAGCTTTAAAAGCAGCCAACCGGTGAGTAAAACAGGTGATGCCATGTGGGACTTAAATGATAAACAGCATACGGCTTACATTCAACGACTATTAAATCATTATAATAAAATGCTCAATAAAGATGAGCTATATTATCAAAAAGTTATAAGCGACTATCAAAGCCTTTACGATAGTTAAAAAAGCCCAATTTTGTCGGGCGGCTGTGATCTAATTACATAACAAAACACGTAATGTAAGCACAGTTAATATCTTGCCCAGTGCGAGTTTATTTGGTTTATTTATGTCAGATAAAAATAGTCACCTAAATACGTTACTCAGTAACGACAAAAAATGGCAACATAGTTACGAGCAGCCAATCCCGTATGCGCCGCTTGTGCAATTAGCGAATAATAATTGGATAGTTCCACAGCATTTTTTACGTTACAAACATACGCTTGAAAGTGTGAACGAAGTGCTCGAAAGTATTGAGTTTTCGGCGCATTTCAGGGTACTTGCTGCTCAAAAAGGTGATGAGATATACCTTCAAGTTGCGGTACTCAGCCCTGACAACTACAAAAAAAGTGGTCATCAAAATACCGACAAAGCAAAAAAACTGCTTTTTGGTAGACGCTGGATTGTAGAAGAAAACTTACCTACGTCAGAACTTATTCAAACGGCTTTTTTGGCTTTAAAAGTGGCGCGTGAGCACGAAGTGAGAGAGTTATTCCAGTTAAAACAAAATGGTGCAATAAGCACACCGTTTAATAACCATCACGATTTACCCGTCATGGCGCAAAACCCAGAGTTAGTTTTACACACACACCATAGCGATAATATTAGTGATTTGGTGAGCCGCATTGTGTTTGCTGATTCGGCTATTGAACTAACAGGGTATCAAGCCATTACTGACGAGCAACATTTGTATACAGTAAAATTGCATTGTGATGGCGCTCAGTTAAGCGAGTTTAACAATAAATCCATCGCGTTTTTGACTACGGGGTCGTCAAGTAACCATTTTTTACACGGTTTTATCACAGCTTTAGTTAACACGAGCAACGACTATGTGAGCGAGCAATTTAAATATCAAGGGTTTGCCCGATTTAGTAAAAACGTGGCAGTAGAAAACATTGGTAAGTTAAGTATTGCAATGCGTTCCCCCAGTACAGTTGATTTGTGCTCAATGGGTAAGCAAGAAGCCAATCAATTAAACTTTGAAATAGACAGTGGGCGTGCACCTCAAGGGTGTGGACAAGCTATAGGTGGGTTTTTAGCAGCCCATGGAATAGAGCAACCAGAAAATGCCCATCTGTATCCAAATTACCTTTAATAAATTTAGCGAACGAGTAAGCGTTTAATAACGCTTACAGTTTATTGATTTCTTGTTTAACGTTAAAGCTTGAGTCAGTCACAATGGCTTCAAGTGTTTGTACACGTTCTCTTAGTGCAACCACTTCTGCTTTTGTTTCGGCAAGTTGTTTATGAGCGTCGCTATTATTGTTTTGCATTTTATGTTTAAACTCTAAATGCTTTTTATACATATCGTAAACCACACCCGAACCCACAGATATAAGCACAATAAGTACAATCATCGTAGTACCAGACATAACTATATTCCTTTTTAATTTTATTTATTAAAGTATACGCTTTCCCCACTTTAGTTAAAGCTGGCAATTGTAACTTTATTTGTAAAGAGCTGTGCGGTGAAATTAACCGCTTAATACTGTGGCTAAATACGTATACACAAATACTTACGTGTGGTGTTCATACTTTATACAGTAACAGGGTTGTTTAATATGAAATTAATCGCCATATAGTTATTAACATATTATTTTATAAACTAATTTTATCAGTGAGTTATTATGCTAAATAATAAAATTCCCCCGGTTATCGTTGTTCTATTTTTTGCAGGCATTATGGCGCTCATAGCGCATTACAGTGTCATAGACTTCACTGTGTTTGTTGCCTATTTAGCGGCAAGTTTAGTTATTATTGGCTGTGTAAGTTGTGTTGCAGGTGTAGTGAGCTTTAAGTTAGCTAAAACCACAGTGAATCCCAGTAAACCAGAACAGGCATCAAAATTAGTTACCAGCGGTATTTACCGTATTTCACGTAACCCAATGTATTTAGGGTTTGCATTTATTTTAGCTGGGTGGGGCGTGTGGTTAAGTTCGGTTTGGGCAATGCTAGGGGTTGTTGGCTTTATTGGTTATTTAACGTTGTTTCAAATACTGCCAGAAGAACGTGCGCTTACTAAATTATTTGGTGAAGAATTTACTACCTACAAAGCACGCGTAAGGCGCTGGTTGTAATTTTTAATTATACGCCGTGTAATTAAATGCTATGCAATAAAAAAGGCTATGTAACATAGCCTTTTTTATTTAAACCTAAATAACTATTTATTTGTTGCTAATTCGTATTCTAATGGGTCTGTAATATTATTAAGTGCGAATGCTTCTAAACGTTCTTGGCACGCACCGCATTTACCACAGGCCTTTTCACGGCCGTTATAGCACGTCCATGTTTGGCTGTAATCTAAACCCATTTTTATGCCATCGGTTAAAATATCAATTTTGGTGTTATTTAAATACGGGCTAAAAATTTCCACTGCATCGTAGTTTGCAATACGACATACATCATCCATTTTTTGCACAAATTCAGGACGGCAATCGGGGTAAATAGCATGATCCCCAGAATGAGCACCGTAATAAACTTGGCTTGCTTTAAGTGATACCGCGTAACCAACAGCAAGCGAGAGCAAAATCATATTACGATTTGGCACAATCGTGCTCTTCATGCTTTCTTCTTCGTAATGACCTTCTGGCACGTCAATGTTATCGGTTAACGACGAACCACCAATAAGCTGATTGATAGCCGAAATATCCACAATTTTGTGCGGAACATTAAGTTTTTCACACACTTGTGCAGCCACTTTAAGCTCTTTTACATGACGCTGACCATAGTCAAACGAAAGGGCATATACATCATGGCCTTGTTGCAGGGCTTTATTTAATACGGTAAATGAGTCCATACCGCCGGAATAAATAACAACTACTTTTTGCGTCATATCTGTTTTGCTCTTAGTTTTAATAGAGGTTTATATCAGGGCGCGATATACTACACGGCCGCAGCTTAAATAACAATTTTTGCACAGCGCTTTTTCGTCTTTAATAGTAGCAATTTGGCTACTAGGTAGTAAGTGAGATCTCTTTTGTACAAAATTAATGAAGTGTTTGAAACCATCCAAGGTGAAGCAAGTTTTACTGGCACACCCTCAATATTTTTGCGCCTGCAAGGCTGCCCAGTCGGTTGCTCGTGGTGTGACACTAAACAAACCTGGGATGTAGACAACGTATACAAAGTATCACTTGATGAAACCGTAGAAAAAAAAGCCGACTCAGATCATTGGGCCGATGCCAGCGCAGAGCAAGTACTCGCGTTATTTAAATCACGTGGTTATAACGCAAAGCACGTAGTAATTACCGGCGGCGAGCCATGCATGTTCGATTTAAACCCAGTATGTAACTTATTACACGAACACGGTTTTAGCACCCAAATAGAAACCAGCGGCACGTTTGAAATACTCGCCCCTGAGCAAACATGGGTCACTGTATCGCCAAAGATAAACATGCGCGGCGGTTACGAAGTGCATACCAGCGCTATGAAGCGCGCTAACGAAATTAAGCACCCGATAGCCATGCAAAAGCACGTAGAAGAGTTAGAAGCGTTATTTGCTAAAACAGGGGTTAACCCCAAGCTTGTGTATTTACAGCCAATTAGCCAAAAGGTATCTGCAACCAAATTAGCAATCGACACCTGTATTGCTAAAAACTGGCGCTTATCAATCCAAGTGCATAAGTATTTAGGAATTAGTTAAAGCGCAAAGGCGGCTTTAAGTGGTTAGCTGTAAGCGATAAGCTGCTCGGCGTTAATTTATATTACGTAGATAAAAGGTCGGGTTGAGTGAAACGAAACCCAACACAGCAACTTCAATGCTCACTCTTTCCAAGCACTCTTTATATCAGACTCTAACAAGCTTATTTAAACACGTAGGTCGGATAAGCGAAGCGCCATCCGACAAGGCTAGTTAATTTCTTCCCCGCAGTGATAGCACTTATTTGTTGGCAAGCGATAGCTTGTAGCCGATTGCATTACGTGGTTTTTCTTACACTTTGGGCAGACGTAATTAATAACATTCACAATCAGTACGATTGCAAAAATAAAACCGCCAATATAAAACGGGTTTGCATAAAACAGATTACTTGCCGTCGAAAACTGAAACCCAATAATACATGTGATTAAAGCCACTTAATTCGCTTTAAACCTAACTGCCTTTTTCAAATTTAAATCCTTATATTTTGTTTTTTATGCTCAATATATCAATAGACTATACCGTGAAAGATGGTGAGTACTAGATTAAAGTGCACTTTAAGGGGAGTTTTTGACTAAGTATTTTTTATCCAGCCGATACTGAGTACATAACGGTTACCTTTTTCTATTTTCGATACTTGGTGCTCGCAGATATCAGGACGAAATAACTTGATTCGTTTTGTTTCAAATAGGGGGCTAGCGCAAATAAACTCTCCGCCTATATCCGCTTTTTTTAAAACAATATTTAGTCTGTAATGATGACCATCTTTAACATGATCAGTGTGCGGTGATATTTCACTTCCTTTTGGAAACTTTAATAAATACACATCAAACTTTATGGGCCAAAATGCACCACAAAGCAGCATTTTATCATAGCCTGATTTTTGCCTGCCTCGTGACCACCGAAATAGCTTTTTTACAAAAGACATACACACTCCTTGATTTAGAAGCTTTAATTCGCGCTTTTAATTATTGCTTAAAGCATTATGCACATCGAATATGAGCACTTGGGGGCTTATAAATTATTCAGCACCATTTGTTTTATTTTTTTAGCTTTTACAAAGTGATCTAATTGATGGGTTTGAATCCACCAAGTAGCAGCTTCCATTAAAAGTTCAGGATTGTTGTTTTTATTAGCAAAAAAAGCATAGAAAGATAGGCCTACATTATCACCTTTACTGGCAATTTTTTTATCACACACTTCAATGATTTTAGTTCTTAATTCTTGTCTCATAAATAAGTAACCTAATAGAGCGTATTGGTGAAAACAAAAAGGGACAAACTGTAACTTCAAATTCAAAACTAGCAACTGTTTATTTATCTCTCGAAGATACTTTATTTAACCAAGATATTTAGAAAATAACATAAAAAAGCGCTGCTCTAGGGCAACGCTTTATGTATTTTTTTGGTAGTAATTAGCTAGCTTATTCTGCTGCCAAATAATCAAGCACCACTTGGTGATGATCTTTGGTTTTAAACTTATCAAATAAGTGTTTAATTTTACCGTCTTGGCCTACTAAAAATGTTAGGCGGTGAATGCCATCGTATTCTTTACCCATAAATTTTTTGTAGCCCCATACACCAAATGCTTCTGCAATGGCGTGATCTTCATCGGCTAATAAATCAAAGTTAAGCTCTTTTTTAGTTTCAAAGTTTTTAAGGCGCTTAATTGGATCTGGGCTAATGCCTACAACACGCGTGTTAAATTTAGCAAGCTCGTCTTGTTGGTCGCGCAGGTTTTCTGCTTGTACGGTACAACCCGGAGTAGAAGCTTTAGGATAAAAGTACACAAGTACTTGTTGCTCTTTTAACAATTCACTTAAAGTGATTGTTTCGTCGTTTTGGTTTTGTAAGCTAAAAGCGGGTGCTGTATCACCAGCTTGTAATGGACTAATTGTGTTCATGCTATTTCCTTAACGAATGCGTTTAAAAATATAATCTACGTTTAGGGTATGAGAAAGGCTCTCAAAACTAATTTTAAATTTATCTATGTCTACATCTATTGGGATATTAAATTCTACTTCACAGCGCATTTTTGTGTCAGTTTCTTCGTTAAACGTATCTGACTTTAAAGAACAAATGCTGATGTGGTTATCGGCAAAAAAGCGTGTCACTTTGCTTAGTGTGCCCGGGGTGTCTATACCTGTGTATTCGAGCGTATAGCCGGCACAAAACTCGCCAGGGGTATGGCTTGTAGTGCGTTTCATCATGGTTAGCAGGCCAAGTTCCATTGCCTTGGTTGGTAACACGTGTTCAATGCGGCTTATGGCCGACATGTCACCCTGCAATAACATTATAAAGGTAAACTCACAGCCTAAAATGGCAATGCGGCTGTCTATAATATTACAGTGGCAGTCGCTAACCAATTGCGTAAGCTCACTGACAATACCCGGCCTGTCTTCGCCGATAGCGGTTAACACAATTTGATGATTTGAAAATGCAGTCATGGGTTAAAATACCTAAGTTACAAGGGTTATAACAACGCAATGGATAACACTACTAAATACACTCGAGGACGTGCTCGGCGGCGAAGTTTACCACAAAACGGTGTGTAAACTATAATGCGGGCTAATTAAGCGCGTTTAAAGTACGGTGTTTCTTGTTTTTACTGGCACAGGAAAGTACCATAGCTAAAATTTGCTTATTTGCCCTTAGTTTTTTTCTAAGTTGAGGTGCTGAACTTTATTGCAATTAAGTAGCCAAATAAAAATGTAAAGTTAATATTGATTTTACACTGAACCAAATCGGCATAACCCACTCATATATTTGTTAAAACAATTAAAGGGTATGCTAAGGAGAAATATCTGTGCAGTATTGGATCCCAAAAGCACTTGCAGTAAGTGTATTGGTAAGTTTATCAGGGTGTAGTGTATTTGTTAACGATGCACATAATGAACGTAATTACCGCGCGCATGAGCCAGTAAAAGCGCCAGCGTCTTTATCTCAGCCGGCTCAAGATCCAGTTTATAAAATGGAAGTAGGTCAATATAACAATAATCCAGACGCAACCAATTATCGTCCACCAGCTCAAGTGCTCACTGTAGCTAAGGGCAGTTGGGTCGAAGAAGCGGATAATTTAGCACGCGTATATTTTGATAAAAACGATGGCATTGTTGATTTAGATGACTTTATTTGGGATTCAATTAATGCTGTTTTAGCTGAAAATAACACTGCTACAACCAAAGAAGACAAGTTACTTGGTATAATAGAAACCGATTGGTACGCAATTATTAAAACCGAAGAAAGCTGGTTGTGGGGCGATGAAAAGAACGATGACCTCCAACGTTTTAGATTTTCTATTGAAAAAAAATCGCATGAACGTACAGCCTCTTTACGTGCTGAATTAATAGATTTTAAAGGTGATACAACACTTACAGACTTGCTTAAACAGCAACTAGAAGTGCGTGCACTTAACCAAGTTATTACTGAATTTGATTACCGCTATCGCCAACTTGAAGTTGATATGCGCAAGCGCCAAGGTATTATTTCTTTAGAAATGGGCTTTGACAATAAAGGCAATGCAGCACTGGTTACTGAGCAATCTTACGATGCGGTATTTGATCGTTTTTCAGGCTTTTTAGAGCGCTTGTCGTTTACTATTGTTGAAATAAATCAAGACACAGGTTTAATTACCGCCGATTATAAAGCACCAGAGAGCAGTATGTGGGATTCGATTTGGGGCGACGATGTTGCGCAATTACCAATTGATGAAGGCCAATACCAAATTTTAGTGAGTAAAACCAAGCAAGGTGGCACAAGCTTAACCTGGATGGACGATAAAGGCGAAACGCTTGAGCCAGGTACCATGAATGGTTTACAGCAAGCACTAGAAGCAGCACTTATTAAGCGCGGCATTAAAATATAAATAATAATACGTTTTACCACAAAAAGAGCGCTTAGCTCTTTTTGTGGTTTTTATAGGTTAAAAATATGTCTCAATTATCAACTTCACCTCAGTACGATTGGCGTACTTGGTTTGCGTTCCTTGTGCCTTCGCTAATTGGTGTGTTTTTGTTTATGACGCCGGTGTCAAGCGGTGAAGCAATGACCATACCTATCGCAATGATGGCTAAAGCCATGCAAGTGTTTTTTGCAGATACAGCAAAGGCCATTATTACAATCATAATTTGTATAACGGGTGTATCTTCATTCATTATCAGTATTTTTAAGCCTCACTTTATTTGTAAAATACCACTGTTAAATCATTTATTTAACGTTAGTTGGATTTGGTTAGTTACGCGTTTATTTGGTACAGCATTTGTATTAATGACCTATTTAGGCGTGGGGCCGCATGCTATCACGTCCGAAAATACAGGGGCACTGGTATTAAACGACTTACTTCCTGTGTTGTTTTCGGTGTTTATACTGGCAGGGCTTTTGCTCCCTTTGTTACTTAACTTTGGTTTGCTTGAGTTGGTAGGCACGTTATTAACTAAAGTAATGCGTCCGTTATTTGGCGTGCCAGGGCGAAGTGCCGTTAACTGTGTGGCATCGTGGTTAGGTGATGGCAGTGTAGGAATATTAATGACTGCGCGCCAATACGAAGATAAATACTACACACAACGCGAAGCTGCTGTTATTGGTACTACATTTTCTGCTGTTTCAATTACGTTTTGTTTAGTGGTTATTGGCCAGGTAAAGCTTGAGTATTTATTTGCTCCGTTTTATTTAACGGTGTGTTTAGCAGGGATTACGGCTGCTATTATTGTGCCGCGCTTGCCACCGCTTAGGTTTAAAAAAGATTTGCTTATTGATGGCTCAGAGCCTGACGCAAACGCAGAGCTGGTGCCTGCAGGTAAAACATTAGTGGGTCACTCTTTAGATGTAGCGCTGGCCAAGGCAGATAAATCGCCGGGTGTAGTGGGGACATTAAAAGAAGGCGTACACAACGCACTTGATATGGTATTTGCTGTGTTACCCGTTGTTATGGCCGTGGGTACATTTGCATTAATTATTGCAGAATATACGCCTCTATTTCAATATTTGGGTATGCCGTTTATTCCATTTTTAGAGTTGTTGCAAGTACCTGAAGCTGAGGCTGCAGCACAAACAATCATGGTTGGTTTTGCCGATATGTTTATCCCTTCAATCCTTGCAGCTGGGACTATTGAGAGTGATGTAACACGCTTTATTATTGCTGCTATGAGTGTGACTCAGCTTATATACATGTCTGAAGTGGGCGCGTTGTTGTTAGGAAGCAAAATTCCAGTAAACATCGTTGAGCTGTTCGTTATATTTATTCTCAGAACGCTAATAACATTGCCGATTATTTCGTTAATGGCACATTGGCTAGTTGGTTAAGCTTATTATTTAAATTAAAAGCCCTGATTTATCAGGGCTTTTTTGTGTCTTGCTTGTTTTTTAAGTGCGTGTCTGATTTCTTAAATTCAATATTAGCACTGTGTTTTATTAGGGCAATATTACCTATCACAACGCCAAATACCATCACTATAATGAGTACTATTTGCCATGTTTGCATATTTATTTCTCATTTTTATTTTTTGGCTATTCTACTTTTTTAAACTGTAATTACCAGCAAAAACATCAGTTGAGTAGTTTACCTATTCGCTATAATATTTAATGACTTTGCGCGGCTAAACGTGTCGCTAACTGCGTTAAAAATTCTCTTTTAAAGTAACTAAATAACGACTCTTTTGTTTAGCTATCAACACATTTACACACGGTTAAAATAGATCACTTAATTAAACGAATGGTTATTAAAAGCGCTTGGCAACCGATAAGGTCATAAAATCAAGTCCGGGGTTAGGTTTTTGAAAGCCCGCATTAGAGTAATGAATAATTCGTAAAGCAATGTGTGTATCGCCTAAGTCAGCAACGAGTCCAATACGATCTTCAAATTGATAATGGCTACTTAGGTTCTTACCACCAAATTGTGTTTCGTCAATGAGTGATACGCCAATGCCAGCTTCAACATAAAATGGGGTGTTATTAAAACTAAACGCTGGAAACTGCAATACAGGCGATACCGCTAATACTAAGTTGGATTGTGAGTGGTGGTTATGCGCAAATTCCCACAGGTTTACACTGGTTTCGATATAAAAACGGGCATCTCCAACTAAGTTTTGCATTTTTGGCATATGGTACTGATAGGCTAATTTTATGCCATTTATATTGCCAGTGCCTTTAAGTACATCGACTGCATAGCCATGGTTTGATTGTGCTAATACTGTGTTATTAATAAAAAGTGAGGCGATTAATAAAATAATTATTTTAAAGGAGGTTTTCATAGCTGCTCGCTGATAGTTGGTTTATCGAAAAAACAGATGATGAGGGTGGGTAGGTTGTAAATTCAAGGCAAGCTAAAACAGGGATGTATACTGCGTGTTAACAGGTTTTATTAACTTATTGAAATTTAGTCACTTAATTTATTGGTGCTTTTTAGGCATTAATAAGTTGCTTATTTGTGCCTGTTTTATTGAGTGTAAATGACGTAAATTAGCGTTATATTAATCACACAAACAAACATATTATGAAACTTATTAAACCATTTTTAATTGCTATCGCACTTTTAAGCACATCGCTTTATGCACAAGCTCAGCAATCACCAGATATACTTTTAGAGTCTGTTGCAGACACCCTTTTTGCCGATATAGGTAAGGTGAACAGCAAAGGTAATGCCAGTAAAAGTGAAATGTCGGGAGTTGTTGAAAAACGTTTAATGCCACACATTGATATTAAGTTTGTGTCTTTTAAATTATTAGGTAAACACATTAAAGGCATTGAGCGCCAACAAGCGGTTGATTTTATTGACGCGGTTGAGCATTACTTGACTGGTACATATGCCGGTGCATTAATGAAATACACAGGCCAAAAAGTGGTCTTTGAGCACAATAATGCACAAAGCGACTCAGAATATGCCACGGTTAATACGCAAATTATAGAACCTAACGCCCCCACGATTGATCTAAGTTTTAAGTTACGCCTAGGTAAAGACAATCAATGGAAAGTGTACGACATTGTTGCTGAAGGTATTTCGCTTTTAAGTGCTAAGCAAAAAGAGATCATCCAGCGCATTTCAGATGTAGGCATTGACCAAGTAATTAGTGAGTTAAAGAACAAATAATTAATCTTTTTGTGTGAAAAAGATCAAGCCCAGTTCCAACCTAAAAAGCAGCCAAGTAATTAGTTACTTGGCTGCTTTTATATTTTTGAATATTCATCTACTTTGTTCTAGCGTGGCGATCTGGGTGTGCTAGAATATTGCCTCTTTGATTAAGCGTGGTGTCAGCTGAAAGCTGTTATAACCTGACCACTTACCTAAGCTACACTGGAGTTGTGTTGTTTTAATGGAAAATGTACTGATTTGGCCAAAGGAATATCCGTTACTTATTAAAGGCCTTGTAGAGCAAAACGGTGCCTTTATTTTAGATGCATTAGAAGCTTGGCCTGCTTGTCGTTCTACCAATGAAGACGATGGTGTGTGTACCACTGTTTTGCCCCCTATTTATTATTTGGCCTGGTTAACCCCGCTTGAGCCTTTTGAAGAGTGTTATTTCCAACATATTTGTGAATACGACGAAGATGCACAAGCGTATATTGGCGCAATGAAAACTCATTTTTACGATAATGAATATACCCCAGAAAGCTTAGTGCTTTTGTTGTGCCAACGTTTAGAAAAATACGCAAGTGTTGCTGCACAAAATGCCGTTGAAACACCGCTTTCATTATTAAGCTTATTTTTTAGCAAACGCTATTTTACACTGATTGAACATGCGTTAAATAATGGCAGTAAGCTCAGCGCTGTTGATGCGTTATCACTTTGGAAAGAAGTTGATTTTAGAGATCGCTTAAGTCACTTTATACCAGAGTCAATTGCTGATCTAGCCGTGTTAAGTGAACTTGCAAGTGACAAAGTAGCAATGGGTAAAGACTATTTTACTTTATTAAAACAAGTGTCGCCTGATGTTGATTCTGTTGTTTTACTTGAGCAAGCATTACTAACACATTTGCGTAAAAAAACGGCTAAGCAAACAATGGCTATGCGTTTTATTGAGCAAGGAGCAACAGGCACATTAGCTGATGAAAACGGTAAAACTGCATTTATGTGGGCGGCAGAGCGTGGTTTTGTAAACGTGGTGCAAACCTTATTACCTCAGCAAGATAAAAAAGCGTCAGATAGCTTGGGTAACACTGCATTGCATTATGCTGTGCTCTCTAAAAATGAATCGTTAATGGTGATGCTAATTAAAGCCGGGTTTGATTTTAGAGCGCGTAATAACGAGGGGCTAAGTTGTTATAGGTTGGCTGTGAGTATCAAAGCGCAAAATCTAGTTAAATGCCTAGAGCGTGACTTTGGTATTAAAGAGTTATCGCCAGATGGGCAGTTTGATCGCATTAAAAAAGTACATGTGTTACATGCTATTGTGACGTTATTATTGCCTTTGCAGTTATTTTTCTTTTTTGACGAAGCGCTGACCATAAAAAGTGAACTTACGCTTGGTTTAACTATGGTAACGGTGATTTGTTTTTTCTTTGCTATGAGCTTAAAGCGCTGCGCTTTGTATCCACATATAAAACACCCTTGGGGTTTATTTGTATTGAGGGGCTTTTCACTTTTGAGTTTATTAGCTCAGCTTGGTTTAGCGGGTATCGTGACCTTGGCCGCACTGAGTGAATTGGTGTAAGTAGCTTATATGCAATTAAGTAATGGTTAAAAGCGCGTTTACTAGAGAGTAAACGCGCTTTTTTATTTTATTTATTAAATTCGTTTGCGGCTTTTTCGTCGGCTAAATCTTCTTTCAATTTGCGAATTTTTAAGCCTAACTCTTGCCCGCGGTGTCTTGCATAATAAGTACATCCAATAAACATGAATGATGCGAATAATAACTCTAGCAACACCCAAATTAGCTCATTAGGTGCAACCCAAAGCATGGTTAAGCCATGAATAAAATAAAGCATAACAACAAAGTTTGCCCAAGCGTAGGTATATGTACTGTCTTTAATAATACCTCTAAGTGGAAGCAATAGAGGAATAATAGGTACAAATAACGACATAATATCGAGTGGGCCTTCTTGAGGCGGTACAAAATACATCCACAATGGCATTAAAATAAGTAGGCCAACATAACCAATTAAAGCAGTTCGCTGAAATTTTACGGTTATTGGCTTTTTTGCAGGATGGGGCACTGTGTTCATTGAAGTTTACTCGCAATTTTTGTCAGGCGAATGCCAACGCTTTGGCATATTTTAATCTCGTCTTTACTTAACTGAGCACTATTGTTACTACCAGCAACATGCGTAGCACCATACGGAGTACCGCCAGTTTGTGTGCCTAATAATTCAGGCACATCGTAAGGTACACCAAGTAACATCATTCCGTGGTGAAGTAAGGGTAATGATAAATTAAGCAGTGTGGCCTCATTACCCCCATGCATACTGCTTGACGATGAAAATACACACGCAGGCTTATCAATTAGTTGACCCTTTAGCCATAGCTCGCTGGTGGTTTCCCAAAATGCTTTTGCCTGAGACGCCATCATACCAAATCGGGTAGGTGTACCAAAAGCCAAGCCATCACACTGTATAAGGTCATCTTTGGTAATAACAATGTCGTGTGGGTTTTTAGCTACAAACGTTCTTAGTAGGGCTGTTGCGCCTTGTTGCTCTATTGATTCAGCTATTTCATGGGCCATTGCTTCAACTGAGCCATGGCTCGAGTGGTAAAGTACCACTATGTTTGTGCTCATTATAAAACGCTTAATACGTTTTCTGGTGGGCGGCCAATAGCGGCTTTACCATTGTGCTCAACAATAGGGCGTTCAATTAATTTTGGATGCTCAACCATTGCGTTTATAAGCGTGGTTTCGTTTGTTTCATCTTTAAGATTGAGTGTTTTGTACTCGGTTTCTTTTGTGCGCATTAAGTCACGAGCAGAGCTAAAATCAAGTTGGTCTATCAGTGTGCTTATTTGATCATGAGTTAAAGGCGTTTTTAAGTACTCAACAACGGTGGGCTCTATTGACTTGCTTTGTAAAAGGGCAAGTGTTTCACGCGATTTAGAACAACGCGAATTATGATAGATAGTAACAGACATAAAAGTTTCCATAGTGTGAATTGCCTCTATTTTAGGGCAACAGCTTGCAGAATTAAAGCCTTGCAAGCTCTTTTTGTAAACGGCGATACTGGGTAAGTAATGCCTTTAATCGCTGCTGTTTTATTAGCTCTGTTGATTCTACGAAGTTAAGCGCTTTTTGGATTTCATCAGCGGCTTTCATGTAGGCACCGTATTGCGATAGCACGTCAGCGTTTGCCTCGTGATAGGCCGCCAATTTGTCTTGTTTTTTGTAGGCGTCAGCAAGTAGCTCCTTACCTAAGCTGTGCTCTGGTTTTTCTAATAAAAAACCTTTAAGCACGTTTTCGGCAAGTTCGTATTGCTTTGCCTCTAGTGCTGCATTTGCATAGTTGAGCGTAATTACTTGATTGTTAGGACGGTAATTATGAAGTTCAGCTAAAAATGAAACGGCGTCGTCTGCTTTTTTTTGCGCTATGAGTAAATCAGTTTGCGTATCAATATAAAATAAATTTTTAGGGTCGTTTTTTAATAGCTTACTTAAAATAGAGTCTGCTTCGTCAAGTTTTTCTTGGTCAAGTAAGCTTAACGCTAAACCATAATTAAGGGCTGTATTACTGTAGCTGTTTTCGCGAAGTAATTTTCTAAATAAGGCTTCAGCGTTTTCTGGTTTGTTGTCGTAACGCGCGAGTACTCGGCTTTTAGCAAGGTTAAATTCAAGGCTTGCAGGTAGGCGGCGCATTGGATACTGCTCTGCACGAAGGCGCACGTCAGACACTCGGCTTTCTGGAAGAGGGTGAGTGAGTAAGAATGCAGGTGGCTTATACTTATAACGAATTTGTGCAGCCAGCTTAGTTAAGAAGTCGCTAGATGCACGTGCATCAAATCCTGCATTGTTAAGTGTTTGCATGCCAATTCGATCAGCTTCTTGTTCAGCAGAACGGCTGTGCGTTAATTGGCTAAAAGCAGATTGTGTTTGGCTTGCTGAAATAATGGCAATACCAGCATCTGGGGCAACAATAGTCGCCAAAATGCCGGCTATCATCCCCGCTATGGTCATTGCACTGTTATCTTGCTGTTGCTGGATCCTACGTGCTAAATGGCGCTGAGTAACATGGGCGATTTCGTGACCAAGTACAGATGCAAACTGACTTTCGCTATCGGCTTGTGCAATTAGCCCTGTGTGAACGCCTACATGTCCGCCGTAAAAGGCAAATGCGTTAATATCTGAGTTATTGATCCAAAAAAATGAAAACGGAAAACGAACATCGTTCGCGTTTGCAACGAGCTTTCTGCCAATGGTGGTTAGGTATTCATCTAATACGGGGTCGTTAATAATTGGTGAGCCGCCGCGAATTTGCATCATCATCACTTCCCCAATCGCTTGTTCTTTTTCGAGGGGGAGTACCTGTAATGCAGAAGTTCCTAAATCAGGAAGATTAAAATTAGTTTGCGCCTTTAATGGCTCACTTACTAAAAGGCTAAATGTAAGGACGGCACTGCATAAAGAGATAAAGGCTGATTTTAGCTGCATCTTATTCCTTGTTTATTGGCTCGCCAATGGCAATTTTGGCTATGTCTATTTCGTCACTGCTTGCACGGCTGTCTTTTTCGCACAATTGGTAGAGTTCTTTTATTGAGACTCCATCAACCTTTATTACGTTCAACTCTCGCTGTAAAAAAGTAATAATTTTATGAACAACTTTGTGTGAGTGCAAAATAAGGGCTTTATCGGCTTTATCACCGCGTTCAAAGTAAAAACCAATAAACTTATGTAATTGATTTAACCTTAATAGTACTTTCATTGAATGCGGATCCCACACTCTAAATTCCATAAAGCGGTTATCTTTTATGTATTGGTCAACAACAATATCTTTTGCGTAGGGCAGTGCCCACAGCTCAAAGCCTCGGTCTGTAAATACCTGATGTAACGCAATTCGCGGTTTATGCTTGGTGTGGATCTCACCTAAGTCGTCCTCAAAGCCGTCGAGTATGTCTAGATTCCAGTTACGTCTGTCTATAAGTTGTTTTACGGCGTTATCAAATCCATGCTCTAAAACACCTTCAGACTCGCTAACCGAAGAGGCAACTAAATGATAAAAAGGAGGAAGCTCCCCCCAATTTATTTGTTTTTTAAACCAATTAATCTCTTTGAGTGTTGGATTACTTGGTAGATGCGCTTTATTATGCGTGCGAGACATTAACCTGTCCTTACTGCTAACTATGTATTACAGAATAAACCATTGCAGGCGTTGTTTTAAGAAAAAGTTACATTTGTTGATGTTTTTAGACTATTAACACACAGCAATGCGACTTATTATTCATTTTAATAAATCGGTAAAGCGAGTATGTTACACCAAGATTTACGAAGTTATAGATGTCCTCAACAGTTTGTTCAGTTTAAATTAGGGCTACATGAAGCATTATCTACACAGCAAACCATCACTTTTAGTGTAAATAGTGATGAGAGCATGGATGATATTGAGCGATATTTAAAAAAATATGCTTACAGTTACAACTTAGATAAACAACAAGGTTTATTATTAGTGGAGCCATTACGTGTTTGAATATATAAAAACATGGTACGAAAGAAAATTTTCTGATCCTCATTCGGTCACCTTATTATTTTTACTACTCGTTTCTGTTGCCTTACTTTACTTTTTTGGCTCGTTAATTGTGCCGGTTTTAGTGGCATTAGTTATTGCTTATTTACTTGATTGGCCAGTTGTTCACTTAGAGCGTCTTGGTTTACGCCGTTTTACTGCTACGGTGATCGTAATGCTTATATTTACAGGCATTATGCTCACTTTAATTTTAGTGATTGGTCCTGTTCTTTGGAAACAAACTAGCAATTTAGTACAAGAAACCCCTCATATGTTAGAGCAAGGCAAGTCATATTTGATTGCCTTACCAGAGCAATACCCAAGTTTAATTAATGCCGACCAAGTACAAGGGATTGTTGCTACAGTTGAGGCTAAAGTTATTGAGTTTGGCCAAGTGGTTTTATCGTTTTCGTTAACGTCGTTAAAAGATGTTGTAGCGTGGCTAATTTACCTAGTGCTTGTGCCGTTGCTGGTGTTTTTTATGCTTAAAGACAAGCTGGAATTAACGGGCAGTGTGGCTAAATTAATTCCGCAACAGCGTCGTTTAATATTGCAAGTATGGAACGAAATGAACCAGCAAATTATGAATTACATTCGCGGTAAAGTGTTTGAAATTTTAATTGTAGGCGGTGTTTCGTTCATTGCGTTTACTTTTTTAGACTTACGCTACGCGGCCTTGTTAGGCGTTTTGGTTGGGTTTTCTGTGTTAATTCCGTTCGTTGGTGCTGCGCTTGTGACTATTCCGGTTGCTGCCGTGGCGTTATTCCAGTTTGGATTAGAAACCCAGTTTTGGACGGTTTTAGTTATTTATGGAATTATTCAGGCACTCGATGGAAATGTGTTAGTTCCCTTATTGTTTTCAGAAGCCGTTGACTTGAACCCGGTATTTATCATTGTGGCTGTGCTATTTTTTGGTGGCTTGTGGGGCTTTTGGGGCGTGTTTTTTGCTATTCCTTTGGCCTCGTTGGTTAAAGCATTGATTACAGCGTGGTCTTCAACGCAAGAAGAGCTAAATAATAAACTGACAGAAGGTTAGTTCAAAAAGGCATAGAAAACGCACCGTCAGTACTAATTGATTATTACTCAATACGTCTAAAGTTATGTAATATTGGTAATAAGATATATCTTTTAGTAATAAGGTGCGTTTTTAGATGTCTGACTCTTTATTAAACTCTGAGCAAGTTTACCTTGATGCAAACGCAACAACGCCTGTGTTGCCATGCATCGCCGATGTGGTTTCTCATACAATGCAAATTTGTTTTGGTAACCCTTCAAGCCCTCATATTACGGGTATTCAGGCCAAGCATTTATTAGAACAAACCCGCGAAAACGCACGTACTGTGATTGGGGCAATAGAGGGAGATATTTTATTTACCTCTGGCGCGACCGAAGGCATTCAGACCGCTGTTGTATCTACGCTTATTAACGCTAAAAATCATAATATTGCTAAACCCGTATTACTTTACGGTGCCACTGAACACAAAGCGGTTCCTAACACATTAAAGCATTGGAATAGTGTATTGGGCATTCATGCTCAAGTTTTGGCTATTCCGGTGGATAATAATGGCATTTTAGACTTAGCGTTTATCGCTGAACATATACCTAATGCGCTAATGATATGCACCATGGCGGTTAATAACGAAACGGGAGTTTATCAAGATTTAGATGCCATTGAACATACTATTCGTTTTCGTAATACGAAAGTGTCTTGGATGGTAGATTGTGTGCAAGCGCTTGGGAAAAAACAACTCGACCTGAGCGCCACCACAATAGATTACGCGCCTTTTTCAGGCCATAAACTTTATGCCCCTAAAGGTATTGGTTTTTTATATATTCGTGCTGGCAGTGCCTATACCCCTTTTATAGCGGGTGGAGGGCAAGAAAGCGGAATGCGCTCTGGCACCGAAAACTTACCTGGTATTGCGGGTCTAAATAAATTGTTTAGTTTATTGCTAGATAAGTCAGACACCACATTTAAATCAATCGATGTGCTTAGTAATTACCGGGCTCAAATAAAAAACGCTATTGAAGAAACATTTGATGAAGTAACCTTTAATCATAGCTTTGAACACTCGGTACCAACAACATTAAACTTTGCTGTAAATGAGTTAACAAGCAAAGAAGTAATTGATTTATTTGATGCCGCTGGTATTCGTGTCAGTGGAGGCTCTGCATGCAGCACGGGCTCTTCAACGAGTTTTGTGCTTGATGCGATGGGAGTTAACCAATGGCAGAGTGAAAATGCAATTAGGCTATCATTCGGTCCCGCTGCCACTGCCGCTGAAATAGCAAATGCGTGTGCATCTATACGTTCATTAAAAACCATTTTGCAGGCTAATTGTTTAATAGTCTCTGATAGTACAACACCTCAACAAGATGTGTGCGCGCTCGGTTTAACGCAGTTTAGGCACCAAGGAGCGTGTTGTTGGTTATATGTAAATGCCGATAAACAAGCAGTTATTATAGATCCTATTGTAGAGCTCATACCGCGTATAGAAAAAATAGCCAATACACAAAACCTGACTATTAAAGGAGTACTTAATACGCACGTTCATCAAGAGCGAAGTTGTGCTGTAACTTTATTACGCAGTGTATTAGCAAGTCGATGCGACGAGATTGCAGTAGATAAACTAGGTTGGCCGAAAAATGCAGCTAATATCGACCTAAATAACGAACGACTAGAAAAAATAGCCACACCGGGGCACAGTGAAGACAGTGTAAGTTATGTTTTAAAAAGTGAAGATAACCACATTAATTATTGCTTTTGTGGTGATCTAATATTACCCGGTGGCTTGGGTAACACTTCTTTAGCTGGTGGCAATGCCAAGGCTATGGCTTATTCTATTTTAGCACTTGCTGAGCAATTAGATGAAACGAGTGTGATATGTTCAGGGCACGATTATTTGCAATGCTTTGCAATGAACTGGGCCGCAGAGCAACAACAAACACCTTTATTAAACCGATTAATAAATCGCCAAATTAGTATTGATGAATTTGTAATTAAAAAACAGCTTAATGATGAGGCAAAAGAAAAATCAAGGTTACAATTATGTGGTTATGTTACTGCGTTGCCTGAGTTAAATATTCAGCAATTAAATTTTGATAGTGCAAAAGCCATGCTCAGTGATAATGACACTTATTTGATTGATACCAGAGAGCCTTACGAACATGGTGCACATAATGTATCGCAACTTTTTCACACTAGTGAAACAAAAACACTTAACATACCGCTTAGTCGTATGGCTAACGCGTTGATGGAAGGTCAGCTAAGTAAACGCGGTAAATACATATTGTTGTGTCGTAGCGGTAATCGCTCAAGGCTTGCTGCTGCTAACCTAATGCAGCTAGGGTATCGAACAGTGTATAATTTAGAAGGTGGTTTGGCATTGAGCCTTTAAAATACAATACTTATAAGGTTTGCATAAAATCGGCTTCAGTAGCCGATTTTTTATTTATTCACATAAATGTCATAATTATTAAAAAAGTACTGAACGTTTAGTAAAATTCACGAATACACCAACTTAACCGATTAAGCTTTGTGGGTGCCTTTGAAATTGCGGGGAAAATAATTTGCAAAATATTTATGATACCGGTGTCAAAAGGTAAAAATTGGGTTATCATCTGCGTATAAAATAGTTAAAGCAGCGCTAATTTTTCGTTTATGGCTACACTATTGGCATTTTATTTTAGTGTATTTAGAACGTGTTAAGCAGTTTTACAACATAAAAAGAATATATAAATCAACCGGTTAAATTTTTTAGAGGATATTTAAATGTCGAACCGAACGCAATTAGCAAGTTGGCAAGCCCTTGAACAAAGTGCTGCTAAGATGAAACAAACACATCTTAAAACGTTATTTGCACAAGACGGTGGCCGCTTTTCTCAGTTTTCAACTCAGATCCCCGGTGTATTATTCGACTACTCTAAACAATTAATTGATAACGATGTTTTTGCTAATTTAGTGTCACTTGCTAAAGAGTGCGAGATTGCTTCTTGGCGAGATAAAATGTTCAGCGGCGAGAGAATTAACATCACCGAAGAGCGCTCTGTTTTGCATACTGCATTGCGTAACCGTGCGCATACTCCATTAATTGTTGATGGAGAAAATATAACGCAAGCGGTTGATAACGAGCTTGCTAAAATTAAAGTATTTGTTGAAAAAGTGCGAAGTGGCCAGTGGCTTGGTTATACGGGCAAAGCGGTAAAAGACGTTGTTAGTATTGGGGTAGGCGGGTCGAACCTAGGTCCTCAAATGGCAACTGAAGCATTAAAAGCATTAGCAGATGACACTTTAAAAGTGCACTACGTATCAAATGCCGATGGTGTACAAATTGCTTCGGTACTTAAAAATATTGATCCCGAAACAACATTATTTGTTATTTCGTCAAAAACATTTACTACATCAGAAACTATGACGAACGCTAAAACAGCGGTGGATTGGTTTTTAGAAACAACAAAAGATGAAAGCACAATTGCGAAACATTTTGTTGCAGTAAGTACAAATTTAGAAAAAACGGCTGCCTTTGGCATTGCTGATGAAAACGTATTCACTATGTGGGATTGGGTAGGTGGTCGCTTTTCATTATGGAGTGCGATAGGCTTACCCATTGCGCTGTATTTAGGTTATGACGAATTTGAAGAAATACTAACAGGTGCTTTTGAAGTTGATGAACACTTTAAAAATGCGCCGCTTGAGCAGAATATTCCTTTAATAATGGCTTTGTTAAGCGTCTGGAATACCAGCTTTTTAGGGTACACGTCGCAAGCTATTTTACCTTACGACCAATCTCTTCACATGTTACCTGCCTATTTACAACAAGGTGAGATGGAAAGTAACGGTAAGCATGTTAATTTTGCAGGCAAAGTAGTACCGTATACCACGGTTCCAATAATTTGGGGTATGACTGGCATTAATGGTCAGCATGCGTTTTATCAATGCCTGCACCAAGGCAACGTGATTGTTCCTGCGGACTTTATCGCATCTGTAAAACCACAAATACAAGTTGATAAGCATCATGATATTTTATTATCAAACTTTTTTGCTCAAACGGAAGCAATGATGAGTGGTGTTGATGCAGAACAAGTTACAGCCGATTTAACGGCTAAAGGTAAATCGCAGGCACAAATTGATGAATTACTAAATCACAAAATTCATAAAGGAAACCGCCCAACAACATCAATGCTGCTAGACACAGTAGATGCTAAAACGGTAGGGCGTTTAATTGCGTTATATGAACACAAGATTTTTTGCCAAGGCATAATATTAGACATTTGTTCATTTGATCAGTGGGGTGTTGAACTTGGTAAAGGTTTGGCATCTAAGATTGAAAGTGAGCTGACCGATGATAATGTAAATCACGATCACGATAGCTCAACAAGTGGATTAATGGCGTACTACAAGCAACATCGTACGCAGTAAAAAATTTAGCCTACGTAATAGTAGGTAAACCGAGTACCTTTGAACGGGTAGCGCTGGAGTGCTTAGGGTCTGTATTTTTGTGAGAGGAGATACAGAGTCCTAAGGCTCATTTAAAAAAGCGTAGATGATAAAAAAACAATAATACATCATCAATAAAGAACAATTCAGCAGGCTTTTTTAACACATTATAAAAGCTATCATAATCCAAGTAATAAACAGGCATACCCACGAGCTTATTTTAGGACGGGGTATCACAACGTAGAGAGTAACTATGCTTAATCCTTTTGATATCATAATTTTTGGGGGCGGTGGTGATCTTGCGTTACGCAAATTACTACCTGCAATGTATCGAGCATATCAAGAAGGGAATTTACCTGAAGGCTCACGCATCCTGCCAACAGTTCGTGAAGAAAGCAAACGTGCTGAATACATAGAAACAGCGCATAAAGCACTCCAAGAGTTTTTAAGTAAAGGTGAATTTAACGCCAAAGATTGGAAAGCATTTTCAAATTATTTAGTGCCAGTGGTGAGTAATGTTACTGAAGCTGACGATAACTGGGATGTGCTTAAAGGTATTTTAGATGAGCACGATAGCACTAAATCTCGTGTCTTTTACTTATCTTTACCACCAGCCGTTTATGGCAAGTGCTGTGAAATTCTCTCTATTAAAGATTTGATTACGCCAACATCGCGTGTAGTCGTTGAAAAACCAATTGGTTACTGTGGGGAATCTGCAGAAGTAATAAACGCTAAAATTGCTGAGTTTTTTGAAGAAGACCAAATCTTCCGTATAGACCATTACTTAGGTAAAGAAACTGTACAGAACTTAATGGCACTGCGTTTTTCAAACTCATTATTTGAAAATATGTGGGATGCTAAGTCGATTGATAATATCCAAATTAGCCTTTCAGAAACAGTAGGTCTTGAAAGCAGAGCAGGGTTTTATGACAAAGCCGGCGCACTTCGTGACATGGTTCAAAATCACTTGCTACAGCTTTTATGCCTTGTTGCAATGGAAGCGCCTAATAAGCTTAACGCTAATAGCATTCGTAATGAAAAACTAAAGGTGCTAGAAGCACTTCGACCACTTATTGACTCTGGCGTTGATAGTAATATTGTGCGTGGTCAATATGTACCAGGGGATTTAAACGGTAAGATTGTCCCTGGTTACTTGGAAGAGTTAAACGAGGGCGCTAGTAAAACAGAGACCTTTGTTGCTATACGTGCACACATAGATAATTGGCGTTGGGCTGGCGTACCATTTTACCTCCGTACAGGTAAACGTATGGCAAAACGCTGTGCTGAAATTGTGGTTGAGTACAAAAAAGTATCGCACAATATTTATGAAGAAAATGTTGGCAACATAGAACCAAACCGCTTAGTTATTCGCCTTCAGCCAGAAGAAACGATTCAGCTAACGCTTATGTCAAAGCGCCTAGATAACCTTGAAATGCAATTAGAGCCGGTAACTATGAACATTGAGTTATCACAAGCTTACAGCAATGGTTTTCATTCTGATGCATACAAACGTCTAATGCTTGATGCCGCTGCGAATAACCCATCGTTGTTTATTCATCGTGATGAAGTTCGCCAAGCATGGAAATGGATTGATCCGATTGTTGAGCGTTGGCAAGAAAAAGGCAAGCCTGCACTTTACCGTGCTGGTACGTGGGGTCCAGATGATGCCGATGAGTTATTAGCAGAGAACAACCATCTGTGGTTTAACACAGGTGATAAGGCATAATTATGGCTACATTAGTTGAAAAATTTTTTGATGATAAAGATGCACTAACAAAAGAGTTATCGGCAACTTTAGAGCAATCATTATTAGATGGCATTAAAGACGATGGTCGCGCTGTACTGATGGTATCAGGTGGTTCATCACCTGCTGCAGCATATAAGCATTTATCAACCCTTGATTTAGATTGGCAGAACGTTGATGTAGCTATGGTTGATGAACGCTGGGTTGAGCCAAATCACGAAAAAAGTAATGAAGCATTTATTAAAAGTACGTTGTTGCAAAACTTTGGTAATGCAGCCAACTTTATAACAATGAAAAACGAAGCTTCTACTGCACAACAAGGTGCTGAAAAGTGTGAAGCCGCATACAGTGCGCTGAAAACGCCTTACGATGTGACTATTCTAGGTATGGGGCCTGATGGTCACACTGCGTCTTTATTCCCACATGCAGATGGGTTAGAGCATGGTTTAACAACCACTCAAACGGTTTGTGCGATTAACGCAATTCAAAGTGACGTAACAGGTAGTATTACCGAGCGAATGACGCTTACTCTAAATGCAATAGCTAACTCAAAAGTAGTTAAACTACTTATCAGCGGCGATGAAAAGCTTGCTGTGTACAAGCAGGCTAAAGCCGGTGGTGATGTTAACGATATGCCACTGCGTGCAGTACTTAATCATCCGAGCATCAATATCGAAGTTTATTGGGCCCCATAATTTAAGTAAATTTGCATTGCTTACCCCATTTTATAAAGGCAGCTAAATTAGCTGCCTTTTTATTTGCCTAAATATTCTTCACTATGAGCGTGGTTGTAGACAGAAGTCTGTTAACTTTTGTAAATAAGCCACCTCCCTTTGTATGCTAAATAACCGTGTAACGCTTTATTTTTAAGCATGTTTTAAAATTATTACTTGTATGTTTTTTGACAACATGCAGATTTATTTAAATTTTATTTTTAGATGGCTTGTGTCATAAAACTTTCCCTTCCTTTTTTACCTCAAAAGCATTAGCCTTAAGGCATTAACAATGAAACTTATAAATTTAAAAAACGGAGCAGTAACATGGCGGAGCAACAAGTACAGCCTTTACACAACGAAAAACATGCCAACATTAAAATTCAAAACGGCATCAATGTAGATTTCATGAAAACTCAACATTTAGTGCCTGTAGTTGCACATGAGTTTGCACGCGTAGCAAATGAGTTTCCTATGTCGTTTGTTAAAAATAACGAAGCAGGTACTTTCCAAGCAGTTGCAATGTTTGGTTTAGAGCCAGGCGAGAACTTATTTGTTGAAGGCGATAAGTGGACAGCTTCTTTTGCACCAATGGCCTCTACACGTTACCCACTTGGTTTAGTTAAACACCCAGATCAAGACCAATTTGGTATTGTTATTGATGAAGCAAGCCCGCTTGTAAGTGAAACTGATGGCAATGCATTATTTGAAAACGGTGAAGAAACAGATTACTTAAAGCGTCGTAAAGAGTCGCTAGTGTCTTTCATTGAGTTTTCTCAGGTAACCGATGCATTCACTAAATTTCTTGCTGATAAAGAGCTACTCATTGCTCAAACGTTAACAGTAGACATTAAAGGTGAGAAAAAAGACATCAACGGTATCTACCTTATCGACGAGAAAAAACTAAATGAGCTAAGCGATGAAGACTTCTTAGAACTTCGTAAGCGCGGTTATTTAGCACCAATTTATTCTTTCTTAACGTCTACTCACCAAGTAGCACGTTTAGCGCGTTTAAAAGCTAAACAAGCTTAATTTTAAACACGTTAATAATAAAAAGCGCCTTAAGGCGCTTTTTTTATGTCTTTAAACTTACTTTAGTTGAAATTTGCTTTTTAACCGTTCACATTAGTTTTAATACTTTGATGAGAAAGGCAGTCATGAAAAAAATAATCTTATTATCTATTTTAGCCAGTGCATGTATAGGATTTACTCACAGTGCATTAAGTAAAGAATCTCCGCTTGCCATTGCAATTCATGGTGGCGCAGGAACAATTGATAAAGCAAAGTTTACCCCCGAACAAGAAAAAGCTTATCGTGCTAAATTATCCGAGGCCGTTGAGGCAGGTTACAACGTACTAGAAAAAGGCGGGGAAAGCTTAGATGCGGTTACTGTTGCAATTACAGTATTAGAGCAATCTGAGTTTTTTAATGCCGGACGCGGCGCAGTATATACCTACGATGGTGGGCACGAGCTTGACGCGTCAATTATGGACGGACGTAACCGTCAAGCAGGGGCTGTTGCAGGTGTAAAACATGTAGAAAGCCCAATTAAGCTTGCCCGTTTAGTTATGGATAACTCAGTGCACGTTATGCTCAGTGGTCAAGGTGCTGAGGAGTTTGCAAAAGAGCAAGGTATTGAACTTATCGAAAATAATTTATTTGATACCAAACACCGTTACGATGCACTGCTTAAAGCAAAAGAAAAACTTGATAAAGCCAAAGCAACAAGTAAATTATATCAAGCCGCGCACAATGCGCTTCCTAATAACTTTAAAATGGGCACCGTTGGCGCTGTTGCCCTTGATAAAAATGGTAACTTAGCCGCTGGTACATCAACCGGTGGAATGACTGCAAAACGCTATGGTCGTGTTGGAGATGCACCCGTTATAGGTGCAGGTACGTTTGCTGAAAATGAATCATGCGCGGTATCGGCGACCGGCCACGGTGAATATTTTATTCGCTACAACGTGGCAAGTGATATTTGCGCTCGTGTTAAATACCAAGGCAGTACAATCGCCCAAGCCGGTGATGAAGTAATAAACAAAGTATTAAAGCCAATAGGTGGCACAGGCGGTGTGATTATTATCGACACGCAAGGCAACATTAGCTTACCGTTTAATACGTCGGGGATGTATCGCGCAAGTAAATCGAATACGCAAGCAACTTATGTAGGCATTTTTAAAGGCGAATAGAAATACAGCCTTGTACATGTGATTAAATGTCAAACAACTGAGCGTTTAATGATTTGTAGGATTAACCCCAGCCGTTAATTTTGATACAATTACGGCTCTTTAACATATTTTATAAGGTATGCGGGTGGTTAACCTAGGTCAGTTGTTTGGCGAGCTAAAAACGTGCTTAAAAAAAGATCAATTCATCTTTAAAAAACGCCTTCACGGCGTTAAAAAAATCGTCGACGAGACTAAACAAGCCAATGCGCTTGAAAAAATTGCCGCAGATATAACCCGCAGCCAACAATCAAAAGAAAAACGCTTAGCAAATTTGCCACAGGTAACATACACAGAACAGCTGCCTGTAAGCCAAAAAAAACAAGCCATTAAAGACGCGATAGCAAATAATCAAGTTGTTATTATTGCTGGTGAAACAGGATCGGGAAAAACGACACAAATACCTAAAATGTGTTTAGAGCTTGGCCGCGGCGTTGATGGCTTTATTGGCCACACGCAACCGCGTAGGTTAGCCGCTCGCACCGTTGCAAACCGTATTGCCGATGAGATGAAGTGTGAACTAGGTCAACAAGTGGGTTTTAAAATCCGTTTTAGCGATCAGGTTTCTAACAATACATACATTAAACTGATGACTGACGGTATTTTACTTGCCGAAATTCAGCAAGATCGTTTTTTAAATCAATACGACACTATCATTATTGATGAGGCCCACGAGCGTAGTTTAAACATTGACTTTATTTTAGGGTACTTAAAAAACTTGCTGCCTAAGCGCCCTGATTTAAAAATTATTATTACTTCAGCAACCATTGACCCAGAGCGCTTTTCTAAACATTTTAACGATGCGCCAATTATAGAGGTATCGGGTCGTACTTTCCCCGTTGATGTTCGCTACAACCCAATTAGCGATATTAAAAAAGACGATATGGAAGCCGAAGGCGACCAGTTACAAGGTATTTTTGATGCAGTTGATGAGCTATGTGCAGAAGGCCCCGGCGACATACTCATATTTTTAAACGGTGAACGTGAAATTCGCGACACTGCAGATGCTTTGAGCAAACGTAATCTTAAGCACACCGATGTATTACCGCTGTACTCGCGTTTATCAAATACAGAGCAAAACAGAATATTTGCGCCGCACTCTCGCCGTCACATTATTTTATCGACTAACGTGGCTGAAACGTCACTGACCGTGCCAGGCATTCGCTATGTTATAGACCCAGGGACTGCGCGCATTAGCCGCTATAGTTACCGCACAAAAGTACAGCGTTTACCCATAGAGCCTATTTCACAAGCAAGTGCTAATCAGCGGATGGGCCGTTGTGGGCGTGTTGAAGCGGGTATTTGTATCCGTTTATATTCAGAGGATGATTTTTTATCTCGCCCTGAATTTACCGACCCTGAAATACTGCGTACAAACTTAGCCTCTGTTATTTTACAAATGCTTGCTTTGGGCTTGGGCGACATGGCGCAATTTCCATTTGTTCAAGCGCCAGACAGTAGAAATATCAGCGATGGCTTAACTCTGCTTGAGGAGTTACAAGCAATAAAGTCGGCTAAGCGTGATAATAAAACCGCGTTAACGCAATCGGGTAGAGAGTTGAGCCGATTACCCGTTGATCCGCGTTTAGCTAAAATGGTTTTAACAGCGCATAAGCTAGGTGCACTGCGTGAAGTTATTATTATTGTGGCAGCTTTATCCATTCAGGACCCACGTGAACGCCCTCAAGAAAAGCGCGCGGCAGCGAATGAAAAACACGGTCGCTTTGATGATCCTGATTCAGATTTTATTGCCTTTTTAAATTTATGGAATTACTTAGAAGAGCAACAAAGTGAGCTGACAAATAGTCAGTTTAGAAAGTTATGCCAAAAAGATTTTTTAGCTTATATGCGCCTGCGTGAATGGCAAGATATTGTTTATCAAATAAGTACTGTGTGTAACGAAATGGGTATGAAGGCAACAAGTGATGCTGCTGATGGCGAAGCAGTACATAAAGCCTTACTAAGCGGTATGCTTAGCCATATTGGTTTTAAAGACGAAAAACAAGCTTATAAAGGTGCGCGTAATAGTCAGTTTCATATTTTTCCGGGTTCGGGTTTATTTAAAAAAGCGCCTAAATGGATTATGTCAGCAGAGCTTGTTGAAACGAGTAAATTGTATGCGCGCACTAATGCAAAAATCGATATCAATTGGGTTGAGCCCTTAGCTCAACACCTGGTAAAACGCAGCTATTCTGAGCCCCATTGGGAGAAAAAACCAGGGGCTGTTATTGCCTTTGAGCAACAAACTTTATACGGATTGTTAGTTGTTAATAAACGCCGCTGTGTTTATAGCAATATAGACCCTAAGGTTAGCCGAGAGCTGTTTGTGCGAACTGCACTTGTTGAACAAGAACTTGGTTTAAACGAGCGTTTTTTACAGTTTAATCGTGAGTTAATTGAAGATATACAAGTCCTTGAAAACAAGTCGCGCCGCCGTGATATTTTAGTTGATGAACAAACCTTATTTGAGTTTTACGATAAAAAAATACCAAAAGAAATTAATAATCGAGCTGCTTTTTTAAAGTGGTTTAAAACCCAAAAGCAACAAAACAAACACTTTCTACACATGACTCGGGATGAGTTAATGCGCCATGGCGCAAACAGTATTACAGAATTTGATTATCCAGATACGTGGCAGCAAGATAATTTAATATTACCGCTTACGTATCACTTTGACCCAGGTCAAGCGGTTGATGGTGTTGCTGTACAAATCCCTGTTGCATTATTGAATCAAGTACAAGAAACCGGCTTTGATTGGCATATTCCTGCCTTCAGGCACGAATTAATAAGTGGTTTGATTAAATCACTGCCAAAGTCACTTCGTCGTAACTTTGTACCGGCTCCCAATTATGCAGGCGCTGTACTTGCAGCGGTAGAGCCAATGCAAGGCACTTTACTTGACGCACTAACCACACGCTTATTGCGAATGACCGGTGTGCGCGTTGACCCTGAGGCGTGGGATTTAACATCACTTGCTCCTCATCTACGTTTACAATTTGAGGTGCGCGATCAGCACAATAAATTACTGGCTCGCGGTTTAGACCTTACGAAGCTCAAGGCAGAGCTTCAAGGAGAGGTAACCGAAACACTTTCAAAAGTAGCTGATGATGGCATTGAAAAAGCAGACTTAACACAATGGAACTTTGGTGAACTGCCTAAGTCTTACGTTAAAAAGCAAGGCCAGTATGAAATAAAAGCGTACCCAGCGCTGGTGGATAAAAAATCAAGTGCTGCGGTTGAGCTATTTGATAACGAAATAAAAGCACAGGTTGCTCACCAACAAGGTCTTCGCCGATTGGTACTATTAAACGTGCCTTCACCAATTAAATATTTACAACAGAATCTACCTAATAAGGCTAAGTTGGGATTGTACTTTAATCCATTTGGAAAAATAGCCGACTTAATTAACGATTGCATTGCTGCCGGCGTTGATAGTTTGTTACTTAAGTATGGTGACATCAGAACAAGCGCTGAGTTTGAAAACGTTAAAGAGGAGATACGTGGCGAGCTAGGTGATGCCGTAGTCGACATAGCAATACATGTTGAACAAGTTCTCAGTATTGCACATGCGCTGCATAAAAAAATGAAAGGGCGGGTTGATTTAACCATGATCACCGCTCATGGCGATATTAAATCGCAACTTGAGTCGTTAATTTTTAAAGGGTTTGTTAGTCAACATGGCGCGACTAAACTTACTGATTTAATTCGTTACTTAAAGGCGATTCAAAAGCGATTAGAAAAACTTCCGGTTGATCCTAATAGAGACAGGTTGTGTGTACTTGAGCTTGATAAAGTGGCCACTGAATATAAAAAACTAACGAATAAAATACCCAAAGGTATGCCGATACCCAGCGACATAGAAGCGATATTTTGGATGCAACAAGAGTTTAGAGTCTCATTATTTGCACAAACGTTAGGAACGCCTTACCCTATTTCGTCTAAACGAATTTTAAATGCTATAAAAGAAATAGAATAATGCTTGCATTTATTAAGAAGGTTAGTACCTTAAAGGTAGGATTTATTTTTGTTTTGAGAAGGAAACGACATAAGCATGTCCTCGGTGATTGAACCAAAAACAAAGCGGCTGCTAGTAGTCGATGACGAGTATTTTAATTATGAAATGCTTGAATCTGCACTAGAGTCTAAATTTGACGTTAGTTATGCTGACTCAGGTCAGAATTGTCTTGCGTCTGCAATTGCCAATCCTCCTGACATTATTTTACTTGATGTATGTATGCCAGGTCTTGATGGTTATGATACATGCAGAATGCTAAAACATACGCCAGAAACTAAAAACATTCCTGTGGTTATGGTATCAGGCCTTGAGTCTGAGCTTGAGAAAAAAATGGGGTTTGACGCTGGATGTGATGCTTATGTAGTGAAACCATTCGCTATAAGCGCACTGTTAGAGCAAATAAACACAATAGTTTAGAGGGAATTATGTTCACAGAAGATAAACGAAACTATAGACGCATGCAGGTAAACGCTACTGCAATGCTTACAACTATTGAGCCAGTTGCAGGCTTAACATATACCGCTGAATGCGTAGACTTAAGTGCAACGGGTTTATCGCTGCATTTAGATGATTTGCTAGAGCCTGATACACTTTTGTCTGTTGATATTGCATCAACTCATCCAAGTATTGCTCCGTTAAAAGCGACCGCTAAGGTAATACGTGCCAGCAAAGAAGATGATGGCACAATTACAGCAGGGCTTGAGATAATAGAGTTTAATTAACCAATTAAATGTTAATTAATAAACTTTACAAATAAGCCCTTTTAAGTAAAAGCCTTCAGGGTAGCTGCCCGCAATGGGGTGGTCAGCTGCTTGGTTTAAACGTTCCATTATTAACAAGTCTTTTCCAGCATCCAGTGCTGCGTCTGCAACTACTTTTTGAAATAAATTTTGTTCCATTAAGCCCGAGCAAGAGAACGTTAATAGTGTGCCGCCCGGCTTTAATATTTGCATAGCGATCATATTGATATCTTTATAGCCTCTGCATGCACCTGTTAGCTGTGCCTTGTTGTCGGCAAATTTAGGTGGGTCCATGACGATAGTATCGAATTGTTTACCTTCGTCTCTGTATTGGCGTAAAAGTTTAAATACATCTTGTTTAACAAAATCGACTTTATTTAGATCTAAATTATTATGCTCAACATTACGTTTTGCGGTATCGAGTGCGGGTTGTGATACGTCAACATTAGTAACATGCTTACAGCCACCGCGAAGCGCATAAAGTGAGAATGTACCTGTGTAGCTAAAGCAGTTAAGCACGGTTTTATCTTTTGAAAAACGCTCAAGTGCTGCACGGCTATCGCGTTGATCTAGATAAAACCCTGTTTTATGGCCTTCTAAAATATCTACCTCGAGCTTTAAACCATTTTCTTCAATGAGTACCGGTTGTGTTGGTTCAGAGCCCCAAAGCACACCTTTAATTGGCTCTAGACCTTCTTTTGTCCGTACGTCTACGTCTGAACGTTCATAAATACTGCTGCCAGGAAATATAGCCATCAGTGCACCTACAATTTCACCTTTATGGCGCTCAGCTCCTGCGCTTAAAAGTTGGCATACGAGCACATTATCAAATTTATCGATTGTCACACCCGGTAAGTAATCAGACTCAGCGGCACATAATCGGTAACCGGTTAATCCACCATCTTCAATTACTTGACTACGAGCTTCTAATGCACGGCGTAAGCGTCGCTCAAAAAAGTGTTGATCAATGATTTCTTTTTCGTCAAAGCTCCACACACGAGCTCGAATTTGAGAGTGCGGGCTGTATGCTGCTGTTGCTAAATATTTACCTTCACTATCATGGATTGTGACTGTGTCGCCAAGCCCTGGTTTACCTTTGATCTTTTTAATGGCTTTTGAAAATAACCACGGATGTTTTCTTTTTAATGATTTATCGCGACCAGCTTGTAGGTAAACGGCAGATGACATAAGACTTCTCTGTTGTAGTAAATAAGCGCTGTATTTTAGTCAAGGCAAGGTCAACATACAATGAATGTTTTGCAAGTAAACTGCAAAGCACGGTAAAGTAAGGATAATTCAATGTGTTAATAAATTTTTGGAAAATACCTTGGTTGAAACTACGTTAACTCCGTCATTACAATTACTTTCTGAGCAATGCCGTGACTTTATTAAATCGCTTATACATGCCGATGTAGCCCATGATATTACCCATATAGAGCGTGTGGTTAAAGTGGCGATACAGCTTTGCAACGCTGAAAAAGCGAATATGGCTGTTGTGCTACCCGCAGCATGGTTACATGACTGTGTAGCTGTTGCTAAAAACCACCCTGACAGGGCCAAAGCATCGACTATGGCAGCAGATAAAGCAATTGGGTTTTTACAAGGCTTAGGTTATGACGAAAGCTTGTTTGAAGATATTCATCATGCAATAGCTGCACATAGTTTTAGCGCCAATATTAAAATTAAAACGGTTGAGGCACAAATAGTACAAGACGCAGACAGAATGGATGCCTTAGGCGCTATTGGTATTAGCCGTTGCATGAAAGTAGGGGGCTCTATTAATCGCCTACTTTATAGCCCTGATGATCCATTTTGTACAACTAGAAAGCCAGACGATAATAAATTTACTCTAGATCATTTTTTTATAAAACTTTTAACTATTGCCAAGAGTATGAATACCCCCTCAGCGAAAGAGGAGGCGAATAAACGCACCCACTATATGCACGCATTTTTAGAGCAGTTAAGGTCTGAGGTAGGTGAATAGTATGACTAACAAAACAATCCCTTTTTTGTCAGGAATTGACCATTGCCATATTAATGTAGATAACTTGCCCAGCGCAGTAGTGTGGTTTGAGCGAGTTCTTGGCTTTAAGGTTATAGAAGAACTTGCCTTTTGGGATGAAACCGGAAAAGGTCCATTAACGTTACAAGATAAAAATGCGACAACACGGTTAGCATTGTTTGAAGGTCAAGTTCGTAGCAAGGGTATCGCGTTTGCTGCAACTGGGGAGCAATTTATTGCGTGGCTTGCGCACTTTAAAGCAATGGATGTAAAAGCAGTATTGGCCGACCACGGTGTTACGTTTTCAATGTATTTTAAAGATGAAAGCGGTAATAGCCATGAAATAACATCTCATGATTATGAATATATAAAGGCGTTTTATCCAGATGTTGAACAAGGTTCGCACAGCGCTAAAAAGGTTTAACTTTCTTGATTCCTTTGTTTAATAGTGAGTATTTCGTCCAGTTTTTCAACTAATAAGTCAATAATAGCTGGGTCGAAGTGGCTTTCTGCTTGCTCTTTCATATGTGAAATTGTCTTTTCTACACTCCACGCGTCTTTGTAAGGGCGCTTCGAAGTCAGTGCGTCAAATACATCTGCAACAGCAATAATTCTGCCTTCGATGGATATTTCATCACCTTTTAAACCATATGGGTAACCAGATCCATCCCACTTTTCGTGATGCTCAATTGCTAACTTGTGAGCAAGTTGTAATAGCGGGGAAGATGAGTTAGCTAAAATCTTTGCGCCAATTAAGGCATGCTCTTTCATGTGTTCAAACTCTGTGACAGATAATTTTCCGGGTTTTAATAAAATTGCATCAGGAATACCTATTTTTCCAACATCATGCATAGGCGCTGCTTGATGCAAGAGCTCTGCTTGATTTTCTGACATGCCAATTCCTAAGGCAAGAACTTTACTATACTGACTCATACGAACTATGTGTTCACCCGTATCGGTATCTTTATACTCAGCTGCACGCCCTAAACGTTGAACTAAATCTACATGTGCCTGCTTTAATTGCTCAGCTTGTACTAATGAAAGATGTGTTTTAACACGCGCTCTTACAATGGCAGGGCTTATTGGCTTGGTTATGTAGTCAACAGCCCCTAATTCAAACCCTTTATACTCGTCACTTTCGTCACCGAGCGCAGTGACAAAAATAACGGGAATATGCGCTGTTTTTGGATTACTTTTAATGTGCTCACATACTTCAAACCCATTCATGTCTGGCATCATTATGTCGAGTAAAATAAGCTTAGGTAACTCTTTTTCAAGTAAAGTTAAGGCCGCTGTTCCAGATTTTGCAAACGACAGTCGGTACTGTTCGCCTAATATTTCACGCATCACTTTTAGGTTTGCCGGCTCATCATCAACAATTAATACTCTGGGACTTTGTGCAGAAAAAATCATTTATATACTCATATATCGTTTAGCTTTTTTAGTAATTCGTTTAACTTAACCTGCGCATTATCAAAATCAAACTCATCAAAGGCATCGGTTATTGCTTTAATATTACTTACCAATGAACCATTTGAACAACTTTGAAGGCCACTAAGTGCAGTGTCATTAAATTCAGCATTTATTGCGGATTCGATGAGTGTTTCACACAATAATTTTAGTTCAGTGTTGGAAATAACTGTTTGATTATTTTCAGGATTACTGAGTGGTTCAGTTTTTTTGAATGTTAACAACTTAGAAATAATAACCAACTCAGCTTTTATTGCTTTTAAAATATCATCAACGCTATCACCTTGTTTAATAGCTTGCTCTAAGTTGGATAAAAGCTTCATCAACGCAATTAGGCCCAAATTGCCAGAAATGCCTTTTAGTGTATGTATTAAACTATAGCTACTTTGAGAGTTTAGCTGAGGCTCATTTAACAAAAGTTCAAATCGATTATCACTATCGTTTGTAAATTTAGTAATTTCAGTTAGTTGTTTAGATTTAGAGCCCCACAAGGCTAACCCTTTTTTAAAGTCGATATGTTTAGCATTAGGGTCAGTTTGCGCAATTTCTATCTCTTTAGAAACGCCTAAACCCAGCACTTGTGCGATTTCTTGGTTTAGCTGATTAATATCAATCGGCTTATTTGCAAACCCATTCATCCCCGCTTTTTTGGCCGAAAGTTTGTCTTGCTGCAAAACACTGGCTGTTAATGCAATGATTGGGGTGTTTTTCAATTTTTTTTGCTTTTCTAGTTCTCTTATTCTCATAGATGCTTCAATCCCATCACACTCCGGCATATGGATATCCATCAAAACCACATCAAAATCGTGTTGTTGGAAAGTAGCAATGGCCTCAAAACCGTTACTCGCTTTCGTAACCGCATGGTGATCTCTTGAGAGTAATAACGAGAGAAGCTCTGTGTTTTGTTCTATATCGTCAACGACTAATACTCTTAGCGCAGGCAATTGTGTGTGAAGGCGATCAAAATGATCAATTTTATTTTCATCACCCACCTTTAGAGGAAGCGAAAAATAAAAGCAGGTGCCTTTATTTAATTCACTGACTAAATTTATAGTCCCCCCCATAAGTTCAACTAATTGTTTACTTATGGTTGTACCAAGCCCCGTTCCACCAAAGCGACGTGTTGTAGTTCCGTCGGCTTGAACAAAAGGCTGAAAAATAGCGCTTACTCTGTCCGGTGCAATACCAATACCTGTGTCTTGTACTTCAAAAAATAAGTGCCCGTTTTGCGTCGTACTCACTGTTATGCTTATAGAGCCGCGCTCTGTAAATTTAATCGCGTTGCCAATCAGGTTGGTTAATATTTGTCTTAACCTGTCAGGATCGCCGTAGTAAGTGTTTTGCACTGACTCTTTAATAGTTAGATTGAGTATAAGGTCTTTCTTTTTTGCCTCTAACCAAAAGGTTGAAATAATACTGTCTATAACGGGTTTAAGGCTAAAATGTACCGCTTCTATTCTTAGCTTGCCACGCTCTAATTTTGCTGAATCGAGTACTTCGTTAAGTAAGCGAAGTAGTGAACGGGCTGCATTATTAACAGTAACAAGGTGCTTTTGCTGCTCATGATTTAGCGGTGTATCCATAAGTAAGTCGCTAAAACCGATAATTGAGTTCATAGGAGTGCGTATTTCGTGGCTCATATTAGCCATAAATGATTGCTTAGCTTGTGCGGCTTCCTCAGCTTGCAGTTTAGCTTTTTCGAGTTTGTCTTCGTATTCTTTACGCTCGGTGATATCAATAAGTACGCCGTCTATCCACTGAGCTTGATCTTGGTTATTATAATAAAAGCTACCTTGGTCTAATAACCATAACACTTTGCCATTTCTGTGACGAATTCTATACTCGATAGAGTATTGACGTTTATCTTGGACTGCTTTTAATACTGCATCCATAACGGCTTGCTGATCTGTTTTTAGAATAAGATCAATAAACTCTAAGCAATGCTCAGTAAATTCATCTGATTGGTAACCTGTTAGCTCTAAAATACTTGGGCTTATAAATAACATACTCCAATTTTCATCTAGCCTACATCTGAATACAGCACCCGGCATATTATTTATTAAAGAGCGGTACTTTTGCTCTTTTTCAATAAGGCTGCGTTGTAATTCGCGCTGTTCGGTCAAGTCAGTAATGTAACCTACGTATAGGGGAGTTTGTCCGGGCTGGTTAACTTCGCCAATACCGATTCGAATAGGGAAAAGATAACCTTCTTTATGCTTTGCAAAAATTTCACGGTTTACCCCAAGGACCTTCTCAGAGAATGTATTTTCAGCATTGGCAAGGTATTGATCGTGATGCTTTGCAATTTTATCATCCATTAACATTTTTATGTTTTTGTTTTTAACTTCATGCTCTTGCCAGCCAAAAATATGGGTGGCTGAGGTATTAAAACTTAAAATAATACCTGCATGGTCAATGGTAACAATTGCGTCAATTGCGGTTTCTAGAATGGCATTTAACCGAGACTCATCGGCAGATTTTTCCTCTAACAACATTTTATAACGAACCATGCCATTGATAACGGCAACCACACTCGTAATTGCTATCGTTGCGGTTGCGACGGCTATTGCAACAAATGTAAGGCCTGCAGACGCATTAACATCGGTAAATAGTAAAGGCGATGTTGCAACAAAGCGTGTTGCAGCCATGCCCATATAGTGCATTCCTGCAACAGCGAAGCCCAAAATAATAGCGCTTATGGTACGGCTTTGTAGCGCTGTTAATTTCGGGAAAACCTTAGTAAGGTTAAACCGGCTATACAGGGCGATAAATGATAAAGCGACGGCAACAAAGAGCGATAAAACAAAGGTAAGTGGGTCGTAGCGTAACAAAGGCGCCAACTCCATAGCGGCCATGCCGCTGTAATGCATTGTACCTATGCCAGCGCCTAATAATACAGAACATAAACCAAGTATTTTGAAGGTCGTCTTATTGTTAATTAAAATAGATACAGCAAATTGGCAAGCAAAAAAAGCAGGGAGAAAAGATAAAATAGTGATTGTTGGGTCGTATTTGATATTTGTGCATAGAGAGAAGGCCAGCATACCGATAAAGTGCATACTCCAAATGCCTGCTGAAAATATTGCTGCGGCAGTGAATTTTGCTAAACGCCTATAATTATAAAATTTTGTTTCTTTTGCTAAATCAATGAGCCTAGTTGTAAAAAAAGAGGCGAATATCGCTATTAAAATAGATATAGATACTAAAAGTGGGTCATATACCCCGTTAATAATCAGGCTAGGGTCATGGTCTGTTACAAAAAACGCAGATAGCATATTGGCTCAAAAATTAGTCTTTAAGTAAGTAGTTTAATATAATTATCATATAAATATATACTTAATTGACGAGTGCGGTATAAAAAGTGATTTCGTTTCAATTTTTTAACGTATAGTTTTCAAGTTATTATTTTTTATGTTTATTTTAAGTAAAGTTATTATAAGTTATTAATTAAAATGAAAAGTAAGCAGGGTAAAAACCAATAGCGTTTATCCATTAAATAGCGTTAAAACGGGCCAAAGAATTAAATTAATGAGAGAAAGTAGTGTTTGATTATCAACTTAAAAAAAGTAAGCGCAGAAAGACAGTGGCTATAAAAATATATAATCAAACAGTAACCGTATTCGCACCTCATTATGTGCCGATAAAACAAATCGATAGTTGGTTACTCGAAAAGCAACATTGGATAGAAACACAATTAAAAAAGCAGCTTAATGTAATAGACACTAAACAGTACCCAATTGAGAAAAATAAAATAAAGATTTTTTCTGAGTCGGTTGCATTAATTTTTCGTGAAGGCTCATCATCTGACGTGAAAGAGCATAATAACACGCTATATGTTACACACTCTAGTCGTGTAAAAAATTATAAAAATAAATATGAGAGTTTAATTAAACGCTATTTAGAAGAAAAGTTAGCGGCTTATGTGGAAATGCGTATTGCTTTTTATTGTGAAAAAATGGATGAGGCGTTGCCGAAAAAATTAACGTTAGCTGTTTACAAGCGTCGTTGGGGCAGTTGTAACAGTAAGCGAGAATTGTCGTTTAATTTACATTTAATAGGAGCACCTCATAGAATTATTGATTATGTAATAGTGCATGAGCTTGCTCATTTAAGGTATTTAAATCACAGTAAGCAATTTTGGGACAGAGTAGAGGTTTTTTATCCAGACTATAAAGCTGCATCCAATTGGTTAAAAACAAACGGCATGAGTTTACAGTGGGTGTTTTAAGCTATTTTGAATATAGGAATATAGTAATATAGGAATAGAAGTGGTGGAGGGAGCTGGATTCGAACCAGCGAAGGCTGAGCCGTCAGATTTACAGTCTGATCCCTTTGGCCGCTCGGGAACCCCTCCAATGCAACGGCGCTGATAATAGCAAAATGTGCCTTTAAGTAAAGAAAAAAGCTAAAGAAAATTTAAATAAAGCCGATAAATATTCATTACTCATTCTAATCGGCTAAAGTCTATGCAAATCGATGATTTGTTAATCACAGAGCGGCAATTAAGTACTCGGTTAAACCAAAGTGTACATGCAGACCGCCGTGGTGAATTTTCATTGCTGCTGGCAATGCTTTCACAAGATGCTTTAGATTTTAGTCAATTTCATTTACCCAAAACTGAAACTGAAGATACAACCGCAGATGAAGCGCAGTTAAGAGATCAATTAGGGGCAGGACCAAAGCAACCATTAGCGCCCAGTGAATTTAATATGCTAATAGGCCAACTTAATGCACATCGCTTGAGCTTGGTAGGTGAAAATAAAGGTATGGCCGATATAAAACTAAACCAGTGTTTAAACCCCGAGCCTTTTTCGATTAGAGATGACGTAAATCACATACCCCTGACCATTATAGATAATTGTGAACTTGCTGTGCGCAGGCGAATACAAAAAAACGAAATTGAAATAGATAATCCGAAGATGGATGTAGCAGGCTTTTATAATGTATTAACAGACGTAAATCAGCGAGAACCATTACATTTGACGATGGCATAATTTACGTTGCCATAAATAATTTCCAACCATTATCGCCATCATTGATAAGATTTTATGGTGACACCAAAGCCCAATTGACTAAAATTTGATTTAATGTAAAAAAAGCATCCAAAAATTAAATGCAATTGCTATAATGGCTATAAATGGTATGACATGAATGCCGTTATCATTAAACCAAGGTAATTAGGAACGTAATGAAGAAAACATTCACGCTAAATCACGAGAAAATCAAATACCCTCGTATGGTTGATGCTGCGAAGCATGAAGTGAAAAAATATTTGAAAAGAGAGCGCAACAAAACTCTACCAGAAGATGCAGATTATTGGGCGTTTGACTGTAAGTTCGGTAAAACGGCCGAAGATGCTCAAGTGGTTCATGTGGCTGAAATCAGCAACTGCATTAGCGATATTGAAAAGCAAGAATTAACGTCTTTCTACTTAGAAATATTAGCGAGACCTGCACAGCGCCAACAGTTAGACCTTGATAACGACGAGTAATAATTAGTTTTGTGCATATCAAACTATTTAAATGGGCCCATTGGCCCATTTTTTATGCCTATAGATTACATTCAACCTTTATGCTTTTAAACCAATGCAAAACATTACATATCGTTTTAAGACGTTAACTTTTTTATTGTTAGTAATACTACTTTTAACACCAGTATAAGCCACTCAATGAATGGAATTAGTATTAAACCTTACGAGTTATAAAGGGAGTTATATTTATAAATATTGCTAAGGCTTTACATTAAATGGTTGTGATTGAATAGCTATTAAGTGAGGTGCCCAGTGCACTTTAATTAAAAGATGATTTTTATGCGCTATGGCATTTTTTATATTTTTTGTTACTACCACATGGGCAATCATCATTTCTGCCCACTTTGATATCAGCTACTGGAAATATAATACCATCGAGGTATCGCCACTGGTCTTGCTCTTTAATAAATTGAGACCGCTCGTGTAATTCACAGTAAAGATTTTGATAAAAGTAGTTTGCCTTGAACTCAACAACTCCTCTATCTCCATCATTGTTTGTATCAATAACAGATAAGCTTATAAATCGACAACTAGTTGCAAACTCTTTAATTTCTTTGACAGGGTTTTCTGCTTGTTTCTCACTCGCATAAGTTTGGTATATATATTTAGCATTTTTTTGTGCGTAAGCTGTAAATCGAGAGCGCATTAACTGCTCGGGTGTGTCTGCTTGTTTATCACCTGATAATAGTGGTTCACAGCAGTTTTTGTAATTCTGTTGACTACCACACAGGCAAGCGTTGTTATCTAATGAATTCATAAAATTAATAAAAAAATTTAAAACGTTAGTTTAACAAGCTTGCTTTAAAGAAGGTACATCAATAACGTTAGAATTTTTAGTAAAACAATACAACTTCGTTGTTGTCTTATTTAAATCAAGAGATAAATCAGCTAACAGTTGGTTGTTCAACATGTCTGTCCACGTAATTACTGCTGCAAAATTACCGTTATAAAGTGCGCTGCGTAATACATACTCTAAATTCACTAGATGTTTTTGCCTAATAACCAATAATTTACTTGTATCTATTGAGCATGAATCAAGTAAAGCCTTGCTAGGAACATGATCCGGTGCGATTAACAAAGTCCATGCACTTAAGCTGTTGTATTGGTGTAACACCTTTAAAAGCTCAAATGTCGCAGAAATCTCATCTTCAATTTGAATAACATTTACACAATCAGATAGTTCGTCTTGCTGATAGCTCTTTACTGTTCTTACGGTTATAGGCTGTAACATGATATCTCGCTCACTGGGTTTATATACAGTACATGTATACAGTAGTTTATACAGTGTTATGGCGCAAGTGTTTTTTTGCTATTTTTTTATACAAATTCAGAATTTATTTTAAAAAATATTAGAAATAATATTTATCTTATTGATATTTATTGTTTTTTATTTTATCGAAATGCCCGTGCGTGAGTGTTTTTCGTACAGGGTGAAAGATTTTTTCATGGGTTTTTAAATATAAAGTATAGATCAGTACTGTATACAGTATCTTGAGGGGCTCAGTTTTGGAGGCTTTGGCTAAGGTGCGGAGGGAATTAAATGGGCATACTGTAACTGATGAATTTGTTCATATAGACTTGCGGCATAACATTGAGCATCTTTAAAACGTTTTGTTTCTATATATTTTCTTAAATCGGCAAGCGCAACCGTAGCAGGCTCATGACCTTGGGTGCTCGACAAACTTAGCCATGCAACTCCATGAAATACGCTTTGTGGAACGCCTTGGCCTTTTACAAAAAATAAGCCTAAATAAAATTGCCCACGATGATCACCAGACATTGCCGATAAACGCATCCATTTTGCAGCGAGGGCAGGCTGGCTATTTTTTAAATAATAGAGTGCCTTATTAAGCGTAGTTTGTTGAGAGCTATCACTTTCAGGAGGCGAACTAGTATCACTTGGTTGTGTCACAAAAGACAAAATGTTGTCTAATTGCTGTTCTAAATCCTGACCGGTTGGTGTTGTTTTTATCATATGCTGTCATTCGGTATAGTTAATTACTTCAATAGTTTAGTATATCGCAAGGTAAAATGTCCTGAAAAATATACTTTTTATGATAAAATCTTGCTACTTTTTATTGTTGTAAGTTCATTATGCTCGAAGCTTTATTTAAAATTAACGAAAATGGGTCCACGGTTCGCCGAGAATGCGTTGCGGGGATGACTACTTTTATCACTATGGTTTACATTGTATTTGTGAATCCGGCCATGTTAGCAGAAGCAGGAATGGATCAAGGGGCTGCTTTTGTTGCTACTTGTATAGCTGCTGCAATCGGTTGTTTTATTATGGGGTTGTGGGCCAATTATCCATTAGCCTTAGCGCCTGGTATGGGGTTAAACGCCTTTTTTACTTACGGCGTTGTATTAGGTATGGGATACACGTGGCAAGCTGCGTTGGGCGCAGTATTTATGTCGGGCTGTATCTTTTTATTGTTAAGTTTATTTAAGGTTAGAGAATGGATAATAAATGCCATTCCTTTAGTGTTAAAGCGGGCTATTGCGACAGGTATTGGTGCGTTTTTGGCCTTAATTGCCCTTAAAAATGCTGGGATTATTGTGGCAAGTCCTGCTACATTTGTGCAGTTGGGAGACATAACATCTCCGGGACCGCTACTGGCTATATTCAGTTTTTTTATTATTGCGGCATTGTTATATCGTGATTTTAAAAGTGGGGTTTTGATCAGCATATTATTGGTCACTGCTATCTCACTTGGTTTAGGTTTAGTTGAATACCAAGGAATTATCGCAGCCCCTCCTTCAATCCTACCTACTTTTATGCAATTGGATTTTGCTGCAGCTTTAGAACTTTCAATGCTTAGCGTTATTTTTGCATTTTTGTTTGTCGATTTGTTTGATACGTCGGGCACGCTTGTTGCTGTAACTCAAAAGGCTGGTCTTGCAGATGAAAAAGGAAACATGCCACGTTTAGGGCGTGCCCTCAGTGCTGATAGCTCAGCCACTATTGCAGGTGCAATGTTAGGTACTTCAACGACTACATCTTATATAGAGTCAGTTGCGGGTGTATCTGTTGGCGGACGTACAGGCTTAACTGCAGTTGTAGTTGGCTGCTGCTTTTTACTTATGATGTTTTTTGCGCCGTTAGCTAATATGGTACCGGCTTATGCAACAGCGGGCGCAATTTTGTATGTTGCTGTACTGATGCTACAAAACCTTAAGTTTGTAGATTGGGACGATATGACAGACGCAATTCCCGTCGCCGTTGTACTGTTGATGACTCCGCTTACGTTTTCAATTGCCCATGGTATTGCACTTGGTTTTATTTCATACACGGCGGTTAAGCTACTTTGTGGTAAACGCAGCGACATAACAATTAGCGTGTGGATATTAACTGCGTTATTCATCGTTAAATTCGCGTTTTTATCGTAAGTATTAAATTTCTATTTTGATAGATAACTATCAGTGATGTTTAGTTATGTATTTCTGTTGAAGTGTTCAAATTTCGGTTATAAAAGTTAATATAATATAAAAAGCCCATACAATGTATGGGCTTTTTATATTATTCAGTGGAAAGCAGCTGTTACCATTTCTTTTTTGGGGCAAACAGCACATCTAAATCGTCTTGTTCTTGCTCGTTTTTCTTTTTTAGAGCGCTTGCGTTAGACGCTTTTAGCTCAACGCTAATTTCCTCAAGGTAACGTTCTACTTCTTGACGTTTGGCATTTACATATTCGTCTGAATAAGGCACTGCACTAAGCGTTGCATAGGCTTTTTCAAAATATTGTCTAGCAGAGCCAACCATACTAGCAGAACGTGCCGAAATACCTCGTTTAATTTGGCTTTCAATATTTATTTTGAGTTGTAGCTTTTCAAGCTGTTTGTCTTCACCAGTAAAAACCTGGCTATTAATACGCCCTTTGCTGTGTTCAGAGCGTAGTATTACACGTAGTTTTTTTATGCCCTGAATTAACGCAACCAGTTGTTTATCGTTGCTTGGTAACGCCATTGAGTCGCTGTTAGTTCCTTGAACAGGATTAGAAAGGTGCTGTTTCATTTCCTCTAAACGGCTTTTTAATGCTTTTGAAGTTGGAGAATGAGTAACCATTGTTTTTAGTGCTTCAGCAATTCGGCTTTGTAATACTCTAATAACGTTTTCAGATAACGGAATATTAGCCTGATTCATCAATGCTTCTTCAGTTTCTTCTATGATCGCCTTTTGTTTAGTGAGTTCTTTTCGGCGCTCATTTTCTTGTTTTTCTTTGTGTTGCTGAACAGCACTTACCCAAAGTGCAATCACAACCAAAGCAACTATAAGGACAATTATAATAGACACGATCATGGTGTAATTCTCGGATTCATAACCTAATTTTTTAATCTTACATTAAATATAAGCTATCGGGGTAGTTTTGCGCGAATTAACTTTAAATTAGGTAAATTAACTGTTGTTAAATATGCGGACTATGAGATTAATTCGTCTAATCATGGCTACCTCAAGTATATTTATTATGCTAGCCTTGAGCACCACTTCGATAAATGCACGCTATATGCTTAATCAACGCTTCCAGTAAAACTGATTTAGCTTTATAGAATTTGCCTTTATTTATAATAAATTACAACGTTAAAAATGCAGCCATGAAATTACAACAACTCAGATACATCGTAGAAGTACAAAATCACAAATTAAATGTTTCAGCCACCGCTGAGAGTTTATTTACCTCACAGCCTGGTATTTCTAAACAAGTGCGTATGTTAGAAGATGAGTTAGGTGTTCAAATTTTTGGGCGAAGTGGCAAGCATTTAACGCATGTAACCAGTGCTGGTGAAGATATTATAAATATCTCGCGTGAGATACTTTCAAAGGTAGAGGGTATAAAAGCCGTCGCAAACGAACACACATTACCAGATCAAGGTAAACTCAATATAGCAACAACGCATACACAGGCACGTTATGCTTTACCAAGTGTTATTCAAGGGTTTATGAAAAAATACCCTGCAGTATCACTTCATATGCATCAAGGCACACCGCAACAAATATCTGATGCTGCGGCAAGGGGCGATGCCGATTTTGCCATTGCAACTGAAGCGCTTCATTTATATTCAGATTTAGTTATGCTGCCTTGTTATCATTGGAACCGAAGTATTGTTGTTGCTAAAGATCATCCTTTAGCTAAAAAAGCTAATAGTTTAACGGTAGCAGATATTGCCGAATACCCGCTAATTACGTATGTATTTGGTTTTACGGGGCGTTCTGAATTAGACAAAGCATTTAGCGCCCATGGGTTAGAACCGCATATTGTATTCACCGCGACTGATGCGGATGTAATTAAAACCTATGTACGTTTGGGGCTCGGCGTTGGGGTAGTGGCTTCAATGGCAATTGATGAAATTACTGATACTGATTTAGTGTGTATTGATGCAAGTCATTTATTTGAAGCAAGCACCACTAAAATTGGTTTTAGAAAGGGCAGCTTTTTACGTACTTATATGTATGACTTTATCGAACGCTTTGCACCGCACTTAACTAAAGAACGCGTTGAGCGTGCAAGTTTATTGCGCAATCAAGATGATGTAGATAAGTTATTTGAAGATATAGAGCTACCTGTAAAGTAGCGCTGAGTCTGAAAACAAAAAAACCGGCTATTTTTAAATAGCCGGTTTTTTTGTTTAGGGGTGGCCTAACACTCAATAATGTTAACGGCTAAACCCCCTCGTGCAGTTTCTTTGTATTTTGTTTTCATATCATTACCTGTTTCAAGCATGGTTTTTATTACTTTATCAAGTGATACCTTTTGCTCGCCACTACCACGAATGGCCAATCGAGACGCATTGATAGCTTTTATCGCTCCCATCGCATTGCGTTCAATACAAGGAACTTGCACTAAGCCGCCGACGGGGTCACATGTCAAACCCAGATTATGCTCCATGCCTATTTCTGCTGCGTTTTCAACTTGTACAACATTACCGCCCACAATTTCAGTCAATGCTCCGGCGGCCATTGAACAAGCAACCCCCACTTCACCTTGGCAACCCACTTCGGCGCCAGAAATAGACGCATTCTTTTTATATAAAATACCAATTGCAGCGGCTGTTAGTAAGTAACGCGTGGCAATGTCACGATCTACTTCTTTTACAAATGTGTGATAATACATAAGCACAGCGGGTAGGATGCCAGCAGCACCATTAGTGGGGGCTGTTACCACTCGTCCACCGGCGGCATTTTCTTCATTAACGGCAAGTGCAAATAAGTCGACCCAATCCATTGCTCTGAGTGGATCGTTGCTCACTTCGATATTCAGTTTTAAGTATAGGCTGGGGGCACGTCGTTTTACTTTTAAACCGCCAGGTAAAATTCCTTCAGTACGCATTCCGCGCTCAATACATGCTTTCATTACTTGCCAAATATGAAATAACTCATCTTTTATAGCGCCTTCGGTTCGAAGTGTGCGTTCGTTTTTCATCATTAAGCTTGACACACTTAGGCCAGAATCTTTACACATTTCAAGTAGTTCTTTTGCGCTACTAAAAGGGTAGGGTGCTGGGTTTTCTTCTCTAATATCGAGCGCTGCTTGTTTTTCGTTTTCAAATTCTTCGTCGGTAACAATAAACCCGCCACCGATAGAGTAGTAGACTTTGCTGTAAAGCTTTTCACCATTATTTGAAGCAATAATCTCCATTGCATTAGAATGCTTTGGGAGCGTTTTACGACGATGAAACACAATAGCACCTTGCTTAGGAAAGTTGGCTTTGTGTGTTTGGTTTAAATAAATAACTTGTTCTTGTTCGATAGTTAATAAAATATCATCGACTAAATCGGCATCGATTGTTTCTGGGTCATAGCCTGCTAAGCCAAGTACAACCGCTTTGCCAGAACCATGGCCTATACCTGTTTGCCCTAATGATCCATATAGCTCTACTTTTATATCGGTAACACTTTTTAATAGCTGTTTTTCATGGAGCTCATTAACAAATAAGCGTGATGCGCGCATTGGGCCGACGGTGTGTGATGACGAAGGGCCAATACCAATGCTAAACATATCAAATGCACTGATCATAGTGTGTGTCTCTTATTAATTTACTCAGCCCGAGGCTGCTCTTTGAACGGTCGAGCATAATAACGCGGAATTGTTAGCATGTAACTATTATTAACGAAGATTTAAACTGGTAAGGCGAGTTGTTTTGTAAAGTTTTTTATAATGCTAGCGGTTGCTCCCCATAGTAACCCGTGGGGGGTAACAAATCCTTGCAGGATAATTTCTTTACCAAAACGTTGAAATGGCAAAGGTTGCCAGTTAGCTTCATTACTTAACTCACCTACAGAAAGTAAAAAGCTGGCTTGCACTTCATTATGATCGTTTATCCACTGCGTATTTTTATTCAAAACACATACGTAGGGACGAATACTAAACCCAGTCAAAGTAGCGTACTCTGGTAAATTGCCAAGGATATTGACATCTTTTTGCGCAATGTTTAATTCTTCTTTCAATTCACGTAGTGCCGTTGTGCGAAGAGTTTTGTCATTCGCTTCAAACTTACCACCGGGTAAGCAAATCTCACCTGGGTGATGATGTAGATAGGTAGGGCGCTTACACAGTAAAATATGTGCATGCCCGGCTACATCAATAATAGGCAGCATAACAGCACTGGCACGTTTATTTCGAGCATCTTTTATTTGATTTGGCGCAGCTGTTGGGCTTAATTGAAAACGTGTTTTAATGAAGTCGCTATTCAAGATCACCAACTCTCTAATAAAGGTAGAATTTTATTTACTTTATCGTATGTCTCTTGGTATTCCAATTCGACTTTAGAATCAGCCACGATTCCGCCGCCTGCCCAACAGTATATATGCTGCTCATAACAAACTAAGGTACGAATAGTAATACTGGTATCCATATTACCGCATGCACTTAAGTAACCAATAGAGCCACAGTAAACACTGCGTTGGTGGGGTTCTAGCTCCTCTATAATTTCCATAGCGCGTATTTTGGGTGCCCCTGTAATGGATCCCCCAGGAAAAGCGGCTTCGAGTTGATCAACGGCTGTTTTATTCATATCAAGTTCGGCGGTTACTGTACTTACTAAATGATGCACGGCCGGAAAACTTTCAATTGCAAATAAAGAAGGCACTTTTACACTGCCAGGTTTGGCAACTTTACCTAAGTCGTTACGAAGTAAATCTACAATCATCACGTTTTCTGCGCGGTCTTTGGGTGATTTTGCAAGTTTTAACGCTTGTGCATTATCTTCGCGAGCGTCTGCTTTACGTGCAAGTGTCCCTTTTATTGGTTTAGTTTCTACAATATTGTCTTGAATTGATATAAAACGTTCAGGCGAAATAGACAAAATAGCGCCTGCAGGATGATTAATAAAGCTTGAAAAAGGCGCTTTATTAGCCTCGCGCAATTTAACATACGCTGACCAAGGGTTACCGCTATATTGGGCTTTAAAGCGCTGCGCTAAATTAATTTGATAGCAATCACCGCTTTTTAAATAGTCTTCAATTACTGCAAACTTTTTGGCGTATTGGGCTTGGCTCATATTAGAAAGCCAATCAGACGTTAACTCAAACTTTGCATCATTAGGAGTCGATGCTAGATAGTGTTCGTAAAGCGAGAGTCTCTCAACATCAGGTTGTGAAACATAAAACCAAGTATTTTGCTGTCTATCAAAAATAAGGGCATCTAAATAAAGGCCTACGGCCATTTGCGGTAAGTTTATATCTTGCTCTGCTATGGTTGGCATTTTTTCAATTGTACGACCCAAGTCGTAGCCAAAATAACCTAGCCAGCCGCCGTTAAACGGCAAATCAAAAGGAGCTTTTGTGGCACTCAGTGTGCGCAAATGGATATTCATTATTTCAAAGCAGGTTAGCTCACTTGGTTCACCATTGAAGAACGTTTTGTTGTCGCTCACTTCAAGCAATTGAGCAGGTTCTATAGCAATTATGTCATAGCGACTATTTACATGGTCGCTATCAGCTGAATCGAGCAGTATGGCATGAGGCAGATGAGAAAAATGCGAAAATACATCAATACAGTTTTGTGTTATTGATAATTTTACACAATTATTTTTATTGTTTAGCATTTACTACCCCTATAAGAACTGGCTCCAAACGGGCTGGGAGGGTATCATAAGTCAAATTTTTTTGGCAGCGTTTAGTATAAAATCAACGTTGTAATTAAAACAGTACAAACCGCCGTCACCGGTTTGGTATAGATTACGCTTAAGCGTAAAGCTAACTTAAGGAACCATTATGAGTACAATCCGTCAGCAAGACTTTATTGATAGCATTGAAGATGCATTGCAATATATTTCGTTCTACCACCCACTTGATTTTGTTCAAGCCTTAGAAAAAGCTTATAACAAAGAACAAAGCAAAGCTGCTAAAGATGCCATTGCCCAAATTTTAATCAACTCGCGCATGTCGGCTGAAGGCAAGCGTCCGCTTTGTCAAGATACAGGTATTATTACGTGTTTTGTAAAGGTGGGTATGGATGTTAAGTGGGATAAAACAGACTTAACAGTTCAACAAATGGTTGATGAAGGTACTCGTCGTGCGTATTTGAATCCAGATAACCCGCTTCGTGCTTCTATTGTTGCAGATCCTGCTGGTACTCGTAAAAACACCAAAGATAATACACCTTCAGTTGTTCACATCGACTTGGTTGCTGGTGGCGAAGTAGAGGTCATGGTTGCAGCAAAAGGCGGTGGCTCTGAAAACAAAAGTAAAATGGTTATGCTGAATCCATCAGACGATGTAGCCGCATGGGTTGAAAAAACATTGCCTACAATGGGTGCTGGTTGGTGCCCGCCAGGCATGCTGGGTATAGGTATTGGTGGCACAGCAGAAAAAGCAGCCGTAATGGCTAAAGAGTCATTGATGGATCCTGTTGATATCCACGAGCTTATGGAGCGTGGAGCAGAAACGACAGAAGAAAAGCTGCGCCTAGAAATATTTGAACGTGCAAATAAACTCGGTATTGGTGCACAAGGTTTAGGTGGTTTAACAACGGTTGTTGACATAAAAATTAAAACCGCACCAACGCATGCTGCATCAAAACCAGTGGTTATGATCCCTAACTGTGCGGCAACGCGTCATGTGCACTTTACTTTAGATGGGTCGGGTCCTGCTGACTTAAAAGCGCCAAAGCTTGAAGATTGGCCTGAAGTCACGTTTGAAGTAGGCGAAGGCACACGTCGTGTTAATTTAGATACGCTGACGAAAGATGATGTTCAAGAGTGGAAAATGGGCGAAACCGTTTTGCTGTCAGGTACTATTTTAACGGGCCGAGATGCAGCACACAAACGCTTGCAAGATATGATCAATTCAGGTGAAGGTTTACCTGAAGGTGTAGATTTTGATAATAAATTTATCTACTACGTAGGCCCAGTTGACGCTGTGGGTGACGAAGCAGTAGGCCCTGCTGGCCCAACTACAGCAACACGTATGGATAAATTTACAGATATGATGCTAGAAAAAACCGGCATTGTTGGCATGATTGGTAAAGCTGAGCGCGGTCCTGCAACGGTTGAATCAATCAAGGAGCATAAATCAGTTTACCTTATGGCAGTAGGTGGTGCAGCGTACTTAGTTTCCAAAGCAATTAAAAAAGCGCGTGTAGTTGCGTTTGAAGATTTAGGTATGGAAGCTATTTACGAGTTTGAAGTAGAAGATATGCCGGTCACGGTTGCTGTAGATAGCGAAGGTGCAAATGCGCATACGCAAGGTCCAGCAATTTGGAAAGCTAAAATTGCCGAACTGGATAGCAAATTAAAGTAGTTGTTATCATAGTTTACAAAGCGAGCCATGTGCTCGCTTTTTTATTTTAAATCAACAGGTAATGACTAAAAACAGATCTTACCAGTTGTGCGTTAACTGTTTAGCTAAATTAAAAGCAATGTATAACAATAGTTTACGTGTTAATAATGGGTGTATTAAAAACTTTACGAATAAATTCGTGATGACGCGAACGTAAACGTAAAGGGTAGGGTGTAGTGTTTTTTTAGTTTTAACGTGTGGTTTTATAATTTATTTTGAATTTTTTATTTGTTAATTTGTTATATTTTAACTATTTAATTTAAGCACTTGGTGTTTGTTAGCTTTATCATCTTGACATGTGGCGAACACTATCTTGAAGTGATAAAGTCTCCACAATTTCCAGCGCGTACACCCTCTCACGGGTCAATTTTTCGGAGTATTTTTAGTGGCTGTGTTTAATCAAGTTGAATTTGATAATCATGAACAAGTAGTTTTTTGTTCGGACAAAGAGTCAGGTTTAAAAGCAATTATTGCTGTGCATAGTACCAAGTTGGGTCCTGCCGTTGGTGGATGTAGAATGTGGGATTACGCTGAAGATGAAGATGCAGTTTATGATGTTTTGCGCTTATCAAAAGGCATGACATACAAAAATGCAGTGGCGCGACTTCCTTTTGGTGGGGGGAAATCTGTAATTATTGGTAACGCCAAAGAAATTAAATCAGAACAACTTTTTCGTGCTTTTGGTCGCCAATTAGAGCGTTTAAACGGTAGTTATTACTCAGCAGAAGACGTCAATATTACGTGTGCCGACGTTGCTTTAATGAACAAAGAAACAAATTACGTACTTGGTCTTGAAGGCAAAAGCGGAAATCCATCTCCCTTTACTGCATACGGCACTTTTTTAGGTATTAAAGCTGCGCTACAGCATCAACGCGGTCACCAAGATTTCTCGGGTATAAAAGTAGCAGTACAAGGTTTAGGGGCTGTTGCTTATGGTTTGTGTAAGCACTTAGCCAATGCAGGGGCGCAGTTGTTTGTAACCGATATAAATCAGGTTGCAATTGATCGTGTTGTTAACGATTTTGGCGCAACAGCTGTTGGTATTGATGACATTTATGACCTAGACGTAGACGTTTATGCGCCCTGTGCATTAGGCGCAACCATAAACGATGATACTATACCGCGTATTAAAGCAACCATTATTGCTGGTTGTGCTAATAATCAGTTAGCCCAATCTCGTCATGGTGAAATTATACGTGAAAAAGGCATTTTGTATGCGCCAGATTACGTTATAAACGCAGGTGGTATTATTAATGTTTATTACGAAACTGCGCCAGAAGGTTATACTGTTGAGGCTTCTAATAAACACGTTGAGGGTATTTTTAATACACTAACAGAGATTTTTGCACGCAGCGAAAAAGAGCAAAAGTCGACGCATTTAATAGCAGATGAACTTGCTCAAGAAATTATAGAAAAAGGACTTTAAATTTAATCCTGCAAAAAAAGAGGGACGCAACTGCGTCCTTCTTTTTGTTATTAATGCTATTTTTATGAAACAACGGTACACTTTATTTTTAATTAAGTGTGGTACGTATAATGACGTTAACTTCGAATATGCAGCCTATAGACCTTGATAGCTGGCCTCGTAAACAACACTTTGAGTTATTCAAAAACTTCACCCAGCCTTACTTTAATGTGTGTGTTCAACTAGATGCAAAAACACTCTTTAGCTATTGTAAAGCGCAGCGCATTTCATTTTTTCAGGCTTATGTTTATTGCACATTAAAAGCATGCCATGCGTACGAACCGATAATGTTGCGCATTATTAAACAAACACCCTGGTTACTTACGAGCACTCGCGCAAGTGTTGTAGAGCTTGATGAGGAAGAGTGTTTTATATTTAGTTACTTTGACTACATGGACTCTTTTAAAGAGTTTTCAGCCCATAGCGAAAAAGTAAGCAAACAAGCTAAGTCAAACCCGCTATTTAGCGACGCATTTGCAAACACAGAAGGGCAGGCTGATTTAATTCATATATCTGTTTTACCTTGGCTAAATTTTAGCGCTTTTTCACATGCATTTAGCGAAGGGCAAAGTTTAGGGATCCCTAAGTTTGTATTTGGCCAGTACAATAAACACAGTGGCACGATGCCACTTGCTATTGATGTGCATCATTCTCTAATGGACGGCCTGCACGTCGCTCGCTTTATTAAAATATTACAAACTGAAATTGATAGTTTTAAGTGTCTTTAGGGTTGGTAATATAAGCGCTAAGAATCGTTAAATTTATTATGTCTGTTGAAAACCCATAGCATTGGACCTATTTATAGAAACATAAGCAGGCTTAAGGTGTTGCCATGATAAATGGATTGTTAATTAGCGTTTTGGTGTTGTTTGTGGTGATATTTTGGCAATGGCCTTCTATTCAAGCCTACCTTTGGCGCAATAAGTATCAACGTATGGGTTTAAGCTCTCAGCAAAAAGATATTTTACTGCGCTGTATGCCTATCTACCGAAAAATGACCGATGCTGACAGAGCCAAACTTGAGCGACATATTGTTTGGTTTTTAAATGAAAAACGTTTTGTTGGCTGCGATGGATTAAAACTCACACCTGCGATGAAACTTATTGTAGCTGCTGATGCCTGTGTGCTCGTGCTCAATAAGCCGTGGCCACTTTATACCAATGTAAAAGAAATATTATTGTACCCAAGTGCTTACTACGCACCACAAACCACGCGTGATAGTGCCGGTTTAGTTAGCTATCATAATACGGTGAGGCAAGGTGAATCTTGGCCAGGAGGTACGCTAGTATTAAGCTGGCATGATGTACTTGAAGGAAGCCGTTTACCCAGTGATGGGCACAACTTAGTGTTTCATGAATTCGCTCATCAGTTAGATCAGGAAACAGGTAAAACAACCGGTACGCCACTTTTAAAAAGCTCGGCTGATTATAAAGAGTGGGGCAGAGTATTTAGTCGTGCCTTTACGCAGTTAAAAAGTCATGTAGCGTATAGCATGCCTCATGTTATTCATAGCTATGGCGCCACAAACGAGGCCGAATTTTTTGCTGTGATCACCGAAACTTTTATCGAAAAACCCGCAGAGTTGCGACGCTACGATCCAGAAATTTATAGACTGCTGGTTAACTACTACCAATTTGATCCTATTTCTTGGCATTAAACGTAATAAACTGCGCTTTATCAAATAACGCTGGTAACTTTTGGTTGTTTTTGTTGCAATCGGTTAAAACACACAGCAACAATAATAAGTGAGAAAGTTATGAAGAAATTGCTGCATACGGCGTTGGCTTTGTCAGTGTCATTAGCCCTTGGGCAAGTACATGCTGAATCGACCGATAAAAAAGATGAAAAAAAATGGCAAGTAGATTCTCCTAAAGGGCAATTTGTTGACGCTAAAATTAGCGTAGAGCAAGGCACATGGATGAATATTGATATCAGCCCAGATGGAAAAACCATTGTGTTTGATTTACTTGGTGATATATACACAATGCCAATGAGTGGCGGTACTGCTAAACAATTAACTTCAGATATAGCATGGCAAATGCAGCCTCGCTTTAGTCCCGACGGTAAACACATTGCGTTTACTTCAGATCAAGGTGGCGGCGACAATATTTGGGTTATGGATTTAAACGGTGAAAACCAAAGTGCAGTAACTAACGAAACGTTTAGACTATTAAACAGCCCAGCATGGAGCCCCGATGGTGATTTTTTAGTTGCCCGTAAACACTTTACGGCAAGTCGTTCTCTCGGTGCTGGTGAAGTATGGCTATACCATAAAGCGGGTGGTAAAGGCATTCAACTCACTAAGCGCGAGAACGATCAAAAAGACTTAGGTGAGCCAATGTTTTCACCTGATGGGCGTTATGTGTATTTTTCTCATGATGCTACACCGGGTAAAACATTTCACTATTCAAAAGATTCTGTAGCGGGTATTTATAAAATTAAACGCTATGACCGAGAAGCAGGTGAAATAGAAACAATTATTGACGGTATGGGCGGCGCAATTAGACCAACCCCGTCACCTGACGGAAAAACGCTTGCTTATATTAAGCGGGACGACTTTCAAACTAGTTTGTATCTTTATGATTTAACTACAGGTGAGCATACTCAGCTTTACAATAAGCTCGAGCGCGATATGCAAGAAACATGGGCAATTCACGGTGTTTATCCAACCATTGCCTGGACACCCGATAATAAAGAATTGGTATTTTGGGCAGGCGGTAAAATTCAATCCATTGACGTGACAAACAAATCAGTCAGCCCAATTGCATTTAAAGTAGAAACCACTAAAAAAATTCAACCAGCACTTCGTTTTACTCAAAATTTAGACACTGATGAATTTGACGTAAAAATGCTGCGTAATGTACAAGTAAGCCCCGACGGTGAGACCGCTATTTTCGAAGCGTTAGGTTATATTTATAAACGCGATTTAGAATCTGGAAAAATTAAGCGCTTAACAAAACAAACGGATCATTTCGAATTATTTCCGCAGTATTCTCGCGATGGTAAAAAAATAGTTTACACCACGTGGAACGATGAAAAGCAAGGCCAAGTTCGTGTTGTATCTTCTCGCAGTGGTCGAGGCGACACGATTACACAAGAGCCTGGCAAGTATCTAGAGCCAACGTTTAGCCCTAATGGTAATAAGGTTGTTTATCGCAAAGCCAGCGGTGGCAGTATTTTAAATCCTAAATGGTCATTAAACCCGGGTGTTTACAGTGTTAGCGCAAAAGGGGGCAAAAGTGAATTAATTTCAAAAAGTGGATACCAACCACAATTTGGAGCTAATAATGAGCGTGTTTATTTAATGAGCCCATGGCCAAAGCCTTCGTTAAGTGTTGTTGAGTTAGAAAGTAAAAAAGTATCAAAACTTTATGAATCTGAGCATGCCACTGAATTTAGAGTGTCGCCAGATGGGCAATACCTCGCTTTTGCTGAGCGATTTAAAGTGTATGTAACCCCATTAGTTGAAAGCGGAAAAGCTATAAATATTGGGCCTAAAGACAGTAAATTCCCGATAGAGCAGTTATCTGTTCGTGCTGGTGAAAGTATTAGCTGGAGTACCGATAGCAGCAAACTTTATTGGTCATTAGGCCCTGAGCTTTACCATGCGAGTTTAAATGGTGTGTTTGCGATTAACAGTAAAAGCGATGCTGATTTTAAAGTAAAGAGTGGCGAAAACATCGGTTTTAGTAAAAAAATGAATAAGCCAAAAGGCATGTTCGCTTTAACTGGCGGTAAAATTATTACTATGGATGGTGACAAAGTCATTGAAAATGGTGTAATAATTACTGATGGCAAGCATATAAAAGCCGTAGGCTCAGCCTCTGAGATAAACATACCTAAAGATGCTGAAGTAGTTGATGTTACTGGCAAAACTATTATGCCGGGTATTGTTGATGCCCATGCTCATGGTTCTCAAGGTAGCAGTGAGATAATTCCTCAGCAAAACTGGAAGAACTTTGCAGGTTTAGCCTTAGGTGTTACCACTATTCACGACCCTTCAAACGACACCACTGAAATATTTACTGCCAGTGAAATGCAAAAAGCAGGGATGATTGTTGGTCCGCGTATTTTTTCTACGGGTACTATTTTGTATGGGGCGAATATGCCGGGTTATACCTCGCATATTGATTCTTTAGAAGATGCTAAATTTCACTTAGAACGTTTAAAGAAAGTAGGTGCGTTTAGTGTTAAATCATACAATCAACCCCGTCGTGAGCAGCGACAACAAGTAGTTGAAGCAGGCCGTGAACTTGAAATGATGGTCGTGCCAGAAGGCGGCTCGTTATTACAGCACAATTTGAGTATGGTTGTTGATGGACACACAGGTATTGAACATTCAATTCCTGTAGAAAACATATACGATGATATTAAACAACTATGGTCGCAAAGTGATGTGGGCTATACACCAACGCTTGTTGTTGCCTATGGTGGCATATGGGGTGAAAACTATTGGTATGATAAAACTGACGTGTGGAACCATCCACGTTTAAGTAAATTTGTACCTAAAAATCAGCTGTTACCGCGTTCTATGCGTCGTGTTAAAGCACCCGATCACCACTACAATCATTTTAACAACGCACGTGTGTCGGCTGAGCTACAAGACTTAGGTGTATTAGTTAACTTGGGTGCTCACGGCCAACGTGAAGGGTTAGGTGCACACTGGGAGATGTGGATGTTTGCCCAAGGAGGTATGACGCCTCTTGAGGCCATACGCGCATCAACACTCGATCCAGCTAAATATTTAGGCCTGAATAAAGACATAGGTTCACTTGAAGTAGGTAAACTGGCTGACTTAATGGTAATTGATGGCGATCCGCTAATTGATATTCGCAGCTCTGATAAAGTCGAGTATACAATGATTAATGGTCGTTTATTTAATGCAGAAACGATGAATGAAGTCGGTAAAAAAGCACGCCAACCGCTTTATTTTGAAAAGTAACAACTCAAATTAACTTTGTTGAAAAGCGGCTTTAATGCCGCTTTTTTATTTTATGGATTATACCAATCTGTAATAATACTTTATCATTTTGCGGTGCTAAGCGTGTCATTACCTGCGTGAAAATTCTCATTTAAAGCAAGTGAATAGCAAATTTCTCGTTGCTATTAACACGTTTTTTCAGCCTCAAAATAGATCATTTAATTAAGCGAAATTGGTATTGCAAAGAGCAGGCATAAAAAAACCGCTTAACGCGGTTTCTTTTAAAATCATTAATGTTGATTAAACAACACCGCGCGGTAGGCGACAGTCATGATCTTTACGCGCTAGGATTACAATCCACAATTCTTCAGCGGTGTAACCTTCTTCACTTTGTGTAACAACAGTGAACGGCGCTTTTTTCTGAGCAGTAACAGGCGCAGCTTTTTTGGTTTTAGTTTTTTTAGCGGGCGCTTTGTCAGCAGCTGTCGGTGTGGCTTTACCACTGCTTAATTCTTTAGTTAGCTCAGCTACGTCAGCTAGGCGTAAGTTTTTTCCGCCATCGATGCTGTACCAGCCTGGTTTAGTTGTAATTTCAGGTTTTTTACCATTGGCAGCTTCATACGCTGCTTCAAAGGCAGATAGTACTTCTGTTTTGTCTAGTTTGCTCATCAGAGACCCTATACGTTGTGAACACAGATAAAGAGAAGGTATTTATACCTATTTTGAATCAGTTTTTCAATTTTTTGCGATTTTCCTTCCATTTTTAAGCAATAAACGCCAAAATTTGCACAAAATTCAGTGCAAAGTAAGGTTACACATATGCAACGTCAAGAATTTAACCAGTTATTAAATGATATTTTAAAGCCTCATAGTATTAAAGATTTTTGCCCAAATGGGCTACAAGTCGAGGGTAAAAATGAAATTAAAAAAATTGTTACCGGAGTGACAGCAAGCCAAGCTTTAATTGACGCTGCAATTGATGAACAAGCAGACGCTGTTTTGGTTCATCATGGTTATTTTTGGAAAGGTGAGTCTCAGCCTATTACCGGAATGAAAAAGCGAAGAATAGGCGCTTTATTGGCTAACGACATTAATTTATTTGCGTATCATCTTCCTTTAGATATTCACCCAGAGATTGGTAATAACGCGCAACTTGCAAAATTATTAGATATTGAAATACAAACAGGCCTTGAACCTGTGGCTAACAGTGTTGCAATGAAAGGATACCTTAAAACACCACTCAACGGAGATGAATTTGCAGCTAAAATAGCTAAGGTGCTTAACCGAGCACCACTGACTAGCTTAGTTCGCACAAGTAAAATACACACCATTGCGCTGTGTACTGGTGGTGGCCAAGGTTATATTGATTTAGCTGCTGAGCAAGGTATTGATGCATATTTAACAGGTGAAGCGTCAGAGCAAACTATTCATAGTTCACGAGAACAAAATATTGATTTTTTTGCAGCAGGGCATCATGCAACTGAGCGCTACGGTATCAAAGCACTGGGTGAGCTGCTTGCCAAGGAGTACGGTTTTGAAGTGAGTTTTATTGATATTGATAACCCTGTGTAAACTAAAACAAGAATGGTTCAATAGTTTGCTAGTGCTGTTCTAGCAAACTCTATCTATTTTTTTAAAACTGGTGTGAGTAGAGCCTCGACGCTGTTTCGGCTTTACACATACGTTATTTGAACATCGGCCAATTAAATGGCTCTGTTATAAGTTAAGCTGTTTTACTCCTAATAACGATCTTTTAAATTACCCAATTCGTTATATATCACTGGTTTTATAAAAAATGACTTTATAAGGATAATAATGGAAGGGGTTTTGGCTCTACTCGAGCAGTACGGCTTATTTGTTTATCTGTTACTCTTTGGCTATTGTGCATTGAAAAGTGGCTGGCTGCCTTTATTTTCAGGCTACGCTGCTCACACAGGTGCGCTTGATATTAATTTAGTTATTGTAGCTACTTTTATGGGCGGCTACGTGGGTGATGAAATACGGTTTGCCCTAGCAAGAGCCTACGGTACTTCATGGCTAGAAAAACCAAACAAAATAGGTCAGCTATTTAAAACAGCAAGCGCGCTCGCAAATCGTTATGGCCTGGCTTACATATTTTTATACCGATACCCCAAAGGTTTGCGCACAATAGGGGCACTCCCGATAGGGTTAACCAACATATCTTGGCGCCTATTTAGCACCTTAAATGCCTGTTCAGCTTTTTTATGGGTCACTATTTTAGTCGGTGGAGGGCATACTTTTGGAGCAGCTTTTGAGTCTTTAGGTGTAGAGAACTTAACTGCGCTGAGTATATTACTGCTAGGCGTGTTTTTAGTCGTATTTTATCGGCTTTGGACTAAACACTCATTAGTAAGCACTGCAAAAGTGAAATAACGTTAGTGTTTGAAAATAAATCTAGCTAAGATGTTACTCACATAATTACTGTATTGATATTTGAGTTTGCTTCTCTCAAACGGCAAACATTAAGCGCAAGCCAGTCAAACTTTCGCGTTAAAAGCTGCCCGATAGCACGGTATTTAAAGTGCTTCAGGGTCTAACCATCGACGTACTGCTATCCACGCAGTTCCTATCATTTCATGGCAGTATTGCGTTACAGCTAGTAATGCTTGAGCATTTGGAACAAACTGTTTATGAAGAGGAAACGCGGCAAAATTGTGAAAGTCAGTTGCTGCAGGAATGCTTGTTACACCTTGTACTGAAAACAAGTTTTGGGCTCTGGGCATATGCAATACCGAAGTTACTAACGCTACTTTAAAATCAACTAATTTTGGCGCAAGCAGCGCAGCTTCTTGTGCTGTGTCCATGGCATATGGATTTTGTATAAGCCTATTTTTATCGATGCCTAAGTCAATGGCAGTTTGATACATTAAACTGCTGTTAGTAATATTCTCATAACCGCCGCCAGAAACAATAAGCTGCGATTTTGGGTAGTGTTTGGCCAATTTGACCCCTTCAACCAGACGGGTAAGTGCGCAATTACCTAATTGATTATTGGCACTTAATGCAGGACTGGGATTTATATCGCAGCCCAGCACAACAATCTTGTCTAATTCTGGATGTTTTGATGGGTGAAAAGAAAGAGTTGCTGGCTCGTTGTTTTTTAAAATCAGGTTAGCAACAAACGGTGTACTTATTGCCAACAATGTTGAAAGACCTAAACATGCAATTACTAGAGAAAATTTGCGGCCTTTGAATGCTGAAAACAAAGCGAGAAGTGTAAAAAGACCAAGCAAAGGGAGTGGCATAAGCAAGCTACCAACTAACTTTTTTAAAGCGAACATAATGAGCAACATAAAAGCAATAATTAAAGTAATGTTACTCACTAATGAATGATTTATCGACCGTTATTTAGTTTGCATGTATTTAAAAAGTGACGATATACGGGGTTGTCTTTCATGTCTTTTTTCATTGCTAAGTACATTGGGCGAGTTAAACCAAGTGCACCCAGTGGAATCGATTTTATCAGTCCTTGGCTTTCGTATGGTGTAACCAACCAATCAGGTAATGCTGCTACTCCCATTCCAGCGCTCACTAGCTGAAAAATTAATAAGCCTTGATCAACATTTTTAAGTGTGCCGTCAAAGCGGGCGTTTTGAATAAAGTGCTTAAATATATCTTGGCGCTCACGCGGAATAGGGTATGAAATAATGGTTTCGCTTTTTAAATCAAGTGCGGTTACATACGCTTTTTTAGCTAAATCGTGATCAGGTGCAACAATTAACTTTAACTTAAAGTCGAATAAATGAGCATACTCTAGCTTATCGGGTTCACGGATGTCTGATGTTAGCACTAAGTCTAATTCATCGTTCAGTAAATCTGGAATAGCGTCGTAACTAAAACCACGTTCATAATCAATTTTTATATCTGGCCAAAAGTTATTAAAATCTTTGATTGTTGGAAGTAGCCAGTGAAAACACGCATGGCATTCAACGCTTAGTCGTAATTGTGAAATTGGCTGATTTAAACTTTCTTTTAAACGGCACTTTGTGGCTTCAATTTTAGGTAATATCTCATGGGCTAACTCAAGCAATAACATTCCTTGTGGCGTAAACCGAACAGGTTGTGTTTTACGTTCGAACAGTTGACAGTCTAGCTTGTTTTCCAAATCTTTAATTTGATGCGACAGCGCAGACTGAGTTAAAAATAATTCTCTCGCGGTATTAACTAAAGACCCCGTTTCTTTAAGAGTTGCAATAGTTTTCAAATGTTTTATGCCAATCATCTTTAAAAATTCTCATGAAAAAATTGAGCGGTACTTATTGTTATTTAATACTACGCCTATACAAAAAACGTTTCAACGTCTAGACGTCTAAAAGTAACTAATAATTATACTTTCTTTAATTAAAAATTTTACTTTTGGCGTAAAGCACTAGATTAAAGCTGATTTTTTATTGTTTGTATTAATTTACTTCATGATGAAAAGTTAATGTGTCTGTTTTAAAAAATTTTTAGCTGCTTTAGGTCTGTTAATCTTTCAAGGTTGAATTTGCAACAGCCTGTATGGTACTTAGGCAAGGCAGAGCCTATGTAGTGTGGTTGTGTTCCATAAATTAGCGTTAACGTAGCATTAATGCCAAACAGGTTCTGCCTAAAGCGCTCTGCCTAGAGTTTATTTACGCTTTGTTGCCTAGATGACTGAAGGAAAGGGGGCGTGAACAGGACGCCAAAGCTTTGCTCAGCTTTTACTTATTTTTGAATAAATGTAAGACAATAAAATAACGCAGTGGCAAGTTATCGAGCCCGCTAGGTTTCAAACCCCAAAGATCCTCTAGCTTGAACAAGCTTTAATACATAAAGACCTACGGCACCTAGCAGCTAGGCTTAATATCTATCGGTGATATTATGTATTGAGGCTAAAGTGGTTTATTAATTAGTAATATAGCTTCATGTGCGGTAACTGGCTTTGATTTTAAGTAACCTTGTCCGTATTCACAGTGCGTAGCTTGCAAAGTCTCTAACTGTCCAATAGTCTCAATGCCTTCAGCAACAACTTCAAGTTTTAACGACTTAGCGAGTGACAAAATAGCCTCAACCAGAGGGTTCGTTGAATCTTGTACGTGGTCAATAAAGCTTTTATCTATCTTCAGAATATGAATTGGCAGCTGATGTAAGTAGCCTAGTGCAGAGTAACCTGTTCCAAAATCATCAAGACACAGTTTTACTTTAAGCGGCGAGAGCCCTTCAATGATTTGTGTGGCGAGCTCTAAGTTTTCTATTAATCCAGACTCTGTTATTTCTAAGCACAAAGACCCTAATGGCAACTGGTATTTGTTATAAATAGCATGGATTTGAGCTACAAAATCTAGGCTTGCAAAATGACGCGAAGATACATTCACAGTGACTTTTAAAAAACGATGCCCTTGTTGGTGCCATTTTGAAATATGCTGTGCGGCTAAATCGAGTAGATGTAAATCGAGGTTAATTATTTGGCCTGTTTTTTCTGCGATAGGAATAAAGTCATTGGGAGAAACAAATCCTTTTTTAGGATGGTGCCAACGAACAAGTGCCTCAAAGCCAATAACGTTACTTTCTAAAATAGTAAAAATGGGCTGAAAATAGAGCTCAAATTCATTTTGTTCAATACCAAGTTGTAAATCATTTTCGATATCGGCGTGGGTTTTGAGTTTTTTTCTCATTGTATTATTGAAAAATTTAACTTGCCCACGCCCTGTTGATTTAGCCTCGTACATAGCAGCGTCTGCTTGTTGCAATAAGAGGTAGGCTTTATCGTCAACGTTATCGGTATAGGCAATGCCTATACTGGTTGAGGCTTGCAATAAATGGCCATCAACATTTATTGGTTGAGAGAGCGCTTCTTGTATTCGATTGAGCGCTTCTTTGACTTGATTACGATGAGTTATGTTTTCCATTAAAATAGCAAACTCGTCGCCACCCAAACGTGAGAAAGTATCAGTGTTGCGAACGGTGCCTTTTATCAATTCACAAATTTTAATTAAAAAATGGTCGCCAACTTCGTGGCCCAGCGCATCATTAATGCTTTTAAATCGATCAAAGTCTAAATAAAGTAGGGCATGAACAGTGCCTTTTTTTACACGCGTTAAGCGTAAAATTGCATGCTTAATTCTTTCTATCAGTAAAGAGCGATTAGCAAGCCCTGTTAATCCATCATGTAAAGCTTTGTGTTCAAGCTCCTGCCTAGCCAGCTGTCTATCAATTGCCATGCTTATTTGCCTACTCACGTAGGTAAGCAGTGAACTATCGTGTTCATTATAATGATGTGCTTCATGGTAACTTTGCACAACAATTACCCCACTCATACGTTCATTGGCTTTAAATGGTACGCCTAACCAGGATTCAGCCTGGCGACCAATTAATTTGAAATTACCTTGCTCGATATGATCAATATAGTCTTTTTTTGTTAACAACATGGCTTGATCTGTTTGCAATAGAAAGTAAGACGCGGTGTCTTTAAGCTGCTCTTTGGAGATTTTTTGATGTGTGTTTGTTTGTATTCCGGCTTCAACAATGTAAACAATATCGAGAATGTCGATTTGCTTATCGTATAGCCCAATAAAAAAGTTATCGGCTCGTAATAAGCTATTAATAATAGTGTGTAAAGATTCAAAAAATGTATCTAAGTCACTGGCTTTATAGGTTAAGTTAGCTATTTGAAGAAGACTGTTTTCAAGCTTTTGTGCATCGTTCAATTGTTCTACAGTCGATTGAAGGCTGTTGACCATGTTGACTTGGTTTATTTTAGCGCTTAAAAGATGTGCCACTGTTGTTAATATTTCGAGGTGCGCATTAGTAAAATAGTTCATAGCCGGGTGTTCACAATCAATAACACCTAGAATACGGTCTTTATATACTAAAGGCACGCAAAGCTCTGATTGAGCAGGGCGTTCGTCTGCAATATAGCGGCTATCTTTTGTGACATCGCCCAAAATTATTGCCTTTTTTGTGGTTGCTACAAACCCTGATATACCTTCATTAAAATTGATTACTTTACGTTGGGCTTTGTATTTGTATCTTTGGCGATCGACTCCCATAGACGCAACAAGGCTTAGCTTAGACGCAGAGTCATCAGCGAGGTAAATAACACAGTCAACAAATCCAAGACGATTCACAACTTGAGTCGTTACATATTCAAATAGCTCATCTAATGTGTCGAGTTGTAATAGGCTTGATGAAAACTGATTTATGATACTGAGTTGATCTGTTTTTAATTCAAGCGCTTTAGAGGTATCGATATCGTTCGACATAGGCAAATTATTTATTCTTTTTACACACACATAACTACGTTAACCTAATATTAACGCTTCTACAAAATAAAACGATAAACGTTTTAACAAAGCTGTAAATAATATGGGGAAAATCAGTCATTGATTATTTTTAATAAAATCTTTACTCGAAAAGATCATATGCCTATGATCACATAAATTCAGCTGTGGAATGAAATAATGACCAGTAATAATACAACCCCTGTAACAACGTTAACAATTACCCGACCTGACGATTGGCATGTGCATTTACGCGATGGTGATCAGCTTAAAGATACGGTGCGAGATATTAGCCGCTATATGGGGCGTGCTATTATAATGCCAAATCTGGTTCCTCCAGCAACCTGTACTGATACTGCTTTAGCGTACAGAGACCGTATAATGGCAGCTAAGCCACAAGGGAACTTCGAACCATTGATGGTTTTATATCTTACAGATAAAACAACACCTGAAGAAATAATTAAAGCTAAGGCATCAGGCAAAGTCTTTGCTGCTAAACTTTATCCTGCTGGCGCGACAACCAATTCTGATTCTGGCGTAACTTCTGTCAAAAATATATATTCAGTGCTTAGTGCTATGCAAGATGTTGGTATGCTTTTACTTGTTCACGGTGAAGTAACTGATTCATCAATTGATATTTTTGACAGAGAGAAAGTATTTTTAGAAACCATTTTAGGGGATGTAGTTAACGACTTTCCAGAGCTTAAAATTGTACTGGAGCACATAACAACGAAAGATGCGGTTGATTTTGTGAATAATGCGCCGAGTAATGTAGCGGCAACGATTACTGCACACCATTTATTGTACAACCGTAATCACATGTTAGCAGGGGGAATCCGTCCTCATTATTACTGTTTGCCAATATTAAAACGTAACATTCATCAACAGGCACTTATGGCTGCAGCTATTAGTGGCAGTAAAAAGTTCTTTTTAGGTACTGACTCAGCGCCTCATTATAAAGACAAGAAAGAAGCTGCGTGCGGTTGTGCGGGAGCTTACACGGCTCATGCTGCTATTGAGCTTTACGCAGAAGCTTTTGAAGAAGCAGGTGCTTTAGATAAGCTTGAGGGTTTTGCAAGCCACTTCGGCCCAGACTTTTATGGTTTAGCGCGCAATAGCGATACAATTACATTGCAAAAGTCGCCTTGGACTGTGCCTGCAAGTTATACGCTTGGTGATTCTGAAGTAGTACCGATAAAAGCTGAATCTGTAATTGATTGGGCTGTTTTAAAGTAAAATTAAGCACTTGAAATAAGAGCCGCTTTCTACAGCGGCTTTTTTGTATGTAAATATTTAGGCTCAAGGCTTGTATAAAAAGCTGCAAATTGGCTTGTTACTTAATAATTATTTCTTGTTTGTTTTAGTATGAACAGTAATTAGCCTGTAAAGGGTTAGCAATTGCTGTATTTTTATTAGGGTTTTGTAATAAATATTACAATAATATTTTATTTTTATTTATTTTAATCAAAGTCTTATCTGTTTTTACTCACGGGGTAAGTTTTTTTAGAAATTATTTTCAATTAATAGAGCGAAAAAAAATAGAATGTGTTAATCTTACCTTGCTTTGAGTTTTTATGAATTGAATTTACGGATATTGTGCTGCGTTTAAGGTTACCAGTTAGGTTATTACTTGTTCCTGTACTATACCTCTATTTTTATGAGCATTGACTCAAGGAGGCTATTGCCACAATAACGTGGCAGAATTTTTAATTATTGACTTACAGGAAAATTTAGTATGTCGGTTTCTGGTAAAGTAAAGTTTTTCAACGAAGCTAAAGGCTTTGGTTTCATTGAACAAGAAAACGGTCCTGACGTGTTTGTACACTTCAGCGCAATCTCTGGTTCTGGTTTTCGCACTCTTAGCGAAGGTCAAGCAGTGACATTCAGCATCAAACAAGGTCAAAAAGGCCCTGAAGCTGAGAACGTTGAAGCAGCATAATTTTAATTATGTGAACTCATGTTCATCTTGGTGAAGCAGTTCTCTGTTTCACCATCATCCCTTAAAACGCTCTCATACTAAAAAAGCTCAATACCTCCAATCATTAATAGCGCTCATTTCTTATATCTAAACTCCAAAAGACCATTATATGTCTTAATTTTGTTAGAAACCTGATTTCAATTTAAATATGCTAAACAGTATTTATGCATTATTAATTTTGTGCTTCCTATAAAGTTCTAATATTTTCGTAACTCTTCTAGGTTAACTTGTAAGTTTTAAAGTATTAATATTTACAAAACTCAGCTTCAAACTAGATTATATGGTTAATCGTCAAAACTTTGAGTTTGGATAGTGAGCTAATAAGTAATATACAGTCAACATAGATAAAGACTCGGTTTAAGCTTCATGAAAATAATTAACTAAAAAAAGTCTGTTTTAATTTTGATTTAGCCGAAGCCATTAATGAGATTTTATTTCGTCCATCAGTTTAGAACGCTGCTTATAGTTTTTGAGTGCGAAAAAACCTTCACAAATTCGATATTGAATTCCCTCTATTAGCTTTACAACTTTCAATATGTGTAACGTTTGATTTTTGTGCGTTAAACCGTTCTTTTTCTGAGTTAAAGTGCTAAAAAATGATAAAAAAACGTCAAATAGAGCCTCTAAAAGAGTTTTTTTTTAAATGTTTTTATTTTTTTTTTACATATATCTAGTTTGAACTAAATGTTGCATTTATGTTGTTTGTTTAGAGGTCTATCCAGTCAAACATCAACCTTATTGGGGTTTGCTAGGAGTGTTGATAATACAGTTGGTTGCAATAATGTTAACATTTTATTGGTGCTACTTTAATGTGGTCCATCGGTAGGTGATTTATTTGCTAATTACCTCCAACATCAAGTTGACAGCGCTTATTGCATTTAGCATTATTGAAAGGTTGATATCTATTAAAAGATATCAGGGTTGTTCTCTTCGGAGGATAATTAAATTATAAAAGTAACATTACTTAATTGGTTGGGAACTATGTCTGTTAAAATCAGAAAGAGTCTTGTAGCAACTGCGTTGGTTGGCGCTTTTGCATTTGCAAGCAGCAATGTGATTGCAGATCCTTTGAATGACGTGCAAAAAGCAGGTCAAACAATTCAAAAGGCTGCTGTTAAGTCTCAAACTAAAATTGACAATGTATACGGTCAAACTCAAGAGCTAATCGCTGAGTACCGTAGCATCGTTGATGAGACTGAACTTATGAAAGTGTACAACGATCACGTAGCACGTTTGGTCGCTGACCAAAATGCATCGATTGAATCGTTCGATCGTCAAATCGCGACTATCGATAACACTAAACAAAACGTTGTGCCTTTGATGTATCGCATGATCGATACGCTTGAGCAATTCATCAAAGCGGACGTTCCATTCAATCTTGAAACGCGCCTAGGCCGTGTTGAAAGACTTCGTGACATTATGGCATCAGCTTCTGTTACTACGTCTGAAAAATTCCGTCAGGTTCTTGAAGCTTACACAGTTGAAACAGCATACAGCTCTGCAGTAACTGCTTCTCAAGGTACGCTGGAAATTGATGGCAAAAACATCAACGTAGATATCGGTCGTTTAGGTCGTATTACTTATGTTGCTCAGTCTTTTGACTTGAAACATGCTTGGGTATGGGATAACAACACTAAACAGTGGAAAGAATTAGGTGAAGAATACCTAAAACCTGTTAAAGAAGTGATCCGCATGGCACGTAAGCAAGCGACACTAGAACTTGTTAAACTACCAATCTTTGGCGCGGAGTAATCAATAATGAAGAAACTATTTAAAGGTTTTGCTGTTGCAGCAGTACTATCTGTTTCTGCAGGTACCGCGCTTAACGCACACGCAAACACTGACGCTTTAGACAAAATTCTTGAGCAAGTTAAGCAAGAGCGTATCTCTGAAGGTAAAATCAACAAGCAACGTGAGCAAGAGTTCTTATCAGAGCGTGCTGACAAGCAATCTTTACTTAATAAAGCGAAAAGCCAACTAGCTGCTGAAAAAGCACGTGGTGACTCTTTAGCTAAGCAATATGCACAAAACGAAAATACTTTAGCGGAAAAAGAGCAAGCTCTACAAAACGCGCAAGGTACGTTAGGTGAGATGTTTGGTGTTGTACGTCGTGCAGCGCAAGACGCAATTGGTTCAATTGAAGCATCTTTAGTAAGTGCTGAAAAACCAGGCCGTGCTGAAGTACTTCGTTCACTAGCAGCCGCTAAAGAACTTCCAACAGTTCGTGAGTTAGAAGAGCTTTGGATTTCACTTCAAACAGAAATGACAGAGTCAGCAAAAGTTTCTACTTTTGAATCTGAAGTTGCTGGTCTTGACGGAAACACTGCGGTTAAGAAAATCACTCGTATTGGTAACTTTAACTTAGTTGCTGACGAAGGTTACTTAATCTATTCACCAGAAACAAAGTCTATCCAGCCTTTAGGTAAACAACCTGATAGCTACATTCTAGATGGCATTTCTAACCTAGAAGCAACGTCTTCTGATAGCTACGCGGGCGTTTACATTGACCCTACACGCGGTGCTATCTTACGTATTAATACGCAGAAGAAAACGTTAATGGAATACTACGAGCAAGGTGCTGAAGTTGGTTACATCATCACTGTATTACTTGCTGTAGGCCTATTAATCTTCTTAGTTCGTTTCATTGACTTAGCGCTTACTACTTCTAAGATCAAATCACAACTTAAGAACTTGTCTACACCGAATACAAACAACCCTCTGGGTCGTATTCTTAAAGTGTATCATGACAACAAGTCTCAAGATGTTGAAAACCTTGAACTTAAACTTGATGAAGCGATTCTACGTGAAACTCCACGTGTTGAAGCTGGTATCAACATCATCAAGATCCTTGCTGCTATCGCACCATTACTAGGTCTACTAGGTACAGTAATCGGTATGATTTTAACGTTCCAAACAATCACATTGTTCGGTACGGGCGATCCGAAGATCATGGCTGGTAACATCTCTCTAGCACTTGTAACTACAGCGCTAGGTCTAATTGCAGCACTACCACTTATCCTATTGCACTCTATTGTTGCAGGTCGTAGTAAGTCGGTATTACATATCCTTGATGAGCAAAGCGCTGGTATCATCGCTACTCACGCGGAGAAGGAGAAAGCCTAATGCTAGTCCTGATGGAGATATGGGAATCTATCAGGGATTTTGTTGGCACAGGCGGCCAGGTTTTATACGTGGTCGCGATAGCACTCTTTCTGATGTGGGTTTTAATGATTGAGCGCTATTGGTTCTTACTTGCAGAGTTTCCTCGTTTAACGAAGGATATTGTTGCAAAGTGGGATGCCCGCCAAGACACTACGTCTTGGTACGCACACAGAATCCGTGAAGCATGGATTTCTGAAGCGTCTGAAAAATTAGATCAGCGTATGTTGTTGATTAAAACATTAGTAGCTGTTTGTCCTTTAATAGGCTTACTTGGAACTGTAACGGGTATGATCGCGGTTTTTGAAACCATGGCAACTCAAGGTACTGGTAATGCACGTTTAATGGCATCAGGTATTTCAATGGCAACAATCCCAACAATGGCTGGAATGGTTGCGGCACTATCTGGAGTTTTCTTTAGCTCACGCCTTGAGGCAAGAGCGAGAATGGTGAAAGCCAAACTTGTAGATAGCATGCCTCATCACTAGAGAGAGAATTAAATATGGCACGTAAACAACGTTTTCGTGAAGAAGAAGAAGCAGCGGTAGATATGACACCAATGCTTGACATCGTATTTATCATGCTTATTTTCTTTATCGTAACTACATCGTTCGTTAAAGAGGCTGGTATCGAGGTCAATAAACCTAAAGCTGCCCAAGCTACGAAGCAAAAAAATGCTAACATTTTTATTGCTATACGTAGTGATGGCGCAATCTGGATTGATAAGCAGCAAGTTGACGTTGAACGTGTTTCAGCGAAGATTGAAAGCTTATTAGCAGAACAACCTACTGACGTTGTAATTTTGCAAGCTGATAAAGAAGCAAAACACGGCACAGTGGTTAAAGTTATGGACCAGATTAAAGCGACGGGCGATAACCTAAGAATTTCAATAGCTGGAGATCAGTAATGATTCGTTTTCTGTTTTCACTGATTGCAGGTGGGGCAGTTACTTTCGGCTTGTTCTACTTCATGGCTTACCTCATCTCTGGTGGGGCTGACCGTAATACGGAACAAAAAGAGCAGATCATAGTCGAAATTATGACGAATCCGCCTGAATCTAAGGTGCAGGAGAGGAAGCGTGTACCGCCTCCGCCTCCGCCACCGCCAAAGCAGCCGCCTAAACCGCAGCCGCCACAGCCGGATACTAATCCTAACCCAGGTGCAATGTCATTTAACATGCCAAGCATCGACGTAGGGAGTTCTGCTGGTGGACTAAGTGGTCCAGGTGCATTTGGACGAGATGGTGATGCGACACCTATCGTTCGTATTGAACCAAAATATCCAACGCAAGCAGCGCGTGATGGTAAAGAAGGTTGGGTACAACTTTCGTTCACAATTGATGAGTTAGGTGGGGTTATTGATGTTGATGTAATCGACGCAGAGCCTAAACGTATCTTTGACCGTGAAGCTAAACGTGCACTTCGTAAGTGGAAATACCGTCCGAAAATCATTGACGGTAAGCCACAAAAACAAGTTGGTTTACAAGTTCAACTAGATTTTAAACTTAACCAAGGCTAAGGAGGCGAGTAATGAGAAATTTATCTAAAGTAACTGCTCTTGCAATTCTTATGTCTGTGTCAGGTGCAACTTTAAGTTCATCTGTATTAGCGGCGCCAGATTACGCGAAAATTGAAGAGCGTAAGAAAGCAAAAACTAAGATCATGGGCGAGCGTACTGGTAAAAAAGTAATTAAAGCGTTTGACTTGTATAACGAAGAAAAAGTTGACGAAGCGATTGTATTGCTGAGAGAGATTGACCCTTCAGATGAGTTTGATAAAGCGACTGTAAATCGTTACTTAGGTAGCATGTACGCGCAGAAAGAAAACTACGCTGATGCAATCAAATACAGCAAGCTAGCAGTAGCGCCTGATATTTTGAACTTTGCAGACCACGAACAAACACTTAAGTTATTAGGTGATTTGTACGCGGGTACTGAAAAATACAAAGAAGCAAAAAAAGCATACACAGCATGGATGGACTTCACAGGTGAGGAAGATCCAACTGTATATACTCGTATTGCGCAAGCTAACTTTCAGTTAGAGCAATTCAGTGATGTTTTTGAGCCTGCTAACAAAGCAATAGCGCTTCAAAAAGAGCCTAACAAAGGCCCTTACCAGCTTAAACTTGGTGCATACTTTGAAACTAAAGATTATGCAAATATGGTTAAAGTGGGTGAAGAAATTGTTAAAGTTTGGCCTGATGATAAGAAAGCTTGGGTTGGTTTAGGTAAATACTACCTACAAACCGAAGAATATCAAAAAGGCCTTGCAACAATGGAAGTGGCTTTCAAAAACGGTTACTTTGAAAACGAAGTTGAATATAAAGTACTTGCTAACTTTTATTCTTTAAATGAAATTCCTTACAAAGCGGCTGTAACGCTTGAAAAGGCAATTAAAGAAGAAAAAGTTAAACGTACTAAGCAAAATGTCAACGCGGTTGCAAGTAACTATCATCGCTCTAAAGATATAGAGAAAGCTGCTAAGTATTATGAAGAAGCTGCTAAATTTGATGACGACGCTGAGCTTTACCGCAAAGCAGGTTCATTACTTTTACAATCTGAGAAGTTTAGTGCTGCCGTTGTTCGCTTGAACAAGGCGTTAGAACTTGGCTCTGACAAAAAAGGGACTATATATTCAGATTTAGCTGAAGCGTATTACTACCAAGGCAAGTATAAGCAAGCTTATGCTGCTATTGTTAAAGCTATGGATGACCCACGCACACGTAAGTTTGCAAAAGGTTGGTCTACCTACATTAAAGATAAAGCCGCTCGCAACGGTGTTAAAATTTAATTTTACCTAACATTAGCAACTTTTAAAAAGCCCCTCTGGGGCTTTTTTTATTAGGATTACTATGTATAAAACGTTTTTTTTATCATTATTATTGTGTGCGTTTCTGATTGGCTGTACTGATAAGAGTGATAGTTTTAGTTCTTTTGATGAGGCACGAAGCGCCTTAAAGTCTTTAAATACTGCGTTGGTATTAGAAGAGGGAACAAATAATAAAAAATTTACAGATGAAAATATCGTTTATTCGAACGAATATCTTGATAACCGTCATGCTATTTATCAGCAATTGATGACGATGAAGTTAACACCTAATCAAATTACTCAAGTTAATTATTTGGTTATTGCAGAGCGGTTTCCTGAGCGGTTTTTTCCTTGGCCAGCCCAAGTAAATGTTTTAAATAATATGAGCTTATTTAAACACTCCACTAGCACTGTTGAGCAGACTATAAAGTGGCTTAAATTTACCCAAGCTAAGTTAGAAATTGCTAAGCAAAGTAATTTAAAACTAAATAAGTTAGAGTATGCTTTACTACAGGAATATGTAGCGCAAGCTATTGAAAACAAGGCTACACAAGGGGCAATTAAAAGCCACATCAGGGCCTTTTCTAACTATTTGGCCAACTATAAGCCTCGAGGAAGTGTTGGTTTAAGAGGGCTTTCTAATGGTTCAGAGTGGTATCAGAGTAAACTCAATTATTATGGTAGTGCAGTTAATTCACCTCTAGAGTGGGTTGTTATTATTAACGAAAAACTTAAAGTTCTGGAAAGTGCAGTTATTAATGCCAAATTTGCACAAAATCATATTAAATCGTTTGTAGTGCAGTATTTATCTGAAGAGCCATTGATTAATGGACTTGACTGGCAAGCACATTACTTAGATTTGCCCGCTATGGCTAGCAAAGCAAAATTGTCTAATAAGGATAAGTTGCTCATGCTTGCAATGATGGAAACAGATATAGGTATTCATTACCACGCATGGACGATTGCTCAGGCTAAAGTTAATTTATCAAAGCGTCTTAAAGTGCCAGAACAGACCGCGCAATACTTAGTTGAAGATATTATTCTTTATCCAGGTCAATCGTTTAGTTTTTGTGGACAGGTTTGTCATTAATCTAGGATTTTTTATCTGCCGAGACTTTTGGTAAGGCAAAGCCTTGGGTGAAGATACCTATCATTTAATAGGTAATTACGCAGCGTATATTTTAAACATGGGTTGCTTCTTTTTTTTAGCCCGTCCTAGGGCAGCTTATTATTAGTTGCCTTAAGTACAATTCGTTAACTGGCATGAGTAGGGTACAGAGGTTTTACTTTGCCTATAGGCCAATAAATTTCGTACCCCGTTTAAACAAATTTTAACCTCAAAAGCTCAGCAGGCACCAACTAAAGAGGGTTATAGCTTATGACTTTCAATAATTAGTTCGATGTCCTTTTAATGTCGCACGTTGTACAACGTTGTGTTGCTGGGTCTTCTTGAAGCAACGCCGTTGCGATTTTTTCTTCACAATCACAACAGTAGCCATACTGACCTATATCAATTTGACTCACTGCGGCCTCTAGCATAGTCATACGGTTAATTAAGTTAGCATACTCAGGACCGAGCTTCTTTGCAGCAAGGTCTAACCATTCATTATTTGCTGTATGTCTTAATGTTGTGATTAAACCTTGGTGGTCAGGATGAGACGATTTAGAAAGCATAACAAGTATGTTTGATTTAACTTGTGTTAGTTCATCATATAAGCGCTTTTGGTGGTTCATTATCAGCATAACCCTTTTACATTAACTGCTCGTTATACTGTTATTATCTAATTGCATTTAATTAACTGTCATGATTTGAATCAAGTTGTGGTGCTTTTGCATATTTTTTTAAAACTGCAGATACGTCTTCTTTGGTTTTTAACCTACGAATTTCATCAAATAACGTTATTGCCTGTGGGTATTGACGCTTTAAATAACCTAGCCATTGTTTAGTTCTAGATGCAAAATATTTTTCATCTTTAGCTGGATCATGATGAATAGCTGAGTGAATTAAGTGATAGAGAACATGCTCCCACTCTAAACCCTCATAGTGCTCATTGTTGACATGCGCTTTTATTTTTTTTGCTAAATCAGGGTGAGATAGTGCGCCCCTGCCAAGCATTAAGTCACTGCAACCGCTTCTTTTTTGGCATAGCATTGCGTCTTCAACTTGCCATATTTCACCATTTGCAACAACAGCAATATTTTTTCCTTTTATTATAGGCGGTATCTTTTCCCAATATGCTGGCGGGTTGTATCCATCGCGTTTTGTTCTGGCATGAATCGCAACGCTATTAGCACCAGCACTTACAACCGCATCAATAATTTCTTGGCTTTTACTGTCGTCATCAAATCCTAAACGTATCTTTGCACTCACTTCATGTTTTGAATCTACCGCATCTCTAACTGCTTTAATTATGGTATACATATGCTCGGGATCTTTAAGCAAAACGGCACCACCGCGGCTGCGGTTAACTGTTTTCGCAGGACATCCAAAATTAAGGTCAACACCATGAGAACCCAAATCAATCGCCCTGACTGCGTTTTCAGCTAATGGATTCGCCTCTTGGCCAAGCAATTGTATACGCACCGGGGTGCCTGCTCGGGTATAGCCATTATTATTTAGTTCTGGGCAGTATCGATAAAATACTTTTTCAGGTAAGCGTGCTTGAACCACTCTTACAAATTCGGTCACGCATAAATCAAACCCACCGAGGTCAGTTAACAATTGGCGCATTTTAAAATCTACAACACCTTCCATAGGTGCTAAAACAAGTTTCATAAAGCGATTATATTTTAAAAATAAGGTGCTTAGTTTACCTGTAAATTGCATATTGATAAATCTGTAATTGTTACTCATAGTTAAAGCGAGAACGCATGATGCAAATTTTTTCGATTAAATAAAATAAAAATGAAAGTTTTTATTTCATCACAGGTCTACTTAAACATACACGCAATTTAAAACGATATTTACATTGCGATGATTTACACACATTGAGTATAGAGAGCAAATATAATGAATACAGTAAAAAATAATACAATCGCATTAACATTAGGTGCAGTAGTCGTGGGTTCTGCGAGTTTTGTATCTGCCGATGTACAAGCAAACCCGTTTGAATTTCAGCAACTTGTTTCTGGTTACCAATTAGATGCTGCCGAAGGAAAGTGCGGTGAAGGCAAATGTGGCGGTGACGCAAAAGGTAAAAAAGAAGGCAAGTGCGGCGAAGGTAAATGTGGCGGCGACGCAAAAGGTAAAAAAGAAGGCAAGTGTGGCGAAGGTAAATGTGGTGGCCGTTAATTTCTTAATTTAATTAAGTTATGCTAAAGGGCCAATGGCCCTTTTTTGTTAATATCAGAGGCACTTATGACACAAATGCATAGTACTGAATTTGGAATGGTCGGCCTAGGTTTGCGCCGCGAAATGCTAGATGAGTTATTAGAACACGTCCCACAGCCAATTGACTTTCTGGAAGTCGCGCCTGAAAACTGGCTAAAACTGGGCGGCCGATTTAAAAAGCAATTTAAAACATTAACCGATGCTAATAATTTTGTGTGTCATGGCTTGTCTTTGTCAATTGGTTCGCCAGAGCCGCTTGATATTGAGTTTATTAAATCGTTAAAAGTTTTTTTTGATCAGTATAACATTAAAATGTTTAGTGAGCATTTGAGTTATTGCTCTGGTCAAGGACATATGTATGATCTAATGCCCATCCCTTTTACCGAAGAGGCAATTGCGCACGTTGTGCCCCGAATTAAGCAAGTACAAGACATGCTTGAACGACCTATTGCGATGGAAAATATATCTTATTACGGTGCGCCAGGCCAAGAGTTAACTGAACTTGAATTTACTAATGAAATTTTAGAGCAAGCAGATTGCAAATTGTTGCTTGATGTAAATAATATTTATGTTAACTCGATAAATCATGGTTATGACGCAAATACTTTTTTAGCCGGCTTACCTACAAAGCGAATAGCTTACGGGCATGTCGCGGGGCATTATAATGAGGCTGATGACTTAATTGTCGATACCCATGGTGCTGATGTGATTGATCCCGTATGGGAGCTGCTCGATAAAGCGTATAGCGTTCATGGTGTATTTGCGACTCTCCTCGAGCGTGACTTTAATATTCCTTCAATGCATGTATTAACTAAAGAGCTTGATATTATTTATCAATTACAACAAAAGCATTTGAATTATGGGCGTTCAAAAAAACATGCTTAAAGCGAATTTTAATTAAGCAGTGGGTACTCAGCTATGAGCTTTACAGATGTACAAAATGAATTTATGGCGCACATACGTGAGCCAAAAAAAAATAAAAAGCCAACTGATATTGAAGATAGACGTATGGCTATATATCGCGACCTGTTCTTTAATAATATTGAAGGATTCATTTCTTCTGGATATCCGGTCTTAAAAACCCTCTACAGTGACAAACAGTGGAAAAAGCTGGTCAGGCAGTTTTTCAGTGAATATGATTGTCAATCACCCTATTTTTTAGATATTGCAGGGGAGTTTATTCATTACTTATCCGGTAATTATAAAATGAAAAAATATGATCCTGCTTTTATGTTAGAGCTTGCGCATTATGAATGGATAGAGCTTGACGTCTCAATAGCAAACGAAGACCCTAACGAGAAAAAACTACAACAAACAGCTTTAACTAAAAGTCCATTATTTTTATCAAGCTTAGCGAGAAATTTGAGTTACCAATTTCCAGTGCAAACTATTAGCGCTCAAGTCCGGCCAAAAGCGCCATCGGTTGTACCTAACTATTTTGTTGTTTATAGAGATGAAGAAGACGATGTACAATTTTTAGCAACCAATGCAATGACGGCTTTATTACTCTCTATCATTGAAAGCGTTGAAGGCATTACATTTGATAACCTGTGTCAACAGGTCATTAATCAGGCACCTCAGTTTAACGAAGAGCAAATAACACAAGGGGCACTTGTGACAATCAATGCGCTGATTGAACGTGGTGTAATCGTGACAAAAAATCAAGATTAAGGCCTTTATTGATGTTTTTACATCGTCTATCATGGCAGCCTTATTTATCGTGCTTAATAAAAGGTTGTACCATGTCAGATGATAAAGACTTTAAAGATCCGTTTAACGCTACTTACTTTATTGCTTTTCTAGCGGTATTTGCAGGTATTGGTTGTTTAAATGCAATTTTAGGTTGGATCACTAGCTTAACCTAAAACGTATTTATAGCTTAAGGCTGTTGTCAACATCAGCCTTAATGCTTTGCCTCTCTATCCTCTATAACCCTTCAATTTTTTGTTAAAGTCACAGCAAACTCGCAATTAAAGTTCACTTAAGGTTATAATCACCTGCTTTGTAATATCAACCATTGAGCAGCAAAACTTATGACTCAAGTAACACCAGCAATTATTAAAAACAGCATTACCACAATTGCTGATTATCCAAAAGCGGGCATTATGTTTCGCGATGTAACTACATTAATGGCAAATCCTGAAGCGTTTAAAGCCACTATTGATGCGTTCATAACCGAATATAAAGACCAAGGTTTTACAAAAATTATTGGCACAGAATCTCGTGGCTTTATTTTTGGAGCGCCTTTATCTTATGCTTTAGGTATTCCTTTTATTCCTGTGCGTAAGCCTGGCAAATTACCGCGTGAAGTTATTCGCCAAGATTACTTGTTAGAATACGGTGAAGACACGCTAGAACTTCATGTTGATGCAATTGTACCCGGTGACAAAGTGCTTCTTGTTGATGATCTTTTAGCAACAGGCGGAACAATTGAAGCGACCGCTAAACTAGTTAATAAACTAGGTGGTGAAGCGACTGATGCTGCATTTGTTGTATCACTGCCTGAATTAGGTGGCGAACAACGCATTGAGAAAATGGGTATCAAAATCTTAAAGTTGGTTGAATTCGAAGGCGAATAATCGATGAGTTATCAGGTTCTAGCGAGAAAATGGCGTCCACAAACCTTTCATGAATTGGTTGGGCAGTCTCATGTTAAACAAGCGCTTGTAAACGCGCTGACACAAAATAGACTGCATCACGCGTATTTATTCACTGGAACCCGAGGTGTTGGTAAAACAACTATTGCGCGTATTTTTGCAAAAAGCTTAAATTGCGACGAAGGTATTTCGGCATTTCCTTGTGGACAATGTAGCAGCTGTACAGATATTGAAGCAGGGCGCTACATTGACTTACTAGAAATTGATGCTGCCTCTCGTACTAAAGTAGAAGATACGCGTGAAATACTTGATAATGTTCAATACGCACCTACGCGTGGGCGTTATAAAGTATACCTAATAGATGAAGTTCACATGCTTTCAAAGCATAGTTTTAATGCGCTTTTAAAAACGCTCGAAGAACCGCCAGAGCATGTGAAGTTTTTACTTGCAACAACCGATCCCCAAAAGTTACCCGTCACTATTTTATCGCGATGTCTACAGTTTAATTTAAACGCTTTGTCGCAAAGTGAAATTAAAACACAGCTCCAACACGTATTAACGCAAGAGCAACTCAGCTTTGATAACGATGCACTTAGCATTATTGCAAAAGCTGCTGATGGCAGTATGCGCGATGCACTTAGCTTAACCGATCAAGCTATAGCACAAACGAATGGTGATATTAATAACCAAGCGGTTCAAGCAATGCTTGGTTTAATGGATACACACTACAGCCAAAGTTTATTAGCGGCATTGCTGAGCCAAGATGGCGCAGCGCTCATGAGCGAAATAGCCAATGTGGCGAGCAAAAATCCAAATTATATAGCGTTACTTGATGATTTAATTTCATTAACGCATTTAATTCAGCTTACCCAATTAGTGCCTCAAGCCGCTGGGCTTGATGAAACCAATGCTGATTACATAAAACACGTCGCAGAGCACACCAGTGCAAAGCAAGTTCAGGTTTATTACCAGTTACTGTTAAATGGTAAAAAAGATTTACAATGGGCCCCTGAGCCACGTTTAGGTTTTGAAATGATCTTACTGAGGTTGCTTGCATTTCAACCTGCAGGAAACGACACTCAGCAGAGCGTGATAAATACGCCTCAATCATCGGTAAGTGATACTGAAAGCCGAGCTAATGCACTGCGTGATATTTTAAGTAAAAAAAAACCTGAAAACAGCAATAACCCTGCTGAACACAGTGACACAAGTAATATTCAGCAATCAGCCGAAAAATCGCTTGTAACTATCGATCAGCAAGCGGAAGTGACACCGAGTGTCATCGACAGGCCTGTTGATTCTGAGCAAGTAGAGCATGTACAGGTTAAAACTGAAGAGGCTCAAACTGAAGCGAGCCAAAACACGCCTAAAGAGCAATTAAGCGACGATCAAGCACAGCGTAACAGCGAAAATGAAGCTTACATGCAGCACAGTGATGTGGAGCAAACATTATCTGCACAATTTGATGACGTAATGAGCAGCGCGCTAGACCAAGGCTTTAATCCTCACATTCACAGTGATCAGCAGGTAAACGAATCACCTCAAAGCGCATCGCAACAGGTTGAATCGCAAAGCGAACAATCATCTACCGATTCATCTTCACTGCATGATAAAGAGTCTCAGGCACAATCAGCCATTGCGCGAATCTTACGTGACAGAAATATATCAGGTTCAGGGCGGTTATCGGGACATAACATAGCCCAGCCGCCAGTTCCCAAAAAACCAGAAATTGACACTAGGGAGCAAAGTAATAGGCCGGTTAGTTCGCCAATTGCACAGCAAAGCGAAGCCACTAATAAAGATAGACAAAGCCATTTTGATAATACAGAACAACAAATCCCTGCGCCTCCAACGGGATCTGCTAACCCACCGCCGTGGGATAACTACAATATAGGCGAGCATGAAAAAAAGCCTGAGCTCCCTGTTAGCGGGAGCCAAATACAACGCCCAAGTGTAGTCGCTGCAAACGCACAGAAAGTTGATTTTAAAGCTAAGCATCAAACAATCACTGAAAATTTAGCGCCTGAATTATTGGAACAAATTAATCCTCAAAGTGTGCCAACTCCAGCTCCGCAAGAGGAAAGTATTCCAGTCCCCGACGATTTTCAAAGTCCTATAAGTGAAATAAAGTTTGCTCATCAGCAAGATGAGTGGGCTTATTTAATAAAACGCATGGGGCTGGGCGGACGAATGCGCCAATTTGCGCTGCATTCAATTTTTACAAAGCAGGGAAGTAATTTACATATAGATGTTGATGAGTCGCAAAAACATCTCGATACTCCCATGCTTCGTCAAAAACTTGATGCCGCACTATCGAGTATTTACGATCACAATGTATCGCTGAGTATAAACTTTGCTCAAGGAGTTATCGATTCGCCTTACTTAATTCAGCAAAAAATAGATGCAGGGCGTCATCAGCAAGCAATTGATGTGATCACTAGCGACGAAAATATAGTACAATTTCAACAACTATTTAGTGCCGAAATTGACGAAAACAGTATTCAGGCATTGTAATTCTATACAATCGCCCTTATCTTCATGACAATTAAAGATTAAAAGAAAGAGAGAAAATTATGTTTAAAGGTGGAATGGGTAACATGATGAAGCAAGCGCAGCAAATGCAAGAGCGCATGCAAAAAGCCCAAGACGAAATTGCAACAATGGAAGTTGTTGGTGAAGCGGGTGCAGGCTTAGTTAAAGTAACCATGCTTGGTAACCACAATGTTCGTCGTGTTGAGCTTGATGAAAGCCTAATGGAAGACGACAAAGACATGATTGAAGACTTACTTGCAGCAGCGTGTAATGATGCTGTGCGCCGTGTGGCTGAAGAAACACAAGAGCGTATGAGCAAAGTAACTGGCGGTATGCAATTACCACCAGGTATGAAAATGCCGTTCTAAATAATAATGCAACTTTCAGATAGTTTAAACCAGCTTATTGAAGCATTACGTTGCCAGCCAGGTATTGGCCCTAAGTCTGCACAACGCATTGCATTTCACTTGCTTGAACGTGATCGTAAAGGCGGTGCGCAATTGGGTAACGCATTAACAAAAGCGATGACAGCCATAGGTCATTGCCAGTCTTGCCGTACCTTTTGTGAGCAACCACAATGTGATATTTGTCTAAGCACAAAACGCCAAGACAGTGGTATTTTGTGTGTCGTCGAGTCGCCTACTGATGTGCTTGCCATTGAGCAAACCGGTCAGTACTTAGGTTTATATTTTGTGCTTATGGGGCATTTATCACCGATTGATGGCATTGGTCCTAAAGAAATAGGCTTGGATGTTTTAGAGCAAAAACTTTCTCAAGGTGGTATTAACGAGGTAATATTAGCAACTAACCCAAGTGTTGAAGGCGAGACTACAGCCCACTACATTGCTCAGCTTTGCCACAAAAATAATGTGGGTGCCTCGCGAATAGCGCACGGTATTCCGGTTGGAGGCGAACTTGATTTAGTTGATGGTAGAACCCTAATGCATGCATTTAGTGGTCGCCGCGTGGTTACACAAGAATAGTTCATTAAAGCGACTGTTTGAAAAGATATGTAAAAGCCTACGTAATTAATTTATGTAGGCTTTTTTGTTTTTAAGGTAAGCTAGCTAAAAATAGTATGCAGTTAATTTGACGGCTAAGTAATCAAAGCCCTTTTTGAGATAGGTTTATTTAGAGTTAAAACGTAAGGATCACAATGAAAACGCATTCAACAAATCAAAGCGGTTTACTCAATAGTAAACGGTTTTTACCTCTGTTTATTACTCAGTTTTTCTCTGCCGTTAACGACAATGTATATAAACAATCGGTCCTTATTTTATTAGTTTTTCAAGCCGCCACGCTTGCCGATGGCGCGCTCTATTCTAACATTGCTGCCGGGCTATTTATTTTACCGTTTTTTTTATTTTCGGGTATGGCAGGGCAGCTTGCTGAAAAAACAGAGAAATCAAAATTAATCAGATGTGTAAAACTGTGCGAAATACCGATTATGGTTGTGGGTGCACTATCAATTTATACCCAGTCCATATGGCTTATGCTCACAACCATATTTTTTATGGGGTTTCAAAGTACGTTCTTTGGCCCCTTAAAATACTCTATTTTACCTCAGCACGTTGGACCAGAGGAGTTAACAAAAGCGAATGGCTTAGTTGAATCGGGCACCTTTGTTGCTATTTTACTAGGGACAATTTTTGGCACTTATTACATTACGCAAAACGTAGGCCCTGCAATTATTAGTATTGCTGTACTTGTGCTCGCTGTAATGGGGTATTTAAGTAGCCGCTTTATTCCTATGAGTGCAGCCAATGAACCTAATTTAGCGTTTACTTACAATATATATGCTTCTACAAAAAATGTGTTTTCAGCCCTTAATTCACAAACAGAGTCTGTGGGTAAATCAGTATTAGGAATAAGCTGGTTTTGGCTAATTGGCGCCATAGTGTTAACCACATTGCCAAACTATGTTAAGCACGTTATGGGTGGGAATGAATTGGTGGTTACGAGTGCGCTGGTAGTGTTTTCGTTAAGTATCGCTGTAGGTTCTTTATTATGTGAAAAGCTGTCGCGTTCGCGAATAGAATTAGGCATTGTGCCTTTCGGCGCCATTTTAATTACTCTATTTTTATACTTACTTAGCCAAGAGCCCGACATTATAAGTTATGGCATGCAAAGCGATGAATTATTAACTTTAAAACAAGTAATAAATACCGGCGATATGCAGTGGCACTTTGTTTGGATGGCAGGCATTGGAATAGCATCAGGCTTTTACACTGTTCCCTTATATGCATTTATACAGCAAAGAACAGAAGAAGCCTGTCGGTCTCGGGTTATTGCAGCTAATAATGTACTTAACGCGTTGTTTATGGTGTGTAGTGCGATTTTAAGTATTGTGACATTGTCTATTTTACAGTGGAGTATTTCGGAGCTACTGCTTTTACTTGCGGGGTTAAATTTACTGATCTCAGTGTATATTTATACCAAAGTACCTGAGTTTTTCTTGCGCTTTATTATCTATATTTTAGCTATTTGTATGTATCGCGTGAAAACCAGAGGCGAAATAAACATTCCAGAGCAAGGTGCAGCGGTTATTGTTGCAAACCATGTCAGCTTTGTTGATTGGATGTTTATTTTAGCCGCATCACCAAGGCCAATTCGTTTTATGGTTTTTGCGCCCATTTATTATTCTCCTGCGTTGCATTGGTTATTTAAAATGGCCAAAGCAATTCCCATTGACAGTGAAAAAGCAAACCCTGAAGCCTTTAAGAAAGCGTTTGACGATGTTGCAGAGGCACTTGAACGCGGCGAGCTTGTGGGTATTTTTCCTGAGGGTAAACTAACCGATGATGGTGGCATTGATATGTTTAGAAGAGGCATAGAGCGAATAATTGAGCGAACACATGTTGCTGTTGTGCCTGTGCATTTAGGTGGGTTATGGGGCAGTATGTTTAGCCGTAAAACTAAGTGGCAATTACCCCGCTTGAAGTGGTCGTTAGTATCGGTGTCAGTTGGCGAGCCTGTTTCAGCAAATAAAGTAAAAGCTGATAACCTGCGCGAACGTGTACTTGATTTAAAACAACTTCATTCTAAAAATAACGATTAATAGGCATGAATAGTAGCCAAACAAACCCTATTATCGACAATTTTATAGCGCCAAAATGTATAGATACGTTTAGTATTTTGTATGAAGATGACGATATTTTAGTTATTAATAAGCCCAGTGGGTTACTGAGTTTATCAGGGAAAAATCCAGTAAACTGGGATTCAGTACATTATCGCTTAGTAAATGGACAAAAAGGGTTAACGCCGCCCTTTTTAAACGCTAAATTAGTTCATCGATTAGATCTAGGCACATCGGGAATAATGCTTGTAAGTCTTAACGATTTGGCGTCAAAGCGCTTAAATAAACAGTTTCAACTACGTAATGTAGAAAAGCATTATGTGGCAATGCTAGAGGGATGTATTAGCGCTGATGAAGGGCAAATTGATGCCCCTATAGCTAAAGATAAACAACTATTTCCGCGTGTAAAAATCTGCAAGCTAGAGGGGAAGCCTGCTGTTACCGAGTTTAAGGTTATAGAGCGCCTTACTAACCCTGTTAGAACTTATGTACGCTTTTCTCCTTTGACTGGGCGTACTCATCAGCTACGCATACATAGTCATTTTATAGGCCACCCTATTTTAGGGTGCGACCTGTATAAGAATGCACAAAGTGAAAAGCTATCAAAACGTCTACAGTTGCATGCAAGCGATCTGTTTTTTGAACATCCCACTACAAATCAAGCAATTCACATCCATTGCCCAAGCCCATTTTAGTGTGAATTAACATTACATTTTTATTTTTTAATTTTTTCCCTTGAAGTTCTATTAGCTCCCCCCATATTAAGTGCATAACGCAGACACTTTGCTAATTGGAGATATATAAATGACTGCAGCACAAAAAGAAACATTAGGCTTTCAAACAGAAGTAAAACAACTATTAAACTTAATGATTCATTCTCTTTATTCAAATAAAGAGATCTTTTTACGTGAGCTTGTATCAAACGCATCAGATGCAGCCGACAAGTTACGTTTTTTAGCGCTTTCAAATGGTGATCTTTACCAAGGCGATGCAGACCTACGCGTTCGTATTAGTGCAGATAAAGAGGCCAATACCGTCACTATTTCAGATAACGGCATCGGTATGACCCGTGAAGAAGTTATCAACTCTTTAGGTACTATTGCAAAATCGGGCACCGCTGAGTTTTTCAAAAACTTAACGGGCGATCAAAGTAAAGATTCACAACTTATTGGTCAGTTTGGTGTTGGTTTTTATTCTGCATTTATTGTTGCTGATTTAGTGACTGTTCGCACACGCAAAGCTGGCGAAACAACTGCTTATGAGTGGGAGTCACAAGGTGAAGGCGAGTACACGCTGCAAGAAATTGAAAAAGAAGGCCGTGGTACCGAAATTATTTTACACCTTCGTGATGACGAAAAAGAATTTGCTGACGAATTCCGCCTACGTGGTATTGTGACTAAATACTCGGATCATATTTCTACGCCTGTACAAATGTACAAAGCAGAAGTACCAGAATCTGAAGGCGAAGATGGCGAAAAAATTCCAGCAGTACCGGGTGAGTGGGAAAGCATTAACCGCGCAACCGCATTATGGACACGTGATAAGTCTGAGCTTTCTGATGAAGAATACAAAGAGTTTTATAAGCATGTAAGCCATGATTGGGAAGATCCACTTAGCTGGGCACATAATAAAGTTGAAGGTAAAACAGAGTACACCAGCCTTTTATATATCCCTAAAAAAGCACCTTTCGACTTATGGAACCGTGAACGCCAAAGTGGTTTAAAACTTTACGTACAACGTGTATTCGTAATGGATGATGCTGAGCAGTTTATGCCAAGCTACTTACGTTTTGTAAAAGGATTATTAGACTCAAACGATTTACCATTGAACGTATCGCGTGAAATTTTACAAGATAACAAAGTAACGCAAGCGATTCGTAAAGGGTGTACCTCGCGTATTATTAAAATGCTTGAGCGTATGGCGAAAAACAAAGCTGACGATTACCAAGTATTTTGGAATGAGTTTGGCCAGGTAATGAAGGAAGGTCCAGCGGAAGACGCAGCAAATAAAGAAGCGATTTGTAAGCTACTTCGTTTTTCTTCAACTCATACTGATTCGCAAACGCAAGATGTGTCGCTTGAACAATATGTTGAGCGTATGAACGAAGGCCAAGAAAAAATATACTACGTGGTAGCTGATACCTTTACAGCCGCTAAAAATTCGCCGCATTTAGAGATTTTCCGCAAAAAAGGCATCGAAGTATTATTGCTAAGTGACCGTGTTGACGAGTGGATGATGAGCCACCTAACTGAGTTTGCAGATAAGCAACTACAGTCAATCACACGTGGTGACTTAGACTTGGGTAAGCTTGATGATGAAGAGACTAAGAAAGCCCAAGAAGAGTCTGAAAAAGAGATGGCAGGCTTAGTAGAGCGCATTAAAACAGCGTTAGGTGAAGATGTTAAAGACGTGCGCTTTACGCATCGTTTAACCGATTCTCCAGCCTGTGTTGTAAGTGATGAGAACGACATGAGCTCGCAAATGCAAAAGTTAATGGAGTCTGTTGGCCAAGCAACACCAGAGGCTAAACCTGTGTTTGAATTAAACCCAGAGCACCAACTTGTTAAGCATTTAAATGACGAGCAGGATGAAGATAAATTTGCACAATGGTCACATGTATTATTAGACCAGGCATTACTTGCAGAGCGCGGAACATTAAAAGACCCAACAGGATTTGTTACACGCCTAAATAAATTAATGTTAGAGCTAAGCAAATAAAAGTATAAATTGTGTACATATTTAAAAAGGAAGCCTAGGCTTCCTTTTTTTATACGCTACAAAGTAGGCAATTAGTATAAGTTGCTTGAGTATCAGCGGCGCTTATGGAAGAATTCAGGCTTTAAAATAAACTCTCATACTAGGGGACAATGATATGCGCATTATTCTTTTGGGCGCGCCGGGTGCAGGTAAAGGCACTCAAGCTCAGTTTTTAATGGACAAGTACGGTATTCCACAAATTTCGACTGGCGATATGCTACGTGCTGCTATTAAAGAAGGCACTCCACTTGGCTTAGAAGCAAAAAAAGTAATGGACGCAGGTCAGCTAATTTCTGACGATATCATTATTGGTTTAGTGAAAGAGCGTATTGCTAAAGCTGATTGCGAAAAAGGTTTTTTACTAGATGGTTTCCCACGTACTATTCCACAAGCAGATGCAATGAAAGAAAATGGCGTAGTGGTCGATCACGTTATTGAATTTGATGTAGCTGATGAAATTATTGTAGAACGTATGGGCGGACGTCGTGTTCACCCTGGTTCAGGTCGTGTTTACCATGTTGTTTACAACCCACCAAAGGTGGAAGGTAAAGATGATGAGACGGGCGAAGAGTTAATTGTTCGCGCCGACGACACTGAAGAAACAGTGCGTAAACGTCTAGGTATTTACCACGAGCAAACGATGCCATTGGTTGATTACTACCAAGCAGAAGCTGCATCGGGTAACACCCAGTACCACAAACTAGACGGTACACAAGCCGTTGAAGCAGTAAGCCAACAATTAGGTGAGCTGTTAGGCTAAGCCTAATAACAAAAAAACCGCCAGTTGGCGGTTTTTTATTTAGACACTTATAAAGTTTTAAGTTTTTCTATTACGCTGTCGTATTCGGGCTCGGTAGATAGGTTATTCACCAATTGCTTATAAACCACTTTATGGCTCTTATCGAGTATAAAAATAGAGCGCGTTAGAAGCCCCATATCTTTTATAATCACACCATATTTTTGGCCAAAATCACGCCATACCGAATCAGATAATGTGATAACTTTATCTATGTTCTCTGCTTTACAAAATCGTTTTTGGGCAAACGGTAAATCAGCACTGATAGTCAATATTTCAATACTTGGAAATTGCAGCGCCACTTTTTCGTTAAAATGCTTTGTTTGTAAACTGCACACGCCTGTATCTAAACTTGGTACTACACTAATTAGTAAAGCTTGCCCTTTATAATCGTTAAGTGTTACTGGCGTAAAATTACCATCAACTACTTTAAAGTCAGGAGCGTTATCCCCTATAACTACGCCTTTGCCCATTAAAGTAATTGGTTTACCTTGGACCGATACTTTACCTGCATCGAGGATATTTTCTGGGTAATCGGCTGCAAAAGCAACGGAGCAAAATGCACTCAGCACAAACGCGAGCGAACGAAACATAAGGTATTTCCTTTTAAATTAACGCAATGGGTGACAGTGTATTATACTGCGTATAAGTAACCAAGAGATTATACGTTCTTGCTCAGTAAGAATTAATTATGAGATTTTAAATTGTAAACGGCTGAAACTTTGATTAACATATAGTTACAAAAAATATCTTAAATAATAAAAATAAAAAGCCACTATCATTTTTTGATGTTAATACTTGGTTTAAAAATAGAGAGATAGTATGCCAACATCAGTATTAGTATGTGATGATTCCAAATTAGCGAGGCGTCAATTAGCTCGCTCATTGCCGGAAGATTGGGACATAAAAGTTGAGTTTGCAATTAACGGTGTTGATTGTATAAAGCAAATAAAAGCTGTTGAACCAGAAATTCTATTCCTTGATCTTAATATGCCTGAAATGGACGGGTATGAAGTGTTAATGGCAATGAAAGAGTTAGGGTTAAATTTGCTCACCGTTGTTGTGTCTGGAGACATACAACCTAACGCTCATCAGCGTGTACTAGACTTGGGTGCTATCGATTTTATTCAAAAACCTTGCTCACCAGAAAAGCTTGCCGAAATAATAGAGCATCATGGAATTAAAGATAAGGCCATGCGTGAGCGCTTATCTCACTCATTAGGCGAGCAAGTTGACCCTGATGTTAGAGATATTTACCAAGAACTTACAAACGTTGCTATGGGGCAAGCAGGCGACTTGCTTGCAAGATTACTCAATGTGTTTGTTGAATTACCCATTCCAAATGTCAATATTTTAGAGGTGAGCGAACTTGATATGGCGCTTCGCTCCATTGATAATAACGCCTCTACATCTGGTGTGTGCCAAGGCTTTATTGGCGGTGGTGTATCGGGAGAGGCGCTTTTATTATTAAATGATTCCAGTTTTAAAGAAATTGCGTCTTTGATGAACTACGACGGTGTGCTTAACGATAACGTAGAGCTTGAGTTACTGATGGACATTAGTAACATTTTAATTGGTGCTATTTTAACTGGGCTTTCAAAACAACTCGACATGTCGTTTAGTCAAGGCCACCCAATTGTTTTAGGCCAACACAGAGATGTTTCTGAACTTGTAAAAGCAAACAAGTCTCGCTGGCAGCGAACACTTGCAATTGAGATTAGCTACGGCATTGAAAATCACGATATAAACTGTGATTTAATGTTGTTATTCACCGAAGACTCACTCAAAACTTTGAAATACAAAGTTGCTTACCTATTAGAAGATTAAGTTATGGCTGCTGATTTAGATATGAATGAGATCCATTGGTTAATGGATATGTTTAATACCGTTGATGTGGGTTTGGTCGTTCTTGATAGAGATTACAAAGTATGTGTGTGGAATGGCTTTATGGAAAACCATTCAGGCCTGTTGCCAAGTGCGGTAAAGCATAAAGATTTATTTGATTTGTTTCCTGCAATAGATGAGAAGTGGTTCAGAAGTAAGTCTGAATCTGTATTCGTTTTAAAAAATCGCTCATTTACTATTTGGGAGCAACAGCCTTACATATTTAGATTTAAAAATTACAGGCCTATTACCGGCAAAGCCGAATATATGTATCAAAATGCCACATTTATACCATTGACTAATATTCGTGCTGAAGTGAGTCACTTGTGTATTATTTTGTACGACGTAACCGATATTGCTGTAAATAAAAAAGAATTAGAAGATTTAAACGCACGTTTAGAACAAGTAAGCCAAACAGATAGCCTTACTCAATTGTATAACCGTGGTCATTGGGAATCGACGCTTAAACAGGAGTTTTTGCGGATTAAGCGCAATGGTGGTTCTAGCGCTTTACTGATGTTTGATATAGACAGGTTTAAAGTCGTTAATGATGAGTATGGCCATACCTGTGGTGACGAAGCATTGCGCCACTTGTCAAAGTTATTAAAAACAACACTGCGCGAAACAGATATTGCAGGAAGGTACGGTGGTGAGGAGTTTGTTGTAACCTTACTTGATACTGACGAGAAGGGGGCCGAGATTTTCGCTGAACGCTTAAGGGTATTAATTGAGCAAAGTCCTGTTTTATACAAACAACTTGAAGTGAAAGTGACCGTGAGTATTGGTTTTGCTTGTTTTAGTAATGAGTTCAAGGACCATGAGCGCTGGATAGAAGCTGCAGATAAAGCCATGTATCAATCTAAAAAGAATGGGCGAAATAAAGTCACCGCCTATGCTGATATGAAAAATGACGCTTAAGCGTCATTTTTTATTAATTATTTTTAGTCTGCCGCTTTGATTTTAATTACTCGGTTGTATGGCGAAAGTCGTCTTTAGGGCATTGGCCAACTGTTGTTACTTGTTCATTATTGTCGAGTTCTTCAAGTTTTACTTTAAATCCCCATAATCTATAAAGATGCTTAAGTACTTCCTCATGTGTATTTGCTAAAGGTATATTATTGTGCGGCACATACCTAAGCGTTAACGAGCGATCTCCTCTGATATCAACATCGTACACTTGAATGTTAGGTTCGTGATTACTTAAGTTATATTGAGCTGAAAGCGCTTCTCTTACAGCTTTGTAGCCACTGTCGTTATGAATTGCACCTATTTCTAAATGCGGAGCGCTTGCGTTATCAATAAGTGTAAATAGCTTAAAGTCGCGAATTAATTTAGGGGATAAAAACTGGCTTATAAAGCTTTCATCCTTAAAGTTTTGCATAGCAAAATGCAGGGTATCAAGCCAATTACTTCCAGCGTATTCAGGAAACCACCTTTTATCCTCCTCAGTAGGGTGTTCGCATAGTCTCCTTATATCAACCATCATATTAAAACCCAAGGCATACGGGTTTATCCCCGAGTAATACTGACTATTGTAAGGTGGTTGGTAAACAACATTTGTGTGGCTTTGTAAAAATTCCAGCATAAATGAATCAGTAAGTTTACCTTCATCATATAGGTGATTTAAAATGGTGTAATGCCAAAAGGTGGCCCAGCCTTCATTCATTACTTGTGTTTGTTTTTGGGGGTAAAAGTATTGTGATATTTTACGTACTATACGAATAACTTCACGTTGCCAAGGCTCTAAAAGAGGGGCATTTTTTTCTATAAAGTACAAAATATTTTCTTGTGGCTCTTTGGGAAAGTGGCGTTCTTTCTTTTTAGCTTCTTGATGGTTTTCTGGGATTGTTCGCCATAATTCGTTCACTTGAGATTGCAAATAAGCCTCGCGTTCTTCTTGGCGCTTTTGCTCTTCAAATAACGAAATTTGTTGCGGGCGCTTATAACGATCAACGCCATAGTTCATAAGTGCATGGCATGAGTCTAGTAAGGTTTCTACTGCCGTCACACCGTATTTCTCTTCGCAGCGGCTGATATAATTTTTAGAGAATACAAGGTAATCAATGATAGAGCTGGCATCGGTCCATGTTTTAAATAAATAATTACCTTTAAAAAAAGAGTTGTGGCCATAACATGCATGCGCCATAACCAGTGCTTGCATAGGTAACGTATTTTCTTCCATTAAGTATGCAATACAGGGGTCTGAATTAATCACTATTTCATACGCCAAGCCCATTTGCCCGCGTTTATAGTTTTGCTCTGTTTGGATGAATTTTTTCCCGTAAGACCAATGGTTGTAGCCAATAGGCATCCCAACGCTTGAGTATGCATCCATCATTTGTTCGGCGGTAATCACTTCTATCTGATTAGGGTAAGTGTCTAACCGGTAATGATCTGCAACGCGGGCTATTTCTGTTTGATACTCATTTAACAAATCAAAAGTCCAATCAGGGCCGTCACTCATTCGTTTAGTATTCATATTAATACCTCGCTTAGTTATGCAGCGCCTTCTTGTTGCCGACCTTTTTTAAATAGCTCCCTAAATATAGGGTAAATGTCTTCAACACTTTGAATGTGCTGTATGGCAAAGTTAGAGTGTGTTTGCGTAATATTTAGATATTCTCGCCATAGGCTTTGATGAGCACGCGTTGTGATTTCAATGTAGGCAAAATAGCGAACAGCACCTAAAAGGCTATTACGTAATATTTGCCCGCAATGCGGAGTATCGTCAGCCCAGTTATCACCGTCAGATGCTTGTGCTGCATATATATTCCATTCGTCTGCGTTGTATCGCTCTTTAATTATTTTATCCATTAATTTAAGTGCGCTGGATACGATAGTTCCGCCAGTTTCTTGAGAGTAAAAAAACGTTTGTTCATCTACTTCAGTGGCTTGCGTATGATGACGAATATAAACCACCTCAATGTCTTTATAGCTGCGAGTTAAAAATTGATACAACAAGATGTAAAACCGTTTTGCCATGTCTTTCGTGGCTTGGTCCATAGAACCCGACACATCCATAATACAAAACATAACTGCTTTACTGGTGGGATGAGGGCGCTTCTCGTAATTTCTAAATCGCAAGTCGTAGTTATCAATAAATGGCACAGCTTTAATTTGCTGTTTAAGTAGGCTTATTTCTTTTTGTAAAAGTGCAACAGCTGCTTTATCGCTATGTTGTTCATGTATTAATATTTTTAACTGGGCTTCTAACTCGGCTAAGCGGCGCTTTTTACCTGCGCTCATAGCAACACGTCGAGCTAGTGAACCCTGTAGCGAACGTACAATATCAATATTACTTGGCATGCCTTCACTGCAAAAACCGGCACGGTGGGTTTTCATTTGTACAAGTTTATCAAGCTGATTTTCTTGAAGGTTAGGTAGTTCTAAGTCTTCAAAAAGTAGATCGAGGTATTCATCTTTTGAAATAGAGAATACAAATTCGTCTTGACCTTCACCAGAGTCGCTTGCCTCTCCTTGACCTGAACCATCAGCCTGACCGCCTTTTGGGCGCTCTATTTTATCACCAGTTGCAAATTGATCGTTACCCGGGTGTACTTGTTTTTTATTACCGCCTTTACCTTGGTGAAAGCTTGGCTCACTAATATCACGTTGCGGAATAGAAATACTTTCACCCGATGTAGAGTCGGTAACACTGCGATTATTTATTGCATCGGACACCGCTTCTTTTATCTGTTTTTTATAACGCCTGATAAAGCGCTGACGATTCACGGTACTTTTATTTTTACCGTTTAAACGCCTGTCTATAAAATGCGCCATATTTACCTCCTAAAATCACAACTATGAAGGTTATTGCGATTTTCTAACACGTAGGTACCACTCAGATAACAACCTGACTTGCTTTTGCGTATAGCCTTTCTCGACCATCCGATTAACAAAGTCTTCGTGCTTTTGCTGATCTTCAGCGGAGGTCTTTGTGTTAAACGAAATCACAGGCAATAGATCTTCTGTGTTCGAAAACATTTTTTTCTCAATCACAGTGCGTAATTTTTCATAGCTCGTCCAGAGCGGGTTTTTACCATTGTTGTGAGCCCGTGCGCGCAGTACAAAATTGACTATTTCGTTACGAAAATCTTTAGGATTAGAAATGCCAGCTGGTTTTTCAATTTTTTCAAGCTCAGCATTAAGCGCAGCTCGGTCAAATAATTGGCCTGTATCGGGGTCACGATACTCTTGGTCTTGAATCCAAAAATCGGCATAAATAACATAGCGATCAAATATATTTTGCCCGTATTCTGAGTAAGACTCTAAATACGCGGTTTGTAGCTCTTTACCAATAAATTCAACATAATGAGGAATTAAATAGCCTTTTAAAAAGCTCAGGTAACGTTCTTCAACATCGCTACTAAATTGTTCACGTTCTATTTGTTGCTCAAGTACATAAAATAAATGAACGGGGTTTGCGGCCACTTCAGTGTTATCAAAATTAAATACTCGAGATAAAATTTTAAATGCAAAGCGAGTAGAAAGACCTGTCATGCCTTCATCCACCCCAGCGTAGTCGCGATACTCTTGATACGACTTTGCCTTTGGATCTGTGTCTTTGAGTGTTTCACCATCGTACACTCGCATTTTTGAATAAATGCTTGAGTTTTCTGGCTCTTTTAACCGCGAGAGAGTTGTAAATTGTGCTAAAGCTTTAAGGGTACCCGGCGCGCAAGGGGCGCTATGAAGTTCACTATGCTGAAGAAGTTTGTCGTAAATTTTAATTTCTTCAGTGACACGCAAACAATAAGGTACCTTGACTATGTACACACGGTCTAAAAAGGCTTCATTATTTTTGTTATTTTTAAAAGTTTGCCATTCGGATTCGTTTGAATGCGCGAGGATCATGCCATTAAAGGGGAGAGCGCTAATACCTTCAGTCCCATTGTAATTACCTTCTTGTGTGGCAGTTAGTAGTGGATGGAGCACTTTGATAGGGGCTTTAAACATTTCTACAAATTCCATCAAGCCTTGATTTGCCATACAAAGTGAACCTGAATACGCATAAGCATCGGGGTCATTTTGGGCAAAATGTTCAAGCTGACGTATATCTACTTTGCCGACTAATGCGGATATGTCTTGGTTGTTTTCATCGCCTGGTTCTGTTTTAGCAATACCTATTTGATTAAGAATTGAGGGGTAGCGTTTTACCACTTTAAATTTACTTATATCGCCGTTAAACTCTTTGAGCCGTTTACCTGCCCATGGTGACATAATTGTTTTTAAATAACGCGGCTTAATTCCGTATTCTTGCTCTAGTACATATGCGTCTTCAATGGGATCAAATAGAGATAGTGGATGATCGTTTACCGGCGAGCCTTTAATTGAATAGATTGGTACTTGTTGCATGAGGTACTTTAGTTTTTCAGCAATAGATGATTTACCACCACCTACAGGACCTAACAGGTAAAGAACCTGTTTACACTCTTCGAGTCCTTGGGCTGCATGTTTTAAATAAGAAACAATTTGTTCAATGGCATCCTCCATACCATAAAAATCGGTAAAGGCAGGGTAGCGTGCAACTACTCTATTAGAAAATAACCGACTGAGGCGTGCATCCGTTGCGGTATCGACCATGTTAGGTTCACCAATGGCCATTAAAAGGCGCTCTGGTGCACTGGCGTAGGCAGAATTATCGGTTTTACATATTTCAAGAAACTCGGCGATACTGTACTCTTCTTCTTGTGCCGCTTCGTAACGTGCTTGGTAATGCTCAAAAATCGTCATAATAACCTCCGAAACCCGCTGTAAAAGGTGCTTACATTTTAAAGTTTAGTCGCGAAAGTATATGTTTGTGTAATAAAAATAAAAATTTAAGTGAAAAAAGATCATGTTGGAGAAGGTTATTTTGTCAAATTACAGAGTGTAAAAGTACAAATAACAGGCACAAAAAAAGACGCTGAAGCGCCTTTTTTAAATTAGTGGTAAGTACTAATTAAGCGAAGTTTGCGTTTGCAAATTCCCAGTTAACTAGTGACCAGAAACCTTTAAGGTAATCTGGACGCACGTTACGGTAATCTATGTAGTATGCGTGTTCCCATAAATCCACTGTAAGAACAGGTGTAACGCCTTCGTCAGTTAATGGTGTCGCAGCGTTAGATGTATTAACGATGTCTAATGAACCATCAGCAAGCTTTACTAACCAAGTCCAGCTTGAACCGAAGTTGTTTACTGCTTTGTCGTTTAATGCATCTTTAAACGCATCAAAAGAACCCCATTTAGCGTTAATTGCATCTGCAACTGCGCCAGTAGGCTCGCCGCCGCCATTTGGAGATAAGCTGTTCCAGTAAAACGTGTGGTTCCAGATTTGCGCTGCGTTGTTAAATACACCGCCTTCTGATGAACATACGATTTCTTCTAGAGATTTGTTTTCAAACTCTGTACCAGGGATCAAACCATTAAGCTTTACAACGTAAGTGTTATGGTGCTTACCGTGGTGAAACTCTAATGTTTCTTTTGAAATATGTGGCTCAAGTGCGTCGATTGCATATGGTAGTGACGGTAGTTCAAATGCCATTTTTTATCTCCATCTTTTTTAGTTGATAGTCCATTTGGTAATACGTAATGCCTGTTGAAACAGACCACTTACCTATACCAAGCGGGAATATAGTGTTACTATAATTGTTGAGTATTTTACTCAAGTTTAAGCAAACAGCAATGCTATTGCGAAAGACTATTTCAATTGTGGCTTTATTTGCCCATTTTAAGTTATATATTTATGGTCACGATGAGTTATTTTCAAGACCTAAGTATATTTAGCTATCGTTACTTTGAGGTTGTAGATGGAAACCATTGATAAAATTAAACAGCAAATTTCAGAAAACCCAATTATCCTTTTCATGAAAGGGTCACCTAAGTTACCAAATTGTGGTTTTTCTTCACAAGCTTCACAAGCACTTATGTCGTGTGGCGAACCGTTTGCATACGTTGATATTTTACTAAACCCAGACATTCGTGCTGAACTTCCTGCGTACGCAAATTGGCCTACATTTCCACAACTTTGGGTTGAAGGTGAGCTAATTGGTGGGTGTGACATCATCATCGAAATGTTTCAACGTGGTGAATTACAACCGTTAATCACAGAAACAGCGGCTAAGTACAAAGAAGCTGACGCTGAGTAATCTTACTTTGCGAGTGCTATTTTTATAGTGCTGTGATGATAAAAGCCACGTTAAGTGGCTTTGTTGTTTTTAGCTGTTTTTAACAACATCAATTATGTGCATGGCAAGGTAATTTGCACGTTTAGGCCACCACCTAATTTATTATGTAAGCTTATTTGTCCCTTATGTGCTTCAGCAATCTCTCTGCATAACGCTAACCCTAAACCACTTCCTGTACTTTTTGTTGAATAAAAAGGTACGAGTGCATTAGCCATGACCTGCTCACTCATCCCTTTTCCGCCATCGCTTATATCTACTATGCAAGCATTATTAAAAAACGCTACAGATATATTTACTTTAGACGGATCCGAGCCTGACTCGTGTGCATTTTTGAGTAAGTTGATAAGCAATTGCTCAAGTTGTGCCTGATCTGCATGTAATATGCTTTGAGTTGTGTTTACTGTGTAGCTAAACTGCCATTGCCTATTCAGATCACTTAATGTGTTTTGCCAATTTATTGCTGATTTTTGTGGTGTAGGTAGCTTTGCAAATTTGCCATAGCCTTGAACAAATTCAGTTAAGTGGCTTATTCTCTCATCGATTGTTGAAAACACTCTTGCAAGACGCGGCTCATCTACGCGGCTAGCTAAAAGCTGAGCGCTATGCAGCATCGATGACATAGGGCCAAGTGAATTATTAAGCTCGTGGCTTATTATTCGAATAACTTTTTTCCATACTGCTACTTCCTGGCGGCTGAGCTCACGGGTAAGTTGTTTAAATATGTATAAGTGATGTTTTTGGTTATTAAGTAAAAACTCGCCAGTAGATAAATGCCAAGTTTGAGAATCGTGATTGTCTACTTCAATATTAAATAAACCATCTACGCCTTGCTCAATAGCATTAGCAAGCTGAATAGGCGCATCAGACAATAATTGTTGAAGCTGCGTGCCTTCCAATTGTGTTGTGCTATTAAATAACGTACGGCTGATTAAGTTACTAAATACAACAATACTGTTATCGTTAACGAGTAAAAGGGCTTGTGGAGAGCTTTGTAATACCTTGTCTAGCATTAACTCTCGTTGATAAATCCACTGTTTTTCTTGGCGAAGTTGTTTTGCAGTTTGATTATAAAGCTGACATAGCTTTCCTAACTCATCGTTGTTTTTATAAGCTAATAAACTTGAAAGCTCACCATCCTTAAAATTAAGCAAGCCAGTTTCTAACGATTGCAACCCTAACTTAATGGGCTTTGTTAAGGCTCTAGCAAGTAATAAACTTGTAAGCATAGCTGCTATGACTAACAACACAGAGTAATAAAGCGGGGGTTGTGCAATTATTGTAATGCTCATAACAGGTAAAACGCTGCATATAATGCATATGCCTACCACTTTGTGAGTTAATGATAAGCGACTAATAAAATTAAACATTAGTAATCAATCCCCATTTTTTGTAAGCGCCTATACAGTGCTTGGCGGCTTAAACCAAACTCTCGTGCTACTTTGGCAATAACACCCTGATTAGCGCGTATTGATTGTTCAATTTCGAGTTTTGAAGGCTCTTTTTTTTCGTCATTAATTTTTATTGGCAGTGATGGTGTTAGGCCAAAGTCTTCAGCGCTAAGCAAGCCATCAGGCTTTATAACACCCACACGTTTACAGGCGTTTTCAAGTTCTCTCACATTACCTGGCCATTGATATTGATTAAGCGCCTGCTCTGCATCAATGCTTAGCTCTCTATGTGGTAAAAAATGATTGATGAGTGGGGCAATATCATCAACACGTTCACAAAGCGCAGGTACGTTTAACTCAATAACATTAAGACGATAGTACAAATCTTCTCTAAAACGACCTTCGGTTATTGCGTGCAATAAATTTTCGTTGGTGGCAGATATAACACGAACCGTAACTTTGCGCGTTTGTGTAGAGCCTAATCGTTCAAATTCACCTGTTTGTAATACTCTCAACAACTTCATTTGCCCAGAAAGTGGCAAGTTGCCAATTTCATCTAAAAATAATGTTCCACCATCGGCCGCTTCAAAGCGACCTATACGTTGCTTGGTTATACCTGTGTAGGCACCGGCTTCTGCGCCAAATAATTCAGCCTCTAAAAGTTCTTGGGGTAGGGCGCCAGCATTTACTTTAATGAAAGGCTGATTTATTAGTGAAGAGTTTTTTTGAATTATAGTCGCAATGCATTCTTTTCCGCTGCCATTAGGGCCTGTTATGAGTGCAGAGATATCAGATTTAGCCACTTGTAATGCCATTGTGACTAATCGCTCCATTGCGGTACTTTTAAAAATAAGGCCTGCTAAGTTAGCCGTATTATATTTATCATCCCGCTCTTTTTGTAGGCGGTTGTGCGTGGCCACAAGTTGCTTAGTGCGCCCCAGCTCTATTAAATTATTAATGCATGTAAGAAGCTTGTGGTCATCCCATGGCTTTGGAAGGTAATCGGCAGCGCCTGCTTTAACAAGTTCAATAGCCGTTGAAAGTTCAGTCCAGGCGGTTATTAATATAATAGGGAGGTGTGGGTTTTCTTCACGCAACGCATAAAACAAAGTTTTACCTTCTTCGCCGGAGGTAGTATCGCTGGTAAAATTCATATCTTGAATAACGAGAGCAATGCGTTGGTATTGCACAATTTGAATGGCTTCAAAGGGCGTTGATGCGGTAACTACATTAAAGTCATGTATCTCTAGTAGTAATGATAATGCCTCTAAAACGGCCGGATTATCATCAACAATAAGTATTTTTTCCATGTGAATTTAATCGCTGTTTATTATTATTTAAATATTGAAAATGCTACACCGTGTTTGGTCAGTGTAGCATAGGTTGGGAGCTGTACTATATGGTTCGGGTTGCGATACTGGGCGAAATATTTGCAGCGCGTTTAGCTGGGCCTAATACAGCCAAAAGACTCATTATAAAAACCATAATGGCAGTAGCTGCAACATAGCCTAAGGGTAACGCAGCAATTGAAAAGTGTTGCATTAGCAATTGCCCAAGTACGAGGGCAGCAATTACGCCTAAAACTAATCCAGCAATGCAAATCAAGGCATTTTCAACTAAAAAGTAATTGATAATAGCAGATTTACGAGCGCCTAAAGCACGACGGGTTCCAATTTGCTTGGTGCGCTTACTTATGTTGAACAAGGTTAAGCCAAATATTCCTAAAGCGGTGACAAGTAAAAGGATAGTTATAAGCACAACTAACATACGCATCATTAATGTGTCTTCAGCCATATATTGCGCTTTATCTTGGTCTAGCCCACGAATTCGGATAATTACACGTTTGTTATAATTTTTAAGCATTTCGTCTTCAATCTGTTTGGCTATTTCTGCACGGTCATTAGAAGCAGTACGAACTAAAAAGTTGCCAGATATATTGGGGTTAATGTAAGGAATTAATGCGATATTATTTGGGCGGCTGTCTTTTAACCAAGGCCCTTTTGCATGCTTAATTACACCAACAACTTTCAGTGGAATATCACCAAGGAAAATTGTTTTTCCTAGGCCATTTTCACCAGGAAAAAGCTCATTTAGTAATGCTTGGGTCACAATAGTTACATTAGCGCGTTGATCATTATCGTTGGTTACGACAATGTCGTCTTGGGTGAAATTTCGTCCTGCAACCAGCTCAACACCAAGTGTGTTAATTGCATGATCATCAGTAAAAAAGTAAGCCGTCCTTGCTGAAAGTCCAGGTTCTGGCGCTGAGTTAACACTGAAGTCAGAAGAGCTACCACTACCTGATAACGGTATATTATTAATATACACGGCGTCTTTAACACCGGGTATAGCTCTAAGCATGGTTTCATCCAGTTCAAATTGCTGGTGGCTTTGAACATCTTTACCAAAATGCATGACATGAAAAGCAAGTATTTCGTCTTCTGGGTAGCCAGTTTCTTGGTTAAGGTAGGTTACTCTGTCTTGAATAATAAAGGCTGCGTTACTAACAATTGCAGTGGTAATCGCTATTTGGATGAGTAGCAAAAGTGCACCCACTTTAGATCGACACAGCGCATGAAAAATAGGTTTAATTTCTAATATCATTGCGTTCGCCCTTATTGGCTTTTTAGATAAATTGCAGGGTTGGTTTTACATACCAGCCAAGCAGGGTAAAGCCCGGCAATTACACAGGTACTGATAGCAATAACAGGGGCGCTCAGTAACATACTTAAATCCATCGTCGCTAAGCTTTCGTAATAACGGTAGCTCTGACGAACACCTAATAAACCTAACTGAGCAAATACAATCCCCAGTAGCCCGCCCAAAAGCCCTAACATAGCGACTTCAACAATATGTTGCATAAAAATCTGACGTTTATTAGCACCAAGTGCACGACGCACACCAACCTCCGGCGCTCGACGTAAAAATTTGGCAAGTAGTAAGCCAAGAATATTAGCCAAACACACAGCTAAAAACATAAAACTGAGTGCCACTAAAATTTTGTTATCTTCACTAACCACATTATTGTAAGCCATCCATTGGTTAACATCTCGAATGCTGAAGGCGAGCTCTTTGCGATCAAATCGACCAAGCTTTTGCTGATCTTGCATATAAGCTAATAAATAATTTTCGTAAACATTTTTTTGTTGCTCGGTAGTTAACTCAACCCAGAATTGAATCCAGACCATTTCTGACTGTAACTTGGCAGTAAAGCTTCGAACATCTTCATGCTTCCAACCATTAGTATTGCCCCAATTACCCAGTTGTTTTGCTTCAAGAAGGCCAAATGGCATAAAAAGTTGTTCGGGATCGTTAAATGCGCCATTATTTAAATCGTAATATTTAATGGTTAGTGGCCAGTTTTTTGTAACACCAATTACTTCGTAACTTGCATCGTCAAGATAGATAATCTGACCTACTGAATTTTTACCAGCAAATAACTTATCGTTTAACTCCTCGCTAATTACAACAACGGGCGCTGCATCGTCTTCTTGCTGCTGTGACCACTTGTTACCATAAATAAATTCGAGGTCAAACATATTAAAAAACTCAGGAGTAGTAAGTCTTGCACTTTGGCTAAACGGTTTTACTTTGTCTGAATCTATGTATACAGAAAAACCACTTCGTACCATTTTTAAACGTTGAGCACCTAATTGAGACTGATAAAGATTTGCAGCATCTTGATACGTCAGTTGAAGAGGGAGGTTATCGGACGTCCACCATGTACTCCCATCATCCATTATTTGTAATTGCACACTGAAAAGCTGGCTGCTTTTATGTGGAATTGGATCGGCCGACATCATGTGGTAAACGCTCAAACTAGTCATGGTGATGCCAATACCAATTGCTATAGCAAGTACCATTAAAGAGCTTACAAGTGGTGTGCGCTTAAAGCTACGCCAACTTAGGTCAATATAATGAACAAGCATGAATTATACTCCTTGTGCTACATTTATTGGCTGTGCACCTTGGTACAAAGTAAAGTCGGCTAGTTGTCCATCAACTACTTGAATGTTGCGCGGTGCACGGCGGGCTAATTCGCTATCATGTGTCACCATTATAATAGTGGCGCCATCGCGATTTATTTGCTCAAGTAACTCCATAACTTGGCGAGCCATCAGGCTGTCTAAGTTACCGGTGGGCTCATCGGCAAGTAAAAAACGAGGTTTTCCGGCAAGTGCGCGGGCTATTGCCACTCGTTGTTGCTGGCCGCCCGATAATTGCTGGGGTAGGTGTTTAGCGCGAGAGGCTAAGCCTACTTGTTCTAAACATTGCTCTATTGTGCGTTTACGTTCTTTTGCTTTAATACCTCTATAGCGAAGAGGTACCTCAATATTTTCATATAAATTTAAATCTGGTATTAAATTAAAACCCTGAAAAATAAAACCAATTTTTTGATTTCGACAATCAGCACGTTGGTTGTCGTTTAAACTGCCAACATTGACACCATCCAAAATATAGTCACCTTCACTAAATGGTTCTAACATCCCTGCAATATTTAAAAAGGTTGTTTTCCCAGAGCCGCTCGGGCCTGTGACAGCTATAAATTCACCTTCATTTACATTTAAGTTAAAGTCCCTCAATGCGTGAGTTTGAACCATTTCAGTTTGGTATACTTTACTTATATTTTTCATTTGTAACATGATTTTTTCCTTAACTTGGCGCTGGTTGGGAGCGTTTTTAATTTAGTAAAAGCGTATCTGCTTGATTAAATTGGTTGTAGCTAGAAATTATTATTTCGTCATTTTCATTTAAGCCGGTTAAAACCTCTACAGCATTAATGCTGGTGGCACCTACGGTTATAGGTACACGCCTTGCAACGTTGTCGTCTATTTTATAAGCAACAATGCCACCTTGTTGCATAAAGGCTCCTCGCTGCACTTGCAGCACATTTTGGCGATTGTCGAGCAAAATGCGAGCAGTCAAACGTTGATTTTGACGAATATTATTGCTGTTGCCTGCAAAACGAACCCGTGTGGTTACTTCACGATTATTAACTTCAGGCGATATAGCTGATAGCACGCCCATTATTGTTTCGTTTCCTAATTTAAGCTCTACGTCCATCCCTAGCCCTAGTTCGTTTGCATAACTTTCTGGCACCTGTAATTGCGCTTCAAAATGACTTAAATCAACCAGTGTCATTAAAGGCTGACTTTGTGTAACCGCTGCTTTTTGTTGCACAAGCAAATTTCCAACAATACCTGTAACTGTTGCTCTAATTGACAGCTCACTTACTTTTCTATGTAAATCATCAACAATAAGCTGCTGGCGTTCTACATCACTTTTAGCGGCTTGCAATTCAAATGCGAGTGTATCTTTAGCAAGCGCTACTTCTTGTTGTGCGTGTTTATAAGTAAGTTGTGCTCGTGATAAGTCATCTATTGCTTTTTCAAGGTCTATTTGACTAATTAAATGCTTTTTAATTGATAGCTTTGCGCGGCGATTTTCTCTTTGTGCTGCGTTTAATTCTACACTGGCCATATCGAGTGTTTTTGTAAGAGTTAAAGTATCTCTTCTTGATTGTAAGTGTTGCCTCTTAAGTTCACCTTCTAATCGTTGCAGAACAGATTGTTGTTGTTTTAATTCATTAGTAAGTTCAGGGCTGTGAAGTAAAGCGAGCTCGTCGCCTTTGGTAACGGTATCGCCGGCTTTAACGTGCAAGCTAACAAAGCCTCGCTCTGGGCTGTAAATACTTGGCGCGTTGGCGGCAACGATTTTTCCACTTGCGGCTACGTCACGGACAAGCGTTTTAATTTCTACTTTTGCTATTTGCACCCTTTCTCTACTAAAAGAGCTGGTTGCATCAGAGCCTGACATAACGCCATAAATAGCAGTAAAAATAAGTAATAACACAGCGATAATTAAAAGAAGACGTTTTTTATAGTTTGCAGGTTTATTAACTTGTATGTCTTGAGCACTGGTATCTTTAATCATTATTGAACCTTAGCTAAATGAATTTATATTTTTTTCAAACATGACATAAAGTGATGCTGCAAAAATAGCGGCTATAGGCGAGAGTAAAAACAAGCTTAAAGTGAACATAATTCTTCCAAATAATAATGACTAAATTACACTATACGATTAGCATGCCAGAAATTAAGTTATTGATATTAAACAGCTTGATAATTTATTTTTTAAAATGATACGTCCGCGGACACTTTATGTGTCCGCTGCGGACACCTTAAAAGCAATATATAAAGAGTAAGTAATTTGTTACGGGTGCTTGGTAACCAATAACGTAGGCGCTTCAGTGAAATCAAAAATGTAAGCGTGTTTAAAGGTAAGCTACTCAGGCGATTAAATAGAAGGATGAGATTCAAGTCTTGCCTGATAAAGTTTTTCTTCTGTTTGCGAATAATTAATCAAAGTATTTAGTCATTAAATGATAATTATTAAGCTGAATGAGTAATAAAGAACATAATTCTGCCTTTATTTATCCGTTTTATAATACGTTAATGAAAGGGGGTAATATTATTTGCATAATCCGAGCACTTTATAATATCCCTGCGATTGAATATTTATTCACTAATGCTGAGGTTTACGTTTACGTAAACTGTATTTTTATTTATGGCTATTTTTACAAAATGTTAAACTTGACACCAGTGTCATGAAAAAATAACGGTGAAAACACCGCTAAATGTTAATAAAAATGATAAAAAAGAAATCTTGCTATGAAGTGAGAAATATTCAAGAATGTGAATATGTATTCAAATTACTGTTGACTCTATTTAATATAGAGGCTAGTTTTGACCGGCTGTTAGCAAATCGTCGAGCAGTTCATTAACGCTAACAGTGCAGCAAGGGGAGGGGTCTATGTTATACGACTCGAAATTAGAGAAAGAAAATTGTGGCTTTGGCTTAATTGCCCAAGTTAATGGTCAGGCTAGTCACCGGCTTATTCGTACTGCTATTACAGGGTTGGATCGTATGCAACACCGCGGCGGTATATCTGCTGATGGTAAAACAGGCGATGGCTGTGGTTTACTTTTGCAAAAGCCAGATAGTTTTTTCCGTGCTATTGCAAGCGAGCATAATTGGCACCTTGGTAAAAACTATGCAGTTGGCATGATCTTTTTAAATTCAGATCCTGTTTTAGCACAAACTGCAAAGCAAGTTCTTAGCGAAGAATTAGAAAAAGAAACGCTAAATATTCTAGGTTGGCGCGAAGTGCCTACCGATCCATCAATGCTAGGTCCAATTGCGGTGCAACAGCTACCTGGTTTTGAACAAATTTTTGTAAGCGCGCCTGAAGGTTGGCGTTCAAAAGACTTAGAGCGTCGCTTATACGTAGCGCGCCGTCGTGCTGAAAAACGTTTAGCAGACGATGAATCATTTTATATTGCAAGTTTATCCGGGTTAGTGACTATCTATAAAGGCCTTATGATGCCTGCTGATTTGCCTAATTTTTATTTAGACTTAGCTGACATCCGTATGACCAGCGCAATCTGTGTTTTTCATCAGCGCTTTTCAACAAACACACAGCCTCGTTGGCCACTAGCTCAACCTTTTCGCTATTTAGCGCATAATGGTGAAATTAACACCATCGAAGGTAATCGTCAGTGGGCTCGTGCTCGTTCGTACAAATTTTCGTCGCCACTCATTCCAGATTTACAAAGCGCGGCGCCATTTGTTAATGAAACTGGCTCAGATTCGTCAAGCCTCGATAACATGTTAGAGCTGTTTTTAGCGGGTGGCATGGATTTATTCCGTGCAATGCGCATGCTTGTGCCACCGGCATGGCAAAAAAACCGTGCCATGGACGACGATTTACGTGCTTTTTATGATTTTAACTCCATGCATATGGAACCCTGGGATGGCCCAGCGGGTATTGTTATGTCAGATGGTCGTTTTGCAGCCTGTAACTTAGACCGAAATGGTCTGCGTCCTGCGCGTTATGTAATCACACAAGATGGATTTATTACCCTGGCTTCTGAAGTCGGTATTTGGGATTACACAGCCGATGAAGTGGTTGAAAAAGGCCGGGTTGGTCCAGGTGAATTACTCGTCATAGATACCAAGTTGGGTAAAATTTGGCATTCAGATGAAATAGATCAAGATTTAAAGTCTCGCCATCCTTATAAGTCGTGGCTTGAAGAAAATGTTAAGCGTTTAACGCCTTTTGAAGAGTTAAAAGAGCAAGATGCAGGCAACCGTTCATTTGACGACGAAACGTTAGCTAAATATCAAAAAATGTTTGGCTACACCAACGAAGAGTTGGATAGCGTTATTCGTGTAATGGGTGAAAACGGGCAAGAAGCAACCGGTTCTATGGGTGATGACACGCCTTTTGCAGTATTGAGCGAAGGTCATCGTTCACTTTATGATTATTTTCGTCAAAAATTTGCACAAGTCACTAATCCGCCAATTGATCCCCTTCGCGAAAATCATGTGATGTCTTTGGCTACGTGTATTGGTAGCGAGCAAAATGTGTTTAACGAAACAACAGGCCACGCTAAGCGCTTACAGTTTGATACTCCAATTTTGATGTATGCAGACATGCAGCAGCTACTTAACGCAGATGAAGCGCATTACAGCTATTGTAAAATTGATATTACTTACACTGTTGAGGAAGGCTTAGAAAACGCAGTTAAACGCATTTGCGATAAAGCAAAAGAAAAAGCAGCTGCCGGCTCTATCATGCTTATTTTAACTGACCGTAATTTTGACGATGTAAACCTACCTATCCCTGCTGCTATGGCCGTAGGTGCAGTACAAAAGTGTTTAGTTGATAACAACTTACGCTGTGAATCAAACATCATAATCGAAACAGGAAGTGTAAGAGACCCGCATCAGTTCGCTGTACTGCTTGGATTTGGGGCAACAGCTATTTACCCATACCTAGCGTATGAGTCGTTAGTTGCGATGAGCGACAGTAAAGTCATTGATAAATCTTATTGCGAGGTTACCCTTGCTTATCGTAAAGCGGTAAACAAAGGTTTATACAAAATAATGTCTAAAATGGGTATTAGTACAGTCGCTTCTTACCGTTGCTCAATGTTATTTGAGGCAGTGGGTTTATCTGATGCGGTTGTTAATATGTGTTTTAAAGGTGTGGCTAGCCGCATCAAAGGTGCATGTTTTACAGACTTTGATGACGACCAACAAAGCCTACACAAGCTAGCACTAAGCAAGCGTAAGTTACTTAGTCACGGCGGTTTATTTAAATATGTACATGGTGGTGAATACCATGCCTATAACCCAGATGTAATTCAAACGCTGCAAGTAGCAGTTCGCTCTGGTGAATATAAAGATTACAACGAGTATGCAAAACTTGTTAACAATCGCCCGATTTCAACTTTGCGCGACATGCTGGCACTTAAATTACCAGAAAATGGGATTAGCATTGATGATGTAGAGCCTGCAGAAGCACTTTACAAACGCTTTGATTCAGCTGCAATGAGTATTGGTGCGTTATCGCCTGAGGCTCATGAAGCGCTAGCAATTGCAATGAATCGCTTAGGTGGCTGTTCAAATTCAGGTGAAGGTGGTGAAGATAAACTTCGTTACGGAACAGAGAAAAATTCACGTATTAAGCAAGTGGCTTCAGGTCGATTTGGTGTTACACCGCATTATTTACGTAGCGCAGATGTAATACAAATAAAAGTGGCGCAAGGTGCAAAACCTGGTGAAGGTGGACAACTTCCAGGTGAAAAAGTAACACCTTACATTGCTAAACTTCGCTATTCGGTACCTGGCGTGACGTTAATATCACCGCCACCACATCACGATATTTACTCAATTGAAGATTTAGCTCAGCTAATTTTTGATTTAAAACAAGTTAATCCAAAAGCACTTGTATCAGTAAAACTCGTTTCGGAACCAGGTGTTGGCACTATCGCAACGGGTGTAGCTAAAGCGTATGCCGATTTAATTACTATATCGGGCTACGACGGTGGCACAGGCGCAAGCCCGCTTACATCTGTAAAATATGCGGGCAGTCCATGGGAATTAGGCCTAGCTGAAACCCAGCAAGCTCTTGTTGAAAATGGTCTTCGCCATCGCATTCGTTTACAAACTGATGGTGGTTTAAAAACAGGTTTAGATATTATTAAAGCCGCTATTTTGGGTGCTGAAAGCTTTGGTTTTGGTACAGGCCCTATGGTGGCGTTAGGGTGTAAATATTTACGTATTTGTCATTTAAATAACTGCGCGACCGGTGTAGCAACGCAAGACGAAACACTTCGTCAAAAGCATTACCATGGCTTACCCGAAATGGCGATGAACTACTTTAAGTTTATTGCACAAGAAGCGCGTGAAATCATGGCAAGCTTAGGGGTTGCAAACTTAACTGATTTAATTGGTCGTCTTGATTTACTTGAAGCAATTGAAGGCAAAACAGCCAAACAGAAAAAGATAGATTTATCTGCTGTTATTGCACAGCCAAAAAATCCAACAGGCGAAACACTGTTTTGTAGTGCACCAAATAGTTCACACTATCTAGGTGAGCTGAACGAGAGCCTATTAGGAAAGGCGCAAGAAGCGATAGATGCTTCAAGTGGGATTTCATTAGTAAGCCGAATTTGTAATACAGACAGATCAGTTGGCGCAATGTTATCAGGCTATATTGCTGATAAACACGGTAACCAAGGTATGGCCGCCGATCCTGTTGCCATTGAGCTACATGGCACGGCGGGTCAATCGTTTGGTGTTTGGAATGCAGGTGGCCTTGAAATGACCCTCGTTGGTGACGCTAATGACTACGTTGGTAAAGGCATGGCTGGTGGTAAGCTGGTAGTACGTCCACCTGTGGGCTCATCATTTGAAAGTCATAAAGCAACGATCATTGGTAACACGTGTCTATACGGTGCAACGGGTGGTAAATTGTTTGCTGCAGGGTGCGCAGGCGAGCGCTTCGCAGTACGCAACTCAGGCGTTCAAGCCGTTGTTGAAGGCGTTGGAGATAACGGCTGTGAATACATGACCGGTGGTGTAGTGTGTGTGCTTGGTAATGTTGGCGTTAACTTTGGGGCAGGGATGACGGGTGGTTTTGCATATGTATTAGATGAGCGTAACGACTTTGAAAAACGCATAAACCCAGAACTTGTTGAAGTTGTGACATTAGAAGCATTAACGTCACACCAAGAGCATTTGCGTGGCTTAATCGCTGAGCATTTAGAGCTAACTGGCTCATGCCGAGCGGAAAGCATCTTAGCTAATTTTGAGCTCTACTTACCTATGTTTAAATTAGTAAAACCTAAATCAAGTGACGTAAAAAGTTTACTCGGGCACCGCGCTCGCAGTAGTGCCGAACTACGTGTTCAGGCGCAATAAGGGGGCAGTATGAGCGAAAATGTATATCAATTTATAGACGTGCAGCGTGTAGACCCACGCAAAAAACCAATTTCGTCACGTAAAAAATCATTTGTAGAAATTTACGAACCCTTTTCAGAAAATCAGGTTAACTCTCAAGCGGATCGTTGCTTGGATTGTGGTAACCCATACTGTGAATGGAAATGTCCGGTACATAACTACATTCCACAGTGGCTAAAATTAATACGCACAGGGCGTATATTAGAAGCCGCTGAGCTTTCTCATAGAACAAATAGCTTACCTGAAGTGTGTGGGCGAGTTTGTCCGCAAGACCGCTTGTGTGAAGGCTCATGTACGCTTGATGAAGAGTTTGGTGCCGTAACGATAGGTAATATTGAAAAATATATTACCGATACGGCGTTTAAAATGGGTTGGAAGCCAGACATGTCTTATGTGACATGGACTGATAAAAAAGTGGCAATTATTGGTGCAGGCCCCGCGGGTTTAGGTTGTGCAGATATTTTAGTTCGAAATGGTGTTAAACCTGTCGTGTTCGATCGTCACCCAGAAATTGGTGGGCTACTCACATTTGGTATTCCATCTTTCAAACTAGAAAAAGAAGTAATGCAAAAACGCCGTGAGATTTTCACTGAAATGGGCGTAGAGTTTAAGCTGAATGTTGAAGTAGGTGTTGATATCACTATGGATGATATTTTAGCTGACTATGATGCAGTATTTTTGGGCGTGGGTACGTATCAAAGCATGCGTGCAGGGCTTGAAAATGAAGATGCATCGGGTGTTCACGATGCGCTGCCGTTTTTAATCGGTAACACTAACCGTGTTATGGGCTACGATGAAACGAATCAAGCTTATATTGATATGGCAAACCAGAAGGTAGTTGTATTAGGTGGTGGTGATACTGCGATGGACTGTGTAAGGACGTCTATACGACAGGGTGCTGCAAAAGTAACGTGTGCGTACCGCCGTGATGAAGAAAATATGCCGGGCTCTAAGCGTGAAGTTAAAAACGCCAAGGAGGAAGGAGTTATATTTACATATAATGTCCAACCTAAAGGTATCGTGCTAGACGATAACGGCCATGTTGCAGGCGTAAAAATGGTTAAAACTAAACTGGGTGAGCCTGATGCGAATGGCCGTAGCCGCGCAGAAGAGGTAGCCGGTTCAGAGCATGTAATTGATGCAACGCAAGTGATTATGGCATTTGGTTTTAAGCCACACAAAATGGACTGGTTAGAAAAGTATGATGTAGAAATAAACCACTGGGGCGGTATTAATGCACCAGAGCAAGGCCAATTTACACATCAAACAACTAACCCTAAAATATTTGCCGGTGGCGATATAGTGCGTGGTTCAGATTTAGTAGTAACGGCTATTTTTGAAGGCCGCAATGCAGCTGAAGGCATTATGGATTATTTAAAAGTTTAATTAACCCAGTAATCCATAATTCAAAAGCAAGCCATGTGGCTTGCTTTTTTGTGCCTTTAACTAATTAATACCAATACGCAATAATACTTAATCATTTTGCGGGGCTAACGGTGTCGCTAATTGCGTTAAAAAATCTTATTTACGACTGCATGGATGCAGAAGGTAGAGCTATGCAGGAACAAGCGCTGAGAACAGATAAATAGCGAATTTATTGCCAAGTATCAACACTTTTCCCTAGCCTCTAAATAGATCACTTAATTAAGCAAATTGGTATAAGTATCACTTATTTTTAACTTTAACTATTTTAGTTATCGATAATAATTTGGTTGTGTGAACAAAATATACTAATGCGTAGTTTTAAAATTCATAAAGTTATAATTCGCTTAAAAGGTACCAGTATTAATTTTTCATGAGTAATACTTTAATCTTGATTTAACTGCTGAAAAAGGAGAGTATTGAATGTTACTAAGAAAAATTAGTAGCAGCCTTGCTGAAAATTAATTCAATAATAAAAGAAAAATCGCGCTTGCTATGCATGAATATTCAAACAACCCAGAAAGAAAACTGATAGTTAGGTTTTTTTCATCAATAGGCTTTATTGCTACTTTAGTGATGGCTTGCATAGCCTATACCAACAGCGATTATTTCTTATTTTTTACCTTACTGTGTTCCTCATTTATTTATGCGTGGGCATTGAGTATTTATAAATCGGTAGAAAAATCAGCCAGTGCAATACTTTATAACTTATATGCATTGATGATTTACCTGGTTTTAACTGGAGGCGCGCAGGGAACTGGCCCTATTTGGATTTTTATCGTTTCGCCAGTTACGTTTTCAATTAGAGGTTTAAGACGCGGTATTTTTGATATTTTATTATTTTTACTCGCTGTAGTTTTGGCCTTTTATTGCGCTCATACTTTCAGCTTTTATGACTACCAACCGAGTCAGTTCCCTTATCGAATTTTGTTCTCATTTATTATTGTTGCAATGTTGAGTGGTTTTTATGAAAACTCAAGGGAAAAATATAATCAAAAAATATTAGCACTAAGTAAAAAAAATGAATTGTTAGCGACGATTGATCCTCTAACGGGTTTACCTAACCGGCGCTACACCATGAATAAGTTAAAAGAATTTAAATTAGCTCTCACCAAAGAGCAAACACCGTTTGTACTTATTTTGTGCGATGTAGACAACTTTAAAAAAGTTAACGATGAATACGGGCATAGCTTTGGTGATGAAGCCCTTATTCACCTAGCAAATATTTTAAACCAACATATTCCAAATAATGCCGTAGCATCTCGCTGGGGCGGGGAAGAATTTTTGATTGCCATTCCGCATGTATTTAATGCAAAGGGTGAAGAAATCGCAAATAAAATTCATGCTGCGTTAAAACAATTTCCGGTTGATACATCTTCTCAGAGCTTGAGCTTGACGATAAGTATGGGGGTTGTTCAATCCCGTGAAAGTGATTCTATAGATATCGATATCAAGCGCGCAGATGAATTGCTTTATAAAGCAAAAGAGCAAGGTAAAAACAGAACTTGCTCCGAGTAGCTTTATTGCTATTCCATTGAGAATGAATCAAGCGTTGGCTTTACCTTAGCAATTCGCCTTTTTAAACTCATATAACAAAATACATTACACAGTATTTGAGCCAGCAAAACACATGTACAACTAACAATGAAATTATTTAAGTTATCATTTTGGTTACTAGTTAAATTGTAAATGCTTAAAGTTATTTGAGTAAGCAAGGTAATATTTAAAAAAACCATCAAGTGTTGTTTAAATTGTGTGTGTTTATAGCGGCTAAATAGGGTTAGCACTATACTAATTAAAACTAGCAGCCAGCTTATAATCATAAAAGTTAAAGCAGAATCACTTAACATAAAACGCCTTATTTAAAATTGAAATCATGTTATGCAGTTAATTAGCTTTAATTTAAACATGCGCTTTTATTAACTCTTTTGCGTTCGCTTTTGCTGTTTTACTTATATTGTCACCGCCAAGTAATCTTGCTATTTCGTCGACCCTACCGTCTTTTGTTAGTGCCAACATGTTGGTAAATGTTTCACCTTTAGCAATTTCTTTTGCTACAAAAAATTGCTGATGTGCACTACTTGCAACCTGCGGTAAATGGGTTACACAAATCACCTGAGTCGACTTACCAAGTTGCCTTAATAGTTTGCCAACTGCAGAGGCAGTAGGCCCAGAAATGCCTACGTCTACCTCATCAAATATTAATGTTGGTGTTGTTACTTTTTGGGCAATAATCACCTGAATAGCTAGGCTAATACGTGAAAGCTCACCACCAGATGCTACCTTAGCTAGAGGTTGAAGGGGCTGTCCAGGGTTGGTCGACACTAAAAACGAAACACTATCATGGCCCAAAATGTTGGGTGCTCGTTCTGGCTCTTCAATAAGTGAAATCTCAAATACACCATTTTCCATGGATAGATTTGCCATGCTTTCACTTATTAAGGTGTTTAAGGTGTTAGCATACCCTCTGCGACTAATACTTAGCGCTTCACTTGCTTGCTTGTAGTTAAGTAATGCATCGTTTATTTCAGAGTCAAGTTGCTCCAACCGCGAACTATTATTACTAATAGACTCTAGCTCTTGTGAAATTGACTGATGAAATTCAACTAATACCTGCGGTTTTATATGGTGCTTGCGGGCTAAATCCATTGCGCCACTTAACCTGTTTTCTATTTCAGTTAAACGCGCAGGGTCTAAATCAACCTGTTCTGTATAGTTACGGATTTCTCTGCTAGCTTCTTCAACCTGAACAGCCGCTTCTTCTAACATTGTAGCGACACTGGCTAAGCTTTCATCATATTGCGCTAAATCTGCAAATTGCTGTGCACTGTGCTGTAATACAGAACACGCACTTTGTTCTTCGCCTTCATACAGGTATTGGAGCTCTTTTTGACATGACTCTAAAATTGTTTGGCTGTTACTTAACTTGTAATGCTCAGCCTCAACTTGTTCAAACTCACCTGCTTGTAAGTTAAAGTCGTCAAGCTCTGCCACTTGGTATTCTAGCAGTTGCTTTTGTGCTGCTTGTTGCTGTTGTTGCTGTTCTAAATGTTTAAATTCTTTTTGAAGGCTAGCAAATTGTTTATAACTTTCACTAACTTTGGTAACCAGCGCTTGGTGGCCAGCATATGCATCAAGAAGATGTAATTGATGTTCTGCTTTTAAAAGGTGTTGATGGGCGTGTTGTCCATGTATAGAGATTAAGTACTGACCAAGTTCTTTAAGCTGAGATGCAGTCACTGAGCTTCCGTTAATATAACTTTTGCTCCTGCCGTTCTTGCATACCACACGTCTGAGTAAGCAATCGTTATCAGTACTAGTTAGAAAGTGTTGTTCCAAAAATGCTTGAGCTAGCGGGAGTGCGCTTATATCAAATTGAGCGCATACCTCGGCTTTGTCTGCAGAAGGTCTTACCGCAGAGGCTTCAGCGCGCTCTCCAAGACATAATGAAAGTGCATCAATAGCAATAGATTTACCAGCGCCTGTTTCACCGGTAATGGCAGTCATGCCATTTTGCCACTCGGTGCTTAAGTTACTAACTATCGCAAAATTTTTAATTTCTAAACCAACTAACATACTGTTTATCCATCCAGTTAATTAACTGGTAATTTATACAGTGTTTAGCTTTTTTGCAAATTAATTTTTGATTATTTAGGCCATATTAGCAAGTTGATTGAGCTGGTTGTTCGAGTCTTGACTTTCTGGGGTGTATTCATTTTCTGTATTATCAAGGGGTTGTGGTGTGTCATTCGTTTTTATTAATTCGATAAGGTTTGGTAATGCCTCTGAGTAAAACGTTTTGTTATACGAAATACCTTGCTGCGGAAGTTCAGACACAAAGTACTGGATGTTTTCCTCCAAACTTTGGCCATTGCCAATTTGGTTAGCTTTGGTTAATTCGTTAGATAGTGTATTGATTAATAGGTCAGATACATCTTCAAGGGTTTGTAAATTCTCGTCCGTGTGTTTTTGAACGACAAAAAAGTTAGACACTATTGCTTGAATTCGCGGTGCGTATTTAGGACGAAGAATTTTCACCTCTACTAATTCATTTAATTTTGACTTTAGGCGTCCGCCAACTTGCGACACTCGTTCATTAAATTGTTTTTTTTGAGCTTCGATTGCTTTGCGTCGATTGCTTTCTATTTTTAAGTAGGTTGCTAAAAGGGTAATTAACAGTAGCAAAGCAAAAAATACGACATATGTCATTGCTATTTGTTCCTAAAAATTGGTGTATTGTTGTTATAAGCTGCATTTTGCGCTAAAGATAAACCTTTAGCAATAAAATTAGTATAAACGGCTGCCCCAATTTAATTTTGTACGTAAAACGTTGTAGTAAGAGTAGTTTTTTGGATGAATTAACCGCAATTTTTTATCCGCTTTTTTTATTACCACTTCGTCACCGGGTAAAACGGCGAGCACAACGTGGCTGTCGCAACTGACTTGCAAACTGTCTGTATTGTCTAAGCTAAGTTTTAGCCTTACTTCGTTATCGGCGTCGACAACTAAAGGTCGACTTGATAACGTGTGTGGAAACATAGGCACTAAAGATATTGCATTTAATTCAGGCGTTAATATTGGACCGCCACCAGAAAGCGAGTAAGCAGTTGAGCCCGTTGGTGTAGATACAATTAATCCATCAGAGCGCTGAGAGAATACAAAGTCGCTATTAATAAATGCCTCAAACTCAATCATGTGGGCCACTTTATCGGCATGCAATACAGCTTCGTTTACCGCTAAATTTGCACTTTTCAATTCATTGTGGCGATAGACTTCTACTTCCAATAAAAAGCGGTTTTCTTCTATAAACTGGCCACTCAGAACATGTTCGAGGCTAGCTTCAAAGCCTTCAGGATCTAAGTCGGTTAAAAAGCCGAGGTTTCCTCGGTTAACGCCAATTACAGCAATGTTGAAACGAGCAAGTACACGCGCTGCTCCCAACATATTACCATCACCACCCACAACGATTGCAAGGTCAGCGTGTTCGCCCAAATCGACTAGTTTAACAAGGTTTTCTTTGGGCACATCGACTAATTGCCCACCAGTTCGCTTTTCAACAATAACTTCAAAACCAAGTGCCAGTAAAAATGTATGCAAGCGCTGCAGCGTTGCAGCAGCTTTCGGATGATTTGGTTTGCCAATAAGGCCAATAGTTTTGAAAGGAGAATCCATAGTCTGCACACAATAAGTTTTAATAATTGTAGAGTAACTCAAAAGCAAAGTGTTTGAAAATACAGATTTTAACTAAATGAGTTTGATTCAATTTAGTTTAATTTTTTTTGTTTTATATTGCTTAACAAAAGCACGTATGACTTGAAATAACATTAAATGCCCCGATATTAGTTTCATGCAACAAGATGTAGATAACATGAAACTAAACCCGCGCGATCAGCAAATATTCTCAGCTGTAATGAACATGTACTGTAATGGTGAGGGGTTGCCCGTTCCATCAACAAAAATTGCTAAGCTAAAAAGCATGGCTGTGTGTTCAGCAACCGTTCGTAATGCAATGGCCCGTCTTGAAAAAGTGGGTTTATTGTATTCACCTCATACTTCTGCAGGACGTGTCCCTACAGATGAAGGGTTTAATTATTGGTTTGATGAGTTTTTTCCGTTATCAGATATTGCTAACTACTGGCAGCCAGAACAAGCCCAGCTAGTTGAATTAGCACATGGCTTGAGTCAAAAATACCAAGTGTGTTGTTGTGTTGGTTTACCGCAAGTGAGCTCACAGCATGTATTTAGAGTCGAGGTACTTGATTTTGATTCTACTGATTGGCTTATTTTACTGATCGATCGAGCAGGGCAAAGTCATAATATTTGTATTGATAAGCCACATGATGCCTCAGATACGGTTCGGTACCAATTTGCAACATGGTTAAATACAGTGTTTAGCCAACAAACATTGATGGAAGGCTTGTACAGAATGCAAGCAATGGCAAACACCGCGCCTAAAAACTGTCACGACTCGCTCACTCAGTGGACACGACAGCTAAGTCAAAAATTAGGCTCAGACAACAGTATCGTTGTAGGTGAAAACTACCTCTATAAAAAAATAAATTGTGAAAAGAGTTTAAATATTGGGGTGTCGTTTTTGAACTTTGTTGAAGACGCGCTGGCATTTAAAAATGGTGTATCGGTGATCAGCGGTAAGAAGCTTCCGTTTAGTGAGTGTAATGATTTAATAACCATCAGCGTCCCGTACTTTCAAAATCAAGAATACCAAAGCCGCTTTTGTATCATTTGCCCAAAATCAGCGCAAATAGAACAAATAATCCAAGAATTTAAATTAATTGAGACATCAAACTCTTGAATCTTTTTATTCAATCCCCATAATTACCGCAGTTGAAAAGAATTGGAGCACGTATTTTATGTCTGAGCAGACACAAAACCCTGAGCAAGAAGTAGAACTAAACGAAGAAGTAGCTCAAATGGAAGCTGACGTTGAAGCAGCGGTAGAAGCTGCAGAGCAACACGAAGCAGATCAAGAGCAAAGCCCTGAAGCTGAAATTGCGATGCTTTACGCAGAGCTAGAAGCTGCTAAGCAAACTATTGCAGATCAAAAAGACGGTGTTATACGTGCCGCTGCCGACGTTGATAACATTCGACGTCGTGCTGCACAAGATGTAGAAAAAGCACACAAATTTGCATTAGAAAAGTTTGCAAACGAATTACTACCTGTAATTGATAACCTTGAGCGCGCTATTGAGTTTTCTGATAAAGAAAACGAAACGTTAAAGCCGCTGCTTGAAGGTATTGATATGACGGTTAAAAGCTTTAACGATGCTGTTGCTAAATTTGGCGTTGAAATTGTTAACCCACAAGGCGAGCAATTTAACCCAGAGTTCCATCAAGCAATGTCAATTCAGCCAAGCAACGATGTAACACCTAATACTGTATTGGCAGTAATGCAAAAAGGCTACACATTAAATGGACGTTTATTACGCCCAGCTATGGTAATGGTTTCAAAAGCAGCTGATGCTTAATTTAGCTCTTTATAAAATTTAAAAAATGCCTCAAATTGAGGCATTTTTTTTGTCTTTTTTATAATGAATTATCTGCACTAATATAGTCAGTAGCACGGCGCTAAACATGAGGCTCGAAAATGGCACCGAGCTTTGAGCATGCATAACAGCAAGAATAGGACCCACCAAGGCACCGCTGCCAAACCTAAGCGTACCAATCACGGCAGTCGCTGTGCCGGTGTTTTTTTCAAATTTCATGAGTATTAACGAATCGGCATTACTGGCAGTTACGCCTAAACTCATCATTAATGGTGCGATTGCAGCGACTATATAATAAAGCGATAAATGCAAAATACTAAAAGTTAAAAGGCATAGCCCTGATATAAAACCGCACACCAAGCCAATATATAACATTTTGCGTGAACCGATACGGGGCACAATGCGTGTATTTAAAAAGTTACCAAACATCAATGCCATTACGTTAAAGGCAAATAGTACCCCAAACACTTGCTCCGACACTTTGTATAAGTCTAAATAAATAAAAGGCACTGAGGTTAAAAAGCAAAAAAAGCCAAACGAGACAAACATTGAGCTTAAAATATCTGCGCGTGCATCGGTATTACTCAAAACAGTTTTATAACTGTCAAAAAACAGTGCTAAGCCTTTCTTTTCGCTGGTATGAATAGGTATATCAATTAAATATATTTGCACAGACACAAGGATTATAAAGCTATAAGCCGCTAATACTAAAAATATGGTAGACCAAACCGAAAATCCTAAAATAAATGAGCCCACAGATGGTGCTATTAATGGTGCAACCATCATGATCATCGATACATACGACATGCCTTTTGCCGTGTTTTGCTGATAAATATGCCTTATTATCCCTGGCACAACCACCGTAGCTGCAGCGCCAGTAAAGGCTTGTACTGCTCTTAGTGCCCAAAAAGTATGGATCTCTGTTGTAAATGCTAACGCGGTAGAGGTTAACCCAAATAACGTTAAACCAATTTTAGCCAGTTTTCGACGGCCAATTTGATCCGCTATTGGGCCAAAAAACAACATGCCTAACGAGTAACCCGCTAAATAAATGCTGAGCGATATTTGTACGTTTGGCATACTTGTTTGTAAATTATTCGCAATGACTAACATTGCGGGTAAGTACATATCAATTGCAAGGGGGGTAATAGCAACAATACTGGCTAATAAAGGCAATAAAATACGGGTATTAAAAGACGTAGACGAGGCGCCCATACATAAACTCAAGGTAACTAAAACAAGGGCTATAGTTTAGCAGGGCATTGTATATGTATAAACTTAGTTTAGCTGGTAGGTTACTTACTTCATCGCAAAGCACTTCACTTAAACCAATGATTTTAAACTGGCACTGTGTTTGCTATCCTAATTGCAGTATAAATGACTTAAGGTAATACAATGAAAAAATTGGTATTGGCACTAATAGCAACGGCTGTTTTAGCTGGGTGTAAAACATCGCCAACAGGGCGTACTCAAATAGCGCTTTATTCAGATCAGCAAATGAGTGAAATGGGTACGGCGAGTTTTGCTGACATGAAAAAAAATCAGCCAATTAATAAAGATCCAAAAACCAATACATATGTAAATTGTATTGCTAATAAAGTAATTGCCGTTCTACCTAATGAGTATGCGTCTCAAAACTGGGAAGTGGTCGTGTTTGAAGATGACTCAGCAAATGCCTTTGCTTTGCCTGGCGGTTATATTGGTGTCCACACTGGGTTGCTTAAAATAGCGACTAATCAAGATCAAGTAGCTACCGTTTTAGGGCATGAAGTAGGGCACGTAATTGCAGAACACTCTAATGAACGTGTGTCACAAAGTTCATTGTTAAGCACGGGAATGCAATTGGGGAGTGTTGCGCTAGAAATGGGTAACGTGCAATACCGCAATGAAATTATGCAAGGGCTGGGCTTGGGCGCTCAATATGGTGTGGTTTTACCGTTTAGCCGCTCACATGAATCAGAGGCCGACACCATAGGTTTAGAACTTATGGCGCAAGCAGGGTTTAATCCTAAAGAGTCTGTAACGCTTTGGCAAAATATGAGCCAAGCGGGAAGTGGTGCAACGCCGGAATTTTTGTCTACTCACCCAGCACCAACGAGCCGTATTGCAAATTTGCAGTCGCAAATGACAAAAGCATTAAGTAAGCAAAATAGTGCAAACTCTCAAGGGAAAAGGCCACAGTGTACACTTTAGTTAAGTTAATAACTGTATGAAGTAGTGGATTATAGTGTTGATGCGCTAATAAAATAAAACCCCTGAAAGTATGTTACTTTCAGGGGTTTTATTTTATCGGTTATATGCAGTTATTCAGCGGCGAGTGCTTCTTTAAATACAGTTTTAAAGCGCTCAAAATCTTCTATCTGCGGCAAGTGCCCTAAATTATCAAGCTCATATAATTTAGCATTAGGAATAAGCGATGCGGCGTTCTTGCCTAACTCATCGTAACGGCCAAGCTCATAGGTCACACCGTCTTTCTTCCAATTACGGCCAGGTCCTGTTCTATCGCGGGTGCCAATAATCAACTTAACTGGCATAGTAAGGTCTTTAAATTCTGTAATTACCGGTTGGGTGAAAATCATATCGTACGTTTTAGCGTTAACCCACGCTATTTGCTCTTTATCGGGTCCTTGTATTTGCCCTGTAATAAAGTGTGTTAATGCTGAATATGTGGCGTTCCACTTACCATTATAATAATTTTTTTGCTGATATTTTTTTACACCTTCGGGTGTTTTGTTAAGCTCATTTTTATAGAAAAAGTTGGTATCTTTATATTCAACATAGTGCAAGTAGTTTTCAAGCCCTATTGGATTAAGCAAAATCAGCTTGGTTGTTGTGTTGGGATACATTAATGCAAAGCGACTTGCCAACATACCGCCCATAGAGTGCCCAAGAACTATCGAACTTTGTATGTTTAGTGAGCTCATTAATGCTTGCGTATGGTGTGCAAGTGCTGCAAAAGAGTACTGATAATCAGTGGGTTTAGATGATTTACCAAAGCCAATTTGATCAGGGATTAACACGCCAAAGCCTAGTGATTGTAAGTACTGCGCTGTAGTCGTCCAATAATCGGCATTAAAGTTTTTACCGTGCATAAGCGTTACTATAGGCATATTTTCTTTGGCAGGCTTTAGGTAAATATACGCCATTTTAAGAGACTGCTTTTGTGATTCAATATTAAAGTAATTAACCTCAAAGTCATACTGATAACTGCTTAAAAGTGCATCGTAAGAAAGAGACTCTGTATTTACTTCATTACTTGCAAACGTATTATTCGTTAATGCTAATAAGGCTGCAAAACCCATAACTTTAATTGGCGACATTTTGTTACTCCGTTAAAGGACAAGCGCTAGGTTTAAAAGAAGTACGACATTAGCTAAGTATTGAAAGGAGTACAATTAAATAGTTTTATAGTATAGAAAAAGGAGCGCTTAATAGAGCTCCTTTTTATGCAATTTTAACGCAGTGTGATTGCTTAAAATGTCCACTCTACATGAATTTGCGGAACGGTTTCTGTCACTTCAGTACCTAGCTTGTTGTGCCAGTATTGAAGCTCCATGCCTAGTAATAGTGTGTTTTCTTGCATTTTAAGGGCATGACCCATGTCCCACACTAAAATAGGTTGCGCGAGTATCCATGCTTCTACATCGTTACCAAATTCATCTTCTCGTTCAGCAATATACTCGGCGTGGCCTTTAAAGCTAAATTTTTGTGAGCCAACGGTAAAAGGGTACTCAAAAGCTACATCAAACATCCAGCTATTTGTTTCTATGGGGGCACCGCCTTTAGCGACACCTTCACTGTCGTCAATGTAAGCTGTTACAATTGTTTGAAAAAAGTTAAACCCAGGTACATCCCAGCTTAACTTAACGCCCGGTAAATATTTCATTACTTTAGCATCGCCAGCTACGTTAATTCCGCCGGTAAGGCCAACATCTAATAACGCACCAGTGCCAATTTTTTTACCGCTGATCGCCGATAAGCTGACGGTTGAATACCACTCGCCGTAAAAATCACTGTCTTGATAGCCGTCAGTTGTATTGTCTTTACTGTAATCGATAAAAAAGAAGTTATCGCCGTAATCGTAACCTGATGCATGCTGAACAGAGTAAACAGTCGTATCAGACTTTTGCTCAGTAAAAGGGTTTTTTTGCTCACCATTGTTAATGTGTAATGCTGTGCTGCTCCAATTAGCGGCAAAAGCAGAAGACGATAACGCAATAGATGTAAGGGAAACAAAGGGAAGTAATTTATTTAATTTCATAATCTGTATTTAACTATAATTTTAGTGACACGCGAAGGCGCGCATTATAGCAAACGTGATTAATATGTAGAGTAATATGTTGCAGCTTGTTTTTAAGCTGCAACAGGGGGAGGCTTTTAAGCTTTATTACGACGTAAACAAATTATTGCAATAGCGGTAAATGCTAAAATGAAACAGTAATAAGACGATGTAGAGACTTCCCATGGGCTAATTTTAAACGTAGCGCCAAGTAATAGTGCTTGTGCTCCGTAAGGTAATGACCCTTGAGTTACACAGGCAAAAATATCAAGTAGGCTTGCAGAGCGTTTGCCACTAATTTGGCCATCGTCAGCTAACTTTTTAGCAATAGGTCCCGCCACAATAATTGAAACGGTATTATTGGCAATACAAACGTTACTTGTCATCACAAGGGCTGCAATACCAAGCTGGTCAGCTACTTTGCGGTGCCATTTTGCAATAACTTTGGTAATGGCTTGAATTTTTTGAGCAATAAAATCAAGTCCACCATTGATGCGAATAAACTCAGAAAGACCACCAATAAACATAGAGAGTAAAAATATCTCCTGCATGTCGGTAAAGCCTTGATAAATGTCTTTTACAAAGCTTGAACCTTCGTAGCTACCGGTAAAGCCCATTAATGCAGCAAATATAATGCCGCTAAATAACACAACAAATACATTTAACCCTGCCACAGCTAAAACCAAAATAAAGGCATAAGGGAGTACTAACCAAATGTCGTAATCTTGTGTCTCAACCACTTGTGCTGCTGGAGTAAGGTAAAATAATAAACCTATAGTAAGAACCGCAGCGGGTACCGCTATTTTGAGGTTTTCTTTAAATTTATCTTTCATTTCACAGCCTTGAGTACGCGTAGCTGCAATTGTGGTATCTGAAATAATTGACAAGTTATCGCCAAACATAGCACCAGATACAATAGTACCGGCCATAAGCGCAGGGTCTATACCTGTTTTAATCGATACCGCATAAGCAATTGGGCCAATAGCACCAATAGTACCCATTGATGTGCCCATGGCAGTCGATACAACTGCGGCTATTAAAAATAAGCCAGGGAGTAGTAAAGCGGGCGGTATTAGTGATAAACCGGCATTAACAACTGCGTCAACACCACCTGTTGCACTTGCTACCGCAGAAAATGCACCAGCAAGCAGGTAGATTAAACACATAGTAATAATGTTGTTATGCCCAGCCCCTTTTATAAAGGTTTCGACACACTGATTGACAGAGCCTTTATTAAGTATAAAGGCAAGCATGATGGCGGGTAATATTGCCACCGGTGCTGGAAGTTGATAAAAAGCATAATCAACCCCTTGAGATTGCAGGTATAAACCTGAACCTAAAAATAGGGCTACAAACGTTAATAGGGGTAGTAAAGAAAGTATTGCTTTATTTTTATTAAATGATGGCTGCATCATAATCCTCGAAACCAATTAATTACCACAGCCAAAAATTCCTCTTTTAGCTGAATTTAGCAAGTCTAACTAGGTTGTTAAAAGCTAACAAATAGTAGAGCAATGCAGCGCCCGCAAGCCAAAGACCAAATCGACGCGAAAGAGAAGTTTAAATGTATAGATGGCTAAAGTAAACTGGTATTGTTATTATTATTTTATTAAAGGCTTGACTGACTATTACATGACTTTTAGATAAAATCTACTAAGTAAGTTACTTTCAGTGATTGATGTTAATTCAGCAATATATACACTCAACATACATAAAACGATCGGTTTACGGTTTAAACAAAAATAGATTAAGGCATAGTGATGATTCGAATAGGTGTTTTTGGTGCTAACGGCAGAATGGGTTTAGCTTTATTGGAAGCCGCAACTATAAAAGAGCAAACACAACTAACAGGTGCCTATGTTCGCAGTGGGTCATCGCTAATTGGAGTTAATGTAAACCAAGTAAATAGTGCTGCCGATAAAAACGTCTGTTTTAGCGACGAAAACACACTCGAAAGTGTTGATGTTTTAATTGATTTTACCCTGCCAGAGGGTATGCGTAACCACTTAAAGCATGCAGTTGAACAATCCCTTCCATTAGTTATTGGAACTACAGGCTTAACGACCGATGACATGGCATTATTAGAAAATGCTGCTAAACATATACCTATTGTGTTTGCTCGTAACTACAGTGTTGGCGTAAATGTGTTATTAAATTTAGTTAAAACGGCAGCCACAAAGTTTGGTGACGATTTAGATATTGAAATATTTGAAGCGCATCACCGTCATAAAATCGATGCGCCATCGGGCACCGCACTGGCAATTGGTGAGTCAATTGCAGATGCAAAAGGGTGGAACCACGAAGAGGTTGCTGTGTATGATCGAAGCCAAGTTGAAACTGAAAAATCTCAAAACGAAATTGGTTATTCAGTCCTAAGAGGAGGCGACATAGTAGGTGAACATACCGCATACTTTGCCACAATGGGGGAAAGGCTTGAATTAACGCACAAAGCAAGTTCAAGAATGACCTTTGCACTAGGTGCTGTAAGAGCTGCAGGCTGGTTGCAAAATAAACCACCAGGACTTTATGACATGCAAGATGTGCTCGATTTAAAGTAGTTTAGTATCTATTTTGGGTGTTTGGGTCTGATTTTAGCTAAAAGCACTTATTTATTATGATTTACCAAATAATGTTAGACCTAAAACACAACATCATGTAGTATACAGCCAATTTGCCAAAAATTACTAAATGCGTGTTTCCAATTATACCCAAGTGGCTAGTAAAATCAGGGGTTCAGTGGGAATGATAAGAGTTTTAGGCAAGAAAAAATGTTGAAGATTTAGCGGTTATATCGGCCTCATTTAAGACTGCGTAAAACAATTTAATCTCATACAAAATCTGGTTTTTACGATCCCTCTGGGTATTGGCGGGGTGTTAGGCAATTTGCTTACTCCCGTTTTTTACTGTTAGGAGGTTTAACTTGACTAAATCCGCTCTGTTAGTCCTAGAAGACGGCACAGTGTTTCGCGGTACTGCAATCGGCGCTGACGGCATGTCAGTCGGTGAAGTGGTATTCAATACGTCTATGACTGGTTATCAAGAAATTTTGACTGACCCTTCGTACGCGGAACAAATCGTAACTTTGACGTACCCACATATCGGTAATACGGGTACCAACAGCGAAGACGAAGAAGCGAATCAAATTTGGGCTAAAGGCCTAGTGATCCGTGATTTGCCACTGCTAGCAAGTAACTTTCGTAACGAGCAATCGTTAGATGATTACTTGAAAGAACGTAATATCTTAGGTATTGCGGACATCGACACCCGAAAGCTAACACGCATTTTGCGCGATAAAGGCGCTCAAAATGGCTGTATTATTGCAGGTGACGAACTAGACGAACAAAAAGCGCTTCAAGCTGCGCAAGCCTTCCCAGGCTTAAAAGGCATGGATTTAGCAAAAGTTGTCTCAACCAAGGAAAATTTTGAGTGGCGCGAATCAAGCTGGACATTAGGCGAGGGATTTAAAACCTTAGATACCGCCGATGAAAAGTTTCATGTTGTAGCCTACGACTTCGGTGTTAAGCGTAATATATTACGTATGCTTGTTGACCGTGGTTGTAAACTTACCGTAGTACCTGCACAAACCAGTGCTGCTGATGTACTTGCATTAAACCCCGATGGTATTTTCTTATCTAATGGCCCTGGCGATCCTGAGCCGTGTACCTATGCTATTGATGCTATCAAATCATTTTTAGAAACCGACACCCCCATTTTTGGTATTTGTTTGGGTCATCAGTTATTAGCGCTTGCGTCGGGTGCTAAAACAGAAAAAATGAAATTTGGCCACCATGGTGGTAACCACCCAGTTAAAGATCTTGACCGCGATGTTGTGATGATTACCGCACAAAATCATGGTTTTGCTGCTCAAGAATCAAGCTTGCCAAGCACGCTTCGTGCAACACACAAGTCATTGTTTGACGGCACGCTGCAAGGTATTCATCGTACAGATAAGCCCGCATTTAGTTTTCAGGGTCACCCTGAGGCAAGTCCAGGTCCGCACGATGCAGCCCCATTATTTGATCACTTCATCGATTTGATGCAAGCGCGTAAACACTAATTTAACTGGAGTAATAATGCCAAAACGTACCGATATAAAAAGCATTCTTATCTTAGGCGCAGGCCCAATTGTTATTGGTCAAGCTTGTGAATTTGACTACTCTGGTGCACAAGCGTGTAAAGCACTCAGAGAAGAAGGCTATAGAGTTATACTCGTTAACTCAAACCCAGCAACGATTATGACCGACCCAGAAATGGCGGATGCAACATACATCGAACCAATTCATTGGGAAGTAGTAGGAAAAATCATCGAAAAAGAAAAGCCAGATGCAGTCCTGCCCACAATGGGTGGTCAAACAGCATTAAACTGTGCACTTGATTTAGACAAGCACGGTGTATTGGCTAAGCATGGCGTTGAGCTAATTGGTGCAACGGCTGATGCAATAGACAAAGCCGAAAACCGTGAACGCTTTGACACTGCAATGAAAAACATTGGTCTTGAATGTCCTCGCGCTGAAATTGCTCATTCAATGGAAGAAGCTAAAGATACAATGAGCCGCATAGGCTTACCGTGTATCATTCGTCCTTCTTTCACCATGGGTGGCACCGGTGGCGGTGTTGCTTACAACATGGAAGAGTTTGAAGAAATATGTGAGCGCGGTTTAGATTTATCGCCTACTAACGAATTACTAATTGATGAATCACTGATTGGTTGGAAAGAGTACGAAACAGAAGTTGTTCGTGACAAAAAAGACAACTGTATCATTGTGTGTACTATTGAAAACTTTGACCCTATGGGCGTGCATACAGGCGACTCAATCACAGTTGCGCCAGCACAAACATTAACCGACAAAGAATACCAAATTATGCGTAATGCCTCAATGGCAGTACTGCGTGAAATAGGTGTTGAAACCGGTGGTTCTAACGTACAGTTTGGTATAAATCCAAAAGACGGCCGTATGGTCATCATTGAAATGAACCCACGTGTATCTCGCTCATCTGCACTAGCCTCTAAAGCAACGGGTTTCCCAATTGCTAAAATTGCAGCAAAACTGGCTGTAGGTTACACGCTTGACGAACTTCAAAATGATATTACGGGCGGAAAAACACCAGCGTCTTTTGAACCGTCAATCGATTACGTTGTTACCAAAATACCTCGTTTTAACTTTGAAAAATTTGCCGGTGCTAACGACCGTTTAACCACGCAAATGAAATCAGTGGGCGAAGTAATGGCAATTGGTCGTAACCAGCAAGAGTCATTACATAAAGCATTACGTGGCCTTGAAGTAGGCGCAACAGGTTTTAACCCAATAGTTGCCCTTGACGACCCGAAAGCGAAAGAAAAAATCATCCGTGAATTACGTGAGCCAGGTGCTGAGCGTATTTGGTACATTGCCGATGCAATGCGCCACGGTATGAGCGTTGAAGATGTTTATGAGCTAACTAAAGTTAACCGCTGGTTCTTAGTTCAAATTGAAGACATTTTAAAAGATGAGGCAAAAATTGCTGAAGGCGGAATGGCTGGTCTTAATGCAGATTTTTTACGCAAGCTTAAACGTAAAGGGTTTGCTGATCCACGCATTGCTGAAATTGCAGGTGTATCTGAAGCCGAAATTCGTAAAAAACGTCATCAACTAAACATTGTGCCAGTGTACAAACGTGTAGATACGTGTGCAGCAGAATTTAGTTCAGACACCGCTTACATGTATTCATCGTACGATGAAGAGTGTGAAGCAAACCCAACTGACAAAGATAAAATCATGGTTATTGGTGGCGGTCCTAACCGTATCGGCCAAGGTATTGAATTTGATTACTGTTGTGTACATGCAGCGCTTGCACTTCGTGACGACGGCTACGAGACCATCATGGTTAACTGTAACCCTGAAACGGTTTCTACCGATTACGATACGTCTGATCGACTTTACTTTGAACCAATTACCCTTGAAGACGTACTTGAAATTGTACGTGTTGAAAAACCAAAGGGTGTTATTGTTCAGTACGGTGGGCAAACACCACTTAAATTAGCACGTGAGCTTGAGGCGAATGGTGTACCAGTGATTGGTACTTCGCCAGATGCAATTGACCGTGCAGAAGACCGTGAGCGCTTTCAGCAACTTGTTGAGCGTTTAGATTTACTGCAGCCAGAAAACGCAACGGTTACATCGACTGAAGAAGCTATTTTAAAATCAGCTGAAATTGGTTTCCCGCTGGTTGTTCGCCCATCATACGTATTAGGTGGCCGTGCAATGGAAATTGTATACGATGAAGACGATTTACGTCGTTACATGACTGAAGCGGTTCAAGCCTCAAACGAAGCGCCTGTCCTATTAGACCATTTCCTAGATAACGCTATAGAAGTAGACGTTGATGCAATTTGTGACGGCGAGCAAGTAATCATTGGCGGTATTATGGAGCACATTGAGCAAGCCGGTGTTCACTCTGGTGACTCTGCCTGTTCATTACCAGCACATTCTTTATCGCAAGAAGTGCAAGACGTTATGCGCAAGCAAGTAACCGATATGGCACTTGAACTAGGTGTTGTGGGCTTAATGAATACACAGTTTGCAGTAAAAGATGACAAAGTGTATTTAATTGAAGTTAACCCTCGTGCTGCACGTACGGTTCCATTTGTATCTAAAGCTACCGGCGTTGCGCTTGCAAAAGTAGCTGCACGTTGTATGGCGGGTCAATCTTTAGCAAGCCAAGGCATTACTAAAGAAATTATCCCACCTTATTACAGCGTTAAAGAAGTGGTTTTACCATTTGCTAAGTTTCAAGGTGTAGACCCTATACGTGGCCCAGAAATGCGCTCAACAGGTGAAGTAATGGGTGTTGGTGATACTTTCGCCGAAGCATTCGCAAAAGCACAATTAGGTGCAAGCAATACTTTACCACGCGGTGGTCGCGCGTTATTATCTGTTCGTAATAGCGATAAGCCACGTATTGTTGAATTAGCTAAAATCATGACTGAGTTAGGTTTTGAATTAGATGCAACAGGTGGTACAGCCAAAGCGCTTGAAGAAGCGGGTATTAACGTTCGCCGCGTAAACAAAGTTTACGAAGGTCGTCCACATATTCTTGATTACATTAAGAATAAAGAATACAGCTATATCGTTAATACCACCGAAGGTCGCCAAGCGATCGAAGATTCGAAGGTGTTACGTCGTGGTGCATTGCAAAATAAAACCAACTATACGACTACCTTGAACGCGGCATTCGCTAACTGTACTGCTAATAAAGCAGATGACCGCAGTAAAGTGGCGTCAGTTCAAGAGCTACACCTGCGATTGAACTAAGGAAATGTACCAAGGCCTAATTAGGCCTTGGTGTTAAGTGAGAAAATATGCAAACAATTCCGATGACAGTTCGTGGCGCAGATTTACTGCGTAAAGAGCTTAACGAATTAAAAACTGTTACCCGTCCTAAAATCATTGCTGATATCGCTGATGCGCGTGAACACGGTGACTTAAAAGAAAACGCTGAGTACCACGCTGCGCGTGAGCAACAGGGTTTTTGTGAAGGTCGCATTCAAGAAATTGAAGCTAAACTTTCAAATGTTCAAATAATCGACGTAACTAAAATGCCTAACACAGGTAAGGTTATTTTTGGTACCACAGTAACTATTGTAAATGTAGAAACTGATGCCGAAGTTAAATACCAAATAGTTGGCGATGATGAGGCAGATATTAAAAATAACTTAATTTCTGTTAACTCACCTATAGCTCGTGGTTTGATTGGTAAACAAATGGATGATGCAGTCACCATTAAAACACCAAAGGGCGACGTTGAATACGAAATCATTGAAGTTGAGTACCTTTAATATATCCTCACTTTAGCGTTACATAAAAACCGATGTTAATACATCGGTTTTTTTATGCCTTTAATAATCTCGACTTTGTCTACTTTATTGGGTACGTTAGGTTGACTACATCCTAGTAATTGAGAGTACTGATGTCCTTAATTAATTTTCCTGAGCCACTTAAGCCTAATGATAATATTGCAATTTGTGCGTTTTCGTCAGGAGTTGATAAACACTTTCAAACACGATTAGATACGGTGCTAAATGGTTTAAAAGCGCAAGGGTATAAAATCATCGAAGGTGACAGTGTAAGGCAAAATATCAGCGCTAAAGAGCGAGCTTTAGAGCTAATGCAATTTCTTATTGACGATAATATTGCTGCAATAATGCCACCTTGGGGTGGAGAGCTCGCCCTAGACGTTTTGCAATATATTGACTTTAACATAGTGAAAACGGCTAAACCCAAGTGGTTAGTGGGGTTCTCTGATGTTAGTACATTAGCGTGTGTGCTCACTTCTCGTTGTGGTTGGGCAACTCTTCATACTGCTAACTTAATGCAGCTACATCCAAATGAAACTGAGTACAATTGTATAAATATTTTTCACACTTTAGGGCTCACAAAAGGCGAGCAATTTGAACAAGTCCCTTCAACATCATACCAAAGTAAATTAATTGATTATGCAAGCGAACCGAATGCGTTGTTCGAACTTACTGAGCCTTCGCAATGGCAATGTTTAAATTACAAAGATGCACGTAAATTAGAAATAACGGGCCGACTTTTTGGTGGTTGTTTAGATACGCTCAGCTTACTGCTTGGCTCTCCATACCTTGATTTACACCGATTTAAACAAGAGTATGCCCCCGAAGGCCTTGTGCTCTTCCTTGAAAATGCAGAGTTAAGCCCAACAGCCGTAGCACGTAGTCTCATTGCATTAAAACTAAATGGCGTACTTACTGATGTAAACGGTATTATACTTGGGCGCAGCGCCGTTATTAATAGCCCACACAAGCAGATTGATTATTACCAAGCAATTCAATTAGCACTTGGTAAATGTATATTCCCAGTTCTGTTTGATGCCGATATAGGGCATATAGCACCTAACCTTAACTTAATTAATGGGGCACGCTGTACAATTAATGCAGAGATAAATGAAGGCAAAGTGATTGAGGCATCGCTAAGCACTAAGCTGTGTTAATTATAAAGTCGCTCTTATTGATGGCTAATCATCTAAAAAGTAATGGATAAATTAAGCTCTTTAATTTACCTTAATTAATCATTAGTTTTTATACGTATTGTGTATTTGAAAAGGAATCGTTAAGTTGAAAATTAAGGACGCTCATTATAAAAATGGCTTTGCTTTTATTGCCGTTGTTATGTTTATCGCTTTTTTTATAATTTGGTATGTGAACAAAGAAATTGAAGCTGCTTTTTTGCTTTTATTTTTTGCATGCTTATCGTTTAGGTATCGATTTACCGATGAATATAAAGCTAAACATTCCCCATATAATCTTATAAAGAGAAGCGCCGACACAATAAAAATCTCAAAGCCAAAGTGGAGTCACTTTAAGTTTTTATCAGGTCAAGAGTCGATCGAAGTTAAGCGAATTTCTATTGTTAATATAAGTGATAATTGGTTATCAATAATTATTGACGGAAACGGTAAAGGTTACGATTTTCAGCTTTTAGGCTCAAAAGAAGAAATAGATCAACAATTCAACTCACTGCTAAATTCAAATGAAAAAGAGAACATTGATATCAACTACGTGTAATTTATTGAGCGATGTGTGCAGCCGAGCGGGCGAAGCAATAACTGAGCGATGCTTTCGCCTTTACTCGCATTAATGCAGTCGCAAAGGGTTAACTACCCTAGAGCAATCTAAATGGCGCCGCATGTTTGGCTATTATGCTGCATTATTACTTATTTATGATAATTAACAACATAGATCCTGCCTTAGTTAAACCCCAAATAAATTGCTCTAACTAAATCGCTAAAAATCTATGCGCACTAGTTTTAGTGGGCTTGAGTAACGTTTATTTGATGACGATTGCCCAGAAAAATGAGAATCTAATTAAAGTCGCTTTCAAAAATAAGTTAATAAGCCCTGCTGCATCTAAATAACAACAGGATAACAATGAAAATAGATGATATTAGAGTGTTTGTTCCGTGTAAAAACTATCAACAATCGTGTGCATTTTATCAGGCGCTAGGCTTTAATGTTGAGCCGGCGTCAGCTGATTTAAGTATTGCAACATCAGGTGAATGTAGTTTGTTTTTACAGCGTTACTACAACCAAGAATTTGCTGAAAATTTAATACTTCAAGTGTGCGTATTAAACATAAACGAAGCTTTTAACACTATTAGTAAGTTAACTCACTTTGATATTCGCTTTGAAGGGATAAAACAAGAGCCGTGGGGTAAACTGATTTATTTATGGGGACCTTCGGGCGAGCTTTTCCACATAACTGAATTTAATTAAAAAGGAATAATAATGAAAAAAAGTACATTTTTTGTCATGTTGATGGTTTTTTTACTGACCTCATGTAGTGCGCTTGTCAGTAATCACTCTAATAAAAATACGCGTTCTAGCAGTTTGGTTGACTTTCTTTATCCAAACGAGGATAGCCGTGCTGCGTATAAACCAGAAATTCCGGTGTTAAAATTACCCGTTACAGTGGGTATTTCATTTGTGCCGTCGAAAGAGTGGCGAGCAAACGGTATTGAAAGTCAAAATGAAGTAGCGTTGCTCGAAAAAGTAAAAAAGTCGTTTTTACAATATGATTACATTGACCGCATAGAAGTGATTCCAAGTACATACCTCAAAGGTGGGGAAGGGTTTTCAGCGCTTGAACAAGTAGGCCGACTATACGATGTAGATGTAATGGCATTGGTTTCTTACGATCAAGTAACGCAAACCTATGAAAATAACGCCGCATTATTGTATTGGACCATTGTAGGTATGTATGTGATTCCAGGTAATGAAAATACTATTCAAACCTTTGTCGACACTGCTGTTTTTGATATAAAAAGTAAAAAAATGCTTTTTAGAGCACCCGGTATCAGCAAGCTTGAAAAAAGAACCACCGCTATTGGTATTGACGAAACGCTCAATGAAAAGTCACTTGAGGGGTTTAATTTAGCGGTTACCGATATGAGCCTAAATTTAGATGCAGAATTAGCCCGCTTTAAAACACGGGTAAAAGAAGAAAAAATTGCAAAAATAGAAAATAAAGATGGCTCGAGCAGCGCAGGGGCGTTTAGTGTGTTTTTTCTGTTTTTAACATCGCTACTTGTTTTAAAGCGCAGAAACATAAACAGCTAAATATCTACATAATTAAATTATTAAATACTTAAATTTAAAACGCCGCATTATTGTATTTTTGCGGCGTTTTTTTATGGTATTTAGCTTAATTTTTCATTAAAAAACGCTAAGGTACGCTGCCAAGCAAGTTCTGCTTTTTGCTCATCATAGCGCCCAGTAGAGTCGTTATGAAAACCATGATTAGCACCTTCGTACATGTGCATAGTGTACTCAACATTGTTAGCTTTTAGGCTTTTTTCATAATCAGGCCATGTAGCGTTAACACGTTTATCAAGCTCACCTAGTTGAATCATTAAAGGCGCTTTTATATTTTTGTGAAGAGACTCACTGGCAGGAGTGCCATAAAAAGGCACCCCAGCGCTGAGTAAATAACTGTCAACGGCTGCTAAGTAATTAACAATATAACCCCCAAAACAAAAGCCTACGGCGCCTAATTTACCGTTGCTGCTAGGGTGTGTTTTTAAAAACTGAGCGGCGGCGACAAAGTCGTTTTGAATTTTAGCTCTGTCCATGGTGCGTTGCATTGCACGGCCTTCATCGTCATTGCCCGGGTAACCACCAAGCGGGAAGAGTGCATCGGGTGCAAAGGCAATAAACCCTTTTTTGGCTAAGCGCCTTGCTACATCTTTTATGTAAGGGTTTAAACCACGGTTTTCGTGAATAACTAAAACAACAGGAAGCTTACCCTCAATTTTGCTGGGAACGGCTAAGTAACCTTTGCCTTTACCATACCCATTTGGCGAATCAAATTCTTCGTAGGTGGCTTTAATATCGTCATCGTTAAACGAGACTTGCTCTGCAAGTGCGTAGTTAGGTAAAAGTACGCTGGTGAGCACACTCATTGAAATCCCAAGTGCTGCAAGGCCACCAAGTTTTTTCATAAATGTGCGACGGTCCATTAAACCGTGGGCATATTCGTCGTACCAATCAAACGCTTCTTGAGGAATGTGTTCAGAGTGAGGTAAATTCATGGTTTTCCTTAATTGTTATACTTTTTAATATTAAGTACCTAAACGTATCAAGTATAAAAAACGAGCACTAATTTTACTATTTACTATTTAGTGTTTTTTGCTGTTAACTATTAATAAGCAGACAGGCTATGATCAATTCCCATTATAAAATCTAATCCTACAAAGGCGAACGCCACAACAATTGCACCCAATAGCATTAAATTACGATTGTTTTTTCTGTATCCAATAATAGTTAGTACTGCAAATATGATAAATAAAATAAGTTGAAGTGTAGCCATGGTTAATCCTTTAAGAATGTAAACTGAGAGTTAAAATACCAGTGAAAAAGGGAAGTTAGCAAATGGTTGAGGGTTATTTTTAATAATAAATAAAAAGCTCGGCATGTTGCCGAGCTTTTTTTGGTTGGGGGTTTACTTAATTAGCTATTGGTCGTTGTTGGTTGGCCATCGACAATAGGGTGTTTACCACGCCACTTACGAATCATTCGTTTTGTGTCCTCAAGCGCGACATACTGACACGGTATAAGAATAAGCGTAATCACGGTGGCAAATAGCACACCAAAGGCAAGCGATACTGCCATAGGTATTACAATTTGTGCCTGCAAACTCGTTTCCATAATAATCGGTAACACGCCAATAAAGGTGGTTACTGAAGTAAGCAATATAGCTCTAAAACGACGTGCACCCGCTTGCATAACAGCTTCTTTTATAGGTACGCCTTCAGCACGCGCCTTATTTACAAAATCAACCATAACAAGGGAGTCGTTTACTACAATACCGGCTACTGCAATGATGCCAAACATTGAAAGGCCGCTCATGGTCATTCCTAGTACCATGTGTCCGAACATTGCCCCGACCACACCAAATGGGATGACCGACATAATAATCAACGGTTGTGAGTATGAGCGAAGCGGAATGGCTAATAATGCAAATATAATCATTAGTGAAATTGCAAAGTCGCGCAACTGTTCATCAGCGCTTTCCATTTCCTCTTGCACTCGACCAGCTACATTACTGGTAACACCTGGGTAATTTTGTAAAAGGGTTGGTAAATACTCGTCAGTGATTTCTTTTACAATGGCAAAAGGTTCAACTTTATCAGTATTAATGGCTGCCCATACATTGACTGTTCTGTTTGCGTTTTCACGACGAATTCTGTTTACACCATCTACAATGCTGATTTGTGCCACTTCACTTAACGGCACCTCAACACCTGTTGGCGTGATAATACGTGTGCTGTGTATATTACTGATAGAGTTACGTTCGTTTTCAGGGTAGCGGATCATCACTCTGATCTCTTCCCCTTCGCGTAAAATACGTTGTGCCTCTAATCCGTAGTAACTAAAGCTAACTTGCGATGCCACATCTGCAAGGGTTAATCCCATGCTGTATGCAAGTGGTTTTAAATCAAGTTGTACTTCATCCGTAGCGCTTTGTAGTGAGTCGTTAACATCGCCTACACCTTCCATGCTTTGTAATTTAGTTTTTAATAACGCGGCAACTTCTTTTAGTTTGTCGGTATCTTTGCCTTGCAGTCTAAAACTTACGTCGCCGTCATCTCGTCCGCCGCCAAATAAGTTGTCTTCAATAGTTAGCGTTTTAACGCCCGGCAGTGGTGGCATTTTTTCACGCCATAATGAGCTAAGAGTGAAGGTATCAATAGGGCGTTTATCAGGTTCAATAAGAACAGCCATTAATTGTGCCGTTGTACGGCCACGAAGGCTTATCGATAGGTCACGAATCATTTTTTGACCGTATTGTGCTTCAAGTTCTTCATCTACACTAAGAAGTACGGCTTCAATTTTTTTAGCTGTTTCAAGTGTTGCTTGCTCTGACGATTCAAGATTCATTTCTACAACAACACGCGGAAAATCATGTTGTATTTTAGGGTTTGGTACAAATTTAACTAAACCGCCTGCAAACATGCCTGCGCTCATAATTAAAATACATATAAACCCAACAATGACGGTATAGCGGTAATGAATACAGTGCCCTATAAACGGCGTGTAGTAGTTTTGAACAAACGATTTAAGACCTTTATCAACAACCATACGCACCTTATGCAATGGATTTTTAGGGTTAGGTTTACGTGGGTTCATTGCAGCAATATGAGCCGGTAATATTAGCTTTGATTCAATTAACGAAAAAATCAAACACAAAATAATAACGACACCAATCGCTTTAGAAAACGCAGCACCAGGGCCTGATGCCATAGCTTGAGGTAAAAAAGCAGCAATGGTGGTGAGTACGCCAAATGTAGCAGGCATTGCAACACGTTTAACACCGCGGATTACGTTATCGAGAGAGTGGCCGTGTTTTTCTATTTCAGCACTGGCCGATTCGCCCACAACGATGGCGTCGTCCACCACAATACCGAGTACAATAATAAAGGCAAACAGCGACACCATGTTGATGGTGATGTCTAAAAAGCCGATTGGCATAAACAAAAAGGCACCCAAAAAAGACACAGGTAACCCCATCATCACCCAAAATGCTAATCTAAGCGGTAAAAACAATGCCAATACCAGCATAACTAAAACACCACCCCATACCATGTTGTCGATCATCATATCGAGACGACCTTGCAGGTAGTAGGTGAAATCAACCATAGGGGTTAGTTTTACGCCCTGTGGTAATTTAGATTCTTTTTCGGCCATATACTTTTTAAGTACCTTGGCAACGTCGGTAATGTCTTGATCTTTAGATGCTGCAATATCAAACATTAACGAGTTTTTACCATTGTACTTTGAATATAATAATCCCTCTTCAAAACCATCGTTAATGGTGGCTACATCGCCTAAATATATTTGTGCGCCATCAGCCAGGGTAATTAAAGGTAACTGTTCAAATTCATTGCCTTTGTATGCTTGTTTTTCAACACGCATAGAAATATACCCATTGTCTGAACGAATTTGACCTGCCGACATGTTAGTTGAAAAATTTCTTACAGCGTTTGATACATCTCTGAACGTGAGGCCGTATTCACGCAGTTTGTCTGGGCTAATCTCAATGCCTATTTCATAATTTAAGCCGCTAAAAAAACTAACTAAATTAATGCCAGGTAAAGCAAGTAATTCATCTTCTATATCTCGGCCGAGCTCTTTTAGTTGTGCATAGGTCATATCTCCATATAGCGCAATGAACATTACTTCTTGTTGAAATTTATCACGCTGAATAATAGGCCTTTCCATACCCGCAGGAAACGAGTTAATAGAATCTACTTGGGCTTTTATTTCGTCTAAGGCTTCTTGAAGGTCGTATTTGTCTTCAATTTCAATCCATGCCTGTGCATAACCGCGATTAGAGTAGGTTATAAAGCGTTTAATACCCTCTAATCCCTCTAGGTTTTCTTCAATTTTTATTGTAATGCCTTCTTCAACCTCTTGCGGTGCGGCGCCAGGGTAAACGGCTTGAACACTTACCCAGTTACTTTCAAATTGCGGAAATGCTTGCTTACGAATTGTTAAGGCTGTTAATAAACCGCCAACCAGAATAAAAATCATGATTAAATTTGCTGCAACAGGGTTGCGAGCAAACCAGGCAATTAGGCCCTTTTCAGAGGTACTCATAAAGTGTCCTCTTTAAGCGCAAGTTGTGTTACTTCGCCTTGTTCGTCATTTTCATCCGTTTTAACAGCCATTCCTTCGCTTGGATATTCTAGTGCTGAGGTAATCAACTGTTCGCCTAGTTGTAATCCTTGGTCGGCTATTACCATGCCATTTTGTTCACGTATAATATTCAGTGTTTTAAAGCTTAAGGTATTGTTCGCGTTTAAAATGGCAATTTGTTTATCTTTAACAAGGTGATGCGGGACAATAATTGCGTTATCAAGGGGGCGCCCTTCAATGGTTGCATTAATGTATGAACCAAAACGCAGTGGTTTAGTGTTATCTGCGTATGGGGTTGGCAGTTGCGCAACTAAATAACTCATACGGCTTACTTGATCTATAACGCCTTCGCTGCGCACAACTTCGGCTTTCCATGACGTTTGCTTGCCAGCAAATTCTGCATTAAGGGTCACGGTGGCACCAATGCCGCCATTGGCCAGGTATTGCATTTCGCTATCGGCTACAGGTAAACGCACTTCTGCAATCGATGTTGCACTTAATGCGCCAAAGCTACTGCCCGGATTTACTACAGAGCCTAAGCTTATTGTACGTGTATTAATAATGGCGTCGTACGGGGCTTTAATATAAGTGCGTTCTAGGTTGCGCTTTGCACGTTTAACACTGGCTTGTGCAGAGCGGTAACGCGCTAGCTTTTCGGCTAATTGTGGTTTACGTAAATAAAGCTCTGATGCAGTAGAGTCACTCGAGTCTGATTTAATACGTTCCCATTCAGCTTTTGCTACATGTGCTTGGGCGCGTTCTATTTCAAGGGCTGAACTTGCTTGAGCAAGGCCTGCTTGCGCTTCAATAAAGTCGGCTTCGTAATCATTTGGATCAATTCGTGCTAATATGTCGCCTTGTTTTACAAATGCACCTTCAACAAATTCATCTGCTACGGAAATAACTTGGCCACTGACTTGTGCAATTAGCTCGGTACGGTCTTTAGGTTTTACAACCCCGTACGATTTTACGTCGAGTGTTATTGCGTCAATGTTGACTGTTTGTGCAGCAACCAGTGGGCGAGTATCTTGCTCTGGTTTTTCTTCAGGCGGCGTTTTCATATTTGAAAAGCCAATTGCCAGTGCAATCCCGGCAGCTAAAACTGCGATTGGAAGAACAATTTGTTTTTTAGTAGCCACAAGGCATTCCTTCATAAAAGTGGTGATAGGGCAATAATACGCAATAAAGTGTTTACAAGGCGTTTGAAGATGTAACAAAGCATTACATATGTGTATTACAAAAAAATATTTGGCTCTAAAAATGAGTCGATACTGTTAAATATGTGGTTAATTTAAACTGAGGGTGTTATGAAAACAGAGCCAATGACGTGCCGATTAGGCTGCGGTGCATGTTGTATTGCGCCAAGTATTAGCTCGCCAATACCGGGTATGCCAAATGGCAAAAAGGCCGGAGAACGTTGTATTCAGCTAGATGAGAACAATTTATGTAAGTTATTTGGCGATGAGTCTCGACCAAAAGTATGCAGTGATTTTACTGCCACAGTTGATGTGTGTGGGTCAACTAATGCAGAGGCTCTCGCGCTTATCACAGAGCTTGAACAATTAACCTAGCTGGTGTGTTCAATACACACATAGTTACATTTATCTAAAAATATATTGCGCGATTCCGTGATTGCTAGAAGCAAAAAAGTGAAATGTTCACAAAGAGGGGAAGAGACGCTGCGCTTTTAGAGCAAGGACTAATTGAATAAGTCTTAACTAACCTGTCATATTTAATTTTTTATTGTGATCAAATCTGACAGTCGCATACGTGCTATGAGCAGCCACTCATTACCTTAGTCACTTGTTATACGTAATGTACACCTTACTTAAAGATTATATTTTTACCTTTAGTACTGAACATTTTACCTATAATTAACTCGGTTTCAGTTAGCTCATAAGGTACGACAACAATAACTGAATAGCCACTCACATGATCTAAATCGACTGCTATTGAATCCGAGCCATTAACCATAACATCATAAACTAAAGCTGATGCAATAATTTCTTTAGCTTGAGCTGATTCAATGTAGTGGTTTTTAAGTAAGTCGATTAATTCTGATGATTTAGGTCTTGCTTCACCATTTGAAGCGGACAAGTTAACTTGTTCGCCATTTGATTTCATTATTTCACCAAATGGAAAGAACTCTTCATTTTCCAGCAATAGTTGTTTAGCTATTGGTAATACAGCATCAAATAGCTTTTGAGTCTCAACTTTTCCTTGTTCCATATTACTTCCAAAAGATTTAAAACTTAGAATTAAGAATATTGCAGCGAGCTTAATTTTTATAATTACGTCCTTTGGTTTAGGCACTTGTTAGAAGCCGCTTTCATAAAATGGTTCTATTGCATAATTACTGCCGCTCACTACAAGCACCGCAGGATAATAGGCGCGGTACGTAGCATTTAAAATTTCATCTGTGACCCAAACTAAATATTCATTTTTAGAAAATGAGCCTTTGATAGTTATAGCCACGTTATGATGGCCTTTATCGTATTTTAAGGAATACGTTTTATCAGATACAAACAAAGTATTTAATACGGCATTTCTATCAACTTGCTGTGCAAGAGATAAAGGAAACTGCCGAACACGAACAACTTCTAGAACTTTATCGAGCAACTCAGAGTAATTATTTCTTATTTGAATATTTGGAGATAAAGAGCATTCTAGGTACTCTGCTGAAACGAGCATATTATTCGTAGTCTCAAGTATTTTTTCAGACTCGCGAAGCTTATTGTAGCCCGTACAGTTTGATATTACTTTCCCAGATTCTATTTTGATCTCTGGTTTATCTGTAGCCATAACATTTAAAGATATAAAAGCTAATAAGACTATAAATTTAGACACGAGACTCCTTTAGGCTTCTAACATTTTAGTATTTATGCGACACGCAGTTTGTGTTGTATAATCGCTTGTTGGACTGAGGCGCTACCTGCTCGGTGTGTCAGAGTTGGTGTTGTTTATGCTATGGGAATTTGCTTTTTAGAGGCTCTCACTTTCCTCGGTAATTTAATCAGCTTAGCGAGTGTTATGTAAGCTTTCCCTGCATTGCTCAGCGTTTATTATCTATTCATTAAACCGAATGTTTAACCGTTAAGCAAGGATATTTTTCGCTCGCACAGTCGCTATTAGCCTGAGGAATTAAGCAGGTTAACTTATTAATTTGATGCAGCAAGCAAGGCTGCTAACTCGTTCGCGCTACTTTATTTGTCGCCGCATCTAAATTCATCGCACCAATAAATCGTAAAGTACCCGTCTTGCATGACTGGCAAGGCCAATGGGGTATTAATCGTTCTTGCTCTACCTTCGGCTTCACCGCTTTGCATGGGGTTGCTGATGCTTGAGCCTTTATTAACCCTAACTTTCGCTTGCGACACGCATTAGCTAAAGGCCATAGTGGTGAATGCGCATAAACCCTTTGGGCAATACATGTTGTAAGTAGCGCCGTAAAAATTCATCACAACTTAGCGTCATGACTTTATCGCGGTTGTTATCTGCATAATCGCGGTATTTAAAGCTCACTGACTGCTCATTTGCTTCTCTTTGTGCGTTTTTTAGCTTTGCGTTACATAAAACGCGCTACTTTTGTTGGTTGAAGCTCATAAAGTGAATAATTCACAAAGAGGGTAAGAGGCGCTGCGCTTTTAGAGGAAAGACTAATTAAAAGCATTGGCTGATTTCGTTTTCTCATTTACTTCTCATTCATTTCTCTTTGTGCAATATATTTTGCCTAAAAGTCGTCTTTATATAAACCAATTCAGCGTTCACAAACTAAGGTAAACATTAAGTTTGTAAACGCTGAATTTAATGTCTACCAATTATACGTTGCACTTAAGGTATATTGCTCTCCGCGCCCGGATGTGCCGGGTATTTCTTCAAACGATTCATCCCATACATTGTCTGCAGCTAACGTAATAAATAAATTATTGATTACGGTTGGCGTAATTTTTAGCGACAATTGCGTAAATAACGCAGTGTCTTTACCATTGCGTAGTGCGTTTTCGTGCTGTTTACGCCACTCGTTATCAACCCTCATTTCTATTAGGTCGTTTGGTGTCCAAATTGCACCTAAGGTCACACGGTGATCTGGAAAGTTTAAGGCGTAAAAGCTGGCGTCGATATCTGCATCACCATAGTTTTCTGACTTATTTAAGTAGGTGTAGCTTGCAATGAGCTCGGTTGTATCAAAGTACTTGGTCGCAAAAAACTCAACGCCGGTGGCGTCTATGTCAACCGGATTAGCAAAGCGGGCAGAGCTAGAGTCAAAACTAAAAGTCCAATCGGTTAGGTTGTTATCTTCACGGTAGAAAACCGCTGAATTAAGTTGCCAGGTTTGTTCTTGCATTAAATAACCAAGCTCTATGTTTTTAGTCGTTTCGCGCTCAAGGTTGTAATTACTTCTAAATAACCCGCCTTGCTCACTGCCGCCAATGGCGGTGTAGCCTGCAACTTGGCTTGCTTGTGCGTAGGATACGTAAAGTGTTTGTTCAGAGCCGTCACTGTTTTGAGTGTTTAGTGAAATATCGCCAATGAGCGATAACTCAGAGTCATCTCGGTTTGTGTCGTCAAAAGCCGCACCGAGACGAAGAGTTAATAACTGATTTTGTTTAAGGCCGATTTTATACTCAGGTAATACGCTCAGTTTGTAATAAGTGCGAGAAGTGAAATTATTTTCAAGGGTTGTCGACTCTATTTCGTCTTCAATGTACTGCGCTGAATAATTTACTGCAAACGCGGTGTTTTGTGCATGGCTTCCTGATATTGCAATCGATTTCACTTTAGTTTCATGAAAGGCTTCAAAGGCGCTTGGATTCTCACGAGAAAATATATAATGGTCGTTGTGTTTTCTGTAATAGGCCGACACCTCAAAATGGCTATTGTCTGCGTAATTTTGCTGGTGGTTAAGCATGAGTAAGCGGGTTTCTAGTTCTTCTGTTTCGTTTACGCCAAATGGTGTATACATGTTTGGCCAGCCAAAAAACTTGTCTTGTGAGCCATACATTAAATCGGTTTGCGAATCCGCACCTATTAACTGTATGCGCGCAGAGGCGCGGTTAAAATCGTGATCGCCGTTTTCTATTGAACCGTCACTTTGTGAATGAGAATATTCGCCCTCAAAGCCCAGTTGCCAATTTTTAGCATCATCAATTTCTGTGCTTATTCCTGCGTAAATACTGTGTAAGTTAAAGTTGTTTGTACCTGTACCAACAGATACATTGCCGCCAGTTGTGATAGGTTTAAAACCAAACGAAATCGATCCCACTGAGCTGTTCATACCGTTTAAGGCATTGTCGGCTCCGGTTAAAATGTAGGGACCCGTTAGCATTTGCGGTGCAATAGGAAGCTCCGCAACGTAATGACCTGTTTGAGGATCTAGTAGGGTAGTACTGCCGACTCTAAACCCTGTGTTTTCGAAAATACCGCCACGAATTGTTACATCAGCTTGCGCTTCTGCCATATTGCGTGACTGTAAATCAACGCGTGGGTCGTATTCTAAATTAGATACGGGAGAGTCAAAGGTGCCAACAGGTAATTTATTTGCCGTGGCCGATGCCTCAACAATTATTTGTTCTATTGCTGTTTCACTGTTGGTTGAAGCTTGCGCATAAGTAAAAGGTGTAACGCTGCACAGCAGTGCAGAAAATATAAAATGCTCAGTGCGATTCATGGTGTATCTCATAATGTGTTAGGGCACTTATAAAAACTATATAAAGCGGGTGGGCTATCTTAATTTAGTCAGTGCGATTTTGTGCGCAATTGTACAGTAATTATAAAAATCTGCATTTGATAATCATTTTGTATAATTAACGCGTTACAATACACATGTATTTTTAATTAACTTTATTGAGTTAGATAAACAATGACGGTTCAGCAACACAATACACTTTATTTTGCCGGCGGCTGCTTATGGGGCGTGCAAGAGTTTATGAAGCATTTACCGGGCATTATAACAACCCAAGCAGGGCGTGCTAATGGCGCAAGTAATAGCACACAAGGGGCATACGATGGCTATACTGAGTGTGTAAAAGTAATGTTTGACTCAAGTGTTTCACTCAATCAACTGTTTGACTATTTTTTTGAAATTATTGACCCTTACAGTTTTAATAAGCAAGGGGTAGACGAAGGCCCTAAATACCGTACAGGCATTTACAGCAAAAACCAAAATCATCTAGATGCGGCAATTAATTATATAAATAAGCGCAGCGATGCCGAAAAAATTGTAGTAGAGGTAGAGCAGTTAACTAATTACGTTCCAAGCGATCCAGAGCATCAAGACCGCTTAACTAACCACCCCGATGATTATTGCCATATACCATTAAATTTATTGTATAAGTATAAATTGTAAATTTAACGCGGTGTTTTTGTAGATGTGCAGCTTGCTGACGTGACGAGCGCTGCTCGTAATTACTTTAGTTTGTAAGCCCAAAAATTAACACCCACAAAAAAGCTCACATACTGTGAGCTTTTTAAAAACTAACTTTAAAATTACTGCTGCTTTTGCGGCGGGAAGTTGCTTAAAATATTTGCGACTGTTTTTTTAATTGACGCTTCGCGTTGCTCTGGCGATTGTTTTTTCTTTAAACGGCCTTCTTTAGCACCGCGCCAAATTAACTGATTAGATGCGCTGTCTACAATATCGATAACCAATGTGCCCACTTCGTATTCACGCGCTGTTGTATCACGTTGAAAACCAGTACCCCAGTAACCCCAACGGTTACTGTAGCCCGTGTTAAACGTATCTACTTCTAATTCTTTATCTACCGATGCATGGTAGTTAACTAGTACGTCAGCTTGAGCTGGGTCTACTAATGTCATACCAAGCGTGTTTGTAAGCTCATTATTTACCGCAGTACGTACACGTTTTTCCATTAAGCCATTAATTTGATAATTTGTAGTGTCTTTAGTTAAGCTCGCGTTTTCTACCCACGCAAATGTTTTAAAATTACTAAAGTTAGCAGATCTATCGTAATCCCAATCAGGGGTATGTGTACAGGCAGTAAGTAGTGCTAGTGCTGCAACAATAAGTATATTTTTCATTACGTTTGCTCCAATAAAATGCGTTACCTTAAAATAACACACATCATTGAAATGTGTATTATTAAAAGGCCCTAAAAATTAGTTTAGTTTGATGAATATGAATGACTAATTAATGTTAATTCGTCATTCAAAAAAGTTAATGTTCTACTTCTATCCAATCTTTTTCATCTACCCAGTTTTGTGCGCCATCTTTTACTGAACGAATCGGCACAATGTAGTCACAACTTATTTGTGGCTTAACCGAGGCAAATATAGGCACAAAGCCAAAGCTTAATGCGGTTTCTATAATTGCTTTTTGGTTTTGCGGGTCGATATCGGCCGCTTCATCTATGTAAATGGGTATACGGTAAAGATTTTGTTCTTGATCGCTTAATAAGTAACGAATAAACAACATGCCACATAATAACTTAATGGTTATACGTGTTCCGTTTGAACCAGCTGAGTCTATTTTTTCAAAGTGTTCGGTTTCACCTGCGCGGTTTACCACTTCAAAACGAATGTCGAACAAATCAGTTAAGGTTAGGCCTGCTTTGTCTGAGGCAAGTTTTATTAAATGATCTTTTGCTTCGTTTACTGCGCTTTCGCTAAAGGGTTCTTGGCTTAGTAGATCAAGGGTGTCGCCTTGCTCAAACTGATGCGACGTGCTGATAATGGTATCAATACTATCAACCAGCATTTTGCGCGGTATTACGTTAATTTTAAACGCTTGCAGGTTTGAAATGCGGTGCTGGCTTATACCTTTATTAAAGCTATTCATTTCGCGGCGAAGGCGGTCTAAATCTTCTCGCAAGCCTTTAATGGTTGCGGCTACTTCGGTCAGTGCTACGCGGCCTTGACGCTCAACGGCATCGCGTTCGTTATCAAGGTTGTGAAATGCGCTAATGAGTTTTTGGTATTTAGTAAATTCGTCGTTTTCGTTATCGAACTTAGTAATGCCCGCGTTATATACATGCAGATAGGTATTACGCACGTTTATGTCAAAATTGCGCAGCTCTTGGCAGTCTTTATTAAAGTGATGTACTAAATCGCTTAAGTTATCAAAGCCGACTGTTATATCAATCATGTACGGGGTTACTTTACCGCTGTATAAATCGAGTGTGTGATCAATTCGCTCGCTTTTAACTTGGCGTAGGCGCTCGGTTTGGCGATTAATTTGCTCTTGCTTTGATTTAATTAACGAGCGTCTGTCTGCAATTGAGCCACTATTTTTTTGTATGTCTTGCAGGTAGTCGTCAACTTGTTCGCGCTCTGCTAATAATTGCTCTTTTAGCATGGCTTGCGCTTCAACCGACTGCTGCATTACCTCAAATTGCTCTAAGCGTTTTAGGGCGCTCTCTGCGCTCATTAGCTCATCGTAGAGTGCGTCTTTTTCTTTTTGTTTATCGGCAACATTAGCAGCCACTTCGCGCTGTTGTTTAAACTCTTTTAATGCGTGTTCAAGTGCACTTAACTGCGCTGTTAATTGTTCTTTGTTTTCGCCGCTTTGCATGTGTACTGGCGAGAGTTTTTTAAGTTTAATACTTGCACCTGGAAGCGTTAGCACACCGCCTTTAACGTTTTCACTTAATAACGATAAAAACTCCCCAAAGGCGTCTTCATCGTCAATGGTTATATCGCCATTACTGGTGGTTGCAAACGAGAGAAGATCGGGGTTTAAAATGCGCGATATTTCTTCTACTTCTTTAAGTGATAGGTCTTCGCGCATACGGGTAAACAAATTAAACTCAAGGTTTTTAAGCTGCAGTTTTAAACTTTTGATTTGTTTTTGCGTTTCGCTAATGCGGTAATCAAGGGTGTGCAGGCTTTGGCCTTGAGCGCTGGTTATAGAGTGCGAAAGCGACTCGTAATCATGCTTAAGCTGGCTAAGACTAGTTTTAATTGTGGCTTTATTTACCAGTTCAAACTCGCTTTTTAGAGCGCTGTAATCTAAAAACCATTGCTCAATTTGAGTTTGTTTGCGTTCTATATCGCGCGATTGCTGTACGTATAGGCTTTGCTTTTGTTCAAACTCGTGTTTTTCGTGTTCAATGTCTTCAAGTGCAACACCGAGTTCATTTAGCTGCTCTTCTTGATAGGTATCAAAGTCTATCAATGCTTGATCAATTTTAGGTGCGTAGGCTGCTAACTTACCTTTAAGTACGGTTTGATTTTCAAGCATTGATTCAAGCGCACTTATTGGCTCTTGCATTGATTCAAGGGCTTTTAATTCACGTTTAGCGCGGTTTACTTTATCAAACGAGCGACGCCATACTTCGTAAAAATCGACCTTAGAGTTAGACATATGGCGTTCAAACACACGCAGCATAAAGCGTTTAACATCGCTTGCGCCTAATTTGTGTAAGTTAAGAATACGCCTAAAAATTTCTTTATAAATAGCTGAGTCTTGCACGTTATTAAGCGGGATCATTTTTAAATTAATGTCGCCGTCAAAGGGTGTTGCCCCCCCTGTAAGTAGGGCGTTGAGCTCTTGTGCTTTTAGCTCAATAGGGTTGTAATTAAGCGACTTTAAATGATTAAACAGCTTGGTAAACTTAATTATGGTATTACCTTGCGTGTACTGCGCTAAATCAAGTTTGCCCTGATAACAAAAATATTGATGTGCGTAACCGGCTATTTTACCAAGTCCTGCTACACCAATAACGACCGAGCCATGAGGGAGGTTAGCTTCAAGTAAAATGTACGACTGATCCGATGAAAAATAAAACTTACGGGTTTCATCTAAATCGTGCCCGTCCCATTCTGTAAGGCGTAAATCGTTGATAAGCGGAAATTGCAGGGCGTTAATAACCGAGCTTTTACCGGTATTGTTTGGCGCACAAATAGAGCTGCTTTTATCAAGCGGGATCACACACTTTGCATAGCCTGCGGTATTAAGTAGGGCGAGTTTGCTCAGTCCGTATAAGTTTTTCATTCCTCGTCCTCCGTAATGTAGGTTTCTTCGTTTACTTCCATTAATGCATCAATGTAGCGGTGAATTGGCGCTTGTAGCATAAAGCCGCCTTCTACTTCGCGGGCGAGGCCTAAACGTACCATGCGCAGGTAAACGTCTTTACGTAAATCTGAGCCCGAAAATATCTCCAGCTGATCAAACAAGTGCTTGTTAATTTGCACTAGTGTTTGCATCAGTTCTAAATCGTTTACTTCATCAAACAGGGCGCGCATTGGGTCTTTACCCGTGTTGGCGTAGTGCTCAATTAAAATGTAAATAGTGAGCGCAACAGCACGGGATATTTTCCCCATGTTTGGCGTGCTTTCGTCGCTTGTAAAGTAGTAAAAGCCGCGGCTGTCGTGCTTCAAATCGTGGCCAAGGGCGTTAAATAATGCACTGTAGGCGTCTATGTGTTGGTCAAGCTCTTGCCACATTACGTTGTCTTGTTCACAAATGTGGTAACCCGCCGTTAATTTTTTATTGATTGCTTGCAGGTGAGTTAGTTCGTCTAGGTTTATATGTGTCATGGTAATTACTTATCTGCCTTAGTATTAGGCTGAACGGCTAAATCTGGTGCCTGAGAATTAAATGGATAAAGTGAAAAGTGCTGCCCTGCAATTTTAACACGCGTTTTTTCATCGCTTTGGCTAATGTTAATGTCGCTATCGCTGATTAGTTTTTGATATAAAAATAGCATTTCGTCGGCATCTAGCTCGGGATAGCTTTCATCTAAAAATTGCAGCAATGGCTGAGGCTTTTTACGTTTTTTGTTAAAGCGTTTTGCAAAGCTTGTTTTTACATCGTTGTAGTCAGGTATGTTAGGCGTTATAAAAGCCGGTACGTCTTGTTGCTCTGGGAGCTGGTATTCTTCGTGTTCAAATTCCACCAAGCTTGCCATATAGGCAACTATGTGGCGCTGCTGGCCAAGCGAATAGCGCTGAGAGTCGCTCACAAAATTTGGCTGTACAGCACTTAGCATATTGTCTACGCCATTTTTACGTACAAGGCCGAGCACTTTTGCTGCCTGGCGAGTAACTAAGTTATTACGGCGCAGCTCTTCGCGCAGTGGCATGAGCATATCGGCGCTTTTACGTAAGCTTTCACGCCCTATTAGGTGCATTTCGAGTATGCGAGTTCGTAATTGCTCTAGCATGCGTTTGTCGGCATATGCTTTACCTGAGCGCTCAATGTATTCTATTTGCTTACTAATTTGCTGCTCTATTATTGTAAAGCAGGCATGAAAATCGCCCCTGATATCGACCATTTCAAGCATTGGCTCTATGTATTCGTCAAAGGCCTCTATTACTGCCTTGTAGCGTTTTTGCAGCGATTGCACGCCATGGTCAGATTTAGCGTGCTCTACTATATTTAATATGGCGTTTTCGTTGTGTGAAAAAAGCTTCATTATTTTACGTACCCGATCATCCATAATGCGGCTGTAGCGGCGTAAATCGTCAAAGTCTTCAACGTTTCCTGCGTTATCTAATTTATTACCTAAGCGGGCTAAATCATCAACTAATACGCTAATTTCTTGCGCTAAACCTAAGTGCTCTTCTTGGAGTAAAAAAGTAGCAAAATCAGCAATGGCACGGTTAATTTCAAGCTGCGATGATTTAGCGAGTGGAATTAAAATATCTTGATTGAGCAAGCGATTGGTTTCTTTGTATATGCGCTCGTTTGACCACGTGGGCTGTTTTTGTTTTATGGCATTTTGCACGTCTTTTAGGCTAAAGTCGGCCATTTTAAAACGTTTAAATAATAACTCTAAAACCCCCCAATGTTCGCTAAGGGTATTTAGTCGCTTTTTAGCTGGGATCATAAGGCGTTACAACATCCTAGTAATTTATTATTGAGAATTTAGAAGCGTCTCATTATTACGTATTCTAATTAATCTAGCCTGTATATAGTATTCGTTTTTAAGACTATTTAATAATAGTTTTTGCATAGCCGCAGTGCTAACATTCGCGCCGAAAATAGGCACGTTGAGAGGGACTTTACGTGTGTTCTTTAAAACAATATCAAAGGTTATTTAATACCCATGGTTTCCACGATTATTCTAACCCTGATAGCGATCGGATTCTTATTGATCGTTATAGAAGATATCATCCATGTAAATAAAGCTAAAACCACGCTTTTTTTTGGCACGCTTTGCTGGATCCTCCTGTTTATTTTCCCCCTGAATGGGCAAAGCCCAGAGCAAGTGCAAGAACTCCTTAACGAAAATATTTTAGAAATAGCATCGCTGTGGTTGTTTTTAATGGCCGCCATGACCTTTGTTGCTTATTTAAACTCAAAGGGGTTTATCGAAAATATTGTGCACAGAGTGATGCCAACAAGTATTAGCGAACGCAAGCTGATGTTTTTGGTTGGGGTATTTGCCTTTTTGTTTTCGTCGGTTTCAGACAACGTAACAGCCACGTTAATATCGCTTGCTGTGGTTATGTCGTTAAAACTGCCGCCTAAAAAACTCATAAAATATGCCACGCTCATTGTATTTGGTGTTAACTCCGGCGGTGTGTCGTTAATTACCGGTGACGTTACCACCTTAATGATATTTTTAGATGGAAAAGTAACCATTGCTAACTTATTACTGCTTATTGCACCTGCATTTATCAGTGTTATGTTGTTAGCGGCAATGTTAAGTATTGGCATGAAAGGGGAAGTGACCTTTTCTAAGTCAGGGAAAAAACGCATAGAAAAAACCGATATCACTATTGCAGTTATTTTTGTTTCTACAGTTATCAGCATACTCGCGTTGAGTGTTATTTACAGTGTACCGCCTTTATTAACTTTCTTATGTGGTTTATCAATTATGTTTTTAGTGGCGCAATTTTTAATGCGCAAAAAAGACATAAACAAGAATATTATCGACTACGTACGCGACATAGAATACGACACCTTACTGTTTTTCGTTGGGGTTTTATTATTGGTAGGCGCATTAAAAGAGATAGGCATGCTAAGTAAGTTTACCGATCTATATACGGTTATGGCTCCACAGTACGCTAACTACTTAATGGGTATTTTATCGGCTGGGGTAGATAACGTGCCGCTTACCGCTGCTTTACTAAAAGCCAATATAGTAATGAGTCAGCAAGATTGGTTGTCGTTTACTTATGCAACCGGTGTTGGCGGGTCAATGCTTATTATTGGATCGGCTGCGGGTATTATTGCCATGAGTAAAGTAAAAGAGCTAACATTTATGAGTTACTTACGTTTATCGCTGTATTTGTTAGTAAGTTATACCGTTGGCTACGCGGGCGCGTATTACATGGGCGGATTTGTTTAAGTTTTGCTTAACGAACCGCATTAAAACGCTTGACAGCTAGACGGCTAAACGTTAACTTTCAAACCCCGCTTAAAAGTGGGGTTTTGTTTTATTAGCCATTGGTTAATACAACATTCAGAAGAGGTGCGATACTTAGGTATTTAATGGTAGGTGACGAACGCCCATAACCATTAAAGAGGGAAGTACTCGCCGAGAAAACCAACGTTACGTCGATGTTGTTTTTCGGTTTATGGGGCTGAATCCTCAAAACTGTCACCAATCTAGGTGGAGAGCTTCTGGCAGTGGATTTACCTTCAAGCATTCACTTGCCAAGTTCTTCTTGTTTTATCGCGGTTTGGATACCGCAAAAGGAGACTAAATGACTACCCAATCAGTGCCGCAAACAGTATCGGGCGTTAAATCAGATTATATCGTTGCCAAGTTTGGTGGAACCAGTGTGGCTAATTTTGATGCGATGAATCGTTGTAGCGAAATTATTGTTGCCGACAAAAGTGTTCGTATTGTTGCTGTGAGCGCCAGTGCCGGCGTAACTAACCACTTAGTTGCACTGTGTAAAAGTGATATTACTAGCGAACAACGCCAAGAAAATATTGACGGTGTACTTGCTATTCAACAAGCCATTTTAGATGAATTATCACTTGATGCCGATTTAGCCGTAGGCTTTAACGAAACATTAAAAGCATTTCAAGCACTCGCTCAGCAACAACTGACTACAGCACAACAACACGATGAACTGTTGAGCTTTGGTGAACGTTTATCGTCGTATTTATTTGCGCAAGTGCTGCGTTTAAAAGGCTTGAATGCCGATCGTTTTGATGTACGCCAAGTCCTTAAAACAGACAGCCAGTTTGGAAAAGCAACACCTAATGTAAGCGCAACAGCACAAGCTGCAAAAGAATATTTAATTCCTCTACTAGATGAACAAGTTATTGTAACGCAAGGTTTTGTTGGTAGTGACGAATTTGGCCAAACAACAACCCTTGGCCGTGGTGGGTCTGACTACAGTGCCGCTTTACTTGCAGAGGCAATAAACGCTAAAAGTGTACATATTTGGACGGATGTAGTGGGGATTTTTAGCACCGACCCGCGTTTATGTGTAAAGGCGTCGCCTATTGCCCGTTTGAGCTTTGATGAAGCCGCTGAAATGGCTACCTTTGGAGCTAAGGTATTGCACCCAGCGACTATTTTGCCAGCCAGTCGTAGTCATATTAATGTATTTGTTGGTTCAAGCCGCGAACCTGAACGCGGTGGTACGTGGATAGAGCGTGAAAAATCGCAGCAACCAGGTATACGCGCTGTAACGCAACGTAAAAACCAAATTTTGCTTACCCTTAAAAGCCCTGAAATGTTACTGGCTAGCGGCTTTTTAGCCCGTGTATTTACTATTTTAAGCGAGTTTAATATATCGGTTGATTTAGTAACCACCTCTGAGATCAGTGTGGCAATAACGCTTGATAATGCGCCTAACGCATCACGCCCAGAGCTCGACCAAGCCTGTTTAGATAAGCTTGCTGAATTTTGCCATGTATCGGTTGAGAACAACTTAACGCTGGTGGCGCTCATTGGTTCAGAAATTCAACTTCGCCAACACGAAATGAACTTAATGCAGGTATTAAGCGACTTTAATATTCGATTAATTTGTCACGGTGCAAGTAAGCACAACTTATGCTTTTTAGTTGAGCAAAGTGAATCTGATAACGTGGTACAGGCAATCCATAGCCGGTTATTAGAGGCTTAAATAGTAAGCAACTGATCGGTTAATAAAAAGCATCGCCAGTCGGTGCTTTTTTTATGCACTAAGGTTAAATCAAAAGCTTCTGTTTGCGTGCTAACAACTTGGCTGTTTGAAGCAAGGTTTGCTACCTCAAGTTCGGTAAACACATTGGGACTAAGTAATTTCGCAATAGGGCGGCTAGTTGCTTTAGCTAATGATTCTTTCAATGTCCATATTCTAAAAAAGGTGTTGGCCTGGCTTTGCGTATTAGGTTGCGATGTAATTAACGTCACTTCGTCTGAGTGGTAAAAATGTTTGGCTAGTTTTTCAAATGGGCGCGTTAGGCTTATTTTTTCAAGGTCGAAGCCAAAAGTGTTATTTTTTGAATTTAAAGCAACCCCAACAAAACCATGAGAATGCGATATGCACGTATTAATAACGCAATCGTTAATATGTAACTCTAACTTAGCCGTAGTGTGGTTAAAGTTTGTAGTAATTGTGTTTAGCGCCACATTTGCAAATTCAGGGAAGGCGGTTTTCACAAGCATTTTTAAAAGTAAGCGGCTTGCTAAATATTCTTGTTTAGCTGTTGGGTTTTTACGGCGATTAATAACGCTTAATTCAAACTCGCTAAGTAAACGAGGTAAGTCGTAATCAGCTACGTTAAGTGTATTGGCGTTAAATAACAAAACGGTATTTGCGCTTTGGGGTAAATTGGCAAAATTAGTTGGCGTGATAGTTAATGCATTATTAAAAAAATGTGCGGTCATATAGGCCCATAAATAAGAAAGTCGTTGTTATTGTGAGCAATTAACGCGACTAATAAAGCCTGAATACAATTTTATTACTCAGCTGGCATTAAATATGGTTTAATTCACAACAATCAAAATAATAACAGATTTGTAGATGTATGGCACAAATGCGTGATGGGTTTCAAAGCCGACTTGGTTTTGTTTTAGCCGCTGCTGGCGCGGCAGTGGGTTTGGGTAATATTTGGGGGTTTCCTACACAAGCTGCTAACCATGGCGGTGGTGCGTTTTTACTCGTCTATTTTCTGGTCATCTTTTTGTTGGCACTCCCGGCGCTTTATACTGAGCTTTATTTAGGTCATAACGCACAAGCAAACCCGGTAAAAGCACTGGGTGACGCGTGGCAAGATAGTAATCGTAAAATAGGTGCAGCTGCGGGCTATATTGGCCTTGCGGGTGCCGTAGTGATGCTGAGCTTTTATTCAATTGTGGCAGGCTGGATGTTGTCGTACGCGATTGAGCCTGTGACAACCTTTGTTGGTTTACACAGTGTGAGCGAATTTTTGCACAGTGACTCAGTCGCGCGTAATTTTGTGTTTACACCATTAATGCTTATTTTAACGGCCTGCATTATTTTAAAAGGGGTTAAATCGGGTATTGAAACGTGGTCGCGCCGACTCATGCCAATGCTATTAGTGTTACTTGTGGCGCTTATTGCTTACATAGCCACTTTGGATGGTGCAAGCGAAGGTTTTGCAGCCTATTTAATGCCTAATTTTAGCCAAATACTCGATCCAAATTTAATTATAGCGGCTATGGGGCAAGCATTTTTTTCGCTCTCGTTGGGTGTGGGTTGTATGATGATTTACGGCTCGTATTTACAACCTGATGCTAATTTACCAAAGCTAACTGCAAGTGTTGCATTACTTGACACGAGCGTTGCGTTTTTAGCTGGCTTACTCATTATTCCGGCTATTTATGTTGCACAACATAACGGCGTTGAGGTATTTAGTGGCGGTAAATTAATTGGTGAAGGACAGCTTATATTTGCCATTTTACCAGAGCTATTTAATACCATGGGAGAAATAGGGTTACTGGTTGGTTTATTGTTTTTTGTATTAATGTCGATAGCCTCAGTGACGTCTACTATTTCATCAACTGAAATTCCAGTTGCATTTCTAGTGGAAAACCACAACGTTAACCGCACTAAAGCTACGTGGTTAGTGAGCTTAGTGGTATTAATATGTGCAAGTGCAATTATATTAAACTTCGATTGGTTATTTGGTTTAGTTATTATGCTGTTTACGCAATATCAGCTCCCGCTGATGGGGTTGTTTTACTTCATAACGGTTGGTTGGATGTTCAAACGGGGTAATAAGTTACACCAAGCTAGCACGGGCGCGCATTTTTGGTTTGCCCAGTATATCCGCTTTGTATGCCCAATATTAATGACCTTGGTATTTGCAAACGTCGCGTTTGGTTAATGACTTAATGCAGTGAAACTAAAAAGCTTCCGTCGGGGGCTTTTTGCATTTTAAAATGCTGGTCGTGATGCTTAAAATATTGATACAACTTATTCACGCCAAGCTGCTTTTTTGTAATGTTGAATATTCGATGGAGATAGGTACCCACATCCACTGTTTCGGAGAGTCCAGTTTTTGCGTGTTGCGTGTTTTCAACGGCGTCTTTTACAAGTGCTAAATGGTAGGTATCAGCAGAGACAATACTTTTACTTTTTACTTTAGGTATTGTATTTTTTTTACCTAAAATATAAAAGTCATCAAAATAGTGTTTAGCACTGGCTGTATTATTACCAAACCCGATTACCTTTTTACCATTTCGTCTTAAAAAGTGTACTAAAGCCGCAAAGTCCGAATCAGAAGAGGCGATTGCAAAAGTGTCAATCGGGGAGACATACAAAGACTCCATAACCCCAACAGTTAACGCAATATCGGCCGCATTACTTTTAGCTTTTACGAGTTTTTCTTGGTACACCATTTCTATTGCATGGCGCGAACAAATATTTACCCAAGGTTTTAGTTGTACTGCCCCAAAGTTGCCGTACGCTTTTTTAACCTCAATATGTTCAAACTTAGCCATTATTTGATCTATAAATTTATGGCTTATATTTTCTGCATCTATGAATAACGCGGTTTTTTCCATTTAAACACCTGCTAAAAGCCATCAAATTTAATTAATAGATACCATCGCGCAGCATATTTTGGCAAGTGTAAATGGCTATAAATGTTAAATAACCTGAGTTCAGGTTAATTATTAAAAACTGCGTTGCTTAGCGGTTTATTTAGTTCTACCTCAAGGGCATTGGTAATAGTAGTGTTTGCTATTTCGGTGAGTGCTTCTTGAGTAAAAAAGCCCTGATGCCCGGTGATCAGCACATTTTTAAAACCGACTAAACGAGAAAATATATCGTCTTGGTTAATTTCGTCGCTGTGGTTTTTAAAAAACAGTTCGGATTCTTGTTCGTAAACATCGAGCCCTAAGTAGCCAAGCTTTTGTGTTTTAAGTGCTTGTATGCACGCTTTACTGTTTAATAATGCACCGCGTGAAGTGTTGATAAGCATAACGCCAGGCTTCATTTTATCAAAAGCACGTTCATCGATTAAGTGATGTGTTTGCTCGTTGAGTGGGCAGTGCAGTGAAATAATATCGCTTTGGGTTAGTAACGTGTTTAGGTCGGTAATGGTGTAGTTACCCGGCATTGCATTTGGGTCGCATACCAACACCTTTGCGCCAAACCCATTGAGTATATTACAAAGTGCTAAGCCAATTTTTCCGCACCCAATAATACCCACTGTTTTGTTGTGTAAGTTAAAACCAAGTAACCCGTTTAAATCAAAGTTGTCTTCGCGCACGCGGTTGTAGGCTTTGTGTGTTTTTCGACTCAGTGTAAGCATAAGCGCAATACAGTGTTCAGCAACGGCCTCGGGGCTATATGCAGGTACACGTAATACATTGATGTTATGTGCTTTGGCCGCACCTAAATCAACATTATTAAAACCGGCACAGCGCAGTAGTATGGTATTTACACCTTGTGCTGCCAATAGTTTTATAACCTCAGCGTTAACCGTATCGTTTACAAACACACATACTGCATTGAAGTTGTTTGCTAAAACCGCAGTTTGCTCGTTAAGCGATTGATCAAAATAGGTCATTGCTAAGCTACTATGAGGTGCAATACTGTGTTCAAAAAAAGGTTTTTCATACTTTTGCGCGCTAAAAAAAGCAATGTTCATGATGAGGCTCCAGCAATTTGGTGCGTTTAAAATAGTGAATCTGCTTAAATTAAACTACGTTACTGCCATGTGCTCAAGTAGCGATTGCTTTTTTATTATTTAATTTAGCTGCTTGCAGCAGGTTTGTTTCAATAACGTGTTTGAGTGTGTCGGGCTTTGTACGCGGTGCATAACGAGCAACTAGTTGCCCTTGTGAGTTAATTAAAAATTTTGTGAAATTCCATTTAACTGCCCGGTTTTGTGAAATACCGCGTGTATGGCATTTTAAATAGCCAAATAAAGGGTGGGCGTCTGGGCCATTGACCATGACTTTGCCAAATACTTCAAACGATACGCCAAACTGCATTTGGTAAAAATCTTTTATAGCTAAATTATCAAGCGGTTCGTTCTGTCCAAACTGATTACATGGGAATGCAAGTACCGTAAAACCACGGTGCTTGTACTCTTGGTAAAGCTTTTCGAGGGCATTTAATTGCATTGAAAAACTACATTTACTGGCCGTATTGACAATGAGTACGGTTTTGCCTTTTAACTGGCTTAAAGAAAAATTATCACTGTTATAAAGTGGTGCATTAAATTGATAAATACTATCCATAGGTTACCTACTTAATTTCCAATGGGTGGAAATTTTACAAAGACTTTCATTCGCTTTTTTGTTGGTCGGTTGACATAATCGGGACCTAGTTTCTAAGTTAGCAGTTAAATAGGTCATTTTTATGTCAATGAAAGTCGCATTTATAGGTTTAGGCGTAATGGGTTACCCCATGGCGGGGCATTTAGCCAATAAAGGTCATAACGTATGTGTATTTAATCGAACACAATCCAAGACGCAAAGTTGGACTGAACAATACAAAGGAAGCTTTGCACACACCCCACGCGAAGCGGCTCAAGGCGCTGATATTGTATTTATGTGTGTTGGTAACGATGATGATTTACGTTCTGTAGTTTATGGCGACGACGGTGTTTTAGCGGGTATGTTGCCGCACACTATATTGGTTGATCACACAACAACCTCTGCGGAAGTGGCCCGAGAAGTGGCTGCAAAAGCGGCGCTGCAAAATATCGACTTTATTGATGCCCCCGTATCTGGCGGCCAAGCTGGCGCTGAAAATGGCATTTTAACGGTCATGGCCGGTGGCAATGAAGCCGTATTTGCAAAAGTACAGCCTGTAATGGCGGCGTTTAGCCGTTTTAGCCAATTGTTAGGTGGCGTAGGCTCGGGCCAGCTTTGTAAAATGGTTAATCAAATTTGTATTGCAGGTGTTGTACAAGGCTTAGCTGAAGGCTTACATTTTGCCAAGCAAGCGGGGCTTGATGGCGAAAAAGTTATAGAAACCATTTCTAAAGGGGCTGCCGGTTCGTGGCAAATGGAAAACCGTTACAAAACAATGTGGGCAGGCGAATACGAGTTTGGTTTTGCGGTAGATTGGATGCGCAAAGATTTAGGCATTGCGCTTGATGAAGCTAAAAACAACGGCGCAACATTGCCAATGACGGCAACGGTCGATCAATATTACGCAGACGTACAAGCACTTGGCGGCGGCCGATACGACACTTCAAGCTTACTTGCTCGTATAGAAGCGCTGCATAAAAAATAATGTAATTAAAGTGAATGATTCACAAAGAGGAAAAGAGGCGCTACGCTTTTAGAGACAGTGATAGTTCTAAAAAGGTTGTTGTAGGTCTGTATGTTTTCTCATTTACTTCTCATTTGCTCCTCTTTGTGCAAAGTTTTTTAAAAGCTATGCTTTCGCGTTTGTAAGCTCGACGCATATTGGTCAAGTAAAAATTACTGCTTGTTTTGTAGACGCGAAGCTTGCTTGCGTGACGGGCAAAGCCCGTAAAGTGATTTATTCACAAAGAGGATAAGATGCGCTGCGCTTTTAGAGGAAGTGATTAGGCAAAGTTATTATTGGCTTATGTTTTATCATTAACTCCTCATTCACTTCTCTTTGTGGATTATGTTTTATTTTAGCAATTAAAAGCTACGCTTTTCACGTGGGCAAGCTTTTCGTCTACCGCGCTGATATAGATGCGGTTTTACTTGTTGACGCGAAGCTTGCTTGCGTGACGGATAAAGCTCGTAAAGTGATGTATTCACAAAGAGGAAAAGAGGCGCTGCGCTTTTAGAGTTATTGATTAGCCTAAAGCTATTTTGGCTTATATTTTCTTATTTACTCCTCATTATCTTCTCTTTGTGGATTGTGTTTTATTTTAGCAATTAAAAGCTGTGCTTTTCACGTGAGCAAGCTCTACGTCTACCACCAAGGTGTAGATATGTGTTTTACTTGTAGACGCGAAGCTTGCTTGCGTGATGGGCGAAGCCCATAATAATTCAAACAAAAAAACGCGACGCTTTTGTAATTCAAGCGTCGCGTTTTTACATGCACTATACAAATAAACTTAAAGCAAATTACATGCTCTGCGCGTAGTTATAAAGCGCCTTTAAAATAGTCAGGTTCTTTTCGCTGTCATCGTGTTCATGTGCTAAGTTTTCAAGGGTGATCATAAAATCTTGTGCGCTAATTGAGGGTTGATCTTCCCCGTGCATTAACTTGTTTTGGCAATACTGGCGCCATTGATCAAGTTCTTGCTGGTTGAGCGTTTCAGGCCAGTTTCGTGCACGGTATCTAAACAGTAATGTATTGAACTTTTTATCTTCAAAATCTAAATTTAAGCCCGCTAGTTCATCTGGCTTAGCATCGCGAATAATCGTAAATTTAGCTTTGTCGGCATGGCTTGTAAAGCCATCGTAAAGCAAGTAATCAACGTTAGTGGTAGCGCTGTAATCGCCTTGTTCGTTAAACACTTCAGTTACTTTATCACGAAGCTCGGTATTGGCTTTTAAAACAGCTAAATTAGCAAGGCACTGTTCGCGGTCAATTCCTAAACGGGCTGCGTTTTCAGGCAATAACGTTTTAGCAGGCGCTAAAATAGGGCACTTGTTTAAATGCACCAGCTTTAAACCAACAGGTAAATCGCCCTCGGCTAAATCAACGCGTTTGGTGTATAGTCGTTTACGTAATTCTTCTACGTTTAAATCAAGTAACACTTGCGGGCTTTGGGTTAAATCAAAACAAATAACCGCGTTTTTATTTACCGGATGAAAGCTCATAGGGGCCACCCACGTTGTACAACCCTGCGTTGCAGGAATACGCGATGAGGTATGTACCAGCGGCGTCATGTTAAATACATCCACTAAATCGCCAAGCGCTTTTTTATTACGCAGCCCAAAAAAGAAGTTATAAAGCTTTGGCTGTTTTTCTTTTATTAGTTTAGCCAGTGCAATAGTGGCGGTTACATCGCTTAGCGCATCGTGTGCAGCTGCGTGTTCAATACCGTTGGCTACCGTTAAGTGCTCAAGCTTAAAGCTCGGGCTGCCGTCTTCTTTTTGCGGCCATTCAATGCCCTCAGGGCGAAGTGCATAGCAAGCACGTACTAAATCAATAATATCCCAGCGGCTATTATTGTTTTTATATTCGCGCTCGTACGGGTCGTAAAAGTTACGATAAAAGCTGTAACGGCTTACTTCGTCATCAAACCGAATACTGTTATAACCAGCCGCACAGGTGTTTGGCGCACTAAATTCAGCATGAATCTTTGCTATAAACTCAGCTTCAACCAAGCCTTTTTTCATCGCCACTTGTGGCGTAATACCGGTAATTAAACATGCCTCAGGGTGGGGCAAGTAATCCGCTTGCGGCTTACAATATTCAATAAGCGGCTCGCCAATTATATTTAAATCAAGATCGGTACGAATACCCGCAAATTGGCTCGGCTTATCTTTTTGAGGGCTTGCCCCCCACGTCTCATAATCGTGCCAGTAAATAGTTGCTTGATTTTGCTCTTGATATGCCATGGTAAAACCCTGAGTAGTTAACTTTAAAATGCACAAATATGCGCCAAGTTACTAAATTTATATATTATTTAGATTATGGCATATGGGCGAGAGAGTTTATAGGTACCTTAATTTAAACTTTAGTAAATTTAACTATTATCGCTGGAAGTCATATTTAATATCGCTTAAGGTAATTTTTAAAATAAACTTACGTAAAAATAAGATGAGAATACTCTTTACCGCAATCATTTTTTATTCGCTTTTTCTCCCGCACGTTGTAATGGCCAGTACAGCTAAGGTTCAAATAAATGGCTTTGATGTAGAGTACGAATTAGCAGGTGAAGGTAAACATACTATTTTACTTGAAGCGGGTGGTTCTGCTGGTTTAAGTGATTGGGATCCTGTTTTTGAGTCACTTACCAAGCACGCGAAAGTTATACGGTATTCTCGTATTGGTAATAGTGGCTCTGCGCAAATAAAGAAAAACTACAGCTCTGAAGAATATGCAGCTGAGGCTGTGTTATTACTTAAAGCACTTAAAGTAGAAGAGCCTGTTGTGTATGTTGCGCATTCTTATGGAGCTTATATCGCGCGTGTATTTGCTGCAACATACCCTAAAAATATCAAAGCATTGATGTTAATTGAGCCTGCATCAGAGCATGATGTAGATATTATGCGCGCGATTGATTTACCACGCGCTGAAAAAGAAATTGCAGCAATAAAGCTTGATGACATGAAAAATGGCATGTCGAATCAGTATTTAGATTTTTGGGCAAAACGCCCACTGCCTGATTACCCTCAAATTGACGATATACCCGTAACTGTTACCGCCTCAGTTAAAAAGTATAAAAACCCATCTATATTATTTTTTACTGACAAAGCGCGTGAAATGTGGAGAGACTTACACTCAAAATGGGCTAATGCATTTCCTCAAGGTGAAATAGTAATACCAAATAAAAGTTATCACTATCCCCAAAGTGATGAGCCAGAAATGGTTGTAACCCAAGTAGTTAAATTACTTGAACGCACTCAATAAGTTTAAATTTTTGGTTGTTTTGATAGATGTCAATCTGCGAAATTAATGGTCGGCATTCGACTAAAGTCTATAAGTTAATTATCTTCACTTATTGGTTTTGTTTTTATCGTTTGTCGGTTTGATGGTAATTCTCTAAAGTTCAGTTGTCGGCAACAAGCACGACTTAACTAATACCAATTTTATTAAAACATGATCATTTTAGCGAATTAAATAACTCACTAACTGCGTTAAAAATTATTTATATAGAACGACTATATTTCATAATTTTTGCCTTGTTATTAAGCTATTTTCTTGACGCTAAAAAAGCTCACTAATTTAAACAATTGGCATAACAGGACTACGACCATGAAAACTTTTATCAAAACTATCGCTCTTAGCTCTTTACTTACTTGTTCAGCTGCTGCAATGGCTGATCAAAGTGATTACAAATTAATGGTTATTGAAACTGCAACTGCGCCGCAGCCACTTGAGCAATCATTTAATAGCTGTGCACTTAATGTTAAGTCTAAAAATTATGCACAAGCTGAAGAAGTTTGTACTAAAGCAATTGCGCTTTTAAAGGATGCAGACGCACCACGTTTTAAAGTACGCCAGCTTACATCATTCGCATTAAGTAACCGTGGTGTAGCGCGTTTAAAATCAAATAACGAAACAGCTGCTTTAGCCGATTTGTACGAAGCTAACCAAATGTCTAACAGCACTATGGTATCGCACAACTTAAATCGCGCTAAAGAAGAGCTTTCTTTATAAGCTGCTTTAGTTAGCGCCAAGTTAAAAAAAAGCCCCAGCTAGGTTTAACCTGCTGGGGCTTTTTTGTATTGGTATCATTATAGTTTTTATTGTTTTAATACTATTTTATAACCACAGTATTATTAGTCATAGCTTATAAATTGTAACTTACTAAATAGTAAAGATATTTTTAAGGTTATTAGACTAAAGTCTATAGGTTAATTTTATTCACTTATTGAGTTTGTTTTTATCGTTTGTGAGGTTTGAGCTTTTACTCTAAAGTTCAGTTGTCGGCAACAAGCACGGCTCACTTAATTAGGAAAGGCAAACCATGAAACGTACACTTTTAAAAACCATCGCTCTTGGCTCATTATTAACTTGCTCTGCAGCTGTAATGGCTGATTCAAGTGACTACAAATTAATGGTTATTGAAGCGCAAACTGCGCCGCAGCCGCTTGAGCAATCGTTTAACAACTGCGCACTTAATGTTAAGTCAAAAAACTACGCACAGGCTGAAGCAATTTGTACTAAAGCTATCGCACTTTTAAAAGATGCTGATGCACCTCGATTTAAAGTACGCCAGTTGACTTCATTTGCGTTAAGCAACCGCGGTATAGCGCGTTTAAAAGCTAACAACGAAACAGCTGGTCTTGCTGATTTATACGAAGCTAAATCAATGTCTAATAGCACAATGGTGTCGCATAATTTAACACGTGCTAAAGAAGAGCTTTCTTTATAATAAGTATTACCATAGTGAAAAAGCCGATGTTAGAGTAATCTTGCATCGGCTTTTTTGTGTTCTTTGCTTTTTAAAATGCTCATCATCTATTCATAATTGCGGGTTAATAATACATTTAATTGTTTAACTCAAAAATAAGCCCTATTTTGAAACCCATAAAAATATTACTGCTCACCTTAGTCATTATTATATTAACCCTAGTACTCGCCGTGTTTGCTTTGCCTGAAAAAATAGCTAATCCCGTATTAGGAGCAACACCCAACGATTGGAATCATGCTACTTTTTGGTATGAGCCATGGGGTAAGTCGGGGGTTCATAAAGGTATTGATATTTTTGGTAAAAAAAATACGCATGTTGTTGCACCTGTTAGTGGGCTTGTTGTGTTTAGTGGCGAGCTCAAAAGAGGCGGTAAGGTAGTTGCTATACTTGGGGCTAAATGGCGTATTCATTATTTAGCACATTTAAATAGCTACACTGTAAGTGAAGGTGACGTTGTAAAGCTAAATGAAAATATTGGCTTACTGGATAGCACAGGAAATGCAGTCGGTAAGCCACCTCATGTTCATTATTCAATTGTGTCTTTATTTCCACTGCCTTGGCTTGCAACAAATGAAAGCCAAGGTTGGAAAAGAATGTTTTATATCAACCCACACACAAAACTGATTAACCGTTAATGGGCAGTGGCAAGTCACCGCGCTAAATGTTAGTTATTGAATGGCAACGGCAAGCTGATGATAAAGGCCAATACCTACTATTACATTGAACGGAAAAGTAACACCCAGCGAGCTAAGCATGGCAAGGCCTATATCTGCTTTGGGAATAGCGGCTTTTATTGCAGCAGGGGCTGCAATGTATGAGGCACTGGCTACTAAGCTACCCAATATAACCACTGACCCAAGCTCTAATCCTAATAAAGTACCTACACCTACACCTAGTGTGCCCAAAAATAATGGGGTAATAATGGCAAATGTGGCTAATTTCCAATGTTGCCATGGGAAAGGGCGTAATGTTTGTGCTGCTACTAATCCCATTTCTAGTAAAAATAAGGCAAGGACTACTTTAAAACTGCTTGTCAATAAGCTGGTAACTTGGCTACCTTGTGATGTGCCGTACATCATGCCAATAATTACACCACCAACTAATAAAATAACACTTTTGTTGGTAAGGGTTTCGTGCCAAAGCGCTTTTAATGAGAGTGAACTTGTTTGGCCTGGGTCTTTATCAAGCTTGCGGTAAAGCAATAAGCCAACAATGATAGCGGGAAGTTCCAGCATAACTAAATAGAGTGTTACTTCAGCGCCTACGGCTAAATTTGCAGATTCGGCATACGCTAACGCAACCGCAAAAGTACCGGCACTTACCGAGCCATAATGCGCTGCAATACTGGCGCTGTTGGCCACCGATAATTTAATAACGTATTTTAAAATGGGATATAACATTAGCGGAATTAGTGCACCTAAAAGCATAACTGTGCCCATTTCTGGTAGTAGCTGCCAACTTAAATTACCATGAAGTACCATGCCGCCTTTTAAACCAATAGTTAGCATGAGTAATAAGCTTAGCGTTTCGTACGTTGCTTTAGGAATGGTTAAATCAGAGCGCAATATTCCTGCTACTAATCCTAAAATAAAAAACATAACAACTATATCAGGCACAACATTTCCTTTTAAATATGAAATTAAGTAGCGCTATTGTATTTAAAACTTTGTATAGTAAATAATAAAATAAATACCAGTTAGGTATAGGTAATTATCTATAGGTGGGCGTTGTGGATTTACGACATATTTCATTTAGGTTGCTCGAAGTATTTATGAGCGTAGTAAAAACAGGTTCAATTAGTGAAACCGCGAGGCGCTTGCACTTAACTCAGCCCACTGTTTCGCTGCAAATAAAGCGCTTACAAGAAACCATAGGCGAGCCATTAATACATATGCAGCAACAAAAACTGCATGTAACAGAGGCTGGGTTAGCGCTTTTTAAAACCTGCCAGCAAGTATTTGGGCATTTTGAAGACTACCAAGACTTTTTAACAGAGCTCAATGGCGGAGAGCGCGGTAGGTGTAAAATAGCCATGGTCAACACCGCGCAGTACATTTTGCCTAAATTGTTGGGGCCTTATAGTAATTTGCACCCGCATGTAGAGCTTCCTCTTGAGATAGGCAACCGTGCAGAAGTGCTTGATCGATTTGAGCGAGGTGAAGACGATATTTATGTTTTCAGCCATCCTCCATCGCTTGAACATGCGCAAGCTGCACGTTTTTTACATAATCCGCTTGAGTTTATTGTGCCGGTTAATCATCCTCTTGCCAGTGTAAAGTCAGTAAAGCTTGGGGATTTAATGCAATACCGATTTTTATTACGCGAAAATGGCTCGGCAACACGCATGTTATTTGAAAGCGAGCTACAAAGTCGTGGTTTAGTACTCAGCGATTCGGTACAAATGGCCAGTAATGAAGCAATTAGAGTTGCTGTATCGTCGGGCATGGGAATCGCTGTTTTATCTCGCCATGTGCTTGCAAAAGACGATGCAAACTTTAAGGTATTAACAGTTACCGACACTCATTTAGCAAGCCATTGGTATTTTGTTATGCGAACCGACAGGCATATATCGCATGCGGCGCGAAACTTTTTAAAATTTGCACAGCAGCATTTAGAGCAATATCTTGGCTCAAAGTGGGTGAGAAACGAGTTAGATAAATTACGGATTTAAAAATGAGCGCAATAACAAAAAAACAAATCAACATTATTGAAAAGGGGCCATGGTTTGCTAGCCGGTGTGAGCACTTAAAACAGTTTTTGTTAGCTAATGGCAAATGCATAAGCCTTAATGCGCATGAGTCATTATTTTTACGTGGTGACCCACACGACGGAATATACGTTGTTTTAAGAGGCATTATGCGAATAAGTGGCGTAAATAGTAATGGAAAAGAGGCCGTATTGAGTTTCATTGATGCGTCACTATGGTTTGGTGAAGTAACGTTATTTGATAAAGGCTTAAGAACCCATGACGTTTATGCGCAAACTAATGCAGAGCTATATTTCGTTCCACAACGCTCACTGGAGCAGTTATTAGGTAAACACCCTGAGTATTGGCAGGAGTTTGGTTTACTATTGGCACAAAAATTACGCCTTATGTTTTCTTCAATGGAAGATCATGCATTGCACAGTGCAGAGCAAAAGGTATGTAACAGATTATTAATGCTGGGTGAGCAAACCAATTTTTCAGCGCCTTTGGCATTATCTCAGCAACAGTTAGCTGATATGACCTACCTAACACGGCAAACTATTAATCAAATACTACAAAAACTGGTAAAACAAAGTGCCATAAGTTTGGGGTATCAGTGCATTACTGTGTTGGATATACGTAAACTACAAGCGCTTGCTAGTTAACTTGAGCGGTGAACAATAAGCCTATAACAAACCGTTTTTTTAGCGCTAACTGCGTTGAATTGAAAATTACTAGCCAGATAAAAAACACACCCTAAATAGTTTAACTAGAGTGTTGGTTGCCTAGCTTTACCTTACCCAAATACCAAATAGGTCGCTGAAAATTCAACCATAAAAGATCAATAAACCCTAGCTTTAGACTAGTTTATTTGTGCTCTTTGTTGGAACTAAAATTGCTACAAGTAATACTTTGCGGCAATGGATTTAAGCTAATGATGATAATTCCCTCTATAAATCAATATAGTCGCTATGTGAGTGACACTAATACGGCATTAAAAAGTAACCGTGCGGCAATTGATGTCCCTATTCAACAGACCACCAAAGAAGAGAAATCGTTAAATGGGCCAAAGGTTACTAATAACTTTTTACAAAATGCCCAAGAGGCATTGGTATACCAGCGTTTAGGTATCGATAAAGACAAAATAGCCGAGATAAAAGCATTAATAGAAGCGTTATCTGAGCAGTTACAAAAGCAAGGCGCTGACAGTGATTCAATTAATAAAAAAATGGATGAACTACAACAAATGCTTGAACAGGAGTATCAAAAAGGGCGCGAAAGAATGGATAGTCAACCAGAGTGGGAAAAGGGACGTATTATTTCAGCGTTGGTTTAGTTTTGTAAGTGTCGGGTAGGTGACATTGTTGCTACACTTTTATTTGTTATGTTCAGTTTTTAGTTAAAACTTTATAGAGGAATACACAATGCAAACACTTCAGCAACAACTGGGCAAATATGGTTTATACCACCGCTCTAAACGCAATGTCTTAACTCACTTTTTTGGTATTCCGCTTATTGTATTTGCGGTGCTGTGCTTATTAGCGCGTATTCAGTTACCCCTTGGCAGCTTAATTATTGATGGTGCACAGCTTTTTGTTTTTGCAAGCGTGGTGTATTACTTAATGTTAAGTGTGTCGCTTGGCTTAATAATGGGCGTTTTGTTTACTTTATTACTTTTAGCGGCGCAGCCAATCGCGGCTATGGCTTTTGGGCCTTGGTTAAGCATTGGCGTGGGGGTATTTGTTTTTGGTTGGGTGCTGCAGTTTATTGGGCATTATTATGAAGGTAAAAAGCCTGCGTTTGTTGATGATTTAATAGGCTTAATTATTGGCCCATTGTACGTAACCGTTGAATTATTATTTTTAATGGGATTCTACAAACAGCTTGAAAACGAAGTAAATGCGATAGCTGGACCAACAAAAGCGTAATAAAGTAAAGAGGTGCAAATGGATTTTAATAATAAAACAGTGTGGATCACCGGCGCATCGTCAGGTATTGGCAAAGAGCTTGCCGTTCAATTTGCAAAGTTAGGCGCACGCGTTATTTTATCTGCCCGCAATGTTGAAAAGCTCACTGAGGTAAAAGCAACGCTTGAAGGTGATGGACATCTAATTATACCGCTTGATTTAGCAAACCCAGAGCAAGTGCTTAGCTCGGTGAATTCACAAATTAATGACATTCCCGCTATAGATATTTTAATAAATAATGGCGGGGTATCTCAGCGGAGTTTATTTTTAGAAAACGACTTTAATGTATACCGCCAGCTTATGGAGGTTAATTATTTTGGTTTAATAGCACTGACAAAAGCAATATTACCCTCAATGGTTGCCAGAAAAAGCGGTTCAATTGTAGCTATTAGTAGTGTAGCAGGAAAAGTTGGCTCAAAGTTTAGAACGGGTTATTCAGGCTCAAAATATGCAGTGGTAGGATTTATGGATTGCCTGCGGGCGGAAGTGAGTGAACACAATATTCATTGCTTAACTATTTGCCCAGGTTCGATAAAAACAGCAATTGCGCATAATTCGTTAAACGAGCAGGGCGTCGCACAAAATAAACCTGAAGAATCAATTGAAAACGGCATGGCAGTATCTGATGCTGCTGCAAAAATGATAAAAGCAATTGCCAACAAAAAAGACGAAGTTATTGTAGGGCAAGGGTTAAGTGGTTGGGCACCAACAATAAAACGGTTTTTCCCTACTTTATTTAATCGGTTAACAGCTAAAACTAACTACAGATAAAAGTACTGTTTACTATTATTTAAGCCAATATCAGGTGGTGGTTTTGTTAATATTGAAAAGGTAAACTGTATTAAAATTAAATGAATAAGGTAAGGATACTCGTGAAATTTGCATGGCTTAGCCTTTTTTTTGGTGCATTAATTTGGTCTGGCATTAACCCTAAAGATCAATTTACTTGGCTGCTTGAAGTTATCCCCGCAGTGATTGGATTAGCACTTATAGCAAGCACGTATAAACATTTTAAATTAACCCCTTTATTGTACTTTTTTATTTTAGTGCATTGTAATGTGCTGATGGTGGGTGGCCACTATACCTACGCGGAAGTACCTTTATTTGATAATTTATTAGGTAGCGAGCGAAATAACTATGACAAAGTAGGGCACTTTTTTCAGGGGTTTGTGCCTGCTTTGCTAGCGCGCGAAATACTGCTACGAAAGCAGGTTGTGAATGGCCGAGGTTGGTTAACTTTATTTGTTATATCTGTCAGTTTGGCGTTTAGTGCGTTTTACGAATTAATAGAATGGTGGGTGGCAGTACTGACCGGTGAAAACGCTGAGGCTTTTTTAGAGACGCAAGGGTATGTGTGGGATACACAGTCTGATATGGCATTAGCGTTATTTGGCGCTATTTGTTCGTTACTGTTGCTTTCAAAACTGCACGATACACAGTTAAAGTATGTAAAAAACTATTAAATACTTCACTGGATAGTTAAAAATGACTCAACAACCTCACAACTACTCAATTAGTACAGACAAGTCTAAGCTGAACTTTAACGTTATTTATAACTTTATTGCTAATAGCTACTGGGCAAAAGGCATACCTAAAAGTGTGATGCAAAAAGCGATTGATAACTCAATGTGCTTTGGCGTTTACAGCGCTCATAACGAGCAAGTTGGTTTTGCACGGGTAGTTACCGACAACGCTACTTTTGCCTACTTGGCAGATGTATTTATTATCCCGCACCTACAAGGGCGTGGCCTCAGCAAGTTACTTATTAAAACAATAGTAGAACACCCTGAGCTACAAGGCCTCAGGCGCTTTTTATTAGCCACTTCTGATGCGCATGGCTTATATGCGCAATATGGGTTTAAACCAGTTGAAAACCCCGCACTGCTAATGCAAATTAATCCTGCAAATGTGTATGATGAAAATAATAGTGAGGCTAATTAAGCGGGGGGAAGAGCAATGTTTATTTTAACCTCCTTATAGGCCCCAAACTCTTAAGGCTGCTGTATGAATTTCATTTAAAAGTAATACGCCTGCAATACTACCAAAGAGCACCCACTTTTTAGATTTTTCAACTTCCTTGGAGCGTCTGTAAGTAACGTAGCCAATAAAGGTTACTAGTACACTAACGGCTATTAATGATAGTTGATTCTCTTGGTTAAACTTAAAATTCCCCTCAATTATATGATGAGAGAAAAATGAAATAACCCAAAGCGTAAACAAAACAGTAAGACCAATTACATAATTAATAATCTTAAATGTATTAATTGAAGTACCACAAACAGGACAAACATAATTTTGTTGCCTAGCGTTGGGCGTTTTAATCCTTGCGGTAGTTATTGAATTACATTTTTTACAAACTAACAGAGACATAAACTCGATTCTATTTAGGGCTTATAATAAGACTGTAGAATAACTCCAACAGCCAAACTCAATTAAAAAAGGGTTCCTGTAATTAACTCTAAGCGTTTTTAAAGCATTAGGCAATGCTATTTGGAACCTATAAAACAGGCTAATTTTCTTAAAAATGAGTAATTCTGAAGCCTTAATTTTTAAAATAAGGGGCGAAGGCATGAGGAGCATAATGGGCATGTTTGCGTCCCAGTGAACGAAGTGTGTGACTTGATTTTTTGTTCGGCGACACTTATTCATCTAGCCTCTGGCTTGGAAGTATAGCTATGAATAGTTGATCTATTTCTCTCAATAGGTCACTTATTTCTGCACCAGACTTTGAATTATGCTCTAGTCTATGTAACTTATGTAAAAGATCGATAAACTTCTCGAATAAGGCTTCGTCTACGAAATATTTCGAAGATACAATAATTTCTTGATTGCCTAAATATTTAGAAATATAGAAAGTTTCATACTCGAACTGAAATTTTCTGTATAAAAAATCGATATTGATTGCTACATCATTTCTTTTAACAAAAAAAACATTCTTCTCATTCCCTTATAGCTTGGAATGAGAAGTAAGCAGCAACGGCTGCAGAGCAACCAGATAGTGCTGAAAAAAATGTGTCCATAATTTGCGATGTCCTTGTTGTCGCCTAACCCCCTAAGCATCTGAAAACGAGAACGTTTTGGAGCAGTCAGTGAGTGGTTTTTCGATGACTTGGCTTGTTAGGTATACTCTTCCCCAAAACCCTCGTAACACTTTGGAAAGTAACCCCAAATCCTGATTATTGACTTAGTTTTTTCGAACTCAAAACCAATTTCATTCACAAGAGCTAATACATTTTCAGTTAGTTCTATATCAATCCACTCAACGCAAAGCAGTGGAAATGGTAAGTGATAATACCATTCGCTATCCCAACCTGATACGTAACCATTTACAACCTTTGTTCGGTAGCAAGGGGGATTGGGTAGAACTCGTATTTCTGAGATGAGTTCATTCCATTTTGTATTGTTGGCAGCACCAACCAGTTGCTTTTCAGCAATAATCCTTTTAGCTTCTTTCACGTCCTTTTCATCGGACACTGCATCAGCCATTGGCAGAAGACTCATGTGTATACCTAACTTTTATATAAGGGGCGCAGAAGTGTGGGGCACAATGGCGAAGCCGCCCCAAATATTTGCGTCCCAGCGAACCAAGTGAGTGACTTAAATTTTTTGTTATGTGCCACCCGATACATCCTTACAAGGAGTAGCTCAATAAGCCATCTGAGCTTTCTATATGTAGGATATCCATAATTATCTCTAAATGGTCCCCAAAGTGTTCTTTCGCCTCAGTGTCTTGCATTTCCATGATTTTTAATTCTGGCAAAAACGTTTCCATGACCCAAAATTTTGATGGGTTCTGCAGAAGACCATTAATAAGAGTGTCTAAAATTGATTCTAGTGTTTTAGTTAATAGCTGTTTTTCGTTTGGAACACTTCCTGGCAGTTCAGCAAAAAAATCACTACCCTTAAAGCTTTTTAACTCCGACAATGTGGATCGAGTTATGACTAAGGTCTGATCCTGAACTTCTAATAAAGGACTGTATTCCATATTATCCTCTTGGCACATAATACCCCAATAAGCGGTGCGCTTGCAGTGCAAATAAATCCGCAATAGCTTCTCGCATTCGCTTGATTGGTTTGTTATACATCGTTTTTACCTTTACGTGATTCATACATAACTATCAGTAGCCCAGTAATAAGGGATAGAGGAATTGTGATTGCCATTGCGTATAAAAAATTACCCATAGTAATGTTGCCTAATCCACTATCTCCCCAAACTTTAATTAACCCAATAAACATAATTGCGAACTGAATGAATACAGAGTTACTAATCACGGCGTCCCAGCCCGCGGATCGGGCGAACTTAATTTTTTTGTTAGGTGCGACCAAAGCGTAGCTCCTGAATTATGTTGGCTAATTCGTCCAAGCCTTTCTGATTAAGTATATATTGACCACTTGCGCTTTTGGTTAAGTACTCATCGTAAGCCCATAAAACCTCAACTTTTTCACGAATCATATCCAAAAAATTATCTTTAATTGGAACACTTAAAAAGTCATCCCAAAGATTCTCATCTGGCTCATTACTCCGCATTCTATCAAGGATACTCTGTACTTCGACTCGTGACAGTTCGATGCGGTTTTCGAAAAGCTTAGAAATAAAAGCAAACGGCGTTGCCAGCAATAAAAATGGTACTAAAAAAAACGAAGATTTTTGGTTTTTCACCGTAGCACCTAACAACTTTATCAAAGGACACTTTCCTCTATGAGCAATGTATGTCCTCTTATTTATTTTTAATATTAATAACAAATCCTGTAACACATTGCGAGTATTAAACTTTAAGTCGGATATAGTTGACCATAGCACTTTTAACAACAGGCAAAAAAGAGGAAATTGTCCTCACTTTCTGACTTAGGAGGAAAAACGCCATCGCTTTAGCAATTGCAGTAATTAAAGATTTAAAATAAAAACCAAAAGCTTTTTTAAACCATTTTACCACCTCTAAAAAATGGCAACGATAATATAAGTATCCGCTTTAAATACAATTGTTTGTGTAAGGCTATTATAAGGGTAGGTTTTTTGCGGGTCGGAGCTGTAAAACAAAGAGGTAATTAATTATTTACTAAACGCGTCTACCTGCTTGTGAAACGGGCAAACACGTTTAATACGAATTTATTTGGTTTTTTTTGCTTCAAGCGCTTCTATTTCACTCCAGATTTTTTCGGCTTCTTCGCTTAACATGGCGTAGCTTTTAATGTCGCCTTTACGCTGAGCTTGCATGCCTTGCTCTAATTTGGCGTCGTACTCTTTACGTAATTTTTTTGTTGGGTCTGATTTGAATATCGAAAACATGGGACTCGCTTAATTTTATAAAAGTGATTGCATTACCATACGCTACAAAGCGATAAAAAGTTCTTTTAGCAGTAAGGCGTTTACCTTATTAAATTAAAACAAGGTAAACGAATTATTTGCTATGCTGCGGTTACTAAACGGTTTTATAGCTCAGGCTCTAGGCGTTTAATACCTTGGCCATCTAGGCCTAAATAAATGTAACCATCAGCACCTTGGGCTAAACTTCTTACGCGGCCAATGCCTTCTAATATTTTTTCTTGGTTTTTTAACGTGTTTTTTTCAAGAGTAAGTGCACTTAAAAACGAAAACTTCATCGACGATAAAAGCACTTTACCTTTTAATTTAGGGTACTTGTCGCTGGTGACAAATAGCATGTCTGATGGCGCAATAGATGGTGTCCATTGTGATGTTGGCGATTGCATGCCTTCCTTTGTTTGCAGGTCTGTAAATGACGTGCCGCTGTAATTTACGCCATAGCTAACTACTGGCCATCCGTAGTTTAATCCTGGTTTTATTAAATTAAGTTCGTCACCGCCTCGGGGGCCATGTTCGTGAGCCCAAAGTACATTATTTTTTGTATCAAACCACATGCCTTGCGGGTTTCGATGCCCGTAAGACCATACGGCATGCTTAGCATCGGCTTGTTTAACAAAGGGGTTATCTGTTGGAATACGGCCATCTTGATGAAGGCGATAAATTTTACCTCCATCGCGAGTAAGATCTTGCGGGTTGATGTCGCGAGAACCACGATCTCCTATTGAAAAATAAACATAGCCTTGTTTATCAAACACAATACGACTGCCGTAGTGTTGGCCTTTTGTACTATTATGCTCACCTTTGTATAAAACGTGTAGCTCTAGTAGTTGAGTGTGATCATCGCTCAATTTTGCGCGCATTAACGCCGTGTTACTACCACTGCCTTTGCCCTCAGTACTTGAGTAAGTAAGGTAAAGCCATTGGTTGTTTTTATCATCGGTATGCAGTGCTAAATCAAGTAAGCCGCCTTGGCCGTTAGCGTCTATATCGGGCAATCCCTTTACTTGAGTAAGCGTTGAGGTGTTTTTACGTAATAAAAATAGTTTTCCACTTCGCTCGGTAATTAATAAATCACCGTTTGGTAATGCCTCTATTGCCCAAGGAATAGTCACACCCTCAGCAACGCTTATTGTTTTTACATTTAGTGGCAAACTCGACAGCGCTTTAAAATCTACTGCACTGACTGGCATAGCAGAAAGCGAAAATAAAGCAGCCGTTAGCGCGGCGCTTTTAACAGAATATGTATATTTTTTTGATTTTATGTTGACCATGATATTTCCAAAATTAATCAAATTAGGGTTACGTTAGCACGAGCAGTAAAAATTTGCTAAGTGTTGCGACAAGTGAAAAATACCATTACTTTTAGCTAGTTACCTATGTTAGCCGCGAACTTTAAAAATGAGTAAGCTCAATTAGTAAAGTCTATTTTTACTTTTAAAGTAAGTTTACAAATACGTTTATTAATTTTGATTAGTTTGTTTTTCATTCGAATTTTTTTAACTAAATTGTGGAATAAATACTCTAATAGGGTTGAAAACTTGAATTTTCAGCGTACACTTGTGCGCTGAAGTTTGAGCTTACACTTGTATGCTCAAATAATTAAGGTTCTGATTTGTGCTAACCCTCCAGTTTGTACAAACCATTGAGCAATAGACCAATATAGAGATTTTATTAGAATGTTGACGCAGGCATTAAATCAATTTTCAACGTGGTTTTTACACCATCAAACGTTTGCAGGCTACATAGAGCCAATAATGCAAGTGTTCAAACCTGCTTGGCGTGCAGGGCAATTTAGAGCACAACTGATTAGTTCAGAATCATTGAATGGTGAATTTTTGAGTTTGCAGCTAAAACCAAGCAGGCAATGGCCTGCGCATACTGCAGGGCAACACATTAGCTTAACCATTGAAATGAATGGACGATTATTAACGCGCGTTTTTACAGTTGCTTCAGGTGTTAAATATTTCAAAGATACGGGATTTATACGTTTGTTAATTAAAACAAGCGAACAAGGACGATTTACCGGGCTATTAAACAGCAAAGCTAAAGCGGGTACATGGTGCAATATATCGGCTGCATCGGGTGAGTTTGTATTTAAAAATGCACATACTCGCGCCACATTTATAGCTGGTGGGTCTGGTATAACGCCGATGCTAGCAATGCTTGACGATTATTTAGCGCAAACAACCAAAGCAGTAAATTTGGTGTATTACGCAAAATCAGGCGAGCACCAATGTGTTGATGAGTTGCGCGAATTGGCCACACAATTTAGTCATTTTTCATTTTTATTGTTAACACGTGAGCAGTCTAGCGACATTACCAGCAATATTAAACAGTGGGACAATCCCGATATATATTGCTGTGGGCCACTAGGATTTATGCAAACAGTGCAAGAGTTTGCTAAAAAACATGACCTTAATTATTACCAAGAAGCGTTTGGCTTAACGTTACCCCAAGTAAACAATGAAGATCAGTTTACTGTAAAAGTGAACAGCCAAGCTCACATTGTTGAAGGCAATGATGTACTTCTTAGCCAGTTTGAAGCAAAAAATTTACCGGTAAAACGTGGCTGCGGAATTGGTATTTGCCATCAGTGCCAATGTATTAAAAAATCGGGAATTGTACGTAATTTAAAAACAGGTGAAATGTCAGACAACGGCGAGCAATTAATTCAGCTTTGTATAAGCCAACCTGTGAGTGACTTGGAGTTACAATTATGAAAAATATAAACTTTGACCAGCTTGCAAGCGATTTAGATACCATAAAAATGAATACGCTTGCCAAAGTAGGGCAAAAAGATGCTGACTACATTCGCTCTGTCGTTCGAAAGCAAAGGCTATGTGAGTGGAGCGGGCGAATATTATTAATGCTTGGATTTATTCAGCCTTTACTATGGGTTGCAGGTGTTTTGTTACTGGCCTTGGCTAAAATACTCGATAATATGGAAATTGGCCATAATGTTATGCATGGGCAATACGACTGGATGAACGACAAACAGCTTAATTCTCAGCAATATGAATGGGATATAGCCTGCGATGGCCAAAGTTGGCATCGGGTTCACAATTTTGAGCACCACACATACACTAACATTATTGGAAAAGACCGTGATTTTGGTTATGGACTGCTGCGCTTAAGTGATGATTTCAAATGGCGCTTTAAAAATGTGTGGCAGTTTTTTACTTATATAAATTTAAGTGTGATGTTTCAGTGGGGCGTGTCGTACCATGAGCTAGCAGCAGAGCGAGTTTTTATGGGTAAAAAGAAAGAAAACCGTGAAGGGCAAGTGTCGCATACCACATTAAAACAGCGCTTTTTTAGCAAAGGCGCTAGGCAGTTAATTAAAGATTATGTGATATTTCCGTTATTAGCAGGGCCTTTATTTTTGTGGGTGATAGCGGGTAATTTATTAGCAAATTTACTGCGTAATTTATGGACTTCGACAATTATATTTTGCGGCCACTTTACTGAAGACACCGAAACGTTTAAAGAGCAAGACTGTATAAATGAAACACAAGGCCAGTGGTATTATCGTCAAGTATTGGGGTCGTCTAATATTAAAGGGGCAAACTGGTTTCATATTTTAACGGGCCATTTGAGTTGCCAAATTGAGCACCATTTATTTCCGGATATGCCGTCGTCGCGTTATCAAGAAGTGGCACCTCAGGTACAAGCGGTTATGCAAAAACACGGTATTGATTACCATACCGGCGGATTTTTTAAACAATATGGCTCGGTGTTAAAGCGAATTATTAGATATTCGTTTAAATAGCGATAGGGCTGCGTAAAGCGCTTTAAAAATTTAAAACATAAACCGGCATGTGTTAGCGCACATGCCGGTTTTTTGCTGTTATGATTAATTAACATACAGTGAGTGTTGTTTTTTCTTATTGTTAATTAAAAATCCGTTACTTTAGCTATGGTTAAATGATGCATGATTGTCATACAATGGAGAAAAATAGACCACACAAGAGAGATTAAAATGGCCGCATTTGGTACTGTGTTTATGCCGCAGATGATTCAAGCTCGTTTTTCAGATAATCAATGGAGCGAAACCTCGGTTGTTCCATGCGATAAGCTTGAGTTTCATGCTGGTGCACACGTTCTTCATTATTCAAGCACCTGTTTTGAGGGCTTAAAAGCATTTCGTCATGACGATGGGTCTGTTTATATTTTTAGAATGGATGCAAACATAGCCCGTATGCAGCAAAGTTCTGCACTTTTAAGCTTACCAAGTTTTGATGGCGATATGCTTAAAACGATGATTATTGATATTGTTCGCCAATATGCTGATGAAACTCCATTACCGCCTGGCTCTATGTATATTCGTCCAACACACATAGGCACAGAAGCGGCAATTGGTAAGGCAGCAGCACCTTCAATGAGCTCATTGTTATACACTTTACTTTCGCCCGTTGGTGATTATTTTGCCGGTGGTGCAACGGCACTACGTGTTTTACTTGAAGAAGATGGTATGCGCTGTGCACCTCATATGGGTATGGTTAAAAGTGGCGGTAACTACGCCAGTGCGCTTGGTCCAATTAGCGCAGCGCGCAAGCAGTATCAAGCAGACCAAATATTATTTTGCCCAGGTGGTGATGTACAAGAAACCGGTGCTGCAAACTTTATTTTGATTGATGGCAACGAAATTATAACCAAAGCGCTCGACTCCACCTTTTTACACGGCGTAACGCGTAATAGCATTTTAACGATTGCTAAAGATTTAGGCATGACGGTTAGCGAACGTAATTTTACAGTCACTGAGCTTTTAGAGCGAGCTGCAAAGCCTGATACAGAGGCTGCGCTTTCTGGTACTGCCGCGGTATTAACGGCAGTGGGAACGTTTATTCATAACGATAAAGAATATAAAGTAGGCACAGGGGAGCCTGGGCCAACTACTGCACGTTTGCGCCAAGCATTGAACGACATTCAATGGGGTAAAGCAGAAGATACACATGGTTGGTTAACTAAAGTGGTTTAGCGTTTAATACTCTATTACGCGAATTGATATAAAGTAACCAAAAAGCCACGTAATTAAGGTGGCTTTTTGGTGCGAGTAACTTTATTAAAATTTTATTTTTCCAGTGAGTATATCTTTAAACATAACCCAGTCTCCCCATAAGCTATAAAAAGGGTGCTTAAACGTGGCTGGGCGGTTTTTTTCAAAAAAGAAATGCCCCACCCATGCAAAGCCATAGCCAATTACGGGTAATAGCCACAATAACGCATATGTTTGGCTTAATAATGCGCTAATAATGACCATAAGTACCAATAGGCTGCCTACAAAATGCAAACGCCGGCAGGTTACGTTGCGATGCTCCTTTAAATAATAAGGGTAAAAAGCTTTAAAACTGTTGAAACTAGGCTCATTTTTTTCCATAAATCACGCTTTATTTTTATTGTATGTTTTTACCATTAAAGCGTAAGTTTACACTTGTTTACAGCGATAAATGGCACTTAACGCATCTTAATAGACATAAGCTTAAAAAACTCATAAGTTATTACTACTACTTAATAAATAAAAAGAACACACATTATGTTACTTAAACGTACCCTTGCCTGTGCTGTATTGTTAGCACTGAGTGGCTGTTCAGAGCCCACCAATACGTCGGATCAAAAAGAAGTAAAATTATCTATGAATAAAGCTAACTCAGTGGTGTATCCCGAGACCAAAACAGGGGATGTAGTTGATACCTATTTTGGAGAAAACGTTGCAGATCCTTACCGTTGGTTAGAAGATGATATGAGTGAGGAAACAGCTGATTGGGTCAACGCTCAAAATACGGCTACTTTTTCGTACTTAGAACAAATTCCTTATAGAAATAAGCTCAAGGAACGCCTTGAAAAACTGATGAATTACGAAAAGATAGGTGCGCCATTTGAAGAGGGCGGTTACACCTACTTTTACAAAAACGACGGCTTGCAAAATCAGTTTGTTTTATACCGTAGCAAAGGTGATGATGCCCCTGAGGTATTTTTAGATCCAAATAAGTTTAGTGACGATGGCACAACGTCTATGTCGGGTTTGTCGTTTTCTGAAGATGGCAGTTTATTAGCGTATCAAGTATCTGAAGGTGGTAGTGATTGGCGCAAAATTATCGTTATTAATACAACGACTAAAGAGCAAGTAGAGCAAGCTTTAGTTGATGTGAAATTTAGTGGTATTGATTGGCTAGGTAATGAAGGATTTTACTACTCTAGCTACGACAAGCCAAAAGGCAGTGAGCTGTCGGCTAAAACGGATCAACATAAAGTGTATTACCATGCTTTAGGTACGTCACAGAATGACGACCGCGTTGTATTTGGTGACAGCGAGGCGCAAAAGCATCGTTACGTTGGCGCCGATGTGACACATGATGGCAAGTACTTGCTAATTTCGGCCAGTGTTTCAACATCTGGAAACAAGCTGTTTATAAAAGACTTAAGTAAAGAAAACAGTGATTTTATTACTGTTGTCGGTAACGCAGACTCAGATACTTCTGTGATTGATAACGATGGCGATACGCTCTACTTAGTTACAAATTTAAACGCACCCAATAAAAAAGTGGTCACGGTAAACGCAAATGACCCGGCGCCTGAAAATTGGGTCGATTTTATTCCAGAGACCGATAACGTACTTAACCTAAGCAAAGGCGGGAATACCTTTTTTGCTAATTACATGGTGGATGCAATTTCGCAGGTTAAGCAATACAACAAGCAAGGTGATTTAATCCGTGAAATTAGTTTACCAGGCGTAGGGAGTGCACGTGGTTTTCGCGGTAAAAAAGATCAAACAACGCTTTATTACTCGTTTACTAACTATAAAACCCCAGGGACTACTTTTTCGTTTGATGTAAGCAGTGGGGAGTCAAAGGTCTATCGTGAATCGGCAATCGATTTCAATAGTGACGACTACACCTCTGAGCAAGTTTTTTACACCTCAAAAGATGGTACTAAAGTGCCGATGATCATCACTTACAATACGGGTATAAAATTAGACGGTTCAAACCCGACTATTTTATACGGTTACGGTGGTTTTAATGTAAGTTTAACGCCAAGTTTTAGCCCCGTTAACGCGCTGTGGCTGGAGCAAGGTGGAGTGTATGCCGTTGCAAATATTCGCGGTGGTGGTGAATATGGAAAAGATTGGCACAATGCCGGTACAAAAATGCAAAAGCAAAATGTGTTTGATGACTTTATTGCAGCAGCAGAGTACTTACAAGATAAAAAGTACACGTCTAAAAAACGTTTAGCACTGCGCGGTGGGTCAAACGGTGGTTTATTAGTCGGTGCGGTTATGACGCAGCGCCCTGATTTATTTCAAGTTGCATTACCGGCCGTAGGCGTACTTGATATGCTTCGTTACCATACATTTACAGCGGGCGCTGGTTGGGCATACGATTACGGTACTAGTGAGCAAAGTAAAGAAATGTTTGAATATATTAAAGCTTACTCGCCACTTCACAATGTTAAAGCAGGTGTTGAATATCCAGCCACTATGGTAACAACCGGTGATCATGATGATCGTGTGGTACCATCACACTCATTTAAATTTGCCGCTGAATTACAAGCTAAGCAGGCCGGTGACAACCCTACGCTGATCCGCATTGAAACTAATGCAGGCCATGGTGCAGGTACACCAACCAGTAAGGTTATAGATTTATACGCAGATATGTTTGGTTTTACGTTATATAACATGGGCGTTAAAGAGTTATAAAACGCGCATACGTTTAAAAATAAATAAGCCGAGTAAATTTACTCGGCTTATTTATTTATGTTGGGCTCCTCAAAAGACCTAATGCTTGATTACTGCACTGGCAAAAATAATCGCTGATAGGTTTTATATGCGTATTCATCACTCATGCCACTTAAGTAGTCACAAATAATGCGCATACCTTGGTTGTGCTTTTGCGCTTCAATATACTGTGCTTGCGTGGTTTCGGGTAATAAACGAAGCGGATCGCTTGCAAACGCTGTAAACAATTCAATGAGTAAGTTTTGCCCTTTAAACTCAATTTGTTGCATTTCAGGGTCGCGAATTAAGCGTTGAAATACAAAGTGCTTGAGTATTTGTAGCACGTTTTCATACTCTGGGTGCAGTTTGGCAGTGTATTTTAAAATAGGGCATTCAAATGCCTCGTGTTGTATGTCTAAATGAATATGAATGATAAAGGTGTTCACCAGCTCACCTATGGCATCTTTTCGTTCAAAATCATTTTTTGAAAAAAGTCGAGATGTTAACGTTTCAAGTAAGCTATTTAGCCAGTCAAAATTAAGCGCTTGCAAGTGAGGTAATGCATGTGTTTGCCAGTCATCTAATGTTAAAACATGAGTTGCAATGGCGTCTTCTAAATCGTGCACGGCGTAAGCTATGTCGTCGGCATGTTCCATTATGGCGCTGTCGAGTGATTTATATAGCGTTTTGGCACGGTGTTTATCTATTGTTGCGTGGGTGTTTAATAGTGTTTTGTCGCTTTGGCTTAATGGTTCAACAATCCAGTTAAATATGTGTGCGTCGTCTTGGTATAACCCTTTTGCTGGGCGCCAATCATCGGCTTTAATAAACGCACGTGTGTTATGAGTATCAGGTATGGTGTGCCACAACTCGTTTATAAACGCTGGGTATTTAATAAACCCCAGTAATGTGCGGCGTGTAAGGTTCATACCATACCCATTACTGTATGGCTCTAGCTTGGCAACAATGCGTAAGGTTTGTGCATTTCCCTCAAAGCCACCATGGTTTCGCATCATATAATTGAGGGCAATTTCACCCCCATGGCCAAAGGGTGGGTGGCCAATATCGTGAGCTAGGCAAAGTGTTTCGAGTAAACCGGTTGATGGGAAATGGCTAAAATCACTGTGCTGTGCTTTTAAATGCCTTAAAATACCGGTGCCAATTTGTGACACCTCTAACGAATGGGTAAGGCGGGTACGATAAAAATCGTTTAGGCCAATCCCCATAATTTGTGTTTTAGCTTGTAAGCGCCTAAACGCAGCGGCATGAATGATTCTTGAGCGGTCAACCTGCCAAGGTGAACGGTTGTCGTTAGGTCTGTGTTTATATTGCTCTATTATTCTACTTTGCCAAACTTTGTCCATACTGCTAAACCACTATTTAACCTGTTTAGTGCTTAGTATACCCATGCACTTATAAATTGCGAATGAACATATTTTTGTAATTCGCGTTTATATAGTGGCTTAGGTATAATGAAGGTTCGTATGTGTGTGTAGTTACCATACATAAATAGTTGTTTGAATGAGACAATACATGCTTAAGATTATCTTTCAGTTTTTGTTAGCCATCCTTTTTATATGGGCGCTTGCGTACCCGTTTGTACAAAGTGATGAAACCGATAGCGTAGATCAAACCACCAGTGAACAAGCTAAAAAAGTGAAGAAAAAAGAAAAGCCGTTACACAATGTCACGTTGCCTAAATTTTCTGAATTTACCGATGTAAAAGAGAAAAAACGCGCATTTTTTGATTTTATTCGCCCTCATGTTGAGGCTGAAAATAAAAAAATATTACAACAACGTGCCAAGCTAGAAATAGCCCGTATGATGCTTGAAAACAACCTATCGCTTGAAGAGAAACAAAACAAAGATATTGTAAAAATCCTTAAACAATATGGCTTACCTGAAACGGTTAACACACTTGTGCTAACTCAGGCTTTGCGACGTGTTGATATTATTCCTAAAGAAATGGCATTAATGCAAGCTGCAAATGAGTCAGCTTGGGGGACCTCTCGGTTTGCGCGAATTGGTCTGAATTTTTTTGGTCAGTGGTGTTACTCAAAAGGTTGCGGCATGGTGCCAAAGCGTCGTAACACTGGCGCAGCACACGAAGTCGCTGCATTTCAATCGGTGCGTGCTGCAGTAAGCTCTTATTTCAGAAATATAAATACCCACGGCGCTTACAAAGAGTTACGAGGCATACGTGAAAACCTGCGTCGTGAAAAAAAACCAGTATTAGCAACCAAGTTAACCCATGGTTTAATGTCTTACTCTGAGCGAGGTGAGGCATATATAGAAGAATTAAATACGATGATCAGACAAAACAGAGCTTACTTTGATGAATAAATACATGACAGGTTGTTTTTACGCGAGTTTACTTTTTTTGTTGGGCTTAAGTGCATTTAGCGCCAATGCCAGAGAGTTTGTAATGTCGTACGATGGTTTTTATGACCGTTTAAAAGTAGTTAATAAAGGGGATTTTCAATATGCTCGCGTTAACTTTTATATAAGCGATATTGCAACTAACGAGGCATGTGCAATAAAAAACGGAACCATTTTAACAGAAAATAACGAGTACCCACTTAACTTTACGGACAGTGCGCAGCTGTTGCTACCTTTTGATAAACAACTTGATTCAGATAAAGCCGTTATTGTTATAGAGCCACAAAACCTTGAACATGATTGTCAGTTAAAGCTACAAATAGAAGCTAACGAGTTTGACGATTTAGCCTTTTCAAAACATGCGTTATATACCATTAATGATGAGTTGGATGAATTGCTAACTGATTTGTCTGGTTTTTTTGTTAGTAAATTAATGTGGTTTTTATTACCTGAACAAAAGGGCGTGGCTGTTACCTTTAAAAATCCAATAAACATTAAAGATGAAAACGTGACGTGTAAGGAATCGATTTGTTACTTTGATGTTGACGATAATTGGGAAGAGGATGAGCAGTCATTCGGTGATATTAGTAATGTACTAAAAGTAACCCCATGGATTGCAAAGTAACAGTAAACGTTGCAATGAAATATTAAAAAAGCGGCATTAGCCGCTTTTTTAAATTTTAAGAGGAGCAGAGGAGTCGCGCTGCATTAGCGTAGGCTCAAAAAAACGGTTTATTTCGATATTTTTGGTTTGGTATACATCTTTTAGAACAAGCTTTGCGGCCATTTCACCCATTTTAGCAACCGGGTTATCAATTGTTGTTAGTGTAGGGTAGAGGTAGTTTGCAAATATTACATTATCAAAACCAACAATTGATAAATCGTTAGGCAAATGGTAGCCGTGTTCACGGGCATACTTCATCGCACCCGACGCCATTTCGTCGTTGGCACATACTAAGGCGGTAAAACTTAGGTTTTTATTCATCAGATGCTCAAGCGCTGAGCTTCCACCGGTTTCGTTAAAGTCACCTTCAAAAAAGAGCGATGGGTCAAAAGTGATATTGGCTTCTTCAAGGGCTTGTTTATGACCTGCCAAACGATTTGCAGCATCGGCTTTAAACTGAGGGCCTGCAATATAAGCAATTTCGGTATGGCCTTGTTCTAGTACTGATTTAGTTGCTAAATATCCGCCTAGCTTGTTATCTAGGCTAATGCAGTTGTTTTTGAGTTCTTGCACGTAGCGGCTCATTAAATAAACCGGTGTTGTGCCTTTACTGAGCGATATTAAGTAGTCATCAGTCACTGCTTCAACATGCAAAATTATGGCGTCGCAGCGTCTGCTAATTAAAAAGTCGATGCCTTCTTTTTCTTTGTCTTCTTCACTGTGGCCGGTTGTGATAATAACGTGTTTACCGGCAGCTCTTAGCTCAGACTCAATCCCCGCCATCATTTGAGCGAAGAAAGGACCGTGTAATTCAGATACTAAAATACCCACACTATTAGTGCAATTTGATGCCAAGGATTGGGCTATTGAGTTAGGTTTGTAACCCAATGTTTGCATTGCATCGAGTACTTTTTTAGTTGTTTTATCGCTTACTTTTGTATTTTTGTTCATTACCCGAGAAACGGTAGCTAACGATACACCTGCAAGCTCTGATACTTGATAAATTGTTGCCATGTTACTTATTGACTCGCTTTCACCCTTAACTTATTCAGCTAAATCATACCTTAGTGTTGTTAACTGTAGTTAGCTTTGATTGAATATTTTCGACAACCTGATTGGTTAACGTGTATTTTTTCATTGTATAAGCTACAAAGAGTGAGCCAAGGGCTGGTAGCACAGTAAACGACAGTAAAATTCCTTGCTGAGTACTTATTGTTTGCGTGACATCAGCCTGATAACTGTAAAACGATAGTAACCAACCAGCAATAGCCCCACCAACAGCTACACCCATCTTAATAAAAAATATAACACCCGAGTAGACGAGGCCTGTAATTCGTAAACCCGTTACCTTGTGGCCATAATCAATGGTGTCAGCCATTTTTGCCCAAAGGAGTGGGGTTGCCATGTCTAAAAAGAACTTCCATAAAATAAAAGCAGCAAACGCCAAAACGAGTTGATCGCTACTAATAAAGTAGCTAAATCCACAAATAGTTGCAGCGATAAGTTGTAAACTTATGTAGGCCTTTATTTTGCAAAAACGCGCCGCTAATGGCTGTGCAACAGCGCAACCTACCATGCTGGCAACCACGCCTAGGGTCATGAATAGGGTAATTAAATCTTCTCTGCCTAGGTAATATTTTACGTAATAAACCGCCAAAGTTAGCCTAAGCACTTGACCGGTTAGTAAGAAAAATGCCGCAATGCACAAGGTACGCCATTGATCGTTTTTTATGAGCGCTTGAATGCTTTTAGCAAAAGGAATGTTTTGTTCCTTGGGTTGCTGAATACGTTCTTTGGTACCTAAAAAGCAAAGTAAAAATAGCACAAGGCCTAAAACACTCATGGCGGTCATGGTTAACTGATAACCTTTAGCGCTATCGCCCTGGCCAAAGTATTCAACCATTGGCATGGTGCACCCAGCAACAATTACCCCACCGAGCATACCAAATACAAAACGGTACGATTGAATAGTGACACGCTCTTTTGAGTCTGCGGTTAACACCCCGCCTAGTGCACAATACGGGATGTTGATAGCCGTGTAAGCGACCATCAGAAGTGTGTAGGTACTGAAGGCGTATATTATTTTGTCAGTGCCTTCTAAGTCTGGTGTAGTAAACGCTAAGATACTAATAATGGCAAAAGGTAACGCAAGCCATAATAGGTAAGGGCGAAAATGCCCCCAGCGAGTATGTGTTTTGTCAGCTAGGTTGCCCATTAAGGGATCGGTTACCGCGTCAAAAATGCGAACAGCTAAAAACATAGTGCCTACAACAGCGGGGGATAAGCCCACCACGTCAGTGTAGTAAAGCATTAGGAACATCATAACCGTTTGGAAAATAATGTTGCTAGCGGTGTCGCCTAATCCGTAGGCTATTTTTTCTTTTACACTAACCATGGTTGCTTTATCTCGCTTTATGTTTTTTTAATTGCGTTAATAAATACGTTTTATTATCTATTTGAGATTAATGCTTTGTAGGCTAGGCCACTATTTTTTATAGTACGTTGCTGTGTGCTGTAATCTACGTAAACAATGCCAAATCTTTTTAAGTAGCCTTCCGCCCATTCAAAATTATCCATTAGACTCCAGGCAAAATAGCCGTCAATTCTTACACCTTGCTCTGTTGCATTGTGAACAGCGTTTAAGTGACTGTTGTAGTAGTCTAATCGATCTACATCATTGATTTCACCATTATTATAACTGTCGGGCATCGCTGCGCCATTTTCAGTAATAAAAATAGGTGGCAGGGCATAGGTATTATTAAGTGTGACTAATAACTCGGTGAACGACTCAGGATAAATCTCCCAGCCCATATCGGTTAGCGGCCCAGTGGGTTTTATTGGCTCGTAAATTTCAGTTGGATGGGCTTTATAGAATTGGCGGGTATAAAAGTTAATACCCAAGTAATCAATAGATTGAGAAATAATTGCCATGTCACCATCGTGAATATCTGGCAGATGTTCACAAGGGAGTTGTTCAATAATAGCAGGGTATGCACCATCCATAATGGGCTTCATGTACCACTGGTTAAGGTAATCATCTGCAAACGCTGTTGCTGCAATGTCATCAGCGTTTTCAGAGATGCTGTAACAGGGTGTAAAATTAAGGACAATACCGTTTAAAGTCGTCGGTGAATTTTGTTTTAACACGGTCATGGCAAGGCCATGAGCTAATAATAAATGGTGCGCGGCTTTGCGTCCGTATTGCTTACCCACTTTACCGGGAGCATGAATGCCAATTTCGTACCCTAAAAAAGCACTGCAAAAGGGTTCGTTTAAGGTAGCGTATGAATGCACCCGGTCACCAAATGCAAAGGTAATTAAATCAACATAGTGAGCAAACGCATAAGCGGTTTCACGATTTAACCATCCGCCTTCGTCTTCAAGGTGTTGAGGTAAATCCCAGTGGTATAAAGTGACAAACGCTTTGATATTGCGCTTTTTTAGTTCATCTAATATGTCAGTGTAAAATTTTACGCCTTCAGGGTTAAGCTCACCATTTTTTGTGATAACGCGAGGCCAAGAGATAGAAAGCCTGTAAGCATCGACTCCTAATGATTGGATTAAATCAATGTCTTGTTTCCAATTATTGTAATGATCACATGCAACATGCCCATTAGAGTTATCAGCTATTTTACCTGGAGTATCGCAAAAGGTATCCCATATACATGGCAGCCGGTGTGTTGACCCGCCTTCTATCTGGAAAGACGCTGTTGCTACACCGTAAATAAACTCTTTTGTTAATAGAGGTGAACAAGTTGGTAAAGATATTTTAGTCATTAGTTACAAACCTTTTAAAACCTTAATTGCACTTTTCGCGCCGATATTTACTGCCCCGTAGCTGACTCTGGACTTGATAAAAAAATAAAAATTGTTGAATTATGTTACATGTTCGTATTTAATTAGCTGTGAAAGCGCTTACATTTTTAAGATTAATGTTAATTAACCTTCAGGTCAACTCTTTAATAGCATGGCTTAGCCGCCAATTTATTAAAAATCCATAGAAGGTTAACGATAATAATAAATTGCGGAGAGCACATGGCTAGTTCAGCACCACTGACATCACACACACAATCGCAAAACACAGGCGGTAATAATTATGGGTTTGCACTCACATCGTTAACAACACTATTTTTTATGTGGGGTTTTATTACCTGCCTAAATGATATTTTAATCCCGCACTTAAAAGCGGTATTCGATTTAACATATGTGCAGGCTATGCTTGTACAGTTTTGTTTTTTTGGCGCTTACTTTTTAGTATCTATTCCCAGCGGTCACATAGTTAAAAAGCTAGGTTACAAGCAGGGTATTGTTGTTGGATTACTTATCGCTGCAGTAGGTTGTGTATTATTCTACCCTGCGGCTCAAATGCACAATTATCCTGTATTTTTATTAGCGCTATTTGTGCTAGCAAGCGGAATTACGTTATTGCAAGTATCTGCCAATCCGTATGTAAGCTTGTTGGGACTTGAAAAAACAGCGTCTTCTCGTCTAACATTAACGCAAGCATTTAATGCGCTTGGTACTACTGTTGCGCCATCATTTGGGGCATTACTTATACTAGGCTCTGCCTCAGATGCTTTTTTAACACCTGCGCAAAATGCAGAGTCGGTTCAACTTCCTTACTTAATCCTTGCTGCAATGTTAATTGCGTTAGCGGGTATTTTTGCATGGCTCAAACTACCAGACATCATGAGCGAGCAAAAAGAAGCGGCTGAAAACTCAGATACTATTGAAGGAAGTGCTTGGCAATATCGCCACCTTGTATTGGGTGCGGTAGGCATATTTATGTATGTTGGCGCAGAGGTTGCTATTGGCAGCTTTCTGGTGAGCTTTTTAGCACAAGAGAATATAGCTGGATTAAAAGAGCATGTAGCAGCGCATTACATCACTTATTATTTTGGTGGTGCCATGGTGGGACGTTTCATTGGTGCCGCCGTTATGCAAAAACTACCTGCAGGCAAAGTGCTTGGCTTTAACGGCACAATGGCTATTATTTTAGTGATTATTGCTATGAGCACATCGGGACAATTAGCCATGTGGTCAATTTTATTAGTTGGTTTATTTAATTCAATTATGTTTCCTACTATTTTTAGCTTAGCGCTAAATGGCTTAGGTAAACACACTGCTCAAGGGTCTGGTATTTTATGTTTAGCAATTGTAGGTGGTGCTATTGTTCCGCTAATACAAGGTGCATTTGCAGATTACATGGGTGTTCAACTTTCGTATTTTTTACCGGTTTTATGTTACATATTCATCGTATTTTATGGCTTAAGCGGTAGTAAACCCGTTCAAGCTAAGGAGACTTTATAATGAACACACGTTTTACGCTTAATAAAATTGCATTAGCAACACTTATTGCATCAGTAACAACTATAACGGCATGTTCTAATGATAATGGTACAGAGGTTAATACCAATAAAGAGCAGACAAGTGCAGAGCAAATATGGCCAAAGCTTAATATAGCTGTAAAAAAAGAGGCTGAGATTGAATCGCAAATAGCCAGCTATCTAAAATCAATGACGCTAGAGCAAAAAGTTGCGCAAATGATTCAGCCTGAAATACGTGATATTACCGTAGAAGACATGCGTAAATATGGTTTTGGCTCTTACCTAAACGGTGGGGGGGCTTTTCCAAATGGTGATAAACATGCTACACCACAAGATTGGGTAGCGCTTGCTGAGAAAATGTATCAGGCGTCTGTTGATGACTCTTTAGATGGCAGCAAAATTCCGACGATGTGGGGCACCGATGCAGTGCACGGTCATAATAACGTGATTGGTGCTACGTTATTTCCCCATAATATTGGCCTCGGAGCGGCGAATAACCCAGAACTTATTGAAAAAATAGCCTCAGTAACTGCGGTAGAAGTAATGGCTACCGGTATTGATTGGGTATTTGCGCCAACAGTTGCAGTTGTTCGAGATGATCGTTGGGGCAGAACCTATGAAGGGTATTCTGAAGATCCCGCTATAGTGCGTGAATACTCAGCAGCTATTGTAAATGGCTTGCAAGGTAAAGCCGATGAAGACTTTTTAAGTGATAAACGTGTCATTAGTACTGTTAAACACTTTTTAGGTGATGGCGGCACTGTTGATGGTGACGATCAAGGTAACAACATTGACAGTGAACAATCGTTATTTGACATACACGCCCAAGGTTACGTAGGTGGTTTATCGGCTGGTAGTCAGTCAGTCATGGCGTCATTTAACAGTTGGAACGGCGTTAAAAATCACGGTAATAAATATTTACTAACCGATGTATTAAAAACACGTATGGGATTTGACGGTTTTGTAGTTGGTGATTGGAATGGTCACGGACAAATCAAAGGCTGTAGTAACGAAAGCTGCCCACAAGCTATTAATGCCGGACTAGATATATTTATGGTGCCAACTGGCGCTTGGAAACCACTATACGAAAATACCATTGCCCAAGTTAACTCTGGTGAGATTAGCATGGCACGTATTGACGACGCTGTAGCACGTGTACTGCGCGTTAAGCTGCGTGCGGGCTTATTTGACAAACCAAGCCCAGCTAACCGCTTATATTCAGGAAAAACAGAATTAATTGGCGCACAACAACACCGTGAAGTAGCACGACAATCAGTTCGTGAGTCACTGGTATTGCTTAAAAATAAAAATGACTTATTGCCGCTTGCGCCAAATCAACATGTACTGATCACCGGCGACGGTGCGGATAATATCGGTAAACAGTCTGGTGGGTGGAGTATTACTTGGCAGGGGACTAACAATAAAAATGCTGATTTTCCGGGAGCTACATCAATTTATAAAGGCTTAGAAGCGCAAGTTACGGCAGCTGGTGGTAAAGTAACTCTCAGTGATGATGGCGCGTTTGAGCAGCGCCCAGATGTAGCCATTGTTGTATTTGGTGAAGAGCCTTACGCGGAAGGCCATGGTGACAGAGATAACCTTGAATTTGAGCGCGGCAATAAAAAATCGTTAGCGTTGCTCAAATCATTAAAAGCACAAGGAATAAAAGTTGTTTCTGTGTTTATATCTGGTCGCCCAATGTGGGTAAATAGTGAACTTAATGCATCTGATGCGTTTGTAGCCGCATGGTTACCTGGTACTGAAGGTGGCGGTGTTGCTGATGTACTACTAAAAGGAGCCGACGGCAGTATTAAACACAATTTTAAAGGCAAGCTGTCTTTTTCATGGCCTAAAACGGCAGTTCAAACAACTGTAAATAAGGGAGACGATGATTACTCGCCATTACTACCTTATGGCTTTGGTTTAACCTATGGTGATAAAAATGTACTTGCCGATAATTTAGATGAAAACTCGCAATTAGATAATTCATCACTAACGAGTATGGATATTTTAGTGGGGGCACCGGTAGCACCCTGGCGTTTATTGCTCAAATCTGGTGATGAACTGTTAGATGTGTCGAGCAGCACCCATGAATTTGGCGCTATAAAATATCGAACAGAAGATAAGGTTGTGCAAGAAGATGCTCGCCAGTTTAACTTTAACGGAAGCGAAAAAGCGAGTGCTGAAATAGTAACGAGTTTTGCTGAAGATACCATTACTTATGTTGAAGCAAATGGTGTTATTAGTTTTGATATAAAGCTTAATCAACCGCTTGGCAATGAACTTTCACTTGCGATGTGTTCGGGTGAATGTGGTGAGAGTATTAACCTCTCTAACGTGGTAGATACTAGTTTACTAAGCAAATGGCAGTCAGTATCGATTGACCTTAAATGCTTTGCTGATAAAGGCGTAAACTTTGCAAGCTTAACAAGTCCATTTAGTTTGCACAGTTCCGGTGAAGCGTCAGTATCGGTATCAGATATTCAATTTGTACCAAACAAAGCAGATGAAGCAACGCTTAAATGTGAATAAGAGTGTGCCAAATTAATTAGAAATAAATTGTTGTGTGTAGTAAAGCCCTTCATCGAAGGGCTTTTTTATGATTCAAATACACCAATAAATATACTTTTATTGGTAATTAACCTTGTAAAAGTAGGCTTTTTTCATCGTAGGTAACTACTTTGTCGCGGCCTGTTTCTTTAGCTAGGTACAGTCTTTTATCGGCGGTGGCTAATAATTCTTTTATAGTCAGCTCATCGTTTATGGCGCTACTTACGCCTGCACTCACCGATAAATTTATATCGTGTCCCTCGTAATAAAATGGATAACAGCTTATGCTTTCGCGTAGTTCTTCAGCATTATTTCTGGCATCACTTAATGAGCAGTCTGGTAACAGTATGGCAAACTCTTCGCCACCGATTCGGGCTGATATTTCTTCATTCAAAAATTGTGATTTCACATGCTGCGCTATCCACTTTATGGCCTGATCGCCAGCTTCGTGCCCATAGGTGTCGTTAACGCGTTTGAAAAAATCAATATCGAGCAAAATAAGTGACACGCTTTTGTTTTGGTAAAGTGGCAAACTTAACGCGTTTTTTCCTTTTGTAAAAAAACCACGGCGGTTAAATAGCTGACTTAACACGTCGGTATTAGCAATGCTGGCAAGCGTATGTTCTGTATTAGATGCTAATAAATAAGGGAGTAACAATGCACTGCAAGTGGCCAAAATTAAATGACTACTTAAAATGAGCTCTAAAGGTTCTAAGTAGGTTGTAGCGCTTACGCTCAAAATAGGTAAGGAAAGCAGTGCTGTTTGAACAAACATAAGTAAACTATGGATTAAAAAGCAGGTAATTAAGGCTTTTTTTTGCAAGGTTGCAACAAAGTCCATAGTACTAATGGTGTAAGCAGAAAATAAATATAAGCCGGCAATAATAAAGCTAGTTAACATTTGAGCTGCAGAGTATGGGTAAACCGACAATAAAACCACCGCAGTAAATAACAGAAGGTAGTAAATTGGGCGTAAGTTTAATGATTTGCTGTATTTGTATTTATGCAGTCCAAGAATAATTAAAAATGGGCTGAGTATTATAAAAATATTCGCTAAATAGCCAGTAATAAAGGGAAAGTTAATTACTAGTTTCAAACAAGCCAATAATTCAGCAAATGAAAATGCGATGCACGCAAAACCAAAAATTAAAAAAGAAGATTGTTTTTTATAACTGTGGACTGATAAAAAAAATAACCCTATTAGTAAGTTAAGTACAAAAGAGAGACCAATAACGGTGGGCAGGTGTAGCATTGTTTTTCTCTTTTTAATTGGGTAAGTTTACTAAAGTAGGCTTAAGTATTAGGTATTAAGTTTAAAAGGTCAACATGGGTAAATAGTAGTAGTTACCCATGTTGTTATTGGACTGAGTATACGTTGAGGATAATTAACACCAGCTAAACCAAATTATCTAAGGCCGATTTAACGGTTTCATAATGAAAACGATAGTTATGCTTTTGCGCTTTAGTGGGTAGGACAAATTGCCCCGTAGTAAGTAAATCAGACATTTCGCCCATTAATACCTTTAAAACAAATGCAGGCATGGGCATAAAAGCGGGGCGAGATAACGCATTACCCAAGCGTTTACTAAATTCTGCATTGCTAACTGGGTTTGGTGCAACGGCATTAATTGGGCCCGAAATTTCAGGGTGTTTCATTATGTATAAAATAAGTTGTGTCATGTCGTCTATATGAATCCACGACATGCCTTGCTCGCCATCACCTATTGGTCCACCTAAGCACAATTTAAATGCAGGGAGCATTTTACTCAACGCACCGCCTTTTTTAGCTAACACAATGCCGGTTCGTAATAGGCACACTCGTGTTTTTTCAGACTGTGCTTTTAATGCTACGTTTTCCCAATCTTTACACAGTTGATGGCTAAATTCGTCGTGGGGATCAGTAAAGGTTTCATCAATACGCTTATTGCTTTGTCTGCCGTAATAGCCAATAGCGCTGCCTGATATGAACGTATGAGGTGGAGTGGTACTTGTTGCAATAGCATGGCTAATTTGCTGCGTTATATTAATGCGGCTATCGCGTATGATTTGTTTTTGTTTATCGCTCCAACGTTTATTAACTATGGGCTCACCTGCTAAATTAATAACAACATCTACGGTATTAAAATCAACATCGCTTATGTTAGTGACAGCCTTAACTTTATGACCCAATAAAACATATGCTTTTGTGGTATTGCGGCTTAGTACAGTAACCGTGTTGTGGTGCTCTAAAAAAGGGCATAAATGCTGGCCAATTAGCCCAGTGGCACCTGTAACAAAAATATGCATGTTGAATCCTTAAATTATAATTGTAGCAAGTGTTTTAAATTATGCTCACTAGCACTTAGCTTTCGAACTTTATACGAACGACTAAGGGTTATGATCACTTCGTAATTATTTCATTTCATTAGGTTTTGCCTTACACTGTGTGAATATAAATAATAAAAGGATTAATAAATTGGCTGGTTTGACAGGTGTAAATAAAAGCTTAATTGTTTTTGCTGCTTTAGTGGTGGTATTAGCAGGAATAAAAGCTGCAAGCGTAATTATTATTCCGTTTATATTAGCTGCATTCATTGCCATTATATGTAATCCACTGATTAAATTTTTTGCACGTTACAAAATCCCAAAAGGCATAGCAGTGATGCTTGTAGTACTCATTATTGTTGGTCTGGGAGTCAGTTTAGGTGGCTTAGTTGGTCAATCAATTAACGATTTTTCTCAGCAGCTACCTGAATATAAAGCGCAACTTAAAGAAGAGTTTATCTGGCTGGTCGACCTAGCCTCGCAATACAATATTTTAATTAATAAAGAACAACTTATTTCGATGTTCGATCCAGGTAAAATGGTTGATGTTGCAACGAACATGCTGACAGGACTTGGTGGAGTAATGGCAAACATGTTTTTGATAATCTTAACGGTTATTTTTATGCTGTTTGAAGGCCCACTTCTTAGTAACAAAATACATATGGCTCTTGAAGATCCCGACAGTAAAATGAAGCAAATTGACCGCTTTTTAGAATCTATCAATTCTTACTTGGCTATAAAAACACTCGTTAGTTTAGCTACCGGTATTATTGTATCTATTTATTTGTGGGTGCTTAATGTTGACTACTTTATATTGTGGGGCGTTTTAGCATTTATGTTTAATTACATTCCGAATATTGGGTCAATTATTGCTGCTGTGCCTGCAGTTTTACTTGCTTTAATAACTCAAGGACCTCTAATTGCAGGTATGGTAGCGGCGGGCTATTTAACAATAAACACGGTGATGGGTAACATTGTAGAGCCCAAATTTTTAGGTAAAGGACTTGGCCTATCAACCCTTGTTGTATTTTTATCTTTAATATTTTGGGGGTGGCTACTTGGTACTGTGGGTATGCTTTTGTCTGTCCCATTAACCATGATTGTTAAAATAGGTCTTGAAACCAGCATAGAGGGCAAGTGGGTCGCCACATTATTGGGCAGTGGTGAAGATAACGCGATACGTTAACTTCTGTCATTTATTACCACTATGCCCCATTTAAAATTCTATATAGCACTTAATGCGTCATCAACAGCGTTAAGTGCTCCCTCTAAATAACCGGCTTCTTTGTTTGCAAATTCACTTCCGACTAAATGAATATTTAACTCATTTAGCTCAGGTGTTAATTCACTACAATTAAACTCTGGGTGTTGCGAAGGTTGTGTTTTATCGTCGTTATTGGCAACAAATTCATCCTCAGCCCAATCTTTTATAAAACATTGTGTAGGGCTTTTAGCCGCCTCGCCGTAAAAATAGGTTAGTTGGCTAATACAGGCTTCTACTAATTGTGTTTTGGTAACTTTACTGCGAGTTGAATAAGGTATGCCGATAAAGCCAAATAAAGCAGCATGCTTGTTGTTATCTGCACTCGCGTCATGGATTTCAACCATAGGTCCTACTCGGCTAAAACATTGCCCAGATAGATTGCGTTCTCGCCAAAAAGCGTGATCAAAAGTGGCCACAAATTTAGCCTGTCCCGCCATCCAAGTAGGCGTTGTATTCAAACGATTAATGAGCCTTTGACTTGCCCAGAGCTCGGGCGTTAAATGTTGAGTGATCATGCGTGGAGGCAGGGCAGTGATCACAGTTTTTGCGTTGTAGTGCACTGTTTGGCCATTATTATTTATTTTTAAATGCCAGCCTTTATGTGTTTTTGTGAGTTCAGTGACTGAGTGATTTAACAACACCGATTTTGCGGGTAATTGTTTGTAAAGTTTATTTATCAGCGTGGTCATGCCGTGTTTCAGCCTAAACAGTTGCATATCGCCAGCGCCTGGAATTTGTTGAGCAGTTTGATTTGGTGCTTGGTATAGCACGTCGCCTTGGTTGTACTGTTCATACAGTGTTAAATTGAGTGATTTAGCTAATGACTGAATTTTAGGTTGGTGAGGGAAAATCCAGGTAGGGCCAAGGTCAAAGCCCGTATTGCTAGCGCTCAATGAGCCTTCGCAATAAATCCGGCCACCCAACTGGGCTTTGGCTTCAACTAATAAAAACGCAATATTACGTTGATGCAATTTAGTGGCGGCGTAAAGCCCTGCAAGCCCGCCTCCAATAATTAGTATAGGTTTAGTCATAAGCTACTCATTAATTGGATCAATCTACTGATAGGTAGTTTGTTTTGTAGCTTAAATAATGTCAAGCGTGTAATTATAACTTCATTGTTAATTAAATTTGCGTTAAAGAGGTTGCTTTAATGATTCAGTAAATTGGTTAACTAACTGAATTTCACAGTGTTTGTAGCTTATAGCGGCTGCTTTTGCGTTAGGAAGTTGTAATATGTATCGCCATTGGCAGGCGCTTTCAATGTACTTTTCGTTGTTTTTTATACTACGCATAAATAGTTGAAGTACCTGCGTATTGCCTGTGGCTTCTTCAGATTGTACTAGTTCATATTTACGCTTTTGTACCCATGTTCCTTGTTCTTGTTTGGCTTTATCTAATTGGGTATCAAGACATTGGATGTAGCGCTTCGACTCATTCATCGTTGGCTTGTCGGGTAATTGGCAAGCATCGTTAGCATTCACATTGACGCTTATTAAAAGTATCAAAAGAGCAAATAAAGTTGTATGGGTACTATTTTTTGTCATTGTAATTAAACTCTAATATAAATTGTGCTCCGCCTAATTTATCAGCTTCGGTTATGGTCAAAGTACCATGATACGAAGTGACTAAATCTGACACGATGGCCATTCCAACGCCATGTCCATTTTGATAAGTATCCAGGCGTGTGCCGCGTTTAAGTAATGATTCACGCTTATCCTCTGGAACACCTGGGCCATCATCGCTTATACCTATACATAACGTTTTAATTTGCACTACTTGGACGGTCACTTGTGAACGACAGGCTTTACAAGCATTGTCGATTAAATTGCCTAACAGCTCCATTAAATCAGTTTGGTCACCTAAAAAGTAGTCTTTATCAGAGACTATACAATCAAAAATAATGTCTTTGTCGCGATACACTTTAGCCATTGCACTGAGTATTGAGTCAATAACAGGTTTTATGGGTGTTTGTTTCTTCCATGTGTCTGACGCGCCAGTGGCGGCTCGTTTTAATTGATGTTCGATCATCACATTTATACGGTCTAACTGTTCTTGAGCGTCTGCATCATTTGCAAGCGGGCTTGATTTAAGCACGGCAAGCGGCGTTTTAAGAGCATGCGCTAAATCGCTGAGCGATGCTCTGTAGCGTTCTTTTTGCCGTTGCTGGGATTCAAGTAACAGGTTTAAATCGGCTTTTATAGTTTGTAATTCTATTGGGTAAAGCCCTTTGATTTCTTGAATATCGCCAGACTCAATGGCTTTTATTTCTTTATCTAAGCGCTGAAGTGGGCGTGCACTCCAAATAAAACCAACTGCCATTAAAGCTGTAATGGCTATCCCCATTACAAACATCCACTCAACTAAGGTTTGTTTAAAACCGTCCATTAAACGAAGTAGAGCGTCGTTGCGTTTTACTAAAATAAAGCGAGCTTGTTCAGATTGATCAATATTATTTAAAATAACTGTTAAGCTTAGCTGCCAATAAACAGTATTTTTATATTCAACACGCCTAAAATCGGCGGCACCTGCTTTTGTTTCTATTTGTTGGGGGACAAAGTCTACATTAACCGCTGACTCTGAATGCCAAATTGACTCATCATCTCGGTAAATCATCGCGTAAGTATCAGAGTTTAATCTGTTAAGCTCGGGCGCTAATATGGTGCTTGGCATAATTATGCCATGCTCAGTGAAGTCTACTTCAGAAATGAGAGAGTAAAGTTGTGCTTCTAGCGTTTTTTCTGTGGCTTCGACGAGGGATGCGTAATACGCTTTACCAATTGAGTAAAATAAAATTGGTAGTGCCACCAATAAAACAAAGACAAGGATAAATCCTTGCCTTATTTTTAGTGATACTTGCGGTCCTACCACTGGCTTTTAAGCCTGTAACCACGGCCACGCAACGTTTCAACTGGGTTTAATACACCCTCTGGATCTAACTTTTTACGCAGACGTAATACAAATACTTCAATTACGTTTGAGTCAAGATCGAAATCTTGATCGTAAATATGCTCGGTAAGTTCAGACTTAGAAATCACTTTTTGTGGGTTAACCATAAGGTATTCAAGTACTTTGTACTCGTATGCCGTTAAGCTTAGCTCTTTGTCGTCTACCCATACTTGTTGCGAACGCGTATGAATTTTTATAGGGCCTGCTGTCATTTCTGGATTGGCTTTACCGGCACTGCGGCGAATAAGTGCATTACAACGCGCAATTAATTCTTCAACATGAAAAGGTTTTGTCAGATAGTCGTCTGCACCGGCGTCTAGACCTTCAACTTTATCTTGCCAACGGTCGCGTGCTGTTAAAATTAAAATTGGAATTGTTACACCTTGCGCACGGGCTTTATTAATTAACTCGATACCGTCTATTTTGGGTAAGCCTAAATCAACAACAGCCATATCTAAAGGGTATTCAGTGATGTGGAATAAACCCGCTTCACCATCGTGGCATAAGTCTACGCTGTAACGCTCTTTTTCTAGTGCATTACGTAAGTTGTCTGCTAAATGTAGATCGTCTTCAATAACTAAGATTCGCATTTTTAATCCTTTTTCACTTCGCCGGTTTTTTTATTTATATGTAAATCAACGACGTGGCCGTCAGATTTGAGTATTCGCACGGTATAAAACTCTGGTTTTTCAGTTATTTTTAGCGTTTTACCGCCTATGGTTTCTTTTGCAAGTATTACTGCTTTCTTTTTATCCACCAGTTGATGAATCTTTTTGGTGGGCGTAGCCGAAGCTTGACTGCTGGCAGCAAAGCTAACACAAGCAATAAAAATGAGGCTTAATAATACGCGCATAACAGAAACTCCTAGACCAGATAACCCTAGTTTAATTAACTAAGTTACTAAAATTCAAGTAAAAACGTTAAATCCGTAATTACATTGGTAATTTTAATTAAAAACGTGTGAACAAATCCTGAATTACAGGTTAGCTCGTAACAGCACGCTGTTATTTATGCTGGAAACACTTTTTTAAATGGTTTAACAATTGTATTGACGTATACGCCTCCTGAAACATAAGGATCATCAGTTGCCCATTCGCGTGCAGCTTCTAACGAATCAAATTCTGCAATAATAACTGAGCCTGTAAAACCAGCATCCTGAGGGTCTTCATTATCAATAGCGGGGAAAGGGCCTGCAGTAAGTAGTCGGTTTTGTGCATCAAGCTCTTTTAGACGTTCTAAGTGCGCTGGGCGAGCTGCTTTTCTTAATTCAAGACTGTTTTCAACGTCAGTTGAATAAATCATGTACAACATAATGGATTCTCGTAAAAGTTGTTAAATTTTATTATGTAAATACTACCACAGCGTCGAAAATTGGCGAATCAAAAGCGTATACACTTAGGTTTACAGTTGGATTTTATTTTTAACGTTATTTGCTTGAAAACCGCTGTGTAACACTGGTAGAGTCGCTCAGATACTCAAAATAATAAAAAGGTTTTATACATGAGCGATAATAGAGAGCGATTTAGCTCCCGTCTCGGATTTATACTGGCAGCTGCTGGTTCAGCTGTTGGTATTGGTAATTTAGTGGGTTTTCCAGTTTCTGCGACTAAGAATGGTGGCGGCGCATTTTTATTAATTTATGCTCTATTTGTCGTTTTTATTTGTTTACCGGTTATGATGGCTGAAATGGCCATGGGCCGTAACGCTCAAAAAGATCCGCTTGGCTCATACACGTTACTAGCAAATAACGATAAAAAATGGAAGTTTGCAGGCTTTTTAGCCGTATTAACACCCTTTATGATTGCCGTTTTTTATATGGTAATTACAGTTTGGATTTTTGGATACCTAATACAAGCAGGTATGGGTAACTTAAATGCATTAGCTGACCCAAGCCACTTTGGCACGTTTATAAATAGCTACACCGTGTTCGCTTATATGGCAGTAGTGGTTGTTATTGTTAACCTAATTTTACTAGGCGGTGTTAAACAAGGCATAGAGAAAGCAGCCAAAGTATTAATGCCTGCACTTTTAGTCATGTTACTTGCGTTGGTTGCATACGTTTTAACGCTTGATAACGCATTGGCAGGTGTTGAGTATTACGTTATTCCTGATTTTTCAAAAATGAGTGCAAGCGTACTCAATGGCGCATTGAGCCAAGCGTTTTTCTCTTTATCGTTGGGTATGGGTATTTTAATGACTTATGCGTCTTATATCTCGAAGAAAGACGATATTGTAAGCAGTGCAAAAATGGTGGCAATAACAGACTCATTGGTTGCGTTTGTTGCAGGCCTTATGGTTTTACCCGCTATATTTAGTTTTGACCCAAACACAAATCCAGAATCGTTATCAGACTCGTCGGTATCAATGATTTTTGTTTTCCTACCTAAGATATTATTAGCATTACAAAATGATATTGGTTATGTAGGGGCATCGACTGTAGCGTTTGCATTCTTTTTGTTAGTATTTTTTGCAGCAATCACTTCATTGGTTTCTATTGTAGAGGTGCCTACTGCATCATTAAGTGATCGTAAAGGTATCAGCCGTAAGAAGGCATTGGGTATTTTAACCCTCAGCACAGGCGTGTTAACAATTATATGCACAATGTCGTTTGGTATGGTTGATAGTTTAACGTCGTTTACCAGCTATGGCGGTGCCAGTAAGAGCTTTTTTGATATTGTAATTGATGTATTTTATGACACTATATTACCTTTAAATGGCTTAATGGTGTGTTTGTTTGTAATGTACCGCTGGAAAAAGGCGCGTTTAACTCAGGAGCTTAGCCAAGGTTCTCCCAGCTACGAAGGTAGCATGATGGAAAAGTATGTGAACTTTTCACTATCAACGTTTATCCCGTTTATTTTAGCCGTGATATTTATAAACACGGTTGCGACTAAATTCTTTGGTTTAAAGTTATTTGGCTTTTAAAATGTAAAGTACAAAAATTAGCCGCGCTCGTCGCGGCTTTTTTTTGCCTAGCATTTAGCTTAAAGCACCTGAGTCTAGATAACTCCCAACACCCAGAGTAAACATCCATATTCCCCATAGGCTATGCTCAATAACACACACAAACGTTGAGCGGCTTTGTGCATAAGTATACGAAAATAACAATCCACCTAAAAAAGCCAAGCCTACTGCAATCAAGTTAGCATAAACAATATGTGCTAATGCAAACACGGTGGCACTAACAATTATACGCAAACCTTTGTTAGGCATAATGTGTTTATAACGATGAAAAAAGTAGGTTCTAAATATTAGCTCTTGAGGAATAACCGATAATACAGGGTATAGCAGTAATAAAAGTAGCCAATCATTAAAAGAGTTACGAGGCAGGGAAAACCAGTTTTCTTGATGGATGATCCCGTAAAACATACCTGAGAAAAGGGCGCCTAAAAAAAAGAAGCTAAACAGACGCTTTTTTACAGCAGAGAACTGTCCAAGGCTGGTAAGCCTAAAACGCTTAAAGTGAGGATCGCTTAATAAAAGCATACCGCACACGCTCATTAAAATAATAAGGGCAGGGAAAAGCCAATTGGCTAAATAATGACGTAAGCTAAAGCCTAGTATTGGTAGTAGGATAAATATAAGGGTAAATTCAAGCCAACGGTATTGATTAGCGTTCAAGGTCGTCTCAGGTTGTTTTTTTTACAAACTAACAAGCTAAGACGACACTTTTATGACGAGAACTATTTTACGGCTTCGTCATCATCGGGAAGGTATTTATAAAGCGTAATAATTGTGGCAAAAATACTAACGAAAGTAATGGCCATTAAGCCAAATACCTTAAAATTCACCCAAAAATCGAGTGAAAAGTTATACGCTATATAAATATTTAGCGCAGCAATACCGGCGGTAATAGCGACCCACATTAAGTTTAATTTATCCCACAATGGTTCGGGTACAGTTATTTTTTGATTCGTGTCGTTGGCGTTTTCTAAAATGGCACTAAGGGCTTTTTTCACTAAGTTTTTATTTAAAATATAACGACTTACAAGCAGCATAATGCTAAAACCAGCGTATATAATAGTGGCTTTCCATTTTACAAATTGCTCATCGTGAAAAACAAGCGTTAAGGTGCCAAATACGGCAGCAATAGAAAAAAATATCCACTGGCGGGTCGGCACTTTCCCATGCTTGTAATAGCTAAATATGACTTGAATAAGAGACGTTGCAATTAATAAAGCCGTTGCCCAGTAAATATCTACAAGCTTAAACACTGCAAAAAACAGTATGAGTGGAATGTATTCAATTAATGCGTGCATATACTACCTAAATTATACAAAAATAAATTAAAGCGTTTTTACCACATAACACTTGGTAACTACAAGGTTGACTTAAAGCCCTGTAAGCCTTAGCCTGCGTGACTTTATTTATTCATCATTATATTCCCACGCTAAACGCATTCATTGTTTACGTGTATTTAGGAGCCTTAAATGAACAAAACTCAACTTATCGTCGAAATGGCAAAACACAGTGAACTCACTAAAAAAGATACAAAAGCTGCTCTTTCAAGCATCCAAAAAGTGATTACTAAATCGCTCTCTGAAGGCGATCAGGTACAAATTAATGGATTTGGTACCTTTGCACTTAGCTATTATCCGGCGCGAACGGGTCGCAATCCGCAAACAGGTGAAACAATTGAAATCGAAGGGGCTAACAAGGCCGTTTTTAAACCAGCAAAAGCACTTAAAGATCGCCTTTAAAACATCACGTTTACCTATCTTTTATTTTGCCATTTACACAAAGCTCCATTTAAAACGCCATGTAGATTATTCATAAATTATAAATAATTTACATGGCTCTCTATCATAAATTAATATTTTTAATAAGTTTCAGTAAGTTAAAGCTGGCATCCGATGTGCTTACTATACAGTGAGTTAAACACTTAATTATTTAATAAGGAGAGCCAAATGAATAAATTACAATCGCGCACGCCACTTGAAGGTAAAAAAATTGCAATTCTAGCCACTGATGGCTTTGAACAAAGTGAGCTGTTTTCTCCGCGTGATGCATTATTGAATGCTGGAGCCAAAATAGAGATAGTCTCTATTAAAGAGGGTCAAATTACTGGGTGGAATGAAGATAAATGGGGCGAAAAAGTCTCAGTAGATAAACTCGTAACAAATACTAACTCTGCTGATTACGATGCGTTAATGTTACCCGGTGGGTTATTTAACCCCGATAGCCTTCGCCAAGATAAACATGCAAAAGCCTTCATAGATGGTTTTTTTGGTGCAGAAAAAAACAAACCGGTTGCCGCAATTTGTCATGCCCCCTGGCTATTGGCAGAAATAAATAAGTTACGTGACCGTACGGTAACCTCATTTCCAAGTATTAAAAGCGACTTAATGAATGCAGGTGCCAATTGGGTAGATGAAGAAGTGTGCGTAGATAGAGGGTTGGTTACCAGCCGCAGCCCCGAAGATTTAGATGCTTTTAATGCTAAATTTATTGAAGAAGTTCTCGAAGGTAAACACCAAGCTCATTAAGCTTTCTAAGTATGAGTTTAAAATAAAAAAGGGCATTTTTAATGCCCTTTTTAATGCGTAAATTTAAACTTATTATAATGCGGTTGCGGCTTTCATTTCGCTGACAAATGCTTTTAACTGCGCAGTCATTGCGTTTAAATCATTAAGGTTTGCTTCAATAATTTTTACTACCGCTGAACCAGAAATAGCGCCAGCTGCACCTGCATTTAATGCTGATTTAACATCTTCTGGCGTTGAAATACCAAAGCCTAGTAGTGCAGGAGCTGCATGATACTCTTTTAATTTATTTACAATATTACCTGCAGGCATTTGTGCTTTAGTATCTGTACCAGTTACACCCGCACGTGAAAGTAAATAGGTATAGCCACGGCCATATGAAGCACACTGGCGAAGCGTGTCGTCGTTTGCATTAGGCGTGGCAATAAATATTGGGTCTACGCCATTGTCCATTGAAGCCTTTCTAAACATTTTAGACTCATGCAAAGGGACATCAGCGACTAAAATAGAGTCTACCCCTACGGCTTTTGCATCTTTGTAAAACGCTTCTAAGCCACGCTTAAACACTAGGTTGGAATAAAGTAACAGGCCTATTGGTATATCGGCGTTGTATTCACGAATTTCTTTAATAATGTCAAAGCAGTCTTGGGTGTTAATATTCACATCAAGCGCACGAATATTAGCGGCTTGAATAACCTGGCCATCAGCTATTGGATCTGAAAAAGGGATACCTAGTTCTAGTCCATCAGCGCCACCATCAATTAAGCTTTTAATGATGGCAATACTCTGCTCTTTACCTGGGTCGCCAATAGTGACGAAAGGAACAAACGCCCCTTGTTTTTTTTCATTCAATGCAGCAAACATAGCGCCATAACGGTCCGTCTTAATTTGGCTCATAGCTGGCCTCCTTCAGATAATACTTTGTGTACGTGTGCTAAATCTTTATCGCCACGGCCACTTAAATTAATAACAATAACACTGTCTTGCGTCTGCTCTTCTGCATATTTGAGCGCATAAGCTAATGCATGGCTTGATTCAAGAGCAGGAATAATACCTTCGTTTTTAGCTAATGACTGAAATGCATCAAGTGCTTCAGTATCACTAATTCCTACATATTGTGCACGGCCAGTTTCATGTAAAAATGCATGTTGTGGGCCTACCGCTGGGTAATCAAGACCGGCTGATACAGAGTATGACTCTTCAATTTGGCCATCATCATTTTGCATAATGTAGGTGTATGTACCGTGCAGTATACCTTTAGTCCCCTTACAAATAGTGGCACCGTGTTCATGAGTGTCTAGACCTTTACCCGCAGGTTCAACACCAATAAGTTTTACACTAGGCTCGTCAATAAAGTCGGTAAACATACCAATAGCGTTAGAGCCACCACCAACGCAGGCAATAACAGCGTCTGGTAAGCGACCTTCAGCGTCAAGCACTTGTTGCTTGGCTTCTTCACCAATTACTTTTTGGTATTCGCGTACAATTGTTGGGAATGGGTGAGGGCCTGCAGCAGTTCCTAATAGGTAATGCGCTTCTTGGTAGTTAGCTGACCAGTCACGTAATGCCTCGTTAACGGCATCTTTTAATGTGCCAGAACCCGCTGTAACAGGAATGACTTCTGCGCCCATTAATTTCATTCTAAATACATTAGGTTGTTGACGTTCAACGTCTTTTGCACCCATGTAAATACGGCACTTTAAACCTAGCAGTGCACACGCTAAAGCGGTAGCAACACCATGTTGACCTGCGCCGGTTTCAGCAATGACTTCTTTTTTACCCATGCGTTTTGTTAGTAATGCTTGGCCGAGTACTTGGTTTGTTTTATGAGCACCGCCATGAAGTAAATCTTCACGCTTTAAGTAAAGTTTAACCTTTGGATTTTTAACTAAATTACGCGTTAAAGTAAGAGGAGTAGGGCGACCTGCATACTCATTTAATAATTTACTAAGTTCTGCCTGGAACTCAGGATCTTTTTGCGCTTTGTTAAATTCGTTTTCTAACTGCTTAAGCGCAGGGACAAGCAACTCGGGTACAAACATACCGCCAAACTCGCCAAAATAAGCTGGATTTTGCATTTTAACCTCAATAATTTCTGATACTTGTAAAAGCATGATGTAATTTGTTTGGGCACTTTTTACCTGGAGCGTCTTCAACTCCAGAATTTAAATCAAGGCCTAAAGCGCCTTGAAAAAGCGCATCTTTTATATTGTCTGGATTTAAGCCACCAGCAAGCATAAATGGCGTTGTTGCATCGCGAAGTACTGACCAATCAAATACCTTACCTGTGCCACCAGCTTGTGTATCGCTGTGAGTGTCGTACAAGTGTCGGTCAACGCCATTGACAGGAGTAGGTAGCGCATCTTTAATTGCTTGTGCTTTCCAAATTTCACAGTTGTTTGGTAACTGTGTACGCAACGATTTAATGTAATCGTCACTTTCTTTGCCATGTAATTGAACTGCCGCTAATTTTAACACACTTGCAGCGTGAGCAACCTTCTCTGTTGGTTCATCAACAAAAACACCTACAAATTTTAGTGGTGCTGATTGCGTAATGGCTTGGGCGCAATCTAAATCAACACAGCGTGGAGATTTAGGGTGAAAAATTAAACCGCCATATATGGCGCCAGCATTATACGCTGCTTGCGCATCCTGACTGCGAGTAAGCCCACACACTTTATTTTCACCAAAAATAACACGGCGACATGCTTGATCTAAATCAGCTTCGGCCATCAGCGAGCTGCCAATTAAAAAGCCATCGCACAGCGGGGCTAAGCGTTTAACGTCTTGATGGGTATAGATACCTGACTCAGAGATAACGACTTTATCTTCAGGTATTAATTTACGCAGTCTCTCGGTAGTTGCTAAATCGGTACTTAAATCACGTAAATCACGATTATTAATACCAATAATTTTAGCATTCAGGGCAAGTGCTCGGTGTACTTCGTCCTCATTACTTACTTCTGTAAGCACCGCCATATTGAGTGAATCAGCCACTGTGTGAAGTGCTGTATATTCTTCATCATTAAGTACCGAAAGCATAAGTAAAATTGCATCGCCACCATAAATGCGGGCCATGTAAACCTGATACTCATCTATGAAAAAGTCTTTACAAATAAGAGGCTGTTCAACTTGGCTGCGTACAAACTCAAGGTAATCAAAGCTACCTTGAAAGTATTTAGTGTCGGTGAGCACGCTCATGCAACTTGCATATTTTTTGTATGCTGCAGTGATTTCGGTTAAATCAAAAGGTTCTCTTATTAACCCTTTTGAAGGGGATGCTTTTTTACACTCTAAAATAAATTGAATCCCCGGTGCAGCCAATGCGCTATAAAAATCGCGACTGGTAGACACAGCCTGATCTTTGAAGCTTTCAAGCGGGCGTGCGGCTTTTCGTTCGATTAATTCTAGTTTTTTATCAGCAACAATTTTGTCTAATACATTAGCCATGACTTACCTCAATAATTGCATTTAATGTGTCCATGGCTTTGCCTGAACTTAAAAGTGAGTGTACTGCCTGAGCGCCAGCTTTAAGCGAATCGGCTTTTCCTGTTAGGTATAAAAGAGCAGCAACATTGACCACAATAGCGGCATTATGAGCGTCAGTGCCTTTGCCTTGTAAAATAGCAACACTTGCATCAGCGTTATATTGTGGGCCTTCACCTGCTAGTTGTTCAAGTGAATAGTTTGCAAGGTCAAAGTCGCTTGGGTTGAGCGTGTACTGGGTTATTTCACCGTTGTTTAATTCAACAACATGCGTTGACCCGTGAAGAGCAATTTCGTCAGTGCCTGAACCATGCACGACCATTGCGCGTTTAGTGCCTAATGTTTTAAGCGTTTGTGCCATAGGCATACATAGCGACTCGTCGTAAACACCTAGTAATTGCACATCAGGTGCCGCTGGGTTAGCAAGAGGGCCTAAAATATTAAAAATTGTACGTGTTTTGAGTGTAGTACGTACGCCCATCGCATGACGAACACCGCTGTGATAATGAGGCGCAAACAAAAACGTAAAGTGTGTTTGCTCAAGGCATTTTGCTGCTTGTTCTGGGCTCATATCTATATTAATACCGAGCGCTTTGAGTAAGTCGGCAGAGCCTGAGTTACTCGACACACTGCGGTTGCCGTGTTTTACCACGTTGATACCTGCTGCAGCTGCAACAATAGCGGCGGTGGTACTGATATTAATTGTGTTTGACCCATCGCCACCGGTGCCGCAGCTATCTGCAAGTTGTGTACAGGTGGTATTAAACGCGACTGCGTTTTCACGCATGGATGCTGCAGCTCCGGCTATTTCATCACTAACTTCACCTTTCATTTTAAGACTGATTAGTAATGCTGTTAGCTCGATATCGCTCATATTACCTTGCATAATTTCATCAAATAGTGCTTTTGATTGGCTGTAGTTGAGTGATTGCTTTGTAATTAACTGTTCAATAGCGCTTTGAACATTAAGGGAAGTGGGTAATTGTGTACTCATAATGTCCTCTTTATTTATTAGTTGTTAAGTAAGCAACACTTTGTTGCAGCAACAAGGCACCATTAGGCGTTAGTATTGATTCAGGGTGAAACTGGTAACCCAACGCACTGTCACCATGGTGATAAATAGCCATTGGAATGTCTTGATATTGTGCTATTACGTCTATGCTATCGGGCACCTTCGTGGCCATTAATGAGTGGTAACGTGCTACCGGCATTGTTTCGCCCATATTTTCAAAAACAGGATGTGCGTTTAATTCAATGATTGACGACTTACCATGTACGGTTTCACCTGCGTGACCGATTACTCCGCCATAACTTTGTGTTAAAGCTTGTTGCCCTAAGCAAATACCGAGCATTGGAAAATGGCCTTTGCACAGCTGAATAAGATCCATCAAACAGCCTGCATCGCTGGGTGTGCCAGGACCTGGTGAAAGCACAAGTAAAACTTGGCCTTGCTCTTGGCTCATTTTATTAAAAATGATGTCGGCACTTATGTTATTTCTGTATACAACAAGCTCATCGCCTAACATGGTTAGTTCGTCTACTAGGTTGTAACTAAACGAGTCAAAGTTATCTAAAAAGTAAATTTTGATTGGTTGTGATGCACTCATGTTATACCGCCTCGTAAGTTGATTTAATGGCGGTTATGACCGCTTGAGCTTTGGCACGTGTTTCGTTAGCTTCAGATTGCGGGTCTGAATCAAATACAACCCCAGCCCCAGCTTGAACATAGGCCATGTTGTTTTTAACAAAAGCAGAGCGAATAACAATACAGCTGTCCATTGCGCCATCACCGGTTAAATAACCCACTGCGCCACCGTAACTGCCGCGTCGTTTGCCCTCTGTTTGGCGAACAAGTTCTGCGGCACGTACTTTGGGTGCGCCTACCAAGGTACCCATGTTCATACACGCTTGGTAAGCATGCAGTGCATCTAGTTCTGGTTTTAATGTGCCAACAACACGTGAAACCAAATGCATAACCTGCGAATAACGGTCTACTTTTAAGAGCTCTTTTGCATGACGAGTACCTGCAACACTAATGCGCGCTACATCGTTACGGGCTAAGTCAACAAGCATTAGGTGTTCTGCCCGTTCTTTTTGATCGTTTCTAAGTTCAAGTTCAATACGACTATCCAAGTCAGGATTTATTTGCCCATTAGCAAACTTACCACGAGGGCGAGTCCCTGCAATTGGATATACTTCTACCTGTTGGTTATTAACATCATATTTAAGTGCCGATTCGGGCGATGCACCAAATAAAGCAAACTCTTCGTCGCGCATGTAAAACATGTAAGGGCTTGGATTTTGCAGTTTTAATTGGCTGTACGCATGTAAAGCGTTAGGGCAAGGCAGAGAAAAAGTTCGAGAGGGAACAACCTGAAAAATATCACCGTCAACAATGTTCTTTTTTAGTTTTACAACTTGTTCGCAGTAAGTCTCGTCACTTATGTCTACATTAACGTCGCAATCCCCTTTGTTTAATGGGGCGCTGTACTGGGCTGCGTTATCGCAAAGACTGTTTAATCGCTCCAGTTGTTTACCTACTTCAAAACAGTTTGCGTGAACGTCTGGGCCGTTAAACACATTACCAATCAGTTCTGTGGTTTGTTTTTGATGATCAATTACAACGAGTGTTTCAGCTAAATAAAATACATAGTCAGGGCAGCTGTTTTCGCCATCGGGCACATCACTTAACTGTTCAAAGTTTGCAACCATGTCGTAGGCAAATACACCGCCTAAAAATAAAGAGAATGGATTGTTAGTGGTGCTTTTGATTGAGTTTATACAGGTTCGTAGGGCACTAAATGCGTTATCCGCTACTAATTTACTGGCTTCATCAATGTCGTTATGTGTACTTAAGTAATTTAGGGTTAGGCTTGTATCGTTTAGCTCGGCTTTACAGTTTTTAACATTTGCTTGTAAGTAACTTAACAGCTGCTGCCCATTGTTTGATTGGGCTGTAATTATGACTGTTTTGCCTTGGCAAACGATGCGTAATGCACAATCGACTAAAATTAAACTTTTTACACTGTCTTTAGAATCAATTTCAGCTGATTCAAGTAGCAGTGAGTTGGGTTTATCAAGCGCTGCGTATAATGCAAGTGGGCTACTAATGTAATCGCGTGTTTGCGTAATACTGGTTACTTCACCCGGTGTAGTTGTTATATGACTAAAAATCAAACCTCATTCCCTCAAAAAATTAAACCCCGCAATGCTGTGCAATGCGGGGTTTGAATAACGTATCTAAATTACAAACAGATCATTATCGTCCCGCTATACCAGGCGCCACCACCAATGATGTGTAAGAGTAAGACCGTTATTCATGTTTTTCTGCCTCAAATTTATTATGTATTTATTAAAATTTAGTTATAAAAAAACCCGCATGTTTGCGGGTTTTGAAATTTTGTCAGACACGACAATTCATCACCCGATAATTACGAGTGCCACCACCAGATTGTGTTTAGGTTTGAATTGTTCATAGTATTAAATTCTTGATGTGTCTTAAAGTGGCTACAGTAAAACGTATCTTGTGCTTTTGTGTCAAGTGTTTATTAAAAACAATTTAGTGAAAAAACTTGTTATACTTGCATAAACACCTTTAAACCTTAATTTTAAGCAGTTTTCTTTTGATAAAATATGATTTACATAGTCACACCACACATTCAGACGGGCATTTAACGGTTGAAGAATTATTAAACCGTGCGGTAGATAAAAACATTGATGTGTTTGCTATTACCGATCATGACACTGTGGCAGCTATTAAGCCGGCTCAATCATTTATTAAGTCAGAGAATCTTCCGCTGTCATTAATTACAGGCACAGAAATATCGACGAAATGGGAAAGTTTTGAGATTCATATTGTAGGCTTAAATATAAATGTCGATAACGAAGAGCTCGATGCCTTATTATCAGCACAGCAACAAAAGCGCGAAGAGCGGGCAACACAAATAGGCTTTCGTTTAGAGAAAAATGGCTTTGAAGGCATTTATGACCAAGCTAAAGAGCTTGCTGTAAATGGACAAATTACACGCGCTCATTTTGCACGTGCATTAATGCAGCGTGGAGTAGCTAAAAATTTCCCTGGGGTATTTAAAAAGTATTTAGGGCGAGGTAAAACAGGATACGTACCAAGTTGTTGGTGCGATATGCAAACTGCTATTAATGCAATACATGCAGCAGGGGGCGTTGCAGTGCTTGCCCACCCGAGTAGCTATCGAATGTCTAATAAGTGGTTGCGTAAACTGTTAATTGAATTTAAAAACGCAGGTGGCGATGCAATGGAAGTAGCACAACCTCAGCAAGCACCCAGCGAGCGCCAGTTTTTGGGCGAACTTAGCCGAGAGTACGAACTATTATGTTCGCAAGGCTCTGATTTTCATTTTCCAACAAGCTATTTAGAGCTTGGTAAAAATTTATACTTGCCCAAAGATTGCCAAGGTGTTTGGCAAGTTTGGGAAGGACCAGAAGGGGCATTAACATGAGTCAATTATTTCATATTCACCCAGATAACCCACAAGCAAGACTAATAACTCAGGCTGTTGATATAATAAAGCAAGGGGGCGTTGTTGTTTATCCTACAGATTCGGGCTATGCGATTGGCTGTAATATTGGTAATAAGCAAGCCAAAGAGCGTATAGAGCGTATTCGTGGAATTGATAAGAACGACAATTTTACGCTTGTATGCCGTGATTTATCAGAGTTATCAACTTATGCACGTGTTGATAATCAATTATTTAGGTTAATTAAAAATAATACGCCGGGCCCTTACACCTTTATTTTCAAAGGCACAAAGGAAGTTCCTAAGCGTTTATTAAACGATAAGAAAAAAACGATTGGTATACGTGTTATTGAGCACCCAATAGCATGTGCTCTTTTAGCTGAGTTAGGCGAGCCACTCATGTCGTGTTCGCTTATTTTACCTGGGCAAGAATTTACAGAATCGGATCCTGACGAAATTTTAGATAGGCTTGATAAACACGTCGATCTTATTATTCACGGCGGATACCTACCAGAGCAAGCAACAACGGTAATTGATTTGTCTGAAGACGATGTAAAAATACTGCGTGTTGGCTGTGGTGATGTGAGCCCGTTTGAGTAAATAAACGTGACATCAACAACTAAATACCCACCAGTAATTGATGAGCCAGTGCAGCAAAATCTGCCACTGGCTTTTTTGCATGGAAAAGCCGTTGTTGATAAACCTGAAGACTTATATATTCCACCTGACGCACTCGAAGTTATTTTAGAAACCTTTGAGGGGCCGCTTGATTTACTTCTTTATTTAATAAAAAAACATAAGCTTGATGTACTTGAGCTCTCGATATTCAGTATTACAGAGCAATATGTTAGTTATGTTGAAATGATGAGCGAGTTTCACTTAGAGCTCGCCGGTGAATATTTAGTCATGGCGGCATTATTAGCACAAATAAAATCACGCCTGCTACTTCCTGTCCATGAAGAGCTCGAAGAAGAGGAAGATCCGCGTGCCGAACTTATTAAACGCTTACAAGAATACGAGCAATTTAAAAAAGCAGCTGAAAACCTAGATGACATTCCTCGTGTTGGGCGTGATATTTTTGTTGCCCGTGCCGTCATGCCTATTAACGACGATACAAACCAAAACCTACCCGAAATAGAGCTTAAAGATTTAATGCTTGCCCTGAGTGAAGTTATGGCAAGAGCTAAAACCTTTGAACATCATCAAATAACAGCAGAAGTTTTGTCAACCCGTGAGCGTATGAGCCAAATATTACACCAACTCTCCAAGGCAAATAGCGCAATAGTATTTAATGAACTTTTTAAAGTATCAGAAGGTCGCAGCGGGGTTGTTGTAAGCTTTATAGCTATGCTTGAGCTAATAAAAGAAGGACTAATTACTTGTCTGCAAGTTAACGCAGAAAGTTTAATCTACGTCAGTCTTAGTGAATAGCCGCTGCTAATAAATACTTTAATTACCCTTTAATTACCCTTTAATTTCCTTAATTTAATTTACGCCAATTACTTTTGTGCATATATGCACAGAAGCTGTTTGTTTACGCTATTTTACTAAATGACAATCTGCTATATCTTGTACATATTAAAACACAGGATATTAATTATGCTTAAAAATACGCCGCTATCTTATGGATTCGTTGCCATTACTTTGCACTGGTTAATGGCGCTTACTGTTATAGGCTTATTTGGCTTGGGTTTATACATGGTCGAACTTACCTATTATGACAGCTGGTATAAAGGCTCCCTAGATTTACATAAAAGCATAGGTATTACGCTTGCAGCCGTTTTGGTTTTTAGGATTTTATGGCGCGTTTTATCTGTTAATCCAAAACCTTTAGGAACAAATTCGAAAATAAACCAACTGGCACACACGGCTCATGTAGTTATGTACATATTATTGGCTGTTATTGTGGTAGCGGGGTACTTAATTTCAACTGCAGACGGACGACCGATTGAAGTATTTATGCTGTTTAATGTATCCGCTCTTGATTTTGTTTTTGATGATCAAGCAGATATTGCAGGAAAAGTTCATTACTACGGTGCATGTATATTAATTGGGTTTGTTATTTTACATGCGCTGGGTGCGTTAAAGCACCATTTTATAGATAAAGATAAAACGTTAACAAGAATGATTACCCCATTGAAGGAAGATTAATATGAAAAAATTACTAAAAAATACGGCCGTATCTGCGGCTCTCGTTTTATCAGCATCGGCTGCAAATGCTGCTGAATATATTATTGATACAAAAGGGGCACACGCTTTTGTGAACTTTAAAATAAAGCATTTGGGATACAGCTGGTTACATGGGCGTTTTAATACGTTTGACGGTGAATTTAATTACGATGCAGAAAAACCTAATGCGTCACAAATAATGGTAAATATAGATACAACGAGCCTTGATTCTAATCATGCAGAGCGTGATAAACACTTACGTGGTAAAGATTTTTTAAATGTTGATAAATACCCAACTGCTACGTTTAAAAGTACTAACATCACGTTTAATGATGATAATTCAGGCAAAGTAACCGGTGATTTTACATTGCATGGTGTAACAAAAAGTATCACCTTTGAAATAGACAAAATCGGTGAAGGCCAAGACCCATGGGGTGGTTACCGTGTAGGCTTTGAAGGCGAAACAAGCCTTAAATTAAGTGACTATGGTATTAATTATAATTTAGGGCCTGCGTCAACTCATGTTGATATAGGATTATTTATTGAAGGTATTCGTAAATAAGCTGGGCTGTCACTAAATAATTAACTTTTAAAGCGCCGCATTAAGTGGCGCTTTTTGGTTTAATTCATTCTTGTTTTTAGCAATGGCTTTAAATGCTCGGGCAACCACTTTGATAGTGCATGAATGTATTCATCTGTTTGTTTTATTACCTTAAGATGTTTGTTTAGCAAAGCAATATTTTTAATACCTTGTTCGGTTTTAGTGCAACCAATATAGCCATAACTTAACGCAGGTGCTTCAGTTAACGGCCTTTGGGTTAAGTTATTTTGAAAGTTCATAGATTTAGCTAAATAAAAATGTTCACTTGGGTAGCCAAGTAAAATATCAATGCGTTTTAAATTAAGCATATAGGTAAGACTAGCTAAGCTATCTCGGGTAGGACGAATAACAATATCAACATCGGGCGTTGAATTAATTATACGATCAATAGCTTCCCCATAAGAGCGACTTAAAGAAACGCCTAATGTTAGCTTTTTCTCTTGCAGTAAATCATACAAAGAGACCTCAGTGTCGTTTTTAAGCGATAGCGCACTCGCTAGTTTTTTATGAAGTGCAACAGAGGGAGACAAACCCACTGTAGAACTCTCTTGAGTAAACACCATTTGCTGCTTTCTGTTTTCGTTTTTGTAAAGAGAGAGCACACACGCGTCATTAGTTTTATCTGAGAGTGTTTGAATTAACTTGCTAGCAGGCACTACAACACGGTTAAATTCAACATGTGGTAGTTGGTCTTCGAGTAATTTAATGATTGTTTCGTCGCGGCCTTGGCCCTGATATTTACCATTTAAAATATAGTAAGGCGCAAAATCGTTGGTTAACCAGTTAATTGTTTGAGCATGGCACAATGAAGTTAGAAAAAAATAAGGTAAAAGAGTTAAAAATACACGTAACATTACAGCAACCAACGAATGTAATTGAGTTAGTGTTTTAACACCTAAGTATTAAAAAGTAAAATGCCAGCAACAAGGCTGGCATAATATTCTCAATAATCTCGCGTTAATCCACGATGAAAACTGTGTTTAGCTGGCTTTTAACCATTTCACAAACTGACGTGCATCACTTGCTTTTTGAAATAATGCATTTTTTAAACCTTGCGTATCACTAAAGATAACACGATGTTTGTTTACTGAAATTGATTGCACAGGATGTGCAATTTGGATCATAGATCCGTTATATTTATAAGACATAATAAAACTCACTTTATTCTTGTAATTTATTCTGCGCTATTTTTATAGCAGATTGCAGTCAATAAATTAACGATGTTGTGTTTAGCTTCATTACAGTGTTGACGATCTTTATGACACTTTTACGATGATAGTAAAATTCATCTCGGTATTATTTAAGGGGTACTCGCCGTACAATAACTTAGCTTTCAAATATACGTTGTGCGGGGCTTACTGGATCAGGGTAAATAGGTTAACCGCGGTGGTTTCTTAAACCAGAGGGGGAATTTAACCTAAATAATAATTACGCGCAAGTTATTTGTATAAATATATAAAACATAGATTTTATCAACTGGTTAAATACGTTGATTTACGACTAAAAGGAATAGTATGCATTACATAATAGTCAGTGATATTTACGGAAAAACGCCCGCTTTACAGGACTTTTGTAAAGCATTAAACACGAAGTTTACCCTTGTTGAACCCTATGGTGGGAAAGAGCAAGCTATTGAAAGTGAAGAAAATAACTATAAAAATTTTATAAAGGAGTGTGGTCATAACGCGTATACAACAATGTTGCATAAAAAATTTGATAGACTCATATCACCTACAGTTTGTATCGCCTTTAGTGCGGGGGCTAGCGCTGCGTGGCGAGCTCAGTTATTAACAGGCAATCCACATCTTAAAAAAGTGGTTGGCTTTTATCCATCGCAAATACGAAACTACTTAAATTTAAAAGCCAATGTGCCATGTGAATTTATTTTTCCTTACCATGAAACACACTTTGATGTTACAGCTGTTATTAATGAGCTTAATGAAAAGCAAAACGTAATTTGCCAACCAACAGGTTATTGCCATGGATTTATGAACAAGCGTTCTTTAAATTATAACGAGCAAGCTTACCAACACTTTTACAACTATTTAAAGTCTAATGAGTTTTCATAATTCTGGGTGAGGTGTGTTTTAATTTAAAAAGTAAAACATTTTAAAGTGTATTAATTAATTTTTTTGTTATGTTTGGGAAGTCAGAACGGTTTTTATATTCTGCGTATAAAGAAGCAAAAATACTACTCCGTGAGAGTTTATCAAGATCTTTGATAAACGTTTTAGCACTTGAACGTGCTGTTCTACAGCATAGTTGATAGGCTTTTATTATCTCAGCTAGGGTTTGACCTTGCTGTTGAAGTGCTAAATCGGCTTCAACAAAAAACGCAGCGCCTGTCCAATACACACGTTGTTGAGCACCTTGGTTCCACATATCAGCAGAGAGTTCACTTAAGGGCTGCGATTTGGTTTTACTTTGTAGTCTAGCTCTATCAAAACCAGCATTTAATCGTTGAACAAATTGCGCTTGGGTTATTACACCGCTGTCACGCATAATTACGTTTTGCATGTAACTGGCAAACCCTTCACTTAACCAAAATGCAGAATAGGGAAAAAGCGGCAAATATAAATGCGATAGCTCGTGATATAGGGTCCAGTCTTTAGTCAATGCATTTAGACTAGCATACCTGTCTATGTGTAGTTCAAGTCCATCGGGGTTGCTTCGCTTTACCGTTGCCCATGGTACAGGCTCAAATGCAAAATATTGAGGCTTTAAATAAATAGGCAAGGTAGTTTGCTTTAAAGGCCCAAGCGTATTTTCAGTTTTTTTTACACTCTGATCAATCCAAGTAGAGACAACTTGTTGGCCATTTTTAGATAGCGAGTTAAGCTGGTGAATATCAACTTCAAGGGCATAGATGTTTAAAGAGCATAAAAATAACAACGTCCACAATATCTTCATTAAAACCCCTCATTATATTTAAAAACTAATACGAACCGTACACGCTATAAGACCACCGTTTCGTCTACATTAGCACACTGTATTTGTTATTTTTTAAACTGATACCAACTATAAAAAGGCAATTAAAGACACATCCCAATTAACATGTTTTAATCGTACTTATACATTGATTTATAGGCTTTAGTAATGCAATACCAACATATAAATATGCCCAAGCATGGGCAACATATAACGGTAGATGAGCAAGGGCAGTGGGTTATTCCTTCAGAGCCTATTATTGCCTATATTAATGGAGATGGTGTAGGGCAAGATGTCATGCCTGTTATGAGAAATATTGTAGATTGTGCTATTACACACTGTTACCAAAACAAACGAAAAATACATTGGATGCAAGTGTTTAATGGTGAGCAGGCTGCCAAGCTTTACGATGGTGATTGGTTTCCACAAGAAACAATACAAGCGGTAAGAGCATGTAAAATAGCAATAAAAGGTCCGTTAACAACCCCCTTAGGCGGAGGGTTTAGGTCTTTAAATGTTGCCTTGCGCCAAGAAATGGATTTATTTGTAAACATGCGTACCATCAAAGGAATGAGTGCTTTGCCTTCTCCATTAAAAAATCCCTTTTCAACTAATATTACCGTGCTTCGTGACAGTAGCGAAGATGTATATTCTGGCATTGAGTGGCAAGCTGGCAGCATTGAAAGTGAAAAAATGCTCGACTTTTTATGTGAAGAAATGGGGGTTACACGTCTTAGATTTTCACAAGACTGCGGGATAGGTATAAAAAATATATCCAAAGAGGGCTCTGAACGATTAACACGTTTTGCTCTTAATTTTGCCCTTAATAACAATCGAGACTCTTTAACTTTTGTTCATAAAGGCAATGTACTTAAGTTTACAGATGGTGCATTTAAACGCTGGGGCTTTGCGCTAGCCAAAAAAGAATTTAATGCTATTGAGCACGAAAATGGCCGATGGCTAAAAATTGTTCGTGATAGTCAAGCACCCTTAATAATTAAAGAAGTCATTGCCGATAACATGCTACAACAATGTTTAATGAACCCTGAGCAGTTTGATGTAGTGGCGACAACAAATCAAAATGGGGACTTTTTAGCCGATATGCTCAGTGCTCAAGTGGGTGGTGTGGGTATTATGCCAGCGGCAAATATGAATAATGATGTGGCTTTTTTTGAGCCTACTCATGGCACATTTGAACGCATTGCAGGGCAAAATAAAGCGAATCCAAGTAGTAGTATTTTGAGTGCAGTACTTATGCTTAAATTTATGAAGTGGGATGAAGCGGCGTTAACTATTGAAAATGCATTAGAAAAAACGTTAGCAAGCGGGCATGTTACTTTTGATCTAGCCCAGCAGGGCAGTGATACTTCAACAATTCATAACTCGACAACCTTAAGCTGCACAGACTTTGCAAATAAGGTTATCGAGCACTTTTAAACACATTCATTATTAAGCTGCTGACGCAGTATTAACAGTGTGCACGCATGGGCGATTAGTTAACTGTGCGGCACGGTGGTAAATGTTGTGTGCATTGGGTTCATCGCATTGTGTACCACTAAGCGTATCCATTAAAGCAACAACAATGATTGCAGGAACCTGGCAACAATACTCATCAAGTACCGCTTCAGTTGTTTGCGCATCTACATGACAATGCGGATGATTTTGCAGTTGGTACGCGTTTAGCAATGTTTGTACTTCAAGTACATCGTTTGGTTGGTGTTTAGTTTTACGACATGTACATCCAAACTCATCAACTAATGTCGCCAGTGTTTGGTATACATCTGTTGTTTGTAATGTTGCCTTAGAGCATAACTGCTCTTCAATGAACTGATGTAAGTTAGCATCAATAAATAATCCGTCTTGGCGTGTGAAAGAAGCTGTTGTCATAATAATTACTCTTAGTTTGTTGGCTTAACTTCACTCTAGCGCTAAGTGTATTATTAATGAAATTGTTGTTTTCAATAACTGACATTGATTCAATCAATATTAAGCTCGTTATACCTATTTTTCGCCTTAAATTTAAGGGCTTCTTCCTTTATTTAATTTGGTGCAAAAAATAAATAAATGCACAGAAGTGGTACGAATGTTAACTGAGGGACTATAAAGTTTTTAAGTAAGCTATTGAATTAAATTTAAATAAAAAATTTGGTATTAGCTTTGCTACATGGTGAACAGTAAGGTTACTCCCCTTGCTAAGACTTATACGACTCCAAAGCAAAACATCGAGACACTCACTATATTAAAGAGAGAGTCTCGATGTTTTATTTATTGCTAAATTAGTTTTTAAACGTTGTATTTTTAATTTACCCTAATATTCCGTCATTTTCAGTTTTAGCGCATAGATTTACAGAGTGTTGCATGAGCTGTAGCTACCCGTAATTAGGTAAGTAGAGAGCAATTTCACACAAATGTGGCTTCACGGGTTGAAATTTATTTACTGGCTCATTTGATTTCTAGTATGTATACAGTGTTATTATCTATCTGCTACTGTTTTAGCAAACTCAAGTAGTTCACGGCGCAACCATTGATGTGCTGGCGCATGATGAAGCAGTGGGCTCCATATCATTTTTACCTCAATAGGTACTATTTGAAACGGAGGCGGACTTATTACCAAGTTAGTATGTGTTGTTAATAACTTAGCTTGCCTACGCGGTAATGTAGCCATCAGTTGTTCTGATTGGCAAAGTAAGCTGGCAATCATATAGTGGCGGGTAAATACCCTAATTTTACGTGTTTGCTCTAATTGCCAGAGCGCTTCATCTACCCAACCTAATTTTTGTTTACCTGACTTGTTAGTTACAGCAGCTTCGGGCCCCCAGCCAGCACGATTTACCCAAATATGCTCTTTTTGAAGGTAATCATCGAGTGTGGCGTTTTGTAAAAAAGTATTCTTGGGATGTGTTAAACAGCAGTAGTTATCGCGCCATACAGTAGCTTGGTGAAACGACCGGGGTAATCCATTAAAGCGGTTAATAGAAAGATCTATAGTGCCTTTTTCCATATCTTGCAGGTTGACATCGCTTGGGCTTAAAACGTCAAAATTAATACCCGGATTTTTATTTAATTGAGCGGTAATAAATGGCGCTATTAACGTTGATTCTAAATAGTCGTTTGCCATTATTCTAAAGGTTATTTCAGCCGTTGCGGGGTTGAATTGCTCACTTGGTTGAGTGATTGCCTCAGCCATTTTTAATAGGGCTTCTATTTCAGGTTTTAGTAAAAGTGCTTTAGCTGTTGGAGTCATCGAGCCGGCGGCGCGAACAAGGAGCGGATCTTCAAATAAATCACGCAATCGTTTTAGTGCATTACTCATGGCAGGTTGTGTTAACGCTAATTTATTGGCGGCTTTAGACACACTTTTTTCATCTATTAACACGTTTAAATAGACGAGAAGGTTGAGATCGACGTTACGTATATTCATTAGATCAATCTTATTTATTTGCTGTATTAATTATCTAAATTAAAGCCTGCTTGCTAAGGTGTAAACCATTAATAAAAAATAACCGCCATAACGGGTAAAAATATAAGTGTTGTCAGCATGCCAAATACATTAATCGATGATTCAAATAATGCTCTTCAAAAGGTGATTGCAACTAAGCTAGCTCGTGCTGTATTTGCAGGGTTTGATGCTATGTTTGCTGAGTTTTTAAATATTACACTTGGCGCACAAAGTCGGTTTGAGCAACGCGAGTACCATGATGTACAACGTGCAATGCGTGATCGGCTACAAGTTTACGAGCGCCAGGTAAAAAACGTGAGCGAAGCGGTTAAAGTGATTGCTTATCATGAACTAGACTGCCCGCAAACATGGCAATTAGCTAAAAATATTTACGGAGATATGGTCGAGTGCCATGAGAATAAACCCATTGCGCATACATTTTTTAATTCTACATTCGGTGCTATTTGGGACGATAAAAAAATTCGTACAGTGCATTTATTTGTATTAAAAGCCAAATACCGCAGTGAGCCTCGTTCATTTGAAAGTTTAGTGAGTAGAATCTCACTTAAAAATGGGTTTGATACTGCAATTTCACAGCTTATTACTAAGCAAATGTTTAGAGTTCCATTTAGCCAATTAAATGCAGATTTAAAGCGTTTGCAGCAAACTCTAATGCAAGGTGCTAGACATCAACGTAAGCAGGTGTATGAACTTATAAATTTAAATGACGGGTTTATTGAATACGCAAACTCGTTATTTTTTAGAAACAAAGCGTGTTATTTAATTGGCCGTTGTATAGCGAAAAATGGTGATAACATGCCGTTTGCTATTGCCATTTTAAACACCGAAAAAGGCCTAAAAATAGATGCGGTAATGATGGGGGCCGATCAACTAAGTTTATTATTTGGCTTTGCCCGTACTTATTTTATGGTAGATACCGACCAACCTGCGCGTTATGTTGATTACCTCAGTGTACTTATGCCACATAAAAAGCGGTTTGAATTATTTAATGCGATTGGCTTTATTAAACACGCCAAAACTGAGTTTTACCGATATAAAGTGGATACCACCAAAAATAGCCCCACAAGTTTTAAATATGTCAATGCACCCGGTACGCCTGGCATGGTTATGCTGGTATTTACCATTGAAGGCTCAGATTACGTCTATAAAGTAATAAAAGATAAATTTAGCGCACCAAAAACAGCAACTAAGGCACAAGTAAAAGAAAAATATAACTTTGTTAAACAAGCCGACCGGGTAGGGCGATTGGTAGACACCCACGAATTTAGGTATTTGGCGTTTGATTTAAGCCGTTTTAGCAAAGAACTATTAACGCAGATGAAAACACACATCGGCAGCAGTTTAGTTATATCGGGCAAGGCACTTATTTTAAAGCATGTGTATGTTGAACGAAAAATGACCCCTCTTAATTTATATATTAACCACTGCGATGAAATGGCATTAGAGCAAGTGATGCTCGATTATGGAAAAGCGATTAAAGATTTAGCCGGGGCGAATATATTTCCAGGTGACATGCTGATGAAAAACTTCGGTGTTACGCGTTGGGGACGCGTTGTGTTTTACGACTTTGATGAGATTTGCCCATTAACTCAGTGTAATTTTAGAGATGTCCCTCAATCACAAAATGCACTAGAAGAGCTTAGCAGTCATTCTTATTTTGATATTGATGAAAACGATATATTTCCAAGCCAATTTAAGGTTTTTTTTAGCGCAAATACCCATGCGTTTGAGTACTTTAACACCCACCACAGTGATTTATTCACAACTGCTTTTTGGCAACAGTGTCAACAGCAAATACAAAACGGCTTTTTACCTGATGTTTACCCGTATAAGCAAAGTTGGCGGTTTAAACCGGAATAATTACCCCCATATTTATAGTATGACTTAGTTAAAGCACAGGAGTGGTAATGAAATATATTTCCCATGAAGGTGGAGACCTTGCCTTTAGTGGTACCCGTAAACCGCAGCTAAAAAATCATGAAGTACTTGTTAAAGTGGCTGCAATTGGTGTGAATCGTGCTGACTGTATGCAACGCCAAGGTAAATACCCAGCCCCAAAAGGTGATAGTCCAATTTTAGGGTTAGAGTGCGCAGGCACTGTTGTTGAGGTTGGTAGCAAAGTGGATAAAATATGGTTAAATAAACGCATTTTTACACTGTGTGCAGGTGGTGCTTATAGCGAATATGTTGCCGTAGATGCCAAACAACTAATGGAGCTACCTGAAGATCTTACTATGGTTGAAGGCGCAGCCATAAGCGAAGTGTATTTAACTGCGTTTGGTGCATTATTTGAGCTTGGCAAATTACAATACGGGCAAACGGTATTAATCCATGCCGGGGCCAGTGGAGTAGGTGGTGCCGCAATTCAAATGGCAAAAAGTGCAGGGGCCACGGTTGTTATAACTGCAGGTTCAGATGAAAAATGCCAGCACGCCAAGGCACTAGGAGCCGATTATACAATTAACTACAAAACCACTGACTTTGTAGATTACATGCAAAGCCATAATTTAACCGCGAATGTAATTGTTGATCCTGTAGCAGGGCGTTATTTAAATAAAAATGCTTCAATTGCAGCCATGGACTGTCAAATAATTATGCTTGCCTTTTTAGACGGACGTTTTGCTGAGGTTGATTTTGCAGCGCTTTTGCGCAAAAGGATTTCGTTTCATGCATCAACCCTTCGTAACCGCAGTATTGAGTTTAAACGTCAACTAAGAGATGACCTAGTTGCACGCTTTTACAACGATATAGCATCTAAAAACTATAACTTTAACGTATACAGAACTCTGCCCTGGACACAGGCTGCAGAGGCGCATGAAATATTAGAGCGCAACGAAAATGCGGGAAAAGTCGTATTGCTTGTAGAATAACGCTTTATTTTACACGTTATGCCCATATAATTTAATCATGCACACGTTATTATAAAACCAAGGTTAAAAATGAATCCAATAATTGCAATTTTAAAAGAACACAATGTAAGCGATGAGAAAGTGAAAGCGTTATTTGAGGCGTTTACACAAAACCCAATGATGGCTATGGCACTTGTACAAGAGCTAGGTATTCCACCTGAAAAACTTCAGCAATTGATGGCCGTTGTTATGACCCAGCCCCATTTAATTAAAGAAGCGACTGAAGAATTAGGTTTAGACTTTGAAAAAGTAAAAGAAGCAAAAGATAAGCTCAATCAACAATAAGTGTGTGATATTTTTAGTTAAAGAAGCATCAGCACCTGCTGATGCTTCTTTTTTTATTTAAACTTTAGTGCTTATTCTTTTGGAAGAAGTACCGTGTCAATGACATGAATGACGCCATTACTTGCCTTAACATCTGGCATAACAACGTGTGCGTTGTTTATCATCACGCCCATGTCTGTTTTGACCATTACTGACTGGCCCTGCAATGTTTTAGCACTGTCTAGTTTAACCACATCTTTTGCCATTACTTTACCAGCGACGACATGGTAGGTTAGCACTGTGGTTAGTTTGTCTTTGTTCTCAGGCTTTAGTAGCATTTCAACGGTGCCGTCAGGTAATTTTGAAAAAGCGGCATCGGTTGGAGCAAAAATAGTAAATGGTCCTTTGCCTTTGAGGGTATCAACTAATCCGGCTGCTTTGACTGCTGCAACAAGCGTTGTGAAAGAGCCATTTTCAACTGCTACATCAACCACGTCTTTCTTCATGCCATGATGATTGGCCTGCGCGGTAAATGAAAAACCCATGCTTGCGACGGTGATTAAAACTGCGGTGGTTATCTTCTTAAACATGTTAGCTTCCTTTACGTTAATATTTTATAAATTCCTAAGATGCTACGCTGTTGTAAATTTAATCGATCAAAAAGCATTTATTGGTCAAACATTTTTTGTTACATCCTTTTTTGAACTGCTAAAGCGGTGTTAGGTCATAACGTTATTCGATCAGTTAAAGGGAGTAGTTATGAAGGTGCTTTATAAATTTTGGAAAAATAATCGTTCACTCATTGTATTTATTGCCTTAATGAGTGTATTTAGAAGCGCTGTAGCCGATTGGTACGAAGTACCTACGAGCTCGATGAAACCTACAATTGCGCAAGGAGATAGAATTTTAACCGACAAAATGGCATACGACTTACGAGTGCCTTTTACACATATTTCTCTTCTTAAATTGAACGAACCACAAACCGGGGACATTGTTGTATTCGACTCACAAGCAGCAGGTAATCGATTAATTAAACGTGTGATAGGTGTACCCGGTGATACCGTTTCTTTGGTAAATAACGAATTTATTATTAATGGCAAAAAACTTAATTACGAACATGCACAAAATAATATCGATTCGGTTGATAAAATAGAGACGTTAAACGCTAAGAAGCACACTATTAGGGTGGCAAATGTACCATCCCAATTAGCTGACTTTAAAATGGTCACCATTCCAGATGATTACTATTTGGCAATGGGGGATAACCGTGACAATAGCGCAGATTCGCGCGTAATTGGTTTAATCCCTCGTGGTGAATTACTCGGGAAAGCAAATAAGGTTATTGTGTCGCTTGATTATGATAATTATTATTTACCAAGGAAAGATCGTGTAATGCTCTCCTTAAACTAAATTCATTTTGACTTTGTTTTAGCACAGTATTAAGTGTCTGCTTTAATTTAAGTTTAAACCATACCGCGTAATTACGGCTGAATCAAAGCCCTTTACCCAGTGGGGATGTTAGCTAAATAGTCATGAACTAATTGTATAAGAGCGTGCTTATCGTCTTGGTTTTTAATTACTTTTGAAAAGTCACTACTGATGGCTACGGCGCAAGCGCCTGCATTGAACCACTGATTAACGTTATCTAAATTTATACCACCAACAGGCATTAAATTGGCGCTATCAAATGGCCCTTTTAATGCCTTAAAATAGCCAATTCCCATACTGCCTGCTGGAAATACCTTAATAATATCCGCGTTATATTCAATCGCGTTAGCAATATCTGTGGGCGTTAAAGCCCCCATTAAAACGGGCAAATTATGTTGGTGGGCAAGTGACACTATACGCTTATTAGTATTTGGGGTGACTATAAACTGTGCGCCGGCATTAATTGCTTTTTTGGCAAGTTCAATATTTGTAATAGTGCCTGCACCCATCAAAATATGTTGGTGACGCGCACGCGCACTCTTTATTTCTTGCTCAAACCCCGGTGTATTTGAGGTTATTTCAAGCACCTTTATGCCCGCTTCAACTAGGGAGTCTAAAAGTGGTGCCACATCGGCTTGCTGTTTTAAGCGGATAATAGCGACTATTTTTTGCTCTAGAATTTTGCTGCAAATTGCCGTTTGTTGTTGAGTGACCGTACTGGGCATTGTGTTACTTTTTTACTATTAATTGACAGATGGTACAAAAAATCGATAAGAGTCGCAAACGGAGTATCAATAATATAAAAAAACCGCTGTAAATCAGCGGTTTTTTTATTCATAAGTGTAAGTTTACATTACACGCATACCTGGCTCTGAGCCGTCGTCAGGGTTAAGAATATAGATTTCTTTGCCGCCGGGTCCTGCTGCTAATACCATGCCTTCAGACATACCAAAGCGCATTTTACGAGGCTTAAGGTTTGCTACCATAACAGTTAGTTTACCTTCGATATCTTCAGGTGCGTAAGCTGATTTAATACCAGCAAACACTTGGCGCGTTTCGCCGCCTAAATCAAGTGTTAGCTTAAGTAGTTTATCTGCGCCTTCAACGTGCTCTGCCTTTGCAATTTTAGCTACGCGTAAGTCTACTTTTGCAAAGTCATCAAATTCAATCTCTTCGCTTATAGGCTCTTTTGCAAGTGGACTATTTGGATCAATTGTAGTTTGTGGCGCTAGGCTTTCTTTTGATTCTTCAACCATTTTGTTTACTTTGTCCATTTCTACGCGTTGCATTAACGGTTTAAATTTATTAATAGAGTGGTTTACTAGTGGTGTTTGCACTGCATTCCAAGCTAAGTCATCGTTTAAAAACGCTTCTACGTTTTCGGCCATGGCTGGTAGTACTGGCTTTAAGTAGGTAATTAAAACACGGAACAAGTTAAGACCAAGCGAACATACATCATGCGCATCTTGTTGCTTAGTTTCGTCTTTAATGAGTACCCAAGGTGCTGCGCCATCAATAAATTGGTTCGCTTTGTCAGCCAAAGCCATAATTTCACGAATAGCACGGCTGTATTCACGGTTTTCATAATGAGCAGTAATGCTTGGTGCCGCTGCCTGAAACTCTTCAAGTAACTCGGGCTGCATAATAGTGCTACTTAGCTTGCCATCAAACTTTTTAGTAATAAAGCCAGCACAGCGACTCGCTATGTTTACTACTTTACCAACTAGGTCTGAATTTACACGTTGTGCAAAGTCTTCTAGGTTTAAATCAAGATCAATAATGCCGCTGTTTAACTTAGCTGCGTAGTAATAACGAAGATACTCTGGGTTTAGGTTATCTAGATAAGTACGTGCTTTAATAAACGTACCCTTAGACTTAGACATTTTCTCGCCATTTACAGTAACAAAGCCGTGTGCAAATACGTTGGTCGGCTTTCTAAAATTAGCGCCTTCTAGCATTGCTGGCCAAAATAAACTGTGGAAATAAATAATATCTTTGCCAATAAAATGGTAAAGCTCAGCGTCTGAGCCTTCAGCCCAAAATGCGTCAAAATCAATACCTTTTTTATCACACAGGTTTTTAAAACTGGCCATGTATCCAATAGGCGCGTCTAGCCATACGTAGAAGTATTTACCCGGTGCGTTTGGAATTTCGAAACCAAAATAAGGTGCGTCGCGGCTAATATCCCATTGTTGTAAACCGTCAGTAAACCATTCATCTAGTTTGTTAGCCATCTCTTGTTGAATAGTACCTGAGTGCAACCACTCTTTAAGCATGCCTTCGAATGCTGGTAGGTCAAAAAAGTAATGCTCTGAATCTTTTAAAATAGGCTCAGCACCTGACATAACTGAACGCGGGTTAATGAGCTCTGTTGGGCTGTAAGTTGCGCCACACGAATCACAGCTGTCGCCATTTTGGTTTTCAGACTTACACGTAGGGCAAGTGCCTGTTACAAAACGGTCGGGTAAAAATATCTCTTTTTCTGGATCAAATAGTTGTGAAATAGTGTGCTTTTTAATATGGCCCGCCTCATTTAAACGGTTATAAATTAGCTCACTAAACTCTTTATTTTCTTGGCTGTGCGTGCTGTGGTAATTATCAAACTTAATGTTGAAGTCGGCAAAGTCGCGCTGGCGTTCTATGCTCACATTTTTTACCATTTCTTCAGGTGTGATCCCTTGCTTTTGCGCATTTAGCATTATTGGTGTGCCGTGTGCATCGTCTGCGCAAACGTAATAGGTTTCATGGCCTTGTAGTTTTTGAAAACGTGACCAAATATCAGTTTGAATATATTCCAATAAATGACCTAAGTGTGTTGGGCCATTTGCATAAGGTAATGCGCTGGTAATCAGGATCTTTCGCTGTGCCATAATCATTCCGAATTGAGGATAAGCTACCGTTTTTACTATTCAAACGGCTGTTATCATTAATTTATCTATAAGTAGGTGGCTGTGCGCACACACTGCTCATGGATTTTTATTAATTGACTGGTGTTAATGACCTGAATGTTACATAATTCCGAGGCACTTTTCATCAAAGAAACGCTATTTAATTGCTATGTTTGGACTGTCAAAACTTTTCTCTTCTAAATCGGTGCAAAAACAACCGATTATTGCCGCTTTAGCGGCTTATCGTAGTGCGGCTTTTGCCGTAGGAATTGACGAAAAATTTATTGACTCAATTTCTGAAAACGACGAAAAATCACTACAAATCACTCTTAGCTTACCTTTTGCCGCGCAATCAGAAATGCCCCTTGTTGAACTGCATCTGAGTGATGCACTCAATATTGCAGTATCGATAAAGTCAAAGGTCGATATTAAAGAGCCTGCAAAGTTTAAAGGGATTAAACATATTGTACTTATTGCCTCAGGTAAAGGTGGGGTAGGCAAATCGACTACAGCTGTTAATTTAGCGGGTGCATTAAAAGCTGAGGGAGCAAAAGTAGGTATTTTAGATGCTGATATTTATGGTCCTTCTATACCTATGTTATTGGGTCTTGTTGGTGCTGAGCCAAAAACAAAAGATAACAAACAATTACAACCGTTTGATGCCAATGGCATTAAAGCCCAATCTATTGGCTTTTTAGTGCCAAGCGATGATGCAACAGTATGGCGAGGACCAATGGCATCCGGTGCACTCAGCCAATTACTGAACGAAACTGACTGGGGAGAGCTTGATTATTTAATTGTAGATATGCCTCCTGGTACAGGTGATATACAACTTACTATGAGCCAAAAAGTGCCTGCCAGTGGGACTGTAATTGTGACTACCCCCCAAGATTTAGCGCTAGCAGATGCGCAAAAGGGTATTGCTATGTTTAATAAAGTGAACGTACCCGTACTTGGTTTAATAGAAAACATGAGCCATTACATTTGTAGCCATTGCGGTGAGGCAAACCATGTATTTGGCAAAGAAGGCGCACAAAAATTGGCGCATAAGCATGGTGTTCCCGTTTTAAGCCACATTCCCCTAGCTATAGATATAAGAGAGTACTCTGAGCAGGGAAAACTTATTGCTAACGATAACAATGCAGCAATAAGCAAAACATACAGCGCAGCAGCTAGGCTAATAGCCAGCACGCTATATTATCAACAGCATCACAATAGTATTGAAATTGTGATTTCGGAAGATTAAAAAGCATGAGACTTTCAGACACACATATAAAAGAACACTTACAAGATGGCCGTATTGTAATAGAGCCTGCTCCAAGCAGTGAGATGATATCGGGTGTGACAGCTGATTTGCGCCTTGGTAATAAGTTTAGAACGTTTAATGCCCACAATGCGGCTTATGTAGATTTGAGTGGCCCAAAGGATCAGTTAAATAAGGCCATGGAATCAATTATGAGTGAAGAGATTGAGCTTGCTGATGGAGAAGCCTTTTTTTTACACCCGGGCGAACTTGCATTGGCCATTACTCATGAAAAAGTAACCTTACCTGCTGACATCGTAGGTTGGTTAGATGGGCGTTCATCGCTTGCTCGTTTGGGTTTAATGGTGCATGTAACCGCACACAGAATCGACCCAGGCTGGAGTGGTAATATTGTATTAGAGTTTTACAACTCAGGAAAGCTCCCTTTAGCATTGCGCCCAATGATGAAAATTGGTGCCATGAGTTTCGAAATGCTCTCAGGGCCTTGTGAAAACCCTTACAATATTCGTAAAGATGCTAAATACAAAGATCAAAGTAGTGCAGTAGCGAGTCGCATAAGCGACGATAACAGCTAAATTTAATCGTGTGTATTATGAAGCGCATAACCTAATAGTTCAAAATAATGGTTAAGCGCCTTACCCGCTTTGGCGATGTGATGCGTTGGTGGGTATATTAAATTACTTGTTTGTAAGCCGCCCACTAAAAAACTATTTTTTATGTGGGGGGTTGCAGATATACAGGCTTCAAAACATCGAGCGGCAATTTCTTCAGGCATACTCATATAATTCATATTATGTGCCTGGTCGTGTTTAATACATGCTTGCACAAACTCATTGGCATTTTCGCCATTTTCATCTAAAAATACTTCTTTATAAAAACTGTTCAGCGCGTCATTAAGTGGGTGCGATAAATTTGGCGTGTTAGAAAGCCAAAGTTTTGATGCAAAGCCATAGCGTGGCTTTGCTTTAAATAAATGCTCACTAATGTGATGATCAAACGCGTGAAACCACTCATGGGCCAATGCTCCGCCGCCGGCATTTTTTGCAAGCGCCAGTGTTTGACTGCCAGCATTATAATGAGCTTGAACTCCTTTTTGGCCACCGTGGCCAAATGCAAAGTTTAACTTGCCGCGTAGGCCAATGGCTTTAGGTGGTAGGTGCAGTATTTGCGCAAGGTCGGCTAGGCCATCATAAATTAAATTAGCACTAATAAAATGCTCTTCTTTAGTGACCCATTTACCAACCACCATTGATCTGAACCCAAATGTGGTTCTTATATCGCTAAAATCAACTTGGTCATCAAAGCGATAATCAGGGCCTTGGCGAGTAAATCCTCGTTTTAATCTATTTGGGTAATGTCGCATCTGTTTTATGAAAAACTAAATTTAAGTTAAGTAACGTGCTTTTACGTGCTCGGGCATGTGTTGGGTCTGTTTATTTATTAATTCTTCTAGTAGTGCAAATAAAGGCTCTGGGTTTAATTGCTCAATGAGGGTTAAGCTATGTGCAACGGCTTCAAGCGTTGAAAGGCTGTCGGCACGAGGCGCTTTACGAATAGTGTAACGATTTTTAGGTACTTGTTTAAAACTGATGGTTTTAAACTGGCTAAGTATGGGAGTGAGCTGCAAAATTTTATAAGCTTTATTCCATGTACCATCGATAACAATCAAATGGGTAATATAGTTGTTAGTTGTGAAGCTTGGCTCATCTAAGTAGGTGGCGTCATCGTTAGGGTAAAGCAGACCTGTTGATTCTTTTGGCAGGTTATTTAAAGCCTTAAAGTCATGGCTGTTTTCACCTTTTATTATTAAGCAATTAGTTAAACTTAACTTAAGTAGTTTTGCGGTGTTTTTGACTATTTTTTCTTCGCTAGGGTGTTGCAGAATAACAACTTTAACTTTATTAGGTATGATTTTGACAGCGCTGCATACGCAGGTGTTGAGAGCAAAATTACAATGATTACAAAGAGTGCGTGCCATTTTAAAAACTTTCATAACGTTATTAACCCATTAATTATACATTTGTACGGGCAATTAAGTTGGTTTTTTTTGTTTATCAATATAAAGTAGTTATTACAATCAGAATACTTATGGATAGTTTGAGGACTTAAATTATGGCAGACATTACCATAGACACATCAGCATTAGAAAACATGAAATCGTTACTCGGAGAGCAGTTTGCTGATACGCTCGACTTTTGCTGTGCAGAGTTTGAGCGTTTAGGTTCAGAAGTTGTGGCAACAATTGGCAAAGATAAAGAAGCCGCGATTCGTCATTCTCATAGTTTAAAATCAAATGCAGCACAGTTTGGAGCCTCGAGTCTTGCTGAGGTTTCGCGCACTATTGAGCTAAGTTTAGTTGATGACGATTTAGACAAAGCAATGGACGCATGTGCAAGCTTAATGCCGCAGGTAGAGGGTTCTCAATCTGAATTTAAACAATGGCTAGATGCTCAATAACAAACGTGAATTAATTTCAGTTTTAAGCTGTTAAATTTGCTGGTGTTTTATATTTACTCGGTTAGTCTAACAGGTTACCGGGGGCTTTTATCGTTAAGATAAATTAGACCTTGCTAATAACAAATCAACTTACAAAGGTCATCAGGCGCCAGCGAGTAGAGGTAAAATGTCAGATATAAAAAAGAGTCATAAATTAGAAGGCGTGTGTTATGACATTCGTGGTCCTGTTTTAGCTCAAGCTAAGAAAATGGAAGACGATGGTCAAAAAGTCTTAAAATTAAACATTGGTAATCCTGCTGCTTTTGGCTTTGATATGCCCGAAGATATGCATCGCGATATCATCCGTAACTTGTATTCAGCCCAAGGTTACTGTGACTCTAAAGGACTTTACTCAGCCCGAGTGGCTATCTATCAGCATTATCAACAACGTGGATTGAACAATTTAGATGTAGACAACATTTACATTGGTAATGGAGTGAGTGAGCTAATCCAAATGATCACCCAAGCCTTACTTAATAACGATGATGAAGTGCTCATCCCTGCGCCTGATTATCCGTTGTGGACTGCGTCTGTTAAGTTAGCGGGTGGCAACCCTGTTCATTATTTGTGTGATGAAGAGCAAGATTGGTTTCCTGATATAGATGACATAAAAAGTAAAATCACCTCTAAAACTAAAGCCTTGGTGTTAATTAACCCTAACAATCCGACCGGTGCGGTATACAGTGATGACCTGCTTAAGCAATTAATAGATGTTGCTCGAGAGCATAAATTACTCCTGTTAAGTGACGAAATTTACGAAAAGATTTTATACGATGGCATTACCCACACTTCAATTGCTTCATTGTGTGATGATGTGCCTATGATTACTTTTAATGGTTTAGCTAAAACTTATCGTGCTGCTGGGCTAAGAATGGGCTGGATGGTTTTAAGTGGCAAAACTTCAGCCATGGACGATTTAAGTAAAGGGCTAGATATACTTTCGTCAATGCGTTTATGTGCCAACGTGCCTGCTCAATATGCTATTCAGCAGGCATTGGGTGGTGTGCAATCAATTGATAACTTAATTAACCCGGGCGGGCGTTTGTACGAACAACGTGACATTGCATGGCGTGGTTTAAATGCAATTGAAGGCATTAGCTGCAAAAAGCCAAAAGGGGCTTTATATGCTTTTGCTAAAGTAGATACTGCCCATTTTAAAGTGAAAAACGATGAGCAAATGATGTTTGATTTGCTAAAAGCCGAAAAAATATTGTTAGTGCATGGGCGGGCGTTTAATTGGCCAGAGCCTGACCATTTTAGGCTGGTTTTTTTACCCAATAAAGATGACTTAACTGACGCAATGCAAAAAATGCAACGTTTCTTTAAAGATTATCGCCAGTTATAAAACTTTATAAAAAAACGAGCCTGTTGGCTCGTTTTTGTTTTTAAAGGCGAGTTATTAATATGCTTTATCGACTCTTACTGTGTTGTCACCTAAATAAACGAGTCTCACGTTATCACCTCTGTGAAATCGCATACTTTGGTCTAGGTCTTGAACCACCATAAATTGATCGCCATTTTCTACCTGAATGAGTAATTCAACTAACTGAGTTTGTATATAATAGCTACCTTGCTGACTGTTGTTAGCAACGCTTCCACCAATAACTGAACCTAAAATTGTGGCTACAGCACGCCCGCTGCCACCACCAAACTGATTGCCAATAACACCACCAACAAGGGCGCCACCAAACGTTTTCCAACCATTCTTTTTGTCTTGTATGAGTTCTTGCTCGGTGATATTTCGTACTGATTTGATGTCACCAAATAGAACTTTTTGAACTGCCACGGCTTTATTTCGCTCGTATTTAGCAAAAGAGGGCGCACTTAATGTAAGTAAAACGCACATAATTACAGCAATTGCTTTCATAACTTACTCCTGTCGGCTTACCACCCAAACGTTGATTTTTCTTTAGTTTTACGAATCTCAGTTTCGTCTGCCCACTCGATTAGGCCACTTTTCATATCCATTAGGCGCATTGTAAATTTATAATATACATCTGATTTATCAGCATTTGTTTTTACTATGCTTGAGAGGTTGCCATACAACATGTACTGCGCACCAATTTGTTGTCCAAAAGCGACCGCTGTTGCAGGATTAACTAATGCATCTTCATTTTGAAAGGTAAGCTGTTCACGAACAGCTTCTACGCGTGTCATGTCAACAAAACGGAATTTACCGCTGCGTAGCATTTGTGTTGAAATAGAATCAGTGATTGATTCTGTATCAATATGTTCACTGGTTTTGTTTTTTATGCGCTCAACAAATACAACCGGACGGTTGTTTTGGGTCATGCTTCCTACCACTGGCGAACTGAGTAGTGAGTCGGTCATTTGGCTGGCAACTTTTTGTAAATCAGTAGAACCAAAATTAATATCCGTTGTTTCAACTGCTTGAGCGTCACCATAACTGACTACAGCTTTGTTTGCACAGCCGCTTAATATCAATGCGCTGAGCCCGACTAATGCGTAGGTGGATGCTGTTTTAAATGTGGTGTTCATAGTACTTTCCTTTAATCTTTAAATTCTTGAGACTGAGTTGATACTTTTCTGACTGCTAGTGAAAATGTCACTGCATCAGAGCTTGGCGCTAGGCCAGGTAATTGTGTTTTAGCAAAACCAAATAAAGTTAATGGTTGCCAGGGTGAATGATTTCCCTTAATTACAAATCCGTCTTTATCAAACCATTTAAATTGATACTGTAAATATTGTGATTTTTTATATTGGCTCGAGAGGGTAACCACCACATCAGTTAACTGATTTGTTTGACGCGTTTTAACGTCGGTAATGGCAAGTTTTTCACCTAAGTCAGGGTTATCCACTCTAAGTTGATCATTAAAATTTCCTTTAGTTTGTTCAACCGATATACCTGATGTTACAGGCTGTGTTGCACAAGCACTTAGCAGTAATACGGCACACATTGGCACTATGTATTTCATGGTAACTCCTAGAGTTGAACTACATGGTAGTTAAAATAGTTGTTAATAGAGGTTAGGTAAATTAAGGTTAACCCTTGCTTACTAACGGTAAAATTAATTGGCGGTTGATTGCCAATATTTAATGAATGTTCACCTGCTGTGAGACTTTTACGTGCCACAGCAATTTGATTTGGTAATGTAAGCCAACTCCGGGTGTCGGCTTGCTCTGACGCTAAATTGTATATATTAGCTAATATATTTCCTACATCACCAGCACTACGCGCAAGCTCAGCGCGGACTTTTTCTTTCGTTATAAGCCGTAATACTTGGCGTGTAATTTTGCCTGGTATTTCTTGTTCAAGCGTTTTGGCAGCAAGGGCTTCTAAATATACTAACGGTGATAATGCGACGTTTTGCCCAGCAATACTCACATTTTGTATCGAGCTAATGTAAGCACTATCTTTATATACCGGCATTGCAAGACTATAAAAACGAACATCACCTCGACTTGTATCAATCGGTAGTCTTAATTTAAATTCGGTTTGTTTAGGTACCAAACCTTGCTCAAGTAATACAACTACTTCACCATGGGAAGACTTTAAAGTGGTGGGTTCGCCAAAGCGTTGTTTAAATTCGTCAAACTCTTGCTGAAACCCTTGTTTTTTAGCTAGGCGAATTACATCCTGCTGTAAGTATTTATTATTTGGTTGTATCGCTAACGCTTTTTTGTAGTCTATATAGGCGTCGTCAAATTGTTTTGCACTTTGATAAAGTAAAGCGGATAAGTAAAATGTGTAGGCGTTTTGAAAGCCATTTTTTACGTCTCTTGTTACATTATCCATGCTTGGGTAGTGCTGCTGTGCTTCGTTTTCTTCTGAATCAATTTCTGACTGATTACTGATAAGCTCATCTGCCTGCACTTTATTTGCACGGCGTACTTCTACTAATGCGCCTTCAATATCATTTTTATAAACGTAGTTAAGCGCTTTATAGCTATGAAGCATACTCATTTCATACGCTGGTGGAGCATAGGTAATTGCCGAGTCATTCGTAAATAACGCATTACTTTGTTCAAGCCCGGCACTTAGCTGAATTTTTGCTGCCTGACGTTTAGTTTGCATTTGGGCATATACGTTTTCGAATTTGCTTTGAGCGTCGTCAGCTGAATTAGCAAGGTCGTTGATACGCGCTTGTTCAAGTTGGTTAAGCAAATAACTACTGTGCATAGTGGTATTGTTAGCAATTAACGTTTTAGCTTGCTCTAAGTTATTATTTTCAATTGCATTTCGCACAGGCGTCATTTGTGTGGCGTAATCATTAAATAGGTCATTAAAACCCATCGAGCTACAGCCACTCAAAATAAAACAAACGCTAAAAATTATACTTCTGCGCACACAGCACTCCTTTTAATCTACCAAAGTAGGTTAACACACTCTTTTTGAGCAAGTGTGTGAAACATTGTAAAAAAACGTAGAGCTATTTCATCCTCAAAGTAAATAAGCATTTTTTATATGAATAAGGCGTGAATTTAGTAATGTGTGAAAGATTCAGCGAAAAGTTAAGGTCTTAATGAGTTGAAAGTTTTTGCACACTTTGCCTTATGCTGTATAAATAACTTACTCTTATAGCAGTTTAAGTTATTTAACTACTCACCTTTAAAAAGATTAATTATTAACCTGATTTAGGTTAAAAAGGATTATTTTGAAAGCAGCTGTATATACATTGATTGCTTTAATAGCATTTGCCGCCAATTCATTATTTTGCCGAATGGCATTGGCTGAAGGGGATATAGATCCCTACAACTTTACCATCATTCGTTTGTTAAGCGGTGCCGCGTGTTTAGGTATCATCATGAGTGTCACCACTTATAACCAAAAACGTAAAGGGTTATTTAATGATGCAATTTTAAGTGATACTGGCAGTTGGCGAAGTAGCATTAGTTTACTGGTTTATGCTGTATGTTTTTCGGTGGCCTACGTTGAGCTAGATACCGGCACAGGGGCACTTATTTTATTTTCAGCGGTACAACTTACTATGATTGGTTGGGGTATCTACAACAAAGAGCAATTGAGCAGCGTGCAGTGGGCTGCTTTTTTTGTAGCTGTGGCAGGTTTTGTATATTTAATGTTGCCCTCAGCCGCAGTGCCTTCTCTGATAGGAGCAGGATTAATGGCTTTGAGTGGTGTAGCTTGGGGCATATATAGTATTCGTGGCAAGGTCTGTGTTTCACCACTGCGTACTACAGGATTTAACTTTGTAAGAAGTTTGGTAGCGCTCCCCATTTTATTGCTAGTTAGTATGAGTTATTTTAATTCGCTGACAATACAAGGTGTTATACTTGCTTGCGCCTCTGGCGCAATAGCATCTGGCATTGGTTATAGTATTTGGTACGTTGCAATGCCATTACTTAAAAGCACTCAAGCTGCGGTTGTACAGTTGTGTGTGCCCATAATTGCAGCGGTTGCTGGCGTTATTTTTTTGCAAGAGCAATTAACACTTGAATTTATTAGTGTAAGTTTATTTATTTTAACAGCGGTACTGGTATTTATTTTAAATAAAAAGAAGGAGTAGCTCCTTCTTTTTATGGTGGACTTACGTTAGTCACAAAGCGCTTATAAAGTGCAGGTAAGTGCGCTAATAAGGCGTTTTTACCAAGTACATCACTGTTTTTAATACATGCATGTAAAGCACTTTCAGTTAGTTGGGTCACTAGTAATTGCGATTGCTTAATGTGACTAATATGCCAAAGTTCAGGCGCTACTCCGTTTAAGTCTTCGCGATAAGGCCGATAAAATCCAAATTCATGGAGGTGTGCGCTTAGCCAATCACTTAACGATGCAAAGGGGCCAGTTTGTTCATATTCATGAGGTGATAATTGCAGTTGATAATCATGAGTAACGGCACTTTTATCATACACATCAAAGTCAGTACCTAAATGATGCCTACTTGCGCCAGGCAGTGCTGAATAACGCATAATGGCGATACATTTTTCAATATCGCTTAATTGCGTTAAATCAACAACGTTTTGTTGCGAATTATAAACAGGTTTTTGTCCTGAAAATTTGTTATTCCAGATTAGCGCCTGGCGTTCAAAATCTCTGAAACTTGATGCAATAGTTAAATCAAACCCGGCTTGTTTAGCTGCGTTTTGTAGCGCGAAAAAATCTTCAATAATAGCGCTATGTAAACGATGGCTTTGGATGTTAGTTAAATGTGCATCACTTTGGCCTGTGATACACGCTATTGTTGATAATTGTAAATCAGTCATTAGGTTAACAATTGCTCAAGGATTTGTTCGTAAATGTCGGTGATTTTAATTAAGTCATCTGTACTTACGCATTCATCAACTTTGTGAATGGTGGCATTACGAGGCCCAAGCTCTATAACTTTAGCACCCGTTTGTGCAATAAAGCGCCCATCAGATGTACCTCCCGTCGTTTCTAGATTGGTTGCTAATCCTGTTACAGACTTAATTGCGTTAACCGTTGCATCGACTAGAGGGCCGTGTTCAGTTATGAATGGAAGGCCATTCACAATCCAGCTTAACTCGTAGTTTAATTTGTGTTTTTGTACTATGTCTATTACACGCTGTTGTAATTGTTGATGTGTGACTTCGGTACTAAATCTAAAATTAAATTGCACGTCTAGCTCACCTGGGATCACATTACCTGCGCCGGTGCCTCCATTAATATTTGATATTTGAAAGCTGGTTGCCGGAAAAAACTCATTTCCATTGTCCCACTGGGTTTGGCTAAGTTCGGTTAATGCTTCAGTGGCCAAGTGAATCGGATTTTGAGCTAAATGAGGGTAGGCAACGTGTCCTTGAATTCCTTTAACTTTTAAAAATCCGGTAAGCGAGCCGCGTCGGCCATTTTTAACTACATCACCTAATACATCCCGAGATGAGGGTTCGCCAACCAAACACATATCAATCTTTTCACCGCGAGCTTCAAGTGTATCAATAACTCGGGTGGTTCCATTTATAAATGGACCTTCTTCATCAGAGGTGATCAAAAAAGAAATTGATCCTTTGTGGTTGGGGTGCTTAGTTACAAAACGCTCAGTAGCTACAATCATGGCAGCAAGGGAGCCTTTCATGTCGGCAGCTCCTCGACCGTGCAATACACCATTTTCTACCAATCCAGAAAATGGTGGGTGCTGCCAGTTTTTTGCAGGCCCAGTAGGAACTACATCTGTGTGCCCAGCAAAACAAAAATGCGGCGACTGGTCGCCTTTGCGAGCCCAAGTATTTAATGTATCAGTAAAAAATAGTGACTCTATATTAAAGCCTATCGCTTCAAGCCGTTCATTCATCATTTGTTGACAGCCAGCATCCTCTGGAGTGACAGATTCACGCTGTATCAAAGCTTGTGCAAGTGCAATTACTTCATTCATTATTTAAAAATCTCATCGTATTGCGCGGCTTTAAAGCCTAAATGATAGTCAGTGCCATTCACTAATACTGGTCGCTTTATCATGGCGGGCTGTTCAACTAATAGTTCAATGGCATTTTGCTTAGTTAAATTTTGCTTTTGTTCGTCACTGAGTGCTCTGTATGTAGTTCCTCGTTTATTCACTAATTGTTCCCAATCTAATTTATCAGCAAATTCCGCGACCATTTGTGTATTAACCCCTTCTTTACGGTAATCGTGAAAGGTAAACTCAATATTATTATCTGTAAGGTATTTTTTAGCTTTTTTAATTGTGTCGCAGTTACTAATTCCGTAAATAGTGATCATAAGTTACTTCTTTTTAATGATAGTTAATAAGGTGTCTTCGCCTGCCTTTACTTGCAGGTGTGAATGATGAAATGTACCTAGGTTGTGACCATTAAGTAAAATTAAACTTCCCAGCAGGGGGGAGTCTAATTCTCTTAAGTCAAAATATGCTAGTCGTTGACCTTTGAATACTTGGCTGCCATTTAACTGGGCTATATGGGTATGTGTAATTGCTGCAGATTCCGGTAAAGTTAGGTTAATCAGTATCTTCAACCCATTTTTAGCCTGTAAAATAAACTCAGTCCCCGCGTTTTTGACCTGTAGTAAAACCCCATCAAAAGGCGCTAATATTTTATGACTTGTTGTTTGCACCATGACGCCTGGGCCAAGGGTACCAAAACTGAACAAAGGCTCTGGGTGGTTACTCAATTCTATTACCTTTCCCGTAAAAGGACTGGTGATATTAATGGCGTCTCGGGGTATTTTATTTTGTGCAATTAGTACTATTGGTTGTGCTTTCATAAATTAGTTTGTTACCACATTATAGCCATCTTTTTTGAGTGCTTTAATCGCTTCTTTCGCAGTTTGTTTTTTCACTAAAATATAATCAGTGTCGTAAGTTGAAAGAGAAAAAATAGATATTTGTGCCTTTGCTAACACACCAGAAATATTTGCCATAATCCCCGTTAAGGAAAACCCCAAAGGGCCAATTACCTCAAGTGCTTGCCAATTAGATTCGGTATCAAGACTTTGTAATTCAAAATTGCTGGGGCATACAATTGATAATTCGTCATGGGTTTTTGAGATAAAAAACAACGGAAGTTTTAATAAAGCCGCAGGAATATCTGCATCTATATCTAAACTATGTATAGATAAAATAGTGCTGTGTAATTGTAATGTTTGTTTTGACATTAAAAACCTGCGAACAGCAAAGAGGATTTATTAATAGTATAGATTATTAAAGCTAAATTAAAGCGGTAACTAGGTTGCAAAATGTAAGCTAAGAAAACTTACCCACAATTTCTGTGGATAACTATGGGGGTTGAGGGGTATAAATAGCCTAACTAACTAATTTATAATTAAAAATTAGCTAGACTATAAAAAGCACATATTTATTAAAGCGTTTAATTAAGGGCTTCTACTTGTGCAGCTTGAATAGCTGTTAATGCAATTGTGTACACAATATCATCAACTAATGCGCCTCTGCTTAAATCGTTTACTGGTTTACGCATGCCTTGAAGCATTGGACCAATACTAATTAGATCTGCACTTCTTTGTACGGCTTTATATGTAGTATTACCGGTATTTAAATCAGGAAAAATAAACACCGTTGCCTTACCAGCAACAGGGCTGTTAGGTGCTTTTTTAAGCGCAACGTTTTCCATAATTGCAGCATCGTATTGAAGGGGACCATCAATAATTAAATCGGGACGTTTTTGTTGGGCTATTTTAGTTGCTTCGCGCACTTTTTCTACGTCTGCACCTGTACCTGAAGTACCTGTGCTATAACTAATCATGGCTACACGTGGCTCTATACCAAACGCGGCAGCTGAATCAGCTGACTGAATAGCAATGTCAGCGAGCTGTTCAGCATTTGGATCTGGGTTTATTGCACAGTCACCGTAAACGAGAACCTGATCAGGTAACAACATAAAAAATACCGACGACACAAGTGACGAACCTGGCGCTGTTTTGATGAGCTGCAGTGGTGGTCGAATTGTATTAGCCGTAGTGTTAACTGCGCCAGAAACGAGCCCGTCGACTTTACCTTGTTCTAGCATCATAGTACCTAGTACAACATTATCGAGTAATTGTTCTTGCGCTACAACTGCAGTGAGACCTTTGCTTTTTCGGATTTCGACCATAGGCTCGACATAATCATTGATGATGCTGCTTGGTTCTACAATACTTACATTTTCGTTAAGCTCTATACCTTGTTGCTCAGCAATACGCATTATTTCTTCGCGATCACCTAATAAAATGGTTTTTGCTATACCGCGTTGCCCACAGATAGCCGCGGCTTTAATGGTTCGTGGTTCGTTGCCTTCAGGTAAAACAACCGTTTTGCCTGCTTTACGCGCTTTATCTGTAAGTAAGTATCTGAAAGCAGGTGGTGAGAGTTTACGTGTTTTTCCCACATTTTTAGCCAGTGAGTTCAGCCAATCTGAGTCAATATATTCAGCATTGTGGCTTTTAACCTTCTCGATGCGCTGGTCATCATCACTTGGCACTTCCATATTAAAGTTATGAAGTAACAACGATGTTCGCCATGTATCGGCCTCTGTCGCTAATATTGGTAGGCCCGTTTGCATCGCTTGTTCGCACAGCGCCATAATACGCTGTTCTGGCATAAACCCACCGGTAAGCAATATTGCACCAATTTTTGTGCCATTCATTGCCGATAAACACGCAGCAACTAAAATATCGGAGCGATCGCCTGGGGTAACTAATAATGCACCAGGTGTGAAGTGGTTTAGAATATTAGACACTGTGCGTGCACAAAATGTAATACGACGTAGGCGTCGATGCAGCATGTCACCTTCGTTAATAATTGTGGCTTTTAAATACGCACTTAGATCTTTTACTCGGGGGGCAACTAAATCAAAATCCCATGGTATTGCACCAAGCAACATGAATGGATTTTTTCTAAAAATTGGTAGGGATGCTAAGCGGTTTAGTTCGTTATCCACTTCATCAGGTTTGTAAGAGTCAACTAAGTCGGCGCGTGCTCTGCCTTCTTCATCTAGCGGAGCATTTACTTTATTAAAAATACAACCTAATACACGAGGGTGGTCAATTCCACCATAGTTACCCGCTGCAATTTCAAGGCGATCTTCAAGTTGAGTAATATTGTCGTTACCAGGCGTTAATACAAATACAATATCAGCACCTAAAGTCTGCGCTATTTCACGGTTTACACGCCCTGCATATGGCTGTTTACGAGTAGGAACCATGCCTTCAATAATGGCTACTTCATCATCGTTAATTTTACTTTCGAAGCGTTCAACAATTTCTTCTAAGAGGTCGTCGCCTTTTGCATCGCCAATCATTTGCTCTGCGTAATCCAGTGCAAACGGGGTTGGTGGGTCAATAGGGGAGCCTTGTTTTATTATTTGTGTCGATTTTTCTGGACCGGTTTCGCCAGAACGTGGTTGAGCAATAGGTTTAAAAAAATTAACTTTAACTGCTTTTTGCTCTAATGCACGTACAAGCCCAACTGAAACTGATGTTAACCCAACTCCCGTAGAAATCGGTATCAACATAATACGGTGTGCCATATTAAAGCTCCTTAACAATGTTTGCAGAGTCTAGGGCGATGACCCATTCCTCATTTGTTGGCATAACAACACTTTTGATACGAGAGTGTTCTGTGCTGATCACACCTTGTTGGCCAAAGCGAGCATCTAAGTTTGCTTGTGCGTCACATTCTATGCCTAAAAAGCCAAGTTGAGTGATCACTTTTTTACGTATGATATCTGAGTTTTCTCCAATACCGCCGGTGAAAATAAGTGCATCAAGACGCTGCAAAGGCACCATGTACGACGCAATTTGCTTTGATAAACGATAGCAAAACATATCTAAGGCTAAAGTTGCTTGTTCATTTCCTGCTACAGCGGCTTCTTCAATAGTACGGCAATCGTTAGAAAGTTCGCTAATGCCTAATAAGCCACTTTTTTGATTAAGTAGGTCATCTATTTGCTGCGCACTATAATCAAGTTGCGTCGTTAAAAAGTTAAATAAGCCAGGGTCAATATCGCCACTGCGAGTGCCCATTACTAACCCTTCAAGGGGGGTTAGGCCCATACTTGTATCAACACTATTACCATTTTTAATCGCACATACTGAGCAACCATTACCCAAATGAGCACTTATAAAATTGCTTTTTTCAATAGGTTGGTTAAGTAATTTTGCTGTTTGGCCGGCAACATAAAAATGGCTTGTACCGTGAAAGCCATAGCGTCTTACACCAAACTCGGTATATAAATTGTAAGGTAGGGCATAAAGGTATGCGACCTTGTCCATTGTTTGGTGAAAAGCGGTGTCGAATACGGCAATTTGAGGCAAGCCTTTAAACGAGGCTTGCGCTGACGAAATACCCAGTAAGTTAGCATGCCCATGAAGCGGTGCAAGCGTAGCCGCTTGAGTGATACTTTCAATTACTTTGTCGTTAATTAATACTGATTTAGTGAAATGTTCACCACCATGAACAACACGGTGACCCACAGCTATTAGCTGTTCATCTAGTTTATGATCTTTTATTAACGTTACTAACGTATCAATTGCCTCAGCATGAGCTTGATTCGGCGTTAGATCAATGAGGGTTTTAACTCCCTTGTATTTATACTTTACCGACGGAGTTGCTGCACCTAAACGTTCTGCTAAACCAGATATTATTTCATTACCGGTGTTTGCATCAATAATGGCAAATTTTAAACTTGAGCTACCACAATTTAGTACTAAAACATGTTGTGGTTTAGGAGCAGGTGTTGGCATAGATTTGATTTCCATAAATAAAGTTTAGTCAGTGAACGTTAAGCAATTTTGTTACACTAATATATTAATAAAGCGGCTAAAGTGGGTTATTAAGTAAGGCTATCAATAAGCTACTTTAGGCTTTTATTTTAAACCATCTGCTGTATTTAGTTTAGTGTTTTGCATAATTTAACAGCAAAATTAAGCACTTTTACTGATTAAGTGAAACCATATGAATTTGTGTTACAATTTATTGAGCGCAAGCTCATTTATATATTGAATAAAGTTAATGTGAGGAGTCATGATGCAAAAAAGTGTGATGTCACAAGTTCAAATTGGCCGACAGTACGCAAAACAATGGCCAATGCGAAAAGAGCTCGCTCCGTTGTTTAGTGAGTTCAGAGTTATTAAAGCAACAGAACTGGCTATCACGGTTATGCCCATACTTGCTATGTTAACGTTGTTTTTTCAACTTAATTATTTGGGGCCTGATTTTTTACCTCAAGCTATTGCCAGTGCATTATTCTTCATCTCACTACCTTTGCAAGGTTTATTATGGCTAGGGAAACGTGCGCAAACACCACTAGACCCTGTTATGCAAAACTGGTACAAAGAGCTTCACACAAAAATGGTCGCTAATGGGTATCAAGCCGAACTAAGTGAAAAGAAGCCTCGCTATTTAGAATTAGCGCATTTACTTAAAGATATGTTTGAAAAAATGGATAAAGCGTTTACTAAAGAACAGTTTTAATAAACGCTAGCGTTAATCATGCTTTCTTAAATTGCGTAATATAAAATGACAAAGTCACTAGGTGGTCACCTTTTTCTTCTAGGGCCTGCCAATGTTCAGGTCTAAATTTCCACGCAAACGGTGTCATCATAATTAGGTTTTTAACATCATTAATACTCAGTGTAACTTGCTCAGTGATTAAATCTTGGTGAGTTTCAGTAAAACCCTCAGGTACATCTACTTTCGTATGCTCGTTAACTGTTTGGTAAATATAAGCTTTTAACTCTTTTAAATGCCATGGGCCCGGGCTTGCAACCACAAGCGTGGCATTAGGTTTAGCGAGTCTACCAAGCTCTTTAGAAAATAAAGGCGCAAATACACTTATCAGTATATCAGCAAACTCTTTTTTAAACGGTGCTTGGCTGATTGAAGCCACACTAAAATGACAATGAGCATATCGCTTTGCGGCATATTTAATAGCTGACTTTGAAATATCTACACCATAAATATTTGCTTGTGTGTTATCTGCAATAGCATGAGTGTAAAACCCTTCACCGCACCCTAAATCAATAATATTATTACCTTGTAAACGGCTGATAATATCGCTGAGTGCTTGTTGTAAAAACGCATAATAGCCTTGCTCTAAAAAAGTACGTCTTGCCTGTACCATTTCAAGTGAGTCACCGGGCTGTTTAGAGTTTTTGTTTTGAACAGGGAGTAAGTTAACGTAGCCTTCTTTAGCAAGGTCAAAACTATGATTGTTTTCACAACGCAGCGAATTTAAAGAGTGTGATAGCGATTTGCTACATAAAGGGCATTGATATTCAAGACTCATGAGTCAAGGTAGTCCTTGTCGTAAAAAGTTTTAACCCAATGGGGACGGTATGTGATTAAGATAGTGATAGCCATTCCATTTAACATGGCTTCTGGAAACCAAATTATAGCACTTAAATAAACGTAATTGTCTGCAAGTTCTGGCCAATTGTACTGGCCTAAAGAGAAATAAAAGAGGGCACCCAAACTTATTTTGATACATGCTATAAACCCTGCAGTTATAAAAGCACAAACAAATATATATACAAAAAAATGCCGCGGTAAATAGTGATAGCATAAAATAAAACTTAAATAACTCAGCAATATAGGTATAAAAGCACCAATTAATATTTGCACAGGTAAAAGGTCAATATCAACGTGTCCAAATGCCAGTAGTAAAGCACTTGCTAGCAGGCTACTCAAAATGGCTAGCCGCCAGCCCACTATTAATGTAGCTGCGGTAATACCCAGTATATGTAAGTCTAGGCCGGTTAAAATACCGGCTTTAATACGCCAAAGTAATGCAAACACAAGGGCACAGGCTAATACGCCTGTCTGTCTAGCTGGGGTTCTATAAAGCGATTTATAGGTGTTTTTGTCAAAACTGAAAATCGCAATAGTAACTACAAGGACCCACAACAGCCCTTGTATTTCAGTGTTTAACATTATAGCTACTTAAACGTTGACCAAATAGGCGCATGATCTGATGGCTTTTCGATCGCGCGAAGCTCATAATCTATTCCAGACTCAGTGCAACGCTCAGCAAGTGAATGGGTTGCAAGCACCACATCAATTCGCAGGCCGCGATTATCTAAAAAGCCTTTAGAGCGGTAATCAAACCATGAATATTGATCGTTCACCTCGGGGTAGAGTTCCCTGAATGTATCTTTGAACCCCCAATCTAGAAGTGTTGCTAGCCATTGACGTTCTTCTGGTTGGAAAGAGCACTTACCTGTTTTTAACCAGCGTTTAGCGTTTACCTCGCCAATACCTATGTCTAGGTCTGTAGGGGATATATTTATGTCACCCATAACAACCACATCTTGTTCGGGAGAAAGGTGTGTATTTAAGTGGGTCATCAAATCTTTATAAAATTGACGTTTATACGGGAATTTAGTTTCGTGGCTAATGTTATCGCCTTGCGGGAAATAACCATTCATAACTGTAATGTCGCGGCCGCTATCTTGTTCAATAGTGACACTGATCATACGCTTTTGCGACTCCTCAGTGTCGGTAGCAAACCCTTTTAAGACCGATTTTGGCTCTTTTTTGCATAACATAGCTACGCCGTAATGTGCTTTTTGACCATGAAAGTAGACGTGGTAACCCATTTTTTGAACATCGTCTAATGGAAACGCTTCATCATGAACTTTAATTTCTTGTAAGCCAATTACGTCTGGTTGATGCTTATCAATAACAGCTTGTAATTGGTGAAGACGAGCACGCAGACCATTGATATTGAAAGAAATCACTTTCATTCGATTTACCTTTAAATTAGTGCTTATTTTAATGGTAAATTGTATCAGTAATTTAGCTTATATAACATGTCTGAAATGACAAAATAGCTGCGCAAATGTTGATCAAATGCTGGTGAAAGTTTAAACATTGTTAATGTTGTATTAATTTATAAAATAAATAAAAAATTCAATTGATCTGCACAATATTGGCTATATAATGCGCGCAAATTCATTGGCAAACTCGTTCACATAGGATCTCTCATGAAAGCACAATTATTTTTAGCGGCAACATTATTAGTATCTTCTTCTGTTTCAGCTCAAAGTAACACTTACTTTAGTCAAGACAACTCAATTGAGTCTAAATTGTGTGTATTAAGCGCAAACGAAGGTTTTTCTGCGGCACGTAAATTAGCAGCTAAGCACAACGTTTACTTATCGCGCTTTTCACAAAGCATTATGTGTAACGGTCAAGATATTCGCGATATTGCAAAAAAAGATTCAACAAACAACATAATTGAAAACAAAGTAGAAGTGTTTGCTAAAGACGCTCAACAAGAAACTCAACTATGTATGACTGCACTAAAGCAGGGTTTAGCGCCAGTACGCCAAAAAATCGGTAACTTAAACTCGCTAAAATGTAATGGTCAAAAAGTTACTGATTTTGTTAAGCGTTACCAAAATGCTGCAATTTAATTAGTACAACAAGAATTAACGAGAGCCCAGCTTTTAAAGCTGGGCTTTTTTTTTGCAAAATTTACAAGGTTGATTGAAAAGGTTTCAAGGCTAACGTATTGAAATAGAATGAAAAACATGCGGCCAACTTGCAAGTTATTGAAATTTATATTTATTTCATTTTGGCATTAGACTTGTATTCGTTGTTGTGACATTTACTAACAACGAAGGACACGTCTTATGAAAAAGTTAACATTAGCAACAACTATCCTAGCATCATTAAGTTTAGCGGCCTGTGCGTCTAATCAAGGTCTTGATAAAATAGATAGCGACTTTGCAAGTCTAGACAACGATAGTGATGGTTTTATTTCAAAAGTTGAAGCTGACGATGATAATATCTGGGGGCATTTTTCTAATATCGACACTAATATGGATGAAGAAATTAGTCGTAATGAATTTAATGCCTACATGCAATTAAATACTGGTAAAGTTGCTACTGACAGTGATGTGAGCGAATCAGCTTTTAAAGCAAATATTGCTAAGTTTGATAAAATCGAAAGTAGCTTTGCAAGTTTAGATAACGACAGTAATGGTTACATATCAGTTGTTGAAGGTAACGACGACGATATTTCTAACCACTTTGGTTACATGGACAAAAACAAAGATAAACGAATTAGTAAAAACGAGTTTACGGGTTACATAAAGAAATATGGTAAAGCCGTAGCTGAAGATGATGCATTAAAAGTAATTAAACACAGCTAACTGTGATTTAGTTTTAAAACAGCAAGCCAGTTATAGTAACTGGCTTTTTTTATGGGTAAAGCTCAGTAAGCGCTTATCTTTCCAGGTTGAAATTACAAAAATCTGTTTGGTATTTAGGCAAAATAGAGCCTGCTTAGTGTGGTTATCCCCTATAAATTGGCTATGACGCAGGAGCCGTTATCGAGCCCACCAAGTTACAAACTTTGCGCCGAGATTAAACAGCCTTTAGTATAAACTCATCTTCATTTGTAAAGATAACAGACCTAATAAAATTACCAGATATATTTTCCTAGTTAGTGCTTATTCTGTCATAATAGATGGCTGTGTATTTTTATTTATTAAGAGTGTATATGGCTGGGCGGCGAATTAGTGATGAGCAGTTAGTTGAAATCATTGAAGCTGCAATTTTTGTTGCAGACAAACCCATAAGTAAACGCCATATTAAAGACACTGTTTTAATGGATATTGCAATTTCTATGTCACGAATAAACCATGCCATAGAAACGATACAAACACATTTTCAAACCCGTGGTATCCGCCTTGTTGAAGTGGGCAGTGGTTATCGATTTCAAGCATGTAGCAGTTTAAGTCCTTGGTTGAGTAACCTTTGGCAAGAACGAGCGCCTAAATACTCACGTGCTTTATTGGAAACACTATCACTTATTGCCTATCGTCAACCCATTACACGTGGCGAAATTGAGCAAGTAAGAGGGGTAACAACGGGTTCGAATATAATTAAAACTTTACTCGAAAGAGAGTGGGTTAAAGTAGTAGGGCATAAAGAGGTACCGGGTAAACCCGCTTTATACGCCACGACTAAACAATTTTTAGATTATTTTTCATTAACGGGTTTAGAAAACTTACCTGCGTTACCTGCGCAACAAGAAAGTAAAATAGACCAGTTATTAAGTGATCCTTCTGTGAGAGAACCATCCGAATGAATGTACAAGGTGAAAAGTTACAAAAAGTCCTAGCCAGAGCTGGTGTAGGCTCGCGCCGTGAAATGGAAAAATACATTGACGCAAATCGTGTTAGTGTTAACGGCAAAGTCGCTAAACTAGGTGACCGCGTTGAAGAAACCGATTTAATTCGAGTAGACGGTCATACCGTAAAAATTGAAGAGAAAGCAGACAGAATTTGTCGTGTGATAATGTACAACAAACCAGAGGGAGAATTGAGTACACGCAAAGACCCTGAAGGTCGTCGTACTGTATTTGACAGACTACCTCGTATTGATGGCGATCGTTGGATAGCTGTAGGCCGACTCGATGTAAATACATCTGGTTTAATGTTGTTTACTAATGATGGTGAATTAGCAAATCGTTTAATGCACCCAAGTTATGAAGTTGAGCGTGAGTATTCTTCGCGTGTGTTTGGTGAAGTAACAAACGAAACACTTAAAAACTTGATGCGCGGCGTAGAACTTGAAGATGGTCCTGCAAAGTTTACGAATATTAAACCACTAGGTGGTGAAGGAATTAACCGTTGGTTTAATGTAACGTTAAATGAAGGGCGTAACCGCGAAGTTCGTCGTTTATGGCAATCTCAAGATGTTGAAGTGTCGCGTCTTATCCGTATTCGTTATGGTAAGTTAGAGCTCGACAAGCGCGTTCCACAAGGTGGTTGGGTTGAATACGACTTAGATACCGTTAACTATTTACGTAAAACGGTTAAGTTAGGTCGTGAAACGCAAACTAAACTTTCAGTTATGCCAGAGAAACGTAAAGACAAACGCGCTAAAATTAATCAAATTAGAAAAGCGGTTAAAAAGCACAATCAACGTGTTAAGTCGATTAAACGTAAGTAACATTTTAACGTTCATAAACAAAGCCGCATTGTTGCGGCTTTTTTTATTTAGGCTATTAAAAATTAATACCTGTTACTTTTTTATTTGTGCATCTAATGACTCGCCATTGACTGCAGTTGAATCATCACTCATTAAATATAAGTAAGTAGGCATTATGCTTTCAGGCGTTGCCAACTTATCTCTATCTTCACCCGGGTATGCCGATGCGCGCATTGATGTACGTGTGGCGCCTGGATTAATACAGTTTACGCGAATGTTTGTTTTACCTACTTCACAAGCCCACGTTTGCATCATACCTTCAACTGCAAACTTAGAGATGGCATAGGGCCCCCAAAACTCACGGCCTTTTCGACCAACACCTGATGAGGTGAAAACAATAGACGCGTTGTCTGATTTGCGCATTACGGGGAATAATGCTTTGGTGATCATTGCTTGAGCTGTCACATTAACTTTCATGATGTTCTCAAACGTAGATGAACAAAAATGCTCTAGTGGCCCAAGAGAGCCAAGTATGCCTGCATTATTTAGAAGCCCGTCTAAACGGCCAAACTGATTTTCAATAGTCGCAGCAAGATCACGATAATTTTGTTTTGTCGCGCCCTTTAAGTCCATTGGTACAATTGCAGGTTTAGGATATCCGGCATTCACAATTTCATCGTATACGCATTCAAGTTTATTTGTTGTTTTACCTAATAAAATGACTGTAGCACCATGTTTGGCATAAGTAATAGCCGCTACTCGGCCAATACCATCGCCCGCGCCGGTGATTAAAATAACTTTATCGTTTAATGCATTTTCAGCTGCTTGATAAGTGTGCATAAAAGTACCAATTGATAGATTTTTTTTGATTTTAACATAGCAAATCGACAAGTAATCGAATTTATTGAAAAATTAGGTGGCGAAAAAAGAAACTTTACGTTAAGTTTAACTGGTCTAATGTCTCATTAATAATCTGATTACATTGTTTTAACTTGATACACTGATTAAACACACTATAAAAATAAAATATGTTCGGAGTCACCAATATGAAGAAAATGCTACTTTCACTCTCTGTCACTGCTGCTTTAGCAGGTTGTGGCGGCGGAGAAACGTTAGAAGATGTTAAGAATGAAACCGCTACAGTAGTACCCATGGCCACGGTTAGCTTTGACCCCGCCAACGGTGTGATTTCTGTTCCCAACGATTTATTAATGAGCGGCACCCAAGATGGTACTTTAAACATTCCGGGTGAGCTAGATGACGATAATGTATCTATCCCAAGAGCAGCTTATGCTGACCCTCAGCTTGCGCTAGGTGCACTTGACGGCTGGTCGTCTCAGGTTCCTTATAAAGTTGATTTGACATTTCCACCTACTGTATCACTTGACGAAGCGTCAGCTGGAGCACCAGGCAGCGTAAGAATTTTTGAAGTAATAATGGGTGCAAGCTTAACAGATGCAGAGTGTTCTGTTGCTCCAGCAGGCGCTGCTTGTAAGCTAGTAGGTGAATTAACATTTGGTGTTGATTTTGTTACTCAAGCTTCTGGAAATGCCGTTGCGATTATTCCTCTTAAGCCTTTTAAGGCAGGTAGCTCGTACATTAACGTTCTAACTACGGGTCTTAAAGATTCAATGGGTCGCTCTATTGCACCGTCGTCTACTTATGGTTTAGTGAAACAAGAAGCGCCATTAATTACCGAATCTCAACTGGCATTGCAAGGTGCTGTAAATAGCTACGAGAATGTAGTTGTAAGCTCTGGTGATATTTCAAAAGAAGATATTATTTTCTCCGGCGCAATGACAATTCAGTCAGCGGGTCCGGTACTTGGCACAATAAAAAATCTATTGGCTGCAAGTTTACAGAACGACGCTTTACCTACACCTGCACTTCAAGTTCCTGAACAACCAATGGTTAATGTGCAACAAGTGTTTGCATCTCAGGGTGTAACGGTATCGGCTGCGTTTTCAGGCGTTCAATATCAAAAAGGTAGCATTATGTTACCTATGTACCTTGGTACGCCAACAGGCACAGATATAAGCGATTTAAACGATACATATTGGCAAGGTATGTGTGATAACGCTGTAGCTCTTCAGGGTTACAAAGCAGTGGCAGGTGATGCATTTCCAACTGATCCTATCAGTGAAAACGATGGGTTATGTTCGGCACTGAGTGGCGGACAGTTACGTGATTTAGGTATTGATAGCACACGTCATTTAACAAAATATAACTCAATTCCTAAAGTACAAAGCATGGCTAACGTGCCAGTACAAATGACTAAGCCAATTTTACCAATTATTAACGGTGTGCGTGCGCAGCTACAGTTACCTGCAATTGAAATGCCTGAAGGTGGTTGGCCTGTTGTTATGATGCAACATGGTATTACAACCAACAAAGAAAGTATGCTTGCATTAACTGCTCAGCTTTCTATTCAAGGTTTTGCAACGGTTGCAATTGATCATCCTCGTCATGGTGAACGTGGTGTAGATGTTGACGGTGATGGTAACGACGACTTTAATGCAACAACCGGTTCAGTACTTAGTTACATGAATTTAAGTTCTTTATTAGTTGCACGTGATAGTTTGCGCCAATCTGCAGCAGATTTATTAGGTTTACGTTTAGGTTTAAACTTTTTACAAGATGCAACTATTAACAGCCAAGATGTTACTTACATTGGACATTCGCTTGGCTCTATTGTTGCTCCTGCGTTTATTGCACAGGCTAACAATCCATTAGCGCCGACTGTTGACCCATTATTTAATGTAAACACAGTGGCTCTTGCAAGTGGCGGTGGTGGTATTGCTAGCTTCTTATTAGAATCAGCAGCATTTGGCCCGTTTATTCAAGGCTCTGTACTTTCTCAAGCTGGTACAACTGAAGCTGATGAGTTTAATGCCTTCTTGCAAGGTGATGCAGTTTCTAACTGTGGCGCTACACTACCCGATATGGAAGCATACTTAACGTGTGGTTATAACGAATACATTGCGTCTATTACAACGGCAGGCGAAACAGCTAAGCTTACAAATATTCAAGGCGTGTTTACGCAGTTTGCGTTTGCTTCTCAAACAGCATTAGACAGTGGTGACCCAACTAATTACGCAGCAGCGGTACAAGCGTTGGGTACACCTGTTTATACTAATGTAGTAGTGGGTGACGGCGGTGAAAACAAGCCGGATCAAGTTATTCCACCAATGGCTGCTAACAATCCTATTTCTGGCACAATTCCACTTGCTAATTTTATGGGATTAGAAACAGTAAGCACAACGCAGGCAATGACAGAAACACCATCTAGCTACTTAGTTAAATTTTCTAAGGGTCATCATGGTTCTATTTTGACACCTGCACAAGATGCTGCTCAGTCATCTACTGCAGAGGGTAGTGCTGCTGCAAATGCTGAAATGCAAATGCAAGTTGCTGTTTATTTAGCTACTCGCGGTCGTACGTTATTAGTAACAAACAGTGATGTTGTTACTGACTAAACATACGCTCTAAAATATATCTAATACAAAGCCACTTTAAAGTGGCTTTTTTTTGCTTAAAAGCATGATAAATTAGCGTAAATTTAAAATCGGAGAAATCAGTTGGAATTTTTATACGAATACGGTTTGTTTTTTGCCAAAACAGTTACCTTTGTTATCGCGGTAGGACTTATTTTAATGATGCTTGTTGGCGCTGCTGTAAAGCCAAAAGCAAAAAAGGGTGAAATACAAATTGATGATGTATCGGCTCAGCTGAGTGAGCTTAAAGAAGATTTTTTACAAAATACATTAAGTAAAAAAGAACTTAAAGTGCACGATAAAGAGCGTAAAGCGCTCGACAAAAAGTCAGAAAAAGAAGGTGTAAAACCTCGCCTTTATATTATTGATTTTATTGGGAGTATGGATGCTCATGAAGTTGAGAGTTTAAGAGAAGAAATTACAGCAATCATTTCAATTGCAGAACCTAAGAAAGATAAAGTCCTAATTCGCTTGGAAAGTGGCGGCGGGGTAGTACATGGTTATGGGCTTGCTGCATCGCAATTGCAGCGCATTAAATCGGCAGGAATACCGCTGAGTGTGTCTATCGATAAAGTAGCAGCAAGTGGTGGTTACATGATGGCTTGTGTTGCTGATGAAATACTAGCAGCGCCTTTTGCTATAGTTGGGTCTATTGGCGTAATAGCGCAAATTCCAAATTTTAATAAAATTTTGAAAAAAAATGATGTTGAGTTTGAACAAATTACTGCAGGTGAGTTTAAACGAACTTTAACTCTTTTTGGTGAGAACACAGACAAAGCACGTGAAAAGTTTCGTGATGAAATAGAACAAACGCATGACTTATTTAAAACCTTTGTTAGTTCACAGCGTCCGAGTTTAGATATAGACCAAGTTGCAACGGGTGAGCATTGGTTTGCAACACAAGCAATAGACAAAGGCCTAGTTGACGTTATTAAAACAAGTGACGATGCATTACTTGAACAGCAATACGAACGTCAAATTTATAAGGTTAAGTACAAAGTAAAAAAAGGACTAAGCGATAAATTTGCGCTTGGGCTAAGTAGTGGCGTAAATAAGATAGGGTTAAACTTAATATCCAAGTTTAAATCGCTAAATCCGTAGATGTTCGTACAAAAATGTTAAGCATAAAAAACCCTGATAATTATCAGGGTTTTTTTACACCATAAAATGCATGGTAATTAGTCAATTGACTTATGGTAATCTTCTAAATCTTTTGCGGCATTAGGGTCGTTAAATATAGTTTCATCTAACTCACCTTCGCTTTTAGCAACTGCACAGGTAACCATACAATCGCCTGTAACATTGACAGCGGTGCGAGTCATATCTAACAGTCTATCTACACCAATAATTATGGCAATGCCCTCTACCGGCAAGCCCACTTGATTAAGCACCATCGCAAGCATTATTAAACCAACCCCAGGTACACCTGCCGTACCGACGGACGCAAGTGTGGCTGTTAAAATTACCATTAAGTAATCAGACACCGTTAAATCAACGGCAAAAACTTGTGCAATAAATACCGTAGCCACACCCTGCATGATTGCAGTGCCGTCCATATTAATGGTTGCACCTAGCGGAATAGTAAATGAAGCTACAGAATTACTGGCACCTAACTTTTTAGTTGCTGTTTCAAGTGTTATTGGCATGGTTGCGCTAGAGCTTGATGTACTAAAGGCAAATAAACACGTGTGTTTCATTTTTGCTAAGAAAGTAGCAGGGTTTAAGCCGGTAAGGAGTTTTAATAACAAGGTGTAGTTTACAAAGGCATGAAACAATAGCGCTAATACAACAACACCAAAGTATTTAGCTAAACTTACAATCAAATTAAGTTCAATGGTAGTAAATAGTTTGGCCATTAAAAAGAACACACCGTAAGGGGCAATGTTCATTAGTAACGTTACTAACTTTAAGATAACGGTGTTCAAATCTTCAAAAACAGCTGCAACACGTTTACCTGCTGAGCCACTTAAAGCCATAGCAATACCAAATAGCAATGCAAACACAATTACTTGCAACATGTTACCTTTTGCCATCGCTTCAAAAGGATTAGTAGGAAACATATCAATAATAACGCGCGCAAGGGTTGGGGCTTCTTTTGCATCGTAACTTGCCTGAGATGGCAAGCCAATGCCTTCACCTGGGTTAAATAATAAGGCAAGAGTCATAGCCACGGTTATGGCTATCGCTGTTGTAATCAAATACAGCCCAATTGATTTACCACCTAAACGGCCTAATTTTTTTGGGTCGCTTAAGCTGCAGGTTCCACATACCAACGACACAAAAACAAGAGGAACAACGAGCATTTTAAGGCTAGCAATAAATATTTGACCGCCGACATGAAAAATACCGTCAACAAAAAATGCTTTAATTGGCAAAGAGAATAACCCAAGAGGGATTAGATAATCGTCTTGACCAGCTAAGATTGCTTGAAATATAAAACCAACTGTAACACCGAGCACCATACCAATCATGATGCGAGTAGTTAAACTTAACGTACCGATTTTTGACATACACCGAATCTACTTTTTATAAATTTGCCATAGACTACCAGTAAGAAATTATTTACTACAGAAAAAATTAGTATTTACACGAAATATTTTTGTACAAAAAAGTAATAAAAAAACTGTGATTTTAGACTAAGTTATAGGTTAATATGAGGTAAACAACATATTGTTAATAATAACAACGCTAGGGAGAGGTTCATGCCTTTAATGCGACTACTTGGCATTTCATTGCTCAGTTTATTACTCACAGCCTGTGGTGGCGGTGGATCAATTGAAAAAAGCGGTACAGTTGGTGGCACTGATACAGACACAGATACAACAACCTATACATTAACGCTTCAAGGGTTCTCTCAAGCAGACGCAACGCAATCAAATACTGTCACAAATACTGCGTCGTTAGATTTACGTGCAACCCTAAAAGACAATGATGGCGCTGTTGTTGCTGGCAAACGTATCACGTTCACGTTGGCCGATGATATTGGGGGCTTAAACCCTGATTCAGCGCTGACGCAAAATGATGGTATAGCAACAATCGAATTAAGTGCAGGCTCAGAGGCGGGGGCTGGTGAAGTTACTGCCACATATAATGGCGATGATGAAACTTATACAGCCACATTTGCATTTCAGTCAACGGGTGGTCAAGGTGACGACACTGGCGTGAGTGGTTCAACAACATTAGAAGTCAAAATTGTTGATCAAAATGGTGAAAAATTCACCAGTGCAAACCCAGTCACGGCAGATAACACCGGTGTTGTTGTTGCAACGCTAAAATCAGATGGTGTAGCAGTTGCAGATAAGCTTATTTCCTTTGGCACTAATTTTACAGGTGTTATAACGCCTGAGCTTGGCACTGCAATCACAGATGATTCGGGTGAAGCACGCGTAACATTAGGTAGTGGTGTAGCAACAGGTGCAGGCCAAGTTGTAGCTAGTTATGCTCCTGCAAGTGGTACAAACGTAAGTAATACAGCTGTTTTTTACTCATCGGGTGATGGGGCTGCGCAAGATGAAGCGCAATTTTCAGTTTCCATAAAACTACTTACAGGTTGTAATGCGGATTGGGATGATAACCGCAGCAATGTTAAATTAGATCCGTTATCTGTAGCGTCTGGTTGTACTGTAACCAACAGCATTTCATCTTCTGAATTGGGTGAATTATTTGTTGAGGTCACTAACGAGCAAAGTGGCGAAGGCAGTAAAAACGCGCTTGTAAATATTGAAACTAATTTGGGTACAATCCTTCCATCTTCGGGTACTGCTTTAACTGATAACTTTGGTATTGCACTGTTAAAACTTCAGCCAGGTAATACCGGTGGGGCAGGAACCGTTACGGCAACAGCTCTAGATGAAAGTGCATCTTTAAATTTTGCAGTAGGTATTGCAAACTTAACGCTTAGCGTTGATAACGGATTGAATACCAATGATGACGGGAGTGTAATACCACTTAAAGCAGGTGGTAGTACTGTAATTGAAGTAACGCTTACAGACGAAAACGGAAACTTATATTTAACGGCTACTGACGTTGAATTTAGCTCTACCTGTGCAGTTGCCGGTGAGTCTGTTATTGATGACAGCGTAAAATCGTCAAATGGTATTGCTACAGCAACTTACAGAGCAACAGGTTGTAACATTGACGATGATGTAACAATTACTGTTGAAACAGGCGGACAAAACTTTACTGAATCAACGGTTATTCCAGTAGAAAGCTCTGCAGTACAATCTATTCAATTTGTAGATGTAAGCGAGACATTTATAGCATTACCACCGGGTGAAGGTGGTTTACCAACGCAATCAATCGTTACGTTTAAATTAGTTGACGCTGATAATATAGCGTCTTCTCAGCAACGAATAGATTTTAAATTAACTGATTCAGTGGGCGCTGCAAATTTAACGCTTACCAGTGGCAATACCGATAATGAAGGGCTAGTTCAAACGACTGTAACCTCAGGCATTGTACCGGGGCCTTTAGTTGTTAAAGCGTGTTATGTATCTAAAGACGATGTTAAAGCACTGCCCGAAGGTGATGATTTAACGTGTTGGGTTGATGACTTTGAATTGTGTCAAACTGATCCTGGCAATGAAATTTGCCCTGAAGGTACATTAAATTTAATCCCACTTTCTGAACAAATTAGCTCTGTTTCTGCACAGCTTACGCTTGCTTCAGGTGTGACTGATCAAAACAGCTTTGATTTAAGCCCAACTACATTTAATACTAATTCACTTTACTACAACGGTATTATCACTGATTTAACTGTATTTTTTGGTGATCAGTTTAATAATTACAACGGCGATGGTGTAGAGGCAACGGTTCTTTCAGAGGCTGGGGTAGTTGGTTCGTCAAGTAACGAAGAGACATGTAAAACAAATGACGCTACTTGTGTCGTCACGTGGCGCTCACAAGGCGACCGCCCATTTGAAGATTACAAATGGGGTAACAGAATCGGTGAAATTGATGGCAATGCGTCGACAACTGAAGGTATTAACCCTAAAACAGGCCAAATTAACTGTGACCCATACTTTGGTGCAGCTGCACCGTGTATTAATGGTATTACACGCGCTAAAAATGACGAAAACGGCGTAGTAATGGGCGGGCGCGTAAGTGTGCTTGCAGTTACCAAAGGCCAAGAGAACTTTGTAGATGAACAATCATCTGATGGCGTAAAACGCACGAATGGCTTATTCGATATAGGTGAATACTACGCAAGTTATGATTTACCTGAAGCCTTTATTGACCACAATGAAAACAATAGCTTTGATAAAGCGGATTGTAGCGATGCTCGCGGCGATGATTACGATCCAGTAACAGATGCTTGTTCAGAGTTAAACTCGCGTGGTGGTCATAACGAAACGTGGCGTGATTTAGACAATGACGGAATTTACGATGCCGCTGACGGCCTTTACAATGGTTTATTATGTAGTGAAGCTGCAAATGCAGCCGGTGAATGTTCGCGCGAGTTGGTTGAGGTTCGTAAAAACATTGAATTAGTTATGTCAGGTGATGAACCCTACGTACGTTTCTCTGTTGTTAAAACGGATGCATTACCAGCGCCATTTGAAGTGTTTGTGCCCGCTGATTGTTCAAGTTCAGTCTCTGGTAACAGAACATTTGTAGAATTAGAAGAGTCGGATGTATCTGAGCGTTGTGATGTTGGTGCTATCGACTTATCAGTTAATAATGTCGAAATCGCTAATCCTGATTTCGATCCTAATGATCCTGACGAAACAGACCCTGAAACACTCACTGTAGACATTGGTTTAACTTCAATGGCTGTGCGTATTCACTATACAGATGAATTTGGTAATCCATTACCTGCAAACACAGTGGTATCTTTAACGACGAGTAATGGCGATCTTTCTATCATTCGTCATAGTGAAACAATACCGAATACCAATACAGATAAGCCTATGTACTCGGACGTATTAATTTCGCGAGAGACAGACGGTAACGACCAAACAAGCGGTGTTTTAACCATCACGTTTGAATTTGAAAACCAATTAGGGGCTAGTAAAACCGTTTCGACAGGCATCACTATTTTTGATGATGTTTAAGTTATTGAAAAAAAATGCCAACCTTTAGGTTGGCATTTTTCTTTGTGTTCTATATATTCCACAGCAATTATTCTAAAAACACCAGTTTGTCTAAATTAGCAACAAAAATTGTTCGTTTATTCAGTAAATACTGAAAAGTTTGTATTAAAAGCTTGTAACAACTAGTGTTTGTAGATATACCTATAAATATTCGCACCGCTAATGCGGTAAACACATTTTCAATATTTGGTTAGAAATAGGCAACTATGGGCAAATCGCTAGTAATTGTAGAGTCACCTGCTAAGGCTAAAACAATTAATAAATACTTAGGTAATGACTTTATCGTAAAGTCCAGTATTGGGCATGTACGAGATTTACCTACCTCAGGTTCGAGCAAAGCAAAAGTGCCGGCAACTAAAACGCCAGCAGAAGTGCGTAAAATGCCACCGGATGAGAAAGCAGCGTATAAACAGCAACGAGATTACACTAACTTAGTTGCACGTATGGGGATTGATCCTGAAAAAGGCTGGCAGCCTCATTACGAAATCTTACCGGGTAAAGAAAAGGTTGTTCAAGAATTACAAAAGCTGGCAGAAAAAGCAGACCAAATATACCTCGCAACGGATTTGGATAGAGAAGGGGAAGCAATTGCTTGGCACCTTCAAGAAATCATCGGTGGTGAGCCAGAAAAATACAAACGCGTTGTTTTTAACGAAATTACTAAAAATGCCATCCAACAAGCGTTTGAAACACCAGGTGAGCTAAATACTGACATGGTATTTGCTCAGCAAACACGTCGTTTTTTAGACCGTGTTGTTGGCTTTATGGTATCGCCGCTTTTATGGGCTAAAGTAGCGCGTGGATTATCGGCAGGGCGAGTGCAGTCAGTTGCAGTGCGATTACTCGTAGAACGAGAGCGTGAAATTAAAGCGTTTATCCCAGAAGAGTTTTGGGATATTCATGCAGATGTTACAAATACTGAGTCAGCATTACGTTTAGAAGTCACTAAACAAGCAGACAAGCCGTTTAAGCCTGTAAACGAAGCACAAATCAAAGAGGCAGTAAAAAGCCTTGAGAATGCCGAATACAAAGTTGTTAACGTTGAAGAAAAACCAAGCAAAAGTCGCCCAAGTGCACCTTTAATTACATCAACAATGCAGCAAGCTGCCAGTACACGTTTGGGTTATGGTGTTAAAAAGACCATGATGCTAGCTCAGCGATTGTATGAAGGTGGTTATATTACTTATATGCGTACCGATTCAACTAACTTATCGAAAGATGCGGTTGAAATGTGTCGTGAATACGTGACAGAACAATTTGGTGCAAAGTATTTACCAAAAGAGCCAATTAACTACAGCTCAAAAGGAAACGCCCAAGAAGCGCATGAAGCTATTCGTCCTTCAAGCGTTACCGTGTTGTCTGGACACCTAGAAGGTGTAGATGCCGATGCTAAAAAACTTTACGAGTTAATATGGCGTCAATTTGTAGCATGTCAAATGGTGCCTGCAGAGTACGATTTAACAACCTTGACTGTTGCGGCTAATGATTTTCAACTCAAAGCTAAAGGACGTGTACTTCGTTTTGATGGTTGGACTAAAGTACAACCCGCTGTTCGTAAAAAGAACGAAGAAGATCAATCACTTCCTGCTGTTACTATGGGCGAAACATTGACACTTGTCGAACTTGATCCTAAGCAACACTTTACTAAACCGCCAGCGCGCTTTAGCGAAGCAAGTTTAGTTAAAGAGCTAGAAAAACGAGGAATAGGTCGTCCTTCTACATATGCCTCAATTATTTCTACAATCCAAGACCGTGGCTATGTACGCGTAGAAAACCGTCGTTTCTTTGCTGAAAAAATGGGTGAGATTGTCACTGACCGTCTGGTTGAAAATTTTACCGACTTAATGAACTTCGACTTCACGGCAAAAATGGAAGGCCGTTTAGATGACATAGCTGAAGGCGAGCGCGTATGGACGCAAGTCCTTGATAAGTTTTACGCTGACTTTTCAACACAACTAAACATTGCAAAAGACGAACCAGAGCAAGGTGGCATGCGTCTTAATGAAATGGTTGAAACTGATATAGAATGCCCTACATGTAGTCGTAAAATGGGTATTCGAACTGCTTCAACGGGAGTGTTTTTAGGATGTACGGGTTATAACTTACCGCCTAAAGAGCGTTGTACTACTACTATGAATTTAGTATCTGGCGATGAAGCGGTAGCCGCTGACGTTGAAGACGAAGAAACAGAAAAATTAATGCAAATGAAGCGCTGTCCTATTTGTGAAACAGCGATGGATTCGTATTTAATTGATGAGACCCGCAAGTTACATGTATGTGGTAACAACCCAGCGTGTAAAGGGCATATTGTTGAGCAAGGCACGTTTAAAATTAAAGGCTATGACGGCCCAATTATTGAGTGTGATAAATGTGGTTCAGACATGGAACTTAAATCTGGACGTTTTGGTAAATACTTTGGCTGTAATAACGAAGAGTGTAAAAATACACGTAAGTTACTAAAAAATGGTGAAGCTGCTCCGCCTAAAGAAGATCCAGTTCATATTCCTGAATTAGAATGTGAAAAATCGGAAGCTTATTTTGTATTACGTGATGGTGCTGCGGGTATATTTTTAGCTGCAAATACATTCCCTAAATCGCGTGAAACTCGAGCGCCTAAGGTTGAAGAGTTAAAACGTTTTAGAGACCGTATATCCCCTAAATTTTACTATTTAGCTGACGCGCCAGCACAAGACCCTGATGGTAATCTTGCTGTTGTACGCTACAGCCGTAAAAACAAAGCGCAGTATGTTATGACTGAAATTGACGGTAAAGCAACTGGTTGGACTGCTCATTATGAAGCAGGTAAATGGGTAGAGGAAGCCAAGAAAAAAGCGGCACCTAAAAAGAAAGCAGCTGCTAAAAAAGCCCCAGCTAAGGCAAAACCTAAAGCAAAAGCAAAAAAAGATGAAGAGTAACTAAAGCTAGGTAGTAACACTTTATCGATAAAAAAACCGGAATGCACAGCCTGTGTCTATTCCGGTTTTTTTATGCTTAGTAATTGTGTTCGCAACGGCTTTTTGGCTGTTCAATCAACTAAGCATAGCTAACCTTAAATTACAGTTTTGAGTCAGCGTTAAATCTTTACAGACGTTACTTTTTGATAGCCTTCAGATTCAAGCTCATCATTTACACAATTTAAAACATATGCGTAAAGGTCTTCATTCATTACATCGTCGTCTTTAGCCCAGTTAACGCACATCTCAGTGTACTCTTTTATCATTTGCGATGAAGCTACTGGTGTGTCGTCTGCTACTGAGTATGTTGCATATACTGCAAATAGTGACGCTGTTAATGATGCAAGTAATGCTTTTTTCATTCGTTTATTCCTAAAAAAATGGTTTCATAACGGTTATTGTCGCTACAAAACAAAGGTGCCCAAGCAGAACGCTTCTGTTGGTATGCTGAATTTAATCGAATTTTAAATAAAAGATAACGAAAAATATTTATCGTAAAGATAAGTTTATTTATAGGCCGTTTTTTTTATAATTATTTGTATAAGCTTAATTAATACGTTAATGTCGCCTATTTTTAATATATAGAATAACAAATGACACCTAACACGCCCGATACACCTAAAAAAAGCATTCAATCAACCAATAAAATAGAGCATGCATTGGAGTCATTTATTTTTAAAGGCCGTTGGTTGTTAGCGCCTTTTTTTGTTGGCCTTTTGTTTGCGGTTATTTTGTTATTGATTAAATTTTTTAAACAACTGTATTTAATGGGGATTGCTACTTTTACAGCATCAAACCAAGATTTACTGGTAGGTATATTGACGCTAGTTGATACAGCGTTGCTCGCAGGCCTTTTGTTGATTATTATTTTCAGTGGATACGAAAATTTTGTATCTAAGCTGGGCATAGATAATCACGAAGATAAGCCATCTTGGATGGGCAAAGTAGGGTTTTCAGGGCTTAAAATGAAGCTGATCAGCGCAATTGTTGCAATATCAGCTGTTGAACTCTTAAAAGTGTTTATAAATTCAGAGGCACATTCAAACGACGAGCTACTCTGGAAAGTAATAATCCACGTTACTTTTGTGATGTCGGGCGTGTTGTTTGCATTTACTGACTACCTTAATAGTAAAACCCACAATCATTAATTTACCTACAAAAAAGCCCATGTCATTACATGGGCTTTTTGTTTTCACTAATTAGTGGTTAGTATCAATTAGCACGTTGCGTAATAGCATGCATACGGCGCTAATAGTAATTGCTCGTTCTCTATGTGGCCTTTGTGATGACTAAGCTCACCAAACTCTGTAGAGATAACAGTTGGCAGCGATAAGGCTGCTTCAGCGCCACTTAAATTAAAAACACATAACATCTTTTCATTTTCGAATGTTCTGTAAAAAGCAAGAACAGGCTCATGTGTGTTAATAAATTCAATATCACCTTCAAGTAACACGGGCTTTGTTTTTCGCCATGCCATAAACTCACGATAAGCATTTAAAATAGAATTACTATCAAGAGTTTGCTGTTTTACTGATTGCTGCTTATGCTGCTCGTCTACTGGCAGCCATGGCTTAGTTTCGCTAAAGCCTGCATGTTGTAAACTTGCATTATCCCATGGCATAGGCGTTCTACAACCATCACGGCCTTTAAAGTTAGGCCAAAAGGTTATTCCATAAGGGTCTTGCAGATCTTCAAAGGCTACGCTTGCTTCGCCTAAGCCTAATTCTTCACCCTGGTACATACACACACTACCGCGTAAAGATGCGAGTAGGGCGGTGAGCATTTTACATTGCTGTGAATTAATTTCGCCATTTTGGCTCCAACGGCTTGCTACACGTTCAACATCGTGATTACTAAATGCCCAACATGGCCAGCCTTCTGTCATCCCTTTTTCAAGGGTTTGCACCGTTGTTCTTATATACTCACTTGAATAATCGTTAGTTAAAAGTTCAAAGCTATAACCCATATGCAGCTTATCACCGCCTTGTGTGTACTCTGCCATCGTGGCTAAAGAGTCCTCTGACGAAATTTCACCTAGTGATACAGTGCCAGGGTATTTATTAAGTAACGCACGAATATCTTGCATAAACTCAATATTTTCAGGTTGGGTATTATTGTAGTAGTGGTATTGAAATGCGTAAGGGTTGTCTTCACTGAAACCACGGCCTTGGCGTTTTTCTTTTGGTTTAGCAGGGTTATCACGAAGCTGCGCATCATGATAACAAAAGTTAATGGCATCGAGTCTAAAACCATCAACACCTTTTTTAAGCCAAAACTCAACGTTATCTAGCACTGCTTTTCTAACATCTGGGTTATGAAAATTTAAATCGGGTTGTTCAGTTAAAAAGTTATGAAGGTAGTATTGCCCTCTGCGTGGTTCCCATTGCCACGCACCGCCGCCAAAAATTGACAACCAGTTATTTGGTGCTGTGCCGTCTTCTTTAGAGTCAGCCCACACATACCAATCGGCTTTATCGTTATTTTGGTTTTCACGGCTGTCTAAAAACCATTGATGTTGATCTGACGTGTGGCTTAAAACCTGATCGATAATAATTTTAATATCGCGGTCGTGTGCTTGCTCAATAAGCTCGTCGAAGTCGTTTAAATTGCCAAATAAAGGATCAATATCACGGTAGTCACTAATATCGTAACCAAAATCTTTCATAGGAGATTTAAAAAATGGCGAAATCCAAATTGCATCAACACCTAAGCTCTTAATATAATCAATACGATTAATTATTCCTCTTAAATCACCAATACCGTCGTTGTTGCTATCTTGAAAGCTACGCGGGTAAACTTGATAAATAACCGCACCTTTATACCACTGCTTTTGGGCCATGCTTTTCTCCGTCATTCCAAACAGTTTTTTAAATTCTTATATGTGATTATGATGAATCACGTTATTTTCAAAAAGCATACGTGAAGGCCGAGATACTGTAAAAAGACTGCATACGTATGCACAAAAATAAGCATGTTTGAGTTACTTCAAAAAATAGATATTTAGTGTCAATTAAGCGTTATAACTAAATTAAACCTGTTTACCAATTGCGTTTAATAAAAAAGAAACATGGCATAGCACCTCGCCAGTGCATATTTTTACTGGATTGCACTATAATAGTGATTGTATGTAATGGTCTTACCAATTTCACATTCATATCTATTAATTAAATTTAGCTTATGGTGCATGGTTAAAATTTATTTCTTAATAATTACAGGCTGTTAAAGCACGTTAAAATCATTAGGCTATTTTGCATAATTGTAATATTTGGATGGAATTGGTTGCACCAATAAATACCATTTAAAACAGTGTGTTACCAAGTGTTATGTGAAGTTTATGTTAATTTATAATGGTTTTATAAGGCTTGAATACGTATGCATAAACTTGTTAATAAAATAAACCAAGCGTTAATATCCATCCTGACAACAAAATAAGCTCGCCTCGGTTTACTATCACTAAACAATTGAGCGGGTATCACAATATGGGTAACGGGAAAACATCATGTCTATGTTCAAACCAAGTATATTAACTCTGGCGTTAGCTGCTGCTGGCATCACTAGTTTTGCAGCAACTGCAGCTGAAGAAAAACAATTAAACAATGATGACGTGGAAGTTATCGAAGTTAAAGGTTTTCGTGGCAGTGTTGTTGAATCTATCAACACAAAACGCTTTTCTACACAGGTTGTAGAATCTATCTCTGCAGAAGATATAGGTAAACTACCTGACTCATCAATTGCTGAATCTATTGCACGTTTACCTGGTTTAACAGCGCAGCGTTTAGACGGTCGCGCAAGCAGAGTATCAATTCGTGGTTTTGGTGAAAACGAAAGTGGTACTACATTTAACGGCCGTGAACAGGTATCTATTAGCGATAACCGTGGCGTAGAGTTTGACCTTTACCCATCAGAAATAATGAGCGGTGTAACCGTATATAAAACACCCAGTGCTAGTTTAGATGCTGATGGTATTGCGGGTGTTATTAACATGCAAACAGTTCGACCTTTGAGTAAAGGCCAACGTGTAATCATGTTTAACGGCCAACTTGAGCAAACTGGTTTTGGTAAACTTAATCCAGACGGTGATGATCAAGGTTACCGTGGTACATTCTCATACATTGACCAATTTGCAGATGACACGATTGGTGTTGCGTTTGCTCTAAACACAATGAGTTCACCAAACCAAGAAAAGCGCTGGAACTCATGGGGCTACCCAGAGTTTACTGCTGAAGATGGTCAGTCATATTCTATTTTAGGTGGCGCTAAGCCTTACGTACGTTCTTCAACGCTTGAGCGTGACTCAGCTATGCTTGTATTAGAAGCGGCTCCTACGGATAAACTAAATATGACGTTTGATGCGTTGTATGTAGATTTTACAGATGAGCAAATTTTACGCGGTATTGAAGTTCCTTTCGCTTGGGGGCAAGGTAGTATTGATGCAAGCAGTGCTACAGTAGATGCAGAAAGTGGATTTATAACAAGTGCTGTAACACAAGGCCAACGAGTAGTAGTACGTAATGATTACCAAGAGCGTGATGCTGAATTAACTGCATTTGGTTTTAATACTAAATACGATATTGACGATTCTTGGTCAGTAGAGTTTGACGCAAGTTACTCGCAAGTTGACCGTAAAATTTGGAGTATAGAAAGCTACTCAGGTACAGGGCGTGGTGATTCTCGCGGTGTTGCAGATAACCTAGGCTATGCCTTTAATGGCGGCAATACTGGCGCTACTTTTTCACATGACTTAGATTACAGCGATTATGATTTAATCCAATTAGGTGGTCCGCTTTCGTGGGGCGCAAGCTCTGCACTAAACGATGCATATGGATTAACAGGTACTGAGTATGAAAACCAAGCGCAAGATGGCTTTATCAACGCACCTACCATTGAAGATGAACTTGTAACTCTTAAACTAGCAGCCTCTAAAGTATTAGAAAACGAATATTTTAGCTCAATTGAATTTGGCTTAGGTTATAAAGAACGTGAAAAGTCTAAATTTTCGCAAGGTTACTTTTTAACCTTGACTGATTTTTCTCTTGAAAATCCAGGTATGGTTAGTGTGCCTGAGCAATACCGTTTAGGCAGTGTTGGTTTAGACTTTATTGGGCTGGGCGACATGATTGCCTACGATGTAAATGGCTTAGTTAACGATGGTTACTATGAAACACTTGATGAAAGCTTAACTAGCTCTAGTCATGCTACTAAATCATGGACAGTAAAAGAAGAAATCACATCAGCATTTGTACAAGCTAATATCAATGCAGAAGTAAATGGTCTTCCATTAACGGGTAATGTGGGTGTACGTTACGTTCATACAGATCAATCGTCTCAAGGTAATGCTTTTGGTGTGGATAATAATACTGGCTTAGTCATTACTTCACCTACAGATATTGGTCACGATTATTCTCACGTTTTACCAAGCTTAAATTTATCACTTGCGATTGATGAGCAACAAACAGTACGTTTTGGCGCAGCTAAAACAATCTCACGGGCGCGCATCGATGTAATGAACGCCTCTGTTAATGCATCATATAATGATACACCGGATGAAAACGGTAACTTTTGGTCTGTATCGGGTGGTAACCCTAATTTAGAGCCAAAAGAGGCAACCGGTTACGATTTATCTTATGAAAACTACTTCAGTGATGAAGGTTACTTCTCTGCTGCATTCTTTTATAAAGATTTAACACAGTGGATTTTTGACGGTACTTACGCAATTGATATGTCGGGTGTTGCAGATCCATCTAATGGAGAAATTCCTGCAACTTCAGAGGGCACAGGTAGTGGTAAAGTCAATGGCGGCGGCGGTGACCTATACGGTTACGAGTTATCACTAGCGCTACCATTTAAAATCTTCCACCCGTCACTTGAAGGCTTTGGTTTAATTGCAAGCCATACAGGTATTGAATCTGATATTGAAGATGGAAATGGCAATGAGTACGAACTTCCGGGTCTTTCAGATAAAATTCAAAGTTTAACGGTTTACTACGAGATGCATGGTATTCAATTGCGTACCAGCATGCGTAAGCGTAGTGACTTCAAAGGTGATGTATACGGTTTAGGCTTTAATACAGAGCAAGTGAATATTATCGGCGAAACAATTTGGGATGTACAAGCTGGGTATGACTTCTCTGAAGCCGGTGTTGAAAGTCTTGAGGGTTTATCAATTCAGTTCCAAGTACAAAACTTAACAGAAGAGCCGTTTACATCGCTTTCTGGCGATAACGCGCTACAAGTTCGCGATTACCAAGATTACGGTCGTACTTACTTGTTAGGCTTTAGCTACAAGCTATAATTAAGGTTGTGTGTAGGAGCCCTTGTAATTTGTTTTACAAGGGCTTTTTTATAGCTACTTTATCTAAATTTTATCAAAATCTGATTTATACCAATCAAACCATTAAGTGCTATGTTGAGTTGGTATTAACACGTGGGCAATACTATGAAACCAATAAAAAACGTTGTTATTGCGGGTGGTGGAACCGCTGGTTGGATAGCCGCAGCGCTACTTAATAAAGTGTTAGGTAAAGTAATTAACATCACGCTTATAGAGTCCAGTAGCATTGGCACAATAGGCGTCGGTGAAGCGACCATTCCGCCTATTATTCAGCTTAACAATGCGTTGGGTATTAATGAACAAGACTTTATAAACGCCACCAATGCTTCTATAAAACTTGGCATCGAGTTCGAAAACTGGAAAACACCATCTCACAGTTACATGCATGCATTTGGCTCGTTTGGTAAAGATTTTCCCTTTTGTGATTTTTATAACTTTTGGGTAAAAGGGCAAATAAGTGGCAGTGAAGATTCGTTATGGGATTTTTCACTTAATTACCAAGCCGCTAAAAAGCACAAATTTGCACCACTTAAAGCTATTCCAAATACACAACTGCCTGGGCTTAGCTACGCTTTTCATTTTGATGCGACTCTATATGCTGAGTACTTAAAAAAATTGGCGTTATCACGCGGTGTAAAACACATAGATGCAAAAATTGAGCATATTACGCAATGCCCTAACACAGGCCAAATTAACAGTCTAACGCTTGATAATAATAGCCAAGTTGAGGGTGATTTATTTATAGATTGTACGGGGCAACGTGCACTTTTAATTGAGCAAACACTTAATACAGGCTTTGTTGATTGGTCGCATTATTTACCATGCGATAGCGCCGTAGCAGTGCAATCAACAGGAAGTGATGAATTAAGGCCTTATACACGTTCTATTGCACATAACGCAGGTTGGCAGTGGCAAATACCTCTGCAAAATAGAACAGGTAATGGGTTGGTTTATTGCAGCCGCTATTTATCTGACGAGTCAGCTACCGCGCTTTTACTCAACAACTTACCGGGTGAACCGACAACATCCCCTCGTTTAATAAAATTTAAAACAGGACGACGTCTAAAGCAATGGCATAAAAACGTTGTAGCAGTGGGCCTTTCTAGTGGTTTTTTAGAACCGCTTGAGTCCACTAGTATTCATTTAATTCAAAGTGCGGTTATACGTTTAATTAAGTTATTTCCTCACAATGGCGTTAGTGATGCGCTTGTTACTGAATTTAATAAGCAAAGTGTGACCGAGATAGAGCATATTCGCGACTTCATTATTTTACACTACAAGTTAACCGAACGAGAAGATACTCCTTTTTGGCGCCAGTGTAAGCAGATGGATATTCCTCAATCGTTAGCTCATAAAATGGATTTATTTAGGCAAACAGGCAAGGTAGTTCGAGAAAGTGACGAGCTATTTGCAGAAGTGGCTTGGCAACAGGTATGCATTGGGCAAGGCCTTATTCCCGATGATTACAATAGTATTGTTGACTCACTCAGTAGTGAACAACTAAACGATTTATTTTCTACATTAAAAGCGCTTATTAATTCAACGGTAGAACAATTACCCACCCATAAAGAATTTTTAGCCAATATAATAAGGGTTTAATGATGCGATTTTTAAATAAACTATTACTTACAACAGCGTGTGCTTTTTCATGCTCAACCTATGCACTTGACGTTGAACCTACTAATTGGTGGGTAGGCATGAATAAAAACACGATTACCATCATGGTTCATGAGCAAAACATTGCAAACGAGCAAATTAAGTTAGCTAAATATAATGGTGTTAAATTAAATAAAGTAATGCGCACAGATAACCCAAATTATGTATTTCTAAATATTAGCATTACCGATGAAGCTCAACCGGGAACGCTTAAATTTAATAGCAGCGAAGCAAACCAAAGTTTCGAATTTCCACTACTTGCACGTGATAAAAACAGTGCAAAGCGCCAAGGCTTTACATCTAACGATACCCTTTATTTAATCAACCCAGATCGCTTTGCTAATGGTGATGAGCAAAACGATACCGTTCCTAGCATGTTAGAAGCTGCAAATCCTAGTATAAAGGGCGGACGCCACGGGGGTGATATACAAGGTGTTATAAACGCATTACCGTATTTAAACGATTTAGGCATTACTCAGCTTTGGTTAACGCCAGTACTTGAAAACAACATGCCAGATTATTCTTACCATGGTTATGCAATTACTGACTTTTATAAAGTTGACCCACGTATGGGCTCAAATCAGTTATATAAAACGCTCTCGGTAAAAGCAAAAGAGCAAGGCATAGGCCTTGTAATGGATATGGTACTAAACCATTTTGGCTTAGAGCATACCTGGGTTAAAGATAAACCTACCAAAGATTGGATTAACTTTAATGGTGAGTTTAAAAAAGGTAAAAACGCTACAAGCCATGCACGCCAAACTATACAAGACCCACACGCCAGTGAGTACGACAAGCGCCAGTTTAATGATGGTTGGTTTGTAGAAACCATGCCTGATTTAAATCAGCGCCAACCACTGTTAAGTGAATATTTAATTCAAAACGCTATTTGGTGGATTGAATACGCGGATTTAAGCGGTATTCGCGTTGATACCTACTCTTACTCAGATAAAGCATTTTTGAGTGATTGGACAAAAGCCATTATGCAAGAATACCCAGATTTTAATATTGTAGGAGAGGAGTGGACCTCTAACCCTGCAATCGCCTCTTACTGGCAACGTGGTAAAAATAATCAAGATGGCTATAAATCAAGCCTACCCAGTGTGATGGACTTTTCGTTACAAGAGTCGGTAATTCAAGCGCTAAATGAAGATGAAAGTTGGAACACGGGCTGGGTTAAAGTCTATGAGTCGTTGGCGAATGACTTTTTATACCCTGATACCAATAACATTATGGTGTTTGCTGATAACCACGATATGAGCCGTGTATACACCGAGCTTGGTCAAGATGTTGCAAAAACTAAAATGGCTATGACCCTATTTTTAACCACGCGCGGTATTGCACAAATGTATTACGGTACGGAGGTTTTACTAGATAACACCCCAAGTAAAGACCATGGTGATATTAGAATAGATTTCCCGGGTGGGTTTAAAGGCCAAACGAGTAATGGATTTACAGGTAAAGGGCTTACCTCGCAGCAAAAAGACATGCATAAAACAATTAGCACCTTGCTTAACTTTAGAAAAAGCAGCACTGCACTAGATAAAGGCAAGTTAGTGCACTTTACGCCTCAACAAGGTGTGTATAGTTATGCGCGTATTAGCGACGAGCAAACTGTGTTGGTATTTATGAATAAAAACACAAAAGAGCTAGTTAAGAATATTGAGTATATGCAGGAAGTAATGCCAAAAAATGCTAAAGCGCATAACTTATTCACCAACAAAACACAATTACTAGGTGATACAGTGGCTTTACCGGCAATGAGTGCCACCGTTTTAGTAATAAATACACCACAATAGTTTGCCTGAATACGTATGCAGCAACTGTATGGTTGCTGCACTAATCATTAGTATTAAGTGATACGCACTGACAAAAGACACACAATGAAAAAATCAGTTTATGCACCTGCAATTTTATGTAGCGCACTATTAATTAGTAGCTGCTCAGAAAGTAATAAAGATGAGCAACCCCAAGTAACACAGAGTAAAGCTAATGAGTTAGCTAAGCCTGTTGTATATCAAGTTTTCACTCGTTTATTTGGTAATACGCAAACCGCCAATGTGCCATGGGGCAGCAAAGAGCAAAACGGCGTGGGCAAATTTGCCGACTTTAACAACGCTGCGCTTAAGGGTATTAAAGAACTAGGTACCACGCACGTTTGGTATACGGGTGTATTGCATCACGCATTAGTGGGTGATTATACGCAGTTCGGTATTTCTAAAGACGATCCTGATGTTGTAAAAGGGCGCGCTGGCTCACCTTATGCAATTAAAGACTACTACGACGTAAACCCCGATTTAGCGATTAACGTCACTAACCGAATGGGCGAATTTAGTGAGCTTATTAAACGCACACATAATCATGGAATGAAGGTCATTATTGATATAGTACCTAACCATGTGGCGCGTAACTACGAATCGCTGGGTAAGCCAAAAGGTGTTAAAGACTTTGGTGAAGAAGATGACACCAGCAAAGAGTATGATAAAAATAATAATTTTTACTATGTACCAGGAAAGTCTTTTCAAGTACCTACAGATGCTAATTACCAAGTCCTAGGTGGCAATGCTCATCCACTTGCGGACGGCTTTTTTGACGAAAACCCAGCAAAATGGACAGGTAATGGTGCAAGAGCGCCAAAACCCGACATAAATGATTGGTACGAAACCGTAAAAGTTAATTACGGTGTTAAACCAAACGGCAGTTACGACTTTCCAACATTACCAAAAACTATAGCGACGCAAAATTATCGTGCTCATTATGAATTTTGGCAAGATAAAGAGCTTCCTAACAGCTGGTATAAATTTAGAGACATTGCACTTTTTTGGCTCGAAAAAGGCGTTGATGGCTTTAGATACGACATGGCCGAAATGGTACCGGTTGAATTTTGGAGCTTTTTAAATTCATCAATAAAAATGCAAAAGCCAGACGCCTTTTTATTGGCTGAAGTATACAACCCGAAAATGTATCGTGCTTATATTCATCAAGGTAAAATGGATTTCCTTTACGATAAAGTCGGCTTTTACGATACATTAAAGGCCATTATGCAAGTCAAGCAGCCAGCAAACACTATTTTTGATGCGCATAAAACCGTTGCCGATATAGAGCAACACATGCTGCATTTTTTAGAAAACCATGACGAGCAACGCATTGCCAGCCCAGACTTTGCAGGAAGTGCAGCGTGGGGTAAACCCGCTATGGTGGTATCTAACTTAATTAGTCGCGCGCCAAGCTTATTATATTTTGGCCAAGATGTGGGTGAAGATGGTTCTGAAAATGCTGGATTTGGTTCGCCAACTCGCACCAGTATTTTTGATTATATAGGCGTTCCTGCTCATCAAGCATGGATGAATAAGGGTCAGTTTGATGGTGCAAAACTCACTAACGAACAAGCTGCATTGCGTGAATACTACAAAGCAATTATGGCTTTAAATATTTTACCTGCTGTTGTGGGCGGCGATATGCAAGAGCTTACTATTACAGGCAGCGATCGTATTGTAGGGTTTAGCCGAGCGCTTGGGCAGCAAACAATTTTGGTACTCAGTAACTTTAGTGAGCAAACACAGAGTATCTCTGTTGATCTATCTCGGGATAAAGTAACAAAACTGGGTGAAAGCTCACTACTTGTTGATTTACTTGAGCAACACCAAGTGGCACTTAAAACACACTCGCAAGGCGCTACATTTAACCTGACACTTGAAGCATTTAGCAGCGCAGTATTAACAAATAAGGCTAATAATGAATAATCAAAATAATAATAGTGACAAGCCAAATCTAAGTTTTTGGCAAATATGGAATATGTGCTTTGGCTTTTTAGGCATACAGTTTGGTTTTGCCCTGCAAAACGGTAACGTGAGCCGTATATTTCAAACATTAGGCGCCCAAGTAGATGATATACCCATTTTATGGGTTGCTGCACCACTAACCGGTTTAATTGTTCAGCCCATTATAGGTTATTGGAGCGATAAAACTTGGGGCCGATTTGGCCGCCGTCGTCCGTTCTTTTTTGTAGGGGCAGTGTTAACAACGCTTTCGTTATTTATTATGCCGCATTCGCCAACCCTTTGGATTGCTGCAAGTATGTTATGGATCATGGATGCCTCGATTAACGTGACCATGGAACCTTTCAGAGCGCTGGTTGGTGATAACCTGCCAGAGAAACAACGTGCAACAGGCTATGGTTTACAAAGCTTTTTTATTGGTATTGGAGCGGTATTAGCCTCAGCATTACCCTGGATGATGACCAACTGGTTTGATGTAAGCAATACGGCAGCGGCAGGGCAAATTCCCGAGTCAGTCAAATATTCATTTTACTGGGGTGGGGTGGTTTTATTAGTAGCTGTTTTATGGACTGTGGCACGCACCAAGGAATATAGCCCAGAACAACTTGCTGAATTTGAAAAGCAAACAGCGAAGTCTACCACTGCAATTATTGCCGATATTAACTTTAACAAAGGCGCCATTATTTTTGTGGTGTTAGGTTTAGCAATTCTTGCATTAGTAATGGGGTTATCGCTTGAAAAAGAGCTTTACCTACTTGCTGGTGGTTTACTAGCATTTGGGATTGTGCAGTGGATTGCAGCAGCGCTTAAAAGTGCTAATAAAACCCAAGGTGGTTTTTACCAAGTAGTGCAAGATGTATTCACAATGCCAGAGGCCATGAAGCAGCTTGCATGGGTACAGTTTTTTAGCTGGTTTACGTTATTTGCCATGTGGATTTACACCACTGCCGCGGTGACTAGCTTTCACTATGGTAGTAGCGATGCAACTTCTAAAGCATTTAACGATGGTGCAGATTGGGTGGGTATTTTATTTGCCGCTTACAATGGTTTTGCTGCTATTGCCGCTATGTGTATTCCGTTTTTAGTTAAAAAAATGGGTCTAAAAGGAGCGCATTGTTTTAATTTATTACTGGGCGCGTTAGGCCTTGCAAGCTTTATGTTTATTCAAGATCCTAAAATGTTACTTATACCTATGATTGGTGTGGGCTTTGCGTGGGCCTCTATTCTATCGCTACCATACGCTATGTTAAGTAACGCCTTACCAAGTAATAAAATGGGCGTTTACATGGGCATTTTTAACTTCTTTATTGTTATCCCGCAATTGCTAGCAGCCAGTATTCTAGGGCTTATTTTACGTCACGCATTTTCAAATCAGCCTATTTACGCATTACTAATTGGCGCAGCCTCATTTGTCGTTGCCGCTGTAGCCGTAATGCGCGTTAAAAATTCTAATTAAGGACACACAATGAAAAAATATAACCTTATAACTGCCTCACTTTTAACATTGGGTTTAACTGCCTGCGGTGCACAAAACACAAGCACAGATAATGAAAATATCGCTGCACAGGTTAAATCGGCACCTGGCGCGCCAGGCGCAGAGCCATTTTGGGCGTATGCAGGTAAAACAGGTATCGGCACATCGTTTGAAGAATATAAAAACGGTCAGTACAGTGACTCAGCTGCAACAGGCAATGTATCGAAAGTGTGGTTTTCTATTGCTAAAGGGATGATCACAGAAACTATGTTTGGGCTTATTCACCAAGCACAAATAAAAGACATGCAATTTATTGTTACCGGTAAAGATTTTACGGTAACCGAGGCTGATGACTTAGACGTAACTATTGATTACTTATACAAAGATGAGCAAGGCAGACCACTTTCACTAGCTTATAAAGTAACAAGTACCGACAAGCAAGGTCGCTTTAGTTTAGAAAAACATATATTTACCGACCCAGATACACAAACATTATTTGTACGAAGTGTATTTAATACTCAATTAGAGGGTTTAAAAGCCTACGTTAACGTTAACCCATACATTAATAATAACGGATTAGGTGACTTTGCTAAAACAACAGAGCAAGGGCTTGTAGCTTGGGAAGGCGATAACTATTTAACATTACAATCAAGTTCACCTTTTAAAGCGCAAACCGTTGGCTTTACAGGTGAAAGTGATGGCATAAGCTCACTTAAAACAACACAAGCAATTAGCAATCAGTATACGAATACCGGTGATGCTTCAGGTAATGTAAACATGCTTGCAGAACTCGGTGATATCAGTAACAACACCACATTTGATTTAGCTTTAAGCTTTGGTAACACGCAGCAGCAAAGTATGCAGCACGGTGAGCAAAGCTTGGCAAAGGGCTATAAAGCGGTACTTGATCACTACAACGGTAAAGGCGACGAGCTAGGTTGGCAAGACTACATACAAAGTATTGAGCCACTAGCAAGCATGGTTGAGCAAACTGCCGATAACGGCAAGCTTTTATATACCAGTGCCATGGTTTTAAAAGCACAAGAAGATAAAACACACGCGGGTGCACTTATTGCATCACTGTCAAACCCATGGGGTGAAACTGTATCTGCAAAAGAAGGTTCTACCGGTTATAAAGCGGTATGGGTGCGCGACTTTTACCAAGTAGCAATGGCATTTATGGCGCTCGGCGATACAGCCACTGCTAAAACAGCATTTGAGTACCTTGAAAAAGTACAAGTTAACAGCAATACGCCCGGCAATAATGGCGATACTGGCTGGTTTTTACAAAAAACACATGTAGATGGTGAGCTTGAATGGGTAGGTGTACAGTTAGATCAAACCGCTATGCCTATTATGCTTGCCTGGAAGTTACATAAAGCCAATGTACTTAGCGACGATGAACTAAAAAGTTGGTACGGTAAAATGCTAAAACCGGCAGCCGATTTTTTAGTTGATGGTGGCCTTGCTAAAATTTTATGGAACGACACGCAAATTACTCCACCGGCAACACAGCAGGAGCGCTGGGAAGAGCAAGAAGGTTACTCGCCTTCTACGACGGCTGCAATTGTTGCGGGCTTGATAACAGCCAGCGATATAGCAACACTTAGCGGTGACGACAAAAACGCTAAGCGTTATTTAGAAACGGCTAAGAAGTATAACAGCGAAATAGAATCGCAAATGTTTACTACAAAGGGTAATTTAAAAAGCGAAAATACCGATGGTGAGTACTTTATTCGAATCGGTCAGGATACTGATGCTAATTCAGACACCAAAATTAATGCGAATAATGGCCGTGAAGGGTTTAATAAAAAGCAAATTTTAGATGGTGGGTTTTTAGAACTTGTACGCTACGGTGTGCGTGGCGCTAACGACGAAAGCATTGTTAAAACATTGCCTGAATATGACGATGAAACGCTTGATGATAACCTACAGGTAAAATATAGCTTTAGTTTTGAAGATGGCACCGGCACATTTGCAGGCTACCGCCGCTATGGTAACGACGGTTACGGCGAAGATGAAGTAACAGGCACAAATTACGCAGAGGGCGGCGCTAACACTCCTGGGCAACGTGGTCGTGTATGGCCATTTTTCACCGGTGAACGCGGCCATTACGAAATTGCTGCAGCTAACGCTAGCAAAACACTTAATGATACTAAGCAGGCTGATATTAGAAATAGTTACGTAAAAGGTCTAGAACAGTTTGCGAATGAAGGCATGATGTTGCCTGAACAAGTTTGGGATGGCGTAGGTGTTAATAAAGCCGGTTATGAGTTGGGCGAAGGTACTAACTCAGCAACACCATTAGCGTGGACACATGCTGAGTACGTAAAGCTAGTTCGCTCATTAAGCGATAAACAAGTATGGGATTATTACCCAGTGGTAGAAAAAGCACTAAAGTAAACTTGTCTACTAAGTAAAGAAAAACCACGCTTATAGCGTGGTTTTTTATATTTAAGGTAAAGTTATATTTGAAGCAGGGTGCTGTGTATTGAATAACTTGAACTTTGGTTAAGAGATTTATTAACCAACTAAATTTTAACTAAATTTAATTCTGTTTTTCTCTAGCAAGAATTTTTAAGTGAAAACAAGGCGAATTTACGCGTCAATAGCGAGCCTATTGCAAATAAATTTAACGCAGTTAGTGCTAAGAATAGCTGCTTTAAATAGATATATTATCCACAGTTCAGGTTAAATATTTAACTCGATCCGCGAGCAATTAACACGGGGGGTAAAAGGGTGCTTTGTACTTCTTCTTCACGAATTAATTTTAGTAAATTTTCAACGAGCATTTGACCTGCAACGGTGGTGTTTTGCTCTATGGTTGTCAGTGGTGGGTTTACAAAGCTGGCTATAGCTATGTTATCAAACCCGACGACTGCAACATCTTTAGGGACGTTAATATTTGCTTCTTTGAGTGCTCGAATAGCACCAATTGCGATTAAGTCGCTTGCTGCAAATAACGCGTTAAATTTAATATTGTTGGCAATGAGTGAGCGAGTTGCATGATAGCCTGATTCTTCCGTTGAAATAGCGTTAGCCATTTTACGTTCGTTTATAGCAATATTGTTAGCTTCTAGTTCGTCTTTAAACCCCTGAAAACGAGCAAAAAATTCTGGGCTGTGGTCAGAAGCATCGCCAATAAATGCACAGTCTTGCCTGTTGTGGGCTATAAAATGAGCCGCCGCCTGTTTACCACCGCCGTAATTGTCGCAGCACACGGTTAGATCGGGTCTATTGTCTACCGTTGCACCCCAACATACAAATTTAGTGTTTTGATCAAGCAGGGTTTTAAACTTTGGCTGAAAGTCTATGTAATCACCGTAACCGAGTAAAATAATGCCATCGGCTCTGTGGCTATCCTCGTAATCGGCTTGCCAATCTGCACTGGCTGATTGAAACGACACTAATAAATCGTAACCTTCTTTTGCGCACGCGCGGGTAATGCTGCCCAGCATAGATAAAAAGAATGGGTTTATTTGTGATTCGTCAGAAGTCGGGTCTTCAAATAATAATAAGGCTAGCGTGCTGCTTTGCTGAGTACGCAGGTTACTCGCGTTTTTGTCGACCTTGTAATTGAGCTTTTTTGCTATGTCGTGAACACGCTTGCGTGTTTCTTCATTTACAAGCGGGCTATTTCGTAAAGCACGAGATACAGTTGATTGAGATACCCCTGCATAGTGGGCAATATCAAATGATGTAGCTTTACCTTTCATTATCACAACTTAGTTAATGTAATACACAATAGTGCCATTTTCGTTTATTAATTAAATATTTCAAGCTTTTTGTGTTTAAAGCAAATTATTTATTGATTTGACTGTGACACCGGTGTCATAATATTTATGTTTTATCATTTTGTTGTCAAAACGAATTGGCTGTTTGTAATCGCTACAGGCAGCATTTTTTCTCTGATAGCCGCTTTAGGGTGATAGCCTAAAGTAATTACACCAATGGTTTACTATTGTAGAACAAAAAAGCACTGATTGCTTAAACAAAAGAGATAACACCATGAGCCTAAACTCTTCTACCCAATTTGATCCTATCTTAGTTGCCGATATTGGTGGCACTAACGCGCGCTTTGCTTTAATTACATCGTTTGATGATACAACAAATCAATTTACTATTGAGCACAATAATACATTCCCTAGTGCTAACTTTGGCTCACTTGAAAAAGCACTGGAGCATTACCTAACAACCGTACCACACATTACACCAAAACGTGCGTGTTTGGCGGTAGCAGGCCCAATAAAGGCAGGCCAGGTTCACTTAACAAATTTAGGCTGGCACTTTAGTGTTAACGATTTTAAAGTCCATTTTGAATTGAATGAGCTTGATGTTATTAATGATTTTGCTGCTTTTGCGTACGCTGCACCTTATTTAAACCCATCGCAAAATGTTGTTATAAAAGCCGGTCAGGCAGACGATAACGCAAATATTGGCGTTATGGGGCCTGGAACGGGCTTTGGTGCGGCTTGCCTAGTTAGAACATCTCATTCTACTTCTGTTTTAAGCTCCGAAGGTGGGCATATATCACTTGCAGCGGTGACAGAACTCGACGCTTTATTAATTCAAGAACTAAAAAAAGAGCATCAACACGTTTCCGTTGAAACCGTTTTTTCTGGCCCAGGCATTACCCATTTGTATAAAGCAATGGCTGCCGTTAAAGGGCAATCGCCTAAAAACCTTGATGCTGCTCAAATTAGCAGCTTAGCAAATAGTGGCGAGTGTGATGTGTGCGATGCAACATTAAACCAGTTTTGTGATTGGATAGGCAGTGTAGCGGGTGATTTATCGTTAGCTTACGGCGCGTTAGGTGGTTTATTTATTGGTGGAGGAATATTACCGCGTATGCAAGCCCGCTTGCTCGAAAGTCGCTTTGTTGAACGCTTTTCGCAAAAAGGGATTATGTCGCAATACACAGGTCAAATACCTGTTACATTAGTAACACAAGACAACATACCTTTAATTGGCGCAGCGGCGTGTTTGCATAACGCCAAGTAGTTTTTGTTGATTGCATGTGGAAAATAGAGTGATGAAAAAAGTAACAATCAACAGTGTAGCAAGTCATGCTGGTGTGTCTAAAAAAACAGTGTCGCGGGTTCTAAATAATGAGCCTAACGTAAGTGCAGCCACACGTGAAAAAGTACTCGCTGTGTTTAAAGAACTAGATTACACGCCAAATCCTATTGCGCGTGGTTTAGCACAAAACAGAAGCTTTATTATTGGCTGCTTATACGACAATCCCAGTAAAAGTTATATCACGCGTGTTCAAACTGGTGCATTAGCCGCTTGCCAAGAAAACAATTACAACTTACTAATTCATCCATGCGAATACAGAGGCGAAGCTTTAATTAGTAATGTTGAGCAGTTGCTTCAAACATCTCGTTTAGATGGCATTGTACTTACGCCACCTTTTGGTGATTTTCCTGAGTTGGTCGAGTTTTTAACAGCTAAAAAAATTCCGTTTGCTAGAGTTGCTTCCGCAATTCTACAAGATGAATCTATTTCTGTTCGTAGCAACGACGAGCAGGGCGCATTTGAAATCACAGAACATTTAATCAGCCTTGGGCATAAGTCAATTGCATTTATTAAAGGTCATCCTGATCATAGTGCAACACAGCAACGCTTTAAAGGGTACAGGCGCGCTTTAGCAAATCACAATATTGAGTTTGACGAGCGATTAGTTGAAGAAGGTAACTTTAGTTACCACTCGGGCGTAGACAGCGCGCGCAGCATTTTAGATTTGTCACCTCGTCCCACCGCTGTATTTGCATCAAACGATTACATGGCCGCGGCTGTACTTAAACTCGCAACACAAAGGCAATTGCGTGTACCTGACGATATTTCTATAGCCGGTTTTGATAATGCACCTATTGCACGTCATATTTGGCCAGGGTTAACAACCATAGCCCAACCAGTAGAAGAAATGACAAAGCTTGCGGTTACCCAATTAATTAACCACATTACAGAGCCTCAAGAGCAACCCTTTCAAATCACGCTTGAATCACGTTTAATAACGCGTGAATCAACAGCACGCGTAAATCCATAAAATACTTTTTCACAGTAGCCTGAATATGAGTGACGCTTATTCAGGCTTTTTTTGCCCGCAGCTTGATAAAAGTGTGTATGTACACAAGAATTTAAGTGTTCATTAATTGGTCATGATAAAAAGTTAAATTAAATTTAGCGGCCAGGGTTGACACCGGTGTCATAGCTGTGAGTTAATACAGTGACACCGGTGTCAGGTTTGTTGTGAGAGGCTCCCTGATATCGTACCTTTGAACGGGTCAATCAAAGATGCTCAGTACAGTTATTTACGTGGAGTCTGTAATTGCTACTGAGCCTTTATCCTCTAACTAATAGAGATGAGTTAATTATGTTACATCCTCGAATTCAAGAAGTTACCCAACGCGTTATTGAACGCAGTAAAAACACCCGTCAAGATTATTTAGATCGTATTTCGCATGCAAAAAAACAAACAAGAGTTCGTGCGGGATTAGGTTGTGGCAATATTGCCCACGTAATGGCTGCCTGCAGTAGCGATGATAAAGCACGCTTAAAAGCAGATGAAGTGCCAAACCTAGCCATTATCAATTCATACAACGACATGTTATCTGCGCATGTACCTTACAAAGATTACCCAGACGTAATCAAAAGCATTGCAACTAAGTTCGACGCAACCGCTCAGGTAGCGGGTGGCGTTCCTGCAATGTGTGATGGCGTTACGCAAGGGCGTGATGGCATGGAATTATCACTGTTTTCTCGCGACGTTATTGCAATGTCTACCGCAGTTTCATTATCGCATGACGTATTTGACGGCGTTTTTTGTTTAGGCGTGTGTGACAAAATTGTCCCAGGTTTATTGATCGGCGCACTATCGTTTGGCCATTTACCTGTGTTCTTTTTACCAGCGGGTCCAATGCAATCTGGTATCCCAAATAAAGAAAAAGCACGTATTCGCCAAAAGTTTGCACAAGGCTTAGTTAGCCGTGAAGACTTACTAGAAGCTGAAAGCGCATCTTACCACAGTGCAGGTACCTGTACGTTTTACGGTACTGCTAACTCAAACCAAATGTTAATGGAAATAATGGGCTTGCACCTTCCGGGTAGCTCATTTATTAACCCATACACAGAGCTTCGCGATGGACTAACAGGTAATGCTGTAGAAACCATGCTTAAGCAGCTTACAGATGATATAGAAAGCCCGTGTTTAGCAGAGGTAATTAGCGAAAAAACCATTATTAATGGTTTAGTTGGCTTGCTATCTACAGGTGGCTCTACAAACCACGCTATTCATATTGTTGCAATTGCAAAGGCTGCAGGTATTCAAGTGACGTGGAAAGACATGTCTGATTTATCAGAAGTTGTACCACTACTTACGCGTATTTACCCTAACGGTTCAGCAGATGTAAACCATTTCCAAGCCGCAGGCGGTATGGGTTTCTTAATGCGCGAACTAGCAAGCGCAGGTTACCTGCATACTGATGTTAAAACAATGCTTGGTGATGGCCTAGCACCTTACATGACAGAGCCGCGTTTAGATAAAGACGAAAGCCTGATCATGAGCGATTCAAATGGCCCAAGCAAAGTTAAATGGGTTGATTGCCCTGCAAATTCACTTGATGAAGAAGTACTTCGTCCTGTAAGTAATCCATTTAGTAAACAAGGTGGCCTACAACTGCTTACTGGTAATTTAGGTAAAGCGGTAATCAAAGTATCTGCTGTTGCACAAGAGCATCAAGTGGTTACGGCACCGGCTAAAGTATTTAGCTCGCAAGGGGCACTTCAAGATGCGTATAGCCGCGGTGAGTTAAACCAAGACTTTATAGCCGTACTTAAAGAGCAGGGCCCTAAAGCGAAAGGGATGCCAGAGCTTCATAAATTAACGCCGGTTATGGCAACTCTTCAAGACGAAGGTTTTAAAGTTGCCATTGTAACCGACGGCCGTATGTCGGGTGCATCTGGTAAAGTTCCTGCTGCAATTCACCTAGCCCCAGAAGCTGTAGAAGGTGGCATTATTGCAAAAATTCAAGAAGGTGACTTAGTAACCCTTGACGCGCCTAACGGAATTTTAAAAGTACATGTTAGTGATGACGAGCTTGCTAAACGTGAGCTTGAAATTAGCCAACCAAGTTTAACATTTGGTACTGGACGTGAATTATTTACAGGATTTAGAAATATAGTAAGCAGTGCCGATTTAGGCGCGAGTGCTTTTGGACTTGAATAATAATTAGCCGAACTGGGTAATGAGGAACAAGTAATGAGTATTGAAAAAATCTTAGCATCGGCACCTGTTGTGCCAGTGGTTGTAATCGAAAAATTAGAAGATGCTGCACCACTTGCTAGAGCGTTATACAACGGTGGCTTAAAAGCACTTGAAATTACACTGCGTACACCAGTTGCAGCAGAAGCTGTAAAGTTAATGAAAGCTGAAGTGCCAGAAGCTTTTGTAGGTACAGGTACTGTAGTGGACAAAGCAAGTTTTGAAGCCTCAGTGGCGGCAGGTGCTGACTTTATGGTGAGCCCAGGTGTGAGCACTGAGTTATTAGCACTTGCAAAAGAGTCTGATATCCCATTTTTACCAGGCGCTGCAACTGCGAGCGAAGTAATGCAGTTAGCAAGTCATGGTTTCAAGTTTTTAAAATTCTTTCCAGCTGAAGCTGCTGGTGGAACGGCAATGCTTAAGTCGATTGGTGGCCCATTACCGCACGTTACTTTTTGCCCAACTGGCGGCATTAGCCTAGCAACTGCACCTAACTATTTAGCACTTAACAATGTTATTTGTGTTGGTGGTACGTGGATGTTAGATAAACAACTTATTGAAAATAAAGACTGGCAAGCCATTGAAGCGCTTGCTCGCCAAGCAAGTGAACTTAAATAGGAGTCTAAAATGATTAATGTAGCAATTAACGGTTATGGTCGTATCGGTCGCAATGTATTACGTGCACTTTATGAGTCAGAGCAAAACAGTGAAATTAAAATTGTAGCAATCAACGATTTAGCACCTGCTAACGTAAATGCACATTTAACTCAGTTTGACTCAGTTCATGGTCAATTTTCTAAAAAAGTAACACTTGCAGATAACACCATGTTAATTGGTGATGACGTAATTACACTTACTCAAGAACGTGACCCTGCAAACTTACCGTGGAAAGAGCTAAGCGTAGATATCGTTTTAGAATGTACAGGCTTTTTCACTAAACGTGAAGACGCAGCTAAGCACATTACAGCAGGCGCTAAAAAAGTAATTGTATCTGCGCCAGGTAAAGACTTAGATGCAACTGTAGTGCACGGTGTTAACAGCGATGTAATTAATGCTGATAGCAACATCATTTCAAATGCTTCTTGTACTACTAACTGTTTAGCACCTATTGCAAAAGCAATTAACGACACAGTTGGTATTGAGCAAGGTAGCATGACTACAATTCATGCTTACACAAACGATCAAAACTTATCTGACGTTTACCACCCAGATCTATACCGTGCGCGTAGTGCAACACAGTCTATGATCCCAACTAAAACAGGTGCCGCTGCAGCTGTTGGCTTAGTACTTCCTGAGCTTGCGGGTAAATTAGACGGTATGTCGGTACGTGTACCTACTATCAATGTTTCTTTAGTTGATTTTACGTTTATTACTAAACGCGACACAACTGCTGAAGAAATTAACGAAGTAATGAAAGCCGCAGCAACGGGCTCAATGAAAGAAATCTTAGAGTACAACGAGCTTCCGCTTGTTTCTATCGATTTTAATCACAACCCTGCGTCATCAATTTTTGATGCAACGCAAACAAAAGCTGATGGTAAACTAGTTAAAGTAATGGCTTGGTACGATAACGAATGGGGTTTCTCGAACCGCATGTTAGACCAAGTTAAAGCATTAGGTCAGTACTTATAATTGACCCTGTAAAAGTTTAGCTTTATCCAACCAAGCCTGCATTATGCAGGCTTTTTTATTTTTGATTAATTTATACCAAGTCGTTTAATAAAGCGTTTAGCGCTTTAAAACTAGGGCGCGATGCAATAGCGGTATTTATAGCACGCGCGGCTATATCGGACATTTTATCAAAGAGGTCGTTTTGTTTATCTGCTGAGCTAACAGTACTTAGTAAATCTTCTATTAAACAGCCAAAAGCACGCACTTCTATTAACTGTATTCGCTGCTGCTGATATGCGCTGAGCATAGCTAAGTTTGTAGCCGCACCAAAATCACCAAACAAAATATCATATTGTTCGTTTATCATGGTGTTGTGTGCGTAAATATCACCATGGCTTACGTAATTGTCATGTAGGTGAGTTAGCGTATTTGCCATCTGTTTTGCTATTTTATAAACACCTTCAATAGGGTAGTTACAACCGTCATTAAACGTGTCGCGTGTGCATGTTTGTAAACTTGGTGGTAACCCTAAATTTGTATAATTGGTATCTATTAATTCCATTACCAAGCCAAGTTGTTCACTTTGCTCTATGTAACTCAGTACATTAATTAAGTGAATGTGATTACCTGCTTGAAGGCAGCAATTTACTTCATCAAGAGGGTAACCATCGCTGGTGATTGCACCTTTGAACAGCTTTACTGCAACACTAGTTTGCTCAGCTTTTGCTAGGTGTATAACCCCCGATGCGCCTTGGCCTATTACTTTTTTAAGTTGAAAACTTTCAAGCGGGGTATTTTTCAACGTACTTTTAGTTAAGCACTGCGCTTTATTAAAGTCGTTACCTGCAAAAGCAAGCCAAGTAAGTTTGGGTAATTCTATTAGCCAATCATCGAGTTTTGTTAGGTTGTTGGCAGAGAGCCTTACGAGCTCTAAATTAGTACAGTTAGCCATACTTGTCGGTAAATGTTTTAACTTATTACCCGCAAGTGCAAGCTTTTTAAGCTGGGTGTAATTACCAAAATCTTCAGGTAACTCGTGTAGGTTATTATCGGTGAGAATAAGCCACTCAATTTTTTTTGGCAGGCTGTTAGGTGCAAACTTTGAAATTTGGTTACCTTTAAATGCCACCATAATTAAAGCAGGGCATTTGGCCAAAACTTTGGGTACATGCTTAAACTGATTAAACGATAAAAACACACGCTTAAGGCGGTGTAAACAAGCAAATTCGTCTGGTAAATCACTTAAATTGTTATTTGAAAGATCAAGTACTTCGAGTGTATCGGCAAGCTTAAAAATGTCTGCTGGAAACTCAGATAATTGCTCAACCAGCTGTAAGTGCTTCGCACCGGCTAACTTACCAGTATTAAGCTCTGCAAGGGTATTCATTAATTTATAAAGCCCTGTAAATAAAAAAGCCAACATGGCTGTTGGCTTTAATTAATATGTGAATAAAGTTTAGAATTGCGCGTTATGATAAACGTTTTGAACGTCGTCACAATCTTCTAGCATGGCTAAAAAGCGCTCCATTACTTCAACGTCTTCGCCTTCAATTGGCGCTTCTACTTGTGGTACAAACGCAATTAAGTCTTCGTCAAATTCAGTAATGCCCATTTCTTCAAGTGCTGTACGAGTATTGTTGTACTCTGTATGCGGAGCAAATACGGTTACTTTACCGTTATCAACTTCAACATCGGTTACATCAACGTCAGCCATCATAAGTGCTTCAAGAACCGCTTCATCATCGTCGCCATCAAAAACAAAAATAGCGAGGTGATCAAATAAATGTGAAACCGAGTTTTGAGCGCCAATTTTAGCATTCGCTTTAGTAAAACAAACACGTACGTCTGCAAATGTACGTTTGTTGTTATCGGTTAAGCAGTCAACAATAATCATACAGTTACCTGGGCCGTAGCCTTCGTAACGTGTTGCAGCGTAGTCTTCACCACCGCCGCCTTTTGCTTTTTCAATTGCGCGGTCAATTACGTGTGCTGGTACCTGGTCTTTTTTTGCACGTTCAATTAAGCGGCGCAAAGATAAGTTACCATCCGTATCCACACCGCCATTTTTAGCACAAATATAAATTTCTTTACCGTACTTAGAGTAAACTTTAGTTTTAGCACCCGCAGTTTTAGCCATTGAATCTTTTTTGTTTTGGTAAGCTCTTCCCATCTGCGTTTCGCCTTAATTTTATGAATAACTGAAAAAATAATAGACCGTATTCTAAAGGTAAATGGCATTAAGGGCTAGTACGGATTGGGGAACATTAATAGTTAAAAAGCCAATATAGCCATTTGAATAAAATACGTTCTAAATAAAACAGCCCGCTATTGCGGGCTGTTTAGTATTCATTTACATATTATAAGGCAATTACCAAATACGAACGCGTTCTTCTTCTGGTAAATACAACGCATCACCTGGTTTTACGTCAAACGCTTTGTACCAAGCATCGTGGTTACGTGGTGCTTGCGCTCTAAAGCGACCTGGAGCATGTGTTCCACCGCGTAACTGGTTTAACATGCTTTGCTCAGTACGTTTTTCTTTCCATACTTGTGCCCAAGCTAAAAAGAAACGTTGATCGCCTGTTACGCCATCTATTACAGGCGCTTCTTTACCATTTAGGCTTAGTTTATACGCGTGGTAAGCCATGGCTAAGCCACCCACATCACCAATGTTCTCACCTAGGCTGTTACGGCCGTTTACAAAGTTACCTTCAATAGGTTCGTATTTACTGTACTGTGCGGCAAGTTGGTCTGCTTTTGCATCAAATGCAGCGCGGTCTTCGTCTGTCCACCAGTTGCGTTGAATACCGTTAGCATCAGATTTTGAACCCTGATCATCAAAACCATGGCCCATTTCGTGACCAATTACAGCGCCAATGCCGCCATAGTTAACTGCTGGATCGGCGTTTGGATCAAAAAACGGAGGTTGTAATATGGCGGCAGGAAACACAATTTCGTTAAACGAGCTATTGTAGTAGGCATTTACACGTTGTGGTGTCATGCCCCAGCGGTTGCGATCCGTTTTTTGTAGTTCTTTTTCTACGCTTTCAGCGCGGAAAAACTCACGCATGTTTTTAACGTTACCCACTAAATCGTTTTGGCTAATAGTTAAACCATCATAAGACTGCCATACATCCGGGTAACCAATTTTTGGAACAAATGCAGCTAACTTAGCACGTGCGTTTACTTTGGTTTCAGCGCCCATCCAGTCTAAGTTATCAATACGCTCACCTAACGCTGAACGCAGGTTTTCAACCAGTTCAGACATTTGTTGTTTAGATGATTCAGGAAAGTATTGGTCAACGTAAATTTTACCAATCGCAAAGCCTAGCGAGCTTGTGCCCGACATTTCGTTAATAGCGCGTTTCCAACGAGGACGCGGCTCTTGTTGGCCGTTTAGCTCTTTGCCATAAAATGCAAAACGCGTATTAAAAATATCTTCAGAAAGTAAACCCGCATTACCGCTAATTGCATGGTAAGTTAGGTAATCTTTCCAAACCGCCATATCTTCATTATTAATAAGCTCAATCATGGCTTTAACCGGTTCAGGCTGAGATACGTTAAGCTGAGGTACTTTGTACCCTGTTTGCTCAAAATACACATCCCAGTTAAAACCAGGGTAAGTAGCGGCTAAATCTTCACGTTTAATTTGATTTAACGACAGGTCGCGGTTACGTCGTTTTTCGCGTGGCCAATGCCCTTGTGCTATTTTAGTTTCAAGCTCTAGTATGGCTTTTGCGCGTTCTGTTGTGTTATCAACATTGGCAAATTTTAGCATGTCGGCAATATGAGCCACGTAAGCTTCGCGAGTTTTAACAAAACGCTCAGCATCTTCTAAATAGTAAGAACGGTCAGGTAAGCCTAAACCACCAGCGCCTAAAGACATTTCGTATTTATTTGGATCTAAACGGTTAAACCACATACCACCACCAATAGGAGTACGAAGGCCCGATAACCACGATTGCCCAAATACATAAGCTAAGTCGTCGGTTGATTCCATATTACTAATTTGATTTAACAGCGGTTGAATAGGTTTAACACCCAACTCATTAAGTGTGTCGGTATCCATGTATGAATTATAAAAATCAGCAACCAATTGCTCTTCAGCGTTTAGCTCTTTACGTGCAGCTATGTCTTCGATAATTTTTTTAACACGGTCTTCACTGCGTTCTGCTAATGCTGAAAACGCACCATAACGCGTTTTGTCAGCTGGCATATTGTAGTTGTCGTACCATGTGCCACTGGCGTACATGAAAAAATCATCACCGGGTTTAATGGCTTCGTTACGCGCTGATAAATCTACACCAAAGCTACCTAGTTCGGCTTTATTGCTAATGGCTGTACTTTCAGCGCTTGCAGTTTGAACTTCACTGTTTGTAGTTTGTGGCTCTGAACAGCCCGTTATAAAAGTGGCAGCTAAGGCCGCTGCAATTAAACTCTTTTTCATTGTTTATCCCCCTGGATAATGAATTTGTTAATTTTTGTTATAAAAAATATCATTTTTGATTGTTATGTATAAAAGACAGGCACACAATTCTTTTGAGGTGAATCACAGCCTGACCCGATAAAACCAATAAACAACGTAAGCAATAAGCGACCAATATAAATTAATAAACAGGTTAATCTTGTTGTTGTAATGCCCACATATTTGCATATTCACCGCCCAAGGCCAGTAACTCATTATGTTTGCCTTGTTCAACAATTTGGCCTGATTTAAGCACAATGATAGAGTGTGCATCGGTAATGGTTGATAAGCGATGCGCAATTACAATACTGGTGTGCTCGCTGGCTACCTCATGCATGGCCTTTAATATTGCTTGTTCGGCCTGAGAGTCGAGTGCCGATGTGGCCTCGTCAAATATTAAAATAGGGGATTGTTTTAAAATTGCGCGTGCAATTGCAATGCGCTGTTTTTCGCCACCGGATACTTTTAAACCGCGTTCGCCAACTCGCGTTTTATCGCCATCAGCCAACGTGTTAATGAAACCTTTTAGATGGGCCATTTCAATGGCTTTATCAATATCAGTGTCGCTTGCAGAAGGTCGGCCATAGGCAATATTTTCACGAATTGTTGTATTAAATAAAACGGTATCTTGCGGCACGATAGCAATGGCTTTACGAAGGCTATCAAGCGTAACAGAGCTAATTGCTTGGTTATCAATAGTAATACTGCCCGAAGTTACATCGTAAAAACGATAGAGCAGGCGCGCTAATGAACTTTTGCCGGCACCACTTGCACCCACAATAGCCACTTTACTACCCGCTTTAACCTTAAAGCTAATATTATCAAGAATAGGGCGGTTTGCATTGTAGCTAAAACTGACGTTATTAAAGGCAATTTCCCCCTTTTTTACATTAAGGGTATTTGCCTGTGGAGCATTAGTTACCTGTGGCTTTTTATTAAGTAAGCCCAGCATATTTTCTAAATCGGTAAGGGCGCGACGTATTTCACGGTACACAAACCCCAAAAAGTTAAGTGGTAAGAATAGTTGGATCATGTATGCGTTTATCATTACTAATTCACCAATGCTAAGTGATCCTGTTACTACCTCACTTGAGCCTAACCACATTAAAGCGGTAATGGCACTGGCAATAATTAACGCTTGCCCAGAGTTTAGCGCTAAAAGAGACATTCTATTTTTTAATCGCGCAGTTTCCCAGTTTGCTAAAAAGGAGTCGTATGTGTTGGCTTCAAACTCTTCGTTGTTAAAGTACTTTACAGTCTCGTAGTTTAGAAGGCTGTCAATTGCGCGCGTATTACTGAGGTTGTCAGCCGCGTTTGATTCACGAATAAAACGGTTACGCCACTGAGTGACCGTGACAGTAAAAAATATATACACACCTACAGCAAGGAGCGTAATTAAAGCAAACCAGACAGAAAATAGCGTCCCAAAAATAATCGCGACGGTGAGTATTTCAAAAAGGGTGGGTACAATGTTAAACATTAAAAAGCGCATTAAAAAGCTGAGCCCACTGGTGCCACGTTCTATGTCACGGCTTATTCCACCAGTTTGTCTGTCTAGGTGAAAGGCAAGCTCTAGGCTATGTAAATGTTTAAATACTTTTAAGCCAATATTGCGCATGGCATGTTCTGTTACACGCGAGAACACCGCATCGCGTACCTCGCCTAAAAACACGCTAGCGAAACGTAAGCTGCCGTACATAAGTAACAATAAAGCGGGAACGACTAATACTGGGTTTATTGACTTATCAACCGAGTCGATAATTTCTTTAAGTGCCCAAGGCATTAAAAGAGTGGCGCCTTTGGCACCAATAAGCGCTAAAAGCGCAATTAAAACACGCCCTTTAAATTTTGTAATGTAAGGCCACAATGTTTTAACGCTTTGTTTTAAATTCATGGCGTCTGCACGTTTTTCAACGTTTTGTCTGGAGCGCATTATTTTTCTCGATTAAATACTTAATTATTAAGCATTGTATTTTAAATAGTTGCCCTAATATACTAGGCATCCTTTATTTTAGTTTGATTTAAGTATGTTTAAATTTCGTGTTTTTATAACTGCTTTTTTGCTACTAGCTGCACTTTTTAGTGTGCAGAGCAATGCTGAGCAGGTAACACAACATTTAAATCCAGCTGTCAATTCACAGCTTTTATTTACAGACACTATTGATATAACTAAAACAAAGCCTACTACAAAGTCTGCAGACGCCCCTGCGCATAAAAAAACACAGCACACCGATTTTGACTCACATCAGCCAAGGCTTACAGCAAGTAATGCGTCACTTTTTTTGCACACAGTTCAAAGTGAGCCAGAATACGACGTTGTTTTTGAGTTTTTTGCGCAGCACCTTGTAAGGCAAATATTTTTACGCCCCCAAGCTGTAAATGCTATTCAGCCTTGGTATACGCTTGTAACGCATAGCAAGAAGTCGCGGCTCAGCGGCTGGAAAGACGCCAACGTACTCTACAAAGCAGTAACTAACTACCACGCTTAATTTTCCTTATTTAATTTTTATTAGGTTTAACGTTTTACGTTTAAGCCTTGAGATTAATTGTACTTTTAATAAGTACGTTGCCAGTAATTTACTGGCAATAAGGAAAAAACATGTTAAGTGTAAAAAAAGATCAAAAGCCATTTATGGCTAAATTTAAATTAAGCTATATAGCCATGCTTATTGTGCTGATTTTATTAGCTATAAGCGCATTACCCAACTTATACCCTAATAAATCGTGGTTGCATGTAAATAGCGCGCCACAAAGCGAAACACAAGCCGTGCCAGGCACTAAAGCCTTAGTTACTTTTTTAAATAACCAAGGCTTAAAAGTCGAGCAAGGCCTTGATAAGCAATCCACTATAAATATTTTATTAAACGAGCCAACTAAAAGCGCCCAAGCGCAAGCGGCTATAAAGGCGCAGTATCCAAACACGCAAGTTAAAATTGTAGAGCATGCAACCAGCCCACCATGGTTACAAAATTTTGGTTTATCACCAATAAAGCTGGGTCTTGATTTAAACGGCGGCGTGTTATTTGTACTCGACGTAGATTTAGATAAAGCAATTGATGAGCAATTAGCCAGTGCGTATCAACAAGCCAAATCAATTATTGTTAAACAAAAAGCGCACGGCCTGAAAGCGCAGCAAACAGAGCATGGATTTGAAATTAACTCGCTGCATAATGCGGTGCAAAAACTTAACCCCGTGATTGATGAGCTACAAAGTCGCTTTGCTAATTTAGCGGTTACAACAACCAATAATGGCAATGTTAAAAACGCCAAGTTTAGCTACTCAGAGCAAGGGCGCAGCGACTTTGATAAAGAAGTAATGAGCCAAACGCTTACTACGCTTCGCTCACGCATAGAAGAATTAGGTATTACCGAAGCCGCAACACAGCGTCAGGGTAAGCAGCGTATACGTATTGAGCTGCCTGGTGTGCAAGACCCAACCGAGGCAAAGCGCATTATAGGCGCCACTGCATCACTTGGGTTTTATCAGTTAAAAGAAGTGGGTGGCCAAACATTTAATATGCAGTCGGGCGGAACAGTTAATCTTGATCCTGTGCCTATTTTTACCGGCGATCATATTAATAATGCCAACATAGGCCGCGACGATTGGGGTAAGCCACTGGTTCAACTTAGCCTAGATGGGCAAGGCGGCGATGCTATGTCGGCGTTTTCAAAGGCTAATATTGGTAAGCCTATGGCCACGGTTTACTCTGCGTACTCTCAAAACGCAAATGGTGAAACCGTTAAAAAAAGCGAAGTTATAAATGTTGCTAATATTGCGCAGCATTTAAGCTCACGTTTTAGCATTACCAATATGAAAAGCCAGCAAGCAGCGGCCGACTTAGCCTTGTTATTGCGCGCCGGCTCACTAACCGCGCCGGTAACTATAGTGCATGAGCAAACAATAGGGCCAAGCCTTGGCAGCGAAAACATTAGTAATGGTTTAGCTGCACTCATGCTGGGCATGGGTATTACACTTGCCTTTATGGCGCTGTGGTATCGCCGTTTAGGGCTTATTGCAAACGTAGCGCTGTTATTAAATTTAACGTCGCTTGTTGGCCTCATGTCTTTATTACCAGGGGTTGTATTAACACTTCCGGGTATTGCCGGGCTTGTGCTCACTATTGGTATGGCGGTCGATACCAACGTTATTATATTTGAGCGAATTAAAGAAGAGCGCCGTAAAGGGCGTACGCCATACCAAGCAATTCAAGAGGGGTATAAACAGGCGGCCAATACAATATTTGATGCCAATATAACCACTATGATCACCGCGCTTATTTTATACGGCATAGGTTACGGGCCAGTTAAAGGTTTTGCCATCACATTGGCACTTGGATTAATTACTTCAGTATTTACTGGCGTGTACGTATCAAAAGTACTAAGCCAAACGTTATATTTAAAATTAGCTAAAAAAGCAGGAGTAAATGCACATGCTTAACACTTTTTTAAAGGGCGAGGCGGGCACGCGCCTGCGTTTTTCAGGCATGCTTTTGAGCGCCATACTTCTGCTGCTGTCGGTGTTTACGCTTAGTCAAAAAGGGCTTAATTTTGGGCTCGACTTTACCGGTGGCTACCTAACAGAGTTTACTACCAGCCAAGGTGTTGAGTTAAAAGAGCTTCAATCGTTTATTACTAAAAATCACAATGGCGAGTTCGAGCTAACAGCGCAAGGTAATAGCCATTTTCAACTACGCGAAGCGCCTGGCGATTCAACAGCAAATAGTAATGATTGGCAATCTGCCATTACTCAAAACGCAGATATAAACGCTGAGGTATTATCGTCAGCGTATATTGGCTCGCAAGTGGGTGATGAATTATTTGAGCAAGGTTGCTTAGCACTATTTTCAGCTATGGTTGCAGTAATGCTTTATTTAGCGGTGCGGTTTGAATGGCGTTTAGCCGTAGGCTCTGTGGTTGCGCTAGTGCATGATTTACTACTCGTACTGGGGCTATTTTCGCTATTAAATATTGAGTTTAATTTAACCGTACTTGCCAGTTTGCTGGCCATTATAGGTTACTCACTTAACGACTCAATAATAGTGGGTGATAGAGTACGCGAGCTTTTACGTGTTAAATCTAATAATGCTCTTAGCCCTGCAAGTATTATAAATAGCGCGATTAAAAGCACCTTAACGCGCACACTTATTACATCGGGTACCACACTTGCAACGGTTGCTAGCGTTTGGTTACTTGCAGGCGCACCATTACAAGGCTTTGCCATTGCATTATTTACAGGCATTGTCGTGGGCACGTTCTCGTCTATTTGTATTGCAGCCACTTTGCCAGAGCTTTTAGGGTTAAGTGCTAAAAACTACGAAGAAAAACTAGATGTAAAAACCCAAGCATTGATGGATATGCCGTAAATGCGAGTCTTAATAATTAAGTAAACATATCGGCGCTTAAAATAATGGTTTTAAGCGCCTTATAACGCTAAAATTAACCACATAGTTTACAGCATTGGTTATTAGCGCTCCCTCATGAACAAAACCCACGTAATTGAACACCTTAAATTTGCACTTGAAGCACAATTAAACAACGCTAAACAAGCTGCCAAAGCCGCGCACGACGCCGCAACTCACGAAGAAAGCGTAGCAGAAACGCAATACGACACCCTAGGGCTTGAAGCCGCTTATTTAGCACAAGGCCAAGCCGAGCGCGTAAACGAGTGCTACAAAAGCATTAAACAATTTGAAGCCATTTTTAAAGAGCCTACTCACAATAAAGTGATTATAAGCTCACTCGTTTGCCTAGAAGATGAAAACACCGCACAAAAATGGTTTTATTTAGGCCCAGCCGCAGGCGGCTTAACGGTTGAAGTAAAAGGGCAAACTATTCAAGTTGTTACACCAGAAGCCCCGCTGGGAAAACAACTTTTAGGCAAACAGCTTGATGATGAAGTAAGTTTAACCATTGCAGGCAAAAACAATAAATATGAAGTGGTAGAAGTTTTATAAAACATTAGCTTTATATAGATCGGATAAGCGAAGTGCTATCCGACAAAGCCAATTTGTCTCATAACATTATTAAAAGTCGTTTTGGTGTATTTTACCAACAGAGATTTTATAACATGCGTAATTTATTGTTTACATTAGAGTTGTTTGGTGGAATTATTGAGCTATGTAATATACGCCGTTTTGGGGTGTTATAAACCACCAAAATGGTGTTCAATAAGCTGTTAGTTGCCTCAAGGATGGCTCATGTTTCAAACTTTGGTGATATGCCTTTTTATTATGTCTATTGTTGGGTTTATCAAAAGTGTAAGCGATTTTATAAAAACTTGGAAAGTTGAAGCTCCATACCACTGGAGGCAATGGGAAGAACCTGAGTTTATAGATCTATACAGGCAAATGTTCACAAGATTGTGGCCTGTAATCTTTGGTAAAGCGTGCGAAGATGCAAACTCAGAATTACTCGTAAAAAAACGAAATGATATAAGGTTTGCTTTAATCATTGTTACATTACTATTTGTTGCTGGAACTGCATTCAATGGCTTTTCATTTGATATCTCGCCACGTTGGGTGAGTTAAACTGCAACTAACAAGCAAATCAATCAGGACAAAAAACAGTTGGCTTTTGCTCCTGCGTCGCTATTTTAGCCAACTATTTTTTGCCCATTATTTGGGCGTTAGGTTTCTTGTGAAATTATTCACCCGTTCAAAAGTTCTCTTTTCTCTCTCTGGATTAAGTTTTATAGGGTTTTTAATCGTCTTCCAAAGTGAACTTTCAAATCCGGACGTCGTGTGTAGTGCAGACTTAGTTACTAAAAAAGAGCCTGTTTGCTTAATAAATAGAATGGATTCTGAACGCTTCAGAGTCACAGTAAATTACGGTGGCTCACGCAAAACAAGTCAAGAAAAGGTAACTATCAAGTTGCTTCTAACGGAAGGCAGTACAGAAAACTGGTCATTAGCTTTAAACCCAAGAGCAGCAAGCTACTCAGGGCAAACAAAACGGTATTATGGGACGCTAAACTATGGCACATTCAACAATGAGTTCCTTGAAGGAGTTACATTGATAATTCGCGCCAGCGAAAATGTTTCTTTGTTTAAGAAGTTCGAGGTCAGAGTAGTAAGAAACCCAAATGGAGCAAAAGTCTATTTGTGGGCAGCAATCACTCTAATACTTCTTTTTTTGTCTATTTGGTTTAGGACTTCAATCTTTGTAAAAGGTATCAGCAGACCATTACCATATTTACTCTTTTTTTTCGTAGCGTTAATTTTGCTCGCGTGGGAACTGTGAAAAACCTAACAAAACACTAAAGGCACTCGCGCTGCTCGCTGGGACGCTAATACATGGGCTGCGTCACTTCGTTCCTAATTTTAGCCCATGTATTATCGCCCCTTAGTGGGGTGTTATACGTAATTATGAAAATTAGGCTTGCTGCAATACTTTTGTTGTTAAGTTTTAACTGCTGTGGAAGTGACATGGAAAAAGCGAAAGCCGATACTCAAAAGTTGTTTGATTTTGTATTACCCCTAGCAAAAAAATTGCTATTGGAAAACAATGAATTTTTCCCTTTTGGTCACATAATGAAACCAAATGGAGAAGAAGTGAATTTGTCCGCCTCAAATGGTGAGGAAAGAGCAAAATCATCGGAGCTAATCGATTTGCTGAAAAACCATTATGTAGAATCTGCATTGGCGGGTGAAATAATTGCTTCAGCTTTAGTATACGATGCGAAAATTAAAGGTTCTGATGCAATAGCTGTAGATTTAGATCATGTCGCTGGTTATTCCGTTACTGTAATTGTCCCTTATGAGTTAATTGATTCAGAGTTAGTAACGGGTGAATTCTTCACAATGAAAGGTAAGAGTGAAATCTTCAACTAGGGTGTATATTACGTATAACAAACCAATCAACCGGACAAATACTCGCTGGCTTGGGTCGCTTCGCTCCCAGTATAGCCACCAAGCATTTGCCGTTTATTAGGGGCGGTAGGTTGCTATATGGAACATCGTGCATTTAAAGTTTGTGATAATAGTGAGTGTGGAAACTTCGATTCCTTTCCTCTAGCTCAAATTGTTTGCTCAGAATGCGGGCGTAACCTTACTTCTCAGCAAGAAGTTGAAGGGCGAAATTCCGTCACGATTTGGATTTTGGGCAACCGCTTCAAGGTCTTCTTTACTCTGCTTCTTATACCTATTTTGATTGTGCTTACGTTGAATCTAATGGAAATGCTACCAGTGAAATTTTCTCTGGGAATCTTAACCTTGCATATTTTCGCTCAAATCAGCATGACCGCTAGGCTATTTCCTCTTTTTGTAAAAAAGAACTACGAGTACAAGACAGATTCTAAAGGTCACATTTTTTTAGCTTGCTTGTTTGCGCCAGTTATTGTGTCTTTAACCCTAGTTTGCATTAACATAATTAATTATACACCTAACTAAATTTTGAAAATTAAGATGAGTGTCAGCCTAAATAAATAGTTTGATCGGACCAATTTTCGCTACGCTATAAATGCCCGCTGAGCTAGGCAGCAGTAAACAAGGAAGTCCTTTGATTTATAAATTTTTATCAATATTCGCAGTGCTCTTTTTATTATCAGCTTGCACTACAGGAAAGCTTTATTACACGAAGGCTTCTGGCGAACGCGTTTTAGGGTGTGATGTGGAGTTTGTTGGTTTACCAAGTGTAGACAAGTTCGCGGTTGAATATGCACTTAGCCTTTGCGCAAAAAGCTCTGTGAAAAAGGGTATTCCATAGATAAAGAAAAGGAATACCTACTTACCCTAAACCTTCAAATTCCAGAGCCAAAATGTGGTGAATCATGGAACCATAAGTCGGTAAAAAAGCTGTATAAAACTGGTAAACTGTCAAAGAAGGAATATGGCTATATTGTGGCTCACATAGACCTGGGTTTAGCGGTTGTTAACGAATGCTCACCAATAACTGAATAAAATCAATTATTTCGATCGTTTTGGCGAGGCATGCATGATGGCTTCGCCATTTATCCGACCTACGAGTTAGCCTTTTTAACAAACTTCGCTGTTACCATCATTTCGCCAATGCCATCTACTTTACAATCTAGCTCGTGATCTTTTTTATCAAGCACACGCCTTACGACCGCTTTGGTGCCAATTTTAATAACTTGTGAGCTGCCTTTTATTTTTAAATCTTTGGCTACGGTTACTTTATCGCCATCAGTAAGTAGGGTGCCGTTGGCATCTTTAACTAAAATTGCGTTTTCATCCTTTGTACTATTTGGGTTCCATTCATAGGCGCACTCAGGGCAAATAAGCAGTTGCTGGTCTTCGTAGACATATTCAGATTGGCACTGTGGGCAGGCAGGATGTGACATTTTTAACGCTCATAAAATAGTAATTTTGCGTATTTTAATCTGCATTAATTGAAAAATATAGTTAATCAATATTTTTTATCTTTACGCTAAAAATATCTCGTTTGTGTGGTTTTTAAAAAGGGCATATAAAGCAGATGTCGCTTAAGCAATTTAAGCGCTAACACTTACAGTAGGTATTTGTTAAAGCACCCATCGGATTAAGTGATACGCGCAATGCACACTTAGTACGATGGGTGTTTCTATTTATAGTGCGATAATTTAAAGATCGCACGCATTTATATTTGGCTTACTACCGATTGGTATAACTAGGAAAAGTCGTGTTTAAAACCTTAATAGTGGTTGATAACAACGAGCAAACACTTGCTCAATATTTCGAAAATGTAATTACGTTTAATAGTTACTTGCGTGATTACCCAAAACATAATGAACCTAAAACCCGCATTATTAATTTATGCGACTCAAGCCAATACTTGAGTAAGGGTTACTATTGCTCATTGCTTGCTGAGGCGCGCAAACACCAAGTATTACCAAGTGTAAAAACAATAAACGCGCTTCGAAGTGGCCAAGCACCTATGTTAAATGTGGGGCAAATTGATGGTGAAATTTACTTTGGTAATGCGCTAAACGAATTACAAAGTAAAGCGGCTAAATCGGTATTTAAACAATACCCAGCGCCTATTTTATATGTCGATGAGCAAGGTTTGTTACAGCAAGGTTCGCTTAGCTCTTTAAACGAGGAGCAATACAGCAATTTTGTAGCTAAATTAAATATGTTTACCCAAACTCAATGGCGTATTGGTAATGTGCAGCGCCGTTTTAGATGGGATATGGCAATACTGGTTGATCATAACGAAAAAGTACCACCGAGTGATAAAGACGCCATTGCCCGTTTTATAAAAGCAGCAGCTAAACATGGTATTAATGCGCAAGCACTCAGTTTTGATGAAATTGACAACATTGCCCAGTTTGATGCGTTATTTATTCGCCAAACTACAGCGATTGACCACCCAACGTATCGCCTTGCAAGCAAAGCGCAAAGCCTAGGTTTAGTGGTTATTGATGACGCCGAGTCTATTTTACGTTGTTGTAATAAAGTGTATTTACACGATGCGTTTAATTATCAAAAAGTGCCCAGTTTAAAAACGGTTGTAGTGGCTGATCAATCAGCGCAAACGCTTGAGCAATTAGAAGAGGCGTTTACCTATCCGCTTGTGTTAAAAATGCCTGAAGGGTCTTTCTCAAAAGGGGTGTTTAAAGTTGCAAACCGCAGTGAGCTTGAAGCTAAATTAACTGAGCTGTTTGAATATAGCGCATTGGTACTTGCGCAAGAATATATGTATACAGAATACGATTGGCGAGTAGGGGTATTAAATGGCCGCGCTATATATGCGTGTCGCTATTTAATGGCGCGCAACCATTGGCAAATTTATAACCATGACGCTAAGCGGTTTTTCTCGGGTGGCTTTGAAACGCTACCTACCTTTGAGTTACCAAAAGCCGTATTAGATGCCGCATTAAAAGCATGTAAAACAGTGGGTAAAGGATTATATGGCGTAGATGTTAAAGAGCAACAAGGCAAAGCATACGTGCTTGAAGTAAATGACAATCCAAGTATTGATCACAAAGTAGAAGACGGCTATTTAGGCGACGAGCTATACATGATCATTATGGACGAATTTAAACAACGTTTAGAAGCCCGAGGCCGTGGTTAACAACATGAGTAACCTTGTTATTCGTAAAGCACTTAGCAGAGATTTAAACGCATTGATTGACGTTGAAAATGCGTGCTTTAATAACGATAAATTGAGCCCGCGCAGTTTAAAGCGCTGGTTAAGTGCTAAACACGGTATTTTGCTAATTGCAGAAAATGGCGAGCAAGTATGCGGCTATGGGCTTGTGTGGTGCCATAAAGGTACACGTTTAGCGCGTTTATATTCGCTAGCTGTAAAACCCACAATGCAAGGTAAAGGCATTGCCAAAATGCTATTAGCTGCGCTTGAAAAACAAACCTGTGAGCGTGGGCGTATTTACTTGAGATTAGAAGTGGCCGTAAATAACGACAGTGCAATTGGGCTTTATAAAAGTTTGGGTTACAGAGTCTTTGGTCAATATAGCGATTATTATGACGATCACAGTGATGCGCTGCGAATGCAAAAAAATATTCGCCAAACGAGTGAGCTAAAAGTAGCGCGATTAACGCCATGGTATCAGCAAACTACCGAGTTTACCTGTGGGCCTGCGGCGTTATTAATGGCAATGGGGGCACTTAAGCCAACAACGGAGCTTAGCCAATCACACGAGCTGGCACTGTGGCGTGAAGGCACCACCATTTTTATGACCTCAGGGCATGGTGGTTGCCATCCGTTTGGTCTAGCACTTGCCGCTAACAAACGCGGCTTTAAAAGCGAAGTAATGGTTAATACCACAGAGCCTTTGTTTTTAGATGGCGTACGCAATGAGAACAAAAAATTGGTACTAGCTACTGTTCATGAACAATTTGTTGATGGCATTGCACAGGCAAATATACCGCTGATGCATAAAGATGTAGAGCTTGAGCATATTGAACAGTGGTTAAGCCAAGGCTTTAGCGTACTGTTATTGATTAGTACATACAGTTTTGATGGTAAAAAATCACCGCATTGGGTGTGCGTTACCCACCTTGATGAGCACTGCGTGTATGTTCACGACCCATTTTGCGAGCCAGGAAGCGACAAACAACTCGCAATAGATTGCCAGTACGTGCCTATAGCGCGCAGTGATTTTAGTAAAATGTCAGCATTTGGTGGCCAACGGCTAAGAACCGCAGTGGCCATTGCTAATAATTAATAGGTATTTATTAAAGAGTGACTTTTTTAGATTTAATTGATGTAGCCCCTTATTCGTGGGCAGCCATTGGCACCGCCGCTTTTTGCGGTGCCATAATTGGTATAGAGCGCCAGTTACGAGGTAAACCTGTGGGTATTCGTACCTCAGCGTTAATAACGCTGGGCACGTATTTGTTTTTATCGACCGCGTTTAACTTACAAGGCGATGTGATTGATCATTCTCGTGTAGTGGGGCAAATAATTACAGGCATAGGCTTTTTAGGCGCTGGGGTCATGCTTGCAAAAGACGGCGCCGTAGTAGGGGTTACTTCAGCTGCAACCATTTGGGTGCTTGCCTCAATTGGCGTAATGATAGCCACCGACAATTTAGGCGCTGCTATTAAACTTTCAGTGCTGGTGGTTGGTATTTTATATGGTGTAGATGTACTTGAGGCTAAATTTAAAAGTTTAAGTAAAGGCGTACACGCTAAAGTAAAAAACTATCAAAAGCGTTACTACCGAAAAGACTTTAACGACATAGAACGCCACTAATTTAGTGGCGTTTTTGCATTAGCCAAATAATTTTCTTCTTACTACTTTTCTGTACTCGCTTGGCGTTTGGCTTAGCACTTTTTTAAACACGCGAGTTAAATGCCCTTGGTCGTTATAACCAACCTCAAGCGCCACTTCTTGAATAGTTAAATTAGACGACGCTAATAATTCTTTAGCACCTTCAACCCGTAATTGCTGCCAATATTCTATAGGGCTTTGATTAGTTGCAAGCTTAAAACGCCGTGTGAAGGTACGGTAGCTTAAACTAAATTGTGTAGCTACTTCTTGCAGGTTTAACTCGCTTGCTAAATTAGTTTTAAGCCAAAACTGAATTTGCGCTATGAGTTCATCTGGGTGGCGGTCAACCGCGCCTTCAAGGTAGCGCTGATCTTCGTACGGTTTACGTACTTCGTGCGAAAAGTTACGTTCTACGTGCTGCGCAGCGGCTTTGCCGTAATATTGGCTAATAATATGTACGATCACATCGGCAAGGGCATTTAAGCTTGCCACCGTATACATGCGCTCAGATTGGGTTATAAAAAAGTCAGGTTTTAGGCTTACTAATGGGTAGTCGTGGCTAAATTGTTTTGCATAATGCCAGTGGGTTGTTGCAGGGTGCCCATCAAGTAACCCTGCCTCTGCAATTAAGCAGTTACCAGTGCCCACACCAATTATATGGCTGCCAGTTTCAAAGCTTTCTTGTAGCCATTCAACAATTTCTAAATTAGTACGAACGACAGGGCGAGGGTTTCGCCAAATGCCGGGGACTATAATTAAATCGTTATATGGTGCGTTGGCAGTCGTGAAGTCGGGAACTATAGCAAGGCCTGTACGGGTTTGTATTGGCTCATTATTTTTAGCAATTAAATTTATACTAAGTGGTCTAAAGTCAGCTGGGTTTAAGTGGCCTTTTGCATAGGCTTCGCCCGCTCTCAGCATTTCAATGGGGAGCGTTAAACTGGTAATAAGTAGGTGTGGGTACACAGTGATTGCAATGTTTAGCGCGGGGTTAAGCGATTTTTTATTCATTTCAATGCTCCGACCAGTACTTTTTGGCCTTTTATGCAGAATATTTGGCTATTAAAGCATAAAGAGTTGTTATTAATCCAATTAAACTGTTTGCTTCTCCAATAACACGCATTAAAGGTTAATAATGACAGCATTACCCGTAATAGTAGGCATGGGCGGTATAAACGCCGCAGGCCGAACTTCTTTTCATCAAGGTTACCGCCGTATCGTATTAGATGCATTAAACGCACAAGATCGTAGTGAAACATTTTTAGGCCTCGCCACATTAATGAACTTGGTAAGCGTTGTTGATGGTAACCTTCAAGATTCAAATGGTAATAATGTTGAGCAAAGCGACATAGAAGCACGCTTTGGTGAGCAAATTATTGCTGGCACACTTATTCGTAAAATTGAAAAAGAACATTTTGATGCAGATGCCACGCCTTGGCAGCAAAAAATGACCTTAAAGACATCTGATGAAAACGCAATTGTATTTGAAACTCGCGCACGTGATTTACCAACCCCTGTGCCTGCAAGCTGGAATGTGCAAGAGCTTGACGGCAAAAAAGTAAAAGTAACCATAGCCGCAGACTTAGACGTAAAGCTTGATTCTACCCGTGACAACCCAATTAAATCGGCAGGGCAGCTTCCTACTGGGTTTGACCCATCAATTATGTATAACAGCCGTTATCAGCCTCGCGGTTTGCAAGCCACCATTTTTGCTGCAAACGACGCGATTAAATCAACAGGCCTTGACTGGCAACGCATAATGAATAGCGTAGAGCCAGATAAAATTGGTACCTATTCAGCCTCTGTTATTGGCCAAATGGACGACAAAGGGTTAGGTGGTTTAGTTAAAGCGCGTCAGCAGGGCGATCGCGTTAGTACTAAGCAATTAGCACTAGGTTTAAACACAATGTCGACTGATTTCATAAACGCATACGTTACCGGTAATGTAGGTACTACGTTTTCTACCTCGGGGGCATGTGCCACTTTTTTATATAACTTACGCGCTGCAGTAAACGATATTCAAGCTGGGCGCACCCGTGTTGCGGTTGTTGCAAGTGTTGAATGCGCTATTACGCCAGAAGTAGTTGAAGGGTTTGGTAATATGAGCGCCCTTGCAAATGTTGAAGGCCTGCGCCGTTTAGATAACTTAAGTAGTGAACAAGAGCCCGATTACCGTAAAAGTAGCCGCCCATTTGGCGAAAACTGTGGTTTTACATTAGGTGAAGGCGCACAAGTCACTATTTTAATGGATGATGCATTAGCACTAGAGCTTGGTGCAGACATTATGGGCTCAGTACCTGATGTATTTGTAAATGCCGATGGTATTAAAAAATCAATCACCTCACCGGGCCCGGGTAATTACATTACCATGGCTAAATCTGCGGCATTGGCAACAAGCTTATTAGGTAAAGACGCGCTACAAAACCGCAGCTTTATTTTAGCGCACGGTTCAAGTACGCCGCAAAACAGAGTAACTGAGTCACTTATTTATCACAAAGTAGCGCAAACCTTTGCTATTGATAACTGGAAAGTAACGGCGCCAAAAGCTTATGTAGGGCATACAATTGCTCCTGCCAGTGGCGATCAGTTAGCGATTGCGCTGGGTGTATTTAGCCATAATATTATGCCGGGTATTACTACCATAGATAAAGTTGCTGACGATGTTTATGCAGATCACTTAGATATACGAAACAGTCATTACGATTGCGGCGATATGGACATAGCCTTTATAAACTCAAAAGGCTTTGGCGGTAATAACGCCACAGCGACTGTACTTAGCGCAAAAGTAACAATGCAAATGCTTGCTAAGCGCCATGGTGAAAAAGCGATGAGTGATTACGCTGATAAAAATACATCTGTTGTTGCTGCGCAAAATACCTATAAAGCGCAAGCTGACCTTGGTAAGTACGAATTAGTATATCGTTTTGGTGATGGCGCCATTGACGATAACGACATTGTAATTGGAGAAGACGGTATTGAACTACCAGGTTTTGATAAAGCCATCTCGTTTAGTACAACCCACTCCTATCAAGATATGTTTTAAGCACACATACTTGAAACCCAAGGCGCTTTATTAAGCGCCTTTTTTATATTTATGAGTTTATTAGTCTATAGTTAAATTTTGGTTAGTTATAAATATAAGCTTGCATCTTTTTATAATGTTTGTTTCTATAATAGCTACTTTGCGTTCTAGGATGGATAATCAAATGAAAAAACTCTCTATAGCTCTTTCTATAATACCTGCATTAACTTGTGTGCCAGTAATGGCAGATTTTGTGCCAGCTGAAGTTGTTAAAGATAACTACAATAAACAAATACATCTTCTCGTGTGTCACGCTTTGAAGGCTTAAATTTAAGTAGTTATGTTGTGAATGAAAGTGGTCAAGTTAGTGATATTGAAATTGTTGCATCTATCGGGCAAGGCAAATACAAAAGAGAAGTTGTAGAGTATGTGTCAAAACTAAATTACAAAAGTGCTCAGGTCGATGGTAAATCAGTGCCAAGTGCAAAGCTTATTACTGTAATGTCTCAAAATTTACACTTGGGGTACACTAATGACAAAGCAACACATGGCTTTTTTAATGATTATGAAGCGGCAAGTAATTTAATTAATGAAAAAAAACTAGACGAAGCGCAAAGTAAAATAATAGAGCTAGAACGCGATCATGCTAAAAATACAGTTGAAATAGTATTACTTTCATGGTTAAAAAGTCAGCATAGCTATTTTACGAAAGATTGGAACGGCTTTGATAAACACATTAACAATGCATTTTTGTTCAGAGATAATTTACCAGATCAGATAAAAGTGCGAGTGGTAAAAAATGCTTTGCAATGGTTTATTTCTAAACAGGACTATGTGCGTGCCTATGATGCAATTGATGCCCTAGGAAATATTAAAGCCTTTGTTTTTACAGATGAAAATAAACAACAGTTGTTAACTCAAGTTAATGATATTTATAAAAACTCAGGCGATATAAACCAGCAGATAATGATTGAAACAGAACAAGCCGTTATGCCTTTATTGTCTAAAAGTGAAGTTGTGCTTGAATCAACAATGCCACTTAGCAAGGTTCAACTGCGCTGTGAAAATAAAGTGGTAAATTACAACACAAGCGCTATTGATAAAATTACTATTTCTAAAGACGATTTACGCTGTGGATTATTAATTAAAAGTGCGCAAGCACAAACGGTCACTTTAAAACAAAGTGGTTATGCTTTTTTGTAAATAGCTAACAACATAGTCTTAATAAAAACCCCAATAAATGGGGTTTTTATGCTTAAGCTATATTACTTTAATTTTTTTACATACCTGAGCGTTATAAAGTTAATTATAGCCAGCAAAATGGCTACTTCATATCGGTTATTTGCCACAGCAATACCAATTAAACCCATGTTCCATATGCTCGCTGCGGTTGCAGTACCTGATGTTGACTGGTTATTCTTCAAAATTGCGCCACCACCAATAAATCCGATCCCGGTAATAATTCCTTGGAGCATTTTAGATTGTGCTTCAGATGAGTCTAACACCGACATAGCTATGAGTGCGTACCCGCACGATGCAACCGCGACTAACGGAAATGTTCTTAGCCCAGCCCCATCTTTACTGCGCTCTCTGTCGTATGCCATTGGTAATGCGAGAGCGTAGGCAATGCCTAAGTGAATTAAGTTATCTAAGATTTCGTTCCACTGTAAATCAAATTCCATTGCTATTCTCAATTAAATAAATTTAAGTTACAAAAGCAAGTGCCGCGCCAAATGTAAAAACATTAAAAATCAATGCGTTGCTTTTTACACCAGGTTAGTTGAGAGCATATTTAGTAAAATGTACACATTGGTTTATCACTTTTACTTCATGTGTTTATAGGTGTATTTAAATTGGTTTTACAACTTTTTACAGTCTTAATTTTATAATCGTTTAGTATTTATAAATATTTTAGAGGAGGGGATTATGAAATTATTAGTAACTATTTTAATAAGTGTGTATTTAAGTGGTTGCACGGTGGCAGGAGTTTTAATAGATGGGCATGCTCAAAATAACGAAAAAGTAAATCAAAATATGAATAGCACTGCTCGTTCAGATCCTTACAAAGATCCCTTTAAACCCATTGCAAAAGATAGAGAAGGGTTTTCTTTTACAAAATTAGGTTTAAAAATTGATTCTGCATTAGTCGACTTTGTAAGTGTGGAGAATAATCAACAGCGCAAAGTTTGTAGAAAGGTAGGTAAAAGTTTAAAAGAGTGCGTAGAACTAGAGAATCCAGAACTACACACTAACGAGGCTACGCAGTTAAAAACTGACTATGAAATAATAAGTGTTGGTCAATAAAGCTACTGATGAAAAAGTAACTATGGTCGTAACCTTCTTGCATTTCAAGCGTTAACGGGTAACCCTTATCGTGAGCAACTGCCACGAGGTTTTGTGGTTTGAGTTGCTCTTCTAAAAAACCATCGGCATCACCCTGCGATACCAGCATAGGTAGGTAATCCGCTTGCTTTGCTAGTTTCATAAGTTCGCAGGTATCGTATTGCGCCCAAAGTGATTTATTGTCACCTAAATAACCAGTAAATGCTTTTATCCCCCAAGGGCAATTTATTGGGTTAACTATTGGGCTAAACGCAGAGGCACTTACATAGGCTGTTGGATTTTTAAGTGCAAGCATTAAAGCACCGTGCCCACCCATAGAATGACCACTAATGGCTTTGGTACTTGTTACTGGAAAATGCTGTTCAATAAGCGCAGGTAGCTCATTAACCACGTAGTCGTACATATTAAAATGTGTGTTGTAAGGTGCTTGCGTTGCATTAACATAAAAGCCAGCACCTTGCCCAAAGTCGTAATTATCATCGTTGGGTACATTATCGCCACGTGGGCTCGTATCGGGTGCCACTATTGCAATACCCAGCTCGGCAGCTTTTTTAAACGCGCCTGCTTTTTGCATAAAATTTTCGTCGGTGCAGGTTAAACCCGATAGCCAATAAAGCACAGGTACTTTGTTTTTTTCACTTGCATCAGGTGGTAAAAATACCGCAAAACGCATAGTGCAATGGGTACTTGTTGCAGCGTGGGTATACTGCTTATGCCAACCACCGGCTACTTTTGTACTTGATATATTCTCTAACATAATAATCCTTAAAAGCCGTAAACCTTAAGGTTTTACGGCTTTTTATTAAGTCGTTTACTAAGTGCTTATTAGTAATGAATTACGGTACGAATACTTTTACCTTCGTGCATTAAATCAAACGCGTCGTTAATTTCCTCAAGGCTCATTGTGTGGGTAATAAAATCATTTAACGCAAATTCACCCGCCATGTAGCGCTCAACAATTTCAGGAAGTTGCGAGCGACCTTTAACGCCACCAAATGCGCTACCACGCCATACACGACCAGTAACCAGTTGGAAAGGACGTGTAGATATTTCTTGGCCAGCACCGGCTACACCAATAATTACAGATTCACCCCAACCTTTATGACAACACTCAAGGGCAGAGCGCATTACATCAACATTACCAATACATTCAAACGAGTAGTCAACGCCACCGTCAGTCATTTCAACAATTACTTCTTGAATTGGTTTATCGAAATCTTTAGGGTTTATTAAATCTGTTGCGCCAAGTTTCGTTGCAAGGTCAAATTTGCTGGTGTTAATATCAACACCAATAATACGACCTGCACCTGCCATTTTTGCACCAATAATTGCAGATAAACCAATACCACCTAGGCCAAATATAGCAACGGTATCGCCTTCTTTAACTTTGGCTGTGTTAGTTACCGCACCCATTCCGGTTGTTACACCACACCCTAATAAACAAATTTCTTCTAAAGAAGCTTCTTTGTTTACTTTTGCTAATGAGATTTCTGGAAGTACTGTGTACTCAGAAAACGTAGACGTACCCATGTAGTGGTAAATTGGTTGGCCATCTTTAAAAAAGCGCGTTGTGCCATCTGGCATTAAGCCTTTACCTTGGGTTTCACGTACTGCTGAACACAAGTTAGTTTTGCCAGATGTACACATTTTACAAACGCCACATTCCGCTGTGTATAAAGGAATAACATGATCGCCCACTTCAACACTCGTTACGCCTTCGCCAACTGCGTATACAACGCCTGCGCCTTCGTGACCTAAAATAGCTGGGAATATACCTTCAGGATCTTCACCTGATAGGGTAAATGCATCGGTATGACAAACACCAGTAGCGGTAATTTTTACCATTACTTCGCCTTTTTTAGGCATCATCACATCAACTTCTTCTACGCTTAAAGGTTGGTTAGGGCCCCAAGCAATCGCTGCTTTTGATTTAATAAATTCAGACATGTGTTTATCCTTTGTAGTGGTATTAAATATCAATTGTAGACCCAATTTGTTTGGGTGATGCGACTATTGTATTTGTTTCTCATATAATGATAATCTCTGATTTATTAAAACACTTTTACAGTATGGTAATAATGGCACGTTGGGACGGGATTGACGAATTTATAGCAGTCGGTGAAGAAGGGAGCTTTACTGCTGCGGCAAAAACGTTAGGGCTTTCGGTTGCGCATATTAGCCGGCATGTTACCGCCCTTGAGCAACGTTTAAATACCCAGCTTTTAACGCGTACCACCCGAAAAGTTGTTCTTACCAAAGAAGGTGAGATTTTTTTACATCAAATAAAGCATTTACAGCATGCAATGGACGATGCTACGCAAGGCCTTGCGAAACATCAAACTACGCCTAAAGGAAAAATTAAGTTAACGGCCCCTGTCATGTATGGGGAGACATTTATTATGCCTATTGTGCACAATTTTATGCACGATCACCCCGAAGTAGAAGTTATTGCCACCCTAAGTAACGAACAAGAAGATTTATTAGATGGAGGGTTTGATTTAGCAATACGGTTGGGGCATTTAAAAGATTCAAGTTTAAAAGCACGAAGGCTAAGTGCTCGGCGCTTTATTATGTGTGCATCGCCTTCATATTTAAGGCGTTTTGGTGAACCACATACGTTGGGGGAATTAAATAACCACCAGTGCTTAATAGGTAATAGTAGTTATTGGCGTGTAAACGAAAATGAGCGTGAAAAACACATTAAAATTGCTGGTAGGCTGCAGTGTAATAGTGGCTGGGCACTTGTTGATGGCGCTAAAAAAGGCTTAGGTATTGTACAGCTGCCTGACTATTACATAGGGAACGAGGTTAACAGTGGTGAACTTGTGCCTATTTTAACGTCATATCAACCTAAGCAAGAAGGTGTGTGGGGCGTTTACCCGCCGCGCCAGTTTGTAGCTACTAATGTACGTGTATTGCTAGATTATTTAGTTGCTGGCCTCAAAGCGTAAATTGCGCTAAATAGATTGCTGAAAAATCAGCCAAGTCTCAGATTTATAAATTATTTCTTACATTTATGGTGATATTCAATCGCGCTAACTTCGTGCTACTATAACCCTACACTTTTAGCATAAATGTTTTAAATAATATGTTTCAACCGGTTAGCTTATTTATAGGACTTAGATACAGCCGCTCCTCTAAAGGGAACGCGTTTATATCGTTTATTTCGTTTTTTTCTATTGCCGGTATTGCTATTGGTTTAATGGCTTTATTTACTGTAAGCAGTGTAATGAACGGCTTTGAGCACAGTTTAAAAACCAATATGTTAGGCCTCATTCCTCATATTGAAGTTGAATCTGGAAACCATAAACCAGATGAAATGTCAGCTCTTAAATCAAATTTAGCTAAATCTCCTTACGTAGAACACGTTAATTTATATCGCCATGGCGAAGCTATTTTACAAACCAATAAAGATCTTCACGGCGTATTGCTGCAAGGCTTATATGACAATAGCGGTGCGTTATACAAAGTGACTGACAAAATAGTGCAAGGTAATTGGCAAACAGTACTAAATACAAACTATAACATTGCTATAAGTCGCTATTTAAGTCGAAAACTGGGCATTGGTTTAGGTGATAAACTCCGTGTGATCATGCCAAATGCATCTACTTACACGCCTTTGGGGCGTGTGCCTAGCCAGCGTTTATTTAAAGTTGCAGCAATATACGAAACAGGCTCTGAAATTGACATGGCACTTGCCTTTACAAGTGGGGCATCGCTTCAGCGTGTTTTAAAGTTAAATAAAAATGTTGCCCCAAATTTAAGCGTGTCACTTTATGAACCCTTCGAATTAGATGAATTTACAGACGCGAGCCAACTTATTTTAAAGGGTCACAACTATTCAGACTGGCGAAGTACCCAAGGTACTTTATTTGCCGCAGTAGCAATGGAAAAGCGGATCATGTCTATGTTACTTGCACTTATTGTGCTGGTGGCTGTATTTAATATTGTATCAGCCTTAACAATGATGGTGAGTGAAAAACAAGGGGAAGTTGCGATACTGCAAACTCTTGGCCTTACACCATCGCAAGTGCAAAAAGTATTTATGGTTCAAGGGCTTTATAACGGAGTTATTGGCACATTAATTGGGGCTTTTGTGGGTGTACTACTGAGTTTATACATTAATGAACTACTTGAGTTAGTTGGCTTGAATCTACTTGCTGGCATTGAATTACCTGTGAAATTTGATGTGATTAGTTTAGCAATAATTGCGTTTGCCAGTATTGCTATGAGCTTTTTAGCTACCTTATATCCTGCGCGCAAAGCCGCAAAAGTTAAACCAGCAGAGGTGTTGCGTTATGAATGATTTAGTAATTAGTTGTGAAAATTTAAGCAAAGTATACCAAGACGGTAATAACCAAGTAGAAGTGTTAAAAGGCGTTGACTTATCACTTCAACAAGGTGAAATGCTGGCTATTGTAGGTAGCTCTGGCTCGGGTAAAAGTACGCTTTTGCATATACTCGGTACACTTGATACTGCCACTGCAGGTATTGCTAAAATCAAAAATCAAGAAGTGGCTAAGTTATCTCGCACTGAACAAGCAGCATTTAGAAATCAAAACTTAGGGTTTATTTATCAGTTTCACCATTTATTAATGGAGTTTAGTGCTGTTGAAAATGTAGCAATGCCACTATTAATAAAAGGTTTAACTGCAAAAGAAGCCAAATTACAGGCGCTCGACATGCTCGAAAAAGTTGGCCTTGCGCATAGAAGTGCGCATAAACCTTCAGCACTTTCAGGAGGAGAGCGCCAACGTGTTGCTATTGCCCGTGCTTTGGTAACCAAACCTGCGTTGGTTCTTGCTGATGAGCCAACCGGTAATTTAGACAAGCAAAACGCAATTAAAATTTATGATTTAATAAACGAGCTAAACCAAAGTTTAAACACCAGTTTTGTAGTGGTAACTCACGACTTAGAGCTTGCTGATAAGCTAGGTAAAATTGCGTATTTAGATGACGGTAAATTAGCAGTAAAAGAGTCTAGCCATGTTGCTTAGTGCATTTTTAAGTAAACGGTTTAGAGCTTACTCTGGCCATAAAGACGAAAAAAACGGCTTTGTTAGTTTTATTGCTAAGGCTTCTACTATCGGTATTTTATTGGGGGTAGCTGTATTAATTGTTGCACTTTCAGTAATTAATGGCTTTGAGCAACAATTAGTCCATCGTTTATTAAGCGTAGTACCACAGGTTGAATATGTAGCGCCAAGCCGTCCTATTGCTAACTGGCAACAAAAAATAGCTAATTTAGAAAGTCAGCCGCATGTCACTGGGGCTGCTCCATTTATAGCGGTGAATGGTATGGCACAGTATAAAAGCCAATTAAAAGCGGTTGAAATACGGGGTGTTAGCCCTTTGTTTGAGGGAAAGGTTTCTGCAGTGAATCAGTTTGTAACAGGCAAATTGGTGAGCCAACTATCCACTGAAGAGGTTATTTTAGGCCAGCAAATAGTAAAGCAACTTAATGCTAAAGTGGGTGATAATATTACTTTGCTAATACCTCAAGTTGGGCAAACGGGAGGGCAGTTATTAGCACCTAAACGCGTTACATTGAGCCTTGCTGGTGTTATTGAAATGGGTGGCCCCATTGATAGCACGGCTGCGTTTATACATTTAACAAAAGCACAGCAAACACTTGGCTACGACGAAACCCAAGTAACAGGTTTAAGATTAAGTGTTGATGACGTGTTCTCGGCGCACCAGATAGCGCTCAATGTAGGACAAACCATTAGCGATTATGTGTATATCTCTAGTTGGTTTAGAACACAAGGCAGTTTATACCAAGATATACAAATGGTTCGTACCATTGTGTATATTGTTGTGTTTTTAATAATTGCTGTTGCGAGTTTTAATATTGTGTCGTCGCTAGTCATGGAAGTGCGTGAAAAAGAAGGCAATATCGCCATTTTAAAAACCATGGGCGCGAAAGACAGTACTATTTTAGCCACCTTCGTAATGCAAGGGTTAACGCAAGCGTTTGTAGGGGTATTGCTCGGTACTTTTATAGGTGTTGTATTGGCATTAAATATAAGTGAATTATTTGCTTGGCTAAGCCAGTTAATGGGGGCTAATCCTCTTGAGGGCGTTTACTTTATTGAGTTTTTACCTAGTAAACTTGTACTCGAGGACATAGGAATTACAGTAATAGCGACCTTTATACTCGCAGTTTTTGCGACTATTTACCCTGCCTGGCAAGCTACACGAGTCGATCCCGCAAAGGTGCTTGGTAATTAACCTCATTAAAATAATAGGGTCGGGTTTGTAAAGCTGCTAAACTACGCGTTTATATAATGTTGAGCGCTATTGCTTAGCTTTACAATCCCTTACTCAGGAAATTACTTTGACAAATAACGATATTTTACGCCGCCTTCGCTACACTTTTAATTTAACAGATACTGCCATGGTTGATATTTTTGCTGCAGCAGAGGCCACAGTAACCACAGATCAAGTCTTTGCATGGTTAATAAAAGAGGGCGAGCAAGGCTTTGTTGAAATTTCAGACACTGAGTTTGCATCGTTTTTAAACGGTTTTATCAACGCTAAACGTGGTAAGCGTGACGGCCAACAACCAATACCAGAGAGTAAGTTAAATAATAATATTATCTTTATGAAGTTACGCATTGCTTTAAACATGAAGGCAGAAGATGTAATAGCCACGCTTGCATTGGTTGATTTTGATTTAAGCAAACACGAATTAAGTGCGTTTTCTCGTAAAGTAGACAACAAGCATTACCGAGTGTGTAACGATCAAATACTGCGTTTATTCTTAACAGGCGTTCAGCAGCAATACCGCCCTGAGTAATTACTAATAAATATTTTGTCCAAAAACGTTGTAATAACCAACGTTTTTTAGACAGTCATCTTTAAGTGTTTACTAATATTGTAATTAATCAAACATAGCGATAATATTTAAAGGCTAGCTTTACTAGACCAATTTAAATGGCTTAAAAAGCAACCATTACATAAATACAAAAATAGCGGCTTTTAAGCACATTATTTCAAGCCAACGAAAGTATAAAAGGAATTTAAAATGCAATTAATACCCGCAACATTTTATTTTCCGCCTGACAAAGAAAAAGACTTCCAGCATCAACTTAATAAAAGCACCGTTCACTTTGCTAATATAGCCTTGTATTTAGCTGCTTTATTTTTAACGATTTTGGTTATTCTTTCGTGGTTAAACGATGAACAATCTATATCCTCTGTTATTAATATTCTTAGACTTTCGATGGTTTGTTTGTCGTTTGTATTGGTTTATGTAAACAATAAATTAAAGGCAAAATACTTACATTATCGTTGTTTTGCTTATGGTATTTTATTTTGCGTTTTATTTGGGTATTTATTTTGGTCTTTTGTTGGGTTATATGGTTATTTAAACGAGGGAGGGCCTATGCTTGTAGTGGCTTCCTTTTCTGCAATACCCATGCTTCATTTAGGCCATAAACTTATTTTATGGACAATTACGGGGCTAAGCCTTTTAAGTGTTCATTTGTTTTCATCCACGCCAATAATATGGAGTCTTTACTTTTACATTAGTATTGTAATTGTGATGGCGTGTATTCAATATCAACTTGATATACTTTTACGTAAACAATATGAAGCAGAGCTCGTGGAAACACAAAAAGCGAATGTAGATCAGCTAACAGGGTTGCATAATAGACACAGTTTTGACTCAGAATGTAAACGCTTAATGAATCAAATTAAGCCATCGCAATCGCTAGCGCTTGCTATGATCGATATCGATGATTTTAAAAAATACAACGATAATTACGGTCATTTAGATGGAGATAAAATACTTATTGATGTTGCAAGCAGATTGCAAAATTGCGAGGCAGATATCGTTGTCAGGTTTGGCGGCGAGGAGTTCATTTTAGTTAAAATTTTAGGCCAAAACAACTTAGACTGGCTTGACGACTTACCTATTCGCTTTGCCTCAAGTCCGATAAGCCACGAATACTCAACATTTAAACGTATAACAGTTTCTGCTGGCGTGGTTGTAGCTGATTTTTGCTCCCTTCGTCCGGATATGAAAGTATTACTAGCATCTGCCGACAAAGCGATGTACGAAGCAAAAAATACAGGGAAGAATAAGGTAATTAAAGATTATATATCATAGCGTTGCCCAACATCTGTATTTCGTGGTGTTGGGCAAGTATATGTTATGAAAATGATTTACCTAATAATATTTCGTGCATTTGCTCGCGCATTTTAAATTTTTGTAGTTTGCCTGTGACTGTCATTGGGTAACTCTCTACAAAACGAACATACCGAGGCATTTTAAAGTAGGCTAACTTGTCTTTTAAAAATGCACGAATTGCCTGTTCATCGAGTGTTGTATTTTCTTTTGGCTGAATCCACGCACACACTTCTTCACCATATTTTTCATCGCTAATACCAAATACAGCAGCGTCTTGTACGCCGGGGTATGTATAAAGCACCTCTTCAATTTCTCGAGGGTAAACGTTTTCACCACCACGAATAATCATGTCTTTAATTCGCCCAACAATACTTACAAACCCTTCGCTATCCATAACACCTAAATCGCCTGAATGAAGCCAGCCGTCACTATCTATTGTGGCTTTTGTTTTTTCTTCGTCATTCCAATAGCAGCGCATTATGCCTGCACCTTTTGAACATACTTCACCAGGTAAACCTATTTTTTGAATATTGCCCAGTTCATCAATAATTTTAACCTCAGTATGAGCAAGGGCGCGCCCAACAGTGGTTACTTGGCGCTCTATTGATGAGTCAGTTTCAGTAATATTATTTATAGGGCTACATTCAGTTTGCCCATAGGCAATTAAAACCTGATGCATATTCATTTGGGTTTGAACTTTACGCATGACTTGTTCAGGACAAGTAGAGCCTGCCATAACACCGGTTCTAAGTGACCTTAAGTCATATTTATTAAAACTACTGAGCTCAAGTTGGCTAATAAACATAGTGGGAACACCGTGTAGTGCTGTACAGCCTTCTTGTTCAACTACATCAAGTGTTGTTTTTGCATCAAATGCATCACTTGGATAAATAGCTGCAGCACCTTTGGTAATACACAAGAGGCTCCCCAAAACCATACCAAAGCAATGATAAAGAGGAACAGGAATGCAAAGTTTGTCTTGATGTGTAAACCGCATAGAGTCGGCAACAAAAAGCGCATTATTTAAAATATTTTTATGAGTCAGTGTAGCGCCTTTGGGGTTGCCCGTTGTGCCTGATGTAAATTGTATATTTATGTCCTGATCGGCGTTTAAATTAGCCGCTATAGCCTGTAATTCGAGCTGGTGGGCGGGTGTAGCTAACAGCATAATGTGTGAAAACGTAAACATACCAGGGATGGGATCATCACCAATACTAATAACGTTTTTAAGGCTCGGTAGTACTTTTGACTCAAGCTTACCTGGGTCGGATTGGTTAAGCTCTGGCGCTAAACTAGTTAGCATCTCTATATAATTACTGCCTTTAAAACTGTTTGCAGTAATTAAAGTGGAACATTCTACGCTATTTAGCGCATAAGTCAGTTCGCTCGGGCGATATGCAGGGTTTATACATACCATAATGGCACCAATTTTTGCGGTAGCAATTTGAGTTAGGCACCACTGAATGTTATTCGGTGACCAAATTCCTACCCGTTCACCTGGTTTAACGCCTATGGCTAATAGCCCCATCGCGAGTTGATTTACTTCTTTTTGAAACTCTCTATAGGTTAAACGGATGTTTTGATGATTGACTACTACCGCGAGCGAATTAGGGTTTTTGTCGACAATAAAATCAAAGTAGGCCCCAATGGTTTTATTGGTTAAAGGTGTATTTTGTGAGCCTTTAAAATAGCTTTTTGAAAGCGGTAATGAATTTATTAATTCTATTTCTCTAACCGTTTTGTGGTTTGTATGCATGTGTTATCTCCGTGTCGATGTGTGTGAAATACATAAACTAGGAACTAAATAAACACACATTGTCGACAAAGAGAAGGGTGGTTAGACTAATGTATTAGTCATAATTGTGAGGTAGTATATAAGGATTGCATCTAAAGCGAGGCATAAGTATCTTAAAACCTTATGCCAAATACGCTAAGTTAGTCAGTAGATGTGTTAACTAAATTGGGCATTAAGTTAAGTCTGTTATGAATTGCATGATGAATAAATTCAAGCTTTGTTCTTACTGCTTGCGTTAAAACAAACGGATAGGCATCGGCTAAACCCATGCTGCGGTTAAGAGAATTTAATATAATCGAAAACTCCATCCAACTATCTAAAATTGATGTTATTGAAGTTTGCCCATAAAAATAGTGTGAATTTTGTGGCAGTCTTAGCTCATTGGCTTCATCTATCTCGTATTCACTACCGGTAATAGAGCCTGTAATTGAAAAGTTTTTTGCAGTCTCTAGTGTGTCAATAATATGCATGTAGTGAGCCCATGTTTCAGCCCAGTCTTCAAATGGGTGCATAGTGGCATACTCGCTAATAAAGTTTTCATGCCAATTAGCGGGTGCACCATTTTTATAATGTAAGTCGAGCGCTGCTTGATAATCAAGCGCATCATCGCCAAAGTATTGCTTACATAAAGCGTGTTTTTCTGGTGAGTTGGCTATGAGTTGATCAAAATAATAATGGCCTAATTCATGTCGAAAATGACCAAGTAACGTACGGTAGCGCTCACCCATTGCATGTTTTGTATGTGAGCGCGCTATATCATCTGCTTCGGCTAAATTTATAGTGATATGCCCACAATTATGTCCGGTAAAAACATCCTCATGACCAGCGAGCTTTGTAACAAAGTGATCGTTTACGTTTCTGTCTGTTATAAAGTCAAAACTTAAACCATTTACAGGGTCTTGGTTTAAGTTATTAAGCGGAACACAAAGTGCCTTTAAAGTATATAAAGCACGGCGCTTAGCCGTTTCCATATTGCGCCAAAGCGGAATATGTTTGTCTATAGTTAAATCGGGAACTGTTTCATTAAAGCGACACGCAAAACAGAGCGTTTCGTCTTTATCTACGGGGGGGTCAAACGTATTTAAATTAACCATGCCATTACATGCGCCAAAGTGTGCGTTGTTATCGCATTTTTGATAAGGCACAGTGGGTTGCTCTGTCTTGAAATATAACCCTGTTTTCTCGTTAAATTCGTAGGGTTCAACAAGGTTAAAATTGTCGTCAATTCCTAAAGTACGACCACAGGCTAAGCAATGACTACTTTCAAAAAAAATGGTGAGGTTATCTTTACAGTTACATTTAAAGGTTTTCATATTTTTACCGAACTAGCAAAAAAGGGCATAAACAACAAAATGGGTTATGCACGTGAACAGTCGCAAAGTTACGCATTATATGCGTTGTAATAATTCAGTCTTTTTAGTATTAAACTCACTTTCACTTAGCGCACCTAACTCTTTTAAATGCGCAAGCTTTTCGATTATTTCGAGAGTTTCAGTTACCGAAAATGGCAAAACATTCCCTTGTGAATTTATTATATTATTTACCGCTTTTTGTTGCGTTTGCTGAGCTTGTTGATCACTTGCTGGGTTATTTACAGGTTGCTCAATAGGGACTTGTGTTGCTTGTGCAAAATTTTGTTGCTCAGGTTGAATAATAGTATTTGTTGGTTGTGAAATTAATGGCAAACTATTTACGCTAATGTTTCCCCACTGGCTGTTAAACGTAAGAGAAGTATCGCTACCTTGTTGCTGGCTTACACCACTAATTTGGTGATCAAGCGTATCGTAAATAGTTATTTGGCCATTTAGCTCAATGGCTAACCTGTTTTGGAATACCGCATAACGGATATTATTTTGCGCGCCACTACTAAAAGAGCTTCCTAAATCAGTTGGCCACCATTGATCGTTACCTGGTGTACCTGCTGGTATTACAGGAAATACCTGATTAGCACTTAAAAGGTTAGCTAGTTCATTACATAAGTTATCGACGGTATTTTTTAACCCGTTATTAAACATATCACCAACCATGGTCATACCACCTCGCATCCATTGACCCGAACCACCAAGCTCAGGGCAATTAAACTGAGCCATTGAGCCGCCACCATGATTTACTGCTATTAGCATATGCACTACGGCATCGTAGCTAAGGCCATAACGCGCAGATATATCTTTTACTAAATTATCGCCAGTATCAGTTAGCGTTTGCATAAATAGGTGTCCTTTAATTAAGGGTGTGTCATTTGCACATTTCCATGGTGCATTTGATGATAATAAAAGCGTGAAGATTAATATTACTTTAATCGTTTTGCTTTAATCTGAGTTTGACTAATTCTTAAAACATAAATGGTTAAAAATCGCTCCACTATAACAGCTTTATAAATTTAAATAGCAGTATTTAGTATGAACTATTTTTTAATGCTCGGCGTGCTTATTTAAAGTGAAATAATTTAAATCAGTTGTTTTTTATTTAGCCATTAATGGTTTTATAGAATACAGTTAGTAAAACATTAATGGATATTTTTCTTTGTTAATATTCAATATTTTAAATTGTTGTAATTTAATAAAGACTAAATTTTAGTCTTTATTGGTGCAGCGTTTGCACCAAAACAAAGGCAAAATTTTTTAATTACGTAAATTTGTGAAAACTAATATCTATGTGAATGGCCAATGTGTGTTTTTTAGCAGTTTTTAAGGCCTCGTATAAGTAAAAATTTTATGGAATATAAATTGCACAATATTGCTTAGGATAAGTCATATTTTGTAATACCTAACTGGCTATACATTATTAAAGGGGAATTAATCAATGACAATTACTGTTGGTATAGCGCACCATACTCAATACAAGTACGACCGAGCGGTAAACATGGGGCCACATATCTTTCGTTTACGTCCTGCTCCGCATAGCCGCACAAAAATAAAAAGCTACTCGATTAAAATAGTCCCTGAAGATCACTATATAAATTGGCAACAAGACCCTTTTGGCAATTATCAAGCAAGGGTTGTGTTTAATAAGCCTACAACGGAGTTTAGCTTTACGGTTGACCTTGTTGCTGAAATGACCGTAATTAACCCTTTTGATTTCTTTTTAGAAGAATACGCAGAAGAGTTCCCTTTTGAATACGATAAAGTGTCAAAAGCAGAGCTTAATCCTTATTTAAAAAAGCGAAAGCCAAGCCCTAAATTCGTCGATTTAATTGAGTCTTTACGCCCTGAAAAGCCTATTAGAAGTGTTGATTTTTTAGTAGCGGTTAACCAAGCTATTTATAACTTGGTAGGGTATGGCATTCGTTTAGAGCCTGGCGTTCAAACGGCAAATGAAACACTAACTAAAGGTACTGGTTCGTGTAGAGATTCTGCATGGTTATTAGTGCAACTTTTTCGCCATTTAGGCTTAGCTGCTCGCTTTGTTTCTGGTTATTTAATTCAACTAACGTCAGATCAAAAATCATTAGATGGTCCAAGCGGCCCTGAAGAGGATTTTACCGACTTACACGCATGGACCGAGGTTTACATTCCTGGTGCTGGTTGGATAGGGCTTGATCCAACGTCAGGCTTATTTGCAGGCGAAGGGCATATCCCGCTTGCGTGCACGCCTGAGCCAAGCTCTGCTGCACCGGTATCGGGTGGTATTGATGAATGTGAATCTGAATTTAGTTTTTATAATAAAGTGACGCGTGTTCATGAAGACCCGCGTGTAACTAAGCCATACTCTGAAACACAGTGGAGCGCTATAAACCGTTTAGGTTTACAAGTTGATGATATTTACAATCAAGAAGGGATCCATTTAACAATGGGCGGTGAACCTACGTTTATTTCAATAGACGATATGGAGCACCCGCAATGGAATACAGAAGCAGACGGCAAAGAAAAGCGCGTACTTGCCCAAAACTTATTTGTTGCTATGAATAAGGTATATACAAAAGGCGGCTTTACACATTACGGACAAGGCAAGTGGTACCCAGGCGAACCATTACCTCGTTGGCAATATGCATGTTACTGGCGCAAAGACGGACAAGCGCTTTGGAAAGATACAAACTTACTCGCTGATCCTAATAAAAACTATAAATTAGATCACACAGACACTAAGCGCTTTACCGAAAAGCTCTGCGAGCAAATAGGCTTAGAAACAAAAGCAATTACAACTGCCTATGAGGATATTTTATATCATTTATGGCAAGAGGCTTCGTTACCTAAAGAGGTCGGCCCAAAAGAGCCTGAGTTGTTAAATGCCATGAGCCGAAAAGGCTTTTTAGCAAAAATGGAAAAAGGAATAGAAAACCCTGTAGGTTATGTGCTGCCATTACAATTTAATGAAGGTAGACACTGCTGGCAATCCTGCCTGTGGGAATTTAAACGTGAACACTGCTTTTTACTACCCGGTGAATCACCGCTGGGCTATCGACTACCACTTGATAGTTTACAGTGGAGCGGCAATATAATTGACCGTGACCCATTTGATATACCAACAAGTTTTGATAAAACTAAAAAACTTAAAAAAGGCTTTATTGGTAGCGAAATGATCAAAACGGCTATGGCACTTGAAGTGCGAGAAGGGCGTTTATATATTTTTATGCCGCCAACGAGTCATTTTGAACATTACATCGCATTATTAAATGCAATAGAAAGCACGGCTAAAGCGCTTTCAATACCCGTTGTTATAGAAGGCTACAGCCCACCTAAAGACAGCCGTATAGAAAAATATGCAGTCACACCTGACCCAGGTGTTATTGAAGTAAATATACATCCTTCAACCTCATGGAAACAGCTAGTTGATAGAACAACAACACTGTATGAGCTTGCTAAACAAACGCGCTTAGGTACCGATAAGTTTATGGCAGATGGTCGCCATACAGGTACTGGTGGTGGTAATCATGTAACACTTGGAGGCGAAACGCCTGATCAAAGCCCATTTTTACGCCGTCCAGATATATTAAGAAGCTTTATTACCTATTGGCAGCATCATCCGGGGTTATCTTATTTATTTTCAGGTTTATTTATAGGCCCTACAAGCCAAGCACCCCGTGTAGATGAAGCGCGTGATGAGCTGCTTTATGAACTTGAAATTGCCTTTTCGCATATGCCTGAGGGCGAAGTGCCTGAGCCATGGCTAGTGGACCGACTACTACGCAATTTATTGGTCGATTTAACAGGTAATACGCACAGAGCAGAGTTTTGTATTGATAAACTGTATTCACCTGATTCGCCAACGGGGCGCTTAGGTATTGTCGAGTTTAGAGGTTTTGAAATGCCGCCGCACTCGCGAATGAGCCTGGTGCAAATGTTATTACTGCGTACCTTACTTGCTTGGTTTTGGAAAAAACCTTACCACAAACCATTGGTACGGTGGGGTACAGAGCTTCATGATAAGTTTTTACTGCCTCAGTATGTCGAAGACGACTTAGCTGAAGTAACGCGTGACTTACAAGAAGCAGGTTTTGCGTTTCAATTAAGCTGGCTTAATCCATTTTTTGAATTTAGGTTTCCGGTTTGTGGCACACGCGAACTCGATAACGTAACCCTAGAATTAAGAACCGCAATAGAGCCTTGGCATGTTCTAGGTGAAGAGGCTAGTGCATCAGGTACTGCACGTTATGTAGATTCATCCCTTGAGCGTGTACAAATAAAAGTAAAAGGCGCTATAAGCGATAGATACATTGTTACTTGTAATAGCCGTAGAGTGCCGTTAAAAGGGGTTAAAGGAAAAGGGCATGATGAACTTGTAGCGGGGATTCGCTACCGAGCTTGGCAGCCACCTACAGCACTACATCCTACTATTGGCGTACATGCCCCCTTAGTCTTTGATTTAATTGATACGTGGGAAGGGCGCTCACTAGGCGGATTTGTTTATCATGTAAGCCATGCTGGAGGACGCAACCCTGAAACTTTACCTGTTAATGCATTTGAAGCTGAAGGGCGCAGAGTTGCACGTTTTTGGGAACACGGTCATACGCCATCGTTGTTAGCATCCGATCAACCAAGTTGGAGCCCTTCAGCGGCAACGCGTACGTTTACGAGCGCAGAAACGGTGAGTGACTTTGTTGTACCTGATGAAGAAAACGTTAATATGGATTACCCAAATACGCTTGATTTAAGACGTCAACCACGATTCAAATAAAGCATAAATAAGCTTAATAATGATGTTATTCCACTTTTAAATTAATTAAAGTGGGATAACCTATATTCAATCCTAGCTTTAAAGTTAACGATATAACTTTAAGATGGAGCACTTTAATTTGTATATAAATAATAACGCAATGCCTGAGTTACCGCAGTGGTTGTCTGTGTATCTTGAAAAAGGCCACGGGCATGACGAGTTAGCAAATCACAGTGGTTTGAGGCCTGAGCATTGGGATACATTATTTAATCGTTTATCAAGCTTAACGAGCGAAGACTTAAGCAGCCGAGCAATTGAAATTCGTCAGCTTCTGCAAAATGGCAATATTAAAAGTGAAAACAATCAACAATGGGACTTAGATCCACTGCCATTTATGTTCTCCGGCAATGATTGGAAAGCCCTTGAAAAAGGGATCAAGCAACGCACCTCACTACTTAACAAAGTTCAAAATGATATTTATTCTGAGCAAAAGCTACTTTTAAATGGGCACATTAGTGCCGAAAACCTGTATCAAGACAGTCACTTTATGCGTGAGGGCTTTAGTTTACCTAAAGACGAGCTTAAACTATTTTTTACGGCACTTGATGTGTATCGAACGCCTTCTGGCGAATTTAAAGTATTAAAAGATCACTGCCAATGCCCACTTGGGCTTGGGTTATTACTAAAAAGTAGGATTATTGCGCGCCGTGTAATGGCTGAAGAATTTGCCGAATGCAATGTGCAGCAAATAAAAGACTTTTTAAATCTATTTCAAGAGGGTATTAATGAATATATTCATTATATGGATGACCCTCGAATTGTTATTTTAACCCAAGGTATAGACGATCCAAACTATAATGAGCATGCGTTTTTATCAACCTACTTTGGCTATACTTTAGTACAAAGCGCCGACTTAACGGTAAGAAACGGCGAAGTGTGGCTAAAGTCATTGCAGGGGCTTGGAAAAATCAACGTGATTTTGCGTTGGATCCCCGACAATAGTATTGACTCATTGGAACAAACTGAATATTCATTACACGGTATTGCAGGGTTATTACAAGCTGTACGCGAGGGCACCGTTAAAGTTTTAAATCCGTTTGGTAGTGGTGTATTGTCATCTGCAGCTATTCAATTTAACTTAAATAAGCTATGTGAGCAGCTTTTAGGTGAGCCATTATTAATTCCAGGGGCTAAGTATTATAAAGCCACTGAAGCTGATGACTTAGATTGGAGCACACTTGAATTCACAAGCTTCAAAAACCCCGATTTTAAGCTCGATGGTGTATTAGACGAAAAAAAAATTAAACAACATATTCAACAAAATCCAGATGCGTACTACTTTCAAGAAAAGCCTGTATTTAGTAGTGCCCCCTTTTGGCAAGACGGTAAGCTAATAGCCAAACCTGTTATTTTTAGATGCTATGCGTTAACAACAGAGCAAGGTATAGAGGTTCTGCCTTCGGCGTTGTGTTTATCTACACAGGCACGAAATTCAGCTGGTAAATCAGGGGGCCTCAAAGATACATGGGTAAACACGGTCGATAATATTGAATTAGAAGAACAAAATGCACCGGTACCTATTCGTAAAAGAATGGACGTTACCCTACTAGAAGGAATTATTTCAAGTAGGACCGCTGAGCATTTATTTTGGCTTGGACGTTACTTAGAACGCTGTGAAAATACGATTAGGATTCTACGTATTTTTATCGACCGCTATACAGAACTTGCTATATATCCCGATTTAATAAGGCGTAATATTGTTACTAGGTTACTCACTGCTATTAAGTCGCAACATATTGTATACCCGTATATTGAGCAAAGTATTACAAATGAGGAATTTGAAACCCGCGATGCTAAGCAAAGTGCTTTTGTGTTACTTGCAGATGAGCAATGTGCTGGCAGTATTATTAATACGCTTAAATATTTAGCTAATGCATCGGTACAAGTACAAGAGCTGTTATCACATGATAGTCGTCGTATTATTGATGAAATGAACGAGCAAATAAAAATACTTAAGCACGTTAATATCAATATATCTACGCGCACCATTCAAAGTATTTTAGATAAAGTGATTGGCCTTATTATGGCTTTTAACGGCTCTCTGGCAGATTGTATGCCAAACAGTAATGGTTGGTTTTTACTTGAGATAGGTAGGCGCATCGAGCGCAGTCTTCAAATAATCTCTTTGGGAAATACATTACTCACCCAAAAACTAGATGAACCTGAAGAGCTAGGTTTATTAGAGGCCGTACTAAGCAGCCAAGTGAGTTTAGTAACTCATAAACGCCGCTATAGAATGTATCAAACAATAGGTACGGGGCTTGAGTTACTATTATTAGATGCAGAGTATCCTCGCTCACTATTATTTCAACTTGAGCAAATAAATCAGCTTTGCCAACATTTACCCAATAAACGCAGGCAAGGCGTAATTGCAGCTCATGAAAAAGCTATTTTACTCTCCAAAACGAGTTGTTATGTAACCGAAAAAGATTATCTACAAACAACAGAAAGCGGACAGCGCAAACATTTAATTGAATTTAACCATAACATAAGAGTAAACCTAGATACTTTTTGTGATGTATTATTAATGCAGTATTTTTCTCACACACAAACGGCTAATAAATTGAATTGGACCAATATTGAGCAAGCTCAATCGTGAAATATAAAATTAAGCACTCGACAACCTATAACTATACTGATTTTGTAAGTTTTTGCCAAAACCAAGCACGTTTAACACCTGAAACTAATCGTGGGCAAATTTGTCATAGTAGCCGCATAGAGATAGAGCCTATTGCTAACTATGTTCAAGAATTCATAGATTACTTTGATAATAAAGTCACTACGTTTGAAATAGTAACGCAACATAAAAAACTAACAGTGACTATGATAAGTGAAGTTGAACTAATTACGACTGCAAATAAAAACTTAAATACTGCTGTCATTAGCTGGGAAGAAGCGCGTAATTTTTTAGCAAGACCAAATACAGCACAATTATTAAAAATATCTGAATTTATTTTGCCCTCTCAGCTTACACCCATTGAAGAAGCCTATAAGGATTATGCGTTAGTGTCGTTCTTACCTAATGCTAATTTGATAGATGCCTGTAAGGATTTAATGGCACGAATATTTCATGAGTTTCACTATGATCCCGGTTTTACAACTATAAGCACACCTTTAAGTGTTGTTTTTGCACAAAAAAGGGGCGTCTGCCAAGACTTTGCACACTTTGCACTCGCGTGTTTACGCAGCATTGGCTTAGCTGCTAGGTATGTTAGCGGCTATATAGAAACACTACCACCTGAAGGTGAAGAAAAGCTTGAAGGCGCAGATGCAACCCATGCATGGTTTGCACTGTTTGTTCCTGATTTTGGTTGGGTAGACTTTGATCCAACAAATAATATTTTACCAAGTGGGCAACATATAACACTTGCAGTAGGGCGTGATTTTTCTGATGTAACACCGCTTAAAGGTGTTGTATTTGGTGGGGGGTCTCAACTACTTGACGTAGCTGTAGATATGATTCGATTAGAATAAATTAACAACTTCATAGTTATTATGGATAAGACGGAAGGGTGTATGAAAATTGATTGGAAAACGTACCAAACGAATGGCTTTTTTGATGAATTAATAGACGCACAAGGTAATATTCGATCGCATGGCAAACAGCTTGCGCAATTTTTTGCTGGTTTATCTGAAGAAGAACTCATAAAAGCTAGAGCGGTTGCTGATTTAGCGATTAAGGAAATGGGTATTACCTTTACGGTTTACAACGAAGGTAACATGATCGATAGAGCGTGGCCGTTTGATATTATCCCACGCACTATTGGTAAAAAAGAATGGCAAAGTGTAGAGGTTGGTTTAAAACAGCGCGTTGAGGCTTTAAATTTATTTATTGATGATTTATATCACGATCAAAAAATTATAAAAGATGGGATTTTCCCAAAAGGACTCCTAGAAAAGTCCGTTAACTTTCGGTCTCAGTGTGTAGGCATTAACCCACCTAATAAAATATGGGCACACATTTGTGGCTCTGATTTAGTGCGCGATGGCAACGGCACTATGTATGTACTTGAGGATAACCTGCGTGTGCCTTCTGGCGTATCCTACATGCTTGAAAACCGCTCTGTAATGAAGCGGGTTTTTCCTGAACTATTTGAACAAACTACTATTTTACCTGTTGATGATTATCCATCGCAATTATTTGATATGTTAGCGGCTATGTCTCCACGTAAGCAAGATAAACCCGAAGTGGTTGTACTAACACCTGGCGTATTTAACTCGGCATATTTTGAGCATTGTTACCTTGCTCAAGAGATGGGGTGTGAGCTGGTGGAAGGTAGAGATTTAGTCGTCGAAAAAGACGACTGTGTATACATGCGAACCATAACTGGATTACAACGAGTTGATGTAATTTACCGTCGAATAGATGACTTATTTTTAGACCCAGAAGCATTTTTACCTGAGTCCCAATTAGGTGTCCCTGGTTTGATGCGTGCATGGTCTAAAGGGAACGTAGCCCTTGTGAATGCACCTGGTGCAGGTGTTGCCGATGATAAAGTTGTTTATGCATATGTACCTGAAATAATAAAGTATTATTTGGGTGAAGAAGCTAAGCTTGAAAACGTACCGACCTTTAAATGCCTCGATCCTAAAGAGTGTGACCATGTCATTCAAAACATTGATAAGCTTGTTGTGAAGCCAGCTAACGAGTCTGGCGGTTATGGATTATTAATTGGCCCTAAATCGACTAAAAAAGAACAACAAGAAACGATTGCTCAAATCAAAGCGGATCCGCGCAACTGGGTAGCACAGCCAACACTTGATTTATCAACTGTCCCCACGCTTGATGGAACGCAGGTAGATGGGCGCCACGCTGATTTAAGGCCGTTTATTTTATCATCAGGTAAGGACACACAAATAACGACAGGCGGTTTAACGCGAGTTGCGATGGTGAAAGGCTCTTTAGTCGTTAATTCATCACAAGGCGGTGGCAGCAAAGATACATGGATTGTGGACGAGGAGGCTAAATAATATGTTATCAAGAGTAGGTGAAACTTTATATTGGGTTGCTCGCTATGTTGAACGTGCTGAAAATGTGGCTCGTTTAATCAACGTAAATAATATGCTAATGATGGACTTACCAAAAGGTGTTTGTACTGGGTGGGAGCCGTTAATAGATATTATTGGCGCGCGAAAAGCATACCAAGAAAACCATACCGACTATAGCGAGCAAAAAGCGCTGTGTTATTTATTGGTAGGTAGTGATAATAACTCCTCGATATTAAATTCGATTATTAGTGCTCGCGAAAGCGCACGTACCATTCGTGACGTGATCCCGCGTGATGTATGGGAAGAAATTAACTCTTTATATTATTATGTAAAAGATAACCAAAAAGAAGGGTTAACAAAGCGCGGTCGATTTGCTTATTTAAAACAAATCATTGAGTCAGCTCATTTAATTTTTGGTGCGTTAGATGCGACAATTAACCACGATCATGGATTTACTTTTATACGCTTTGGCTCATTAATAGAGCGCGCAGATATGACCTCGCGAATTTTAGATATTCGCTCAGAAACACTTATTACTAGCGATGAAGCAAAACCATTTGAAAATATTCAATGGATAAGTTTATTACGTTCACTCAGTGCGTACCAAATGTACCGACAAGAGATGGGTGTACGCGTGCAGCGCTCAGATGTGCTTGAATTTATAATGCACAGTAAAGTGTTTCCTCGCTCTATAATGTTTTGTTTAATGGAGTTAAAAAAGCAGGTAAGTGTTTTACCGAATTCAAAAGGTATTATCGATTTAATTGAGATTGCAATTAAAGAGTTAAAATCAGAAGAAGTAAGGCAATTAAAAAATGGTTTTTTGCATAAATATATTGACCAAATACAAATTGAATTAGCGGGTATTCATAATGAATTTGCACACACTTATTTTTTAAAGCCAGCTGAGTAACTACAATTAAAATCATTCGGTTTTATGCATAAAAAACGCGCCATTTAGGCGCGTTTTTACTTTAAAGCTTGTTAAATTACATTTCGTCGCTACGGTACGTTTTTTTCATTATGTATACGTAGGCATTAACAAACGCATTTTCTTGATATTTTTTAAGGCCGGTTTCTTCAAAAGCAATAGGGATAGGGTTACGTTTCACTTGTTCTTTAATTTCAGTTGTTGAGAACACGCGAACATCTAGGTTTTCAATTAACTGAATAGCGGTTTCCATTTTGAAACCTTTAGCGCTGCCTGCAAATTTACCTTTAGGTTGGCGTTCGCGAATAGCCACAGAGTCAATTTGGTAATCTTGCATTAGTTTTGCAAAATCAAATTGAAATTTGCGCATTACTTCAGTGTCGTTACCATTACCTAAGGTAAAACGTGTTTGGCGCACATCGCGAATGTCAAAAACGTCGTTATCTTTACTTAAAATACAAAGTAGTACGTCACTACCGGTAATTTCTACACCACATGTTCTCATTGCTGTTCTCTAATAAAACTTAATTGTTGTGTATTATACGCAACATCTATTAAATTGCGAGAATAAGCAATAAGACGAAATTTTATTACGCATTTCTCAAAATTGTCATTGTTTTTATCTAAATTTACAAACTTAAGTAAAATAACACCTTTAACAGAGCCTTTAAACTTGTAATTGTTTCTCGCTCACGCGACAATATATTTTTGTAGTTGAGCAGACTCAGCATCTACATCAGCCTGTTTGGCGAAAAATAGTCAATGCTTATTCGTAAGAGCGTTGTCGAGTCATTCTCATTTAATTTTATTTAAAAATACACGTGATACATTGTAGGTGTCACCACTGTATGTAAGGATTTATAATGCCAGTTATTACTCTTCCTGACGGCAGTCAGCGTAGTTTCGAAAACCCTGTAAGTACTCTTGATGTAGCAAATGATATTGGCCCTGGTCTTGCTAAGGCAACCATAGCAGGTCGTGTTAATGGTGATCGTGTTGATGCGTGTGACCTAATTAGTGATGATTCTCGCCTTGAAATCATTACTGCTAAAGATGACGACGGCCTAGAAATTATTCGCCACTCTTGTGCTCACTTGATTGGACATGCAGTTAAGCAACTTTTCCCTGAAGCTAAAATGGCTATTGGTCCAACTATTGATAACGGTTTTTACTACGATATCGATATGGAACATTCTTTGTCACAAGATGACTTAGATGCCATTGAAAAGCGTATGCTACAACTTGCAAAAACAAACTACGACGTAGTGAAAAAAACAGTAAGCTGGCAAGAAGCTCGCGATACGTTTGAAGCGCGTGGCGAAACATACAAAATTGAAATTTTGGATGAGAACATTGCAAAAGATGATCGTCCAGGATTATACCATCACGAAGAATATGTAGACATGTGTCGTGGTCCTCACGTACCAAACATGAAATTCTGCCAAAACTTCAAAATAATGAAAGTAGCAGGTGCATACTGGCGTGGTGACTCTGAAAACAAAATGTTACAGCGTATCTACGGCACAGCGTGGGGTGATAAAAAGCAACTTAAAGCGTATTTAAAGCGTTTAGAAGAAGCTGAAAAGCGCGATCACCGTCGTATTGGTAAAGCACTTGATTTATGGCACTGGCAAGAAGAAGCGCCAGGTATGGTATTTTGGCATAACGATGGTTGGAGCATTTACCGCGAGCTTGAAGAGTTTGTGCGTGAAAAATTACGTGAGTACCAATACGAAGAAGTAAAAGGTCCGATGATGATGGACCGTTCGTTATGGGAAAAATCAGGTCACTGGGAAAAATATTCAGACGCCATGTTTACTACGGAATCTGAAAAGCGTGAATATGCAATTAAGCCAATGAACTGCCCAGGTCACGTACAAATTTTTAACCAAGGTTTAAAATCGTACCGCGACTTACCATTACGTATGGCCGAGTTTGGCTGTTGTCACCGAAATGAGCCATCAGGTGCTTTACACGGACTAATGCGTGTACGTGGCTTTACACAAGATGATGCTCACGTTTTCTGTACAGAAGAGCAGGTAATGGACGAAGTGTCAGCGTGTATTAAGATGGTTTATGATACTTATGAGACATTCGGTTTTGAAAAGATTGTGGTTAAGCTTTCAACTCGCCCGGAACAACGTATTGGCGACGATGAAATTTGGGACAAAGCTGAAGTTGCATTAGCCGATGCACTTAAAGCAAACGACATCGAATTTGATTACCTTCCTGGTGAAGGGGCGTTTTATGGCCCTAAAATTGAATTTACTTTGCACGATTGTTTAGACAGAGCGTGGCAGTGTGGTACAGTGCAACTAGATTTTGCATTACCGGGTCGTTTAGGTGCTACTTATGTAGCAGAAAATAACGAACGACGCACACCCGTTATGATACATCGTGCTATTTTGGGCTCAATTGAGCGCTTTATCGGAATTTTGACTGAAGAGTATGCTGGTTTATTCCCTACGTGGCTTGCACCAAAGCAAGTAGTGATTATGAATATCACTGATAAACAAGCACATTATGTGCAGGAAATTGTACAAAAATTAAATAAACTTGGAATTAGAGCCGCTGCTGACTTGAGAAATGAGAAGATTGGCTTTAAAATCCGTGAACATACATTAAAGCGTATACCTTACTTACTAGTTGTTGGCGATAAAGAAGTTGAACAACAAGAAGTAGCGGTTCGTACGCGAACAGGTGAAGACCTGGGTAAATTTAATGTCGATGACTTTGTAGCTAAAATAAGCGAAGAGATTAAAAATCGACAGTAAAAATCGAGCGTGTAGGGCTATTACTAAAAGCCATCTACACGCTTATATTATTGATATTCTTGGAGGAACGTACCATTAGAGGCGGCAAGAAAGGGCAACAAACAGCTCAAAAAAATCGTATTAACGAAGAAATTACAGCTCAAGAAGTTCGTTTAATCGACATCGACGGCGAACAAGCTGGCATTCAGTCATTAAAAGACGCACAAGCTATGGCTGATGCAGCGGGTGTTGATCTTGTAGAGATTAGCCCTAACGCTGAGCCGCCTGTTTGTAAGGTTATGGACTACGGTAAGTTCATCTTTGAAAAAAGCAAAGAACTGAAAGAGCAGAAGAAGAAGCAAAAGCAAATCCAGATTAAAGAAATCAAATTCCGTCCTGGTACGGATGAAGGTGACTATCAGGTTAAGCTTCGCAACTTACGTAAGTTCTTAGAAGCTGGCGATAAAGCTAAAATTACCATCCGCTTCCGTGGCCGTGAAATGGCTCACCAAGAAATTGGTATCGAACTATTAAACCGCGTTAAAGGCGATTTAGAAGACTTAGCAGTAGTAGAGTCTTTCCCAAATCGCGTTGAAGGCCGTCAAATGGTTATGATGATGGCACCTATTGCTAAAAAGTAATTTTTAAGTAATAATGCGCACCGAATTTAGCTCAGGTCTGCAAGCAATATGCAAATATTCACCTGAGTTAACCGGTTTTAAAGTAAAGCTGCAGCATTTGATGTTGGGTTTTCACCGGAACATGGCAGTAAGTTAGGCCTAAAAGTGGAGCTATAGAAATATATCTCACGCCTGCTTACTAATTTAAAAGCAATACAATTGGAGTTATTGCAATGGCTTATAAGCTAAAAAGTCACAGTGGCGCTGCTAAGCGTTTCAAAAAGACTGCTTCTGGCGGTTTCAAGCGTAAACAAGCGCATCTTCGTCATATTCTGACTAAGAAAACTTCTAAGCGTAAGTTACACCTACGTCCTAAGATGATGGTTCATAAAAATGACCATGGTCTAGTTTCACGTATGTTACCGTTCGCTTAATAGGGGTTTTTAGAAATGGCAAGAGTTAAACGCGGCGTTGTCGCACGTGCACGTCACAAAAAAGTTTTAAAACAAGCAAAAGGTTACTACGGAGCACGTTCACGTGTTTACCGCGTAGCTTTCCAGGCTGTTACTAAAGCGGGTCAATACGCTTACCGTGACCGTCGTGCGAAGAAACGTACTTTCCGTCAATTATGGATTGCACGTATCAATGCTGCTTCACGTCAAAATGGTCTGTCTTACAGCCGTTTTATCAATGGTCTTAAAAAGACGTCTGTAGAAATCGATCGTAAGATCCTTGCAGATATCGCTGTTTACGACCAAGTTGCATTCGCAGCGCTTGTAGAAAAAGCTAAAGAAGGCCTAGCCGCTTAAGCTTTTTTATAAGAACTGAAAAGGAGCCCATTGGCTCCTTTTTTTGTGCCTAAAATTTGACATAAAACCCCAACATACAAGAGCTATTCTAACTTCCCAAGCAAAATAATCCGTTATTAATTTAAAGGCTCAGCTGTATTTAATTGGATGCTAATTATGCTTTATTCTCAATAAAACATTCCTGATACATTATTAGCTTACCTTAGGCTGTGTTTTTTGTTGAACTACCGCAGTTTTTTCGTAACGATCAGTTAAGTTGTTATAATTTGGGTATTAAAGCGTTTTTTGAGAATAATATGTTAGCCAGCTTACTCTTTTTAACTGCAAGTATGACTTACGATAGCCATTTACCCCCTTTGCTACCTTGGGAAGGCGAAAGTTTATCGCTGATACAACAGGCGGGGCCTCTGACAACGGATTTTGAGCTTTCAGATGGTTATATATCTCCTGATTACAACAACACAATGGCTTTTGTAGAGCGTTTAGTTGCTGCAAATCCGACTCAATTTAAATCGCAAATAATAGGTTTTAGTAATAGTAAGCGTGCTATTAAAATGGTGGTAGCGACTGAGCAAGGTTTTTTTGATGCAGATCAGCTTGCCAATAGCACTAAGCCAACAGTGCTTATTCAAGCGGGAATTCACGCTGGCGAGATTGACGGTAAAGACGCCATGTTTATGTTGTTACGCGACATAGCTACAGGCAAACGTAGAGATATTTTAAAGAAAGTAAATATTTTATTTATCCCAATATTAAACGTTGACGGACATGAAAGAAGCAGCCATTTTAATCGTATTAATCAACGCGGCCCGAGTAAAATGGGTTTTAGAACCAATGCAAATAATTTAAATTTAAACCGTGACTTCACAAAACTTGAAACACCCGAAGTTAAAAGTGTTTTAAAGGTTATTAATGACTATAACCCAAACCTTTATATTGATGTGCATGTTACTGACGGTGCCGATTATCAATACGATGTGACCTATGGATATAATCCGGTGTTTGCAAGTGAATCTCCTGCTATTGCTGATACGTTAGATAGATACTTTAAACCGGTTATAGATAATAAGTTAGCATCGCAAGGGCATATTCCTGGGCCTCTTGTATTTGTTATGAATAAGCGAAACTTTAAAGAAGGGCTTGCGGGTTGGGTTGCTACACCCCGTTTTTCGAACGGTTGGGGTGACTTAAAATCATTACCTACAATTTTAGTCGAAAACCACTCATTAAAACCCTATAAGCAGCGTGTATTGGGGACTTACGTGTTTATTGACGGAGCAATTGATGCTTTATCAAAGCATGGACATGAACTAGCTAATGCAGTAAAAAAAGAACACGCATTTGTACCAAAGCAGCTTATTGTTCAACGAGGCTATAGTAAAGACCCTGTAGAAATTGCATTTAAAGGTATTCGTTATACGTCAAAAGTGAGTACATTATCGGGTCAAACAGAAGTTCAATATATTGGTGAGAAAGAAGACTATACAAATTTACCTGTATATTGGCAAAAAGATGTACAAAAACGTATTGAAGTACCTAAGGCATTTTTTATACCACCTGTTTACACCGATTTAATTGAAAAACTGTCGCTTCATGGTGTGTCTGTGAATAAATTAGTTGGTGAAAACACACAACCATTAAAACAGGCAAAAATAAATGAGCACTCGTTTGCTAAGTCACCGTTTGAAGGAAGATTTAGGGTAACGGCTACTTTCGATTATAAACCTGCTATTAATGTAAATTTAGACGGTTGGTTTGAAGTTACAACTCAACAAAAAGCAGGGGAATTGGCTGTCCATCTACTGCATCCAGAGGCGCCTGACTCGTTTTTTTCATGGGGAGAATTTAACACGATTTTTCAGCGCACTGAGTATATGGAAAATTACGCGCTGATCCCTTTTGCTCGTAATATGTTAAAAGAACAGCCAAAACTTGCTTTGCAATTTGACCAAAAATTAAAAACTGAAAAGTCATTTGCAAGTGATGCTGATGCTCGCTTAGATTGGTTGTATCAGCACAGCCCATTTTATGATGAAGCATACCTAAAGTACCCAATACTTATGTCATTTGAAGAAGAAATAGCAATACCAGATCAAAAAGATAAAGAAATATAGTGATGAGAATTATAACAATACCAGTGACTCCTTTTGCACAAAATTGCAGAATAATAGCTTGCGAAAGTACCCAAGAAGCAGTCGTTGTTGATCCTGGCGGTGACAGCGATAAAATAATTGCAGCTTTAACGAGTAATAATTTAACCCTTAAAGCTGTTTGGTTAACCCATGGGCACTTAGACCACGTTGGTGGAGCAGACGTACTTCGTAAGCATTTTAATACTAAGATTATTGGCCCACACAAGGATGAACATTTTTGGTTTGAAAATTTATCAATGCAAGCTCAAATGTTTGGTTTTTCACCTATTAAACCTTTTTACCCTGACAAATGGTTATCGCACGGTGATACTTTGAGTCTAGGCAAGTTAACATTTGATGTATTTCACTGCCCAGGCCATACACCAGGGCATATTGTATTTTACGAGAAAAATCAACAATGTGTCATTGTTGGTGATGTTATATTTAAAGGCTCTGTAGGATGTACTGACTTTCCTAAAGGGAATAGTCAACAACTTATAGAGTCTATTAAGGCTCATATACTAACCTTACCTTTACAGACCGCGATTTTGTCTGGCCATGGCGGTGAAACATCCGTTGAGCATGAAATTAAAACGAATCCTTTTGTAAGTGGGCAGTACGGCTAGTGAGTTAAATGTATTAATTATGAGTAATTTATACATAGAAAAATTAAAAATAAGCAGACTGTTTTTAAAAATGGTTGTATAATTTAACCAGTTTATTTGATAAATAAGAAATAAAATGTCTCTAAATCACGTAGATCGCCAAATTTTGGCACTTTTGCAACAAGACGCAAGTCTATCAACTGCTGAAATAGCAGATAAAGTCGGCTTATCTCAATCACCTTGTTGGCGTCGAATTGCTAAACTAGAGCAAGACGGCTACATAAAAAGCAAAGTGGCATTGTTAGATGAGAAGAAACTTGGCTTTGATATGTTGGTGTACGCACATGTGCGTTTATCTAATCACGGTAAAAAAAATCTAGCTGAATTTGAAAAATTGATCATGAGTTACGATGAGGTCACTGAGTGTTATACAATGGCAGGCACAATGGATTTTATGTTGCGAATAATCTCACAAGGGATAGAAGGCTACGAACATTTTGTTCGAGATAATTTATTAAGTTTAGAGTACGTACAGGAAGTGCATTCAAACGTGACAATGACATGTGTAAAACGCAGCACATCTCTACCTTTGTAAACAGATAACTTTTTAAAGCTATTTAGTTTAAAAACACAATGTAATTGTTAAATGAGCGCTAATTTGCTAAAATTTAGCGCTTTTTTTATACCCAAAATACACCTGAGGATCTCAATGTTTAACTTACTAAGCAGGGCGCCAAGCTCAGCTAAAAACGATATTCTATCTGGTTTAACTGTGGCGTTAGCCCTAGTGCCAGAAGCTGTTGCGTTTGCCTTTGTTGCAAATGTAGAACCTTTAGTTGGTCTATATGCCGCGTTTATCGTAGGTTTAATTACGGCTATATTCGGTGGCCGCCCAGGCATGATCTCAGGTGCAACCGGTGCTTTAGCGGTTGTAATGGTAAGTTTAGTGCTTGATCATGGTGTTGAGTATCTTTTTGCAACCGTGCTTCTGATGGGTATTTTGCAAATATTCGCGGGAATATTCAAGCTCGGTAAGTTTATACGTATGGTACCGCATCCTGTAATGCTGGGGTTTGTAAACGGCTTAGCTATTGTTATATTTTTAGCCCAGTTAGGTCAGTTTAAAGTACCTGATGGTATGGGCGGGCAGCAATGGATGACAGGTGAACCATTGTTTATTATGTTAGGGCTTGTTGCGTTAACAATGGCTATTATTCATTTCCTTCCAAAGTTAACAACGGCTATTCCTTCATCTTTGGTTGCGATTGTAACGGTGACAGGCTTAGTTATTGGTTTAGACCTTGAAGCACATACCGTATTAGATTTTTTAAAAGGGATGACAGGTGATGAAGCAGCAACAATCGCAGGTGGGTTGCCAGAGTTTCATATTCCTATGGTGCCATTTAATTTAGAAACACTGCAAATTATCTTTCCTTATGCGCTCATACTTGCTGCTATCGGCCTTATTGAATCATTATTAACGCTTAGCTTAATTGATGAAATTACTGAAACGCGTGGTCACAGTAACAAAGAGTGTATTGGCCAAGGCGCTGCAAATATAACGTGTGGTTTTTTTGGTGCAATGGGTGGTTGTGCAATGATTGGCCAGTCAATGATTAATATTAATTCGGGCGGCCGCTCTCGTTTATCGGGAATAAGTGCAGCCTTAATGCTGCTTGCGTTTATCATTTTTGCATCAAGCTTAATTGAAATGATCCCACTCGCTGCACTTGTGGGGGTTATGTTTATGGTTGTGCTTGGTACATTTGAATGGGCAAGCTTTAAAATGATGAAGCGCGTACCATTATCGGATGCCTTTGTAATCGTGTTAGTTTCGGGTGTAACCGTGATTACCGATTTAGCGATTGCAGTGTGTGTAGGTGTAATTGTGTCTGCACTTGTTTTTGCATGGCAACATGCTAAACATATCTACACAACAAACTACATTGATGAAGAAGGCTCAAAAGTATATGAGTTACATGGGCCATTATTTTTTGGTTCAGTTAAAAACTTTTCTGAATTATTTGATGTTAAAAATGACCCAGAGAACGTTATTGTAGAGTTTAAACATAGCCGTGTATCAGATCACAGTGCAATAGAGGCTATTGACGCATTAGCTGATAAATATACTAAATCGGGTAAGCAGCTTCATTTGCGTCATTTAAGTAAAGACTGTACTCAGTTATTGCACAAAGCGCGTGATTTAGTTGAGGTCAATGTAATAGAAGATCCTACTTATAAAGTTGCGTCAGATAAACTAGCTTAAACACTAACTATCAACGTATTTATGAAAGCGAAAGGATAACACCTTTCGCTTTTTTATTGCGTGTGAGTATAGTTTGCGTTGATTGTATTAAAAACTAAGATAGGCGGTAGTGCTAAATATCCTCGTAAATCTATATAATAGATGACGATATTATTCAGTTTATTTATAAAACTATTTAGTTATTAATAAATACACACTAAAGAATAGATTTTTAAAGTAGTTACTATTTTGGAGACGATGTAAATTTTGAATTGGCAATCTTTAATTGATAACCGTCAGCGCTTTTTTTGGCTTTTGCAGATTGCGGGCTGGATAGGGTATGCGCTTGTCAATTACATTGGTTCTAAAGTATTTGAAATGCGTGATATTTACGTATTCGTTATATTATTAAATGCTTATGCTGGCTGTTTGATGACAGTACCACTTCGCTATATTTACCGTACAGTTTGGAATGCTTCACCTATAGTGCTTATGTTAGTGGTGTTTGGTGCATCTTATATTACGGGTACCTTATGGGCTGTTGTACAGAAGTTTAATCTATGGGAGATATATCGCCATGGTTACAGACCTGAAGAGTGGTTTTATTATCTTCAACAAGGTTTAGATTCGGTCTACATTATTTTATGTTGGAGTGGCTTATACTTTGGTGTTAAATATTATCAGCTATTACAAAGTGAACGTCAAAAAGCATTAAAAGCAACTACAATGGCGCACGAAGCCCAATTAAAAATGCTTAGATACCAGCTTAACCCGCATTTTTTATTCAATACGTTAAATGCTATTTCAACATTAGTTTTGGTAAAAGAAAATAAAGATGCTAACTTAATGGTGTCTAAATTAAGTGATTTTTTAAGGTATACCCTAAATACAGATCCCATAAAAAAGGTACCACTTGAGCAAGAGTTGCATGCGTTAAAATTATATTTAGATATTGAACGAGTTCGTTTTGATGAACGATTAAAAGTAAACATAGATGTAAGCGAACAAGCTAAGCAAGCATTAGTTCCTAGCCTTATACTGCAACCTATTATTGAAAACGCAATTAAATATGCGATTGCCCACTTATCTGAAGGTGGGGTAATAGATATTAAAGCCCAAGTGTTTGCTAACGAATTACTCCTTGAAGTGGGAGATAATGGGCCTGGCACCGAATTAGAAAATGGCAAGCTTGTTAACGCACAAGGTGTTGGTATTGCAAATACCAAAGATAGATTAAAAACGCTCTACGAAAATAATTATTCGTTTGTATTATCACATAATACGCCAAGTGGATTAAAGGTTAATCTGCGAGTGCCGTTTGAGAAGGCTGTGAAGAAATGATGAAAATCAGAACGCTTATTGTTGATGATGAACCATTAGCGCGCAAAGGCTTGGATGTAAGGCTTTCAGAATTTGATGACATTGAAGTTATTAAATTATGCAGTTCAGGTGCAGATGCAATAGAGACGTGTAAAAACGAAAAAATAGATTTAGTATTTTTAGATATTCAAATGCCAGGCATGAATGGCTTTGAAGTTGCTCGCGCGTTAAGTGAAAGCACTAAAATACTTCCGGCAATCGTGTTTGTTACCGCATTCGATCAATTTGCGGTGAAAGCATTTGAAATTCATGCATTGGATTACATTTTAAAACCCGTTGATGATAACAGACTAAAACAGGCGGTAGAAAAAGTGCATACCTATTTAAAAACGCAACAAGACAACGCCCATAAGAAAAAACTCGCGAGTTTTGTAGCTGGCATTACCGGAAATAATTGTGAAGAAATTCTCAAAAAACTGGCAACCGGTGATACTTTAGCTGATAAACGTTACCCAGAATCCTTAGCCGTAAAAGAGCAGGGCGAAATTATCCGTGTTCCAGCAGCAACTATTCAATGGGTTGACGCAGCCGGGGATTATATGTGCTTACATTGCCAAGATGGGCAAACACATATACTACGAAAAACAATGAAAGAACTTGAGCAAGAGCTAGACCCTCATTTATTTGTAAGGGTTCATCGCAGCGCAATTGTTAATACGAAACAAATCAGTAAATTAGTTACACAGGTCAGTGGTGAATATTTACTTGTTTTAGAGAATGGTCAAGAGCTAAAAGTTAGCCGTAGTTACCGTGATAAAGTAAAAGCAGCGTTGGCTAGTTAATATAAGTTTAAGAATATAAAATGCGAGCTAAGCTCGCATTTTTTTTAGAAAACTTTAATTACTCAACAGTAACAATTTTCATTGTATTTGTTGCGCCCACAGTTTCCATTGAATCACCATGCGTTAAAATCACAGTATCACCTGAAGCCAATGAACCTTGAGCAACAAGTGTATCTAATGCTGCTTTAACCATTGCATTTTTTTCTGTTTGTGTTGAATCAAAAAACACCGGATAAACACCACGATAAAGTGCAGTCTGACCAAGGGTACTGGCATGACGTGACAACGAATAAATTGGTAAGCCAGAACTTATGCGTGACATGAGTTTTGCAGTGCTACCAGATTCAGTAAGCGTTACAATAGCCTTAACAGAATCTAAATGGTTTGCTGCATACATAGCCGATAGAGCAATTGATTCAGCATTACTAGAGAAGCGGCTATCTAAACGGTGCTTAGATACATGCGTTTCTTTTTGTGACTCAGCACCTAAACAAACGCGTGCCATAGTTGCTACCGTTTCTTCAGGGTAATCTCCAGCAGCTGTTTCTGCAGAAAGCATTACAGCGTCAGTCCCATCAAGCACTGCGTTTGCAACATCCATTACTTCAGCACGTGTTGGCATTGGGTTATCGATCATCGATTCCATCATTTGCGTGGCTGTAACAACAGTACGGTTCAACGAACGTGCACGACGAATAATAAGCTTTTGCTTGCCCATTAGCGCAGCATCGCCAATTTCAACACCTAAGTCACCACGAGCAACCATTACAGCATCCGAAGCAAGCACAATATCATCGATGGCTTCTTGTGTTTCTACAGCTTCAGCGCGTTCAATTTTTGCTAGAAGTTGAGCTTTAGAGCCAGCAGCTTCTGCTAATGAACGAACGTAACGCATGTCATCGCCACTTCGTGGGAAAGAAACCGCAATATAATCTACATCTATTTCTGCTGCTGTGATTAAGTCTTCTTTGTCTTTCTCGGTAAACGCTGGAGCTGTTAATCCCCCCCCCAAACGATTAATCCCTTTGTTGTTTGATAAAACGCCTCCCACTGTAACAGTACAGTGAACGAGGTGATCAACTACTTTATCAACCGTAAGTTGTATTAAACCATCATTTAAAAGAAGTAAATCGTTAGGAGATACGTCTTGTGGAAGTTCTTTGTAATCGATACCTACAGCGTTTACATCGCCTTGGCCTTTTTCCATTTTAGCATCAAGAATAAACTTAGCACCCACTGCTAGGGTTACTTTTCCTTCTTTAAATGTTGAAACTCGGATTTTAGGACCTTGAAGATCGGCAAGTATAGCAATGTGTTTGTTTAATCGTTTTGCAATATCACGAACTGCTTGTGCACGGTCTTTATGATCTTGAGCCACACCGTGTGAGAAGTTTAAACGTACTACGTTTGCGCCTGCGCGAATGATTTTTTCTAGGTTGTTATCTCTATCGGTAGCAGGCCCAAGGGTAGCGACTATTTTTGTGCGTCTTAGCATCAATTTCTCCTGTGTGCTTGGTGAAAGCAGGTTGACGGTTATTTTGTTTACGAAGAATACAGCTTAAAAAAGCAATATCTTAAGTTGTAGGCAAAGCTGAACGAATTGCCACTATTTTATACAAAACTATTGTGTCATCATTATGACACCGGTGTCAAAATGCGTCAATGATCTTAATTTCAAATAGCTGTGCTTTAAGTCACCCCTAGAGCATTGATGTTTGATATAATTACAAAGCTTATTTATCTTTAATAAAAAAGCATGTTGTATTGGCTCATGGTTAGCATTTTATGACTGCATGAGTATAATGCACGCGGTATTATTTAATGAATACACTGAATTTTCTAACCAAATAGTTGTTACCGAGGAGGACACTAAATGCAAGTTGCATTAGTCGGGTTAGGCGTTATGGGGAAAAATCTTGCCCTAAACTTAATAGATAAAGGGATAACGCTTGTTGCTTATGACAAAAACCCACATGCGGGTGAAGAGTTAATAAGCTGTGCTAAATCTCAAGGCATGGCTGATAGACTTCACATTGTCTCTGATTTAGGAGACATGGTAAGGCGTTTAGAAGCACCTCGCTCTATTTTATTGCTTGTTCCTGCAGGTGAGTTAGTCGATACCGTTTGTAACGAACTGGTAGACGCAGGCGTAGAGTGTGATGATATTATAGTCGACTGTGGTAACAGTAATTATAAAGATGGTATTACTCGCAAGCTAAAGTTTCAAAACAAATTTGAGTTTGCCACTATGGGTATTTCAGGCGGAGCAGAAGGCGCTCGCCATGGTCCGGCAATGATGGCCAGTGGATCAGAAGGTGGCTGGGAACGCATTGAGCCATGGTTTGAAAAAGTAGCTGCAAGCTATAACGGTAGCTCTTGTTTTGCGCGTGTTGGCCAGTCAGCCAGTGGACACTTTGTGAAAATGGTTCATAACGGTATTGAATATGCGCTTATGCAACTAATTGCAGAGATGTATCAATTACTCCGCTTAGGTACTAACCGTTCTCCAAAAGAAGTCGCGGCAATATTTGACGAATGGTCAGAAGGGCAGTTGAATAGTTACTTACTCGCTATTTCTAGTCATATATTAACCCTTGAAAATGATAAAAATGTGCCTCTAGTAGACCTGATTGATGATAAAGTTGGCGCTAAAGGTACTGGTTTGTGGACGGCACAAAATGCACTTGAGTTAGGAATTGCAGTACCCTCACTGGTTGCTGCTGTTCAAGCTCGACATCTAACCAATGCATGCGATACAACTGCGGCACAAGAAATGACCTATGCTTCAAAATCAACTAATACCGTTGATATTGACCTTGAAGAGCTTAAAGATGCGTTTACGTTAGCGAGTCTTTTAGCTTACCGCCAAGGCCTTGCGTTAATTAAGGGAGCCTCTCGGACACATCAATGGAAGGTAGATCTTTCGAAAACATTACAAACTTGGCGTGCAGGTTGTATCATTCGAGCTGATTACCTTGACAGCGTAGCGCAAGGTGTCGAATTTATAGACTCGCTTGATAAAGAAGCCAATGCATTGCGTAAGGTAACAGGGCAAGCTGTTATGTCTGGCCTGGCGTTTCCAGTATTAAGCTCAACACAAACTTACTTAGCAACGCTAACAACACCAAGTAATGGGCACTTAGTTCAAGCCCAGCGTGATTACTTTGGTGAGCACGGCATTAAAACCCACAGCGGCGAGACATGTCACTTAACTGACTTAGTAGAGATTGACGCTAAAGTGCGCTAATTCATTATTAAACAAAAAAAGGCACGCTATACGCGTGCCTTTTTGATTTACAGGTGCCTGTAATTGCTTATCGAGTTAATTCGCCGCGCATATTATCTTGCATTAAATGACGAATAGTTTCGATTTCTAGATTTTGGCTGAATAGGTAATGAAGCTTTGTTAAGCAGGCTTCTAATGTCATATCATAACCACTAATAACGCCAATATTTAACAATGCGTTGCCAGTTGCGTAACCGCCCATATTGACCTGACCTTTCAGGCATTGTGTTAGATTAACAATGATCATCCCTTTTTTACTTGCGTCACTTAGCACAGAAAGAAACTTATCGTCCTGAGGTGCATTGCCCACGCCAAAACTTAATAACACTAAGGCTTTAATGTTATCGTTTACAAGGCTTCTGACCACCTCGGTGCTTATTCCAGGGTATAAATAAAGCACGCCAATTGGTTGTGGCGTTATAGTGGTAACTTGAAGTTCATTTTCAACATAAGGGCTCAGTTGGCCTTTGATAAGTTGAATATTAATACCTGATAATGCAAGAGGCTCTAAATTTGGTGAAGCAAAGGCATCAAAACCATCTGCATGCGCTTTAGTGGCTCTATTACCTCTAAATAACTGGTTGTTAAAAAACAAGCTTACTTCTGCAATTGGGTAGTTTGCAGCAAGATACATAGCATTTAATAAATTAACCTGTCCATCAGAACGAAGTTGAGAAAGCGGGATCTGTGAGCCGGTAACAATAACGGGCTTAGTTAAATTATCAAACATGAAGGAAAGTGCAGAGGCTGTATAGGCCATGGTATCGGTACCATGTAATACGACAAATCCATCGTATTGCTGATATTTGCTTTTTATATCATCGGCAATGAGCTGCCAATGTGCAGGAGACATGTCAGAAGAATCGATAAGAGGGCAGTATTCGTGAATATCAAACAAGGGCATTTCATCACGATTAAATTCAGCATTATTCATAACCGTTTCTGTTAAAAAACCTTCAGCGGGTATATAGCCGCGACTTGATTTTTTCATCCCTATGGTACCGCCTGTGTAAGCGATATATATGCGTTTACGTTTCATAAAAAAAGCCCAGTAAAAAAACTGGGCTTAGTATAACCTGTCGCTAAAGTAAATAAAGCAACGAGTGGTGCTTATGCACTTTTATTGTGCAACATTACATTCTAAACAGCGTGCGTATACACCTTGTGGATCGTTATAATCTTTAAGGTTTTCTAGTTCAGAACTTAACTGCTTCACTACGCTTTGTAAATTAGCTTGTGTTGCTAAAACCGATGGGGTAGTTGATTGTACTCCCAGCATGGACTGAACCGATGCGCTGCCAAAAATATCTTGCAGCATTTTTTCTTGCGGGCTTAAATCTTGAGTGATTGTTTTCACATCGTAGTTAGTTAATTTAGCAAGCGCGGCTGCAGCATCAATTGCATCTTGTTTGTCACCAAGTTTATCAATTAATCCCAGTTCAAGAGCTTGAGATGCGATCCAAACTCGACCTTGTGCAATTGCATCAACCTGCTCTGGTGTCATGCCTCGCGCTTGTGCAACAACATCTAAAAAGCGGCCATAAGCTTCTTCAACACTCATTTGAATGACTTGAGCCATTTTTTCGTTAAGCGGGCGAGTAACTGAAAAACCAGCCATTTCGGTAGTAGCAACACCGTCAGAATACACACCAATTTTTGATAATGTATTTTCAAATGTCATAAACGTACCAAACACGCCAATAGAGCCAGTAATTGTGCTTGGTGCAGCCCAAATCTCATTAGCTGCAGATGCAATCCAATAACCACCAGAGGCGGCAACAGAGCTCATTGATGCAATTACAGGTTTACCAGCTGCTTTGAGCGCTAATACTTCAGCACGAATAACTTCTGAGGCAAACATACTACCGCCACCTGAATCAATACGTAGTACTACCGCTTTCACTTTATCGTCTAGTCGTGCTTTACGTAGTAGGGCTGCAGTAGAGTCGCCACCAATTTCGCCTGCTCTTCGCTCACCATCAACAATGGTGCCTCTCGCTACCACAACCGCTACTTTTTCAGTAATAGGGTTGTCAAATACAACAGGCGGTTTAACTAAACTTAGGTACTCACGAAATGACACTTGCTTAAATGTTTTACCATCTTCTTGCGCACCGACTAAGTCTATGAGTTGTTGGCGCACCTGTTGAGTCGTTTTAAGTGAATCAACCCATTGATTATCTAATGCGTATTTACCCGCATCACCGTTAGCTGCTTGCATTTTTTCTAAGTAAGCATCCATAGTTTCATCAAAGTTTGACTCATCGAATGGGCGAACTGACGATACATCTTGCTTATATTCACTCCAAAGCGCACCCAACCATACTCGGTTTGCTTCTTTAGCCGCATCAGACATATCGTTACGGATAAAGGGCTCAACAGCTGATTTAAATGTACCAACACGGAAAATATGCTGCGTTACTTCTAGTTTTTCTAGTGCGTCTTTAAAATAAAGTGGATACATTCCGTAGCCTTCAATAGCAACACTACCGTAAGGGTGCATTGCTATTTCGTCAGCATGTGCAGCAATATAATACTGAGCTTGTGTGTAGTAGTAACCCGTAGCAATTACTTTTTTACCAGCCTGTTTGAAGCCTTCAATCGCGTTGGTAATTTGCTTAAGCTTGTTTAAATGCGCTTTAGGCATTTCTTGCAGGTCAAGAAGAAGTACACTAATTCGGCTATCTTTTGTTGCTTCATTTATAACTTCAATAACATCGTCAAGTAAAATTTCGCTTGGCTCATCGTTACCTGAGGTTGCATCATTTAAAGCGGCTTCAATAGGATCTATATATAATTTTTCTTCAACCAATGGACCATTTAGGTTTAATCGAAGAACAGAGACTTCATCAACGATTATTTTGTCTTCGTCGCTTGAAATACCTGCAATAAATACAATAACAAGTAGCACAAACAAAAAGTTAATAATTAATCGACGAGAAAAGTTTATTCCAGCCCAAATACCTTTAAAAATTTTTGCTATCAAAATAGCTCCTTAATTTGGTACAGCTAATACATTTGTTTCATCTTATCCTAGAATAAATATAAATTTAACTGCTAAATCGTAACGAAGTGTTTATAAATACGTTTAAGATACCGAAAACAATGGTTTTATTATGCTATACATGCACGCATTAAATAGTAATTTTGATATGAGTACGTATTTTAAGCGTGGCTAAAGTATCAAATAAATACATGCAAATATTGCTTATTCGTTGTCGTTGAAGCAGAATTAGTGAATCTACACAGGTTAGACCAGTTAATGGGGCATAAGATGTTAGAACAACAACTACAATTAAAACACACACAATTACGAAACAGATTAGTTATGGGCTCAATGCATACGGGCCTTGAAGAGGGATGGCATAACAGAAAACGTTTACGTGCATTTTATGAAGCCCGCGCGAAGGGCGGTACTGCCATGCTCATAACAGGTGGCTATAGTCCGAACCTACGAGGCAAGTTAACGCCAATATCTTCTTCTTTTAACAGTTATTATGATGTATTTAAACACCGCGCATACACAGATGCTGTTCATAAGCATGGTGGAAAAATTTGTTTACAGTTACTGCATGCTGGTCGCTACGCTTATCATCCTTTCAATCAGGCACCTAGTGCTATTCAGGCTCCAATTAATCCTTACAAGCCTAAAGAAATGTCACTGAGCTCAATTAAAAAAACGATTAAAGACTTTGCACACTCTGCCTATATGGCAGAAAAAGCAGGTTACGACGGTGTTGAGGTAATGGGCTCTGAAGGGTACTTAATTAACGAGTTTATGGCGCCGCATACAAACAAACGTACTGATGAATTTGGTGGTAGCCTAGAAAACCGCATGCGTTTAGCACTGGAAATAGTAAAAGCGGTTAGGGCAAAAGTTTCAGATAAATTTTTAATCATATTTAGATTATCTGTAATGGATTTAATCCCTAAGGGTTCAACGCCAGATGAAGTTGTTATTCAAGCCACTGAGCTTGAAAAAGCCGGGGTTGATATTTTTAACACAGGTATTGGCTGGCATGAAGCACGCGTTCCTACAATTGCTAGCATGGTTCCACCAGGGGCTTTTAAAGAAGCGTCTAAGCGCTTAAAAAGTGTTGTTAGCGTTCCAGTCATTGCGGTTAACCGCATTAACACACCTGACATTGCAAATGATATATTAAATGCTGGTGAAGCCGACCTTATATCAATGGCTAGACCTTTATTAGCTGATCCTGAGTTTTTTAATAAATACCAAAACGATCAAACCAAACAAATTAATATTTGTATTGGCTGTAACCAGGGTTGTTTAGATCATGTATTTAAAAATAAACGTGCAACCTGTTTAGTTAACCCGCAAGCTGCCTTTGAACTTGACTACCCGCTCGATAAAGCCACAATCTCAAAAAATGTACTTGTTGTGGGGGCTGGCCCGGCTGGCTTATCTGCAAGTTGTTATTTAGCTCAGAAAGGTCATAAGGTCACTTTGATTGACCAAAAATCGCAAATGGGTGGCCAATTTAATTTAGCCATGCAAATACCTGGTAAAGAAGACTTTAATCATACACTGGCATACTTTATTAATGAGCTAGAACGTTTAGATGTATCGGTTAAACTTGAAACGTCTTACAACGAGTCAATGCTGACACAGTTTGATGACATTGTTTTTGCAACGGGTGTTCGCCCCCGTGAGGCGTCAATTAAATGTAGCGATGACAAACGCGTATTTGCATACGATGAAGTAATTCGTGGCGAAGTCGAGTTAGGTAATTCTATTGCTATATTAGGTGCTGGCGGTATTGGTTTTGATATGGTGGCATTTTTAAGTGAGCATAAATCGCAGACCATTGATGAATTTAAAACACAATGGGGAATTGAATGTGAACCGCAACCACACAAAGACGAACGCCAGTTGTACATGTTAAAAAGAAGTTCAGGCCGATTTGGTAGTGAACTTGGTAAAACAACAGGTTGGATCCATCGTCAAGTCGCTAAGCAACATGGTGTAAAACAAATTGCAGATTGTCAGTATCAGAGCTTTGACAGCAATGGTTTAACTATTACAGTTGGTGGTGAAACTCAGGTGTTACCTGTTGACACTGTTATTGCGTGTATTGGTCAAGTTTCAAATGATGAAGTTGTAAAGCCCCATGCTGAAAACGCAAAAGTACACGTGATTGGCGGTGCAAAACTCGCAGCTGCAATTGATGCTAAGCGTGCTATCTTTGAAGCGCTTCAAATAGCGAGATCTATTTAAGCCTTAGATAGATTGAAAGAGTTTACCTGTTCATGCGGTCTTGGTTGTTTATAGTCTATAACTAAATAAACACAGTCCTCAGGAAACGCATGAACACACTAACCCACTTATACGAATCAGCAATAGGTAAACTATTTTTTTTAGATGGTTTACCTTCTTTACTTTTCAGACTAATTTTAGCGCCATTGATGATTATTGCCGGATACAATAAGCTTGCTATAAGTGGTGAAGCCGACGGTTTTTTAAACACCTTATTAGCGTCGCCTGATATTGTGCAATGGTTTGGAAATAGCGAATGGGGTTTAGGCTTACCATTTCCTGATTTACTCGCATTTTTAGCTGGTTGGAGCGAATTTTTGGGAGGCTGGTTTTTATTATTTGGTCTTTTTACTCGCCTAGTTAGTATACCGCTTATGTTTACCATGGTTGTTGCTGCAACATCAGTGCATTGGCACAATGGCTGGTTTGCAATAGCACCTACTAATCCTGACACGAGTGCAGCTCAGGTACTCGATTGGTTATCAATCCCTGGTGCAAAAGAAAGTCTCGAAAACTCACTTGAAGTACAAGAGCGAATTGGCAAAATTCGCGCAATAGTGGAAGAACACGGTTTTCCTGAGTATTTGTACGAGAAAGGCAAACCTTCAATTCTAAACAATGGGATTGAATTTGCTGCCATTTACTTTGCTATGCTGCTTAGTTTATTTTTCACTGGAGGTGGGCGCTTTGTAAGCGTTGATTATTGGATAAAGCGAACAATCAGCAAAGAATAGGGTGTTTCAACATACTAGAACGGCCATATAAATATTTTAAACGGCCGTTTTTTGTATATGCTATATAACCTCATTGGGTATTGATAGCTTATGCATATCTTTTCACAATTTTACAAATCGAATCCACCTCAGCAAAAATAGTTTTTTATGAAAAGGCTTAATTAATTATAACGAGCGAGATAACCAAATTGGTAATACTAAGGTTTTAAATGCTATTCTAGCGTTTTGAATTTTTGAGTTATTTTTATGGATGCTATTGAGCTTTTACTTACTCGCCAATCTGATTCTAAACTTACTGGACCTGGCCCATCACCTGAACAGCTTGATATAATAAAACAGGCAGCACTGCGTGTTCCCGATCATGGTTGTATTGCACCGTGGCAGTTTATCCTGGTTCAAGGGGATGCTCGCATAAAGCTAGGTGAAATGTATTATCAATGCGCTTTAGCAGAGCAACAATCAGAAAAAGTGGTTAATCGTGCTAAAGATCTTCCTCTTCGAGCACCTGTAATCATCATTGCTATTGCTAAATATGAAGAACATCCAAAAGTACCACGCATAGAACAAATACAAAGTGCAGGGTGTAGCGTGCTTGCAATGCAACAAGCTGCATTTGCACAGGGGTTAGGTGGTGTGTGGCGCACGGGTTACTTTGCGCAAAGTAATGCGGTTAAGCAAGCGCTCAATTTAAATGAATTAGATGAAATTGTGGGATATTTATACATAGGTACTCCAGCTGTCGATTGTAAAAAGTCGCCACGGCATAAGCCTGAAAGTTATTTTACTAATTTATAAACAAGGGTGAACTTTTAGACAATGTGATGGTCACTTATAAATGAGTATAAAATTTAGTCACTACTATTTTGCAGTGACATGCTGTTAGAAGTGCACGGAAGCTAAATAAGCTAATAATTCTTCTGCAGATTGTTTTTTAATCGGTTGTTTTTTGATAATGTATGGAGAGTCTCAAAATAACAATGATAAAGAAGACTTAATTTATGGGAAATTTATTTTTACGTGAAAAAGAAAATTGGCTTGCTTGGTCTATATGGGGGCTTTTGGGGGCGTTTGTAACGTTATATGTAGCAATGAGTACAAATGCAACTCCATTTATTGCAGGTTCGGCCGTCAGTGTATTAGTTCTACTTACTTGGTGGATGCAGCAATCAAAGCGATTCGATTTTGGGCGCGCCTTCAAAGTGTGCTGTTACGTGCTTATGTTAAGTATTTTACCTGCTTTTATGTTTGTAATTGTACCAAGCGACGAATTAAACCGTTTTGATCTAATTTGTCAAGGGGTCACTTTTTTCTCATTGAGTTTACTGGTATGCCTACTATGCTCATGGATTGCTCGTAGACCTAAGCAATATTATTAATCTCATTAACAGCACGATGTTGCTGCCATTGGTATGTAGTTTTTTAAGTCATTAAACAAAATTTTATATTTTTTACATTTAATGCTTTACAAATAATGAGATAAACCCTATTATTCGCGCCGTACGGAGAGATGGCAGAGTGGTCGAATGCACCGGTCTTGAAAACCGGCATAGGTTTGTAGCCTATCTAGGGTTCAAATCCCTATCTCTCCACCATTATTTAAAAAACCGCCTTATTGGCGGTTTTTTGCCATCTGGGGTTTAGTAATGACAAACAAAGCAAATTTACCTTTAAGTGCACAGCTGTTAAAACATATTTTATTGTGGACTGTATTCGGTTATTGCTATCAAAGCGGTTTGAGAGTGCTAATAAAAATGGCAGCCGATGCGCAACCCGATCACCCACTAATAACAGCGTTCGTATATGGTGTTGGATTTAATATTTTAGTTGCTCATTTAATTACTAAATACGATACAAAATGGCCTGTTATCGCATCAATTTTTATTGGTGTAGTAGGGCTTATTGCGGTGCCAATTATCCTTGGGGGCACCTCTAGTTTATTAACTTCTCCATTGCTTGTAGGATTTTTATGCAGTTTGGTCCTTAGTTGCTTTATTGTTGGCCTATTAAAGGTAAAACTCGATAAAAACTAGCACCAAACAGGCTTGATTTTGTGATAGCATATCCATGTCTTTTAACTAACAAAACGTGAAAAACACATTATGTCAGATAATTTTACTACAGATGCTGAAAAAGCAAGTTACGGTATTGGCTTACAAATGGGTGAGCAACTTAAGTCTAATCCTTTTGAAGGCTTAAACCTAAATTCAGTGTTTGAAGGCATGAAAGATGCGTACGCTGGTGGCGCTTTTCAAGTTGAGATCCCTGAGATCCAAGCAGCATTTGAAAAAATTAACGAAGAGATCCAAACTCGTCGTGAAGAAGAATCAAAAGTACTTTCTGCTGAAGGCATTGCTTTCTTAGAAGAAAATGCTAAACGTCCAGAAATCACTGTTACTGAGTCTGGCCTTCAATATGAAGTACTAGCAACGGGTGAAGGCGAAAAGCCAACTGCAGAGTCTACAGTTCGTGTTGATTACCACGGTACTCTTATTAACGGTACTGTTTTTGACAGCTCTTACGAGCGTGGTCAACCAGCTGAGTTCCCAGTTGGTGGCGTGATCAAAGGTTGGACTGAGGCATTACAAATGATGCCAGTAGGTACTAAATGGCGTATATATGTTCCTCATGAGCTTGCTTATGGTGAGCGCGGCGCAGGTGCAGCAATCGCACCTTTCTCAACGCTTGTATTTGACGTTGAGTTACACGAAATAATTTCTTAATAGTATTTTATTAAGTTATTTAAAAACCGCGCTTATAAATAGCGCGGTTTTTTTGTATCTGTTTTAATTATGTTCAGGTAATGCGTAATGGTAATTTTTAAAACGATTAGCTTTTCACCTTAATTACAACGCGATTTATATAAAAAAACCGCATTCACAAATGCGGTTTTAAAAGGGAGTTATTAATCAAACAGGCTGAACATAACGTTTAGTGATTAAAAGTAGCCACGAACACCCAAGCGAATATTTCTACCTGGAAGAGGGGCTTTATCTTTGATAAATGAGGTATGAACAAACCCTAGTTCATCAGTTAGGTTATCAACATTTATATAAAGTTGAGCATCAACAGGACCTAAACCTAATTGGTAGTTAGCTTGAGCATCAAATAAAGTATAACCATCTGTTTGGCTTTCAAACGCAGTGATGTCATTCTGGTCGAAGTAATGAGTGCCGGTTAGCGTTAGTTGTAAGTTACCTAAATCATACTGTAACTCAGAGCCTAATTTGTTTGCTGGTATACGCGGAAGGTTCCCTTCATCGTTTTTAAGTTTAGCGCGAGTAGAGTCACCAAATACTTTAACCATGGCGTTTGGTGTCATCTGGTAGTGAGCATCAAACTCTATACCGTAAAGCTCAGCGTCTTTACTTCTAAATTGATAAACGGCTACTGCATCGTCGTGTGCACCAACTGCTGATTCTAAACCGTCTTCTTCATCGAAGACTAAGCCTGTATTTTCTTGAAAATAGAAATTTTTAATATCGTTATAGAAAAAGTTCACGGTGTAACCAAAAGCACCGCTAAAACGTCTAAAGCTAATGTCTAAGTTTGTTGAGGTTTCTTGTTTAATGTTCTCAGGCTCGAAATGCGCTTCATTATCCTCAATATGGTAACCTAAGCCCAGTTCATAAGTACCCGTTGCAATGTGTAAGCCATTAGATAATAACTCTGCAGAAAGTGGGGCTCGCTCTGAGTGAGAAATACTTGTAGCAATGCTATGTCCAGGTTTGTACTGCCAAATTGCACCAGCAGATAGACTTACATTGGTAAAGCTTTTGCTATAAGCAATAGATTCTTCATCGTGCTCTTCTTCTTCAACTTCCTCTTCACGATGGTCATGATGATGATCAGCTGCTGAAATATTACTGTCAATTTTGTAATCTTCAATGCGGGCACCCAGTTCTACTGTTACATCACCAAATACGCGTTCTTCTAATAAATAAAGGGCATGTGAAGTTGTTATACTTGCTGGTGTAAATGCTTCATCACCAATTGCGTCGTAGTCAGAGTCGCTGTAATGATAGCCCAGCATACCATGCCAATCAGCAAATTTATGTTCTACGTTTAAACGCGCTTCGGTAGTTTCGTTAGTGAACGTTGTGCCAATTTCACCATCTTCAACTTCACTGTGTGAGTAATCGGTATAACCAACACGCAGGTTTATTGTTTCTATCCAGTTGTTGTGAAGCGCATAGCTCACCAAACCTTGCCAGCGGTCTTGCTCTAGCTGTGCAAAAACAACCTCTTCGCCTTCTTCTTCACCTTCATGTTCTGCATGTTCTTCTTCAGTTTCACCTTCGTGATCATGCTCATGGTGATGTTCATGTCCAGGTATTCCATAGTCGGTTTTTATACTACCGTAAGAAAATCCGACAGTAAGGTGCTCGCCAACGTAGCTTGTTCCAAAATTAAGTGTTTCACTGTCAATAAACGTGTTTTCTACTGAGTTTTCAGTTTCTACGTCGCCATCTTCGTCAGTTACTCTAAATGTAGGCGTTTCATAGTCATCGCCGCTGCGCTTAGTCCCATCAAAATGAAAGTTAAATCCGTCATTCCCTGTTTCTAGTTTTGCGGCCACGGTATTTGAGTTAGAGACAGTGTCGTGGCTATATTCAGCTGCACCTGTAAAGTCATCAATGTTGTTTGTAGGAATACGATTATCAACCACATTTACAACTCCCCCAATAGCACCTGAGCCGTATAAAAGGGTACTTGGACCACGTAATACTTCAATTTGCTCAGCAGATAAGCTGTCGCTTGACGTAGCGTGATCGGGCCCAATACGCGAAGCGTCACTGGCATCTAATCCATTTTGGGTGATTTTTACACGAGGGCCATCTAAACCCCGAATAATAGGGCTTGAAGATACAGGGCCAAAGTAACTGGCATTTACACCAGGTAAGCCTTTTAGTGTTTCCCCAAGTGTTGGTTTTGATTTATTTCTTAACTCATCACCAGAGAGAACACTTACTGGCGAAATCATTTCAAGACTGCTTTTATGCAGGGCAGACGCATAAACCATAACGGTTTCTACAGATGTTGGTAAGAGTGAAACAGTGACATTGTTTGATGATTCAGTCACCGCTATTCTTGAATCTATGTAGTTGTCTTTACTAATATGAAGTTGGCTGTCAGCATCAATGTCTATTGAAAATTCACCAAGTTCATTGCTTTTAACAGTTTGATTTTTTCCATGAACATGAACGGAGGCATTTTTAATTGGGTTTTTTTTATCATCTAAGATTGTGCCAGTAACCGTAGCAGCTAACGCTGATTGCGTGCATAAAACAGAAAAAATTGCAGAAGAAATTAATGTTAACTTTGTCATGAGTAAATTATTTTGTGATTGCTTGTTGTGATATAATATAACAGTTCAAAATTGGCGGATCAACAATGTTATACTATAACTTATGATTTTGCGTTTAATTAACTAAAATTAGTGTTAAGTCACTGAGGTAAAATTGTGATTCATCTACTATCAATCATTAATACATTGAGTTTGTCTTGGGCACGTTTTTGATTTTTTAAATCGCTGGGCTCTATCATTTCACATTCATCGCGAATCATTTCGGCTATAAGGCTAGGGTATTGGCGACAATCTTCAGGTCTATCTAAGTAAATATTGCATATGAACTTATCTTTAGCGTTTTTGTCTTTTTTAGGCTCAATTGCTAAAAAAGGGCAGTCGCTTAATTTATTACCTGTGTCGGGATCAAACCAAATTTGATTACCTTGTACATATTGATAAATTTCAGGATTAAATAGTGCCCACATTTCTACTTCTTTTGTTGAAACGTCGAGGTCACCACCACCATATTTGGTACAGCATTTGCCACATTGGTTACACGCTTTCATAGCCTATCTATCTTTATATTTTTTGATAGTTTTGAGTGTAACAGCCCATCTTCAAATTGTTTGAAATTATTATTTTTATTAATTTAAACACTTTATACTTATGGATGAGCAGTTGATAAATTTAATTCATGTGGTGTGCTTTAAAAATAAAAGTAATTAATGTTATTTAAAAAGTGTGAATTTTTGTGACAGGATAGAATTTTATAAACCATTTATACTTTAGTTATTATTTCGCATTTAAATTGTTTGCTACACACTTTAATGTTGTATGATCGTCCTAAAGGCATATTTAATTAGCCATTTAAATCTATATTTTGCTATTTTAAGCATAAATACATTGAGGGTGATACGTAATGATGAATACAAAAGTATACAAAGCGGTACACGATTTGGCTGAAGAGTTAATGAATGCGGCAAACAAAAATGATCGTAAACGCTTTGAGTTACTTTTTTCTAAACTTAAAGCGATTTGTGAAGAAAACGAAAATACATCTAAAGATCACCCTGTTCAGTGGGAAACACTTGCTGATTTTACAGAAGAGTTAGAAGAAGCTATTACCACTTATGAAAAGGCGTTAGCAAAATCCATTGCTATTAATAATAAAGACCATATGTCGTCGGTTGCATTTTCTATGGCAACATTACAATTAGAACTTGGCCAAAAAGAAGAGGCTATAAAAAATCTTCAAAGTGCTAAAGTTAGTGCAAATAAAATTGAAGATAAAGAACTTAAAGCCGAAATACATGACCTGTTAGAATCACTGGTTGAAGAAGAAGGCTAATTGAAAGCGCAATTTAATTTTTGTATATAGAATTAATGGCCATGAAGGTAGCGTTTTAAAAGGGGAATTATGTTCAAACACGGTTTATATTTATTTACATTTTTACCCTTGCTAACTCTTTCAATCAGCAAATAACCGCAGCGCTGATTGAAAGGACCACACATAATATTACGTATGACGGCAGTTATCATTCAATAAAATACCCCGGTGGTGATGTACCAAGTAATATTGGTGTTTGTACCGATGTTATTATTCGCGCTTACCGTCAATTGGGTGTTGATTTACAACAAAGAGTACATGAAGATATGCGAGCAAATTTTGCTAGATATCCGTCTCAGCGAATTTGGGGTCTAAAAAAGCCGGATAAAAATATTGACCACCGGCGTGTACCAAACCTTCAAGTATTTTTTAAGCATAATGGCACAGAATTGGCCATTTCTAGCAACTCACGTGATTATAAAGTTGGCGATATAGTTACTTGGAAGCCGCCTGGTAACTTACCCCACATAGGTATGGTTGTTACAGAAGCTTCAAACAGCACCGAGAAAGCTCAAATTGTACATAATATAGGGCGCGGACCAGAACTAAGCGAAATGCTATTTGATTATAAAATTACTGGTCACTATCGTTTTACTAATAAACACTATAATGACTAGTAAGGAATGTTACTGCTATAAAGGTATTTATTATTTTAGATTAATACGTATATCGCCGTTGGGTTTACTACAGCATAAAAGTATTTCACCATCGCGAACAAATGCAAGTGGTTCTTCGTTATACTGAACATTGCCAGACACTAAGGTTGCTCGGCAAGCACCGCAGTAGCCTTCACGACATTGATAAGCAACATCTATTTTTTGAGATTCTAAGCAGTGTAAAAGAGAGGGGCAGCCAGGGCTATATTCAATGCGCTGGCTGTTTTCTGCAAGTGTTACACTTGCAGTCGTTTCATTGCTCATTATAAATCAAAGTCACCAAATTCAGCTGCATCAACTTGTGAGTCTATTTGACCTACAAGGTATGAACTGATTTCAGCTTCTTGTGGCGCAACTTGAACATTATCAGATACTAGCCATGAATTAATCCATGGAATAGGGTTACTGTTGTTTTCAAATTGAGCCGGTAAGCCAATAGCAGTCATACGTGCATTAGTAATGTATTCAACATACTGACATAAAATATGCTTGTTTAAACCAATCATTGACCCATCTTTGAATAGGTATTCTGCCCATTCTTTCTCTTGCTCAGCAGCTTGTACAAACATTTTAATTGCTTCGTCGCGACATTGGGCTGCAACAATTGCCATTTCTGGGTCGTCTTTACCATCTTGCATGATATTTAAAATATGCTGTGTGCCAGAAAGGTGAAGTGCCTCATCACGTGCAATTAGCTTGATAATTTTAGCATTACCTTCCATCAGTTCACGCTCAGCAAATGCAAACGAACACGCAAAGCTTACATAAAAACGAATTGCCTCAAGAATGTTTACCGACATCATCGCGAGGTAAAGTTTCTTTTTAAGTTCGAATAAATTAACAACCACTGTTTTACCATTAATTTCGTGCTTGCCTTCACCGTAAAGATTGTAAAGTGAAACAGAGTTAATTAAGTCATCGTAGTAAGTTGTTACTGCATCGGCACGTTCGCTAATTTTATCGTTACTAACTATGTCATCAAAAATAAGTTCTGGTGATTGTGTTACGTTACGAATAATGTGGGTGTATGAACGGCTGTGAATTGTTTCACTAAATGCCCACGTTTCTATCCACGTTTCTAGCTCTGGAATAGACACAATAGGAAGCAAGGCAACGTTAGGAGAGCGGCCTTGTACACTATCGAGTAATGTTTGGTATTTTAAATTACTTAAAAATATGTGTTTTTCATGCTCTGGTAGCGCCTGAAAATCTAAACGGTCTTTACTCACATCGACTTCTTCTGGTCGCCAAAAGAAAGACAATTGCTTTTCTATTAACTTCTCAAAAATAGGATATTTTTGTTGATCGTAACGCGATACGTTAACGGTCTGGCCAAAAAACATTGGCTCTTGCATTTGGTTATTATGATTACGACTAAAAGTAGTATAAGACATGTTTATCACTCAAAAAACTATCAGAACAAAGCGGGCTGTATGCCCGCTTAAGATAAAATTAACGACTATATTTTACACGCGCCGCCTGCACAGTCGTCATCTTCCACTTCTGGAGTGTCGTCTTGTGCATCAGATGCGCCATCACGGGTATTATGGTAATACAAAGTTTTGACACCCAATTTGTAGGCGCTAAGTAAGTCTTTTAATAAGACTTTCATAGGTACTTTACCGCCTTCAAATTTATTTGGATCATAATTTGTGTTTGCAGAAATAGTTTGGTCTACAAATTTTTGCATGATACCCACAAGCTGTAGGTAACCATCATTAGAAGGAATGTCCCAAAGTAACTCGTAGTTGTCTTTTAAACGTTCGTACTCAGGTACAACTTGTTTTAAAATACCATCTTTGCTTGCTTTAACACTAATGTGACCACGTGGCGGCTCAATACCATTTGTCGCGTTTGAGATTTGCGATGACGTTTCTGATGGCATTAATGCACTGAGTGTAGAGTTACGCATACCGTGTTCTTGTATGCTTTTACGCAATGCATCCCAATCAAGGTGCAGTGGCTCGTCACAAATTTTATCTAAGTCTGTTTTATACGTATCTGTTGGCATAATACCTTGAGAATACGTTGTTTCGTTAAACTTAGGACATGCACCACGTTCTTTTGCAAGTTCGTTTGACGCTTTCATCAAGTAGTACTGAATCGCTTCGAATGTTTTGTGTGTTAGTGCATTTGCACTGCCGTCTGAATAACGCTTACCATTTTTGGCTAAGTAGTAGGCGTAGTTAATTACGCCTATTCCTAACGTACGGCGTCCCATCGTTGCATTTTTAGCAGCAGGTACCGGGTAGTCTTGGAAATCGAGTAAATTATCGAGTGCACGCACTGCTAATTCAGCAAGTTCTTCTAGTTCATCTAGTGACTCAAGCGCACCAAGGTTAAATGCAGACAGTGTACATAATGCAATTTCGCCTTCTTCATCGTTAACGTTGTTAAGCGGTTTTGTCGGTAAAGCAATTTCTAAACATAAGTTAGACTGACGTATTGGCGCTACTTTCGCTATAAACGGACTGTGTGTATTACAGTGATCAACGTTTTGTAAGTATATTCGGCCAGTACTTGCACGCTCTTGTGCGAACACAGAGAACAACTCAATTGCTTTAATACGCTTTTTACGAATAGAGTCGTCTTGTTCGTATTTAACGTATAACGCATCAAATTCGTCTTGGTCTTCAAAAAACGCATCGTAAAGACCCGGCACGTCTGATGGGCTAAATAACGTGATGTAATCGTCTTTAATTAAACGAGAATACATTAGTTTATTAAACTGTACGCCATAATCTAAGTGACGAACGCGGTTGTCATCAACACCACGGTTATTTTTAAGAACTAAAAGGTTTTCTACTTCTAAGTGCCATAGCGGATAGAATAAGGTTGCTGCGCCACCACGTACGCCACCTTGCGAACAACTTTTAACAGCTGTTTGAAAGTGCTTGTAAAAAGGGATACAGCCAGTGTGGTACGCTTCGCCGTTACGAATGTGGCTTCCTAATGCGCGAATGCGACCCGCATTAATACCTATACCAGCACGTTGAGAAACGTATTTTACTATTGCCGATGACGTAGCATTGATTGAATCTAGGCTATCGCCACATTCAATAAGCACACATGAGCTAAACTGGCGAGTTGGCGTGCGAACACCCGCCATGATTGGCGTAGGTAATGAAATTTTAAATAGCGATACCGCATCATAAAAGCGCTTTATATATGAAACACGTGTTTCTCGTGGGTAATCTGCAAATAAGCTTGCAGCGACTAAAATATATAAAAACTGCGCACTTTCATATATTTCACCCGTTACACGATTTTGAACTAGGTATTTACCTTCTAATTGTTTAACTGCAGCGTAGCTAAAATTTAGATCACGAGAATGGTCTAGGTATTCGTCTAATTCATCAAATTCTTGTTCTGTGTAGTCAGCGAGTAAATGTGCGTCATAGCGCTTATCGCCAACCATTTTTGTTACATGGTCAAATAAACGCGGAGGCTCAAATTTACCATATGCTTTTTTGCGTAAGTGGAATACAGCTAAACGTGCGGCAAGGTATTGGTAATCAGGTGATTCTTTAGAAATCTGATCGGCAGCCGCTTTGATAATCGTTTCGTGAATATCTTTAGTACGAATACCATCGTAAAATTGAATATGTGACTTTAATTCAACCTGAGAAACCGAAACGTTATTTAAACCTTCGGCGGCCCATTCTATAACGCGATGGATCTTATCAAGATCAAGAGGCTCTTTGCGCCCGTCACGTTTGCTTACAGATAACTGTTGGTTCATAGCTTTGCCTGTATTCCTTGGGGATAATGTATTTTTGACCAATGTTGTACGTCTCAAAAAGAGAAGTAGTGCTCATTTTTTATAAGTTTTACCAAATCAGGTAAATTTAATTGAATAACATTTGGCCACAATATCTGGTGTTGTTCAATTTAGAGATCACAAGATAGTGTGGTCTGAGTTGATTTGCAAGGGGCATAATTGCCCCTATTTGTGGATAACGTTGGGATAACGTAATTGTGTTAGTAGGCATTAACCTTTGATCATTCATTTGAGTTGAAATTTTTAAAAATCAACTCAGGATCGACTAAATTTACACATTTTGAAAATATATTTCGCCTGCTTTTTTTATCATCAAGCTTTGTGTATAAAGTGTCACAATCACAACATATAGTGTTTATATCTATAATGGGCACTATATGTGGTTAAATGCGTCAATAGGGCTATACCAGTTAAAATCAGCTTTCCAAGTCAGTGCTTCTGACTCGCTTGGAATGTAACCCCACAAAGCAGTCGCTGTGGGCATACCTGCTGCTTTACCTGCCTGAATATCACGCTCAGCATCACCTATGTATAAACAGCGAGCTGGTATCACGTCCATGAGTTTAGCGCAATGAAGTAAAGGCATCGGAGAGGGTTTAGCTTCTTCAAGGGTGTCTCCGCTAATTACAACCGAGGCATTTTTTAAAGCGGGGATCGCAGCGACTAGCGGATCGGTTAAAAAGCCGGGCTTGTTAGTCATGATCCCCCATTTGATCTTTTTGTGAGCAAGTGCAATGAGTAGTGGCTCAATACCGGCAAAACAGTGGGTATGCTTTGCAATGTTTTGTGCATAGCTATCGACCAGTTGCTTTATCAATTGTGATTGTGCAAGAGAGGGCCATAACTCTTTAAAGCCAGCTTCTAATAATGCTGCTGCACCATTAGACGCTGCTGGACGATATACTTCACTGGTTACTTCAGTAATTTGATTTGCACGCAGTACACTATTAAGAGCAGCGCCTAAATCGTCAGCTGTGTCGAGTAACGTCCCGTCTAAATCAAACAAAAATGCATCATATTGATAAAGTGCTGAAGGTAACTGTCCGCTCTTCATTACACCAACTTCTCAAAATGAAGAATATAGTTAACACTAACATCACTATTGAGTGTGTACTGTTTAGAAAAGGGGTTATACGTGAGCCCTGAGCTTGCACGTACTTTCAAGCCCGCTTCTTCGGCCCATGAAATTAGTTGTGCAGGTTTAATAAACTTATTATGGTCGTGTGTTCCATCAGGAACCATTTTTAATAGTTTTTCAGCACCTACAATGGCAAACAAGTAGGCCTTAGGAGTTTTGTTAAGGGTAGAAAAAAAAACGTCAGCACCGGGTTTTGCAAGTTTAGCAACCGCATGAATAATCGAAGCAGGGTCGGGGACGTGTTCGAGCATTTCCATACAGGTAACGACATCAAAGCGCTCAGGGTTCTCATCAGCAAATTGTTCAGCAGGTACTTTTATATATTCAACGGGTACATTGGTTTCTAAACTATGCAACTTGGCGACAGTTAAAGGCTCTTGCCCCATATCAATGCCTGTTACTTTGGCTCCCATACGTGCCATGCTTTGGCTTAAAATACCGCCACCGCAGCCCACATCGAGCGTTTCTTTGTCAAACAAGCCTTGAGTTTTATTTGCAATAAAATCTAGGCGTAACGGGTTAATTTCGTGTAAGGGTTTAAACTCACCCTCTAAATCCCACCAACGCTCTGCGATGGCTTCAAACTTTGCTATTTCTGCGTGATCTACATTTTGATGTTCGGTCATAAAATACTTCCTCGTCAATCTGAGGCCATTATATAGGCCTAAATTGATAAATCGCAAAGTTTTGCGCCTGTAAATTAAAATTAATTGTGATAGCATGTCTGTTAGTAATAATAACAATACTCTTTAAAACCCAATACCGGGTTATTAAGAGCTGCTACTGAAGGAATGTGATATCAAATGACTGATCTCGCCAATGAAATTCTGCCAGTCAATATTGAAGACGAGTTAAAAAACTCCTACTTAGATTACGCAATGAGTGTAATTGTAGGACGTGCATTACCAGACGTACGTGATGGCTTAAAGCCAGTTCATCGTCGCGTTTTGTTTGCAATGAACGAGCTTAGTAATGATTGGAACAAGCCTTACAAAAAATCGGCACGTGTTGTCGGTGACGTAATCGGTAAATACCACCCACACGGCGATAGCGCAGTTTATGACACGATAGTTCGTATGGCACAGCCATTCTCACTTCGTTATATGCTTGTTGATGGCCAAGGTAACTTCGGTTCAGTTGATGGTGATTCAGCTGCAGCAATGCGTTATACCGAAGTACGTATGGCTAAAATGTCACACGAGTTATTAGCCGATCTTGAAAAAGAAACGGTTGATTTCGTACCTAATTACGATGGCACAGAACAAATTCCTGATGTTTTACCAACTAAAGTACCTAATTTACTAGTAAATGGTTCTTCTGGTATTGCGGTAGGTATGGCAACAAATATACCACCCCATAACTTAACTGAAGTTATTAATGGCTGTTTAGCTCTTATTGTTAATCCTGATTTAACCATTACTGAATTAATGGATTACATCCCAGGCCCCGATTTCCCTACAGCCGCAATCATTAACGGTAAAAAAGGGATTGAACAAGCGTATCAAACCGGCCGTGGTAAAGTGTACATGCGTGCACGCGCCGATATTGAAACGGATGAGAAAACAGGTCGTGAAACAATTATTGTTCATGAAATCCCTTATCAAGTTAACAAAGCTCGTTTGATTGAAAAAATCGCTGAGCTAGTTAAAGATAAAAAGATTGAAGGGATCAGCGCATTACGTGATGAATCAGATAAAGACGGTATGCGTATCGTTATTGAGATTAAACGTGGTGACGTAGGTGAAGTTATTTTAAATAACCTATATGCGCAAACACAATTACAAACAGTGTTTGGCATGAACATGGTTGCGCTTATTAATAATCAGCCTAAGTGTTTTAATTTAAAAGAAATGCTTGAAGAGTTTATTATTCACCGCCGTGAAGTAGTAACTCGTCGTACAGTATTCGATTTACGTAAAGCGCGTGACCGTGCTCATATGCTAGAAGGTCTAGCAATTGCACTCGCCAACATTGACCCAATTATTGAACTTATTCGTAAGTCTCCTACACCGGCAGAAGCTAAAATAGCGTTAACTGCTCGCTCGTGGGAACTCGGTAATGTGAAAGCCATGCTTGAAAAAGCAGGTGAAGCTAACGTTGCTCGCCCAGATTGGTTGGCTGATGATTTAGGTATACGCGACGGCCAGTACTTCATTTCTGAGCAACAAGCTCAAGCGATTCTTGATTTACGCTTACACAAGCTAACAGGCCTTGAGCACGAAAAAATCTTAAGTGAATACCAAACACTGCTTGATTTGATTGCTGAACTGTTACACATATTGGCAAGTCCAGAGCGCTTAATGGAAGTAATTCGCGATGAATTAGTTGAAATTAAGGCGCAATACGGTGATGAACGTCGTACTGAAATTAATGCGGCTGCGCACGACATTAGCCTTGAAGACCTGATTACTGAGGAAAATGTTGTAGTGACACTTTCTCACGAGGGGTATGTTAAGTATCAGGCATTATCTGATTACGAAGCGCAACGTCGTGGCGGGAAAGGTAAGTCTGCAACGAAGATGAAAGACGAAGATTTCATCGAGCGTTTATTAGTTGCAAACACGCACGATACTATTTTGTGTTTCTCTACAGCAGGCCGCTTATATTGGTTAAAAGTATATCAATTACCACTTGCAAGCCGTGCAGCCCGCGGTAAGCCAATTGTAAACTTGTTACCGTTAGAAGCTGACGAACGTATTACTGCTATATTGCCAGTACGTGAGTACGAAGAAGATAAATACATCTTTATGGCAACTGCTTTTGGTACCGTTAAGAAAACACCATTAACAGCCTACAGCCGTCAACGTGCTAGCGGTATTATTGCTGTTAACCTTAATGAAGGCGACAGCTTAATTGGTGTTGATATTACCGATGGTACGAACGAAATAATGTTGTTTACTGATGCGGGTAAGGTTGTTCGCTTTAAAGAAGCTGAAGAATCTGCTGTTGTAGATGAAAACGGTAACCCAGTACTTGACGAAGAAGGTAACCCTGAGATTCGTTTCAAAGGTGTTCGTCCAATGGGTAGAACGGCAACCGGTGTACGTGGGATTAAAATGACCGACGAACAACGTGTAGTATCGCTTATCGTACCAAAAACTGATGGTGCTATATTAACTGTAACTGAAAATGGTTATGGTAAACGAACTCAGCTTGAAGATTACCCATCTAAGAGTCGTGCAACACAGGGTGTTGTATCAATTAAGGTGAGTGAGCGTAATGGTGCTGTAGTAGGTGCTGTTCAAGTTGATGACAACGACGAAATAATGCTTATTTCAAACCGCGGAACGTTAGTGCGTACTCGTGTGAACGAAGTTTCAACGGTTGGTCGTAACACACAAGGTGTTATTTTGATCAGAACTATTGACGAAGAGCAAGTAGTTGGTTTACAACGTATAGAAGAAATTGAAGTTACAGAAAGTGACTTAATTAATACTGAAGACGTTGAAACAGTAGATACAGTTATAGATGAAGTCGTGGATGACACTCCTCCTTCAGAATAATTGAGATTGAAAAAGCGGCCTTGGCCGCTTTTTTTAATGTTGTTGAAAAAAATTAATACAGCGTGGATTTAATATTTTCATGTTGAGTATATAAATTACTGGAATGAGGCAAAGGTAATGAGTAAATATAATTTTTGTGCAGGGCCGGCTATGCTTCCGCAAGCGGTAATGCAAAAAGCACAAAAAGAATTCTTAGATTGGCAAGACATGGGCGTTTCTGTAATGGAAATTAGCCACCGCAGTAAAGAATTTCTAGCATTAACTGCAAAATGTGAAGCAAGCTTAAGACGCTTAATGAATATTAGTGATGAATTTGAAGTTCTATTTATGCATGGTGGTGGTCGAGGTCAATTTAGCGCAGTACCCCTTAATCTCCATCAAGCGGATAAAAAAGCGGTCTACTGTGAAAATGGAGTGTGGTCTAAAAGCGCTACAGACGAAGCTAATAAGTTTACTTCAACAATTAGTGTTGATGTACGCAACGATACAGATGGGCAATTTTCTATAAAAAACGTGGCTGACTGGGTGTTACCTGCAGATGCCTCATATATTCATTACTGTCCAAACGAAACCGTAGATGGCTTAGAAATTTTTGAGGTACCAAGTCATCCAACAGCTCCCATTGTTGCCGATATGTCTTCGACTATATTATCTCGTGAAATCGACGTTAATCAATTTGATTTAATTTACGCTGGTGCGCAAAAAAATATCGGTCCATCAGGTATCGCTATTGTTATTGTGCGCAAAACATTACTTGAGCGTGAAGGACTAGCAAAACCAGGTATTTTAGATTATGCCCTTGAAGCTAAACAGGGCAGTATGTTTAATACACCACCTACATTTGCATGGTACTTAGCTGCTGAGGTGTTTGAATGGTTAGAAGCACAAGGTGGTGTAAAGGCGATGGAAGCACACAACATCGCCAAAGCAGAACTTCTTTATAATTTTATTGATGAGTCTCCTTTTTATACCAATAAAGTAGCCAAGCATTGCCGCTCACGTATGAATGTACCATTTTGGCTTAATGATGAAAGCTTAAATGAAAAGTTTGTATCACAATCTAAAGAAGCTGGTTTATTGGCACTTGAAGGTCACAGAATAGTAGGTGGTATGCGTGCAAGTATTTATAATGCAATGCCACTTGAGGGCGTACAAGCGCTTGTTGATTTTATGGCAGCTTTTGCGAAGGAGAATAGCTAATGGAGCAACTTCGTTTAGAGCCTATATCCCGTGTTAATGGGACTGTGACATTGCCTGGGTCAAAAAGTTTATCTAATCGGATTTTACTACTGGCTGCTTTAGCGAACGGAACAACAGTTGTTGAGAACTTACTCGACAGTGATGATATTCGTCATATGTTGGGGGCCTTAGCACTTTTAGGTGTAACAGTTACACTTAATGATGACCGTACAGTTGCAACCGTGCACGGTGTCGGTGGAAAATTTAAAACACCTAATGAGCCATTGTTTTTAGGTAATGCGGGCACTGCATATCGCCCTTTAACAGCAGTGCTTGCGGCTGTAAGTGGTGAGTATGAATTAATTGGTGAAGCACGTATGGAAGAGCGCCCAATAGGGCATTTAGTAGACGCTCTTCAAGTGCTTGGCGGTGATATTACCTACACTAAGCACAAAGACTACCCGCCGCTGAAAATTGTTGGTGGACAAATTAATGGCGGTGAAGTTGAAATTGATGGCAGTATTTCAAGTCAATTTTTAACCGCTTTATTAATGGCTGCGCCTTTGTTCACGGGTGATACAAAAATTACAATTAAAGGCACTTTAGTTTCTAAGCCGTACATTGATATTACACTAGGCGTTATGGCGCGTTTTGGCATTATCGTTGAACATTCAGATTATTCAACATTTAAAGTCAAAGGCGGGCAGCAGTATCAATCACTTGAGCGTATTATGGTTGAAGGTGATGCTTCATCAGCTTCTTATTTTGTAGCCGCAGCAGCTATTGCTGGTGGTGAAATAGAAATTAAAGGTGTGGGCGCTAAATCAGTTCAAGGTGATATTGGCTTTGCAAAGGTGATGGAGCAAGTTGGTGCAAAAATCGATTGGTATGATGAGCGTTTAGTTGTTAGAAAAGGCGACTTAAAAGGGGTCGACATAGACGCCAATGCTATACCTGATGCTGCCATGACACTCGCCACTGTTGCACTGTTTGCTAAAGGTCCAACAGCTATTCGTAATATTTATAATTGGCGTGTAAAGGAGACTGATCGACTTTACGCCATGAGCACAGAGCTACGTAAAGTAGGTGCAGAAGTTGTTGAGGGTGAAGATTTTATTGAAATAACTCCCCCATCAACATTTAATGATGTCGCCATTGATACTTACGACGATCACCGTATTGCTATGTGTTTTGCAATGGTTGCAGTAGGCGGAAAGCCTATAACAATCAATGACCCTAAGTGTACCTATAAAACATTTCCTACGTTTTTCAATGTATTAGCATCGGTTAGTGAATAGGCTTTTTATAACTATTTATAAAAAGTTACACACTAATAGCAGATATATTTTAATAACTGGCGTATAATGCCGCGGATTATTTAGGTGTGCATTGCAGGAGGTTTAAATGCAGGCGTTATTAATGCCCGTGATCACCGTTGATGGCCCAAGTGGTTCTGGTAAAGGAACTGTTTGTCGTTTGTTAGCCGATAAGTTGGGTTGGGATGTATTGGATAGTGGTGCAATTTACCGCGTTTTGTCCCTTGCAGCACTTCACCATCAAATCGCACTAGACAACGAAGAGGCACTTGTACCGCTGGCTGCAAATTTAGATGTGCAGTTTTTGGTGGATAGCCAGACTAATGCTGGAAAAGTTATTTTAGAGGGAGAGGATGTTACGACCACTATTCGTAATGAAGAAGTGGGCGCAGCTGCATCAAAGGTAGCTGCACTTCCTCGCGTTCGTGAAGCGCTATTGCGCCGTCAACGCGCTTTTAGAACCGAAAATGGTTTAATAGCAGACGGCCGTGATATGGGAACTGTTGTGTTCCCAGATGCGCCATTAAAGATCTATTTAACAGCGAGCGCACAAGAGCGTGCTCGTAGACGCTTTGTTGAGTTGAATGAGCGTGGGCTTGATGTTACACTAAGTGGTCTATTAGAGGACATTCAAGCTCGTGATGACCGTGATATGAATCGCGCCGTTGCGCCGCTTGTTCCTGCAGAAGATGCAATTGAACTCGATACTAGCGAGCTAAATGCACAGCAAGTATTTGATAAGGTTATGACTTTATTGGATGCGGCTATTTCTGAGGGAAAACTTCCTAAACGAAGTTAAACACATTTTATGCACCAGCAGGATGCCAGTGCTATTTTAACAACCCCATGCAGCATGGTTGCTTATTGGTATTAATATATGAGACGTATATTCGTATGTCAGAAAATTTTGCGCAGTTATTTGAAGAAAGCTTAAAGGGTTTTGAAGCAGAGCAAGGCTCTATCGTTAAAGGTACAGTAATCTCAATCGAGAACAACATTGTACTTGTAGATGCTGGTCTTAAATCAGAAAGTGCTATCCCTGCAGAGCAGTTCAAAAATGCTGCTGGTGAACTAGAAGTTGCTGTTGGCGACGAAGTAGATGTTGCACTAGATGCAATCGAAGACGGTTTCGGTGAAACTATCCTTTCTCGTGAGAAAGCGAAGCGTCACGAAGCGTGGATCCGTCTTGAGAAAGCATGTGAAGAGCAAGAGACTGTTACTGGTGTTATCAACGGTAAAGTTAAAGGCGGTTTCACTGTTGAAGTTGATTCAATCCGTGCTTTCCTACCTGGTTCACTTGTTGATGTTCGTCCAGTACGTGACACAACTCACCTTGAAGGCAAAGAGCTTGAATTTAAAGTAATCAAGCTTGACCAAAAACGTAACAACGTTGTTGTTTCACGTCGTGCAGTTATCGAATCAGAAAACTCACAAGAACGTGAAGAGCTTCTTGCTAACCTTGTTGAAGGCCAAGAAGTTAAAGGTATCGTTAAGAACCTTACTGACTACGGTGCATTCGTTGACCTTGGTGGTGTTGATGGTCTACTACATATCACTGACATGGCGTGGAAGCGTGTTAAGCACCCTTCAGAAATCGTTAATGTTGGCGACGAAATCGCAGTTAAAGTTCTTAAATTCGACAAAGATAAAACTCGTGTATCTCTAGGTCTTAAACAACTTGGTGAAGATCCATGGGCAGCTATCGCTGGTCGTTACCCAGAAGGTTCTAAACTTTCTGGTCGTGTAACTAACCTTACTGACTACGGTTGCTTCGTAGAAATCGAAGAAGGCGTTGAAGGTCTAGTACACGTTTCTGAAATGGATTGGACTAACAAGAACATCCATCCTTCAAAAGTTGTTTCACTAGGTGATACAGTTGAAGTTATGGTTCTTGAAATCGACGAAGAACGTCGTCGTATTTCTCTAGGTCTTAAGCAATGTATTGCTAATCCTTGGCAGGAATTTGCTCGTCTACAAAACAAAGGCGATCAAGTTACTGGTAAGATCAAATCAATCACTGACTTCGGTATCTTTATCGGTCTTGACGGTGGTATTGACGGTCTTGTACACCTTTCAGATATTTCTTGGAATACACCTGGCGAAGAAGCTGTACGTGAATTCAAGAAAGGCGACGAAATCACTGCTATCGTATTGCAAGTTGACCCAGAGCGTGAACGTATCTCTCTAGGTGTTAAACAAATCGAAGCTGACCCATTCAATAACTACCTTGATGCAAACAAAAAAGGTGCTATTGTTAAAGGTAAAGTGACTGAAGTTGATGCGAAAGGCGCAACTGTTGAACTTATCGAAGGCGTTGAAGGTTACATCCGTGTAGCTGATATTGCTCAAGAGCGCGTTGAAGATGCAACTACTGTTGTTTCTGTTGGCGACGAAGTTGAAGTTAAATATGTTGGTGTTGATCGTAAGAACCGCACTTTAAGCTTATCTGTTAAAGCTCTTTTCGAAGCTGAAGAGAAAGAAGTACTAGAGAAGCTTAAGAAAGAAGAGCCTGTGTTTGAAAACGCAATGGCAGCTGCTTTCGCAAATGCACAAAAAGACTAATTTATAATTAGTTTTTAGTTGGGAGGGCAATTATTGCCCTTCCTATATCTTTTTTAAGGAAACGCTATGACTAAGTCAGAACTGATAGAAACACTTGCGGAACAACATGCACACGTTCCAGTGAAAGATGTTGAAAATGCTGTAAAAGAAATTCTTGAACAAATGGCCGGCTCATTATCTTCTTCAGATCGGATTGAGATCAGAGGATTTGGTAGTTTCTCTTTGCATTTCCGCGCTCCTCGCACAGGTCGCAATCCTAAGACTGGCGATACTGTAGAGTTAGATGGAAAGCACGTACCTCATTTTAAACCAGGTAAAGAATTACGTGACCGCGTAAATGCGAGCATTGCCTAGTTAATATAACGGAGTAGTTACTTGTTCAAGGTATTGAAAATTATTCTGGTTGCACTATGCCTAATTAGTGCCTTTGTATTAGGGTCACAAAATCCGCAGTTAGTACAAGTAAATTATATTATAGCCAGTAATACATTACCTTTAGCTGTAATAATAAGTATCTGCTTTTTGTTAGGTGTTTTAATAGGTTTTTTTATAAGCTTCAAGTTGTTTTCTCAGTTGAAGTGGCAAAACTACCGGTTAAAAAAGCAATTGTCGCCTGAGAAAAATAAAAATAAGCCTGACGTTAATAAAGACACCTAATTATGATTGAGCTTTTGTTTTTATTACTACCTGTCGCAGCCGGTTATGGCTGGGTTATGGGAAAAAACAGCGCTAAGAATCATGCCCATCAACTGAATAGACAAATTACGTCTGAATACAGTAAAGGTTTAAAATTTTTATTAGACCGTGAAGAAGATCAAGGCTTAGAACATTTAATAAACCTACTTGAAGTTGCCGCTGATTCGGTTGAACACTATTCCACTCTTGCCACAATGTTTCGTCGTCGAGGAGAATTAGATCGTGCAATAAAAATACATGAACTCCTCCTAAAACACCCTAGCTTAAGTGAGCAGCAAGCTGCAACCAGCCGTTTAGAACTCGCTGAAGATTATATTATGGCTGGCTTACTAGATGGCGCAGAAGAACATTTGGTTTGGCTAGTCAAAGCAGGGCACGTAGAAGCTCTCGATCCTATTATTACTTTGTATTCGCAAACTCGTGAATGGGGTAAAGGCATTAATATGTTTGAATCTCATAGCGATCTATTTTCTAAAGAGCAGCAATTTAAAGCCATAGCGAATTTTTATTGTGAAGCTGCGCTTATTGATGATAACCCTCAAATTATGCGTAAAGCGATTAGTTTAAATTATAAAGCAGTTAGGCCCTTGTACGAGCTAGGTGTCATCGCTTTTTCCAAAGAGGATTACGTTAAAGCTATTTACTACTGGCGTGAACTAATCTGTCAGTTTACCTTGTTTGCGCCGTTATTTATTGATGAACTAGCGCATAGTTATAAACAACTTAACTTAACGCATCAATTTCATGAACTAGTAAGCGATTTACTAGACAAAGGTGGTGTTCTAATAAAAATAAAACATTGCCAAGCGCTCCTAGAGCAAGGTCACACTAAGCAAGCTTTTGATTTTTTAACTGATAGTTTAAAAAGGCAACCTACAATCAGAGGTTTTAGCTTTTTACTGCAACTTATGGGTGACCAAAATAAAAATACAAAAGAAGTGCTCAATGAAATTGATAAACTTGTTACGTCATATATAGCGACTAAGCCAGACTTTCAATGCCAGCATTGTGGCTTCACAAGTTATACAATCTATTGGAATTGCCCTTCTTGTAAACATTGGGAAACCATTGTCCCAAGTAGAGGTTTAGACGGATTTTAATAACCCCTAAATACTTAATTATTGTAGAGCCCTTTACAAATTCGACTAGAAGTTTAACTAGCGCCAATAGTCTAATTAAACCTCCTTATTCACTTTGTGTAAGTTCGCTTAGCTAACTAAGTCAAATATACAAAAACTCTTTACTGCTATACATTAGGATAACTATGTCTTTCGAAAATTCAAAAAAAGTACTTATCGCTTTAGACTACGACGATCAAGAAACAGCGTTAGCATTTGTAAAACAGCTTTCGCCCGATACTTGTCGTTTAAAAGTAGGCAAAGAAATGTTTACATACTTTGGTCCTGAATTTGTAAAAGAATTAATTGAACTTGGTTTTGATGTTTTTTTAGATTTAAAGTTTCATGATATTCCTAATACAGTCGCAAAGGCAGTCACAGCGGCTGCAAAAATGGGGGTATGGATGGTAAATGTTCATGCATCGGGTGGTTTCGAAATGATGACTAAAGCAAAAGTGGCTTTAGAACCGTTTGGTGATAAAGCCCCAATTCTTATTGCTGTTACTGTATTAACAAGTATGGATGAGTCAGAATTAAAGCGATTAGGTATAAATAAATCACCTCAGGAGCAGGTAATATACCTTGCAAAACTAGCCAAGGAAGCAGGCCTTGATGGTGTTGTTTGTTCCGCGCAAGAAGCGAGTGTTTTAAAGGCTGAGCTTGGTGAGCATTTTAAATTAGTTACACCCGGTATTCGTCCTGAAGGTAGTGATGCAGGCGACCAGAAAAGAATAATGACTCCAAAACAAGCAATTGAAGCAGGTAGTGATTACTTAGTATTAGGCAGGCCGATTACTAAAGCATCAAATCCATTAAAAGTACTGCAAGATGTTAATGAGTCTATAAAATAGTTTACAAAAAACAGCAAATAAGTACTAAACCCCTTACGTTATGTGTAATTTGTGTTACATTTATAATATCAAAATGTTGTGAGGGGTTTTATTTTGAAGCTATTAATTGGTTCATTGGTCATTATCATCGCAGGCTTCTCTTTTAATAAATATGTGTTTTCGAGTAAAGCATATGATGGAGTTACAACAGTAACAGATGTTATTTCAGCGTATCCTGTAAATATGTTTGATTTTAAAAAAACAATGAAAGACTACGCACATCACCTTTGTTACAGAAATTCCGACACATTGAATGCCCAAGATATAAGTGTTAGTGCTTGTTTAACAAACCATGACGAAAAAAAATTAGAGTGTGAAAAAAAGGTGTTCAGGCTAGCACCATTGAACTTAGAATCAGAAAGGGAAGTACTTGATTATTCAAGACAATATACGCAATGCACATTGCCTTATAAGTATATTTTAGGTTAAACACTCATTATATAAATATTGAATGAGTGTTTTTTAATTATTTCGATTTCAAGCGAATTGATTTTGCTTCAATTTCAATAAGCTCTTGCTTAAACAAACCACCAATTGCCTTTTTATAATTCGCCTTACTCGTAGAGAAAACTTTTTTGATAAGTTCAGGATCAGATTTATCGCCAATAGCGAGTATTCCGCCTTCGTTTTTAAGTTTTTCCATTATTTTATCGCCAAGCTCACTTACTTTGCCCATGCCTGGCTTTTCTAGCACAACGTCAATTTTTCCGTCTTCTCTTACTTTTTTAATAAAACCCTTAAGTTTTTGCCCTACAAATAAGTTTTTAAACACCATGTTGTAAAACACAACACCAAAGTGAGATTCTTCAATAAGCACTTTGTAGCCGATATCTGTTTTGCCAGCAACAATTAAATCAACCTCTTGAAGATTAGTGTATTCAGGTTCATCTTTCGATAAAAAGCGATTAAAGTTAGTTGAAGCACAAATGCGTTGGCTGGCATTATCAAGGTACAATCGAACTAAATAAGAATGTCCCTCTTGCATGCGTGGCTTTTGTTCATTAAATGGGGCTAGTACATCTTTTTCTAATCCCCAGTCCAAAAAAGCACCGATACTATTTATTTCTTTGACACGTAAAAGGGCGTACTCACCTACCTGAGCATGTGGCTTTCTAACCGTTGCAGTTGGCAAATTAGCATTATCTAAATATATAAACACGCTAATGCTATCACCGGCTTCAAGTTCATCTTTGATTTCGTTTTTTGGTAAAAAAACTTCACCTAAATCATGACCGTCCAAGTAAGCGCCTTCATTACTTACTTCTTTTACAAATAGTGTTTGTGTTGTTCCAAGGTAACTCATAATTATTCCTGCTCAGGCTTTTTTTTACGGCGCATTGGTGAATCGCCATCGATATTCATAGGGGCTTTAATGGGTGCTAATGGTTTTTTGGGTTTTGCTTTACGTTTTATTTGTGGCTTTTTAACATGCGTTACTTTTTTAGCTTTAAGCGTTGAAGCAGGTTTTTTCTCTTTTATGCCTTTAAATTTAGCTTTAAGTCCGTCAATACTTGCAAACTTAAGTTCATCATTTAAAAAAGATTTAATTGATAAATAACTAGCCCAATCTTTAGGGCCGACTAACGAAATAGCAGTACCTTTAAAGCCAGCACGTCCAGTTCTACCTATTCGGTGTACATATTCTTCAGCATGCTTTGGTAAATCGAAGTTAATCACATGGGTTACGCTTAGTAAATCTAGGCCACGAGATGCGACATCAGTGGTAATTAATATTTTAAAGTTTCCTCTGCTAAACGAGTCCATAATGTCTAAGCGTTTGCTTTGTGTTAAATCACCCGCAAGTGCAACTGATTTAAATCCTTTGTTGTTTAGCTCTTCGCTCAAACGACTTGTATCTGCCCGGGTGGCAGTAAAAATTATGCATTGGCCAACTTCGTCTTGCTTTAAAAAGTGTGCAAGTAATGCTTCTTTGTGATCTAGGTGGTCGGCTAGGTAGAGTGTTTGCGTTATATCGCTGTGTTGCTCGTTTGCAGCGCTAAGCGTAATTTGTTTTGGTTTTTTTAATAAATTACGCGAAAGCGCATCTACTTGTGCATGGTCAAGCGTTGCTGAAAATAATAATGTTTGTCGAAGGCGGTGATTTGCTTCGTCATTAATTAGTTTTAATTGTTCGGTAAAGCCCAGATCTAATATGCGGTCTGCTTCATCAAAAATCAGCAGCTCTAACCCACTTAACTGTAAAGAGCGTTTAGTAACGTGATCAGCCAGACGACCCGGTGTTGCAACTACAAACTGTGGGTCGTTTCTTAATGCTTTAATTTGGTCGTTAAAGTTCTCACCACCTAATACTTTAACTGCCTTAATAGCAGTGCCTGCTATTAATAAACGTAGTTGAGTAAAAACTTGCGTGGCTAGTTCGCGTGTAGGGGCAACAATAAGTACACGTGGATCGCGTTTACTGAGTGCTTTTTGTTTCATAACCCGTTGAACTGCTGGTAATAAAAACGCCAAGGTTTTGCCCGACCCAGTCTTCGACTGAGCAAAAATGTCATGCCCTGCAAGTGCGGTAGGCACTGCATGTGCTTGAATGTCTGTGGGCTGGGTGATCCCTTGATGTGCTAATTGTGTTTCAAGGCGAGTATCAATCCCAAGATCAGTAAAGTGCAATGTAATGTTCTCCAATGTGCAACTTAAATTAATTGCTGCATTATAGCGTACACATGGCTTATCCCGACAGCAAAAAGCAATGTATGCTGCTATTTTTTGCAATTAATCTAAAAAAGCGTAAAATACGCGCCCCATATGCGCCGGATTTACGATTCGGTAAACGCCAATATTGGCTTATTAAGGCAAAATAGGAAATAAAATGACAGCTGTTCATAAAGACGATCTTACCAGCGAACACTTTGTAGTGTGCGCATTATACAAATTTGTAGGTCTGCCAGAGTTTGAGGCATTACGTAAACCTTTATTAGAGGTTATGGAAGCAAACGAAGTTCGAGGCACATTACTTTTAGCTGCAGAAGGGATAAATGGAACTGTTTCTGCAAAAAGAGAAGGCATTGATAACCTCCTTGCATGGCTAGATGAGCAGCCAAATTTAAAAAATATTGTCACTAAAGAATCTTATGACGACGAATGCCCGTTTTACCGCACAAAAGTAAAACTAAAAAAAGAAATTGTAACAATGGGCGTAGAGGGAATTGATCCCCTTAAAGTCGTGGGGAGCTATGTTAAACCTCAAGACTGGAATGCATTAATTTCTGACCCAGAGGTTGTTTTAATTGATACGCGTAATGATTACGAAATTGAAATTGGTACATTTCAAAATGCCGTTGATCCCAATACAACCACTTTTCGTGAATTTCCGCAGTGGGCAAAAGAAAATCTTGATCCAGAAAAACATAAAAAAGTAGCTATGTTTTGTACAGGTGGCATTCGCTGTGAAAAATCAACGGCCTATATGAAAGAACAAGGCTTTGATGAAGTTTATCACCTTGAAGGCGGAATACTTAAGTATTTGGAAGAGGTGCCAAAAGAAGAAACCATGTGGGAAGGCGAATGCTTTGTTTTTGATAATCGCGTTGCTGTAAACCATGACCTACAAAAGGGATCGTACGATCAGTGTCATGCGTGTCGTATGCCTATTACTGAACAAGAAAAACAAAAGCCTGAGTATCTAGAAGGTGTTTCATGCCATCATTGTATTGATAACGTAACGGATGAGCAGCGCGCGCGCTTTGCAGAGCGCCAAAAACAAATTGAACTTGCTCAAGCTCGTGGTGAAGGGCATATAGGTAATGAAGCACAAACTGTTCTTCAACAACGCAAAGAAGCTAAAAAAGCACAAAAAGATGCGCAACGCGCAAAGTAATTCATCGGTAATAGTTATTAAATAAAAAAGAGCTTCACGGCTCTTTTTTTTGCCTTCATTTTGTTATTCATCTTATATAGTTGAGCATTCAGCGTTAACACGGGCTAGTTTTGATCACAGTTTTGTTACACTGCGTATAGTGGTTAACAAAATTGTCTATTAGGTGGTTCTTTGAAATTGCGCATACTTCTATTAAATATCTACTTGTTATTATTCATTTTTAGCACCGCAGCATCAAGTGCAAATGTAATGGTACAAAAAGTAACAACGGAACGTACAAAAGAAGAGGTGAAAGCTGTAGGAAATGCAGAAGCAATTCATTCCGTTATATTATTCCCTGCTGTTGGTGATAGAGTTACAGCAGTTCACTTTAAACCGGGTAACTTTGTTAAAGAAGGAGATGTTTTAGTTGAACTAGACTCTCGTAGGCAAAAAGCAGCCCTTCAACAAGCAGAAATAACCCTAGCAGACACTCAGCGTACACTTAACAGACTCAGCGAAAGTCACAAAAAAGGGGCAATCCCTAAAAGTGACTTAGATGATGCGAAAACTCTGCATGCACTTGCCGAGGTTGCACTTATCAATGCAAAAACAGACCTAGAAGATAGAACAGTACTTGCGCCATTCGATGGTGTGATGGGGCTTACTGATGTTGAAAAAGGGGATCGCATTACTGAGCAAACAGCCATAGCGACTATTGATGATACCCGCAGTTTGTATATCAACTTTAACGCACCTGAGTCAGCTGTCTCTATGCTAAAAAATAAAGGCATTGTTGAAGTAACACCATGGCAAAGTGCAAAAGCCATTAATGCTCAAGTTTCATATTTAGATTCGCGAATAAATCCACAAACCCGTACCTTACGAGTTAAAGCCAAACTGGAAAATACAAATGTTCAGTTTATGCCAGGTATGAGCTTTCGAATTAATATTACAATGCAAGGGGAGTCATACGCGGTTGTGCCTGAAGCTGCACTTATGTGGGGAGCAACAGGTCCCTACGTTTGGAAAAGTATAAATAAAAAAGCTACGCGTATTGATGTAAAAATAGAGCAACGCTTAGCTCGGCGATTGCTAGTTTCAGGTAACTTAAATGAGAACGATATATTGGTTGTTGAAGGCGTGCAACGTCTACGCGAAAACCAAGCATTAACGTTCGCTAATGTCAGTAATTTAGAGGAATAATAATGAAAAATTCCCCTATGATGCAAGATCTCCCTTCAATGGCAATCCGCCGACCTGTTCTTATTGTTGTTTTAAATCTATTAATTATAATTGCCGGTTTAGCTGCAATCGCTGGCATTGAAGTTAGAGAGTTACCAGATGTTGATAGACCGCGTATAACAGTCTCAGCATCATTTCCTGGTGGGTCACCCGAAACGGTTGATACAGAAGTAACCAGCAAACTAGAAGGGGCGATAGCCCGGGTGAGTGGAGTTAAATCAATACGTGCACAAAGTGAAGAGGGAAGTGCTCGTATTGTTGTTGAATTTCGCCCTGGCGTTGACTTAGACAATGCAGCTAACGAAACCAGAGAGTCTGTCGCTCGTGTACAACGAGAGTTACCAGAGGAGGTGGAGCGTGTTGCCATTATCAAAGCCGATAACGATGCAGAAGCGGTTGTATCGCTCACTGTGTCAAGTAGTAGTCTGGCTCTTGAAGCCCTTACTGAGCGAGTCGAAACCGATTTAGCACCTCAATTTCTAACAATACCAGGCGTTGCCGATGTAAGGTTGAACGGAGACCGTAAACGCGTTTTACGTGTACGTTTAGATCCCCTAAAATTAAGCAGTTTTAATCTTACTATTCCTGATGTAGCAGACGTTTTACGAGAAGCGCCCTTTGATGTACCCGCGGGTAGCCTTAAATCAAGTGACCAACAAGTAATTGTTAGAGCCGATGCAACTTCTATTACACCTAGTGAAGTTGCAGATATTATTGTTAGCGGTGATACACGAGTAGGTGATATTGCATCGGTCTATTTTGGTCCTGCAGATCCACGCTCTATGGTTCGTTTAGATGGCAAACCCGTAATTGGTATGGAGGTTATTCGCCAAGCACAGTCTAATACAATTGAAATATCGGATGAAGTTCTTCAGTTGCTCGAAAACATGCGCAAACGATTCCCTGAGCTCGAATTTACGCTAACCTCAGATGACGCGCAATTTATAAGAAGCTCAGTTGATGAAGTAATCAATTCCTTAGTGCTTACCGTTTTGTTAGTGGTAATAACATTATGGGTATTCATAGGTTCGTGGCGCGCTACACTTGTGCCTGCTTTTGCTATACCTGTTGCGCTTATAGGTTCACTTGCTCTTATTTGGACCCTTGGTTTTTCTATCAATATACTCACTTTATTAGCGCTTGTGCTAGCCACGGGTTTAATAGTCGATGATGCCATTGTTGTGAGTGAAAACATACAACGTCAAAGAGGCTTAGGAGTTGGCCGGCGCGCTGCCGCTGTCATAGGTACGAGAGAAGTATTTTTTGCGGTTGTTGCCACAACTGCGGTATTGGCAGCGGTTTTCATTCCTATTGCTTTTTTACCTTCTACTGCAGGACGATTATTTAGAGAGTTTGGCGGGGTGCTTGCCGGCGCCGTTATTATTTCAAGTTTTGTCGCATTATCACTTGTTCCTGCATTGACTTCAAAATTAAAACTGAAAGAACAAAGCACCCACCCGTTTGCTAAAGTAGGCAATAAGCTTGTTAAGCTTTACAGTATAACTATAAAAAGCGTTTTGAACCGTGCTTGGTTAGTTCTCATAGCGTGCATATTAATAGCCTTTGGTTCTGGTGCATTGTACCTAAACCTCGATAACGAACTTTTACCCACAGAGGACAGGGGTAAAATACGAATTTTTGCCAGAGGACCTGATGGTGTAGGTTTGAACTTTATGGACAGGCAAGCAATGCAGATGGAAGATATTTTGTTGCCTTTCGTAGAAAGTGGTGAAATAGAATCTATTTACACCGTTGTTGGGCAATGGGACCCTAATATAGTGTTTATAACGGTTCCTCTTAAGCATTGGGATGACCGCCAATTTACTCAACAAGAAATCATTAATAAAATTCGTGGTCCGTTAGGTGAAATTCCAGGCGCAGCCGGACGTGCATCGGGTTCAAACAGTTTAAATTTAAGAGGCCAAGGTGGCGGAATAGAAATTGCTTTATTAGGCCAAGACTACCAAAAAATTTTTATTGCTGCGCAAGACTTTGCAAAACAAATTGAAAATGCAATTCCAGGTACAGCGCCAGTGCGAGTATCTTATCAGCCATCACAACCACAATTACGTGTAAATATTGATAGACGAAGAGCCGAAGAGTTGGGTGTATCGCTAAGTGATATTTCAATTACACTTCGTGCCGCCATAAATGGTGATGATATTGCTGATTTAAACATTGGTGACCAATCAATACCTATTATGTTGCAAGTGCAAAACCAAGTTATTCAAGATCCAAGTGATTTAGCAAACCTTTATGTGGCAAGTTCACAAGGAAGGTTAGTCCCAATTAGTAGCTTAGCTAATATTAGTGAAGAGGGCGTTGCTGCAGAGCTTGAGCGTCATGCTCAGCGTCGTGCTATTGAATTGGATATGGAATTACCCGATGGGATGACGATTGCAGATATAGTCGAGCAAATTCGTAATTTGTCTCAGCAATCTTTGCCTCAGGGCATTACTCTTGCGTTTAAAGGCGAAGCGCTGACCTTCGAAGAAACTGCAAACGAAGTCCTTCTAACTTACGTTTTAGCATTCTTAATTGTATTGCTTGTATTAGCTGCTCAATTCGAAAGTGTTAACAGTGCCATAGTGGTAATGCTAACAGTTCCATTTGGTATTACCTCTGCCATCTTAGCGCTGTGTTTAACGAATACGTCTCTCAATATTTATTCTCAAATTGGTTTAGTAATGTTGATTGGTCTGATTGCAAAAAATGCTATTTTACTGGTTGAATTTGCAGACCAACTTCGCGATCAAGGCTTATCTGTGCGTGAGGCGGTTGAAGAGGCTGCGCTAGTTAGGTTACGTCCAATCACTATGACACTCGTTTCTACGTTGCTTGGTGCATTACCATTAATATTATCAAGTGGGGCAGGTGCCGAAGCGCGTAATGCAATAGGTTGGGTTGTATTTGGTGGGCTGTCGCTTGCTGTTTTATTTACTTTATACTTAACACCAGTCATCTATTTAGGGCTTGCACGTTTTACTAAGCCAAGAGGGGATGAAACTAAACAGCTTGCTCAAGAGCTTGAACATACAGAGTAAATCTTTATGAGCCTAATTAATCTTTTTTCTTTAAAAAACGGTTAATTAGGCCCACAATTGCATTACTGGATATTAGTAGGGATCTATAATGCAAAGCGAGCAAATTGAAATAGCGCAATTTTTATCACAACACCCTCCTTTTGATGATCTTCCTCAAAAAGCATTAGATGAACTTGCCCAACAAGTTGAAGTCAGTTACTTCAGGGCTAATACCGATATTTTACAATATGGCCAAGACATAGCTGATTTATACATAATAAGAAGTGGCTCTGTTGAAATGTACCGACGTGATGGTGAGCTGTATAATCGTTTGGCCACCGCAGGAATATTTGGGCAAATGGGGTTACTAATGAATCGAAAGGTGCGTTTTCCGGCTACAGCGCTCGAAGACACCTTAGTTTATTGTATAAACGTTGACATTTTTTTGCAGTATTGTGATGAATATGAAGTATTTGCAGATTACTTTGAAACGGATGGTAACGTGCGTTTGCATCAGGCAATTGTAGAACAAGCCGATGGAAACGATTTAACGACTGCCAAAGTTAAATCGTTACTTCACCGAGAGGTTGTCACAGTTGACGCAACTGAAACAGTAAAAAATATTGCACAGCTAATGACTGATGAATCGGTATCGTCAGTGCTAGTTACCGACGTTAATAAGCCCGTAAATAACGACCCCCAAGAAGATGACGGGCAAGTTGTTGGCATAATAACAGATAAAGATTTACGTACTAAAGTTGTGGCGCAGGGGCTTGCTTTCAACACCCCTGCACACGTTATTATGTCCACTAACTTAGTACTACTTGATCAAAATGACTATATTTTTGAAGCTGTGTTGGCCATGCTCAGAGATAACTTACATCATCTTCCAGTGGTACAAAAAAAACGGCCGATAGGTGTTATTTCTTTATCAGATATTTTGCGTTATGAATCGCAGAGTAGCTTATTGTTGGTGCGTGGTATATTGGCACAGCAGTCTGTGGAAGATTTAGCCCACTATGCAAATCAACTTCCCCGTGTATTTGTGCGCATGGTAAATGAAGACGCTAACTCTCACATGGTTGGTACTGCAATGGCTGTCATTGGCCGTACCTTTAAACAACGACTGTTAATACTTGCAGAAGAAAAGTTCGGCCCGCCGCCAGTACCTTACTGCTTTATTGCATTAGGCTCTATGGCAAGGGATGAACAACTTATTGTTACTGACCAAGATAATGCACTTATATTAGATAATAGTTATGACGATGAAAAACATAATACATATTTTCAAAACTTAAGTGACTTTGTTTGTGATGGATTAGCTCAATGTGGCTATAGCTATTGCGACGGTGAAATTATGGCATCCTTTAAAAAGTGGCGAAAAACACAAGACCAATGGTTTGAGCAATTTTCCCAATGGATTGCTGAGCCTAAACCACAGGCTTTGCTTAATAGCTCTATATTTTTTGATTTAGACGGTGTGTGGGGTAAAACAAAATGGGCAGATGAGTTAAAAACATTTATTGCAAAACAAAGTGCAAGTAACAGGGTGTTTTTAGCTAACATGGCATCAAATGCACGAAATAGAACACCTCCTCTTGGTTTTTTTAAAGGGTTTGTTCTCGAGCACAATGGACAGCATCAAAAGTCTATGAACTTAAAACGACGCGGTACTGCGCCATTAAGTGATGTAGTTCGTGTTCATGCACTTGCAATTGGCTCTCGTAAGCAAAATTCATTTGATCGCTTAGAAGATATTATAGAAGCCAATGTTTTACCTGAAGGTAAAGCGCAAGATTTACGTGATGCGTTAGAGTACATTTCAATGACGCGTATACGCCATCAGGCATGGCAAATTGAACAGGGTGAAGCACCCGATAATAACCTTGACCCTCATTTACTTTCTCCTTTCGAACAGCGACATTTGAAAGATGCTTTTGCTATTTTAGATAAGGCGCAAAGTTACCTTAAATTTTGTTATAGCGCACACTCAGGTGTGAAATAATCTATGTTTTATAAAGAAGTAACAAACTGGAAAATACGTTATGCACAGCTTGCCGATAATGCACAAAATAATTTAATAAAAGAGTTTTATTTATCGGCATTTAGCAATGCTAACGCCCCTGTAAAAGAGATTTCTTTTGTTGCATTAGATTTTGAAACAACAGGGCTAAATAGCCAAACAGATGATATTGTGAGTGTAGGATTAGTCCCTTTCACTTTAACGCGAATATACTGTAAACAGAGCAAGCACTGGCTTGTTCAGCCAAGACGAAACCTAAGTGAATCGTCTATTGTGATCCACGGTATTACTCATAATGATGTAGATAACGCGCCCGACTTTGACAGCATTATTGCTCCTTTGCTTGATGCGTTACGTGCTAAGGTGATTGTTGTTCACTATGCGGCAATCGAACGTGGCTTTTTAAACAGTGCCTTAGTATTGCGATTAAGAGAGCATATTGAGTTTATGGTTGTTGATACCATGGAACTTGAGCGCAGAGCGCTCAAGGCAAAACAAGGCTTAATTGGGCAGTTATTTAACCCTAAATTGGGGTCGTTGAGGCTAAATGACTGTCGCAAACGTTATTCACTACCAGCTTATGAAGGGCATCATGCGCTAACCGATGCGCTTGCAACAGCTGAACTATTGCAAGCTCAATTACGCCATCATTACACTGAAGAAACCCCATTGTGTGAGATATGGAGCTGAACACATACAAATAAAAACGCCGCAAAAAATGCGGCGTTTTATTATTATTAATTTATTACTTAGTCGGTCTAGGCTCAGTTCTTAAACCTAACAACAAGCTCACACACATAAGTAAAAGCACAAACGTAAATGGTAAGCCTGTTGAAACTGCACCTGCTTGTAAGGCCTCAATAGCCTGTGTTCCGCCAATCCACAACAATGCTGCGGCAATAGCGCCTTCAACCGTAGCCCAAAATATACGTTGTGGAACAGGGGCGTCAATTTTACCACCAGCAGTAATAGAGTCGATGACTAACGAACCAGAGTCTGAAGAGGTAATAAAAAATACAAGTACAAGCACAATCGCAATAAACGATAATATATTTGCAAGCGGAAGCTCATCTAACATCTGAAACATTGCTAAAGGAACCTCAGTTAAGCCATTAAGCCCAAGCGCGCCTACACCATTTATAATTTGGTCAATTGCAATACCACCGTAAATAGACATCCACAATACCGTTACTAACGTTGGGATTAGTAAAACAGCGATTAAAAATTCACGAATAGTGCGCCCACGTGAAACACGAGCTATAAACATGCCAACGAAAGGTGACCACGAAATCCACCATGCCCAGTAAAATACAGTCCAACCGTGCATCCATGTTTCGTCTTCACGGCCATGTGGGTTACTTAAAGGAATAATGTTTTCAACATAGCCCATCACGGTATTTGGAATGTTGCCCATAGCTACAGCAAATCCCACAAGGCAAACAAACAATAACAATACAAACGCTATTAGCATGTTTATATTACTAAGTAGTTTTACACCGCCATCAATGCCGCGAACAACAGAGATAACCGCTAATAAAGTAACCCCTACAATCACTAATATTTGCGAACCAATACCGCCTTCTAAACCAAAGACATGATTAATACCTGCAGAGGCTTGTTGGGCACCCAATCCTAGAGAGGTAGCTAGACCAAACAAAGTCGCCAAAACAGCCAAAATATCAATAATATGACCCGGCCATCCCCACGCCTTATCACCTAAAATAGGGTAAAAAATCGAACGAATTGATAGTGGTAGCCCTTTATTGTAAGCAAAAAAAGCAAGGGATAAACTCACTACTGCATAGATTGCCCACGGATGAAGCCCCCAGTGAAACATGGTTGCTCCCATAGCTAGCTTTGCTGCTTCTGGCGTGTTTGCTGCAACGTTTAGCGGTGTTTCGTACCAACCAGTATAATAAGCAACAGGTTCAGCTACACCCCAAAACATAAGGCCAATACCCATACCCGCTGCAAATAACATGGCAAGCCATGAAAGACGTGTATGAGATGGTTTAGCTTCACTTCCTCCTAAGCGTATATTTCCATATGGAGATACAATAAGTGCTAAACAGAAAACGACAAAAAAGTTAGCAGCCCACATAAATAGCGCATCGAAGTTATTAATGATATCGAATTTAATTGTATCTAGTGCCGTTTTAGCTGTTTGTGGCTCAGTAACAAGTAAGGCAACTAAAAATAAAATAATAAGGCCCGCACTGATCCCAAAAACAGGGTTATGAATATCAAACCCCCACTTTTGAACGTTATCCTGTCCTACGGTGTAATCTGTATTGTCGATACTATATTTGTCATGATTTTCCTTCATGCAATACCTCTTTTTTAATTATAAATAACTGGTTTATCCAGCCGCCCATTAAATACATTAGTCTATATACAGAGAATGAAAAATAATTTGAAGACTAACTAATAATATTCCTATCTTACAGATGATATGAGGTTGCATAAACGTTTAAAGTAACAAATAGTCAAAATATCGTGTTTTTTGGGTATTGTTAGCCATATAAATAGCGATTTTAGAAATTAATGATATGCAGGCAATATTTATAAGGTTAGAACTTAAACTATAATTTAACAAAGAGTTATTTATAAACTAAGTGGTCTATTAAGGTTGGGAGGTAAACTGTAATAAATGGGGTGGGGGAGTTTTATACACTGCATAAAATTTATGCAGTGTATAAATTAGTGCTTATTTTTTACCTGTGTAAGCGTCGTTGTGAACGCCCGCTGCACGACCAGAAGGGTCTGCATTGTTTTGGAACGACTCATCCCAAGCAAGTGCTTCAGGAGTTGAACAAGCAACTGACTTGCCATGTGGTACACACTTTGCTGATGCGTCACCTGGGAAGTGCGACTCAAAAATAGTACGGTAGTAGTAAGCTTCTTTTGAATCAGGGGTATTAATAGGGTATTTGAACTTTGCATTAGCAAGGTCTTGATCGCTTACTTGCTCTTCAACATACTCTTTTAATGTATCTATCCAGCTGTAACCAACACCATCAGAAAACTGTTCTTTTTGGCGCCATAAAACTTCATCTGGTAAATAACCGCCAAAACCTTCACGTAAAATATGCTTTTCAATTTTGCCATCTTTGCACATTTTTGCTTCAGGATTGATGCGCATAGCAACATCAACAAATTCTTTATCAAGGAATGGTACGCGTGCTTCAACGCCCCATGCGGCCATCGACTTATTAGCGCGCAGGCAGTCAAACATATGAAGTTTAGAAACTTTACGGTTTAGTTCTTCATGAAACTCTTGTGCATTAGGAGCCTTGTGGAAATATAAGTAACCACCAAATAATTCATCTGCACCTTCACCAGAAAGAACCATTTTAATACCCATGGCTTTAATTTGACGCGCCATTAAATACATAGGGGTTGATGCACGAATTGTGGTTACATCATAGGTTTCTATGTGGTAAATGACCTCTCGAAGCGCATCAATACCTTCTTGAATAGTAAAAATGATAGGGTGATGCACCGTACCAATCATATCTGCAACTTTTTGAGCCGCCGCTAAATCGGGCGAACCTTCAAGGCCAACTGAAAATGAGTGAAGTTTGGGCCACCAAGCATCGCTTTCGTCGTTATCTTCAATACGTTTAGCAGCAAAACGCTGTGTAATAGCAGAAATAACTGATGAGTCTAATCCACCTGACAGTAATACACCGTATGGTACATCACACATAAGTTGGCGTTTAACGGCTGCTTCTAATGCGTCTTTTACATCTGCCGAGTCTGCGCTGTTATCTTTAACTGCGTCGAATGTTTGCCAATCACGTTTGTAATAAGGCTTAAGCTCACCATCTTTACTGTAAAGGTAATGGCCAGGGGGGAATTCTTCAATGTGTTTACAAATTGGAGAAAGTGCTTTCAGCTCAGAGGCAACATAAAAGTTACCGTGTTCATCGTGGCCAGTATAAAGCGGTATAATACCGATATGATCACGACCAATTAAGTAGGCGTCATTTTCTTCATCGTATAAGCAAAACGCAAAAATACCATTTAAGTCATCTAAAAACTCAGGGCCTTTCTGCTTGTATAGCGCTAATATAACTTCACAATCAGACTGAGTCTGGAAGGTAAAATCAGTGTCTAAATTCGCAGCTAACTCTTTGTGATTATATATTTCCCCATTTACCGCTAAAATATGCGTTTTTTCTGGATTGTATAAAGGTTGCGCACCGCTAGATACGCCAACAATTGCAAGACGCTCGTGAACTAAAACTGCTTTTTCAGACGCGTAAACACCAGACCAATCTGGCCCTCGGTGTCGTAGTAATTTTGACATTTCAATTGCTTGGGTACGCAATTGAGCGGGATCAGATTTTATATCTAATACCCCAAAGATTGAACACATAGTAACTCCTCATTCCTATTATGTGTGCAGAACAGCCAACTTGCTGAACTGCGAACCCTTGTTTTATCAGAAATAATTACTCAAGTCACACAGCTTTTGCAATTAATTAAGAATAATTTATGCACCAATGTTTAACTCGTTGCACCTTGTTGGTTAATAGGGCGAAACTCTGATTATTTTTACATCAATTTGCTGTGTAAACTCTGAACTATTAATTAGTCAATCAAGCAGGCCGAACTTGTTTATGTAACTAAGTAGTGCAATGAACTACATTAAATTACGCGCGGTTTAACGTCCCCCATTATTGCCTAGGCCTCTACTTTTAAGTGCAATGCTTAACTGGTTTAAATGGCCTTTGAGTTTTTGTTTAGCTTTTAGTGCTTGTTTAAACGTCACGTATTCAAATTCAATTGTATCTAGCGGTTTATATTGAGCAAATTGATGTAAATCTGCTTCAATGACGGTGCCTAATAGGGGATAACCTCCCGTTGTTTGTGCATCGTTTAACAATACAATGGGTTCTCCACTTGGGGGCAGTTGGATACTTCCTGGCCTCACAGCAAGAGAAGGTAATGAGTGTGAGTGAGTTAAAGAATAATTATCACTTTGGAGTCTTACGCCCATACGGTTACTATTGTGACTCACTTTAAACGACGACTGAGTAAACCCATTAATGATCTGTTTGGAGAAAAGCTCTGCGTGTGGGCTTGGGTATACACGCACAATTTTACGTTTTGGCGGCATAAGTGCGCCGCATTGAGTAAATTCTGATTGGTAAGGAGTAATTTTAATATTGTCACCGGCTATGAGCGATTTGCCATTTAGTCCGCCAAAACCAGCATTTAAATCAGTGGCTCTAGAATTCATAATAACCGAGCTTTGAATGCCCCCTTTAACGGCAATGTAGGCTCTTAATCCGGCTCTCCCTGTTGAAAACTTAAGCTCTTGTTTTTGTTTTATATTGTATGTCCAACCCGGGTAAATAGGTTTTTCATCAAGTGTTGCATTTAAATCAGCACCAAATAAGGCAATAACTGTGTTGCATTCAAACTCAAGTTCACACATGCCAACAGTCACCTCAAGCACAGCGGCATTTTTATCATTATTTAAAAGGCAGTTTGCTATGGTTTGTGCATAAGGGTCTAAGCTACCAGACTGACTAACGCCTAAATGGCGGTATCCGCTGCGTCCAAAATCTTGAATGGTCAGTAATGGGCCACTTTTAATCACTTTAATCATGATTTATTTCCCCACCGAAATAGGTATAAATTCGAGCGTATCACCAGGCTGTATTAAACATGGTTTTTTTAGCTTTGCGTCAAACAAGGGCGTGTCAGTATGGCCAATAATATGCCAACCACCGGGCGAATCTGAAGGGTAAATCGCTGTTTGCTCAGCGCCAATAGCAACAGAGCCTTTAGGCACTTTTAGGCGAGGCTCGGCACGTCTTGGTGTAAAAAGGTGTTCGTTTAACCCGTTTAAGTATGCAAAACCAGGTAGAAACCCTAAAAATAAAACAGCGTACTGCGCTTCACTGTGAAGATTAATGACGTCATCAATACTTAAATTATGAAAGTTGGCCACGTAGTTTAAATCTGCCCCATTGTAATGCGTCTTAATTTTATGATGTTTAGCAACAAACTCATTTGGCTTAATGTTATTCCAAATTTCTAGTAATTCTTCATGCCATTTGGCTAACTCTATTTCTTGCTTAAGATACAAAGTGAGTGAGTTCATAGCTGGTACAACGTCAATAAATGACCCACTTGTATTACAGTGGCTTGCTAAAGACCAAATTTTGTTTTGAATACTGAGAGTGTCGTTAGCGCTTAAATGAGATGCATCAAACATTAGGCTATTGTTTGATAGTGCGTAAACGTGAGGATTTTGCATTGGTAAAACCTAATTCGGACATCATTAAGCAAACCTAACACATATTGAGTTAATTATTGACAACCTTGAGACTAACAAAAAACATTTTATACAAAATAGTTAATACACTAATTCTGTAATTTCATTGCCAATGAGGTTTAAAAGTAAACTTTATATCTTAATCCTCGTAATAAATAAGCACGTAGTTTGAAATAATAATCAAGATTAAATGGTCTCAATGAGTACGGACTTGTTTAGAGGTATATTATGAATTATCAGCAATTATTATATTTATCGGGCGCTGCCATTATATTTAGCGCAGGCACTTTTGCTTTATCAATGGAAAAAGTAGAACAAAGCAATGTAGATGCGAGCATGCATGTGGAAACCCTTGTACTAGGATCGGGGTGTTTTTGGGGCGCAGAAAAGCGCTATGAAGCACTAGAAGGAGTGATTGATGCAGAGTCTGGCTATGCTGATGGGAAAGGCTTCGAGGCTACTTACAGAAATATTACTAAGCAATCACGTCGTTTTGACGAAAATAACTACGCTGAAGTAGTTAAAGTTACTTACAACAGTAATATTATTTCCGCACAAGCATTACTTAAAAATTACTTTGAAAGTCACGATCCTACCCAGCTAAACAAACAAGGTAACGACATTGGTACGCAATACCGTTCAATTATTTTAACGAGCAACAATGAGCAAAGTGACACTGCTTTCAAGGTTAAAGCGCAGTACCAACAATTATTAACCAATGCAGGGTATGGAGATATAGTCACTGCAATAAAGCCACTCGAGGGGTTTATTGCCGCGGAAGAATACCATCAAAATTATTTACAGAAAAATCCTAATGGCTATTGCCCTGATCATTCTACTGGTGTTGTTTTTGAACCAGTACCTGATGAAACTAAAGACAACACTGCATTGTTAGCAGGTAAGCAAATAGTGGTTATAGACTCACGCGATTATTGCCCATACTGCGAGAAGTTTAAAAAAGAGGTGGCGAATGACTACAAAGGAACGATTCCTTTATCATTTAGATTTGCCGATCAATTAGATGGATTAACGATTAAATCGGCTACTTGGGCAACACCGACTATTCTATTTTTAGAAAATGGCGAAGAAGTATACGGACGCCAGGGCTATGCAAACCGCGATACTTTTTATAAAGCCCTAGGGGCATTTAAATTAGGAAATAGCGAAGCCTATAAGGTCGCATTTAATGCCAAAACAGATCGTCCTTATTGTAAAGAATACAAAATATTTAAAAATACTCCAGATGGTACCTTTGTTGACAAGCTCAGTGGAGAGGCTTTGTTTGATACCCGTGATCGCTTTAATTCTGGCACAGGTTGGCTGTCGTTTACGCACCCTGTTAAAAATAGTGTAACCGAACATGAAGACAACAGTTGGGGCATGCAGCGCATAGAGTTGAGGTCTAAAAGTTCAGGAATTCATTTAGGTCACTTATTTCCGGGCGAAGGCCCAAGAGGGGAAGACAGATATTGTATCAATGCAACCGTATTAGACTTTATACCTCGCGATAATAGCTAACATTACATATAAACCAATTGGTCTATAAGTAAAGTTAGTCCACTGAATTAAGTGACGGTGTGAGGGTATGGAAACATTGCCTAGTAAATAATTACGCTAAAGTTATTTAAAAGAGAGTTTTGTACGTTGGCAGTGGCGCTAGGTGGGTAAGGGTTACTATTTATGTAATGTTTTACTCGTTTGTAAATAGGCATAAAAAAGCCCTTAATTACTTAAGGGCTTTCAAATATTTGGGATAGGGTGTAATTAAGTTGTAAAATAAAACAGCCCAAACTAGGTCACCACCTAACTTGAACTGTTTTTCACACTGACAACATCTTCACACACAATAAAGATTCGATTACTGCCAAAGGCAGATTTTAATATTATGTGGCCGTTGAAAGGGAATAAAACAGCCCAAATTAAGTCACCACCTAACTTGAACTGTTTTTCACACTGACAACATCTTCACACACAATATAAAGATTCTTTTCTATATTTATATGAGTCATAAAAACTAAATTGGTTTCAAATTTAGTCTCTTTATATAACAACTCATTCGCCATAAATGCTTTCGTTAAACAGACTTTATGTTGTTTCCTAAATTCAAACAAACGATAAAAATAAAACTGATAAGTGAAAAAATTTAAACCATAAAAAAATTAAATAAAAAAGCCAACCTATTGATAATAAGTTAGCTTTTTCATTAATTTTATGTGAATTTTTTATTAATTATACAGCTGAAGAGTAATTATATTTATGCTGAAAAATGATTATTCTTGTGTTTTTCTAAAAGTATCAACTACCCATTTAGCAAACAGATCGAGAGGGTGATTGGCTACATTCGAGTCATGTTGAACCAAGTAATATTTATCTTTTGTTGTTAATGGCTGTTCAAATAACTTATACAACCATTGCTCGTCTAACCAGCTTTGGCTTATTGGTAAAGGTATTAGCGCAATTCCCATACCTTGCTGTGCAGCTCGTGCTACACCAAACATACTATCTATTTGAATAATCTGCGTAGGCGAGAAGTCATCTATGCCTACTTTTTCAGCCCACTGGTGCCAAGCCCAAGGACGCGCTTTATGGAGAATAAGCGGAACTTGGTTTAATGCTTGTAAATCGTTATTTTTCCATTGTTCAAGTAATTTTTTATTACATGCAGGGATGTATTCTAAATTAAACAATTCAGTCACTGCACCCTCCGTTGGCTTACTCGAAGAAAGCACAATAGATAAATCACTATGGCGGGTAAGTTCTTTGCGTGTTTTGAGCGTATCCATTTGTAAATTTATATTTGGATGCTGAGTAGTCCACTCACTTAATTTTGGCATCAGCAATTCGCTGGCAAAAAATTCTGGCAGAGTAATTGTGATATTCGTGTTTTGTTGTAATTGACTAAACTCGTTAATGGTTCCCTCTAGCATGGTAATAATAGGGGAGATCGCATCAAAAAAGTTTTTTCCAGCCGTAGTTAGGCTTATAGAGCGAGTTTTACGATGAAATAGCTCTATACCAAGTTGTTCTTCTAATTGTTTTATTTGGTGGCTTACCGCCGACGGCGTTAAGTACAGCTCATTAGCTGCATGCTTAAAACTTAGGCTTCTTGCTGCAAAGCAAAAAGAACGAAGACCACGAATAGGAGTTTGCATGTGTTCCAGTATTTAATTGTTAGGATTGCCTGTATAGGCAAAAATCGAACCAGATGTTATTTGCCAATATTATCAATAACTTAATTTTATTGATAGAGTAACTTCACAAATTTGGTGCATCACAACGACAAAATAGTGCAATAACTCTAGCCAAATAACACAGTATCTATGCATCTACTATAGATAAAATTTCATTAAACGTGTATTAATTAACCAAAAAAATAACATTGAGGACAAAAAAAATCCCTCTTACGAGGGATTTTGGGTAACTCAGCGCCATTGGCACTGGGAATGAGGTCGGTACAGGGTGAAACTAAATAAGCTAAGCTTATAAAACCATTTCTGGTACTTCACCGTCAACAAGTAATTTACCTGCTGTTTTACTAATGATTTCATCTACAGATACACCTGGTGCACGCTCTATAAGATGGAATGCGCCGTCTTTAACTTCTAAAACGGCTAAATCTGTTACTATCTTTTTCACACAATTAACACCGGTTAGCGGTAAACTGCATGACTCTAGTAACTTAGACTCACCATGCTTGCTAGCATGAGTCATTGTAACTATTATATTTTTTGCGCCAGCGACTAGGTCCATTGCGCCACCCATGCCCTTAATGAGCTTTTTTGGGATCATCCAAGATGCAATGTTTCCATTTTGGTCTACTTCAAATGCACCTAGAACGGTTAAGTCTACATGACCACCCCGTATCATGGCAAAACTATCTGCACTATTAAATATGGCGGCACCTGTGGCTGCTGTCACGGTTTCTTTACCCGCATTAATCATATCAGCATCAAGTTCTGCTTTAGTCGGGTATTGACCCATTCCTAGCAGGCCATTTTCTGACTGTAGCATAACTTCAATATCATCAGGTACATAGTTTGCGACGAGTGTCGGAATTCCTATGCCCAAATTAACGTAGTAGCCATCTTGTAGCTCTTGCGCAACACGCATTGCAACTTGTTCACGTGATAATGCCATTTTTATGCTCCTGCTTAATCTCGTGTTGTTACACGTTCAATGCGTTTTTCAAAGTTGCCTTTGATCACGCGATTTACATAAATACCAGGGGTATGGATTTGGCTTGGTTCAAGCTCACCTGGCTCAACGATTTCTTCCACTTCTGCCACCGTAATTTTACCTGCAGTTGCAGCCATTGGGTTAAAGTTCATTGCGGTATGTCTAAATACTAGGTTTCCATAGCGGTCAGCCTTCCATGCTTTAACAATGGCAAACTCGCCAGTGATCGACTCTTCTAAAATGTATGGGCGGCCATCAAATTCTTTTACGTCTTTGCCCTCAGCTATTGGAGTACCGTAACCGGTGGCGGTGTAAAACGCAGGAATACCCGCGCCGCCAGCTCGCATTTTTTCAGCAAGTGTGCCTTGAGGTGTTAGCTCAACATCTATTTCACCACTTAGTAATTGCTGCTCAAATAGGGCGTTTTCGCCTACATACGAGGCAATCACTTTTTTTATTTGTTTGTCTTGCAATAAAATGCCTAAACCAAAATCATCAACACCACAGTTGTTTGATACAACGGTCAACTCTTTTGTGTTCATCTTTTTAATTTGCTTTATTAACCCTTCAGGTATTCCACATAAACCAAAACCACCGGCGATAATGGTATCACCGTCTTTTAATCCTTCCATTGCAGCTTCGTAGCTTGCAACTACCTTATCAAAACCGGCCATGAGTCTCTCCTCATTGTGTGTTATTTGTTGTTAATCATCATCTCATAAGATAGCTATTTAACCTGAACTCTGGTTAAGAGATTTACTAACATATGAATTAGGGTGATATTTAAGTTTATTTTCTCTAGTCAGAGATTTTCAGTGAAAACAAGGCGAATTTACGCGTCAATAGCTGGCCTATTGCAAGTAAATTCAACGCAGTTAGTGCTGAAAATAGCTGCTAGAGATAGATTTATTATCCAGAGCTCAGGTTATTTTGTGTGTAGTGCCACAGATACTTTGCTCACAGGTTGCTTACCAAGTGCTTTAGTTATTTCCCAGCCAGCATCACTTAACCTTTGTAAATCAATTCCGTGTTCAATGCCAAGCCCTTGCAGTAAGTAAACTACATCTTCGGTGGCAACATTTCCTGACGCACCTTTAGCATATGGGCACCCACCAAGGCCCGCAACTGCCGCGTCAACCGTTGAAATGCCTAGGCTTAATGCTGCGTAAATATTTGTAAGCGCTTGACCGTAGGTATCATGAAAATGCACAGCAAGCTTGCTACTATCTATATGCATCAATAGTAATTCTATTAGTTGAGTTACTTTTTTTGCCGTGCCAACACCAATGGTGTCTCCAAGGCTTACCTCGTAACAGCCCAAATCTAATAGCTTTTGTGTTACGTCAAGCACAGCCTTGGGGTTTATGTCTCCTTCGTAAGGACACCCAACTACACAGCTTACGTAACCACGAACACGAATATTGTGCTGTCTTGCAAAATTCATCACTTCACTGAAACGCGTGATACTTTCGTCAATTGAGCAGTTGATATTTTTATTACAAAACGACTCGCTAGCGGCAGTAAAAATTGCAAATTCCTTAATACCAACACTATGGGCAGCGTGCGCACCTTTTAAATTAGGTGTTAGTGCACTTAAATTAACATTTGGTAAGTCAAGTGCGTTAATAACATCTGCTGAGTCAGCCATTTGTGGCACCCACTTAGGGGATACAAATGCACCGGCCTCTATATCTTTTAAACCAGCTTGTGCCAGTGCATTAATAAGCAAAATTTTATCTTGAGTGGTGACTATGCTCTCGTTTTGTAGGCCGTCACGCGCGCCTACCTCAACAATACGAACTGAGTTAGGAAAGGCGCTCATTAGGCACCTTCCTGAACTGTTGTATCCTCAACAATTGCGAGTAGGGCACCGTGTGATACTAATTCACCTTCACCAAAACAATAGCTTTGTAAAATACCATCATGGGGTGCATTGAGTGTATATTCCATTTTCATGGCCTCAATAATCACAACAGGATCGCCCTTAGTAATTGTACTCCCAACGCTAACTAAGTGTTTAACCACAGTACCATTGAGTGGTGCAGCTAATGGCAGTGCATCACTTTCGTGTGAACTTATATAATGCTTATTCATTAGCTCAAGTTTGGCTTGCAGCGCTTTATTCATAACAGTGATAGCATCATTACTTTGTGATACATGCGCAATATGCTTATCACCATCAATAAATACAGTACAAGCCCCATTGACCACAGTACCTTGAAGGCTAAATACCGTGTTGTTATGGGTAATGTCGTACCCTTTTGCGGTTTTAATTGCACTTAACTGTAAATCTTTAAAGGGTACTTTAATTACGCTTGGAGAATTTAATGTAAATCCGCTAAGTTGCTGCCATGGGCTCGCGTTCATTTCCTCAGCGTGTTTGTTATTTAATGAATACAAATACGCAAATGCGCCAATTAGCTCGCTAGATTGTACAAGCGTATTATTAACAGCAACTAACGAGTCGCCTTGTTCTGCGATAAAGTGTGTACTCGGTGCGCCTTCATTAAAAGTAGGGTGCTGAGCTAAGTTATTTAAAAAACCAATGTTGGTGCTAAAACCAGCTAGGTGAAACTGTTCAAGTGCTTGGCGTAAGCGCCCTAATGCTTGTTCACGGCTATCGTCATGGACTATGAGTTTAGCAATCATCGGGTCGTAATATGGGCTAATTTCATCCCCTTGCGCAATGCCTGTATCAATACGTACAAACTCATTTTGGTTTGGAGTATGCATCGCCTCAATCGTACCTGAGCAAGGTATAAAATCATTAGCAGGATCTTCGGCATAAATTCGCGCTTCAAAACTATGACCCTGTAACTGAATATCTTCTTGGGCTAAAGGAAGGGGAAGTCCGCCAGCAATATTTATTTGCCAGTTTACTAAATCAACGCCAGTAACCATTTCAGTGACAGGGTGTTCTACTTGAAGGCGCGTATTCATTTCCATAAAGAAAAACTCATCGCCACACAATAAAAACTCAACAGTACCAGCGCCGCGGTAATTGATAGCCAGTGCACAACGCACTGCAGCTTCGCCCATTTCTTTTCGTAGTGCACTACTTAAACCCGGGGCAGGGGCTTCTTCAATTACTTTTTGATGACGACGTTGTAAAGAGCAATCTCTATCCCCTAAATAAACGCAGTTACCGTGGTTATCTGCAAATACCTGCACTTCAACGTGGCGAGGTTGGTTAACATAGCGCTCTAGTAGTACTAAGTCGTTACCAAATCCGGCAATTGCTTCACGCTGTGCACCTTCAAGAGCGCTTATAAAGTCACTTGCTTTTTCAACAACGCGCATCCCTTTACCACCGCCACCAAATGCGGCTTTAATAAGTACAGGGTAGCCAATTTTTTCAGCTTCACTTTGCAAAAAACGAGGGTCTTGATTGTCGCCATAATAACCCGGTACTAACGGTACATTGGCTGCTGCCATTATTTCTTTAGCGCGGGTTTTTGATCCCATGGCTTCAATGCTGCTAGCTAAAGGGCCAATAAACGCAATATTGTTTGCTTCGCACGCTTTAGCAAATTCACTGTTTTCTGATAAAAAGCCATAACCAGGGTGAATACAATCGGCGCCACTATTTTTAGCTACTTGCAAAATTTTATCGGCTACAAGGTACGAGTCTTTACTTGGAGCAGGGCCAATGTGGTAGGCCTCATCAGCCATTTTTACGTGTTGAGCATTTTTATCAGCGTCTGAGTAAACAGCAACAGTGGTTAACCCCATCTGCTTTGCACTTCTCATAATGCGACACGCAATTTCTCCACGATTGGCAATGAGTATTTTTTTTAATGCTTGTGTGTTCATAATTAATCCTACAGTTGCCATTGTGGTGGGCGTTTATCAAAAAAGGCACTCAAGCCTTCTTGGCCTTCTTCAGATACACGTATGTTTGCAATCCGCTCGGCGGTAAGCTCTATAAGCTCGTCATTAATCGGTTTGTTAGCTACATCGTTAATTAAAGCTTTCGCAGCTTTAACTGCAACTGGGCCGTTATCAATGAGTGTTTGAAGCATATTGTCCAGTGCACACTCCAAGTTCCCCGTTACTTGATGAACTAATCCAAGCTGTTTAGCGGTATGCGCGTCAAACACTTCGGCAGTTAAAAAGTATCTGCGTGCAGCACGCTCACCTATGGCTTTTATTACATAAGGGCTAATAACTGCAGGAATAAGTCCAAGCTTCACTTCACTTAAGCAAAATTGTGCATCGTCTTTACTAAGGGCAATATCACAACAGGCTATTAAACCTAATGCGCCACCAAATGCAGCGCCTTGCACAGCACATACCGTAGGGTGTGGGCTTGTAGCTAATACTTGCATTAGTTTTGCAAGTTGCATTGAATCAGCAAGGTTATCAGCATAATCATTGTCAGCCATGGACTTCATCCATGCTAAGTCAGCGCCTGCTGAGAAGTGTTTACCTTCTGTTTTTAAAACTAATGCTCTAATATCAAGCGTATTAGCATGTTCAATACATTGAATTAATTCGTGTATTACTTCGCTATTAAATGCGTTTCTTTTTTCTGGGCGGCTTAAAACAAGTACAGCCACATTAGATTTTGTTATTTTTAGTGTTACTGACATTTACTGCGCTCCGTTACATTCTAAATACGCCAAATTGAGAGTCTTGCGCTGGTGCATTTTTAGCAGCCGACAATGCAAGCCCTAGTACGTTACGTGTGTCGGCCGGGTCAATAATGCCATCGTCCCACAAACGCGCACTGGCATAATAAGGGTGGCCTTGCTCTTCGTACTGGTCGATAATTGGCTTTTTAAATTCGCTAATTTGCTCATCGGTCATACTTTGGCCTTTGCGTGCTAAGCCGTCTTGCTTAACTTGGGCCATAACACCAGCTGCTTGCTCACCACCCATTACTGAAATACGTGCATTAGGCCACATCCACATCATGGTTGGTTCGAACGCGCGGCCACACATACCGTAGTTACCCGCGCCATAAGAGCCGCCAATTAATACTGTGAATTTTGGAACGTCAGCACACGATACTGCCATAACCATTTTTGCGCCGTGCTTAGCAATACCCTCTGCTTCGTACTTTTTACCCACCATAAAACCAGTAATGTTTTGCAAAAATACCAGTGGGATATTGCGTTGTGCACACAGTTGAATAAAGTGAGCGCCTTTTTGTGCTGACTCACTAAATAAAATGCCATTATTAGCGACTATGCCAACAGGGTTGCCGTAAATGCTAGCAAAGCCCGTTACGAGTGTTTCGCCAAAGTAGCGTTTAAATTCATCAAACGATGAATCATCAACCGTTCGGGCAATGACTTCGCGTACGTCAAATGGTTTTTTAAGATCGGTACCCACAATGCCGTACAGTTCATTTATATCGTACCGAGGCGCTTTTATATCTTTTAATAACGGCGCAGTAGGGCGTGTATAGTTAATACGCTCAATACATTGGCGTGCAATAGACAGCGCATGCTCGTCGTTTTCGGCAAAGTGATCAGCTACCCCTGATGTTTTACAGTGAACGTCTGCACCACCAAGTTCTTCAGCCGTTACTTCTTCACCTGTTGCCGCTTTAACAAGCGGGGGACCTGCTAAAAATATCGTGCCTTGCTCTTTAACAATAATGCTTTCATCTGCCATAGCAGGTACGTACGCACCACCTGCGGTACATAATCCCATTACAACAGCAATTTGTGGAATGCCTTTGCCTGACATACGCGCTTGGTTGTAAAAAATACGCCCAAAATGTAACTTATCAGGAAATACATCATCTTGTTCAGGCAGGTTTGCACCACCAGAGTCTACAAGATAAATACATGGCAAATGGCATCGCTCTGCAATATCTTGCGCTCGTAAATGCTTTTTAACTGTAAGCGGAAAGTAGGTGCCGCCTTTAACCGTCGCATCGTTTGCAATGATCATGCATTCAATACCTTTTACACGGCCAATACCAGCTACGACACCTGCACACGGGATAGCTTGCTCATATACGCCAAATGCCGCAAATTGAGAAACTTCTAAAAATGGTGAACCTTCGTCAATTAATGTACTTATACGGTCTCGTACAAATAATTTACCGCGGCCTTCGTGGCGCTCTTTTAAAGCAGCGCCACCACCTAAACTAATTGTTGCTACTTTATCGCGTAAATCATCCACCAGCATCGACATGTTTTTATGATTTTGCACAAAAGTAGGATCGTGTGGATTTACGCTCGATTTTAAAATCGTCATAATCTAATCCTTAGCGGCTTTCAGTGAATAGTTCGCGGCCAATTAGCATGCGGCGAATTTCAGACGTGCCGGCGCCAATTTCATATAATTTAGCGTCACGTAGTAATCGGCCCGTTGCGTATTCGTTTATGTATCCGTTACCACCAAGAATTTGAATCGCATCAAGCGCCATTTTGGTTGCAAGCTCAGCAGCGTATAAAATGGCACCCGCGGCATCTTTACGCGTTGTTTCGCCGCGGTCACAGGCTTTAGCTACCGTGTAAACGTATGAACGGGCAGCGTTCATTTGTGTGTACATGTCGGCAACTTTGCCTTGAATAAGCTGAAATTGCCCAATAGGGGTGTCAAACTGTTTACGCTCATGAATGTAAGGCACTACAATATCCATACACGCTTGCATGATGCCAAGCGGGCCCGCGGCAAGTACAACACGCTCGTAATCTAGACCGCTCATAAGTACTTTTACGCCTTCGTTGAGGTTCCCTAAAATATTTTCTTCTGGTACTTCGCAGTTTTCAAATACTAACTCACAGGTGTTTGAACCACGCATCCCCAATTTGTCGAGCTTTTGCGCTGTAGAAAAACCAGGGAATGTTTTTTCCACAATAAATGCTGTTATGCCTTTAGCGCCGGCGTTTAAATCAGTTTTAGCGTAAATAACCAGAGTGTCTGCATCCGGGCCATTAGTGATCCACATTTTGTTACCGTTTAAAATGTACTTATCGCCTTTTTTCTCAGCTTTAAGTTTCATCGATACCACGTCCGAACCCGCATTTGGCTCGCTCATTGCTAGTGCACCAATATGTTCGCCGCTAATAAGCTTTGGTAGGTACTTTTCTTTTTGAGCTTGGTTACCGTTACGGTTAATTTGATTTACACACAGGTTTGAGTGTGCGCCATAACTTAAGCCAATAGACGCACTTGCACGGCTAATTTCTTCCATTGCAATTACGTGCTCTAAGTAGCCTAAACCAGCACCACCAAACTCTTCAGGCACAGTCATACCTAATACGCCCATTTCGCCCATTTGCGGCCACAGTTGATTTGGAAATGTGTTGTCAATATCGGTCTGTTCAGCAAGCGGCGCAATTTCTTGGCTTGAAAAACTATTTACATGGTCGCGTATCATATCGGCGGTTTCGCCAAGACCAAAGTTCATCTCTTTATAAAGTGAAATAGTGCTCATGATTCATTCCTGTGTGAGTGTGTGTTATCAGTGTGTTATCAGTGTGTTTTTGTTTTTAAAATAAACTACTCGTCTATTTTATTAAGTGTGTCTCTGCAGCGTCTTTCCGCGGTAACGAGTTCCATTAAAACTACTTTAATGTCGTCCATTTGTTGCGAAAGGTCGGCCTTTTTCTCTGAAATCAGATCAAGCATTGTGACTAGCTGTTTAGCGCTTGATTTATCAGCGTCATACAATTCAAACAAACGGCCTGTTTCGGCAAGCGTAAAACCTAAACGTTTACCACGTAATATAAGCTTTAGGCGTACTTTGTCGCGCTTAGAATAAATACGGGTTTGGCCATTACGATCGGGTGATAAAAGCCCTTGGTCTTCGTAAAAGCGTATAGAGCGCGTTGTAATGTCAAACTCTTTAGCTAAATCGCTAATGCTAAAAGTTTGTTCATTACTGGTTGGTATAGTGGCAGAACTTGCAAAGTTTGTTTGATTATCTGGTTTCATAGTTGAATTTACCTCATTCGAATAACTCCAATATAAGTGAAGTTTACGTAAAGGTAAAGTGCTGGCTGATATGAAATAAATACAAATGCGGTGGTTAACAGTAAATGCAATTTAAATATTTAAATTACATACACTTAATGTGCGTGGGAGCTGCATTAACTAAAAGTGGCAAAGAAACCTTACAGTTTAAAAAGTATAATTTTAACTGTTTTTAGTTGACGTTAGCGTAAACGTTAGTATTGTGTATGCTTATTAAATAATAATTTAAAACACAATTAATAGAGTAAATATTCTAACAACTATTTACCTTTAAATACAATGGAGTTAGCAATGTCTTTAGAATCAGTGGTAATTGTAGCTGCAAAACGCACGCCTATGGGTGGTTTTATGGGCGCGCTAAGCGATGCTCAGTCTACTGAATTAGGTGCAACGGCTATTGCAAGTGCATTAGCGCAAACCGGATTAAATAGCGACGCAATTGACGAAGTGATTATGGGCTGTGTACTTCCCGCTGGTTTAGGCCAAGCGCCAGCTCGTCAAGCCATGCTTAAAGCAGGGCTCGCACTAAGTACGGGTGCGACTACAATTAACAAAGTTTGCGGTTCAGGACTAAAAGCAGCCATGCTGGCTAACGACTTAATAAAAGCCGGCTCTATACAAACAGCTATTGCTGGTGGTATGGAAAGCATGACCAACGCCCCTTACTTTATTCCAAAAGCGCGTGGCGGTATGCGCATGGGCCACGGTGAAATTAAAGACCATATGATGAGCGATGGCCTCGAAGACGCTTACGATAACAAAGCAATGGGGTGTTTTGCACAAGACACCGCCGACGAGTATGGCATTGGCCGTGAACAAATGGATAATTTTGCGTTAAGTTCGTTAAGTAAAGCGAATGCTGCAATTGAAAACGGCAGCTTTGAAAACGAAATAGCGCCACACATATTACAAACACGAAAAGGCGATGTAACCGTATCGGTTGATGAGCAACCGGGTAATGCACGTCCTGAAAAAATCCCAAGCTTACGTGCCGCATTTAAAAAAGACGGCACAATCACTGCGGCTAACTCATCATCTATTTCAGATGGTGGTGCCGCACTCATACTCATGAGCGAATCAAAAGCCAAGGCTGAGGGCCTAACACCCCTTTGTAGAATTGTTGCTCACAGCACACATTCTCAAAAACCTAGCGAATTTACCGTAGCACCTGTAGGCGCAATGAATAGTGTGCTTGATAAAGCCGGTTGGACAACGGATGACGTTGACCTTTGGGAAATTAATGAAGCGTTTGCCATGGTAACAATGCTTGCTATTAACGAGCTTAAGCTTGACGAAAGCAAAGTGAATGTAAACGGTGGAGCGTGTGCACTTGGCCACCCAATTGGTGCCAGTGGCGCACGTATTTTAGTTACGCTTATTCATGCACTTAAAAATCGTGGCCTTAAAAAAGGGGTTGCTTCTTTATGTATTGGTGGCGGTGAAGCCGTTGCAATGGCAGTAGAAGCTTTCTAAGTACCAATCACATTAAAAATACGCAGCAACATAACAATAATAAAGCTGCGTTATTTTTAAAACTAACACACTAATATAATAGGATTTACCCATGCACCAAGTTCCACTATTAATAGATGGCGAATTTATTAAATCAACTTCCAAAGAGCTAATCGATGTTATAAACCCAGCAAACCAAGAGGTTTTAGCACAGGTTCCTTGTACCACCGATGCAGAAATGGATGCAGCCATTGCTTCAGCCTCTGAAACATTTAAAACATGGAAAGATGTTCCAATCACAGAACGCGCACGCATCATGATGAAATACGCTGCGCTTTTAAAAGAACACCATGACGAGCTAGCCACTATTATTTGTCACGAATTAGGCAAAACCTTTGAAGATGCAAAAGGCGATGTATGGCGTGGTATAGAAGTTGTAGAACAAGCTGCAAATGCGCCTTCGCTGATGATGGGCGAAACAATGGAAAACGTAGCGCGTAAAATCGATACGTATTCATACATGCAACCATTAGGTGTGTGTGCGGGTGTTACGCCATTTAACTTTCCGGCGATGATCCCACTTTGGATGTTTCCGCTGGCAATTGTGTGTGGTAACACATTTATATTAAAACCATCAGAGCAAGACCCTCTAACACCAATGCGCTTAGCTGAACTATTTATTGAAGCGGGTGCACCTAAAGGCGTACTGCAAATTGTTCATGGTACAAAACCACAAGTAGACCGCTTACTAGAAGATAAAGCCGTTCGTGCTATTTCGTTTGTAGGTTCGTGTGGTGTAGGTGCGTACATTTACTCTAAAGGCACACAAAACCTTAAACGTGTACAAGCGTGTGTGGGCGCAAAAAACCATATGGTTATTATGCCTGATGCGAGTAAGTCGCATGTTGTCAATAACTTGGTTGGTGCATCTGTTGGTGCTGCAGGGCAACGTTGTATGGGAATTTCGGTTGCTGTATTTGTTGGTCAAGCGAGTGAATGGGTAGATGAAATAAAAGCAGGCTTTGAAAAAGTACGCCCAGGTTTATGGGACGACAAAGACGCTGCCTACGGACCGCAGACATCAAAAGCGGCAAAAGAGCGCATTTTATCACTTATTGAAAGCGGTAAAGAACAAGGTGCAACCTGTTTAATAGATGGCTCTCACTTTACAGTAGAAGGTTACGAGCAAGGTAACTGGGTTGGCCCAACTTTATTTACAGACGTTACAAAAGAAATGGACTTATATAAAGAAGAGATTTTTGGTCCTGTTTTAGCGTGTATGTTTGTAGACACATTAGAAGAAGCCATCGCCCTAATTAACGAAAGCCCATATGGCAATGGTACTTCACTATTTACTTCAAGCGGTGCAGTTGCACGTAAATTTCAGCACGAAATTGAAGTTGGCCAAGTGGGTATTAATGTGCCAATTCCGGTGCCACTGCCGTTTTTCTCATTTACGGGTTGGAAAGGCTCTTTTTATGGCGATACTCATACATATGGTAAGCAAGGTATTCGTTTTTACACAGAAACAAAAACCATTACCTCACGTTGGTTTGAAGACGATATCGCTTCAGGGCCTAATATGAGCATTAACTTAAAATAATTAATAATCACACACTAAAAATAATAACAAAGACGGGCGCGAAGGTTTTTCACACACACATAAATAAGCCTTCGCCGCTCTTCACTCACAATCCCGTTACGGGAAAACTGACAACACACAACTAAAGAGGTCTACCATGGACTTTAACTTATCAGAAGACCAACAAGCCTTTGCACAAACTGCTCGCCAATTTGCCGAGTCAGAGCTTGCACCTCATGCGGCTAAATGGGATCGCGAGCATATTTTTCCTAAAGACACAATTAAAGCAGCCGGAGAATTAGGCTTTTGTGGTTTATACACACCAGAAGAAGCCGGTGGCCTTGGTTTATCACGTTTAGACTCAAGCATTATTTTTGAGCAGCTTGCGCTAGGCTGTACGGCAACTACCGCCATGCTTACTATTCATAATATGGCTACGTGGATGGTTGCCAGTTTTGGTACCGACGCAATAAAAGATCAATACGTAGAACAATTAGTAATGGGTGAGTTATTAGCATCATACTGTTTAACCGAGCCTGGGTCAGGCTCAGACGCTGCGTCGCTTAAAACCAAAGCAGTACGCGATGGCGACGAGTACGTTATTAACGGCTCTAAAATGTTTATATCGGGCGCGGGTGAAACCGAAGTGCTCGTTGTAATGGCGCGTACTGGTGGCGAAGGCGCTGCGGGTATTTCTGCGTTTGTAGTACCTGCTGATGCAAAAGGTGTTGAATATGGCAAAGCAGAAGAAAAAATGGGTTGGAATGCACAGCCTACACGCTTAATTAGCTTTGAAGATGTGCGTATTCCCGCACATAACTTACTAGGGGCTGAAGGCGAAGGTTTTAAGTTTGCAATGCAAGGCCTTGATGGCGGGCGAATTAACATTGCCACCTGCTCAATTGGTACAGCACAGGCCGCTTTAAATACAGCACGCGAATATTTAAAAGAACGCTCACAATTTGGTAAACCGCTGGCTGCTTTTCAAGCGTTACAATTTAAAATTGCAGATATGAATACAGAGCTTGTAGCTGCTCGCCAAATGGTAAGGCTTGCGGCATTTAAACTTGATACGGGCGACAGCGAAAAAACCACCTATTGTGCCATGGCAAAACGGTTTGCAACCGATGTTGGCTTTACAGTTTGTAATGAAGCGCTTCAAATACATGGTGGTTACGGTTACATAAAAGAATACCCATTAGAGCGCCACGTACGTGACGTGCGCGTACATCAAATACTGGAAGGCACAAACGAAATAATGCGTGTAATTATAGCGCGCCGAATTTTAGCTGAGTCTGCAAGCGAAATTTTATAAGGAGCACGGTATGTCTGAATCAAAACCAAGTATTGAGTTAACCACCCAAGGCCATGTTGCTATTTTAACTATGTCTAACCCGCCAGCGAATACCTGGACAAAAGACACTTTAATTGATTTAAAAAATAAAGTTGATGCGCTTAATAATGATAAAAATATTTATGCGTTAGTACTAACCGGTGAAGGCGAGAAGTTTTTTAGCGCAGGCGCCGACCTTAATGTATTTGCCAGTGGCGATAAAGGCATCGCTGCAGACATGTCACGTGTATTTGGCGAAGCATTTGAAGCATTGACTAACTATAGAGGTGTGTCGGTTGCAGCAATAAACGGGTATGCCATGGGCGGCGGGCTAGAAGTTGCCCTTGCATGTGATATTCGCATAGCAGAAGAGCAAGCACAAATGGCACTGCCTGAAGCAAAAGTGGGTTTGTTACCGTGTGCGGGTGGCACGCAAAATTTAGCATGGCTTGTAGGTGAAGGCTGGGCAAAACGCATGATTTTATGCGGCGAGCGCTTAAAAGCCGATAAAGCCCTACAAATTGGTTTAGTAGAAGACGTTGTTGGCCAAGGCGAAAGCTTTGACGCTGCGCTTACTCTTGCCAACCTAGTGAGTGAGCAAAGCCCAAGTTCGGTTTCGGCATGTAAAACACTGATTCAAAAAGGGCGTCATCAACCCATGGCGAGCGTTTTACCATTAGAGCGCGAACTGTTTGTTGGTTTATTTGATACTGACGATCAAAAAGAAGGCGTTAATGCCTTTTTAGAAAAACGAAAAGCAAAATGGGTCAATGGCTAATGAGTAATTTAACCTTATTAAATAAAGCGGATGATTCGGTACTTTTTGAGACAGCAACCGCGGCCAATGGCCGTTTAATTGGGCTTATTACACTTAATGCACCTAAGTCGTTAAATGCGCTTAATTTTAACATGATCAAATTGCTTACCCCTCAACTAAAGGCATGGACAAACGACGATGCCATCGCAATGGTTATTTTAAAAGGCGCAGGGGACAAAGCGTTTTGCGCAGGTGGCGATGTAGTCAGCTTGTATCATGCAATGGCACAAGGTGAGCCCACAAGTTTAGTTGAAGATTTCTTTACACAAGAATATAAGCTTGACTACCTAATACACACCTACGCTAAACCTATTCTTGTTTGGGGTAACGGCATTGTAATGGGCGGCGGATTAGGGCTAATGGCTGGCGCAAGCCACCGTGTTGTTACCGAAACTTCACGTATAGCCATGCCTGAACAAACAATAGGGTTATACCCCGATGTTGGCGGCAGCCATTTTTTGCACAACATGCCTAAAAGTGTTGGCTTGTTTTTAGGATTAACGTCAGCGTCTATTAATTGCGATGATGCATGTTTTGTATCGCTTGCCGATCACTTTATCGACAGCAGTCTATATAACACTATGCTAAATACTATTTTAGCTACCAGCTGGGCTACTACTGCAAGCGACAACCACACGGTATTAACTAATTTATTAAATCAGTTAAATGCGCAGTCTGCAGATATGCCAAAAGGCAACGTTAAGGCTAATTTAGACACCATTCAACAGTTAGGTGATTTAAGTACTTTACAACAACAAGTAGATTACTTATTAAATTTAAACACCGACGATAAGTGGTTGCAACGTGCACAAAAATCGTTAAAACATGGTTGCCCACTAAGTTGTGCGTTAGTCAGTGAGCAACTAAAAGCAAGTAAAGATAAAAGCCTTTTAGATTGTTTTAAAATGGAACTAGGTATGTCGGTTAGAGCCGGTGAAGTTGGCGAATTTCAAGAAGGCGTAAGAGCGCTATTAATAGATAAAGACGGCGCGCCTAATTGGCAATACAAAACACTTAGTGATGTACCACAAACAATAATAGAGAGCTTTTTTGCTAACAGATTTGGCGAAAACCACCCACTTGATGACCTAGACACGGCAACACAAAAATAAAGGAAAGACGATGAGTAAACTTAACATTGGTTTTATCGGTTTAGGAAATATGGGCGGCCCAATGGCGGCTAACTTAATTAAAGCCGGCCACAGTGTTACGGCATTCGATTTAAACCAGTCGGTCTTAAATGAACTTGCAAGCAAAGGTGCACACGTAGCTGAAAATGCAAAAGCATGCGCAACCAATGCCGATATACTTATTAGTATGTTGCCAGCGGGCAAGCATGTTAAATCGCTTTATTTAGGCAATAACGACGATAGCGGCTTGATTAATGTGCTTAGTAAAAACACCTTAGTGATTGATTGCTCCACAATAGATGCAGAGTCGGCCCGTGTGGTTGGCAGCGCACTTGGCGAGCAGGGCATTAGCTTTGTAGATGCACCAGTATCAGGCGGTGTTGCAGGTGCAGCGGCTGGCACGTTGACCTTTATTGTTGGTGGTGAACAAACAGCATTTGAAAAAGCACACACCGTATTGGTAGATATGGGTAAAAACATATTCCATGCAGGCGATATTGGTGCAGGCCAAGTTGCTAAAATATGCAACAACATGCTGCTTAGCATATTAATGGCAGGCACAAGTGAAGCAATTCAAATGGGTATTAACAATGGGTTAGATCCAAAAGTACTTAGCGACATTATGACCGCAAGTTCTGGTCGTAACTGGACGCTTGAGCTTTATAATCCGTGTCCTGATGTAATGGAAACAGCACCGGCTAGTAATAATTATAAGCCAGGCTTTATGGTCGATTTAATGGCAAAAGACTTAGGCCTTGCCATGGAAGCCGCACAGCAAAGTAATTCATCAACCCCTATGGGTTCTATGGCAAAAAACTTGTACACCATGCTCCAGCACCAAGGTGCAGGCAGTGATGATTTTAGTGCCATATTTAAATTGTTTTCAAAGTAGGAAAGTATTGTGGAAATCAAAAATAATACCGTCGTTATTACCGGTGGCGCACAAGGTTTAGGTTTTGCAATGGCGCAAAAGTTTGCCTTAATGGGCGCTAACATTGCGTTAATTGATATGGCGCAAGATCTATTAAATACAGCGTGCGAGCAGCTAACACAGCTTGAAGGTGTATCTGGCACTATAAAAGGCTACGCTGCAAACGTAACCGCAGAGAGCGAAGTAGAAAACGTATTTAATACCATCAACAACGACTTTGGCTACATTGGTGTACTTATTAACAACGCCGGCATTTTACGCGATGGCATGTTTATAAAAGCCAAAGACGGCAAAGTGGTTAAAAAAATGTCGCTTGATCAATTTCAATCAGTGATTGATGTAAACCTCACTGGCGTATTTTTGGCAGGGCGCGAAGCTGCAAGCCACATGATAGAATCAGGTAAAGGCGGGGTAATTGTAAACATGTCGAGCGTAGCGCGTGCGGGTAACATAGGCCAAACAAACTACGCTGCTTCAAAAGCGGGTGTTGTTGCACTCACCACCACATGGGCAAAAGAGCTTGGTCGCTTTGGTATACGCGTGGGCGCAATTGCACCGGGTGTTATTAGCACCGCTATGACCGACGTAATGAAGCCAGAAGCCAAACAACGCATGCTAGCAGTAACACCCGTAGGACGTTTAGGTGAAACAACTGAGATAGCTCATACTGCTCAGTATATTATCGAAAACGACTTTTTCACTGGTCGTGTAGTAGAGATAGACGGCGGTATTCGTTTGTAAACTAATGTTTATAAACGTATGCGTGTTAGGTGATTAAAAAGCACAGCCTTTTGGGTTGTGCTTTTTTTGTTTTAAGTTTGGACCTTTATAATCTTAAAAAAAGGGCTAACAACCCGGTTAGCACCTTGTTGTCGTACATGGTATATATTTGCGTAGTCCGCACATCGCTTTGACCTAGTTGTGTTTGTACTGTGTTTATATCAGAGCCCCTTTGCAGCAAATGTGTAGCGAATGAGTGGTGTAAAGTATGAGGGGCAACGTGTTTACTTATATGTGCATTAAAAGCAGCTTTTTTAACCGCGGGTTGTATTTGCTTTTCATCAATATGATGGCGCCTTAATTGCTTACTCTCTGGATCAAGGCCTGTTTATCTTTCGAAGTTAAATTTGCAGCAGTGTGTTTGGTATTTAGGCAAGGCAGAGTCTATGTAGTGTGGTTATTCCCCATAAATAGGCGATAACGTGGAATAAATGCCAAACATGCGCTGCCCGGAGGGTTCTGCCTAGGGGCAATTTACTATTTATTGCTCAGTTTTTACTTAGCCCACTAGGTTACAAACCTCTCGCCGCTATTAAATAGCCCTAGATTGAACAAATTTTAATCCTGAAAGGTCAACAGGCCCTAGTTTTATAAGATGAGAATAAATATTGCCAGCCCAGCTGTTTATTTTGGTTTGGCTATTTTTTCGTAACAAATGCGGCATATACGCACCGCTATACAAAGGGTTTCTAAGATCTAATTGTAGGTAACTATCAACTAATTGTATTTGAGAACGTAATTGCGGTATGAGTTCTGCGGCAAGCGTTACAACACGATTTTTACCTCCTTTTCCATCCCAAATTCGAATGCAGTTATAGTCAAAGTCAATATCGTGTACTCGTAAACGCAGTACTTCCATTAAGCGCATACCACTGCCATAAAGTAGTCCACAGGGTAAATAATGCTTTGCTACACAGTGTTTAAATAGTTCTGAAACTTCTGTTTGAGTAAGCACAACAGGTAGCTTTCTTGGGCGTTCACTTTTTACAAAGTTTAATGATAATGAGAGGGGGTCTTGATTATTTCTTTATATAGGAAGCTTAGCGCATTTAGTGCCTGCGCTTGTGTGCCTTGCGCTACGTTTTGCGAGTTTACTAAATGGTTTAAATATAATTCAACTTGAGTGTCCCCCATAGAGGTTGGGTGCTGCATATTATTAAAGCGGATATAGCCACCTATCCAAAAAAGATAAGCTTCAATAGTGCTCTTTGCATACCGCTTTTTATACATAAGGTCTTTAATCATGGTTAGAAAGGGAGATTTCATAAATGATACTCAACTTTTAAAGTGCACTGTATATATAGACAGTTATTTGTATTATGTCCAATAACATTATTAAAAGTCGTTTTGGTGTATTTTAACGACAATAACTTTACAATATACGTAATCACTTGTTTACATTGAAGTTGTTTAGTGGAATTATTAAGAAATGTAATATACGCCACTTTGGGGTGTTATAACCCCCCAAAGTGGTGTTCAATAAGCTGTTATATACAAAGGAAGTTTCGGTGTATTTAAAGGGTTTTATATTTACTTGCCTTACGTTCATGTCATTCTCATCTTTTGCGTGTAAGTGCGAGGGACTTGAATTAAATGAGGCTTTTGAAAACTCAAAATCTGTCATGTTAGTCGAAGTTATAGGTCTATCTCTTAAAGAGGCAGAAGATGATAGAGGCGTAGATATTTTCAAAAGAAAACTCATCGAAGCAAAGTTTAATGTAATCGAAAGTTTTAAAAACAATGAACAGGTTAGTTCTGTTGTAACTTCTTCTGGTAATTGCGGTATTCACCTATATCCTGGTCAAAAGTTTGTTTTGTTTGTTCCAAATTCCAGTTACTTTAAAAATTATGTTTCAACTTGCACTGGCTCTTATGGCTACAGAGGAGAGTTAAGCTTTGATGACAAAAGGTTTCGAAAGCTCAAAGAGTTTGTATATAACAACACGTTAAAGCAGGACAAATAACAGTTGGCTTTTGCTCCTGCGTCGCTTATTTTAGCCAACATATTATTTGCCTCTTAACGAGGCGTTGAGGCTGTAGAATTACTCTTTTTAGAAACATATCCTACTATACAAAACTGATTGTTTTTTAACCTTGAAACCACAGGGTTACTGTGATCTAATAGATATTATTCACCCACGGTAAATTGTTATGGCCAACTACAAGCCTGACTTATCCTGCCAAAATAAATTCATTCCCATCAATTTCGCTGAGCAAATTTTACCAGGTACCTTTGAGTATGCGCTTTGTTATATTGTCGAAAATAAACTCGACTTGTCGGGCTTTGACGCGTGGCATAACAACGATAAAACGGGTGCTGCGGCGTATCCGCCCACGGTCATGTTAAAGATTATTTTACTCGGTTATGCGCATGGGTTAATAAGTAGCCGCCGAATAGCCAAGGCCTGTGAGAACAATATTCTGTTCATGAGTGTGACAGGGATATTCAGCCGCATTACACATCAATAGCGGGTTTCGTAGCCAAAATGCACGAACAGATTGAGCCACTATTTACGCAAGTATTGATGATATGTGATGAAGAAGGCTTGATAGGCCGTAACCTATTTGCCATTGATGGGTGTAAATTGAAATCGAATGCGAGCAAAGAGTGGAGCGGCACATTTGATGAACTAGGCCGCAAACAAGAAAAACTAGAGCGCGCAAGTAAACGCATCATTGAACGCCATCAAGCCCAAGATGGCCTAAGTGAAGAGCTTGTCACTCACGACTTAAAGCAAAAAGAAAACTCGATAAAAGCGCCGTTAAAATCACGGCGTTTCTAGCAACCCATCAAGAGAAAACAGGCAGTAAAGGCAAGCCAGTTAAAAGTAATATCACCGACCCAGACAGCGCAAAAATGACGACCTCCAAAGGCACCATTCAAGGCTACAATGGCATTGCGATAAATGACGACAAGCACCAAATTATACTGCAAGCACACGCATGGGGCTCAGTGGGCGAGCAACAAACCTTGCAGCCAGCCGTTGCACAATTAAAACAACAACTTGATAAATTAAACACCGATAAAATCACAGACGGACGCACAATTAAGTTCACCGCAGACAGTGGATTTAACAGCGAAGCAAACCTTGAATATATGTCGCAAAGTGGCTTTGATACATACATAGCCGATAATCAGTTTAGAAAACGAAATCCGCTATTTAAAGCCAGTGAAACCTATGAAACAGAGCAAGAAAAACGCCGATTAAAACGCAGTAAAGGCAAGCCTCGGTTATTTACCTCAAACGACTTCCACTATGATGAAGCAACCCAAACCTGCCGCTGCCCCGCAGGTAATGATATGTGGCGAAGCGGAGTTAATGTAAACAGCCACAACCAACAATACACCCGATTCTGCTGTTACTTAAGAGACTGTAAAGTATGCCCACTGCAACAGCAGTGCATGCGAAAGCTACCGATAAAAACGGGGTGACAAGTTCAGTTTAAAAATGATGAATCGCGTAAAAAGCTAAGCTACATGGACAAAATGAAGGTCAAAATAGACAGCCCGATGGGGCGACGACAGCTTTTTATTGAAGGAATGGCAAATGACTAGGTTGTATAGAGCCTGCTTTCCTTTAAATAAAAGGCGGAATATTACAGTGAACAAAGGCATGAATAAACTGACCTTGCGGGGGCAAACGAAAGTGAATGCGCAATGGCAACTGTACTGCCTTGTTCATAACATAGAAAAGCTGCAAAACAGGCTGCATTAAAAAAGGGGAGCCCTTTTAAGCCAAAATATGCCAATCAAGCACCTGTAACTCCCTCTAAAATAGCCATTAAAACAACCGTACATTCTCTTTTTCTATTTTACGTGAAATAGCGATAACTGATTGAATCAAAATAGGAACTCGGCTATGGTTGATTCATCAATAAAAATAACTTTAAAACGAGTTAACCTACAGGCTCGTTATGTATCAATCGTAGTGAGGATGTCTCCATCAAATTATCTATAAGAATTGCAGTTGTTCTATTCGCTCTGATTGGCTTTTCTGGTTCTGCTGCTCTGGGGTATTTTCTGCTAACTGGACACAAATCTACTGAGTTAGTTTCGAGTAACGAAATCAACCGTTTCAACGATAAATTGAGTGTGGACCGTAAGCACCCAATCAACGTTGCGATCCACTTTATCCAGTTTAGTGAAAGTAATCCTACCTCGGACTATGTCGATAACGTAGACACTGAGATCTCTATGTTGTCTGAAGCTGAGCGCTTCGAAGTTGCTGAAGTAGAGGTAGAACAAAGTGGTTTTTTAGATGACAGCCTATTCTATCGCGCTCACACCTTCACAATGACCAAAAGAAACGAGAAGTGGTACATTGGAAGTGTTAAAGTTACCTCTAAGTATTCGCATTAGAACATAACAAACTAATCCAGCCGACTCCACAACGTCGCCCTTTTTTTGCCAAAAAAACACAGCAAAAACGGGCCACATTACTCCGCGGCTGATTGGGGCGTTAGGCGACCATAATGTCTGGTTGTCGTCGACAAAACTATAAATGTCGCTATTTTGTCGTGTTTATTCTCTTGTAAGTCTGCCATAAATTGGCATCAAACAGCAAAAGGAAAAGTGATGAGTATTCAACAGCGTCGTTTAGATAAAGGATGGACTCAAGAAGAGCTTGCTCTTCATTCAGGCTTAAGTGCTCGTACTATTCAACGAGTCGAGAGTGGACAAAGTGTTGGTTCGGAATCTTTAAAGTGTCTTGCTGCTGTGTTTGAAACGTCAATTAACAATATAATTCAGGAGCAGAATATGAGCACAGTAAAGCATGAAGAACAATTGGAACAGTTACAACTTAATGCAATGGAAATATCTGCAATTAAATATGGTAAGTCTTTATTTCAATCACCTAGAAAAGGTCATTCAGATCCTTTAACTAAAATTGAGCGTAAGGCTGTAGATTACGGGAAAAGTTTACTTAATAAATTTCAGCAGTAGTAGGTTCGCCTAACAAACGCATCAACGCATGGACTAATAAAGCTTGGCTTGGTTCGTGCGTCACCAATTTTAGCCAAGCTCTATTAGCCTGCTATGCGGGCGATAACTTGCAAAGGATAGCATGTACCAATTATCTGAAATTAGAGCCAAAGTCGAAGAGTTAGGAAAATTAATTGGGGCAAACCAGCATCAATTACCAACATACGGCAAAAGTCGTGATCTTGGTTACTCGCATGTTGAGGTAGATAAACTCTCATATCATTTGGTTACCGTTGAGCGTGGGCAAGAGTTAGCAAGAAGATCAATGGCTGAATTTGATGAACTTTTGTTTTACATTTTCTTTGATGCTACTAACGATATTGCGGGCAACTTCGAACTAAAAAATAGAATTGAAGGTCAAGATAGCAGACGAATAGCTTTTTCAAAGCAAATTGAGTTAATGCATACTTTAAGCCCTGACTTCGGAATAAAGGTAGAGCGATATCTATCAAACGTGCTAGAAAAGTCCCCGTACGACGATGAGCTTATACAGCTGCTTAAGGCAACTTAACAAGTAATCAGTTTGCACGAATACAGTTTACTTTTTACGTTATTCAACTTTTTAGATAGCAATTATGCCCAGTACAAAGGGGTAATGTTTCAAGGAAAAATATGAGTATTGATTTTTCTAAATACAGTATTAAAGAGCTTCATGAGGCGTGGATATCGATTGATGATCATGCATATCCAGATAGAGCTATAGAGATATATCAGCTATTGAAAGCTCACGGGGAAGAAGCTCATATTGAGGTGGGGGATAGTACTTTGGATGAGATTGCCCATCACTTTTTTGGCCTTAATATTTCAGGAGGGGTTTTTGGTGCGGAAGTGGTGCTTGAAAATGACCTTGCTCGAATGAAAGAGCAAAGAGTGTTGTCACTCATTAAGGCCTCAGCTAGGAAGGAAGTCTAACAAGCTAATAACGTACTTTATTTTTAATTGGGTCTTTGTTTTTAAACACACTTACCGTTAAATTGCTCAAAGGCCTTATTTAGAACGTTTTATATTTATCTTGCGTATTTAGTATTATTAACGTCCTTAATAAACTTTATTTGTTTTGTGAGTGCTTAAAGATTTTATTTGCATAATTTTTTATTATGTCTCATAAACAAATCACACAAAACAGGCCCGCGTTCTTATTTAGTTACTCAATATTAATAATACTATTAGACTATCTATGTTCTGTTCATTTTTGTTTAGATAAGCTGTTATAACTAACTTCATAATAATAAAGTGCATTTGGTACTTATAAAGCGGGCAAATGAACAAATTAAAATGCTTGATTACACAATTTATTAATGCAATGCAAAAACGCCCGGGGTTATTGGCTGTTTTAGCGTTTTTATCGGGCGTTGCAAGTTATGTGCTTGTTGATAGAAAAGAGTCGTTTGCGCAGGTTGTTGCTGTTGTTTTACTTATAAGCTGGTTGTGGTTAATTGTAGATAATTGGCTGCGTGATAAAGTTGAAGAACGATTTGGTGTAAGCGTTTCACCCAATGTAACGCGTTTTGCATTACAAATGATTCAGCAAGAGAGTTTGTTTTTTGCACTGCCATTTTTTTTAGTTGTGACCCAATGGGATCACCCTCAAGCAGTGTTTACATCGCTGATTATATTGTGTGCGGTCGCATCAGTTATTGACCCGTTTTACTACAAAAAATTAGCTAAAAATAGAACGCTATTTACGGTGTTTCACAATTTTGCTTTGTTTGTAGTTTTACTTGTTACATTGCCTATTTTATTTAACTTAACAACCAGCCAAAGTTTAGCTACTGCGCTAGTTATAGCCGTGGTGTTAACATTACCTAGTCTTACTAATTTAATGCCCAATGCGCCATGGTGGCGTTTACCTATCTTAGCGATTATTTTATTTAGTTTGAGTGCAGGCGTATGGCAATTAAAAAGCTTTGTACCACCGGCTGCTTTGCACTTAACGAGCATTGCATTAGCGCATGAGGTAAATGAGCAAAGTAAAAAACCGATAGGAAATATTAACACGTTAAATGCACGCTCTTTACATGCAAAAGGGCTTTATACATGGACAGCGGTTAAAGCACCACGAGGGCTAAACGAAAAGATATTTCATGTGTGGACACACAATAAAAAGCAGGTAGACAAAATAGCGCTTAATATCAGTGGAGGGCGTAAAAGTGGTTATAGAGCCTGGACACACAAAGTAAATTTTCCACATAACGCGATAGGAAAGTGGCAAGTTAAGGTTATGACTGAATCAGGCCAGCTAATTGGTTTAACTAAATTTAGGGTGACGCCTTAAACCAAGTTAAATAAAAATGGGCTAAAGCATAAATAATTAATTGAGTCAGTGTGTATTAAAAAATTATTGTTAACTATCAAAGGGGTTGATAGGCTGTAGTGGTAAATTTATTATATTTATTAAGCAAGGAAGAACGATGAACAGTGATGTTTTAATACCTCATTTACCCGAACCAACAATGTCTGCTTTAGTTACAAAAATATATGTGACTGAGGGGCAACACGTAAAAAAAGATGACACATTACTTGATGTGGAAACGGACAAGATAGTACTCGAAATTGTTGCCACGGCTAACGGAGTTGTCACTAAGATAAATATAAATGAAGGTGAACAGGTTAGCTCAAATCAAGTGGTGATGCTGTTTGATTATGACGACATATACGAGGTGTTAATACAAGCCCCTTTAAATGATAAACCAGAATTTCAAAATAACACCAGCAACACAGACCAAATTAACACCCATGATATTCAGAGCTTAATCACTGAAACACCCATTCATAATGAAATAAAAAGTCTAGAGCCAACTATTGATGAACCCAAACAGGCTTGCTTAGTTAAACACAATGATGCAACACAGACAGAATCTACAATAGATGCAGGTGCAGCGCTATCTAACATAGCCAGCCCTAGTAATGAGAGTAAGGGAGTGTTTTATACGGTTGCTGTACTAGTGATAGGTATTGTTATTGGTGTAACAGCGAGTCGGTTTTTATTTAATTAGTTTGGTAAACGCCAAAAGCATCGGCTTTTGGCGTATAAAAAAATTAGTTAGCTAATAACCATTCGCTTAACAAGCGTACACCATAGCCTGTACCGCCTGGTGATAGTTCGCCTTTGCCTTTTTTAACTAATGCATTTCCAGCAATATCAATATGAACCCAACGCGTTTCCCCTGCAAAATGCTCTAAAAATGTCGCTGCAGTTGTTGCGCCTGGCCCGCCAGAGCCTACGTTTGTTATATCGGCTATGTCTGATTTAAGCATATCTTTGTAACCTAGTGGTAAACGCCATAGGTTTTCGTTTACCTGCTTACCAGCAAGTGTTAACTGATTTACGAGTGTGTCGTCTTTTGAGAACACGGCCGCATACTCGTTACCAACCGCACGAATTTTAGAACCGGTAAGCGTGGCTACATCAATCATAATGCTAGGGTTAAAGTGCTTACGTGCATACCACATTGCATCACTTAAAACTAAACGGCCTTCGGCGTCTGTGTTGAGTATTTCAACACTTAAACCTTCTGCGGTGCGAACAACATCGCCAGGGGCTACTGCAAACTGCGAAACCATATTTGCCGCCATGCCCATTACTGCTACTACGTTTTTGTCGGCTTTGGCCATGGCCATTGCTTTAACTGTTCCAAGCACTGCAGCAGCGCCTGCCATGTCCGATTTCATACGTGCGATAGACGCACCTGTTTTAATGCTATATCCGCCCGAGTCGAATGTTATTCCTTTACCTACCAGTGCAATAGGGTCGTCGTTAGAGCCTTTATAATGAGCAACTACCAAACGAGCACCCTGATCGCTTCCGCGGCCAACGGCTTCTAGTGCGCCCATACCAAGCTCTTTAAGTTGCTCTGGTTTTAAAATTGTAATGGTAACACCTAACGATTCAAGTTCTTTTGCGGCATTTGCAAAATCAACAGGCGTCATTTCGGTGGCGACTTCAGAGGTAAGGTCGCGTGCCAAAAATACACCTGCTTGAATACTTTCTAACTGTTTATACGTTGCAGTTGTTTTTTTTGTGCTGTCGACATCAAACGTGTAAGTCACTGTTTGTGTGTTAGGAGTTTGTTTGTATTTTTCAAAGCGATGATCTCGCAGGTTTGCGCCGTGTGCAAAGTTTGCCGCAAGTAAATGGTTTGCATCTACACCTATTACATCGTCAAATAGTACATTGGCGGTATCGGCTTTGTATTTAACTAACTGAGCGTGCACGTCTCCGCCTAGTTTAGCTATGCGAGCTTTGTTTAACTCGTCTTGTTTGCCTGTTCCAACAACTAATATACGTTTGTAGTTTCTGTTTAGTGGGGCAATAAGCTGTGTTGTTTTTGCGTATTTACCTTCAAAATTTTCAACGTCAATAATGCGTTGTAACTGACCATTGAATTGTTTGTCGAGATTTTTAAATTGGTTGTTTTTTCCATCTTGGCTATAAAACACAATTAATGTGTGTGCGTCGCTGTCTACTTTAGAAGAAAACGAAAACTGTGCTGCTTGTGTATTTAAACTAGCGCTTAGCGCCAGTGTTAAGAGAGAGGCCTTAATTATGTGTTTCATTGTTCACCTAAGATTGATTTAAAACTGTTTTTTACCTATTTTTGCCTGTTTAGTTAAGTGCGATAAGCTGAAACGGCAATTAAGAGCGACGTATAACGGCATCAAAAATACGTTATAAATATATTTGCATGTGAATGATACTAGGCTTAATGTAAAACAAAGTGTTTACATGGAGTTATATTATGAAGTTTTTATTGTTCTTAGGTACTGTGCGTGAAAGCTCACCACCTAAACCAGTGCGTCTTGGAAATAGAGTAAGTAAAGCATGTTTATTGTGTTTGCAGTCACACTTTAGTGAACATGAATTTGAAATAATTGATGCGTTAGATTACCCAAACGATCCTGTATTCAAACCTCACTTTGCATACACACAGCAAAATGCCCCGACTAAACTTAACAATTTGGCCGATAAAATTAAATCTGCTGATGGTTACATAATGATCAGTCCAGAATATAATCATTCGATGAGCCCTGCATTAGCTGATCTACTCAATCATTTTGGTAGTTCACTGTTTTCATATAAACCCAGTGCTATTGTTTCTTATTCTGCTGGGCAGTGGGGTGGGGTTCGTGCTGCGATTAGTATGCGCACTTTTTTATCAGAACTTGGGTGTTTGCCAGTATCGTCGATGATTCATGTTCCAAAGGCACAGGATGTGTTTAACGAACTTGGTGAGTCTGCTACTGAAGATGACCAGACATCGTGGTTTAACTATTTTTCTCGTACATTTAATCAATTAATATGGTGGGCTGAAGCCGCTAAAATACAGGCTGAATGTAAAAACCCCCATAAAATGATTGAAAGCTTTAAAACAGATCCCGCGCAGCGAAATGCGCCTAAAGCAACTACTAATTAAGTTGTTGTAATTTCAATTGTTATATTTTTACTGTTAGATTCATCAAAGAGTAGAGAAGCCGGTTAGGCGTAATGTAGCAAATAAGACCCCAATTATACAGGTACTGTATTTATATACAGCACCTGTATGGCGTTAATAAATACTAGAACAATAAACTGAGTGTTAATCGCGCTGTTCTAGGTTCTATTGGGTGAAAGTGATTATCTTCAACGCCTTGTGCGGGCTCACCGGGTAAACGCGATGCGTAATAGTAGTCTATATCGTGGTCGGTACTGTTGAACAGATTAAGTAATTCAAAGTCTACTTTCCAATGGGTTTGCTTATAGCTTACTGAGCTATTAACAACCGTTAAAGGGTTCGAGCGTTTATCTTCGTCGTCAGTTAATGTACGCTTGCCAATATGACGCACCCTAATTGATGATTGCCATTGTTCAGTTAAGTGCCAATTTAAACCAGCACTTGCTACAACTGGTACAGCGCCTTCTATATAATTATTATTGTCATTTATATCTAAGCGCGAATGTGTAAACGAGGCTTCTAAATCAATACTAAATTGGTCGTTAACCCAGTAATACGCACTCATTTCTAAGCCATAGCGTTTAGACGCATCACTGGGTTCTGTGTTACCAGCATCACCTACAAATAATAATTCTGAGTCGAGTGTTAGCCACCATAAAGCGGCGGATAAATTAAAGTTGCGATCATCGGCAAAACGCAAACCTACTTCAGCACCTTCACTTTTTACCAATAAATCTACTTGCTCAGCCAGCTCACCTGTAACTGGGTCAACATTAATTGTAGAGCCACGCGCATCATTTGAATGAAAAGATTGCCCCCAATTAGCATATGCGGCTAGTAAATCAGTAAAGCGATAATTTACACTCCCTTTAAAACTGACTAAATCATCGTTTGCTTTACCTGAGTTTGCACCAGTATTACTGGTCACGTTTGTATCAAAATAGTCGTACCTCACACCAGCAGTGGCCTCTAATTTTGGGGTAAATAAAAATTTAGATTCCCAAAAGCTTGAGTAGCTTGTTTGTTTTAGTGCGTCTTGCCTTACCGTGCTAAGTCGCTCTCTTGCTTGCGTGTTATAAAGTCCTACGTTATCTATGTGGTCGTGTCTGATCTCAATCCCTGTGGTGTGTTGCATGTTTATATCAGATGTTTTGGTTTCAAACTGATAGCTTATATTGGTGCCATAAATATTGCGGCTATCTTGCTGATTAAACTGATCGCCATTAATGGGATCATTTAAAAAATAGCTAAAATTTGAGTACAGGTTTAAATCGTAATTAATTACATATGCGCTGGCTTTAACATGTTCTCCTTGCCAATTACTTGATAGGCTATAACGGCTAGAGTTACCCCCTAGTGTGGTATCAAGAGAACCTAATTGTGTTATTAAACTTTGCGAGACGGCACGCTGTGGAATTTGGTCTGCAGAATTCCATGTATTGTCGTATGCCATAGCACTTAGTGATAGGTCACCATTAAAGGCTGTACCAACATAGCGTAGCAGGGCATTTTTTTTATTTACGTCTTCGTTTATGTCATCCCACGGGCCGTCGTAGCCTTGCCATTCTGCTGCTGCAATAATTTTGCCTTTTGTTAAGTTAGTAGAGCCCAAGACAACAGCACGTTTATAGTTGTCATCTCCTATGCTGAGTTCTATTTGTTGATGCTTTAGATTGTCAGTCAATTTAAACTGTGCACTACCTGCGGATGAAAAGTCACCTTGGCTTGCGCTATAGGAGCCTTTTTTATAATTAATTGTGGAAATAGACTCAGGAATTATAAAGTTTAGGTCGGTATAGCCTTGGCCGTGGCCATGGCTTCGCATATTTATGGGCATACCGTCTATGCTGGTGGCAAAGTCGGTGCCATGGTCTAAATTAAACCCTCTAATAAAGTATTGGTTTGCCTTACCTGAACCACTGTGTTGAGTTACCGCCATACCGGGTATTAGCTCTAACATTTCGGCGCTTCTTAACATCGGCCGTTGGTCAATTTCACCTTGGCCAATAATACCGCTTGATGCACTGATGGCTTCGCCTATTAAGCCGTCTCGGTGGCCATATACAGTTAACTTTTCTATGTTTGCATGGCCATAGCCGCTATATAATGTGCCGACAGTTAAAATTGCTAATGTTTTCATCCTTAAAGTTCCTATTTATTATGTTTGCTATTTAGTGCAGTTGAATTAAATACGGCTAAGTAAATCTATTGGATGCAACATTTAGTGTTTTAATTATTTAAATAAGGGCTTAAGTTTGTAATTTGAAAAACTACGTTGGCGCTATTGTAATATCGTTATATAAAACTAATAATCAGCGTGTTTTAAAAAATTCACCACACATCACTCTATCAGCGAGCCTGTATTGAAAGCCAAAGAAATTCGCAATTTTTACATTAACGAAGAGCAATCTGTGTATTTACTGTCGCACCGCGATGCTAAAAAGCACCGTCAATGGCTTAACATTTGTATTAAACAATTAACGCTGCTTGGTTATAAAAATGTAGAAATGATAGGCTCTGGAGCCTTTGGGTTTGTATTTGCCGGTGAAGACGACAAAGGCTTACCTTGGGTTTTTAAGTTTTCACGTATTACACTTGCCCAAAGTGTACGTGACCGCCTTGAAGACGAGGCGTATATGTTGTCACAAATTGACAACCCACTGGTGCCTAAATTTTATGCCTTTGAGCGTATTAAAAAACAAGGTATTTTAATGATGGCGCGCGCCATGGGAGAAGACCTTGAAAAAGTGTCTCTTAAAGAGGGGCGATTTAGCGCGGCAAAAATAATGGCATTAGCCGTTAGGCTTCGAAATGTGTTACTTGATTTAAGTAACCATAAAAATGGTTTAAGCGCACAGCCCATAGTGCATGGTGATATAAAGCCTTCAAACTTGGTGTGGGATGCACAAACAGATGCCTTATCTTTAGTTGATTGGGGAAGTTCGGTGTATGCCCAGTTAGATAGTAAAGGTGAGCCTGTTGCCAGTAATTTTATGGATCTAATGTCGGGGGATTTAAGCACGACTAATGCGCGAATGGGGGATGTGTATTTTATAGGTGAAGCGCAAATGTCGGGTGAGCAATCGTCTCCACGATTTGATGAGCAGGGGGTTGCGGCTACTTTATATGCGTTAGCGTCTGCACAGTCTTGCCGATTTGGGGCGCAGGCGATTCCTGCAAGTTCTTTAGGGTTACCTAGAGAACTTGCTAAAGTTATAGACGGCATGCTCAGTAAGTCTAAGGTAGTTCGTGATGCTGCTGGCGATTATTTTATGCGAAACATAACCACAATGGCTAAAGCTTACTTACCAGAGCTAAATTTAAAACAGCCCAAAGCTGCTATTCCATTTTGGTACGGTAGTGATGAAGCTCCAGATACGGTTGTATATAGCTCGCGCAAACAGTTTTTACGCCAAGCTGACCATAACCAGCAGCTTCTAGATGTAAACGATGCCCAGTTAGACCGATACTACAAAGAATTTTTATTTGATACTGGCGACACTGAAAAAGCATTTTTAGCCTCTATAAGCCGACTTGCAAAATATCCAGCAGTAGGCGGGCTTAGTTTTCATTGGAAGGATGAATCGTTATTTATTGAGTCGTCGTTAATAATGCATGATGAGTCACTAGGCGATGCCTTCAGTGATGCAATAAATAATACTGTTATGTTAGCGCAAGCTATTAATCAAAAAGGGCTGTTTAAATGTTGTTTGTTTGACGCACGTAAAACGATTCAATTAGAGCGAGACGGCACCGGCGCATTTAAGTTTGACAGCTTACCAGAGCTTGATTACGAGGTAGTGAGCGTTAAAGCCAACGAAATAACACGACCTCACTCTTATTTTGAAGATGGAAAAGACCCTGATGAACAATTACAGTTGCCTAAAAAAGTGATTAAATGTGTATTTGAGTTAAACCAAATACACCATACTGGGTGTATTATTTTTGAAGCCTTACCCGATAGAATGAAAATTCACCACTACTACAGGCTACTCGACTCTTCAAAAGAAGCTGATTTTAAACGTCTGTTAAACAAACTAATGCAATATGCTGTAAATATCACTGATGTAGGTGTTGCGGGCTTTATGAAACTTCCATACAAAAATACCCGCGAGTTTGAATTGTGTGCACAACAAGCAGAGCAATACTTTCCTAAAAACCCCAAGCTTGTTTAAATGTAACTAAAATAATTTAATGAACGGAGATAACGGTTTTAGCTCAAATTGATGAACACGTTGTTGCTGTTTGTTGGTTGCCGTAATTTTATATGTTTGCTTACTTTCGTCATGACTAAATAAATTAATATTAAATTTTATCCCTTCAAGTACCGTTGGTGTGTATCTACCCGTAATAGTAATTTGATCAACAATTTTGCTATTAACCGAATGCGCAAACTCTGGATTTAATAGTAAGCCATCAATATTAAAACGATATTGCTGATCAGACATGTACACGTGCTGTTTAACTTGTTTACTAATGTGTTTACGGTATTTTGTAAACTCAGCGAGTGATATTAATCCATCGGTGTTATCGTCTACTCCTTTTATTGATGACGCAGGAATAGATAGCACTACAAATACATGGTTGTTTACTATGTTAAGTGTGCCATGTTGAGCAACCATTAAATGGGCATGTGCATTTTGCGATGTACTAAATAATAAACTAATTAAGCTGATGCTTTTGATTGATTTTAAAAGTCGCATAGTTCACAACGCTCCTTTTACACACCGTTGAAAGAACGGGTAGGTGTCGGTTGCATAATAGTGATATATACCATCAGGGAATTCAGGGGTTACGCCAAAACGGCCATTACATTCATCTAGATCTCCAGAGCCTGCAACATATTCCCAGTCTTGTGCAAATGTACCTAGTGGGTAAATGTCGGTAGAGGGTCTATTAGCACTGACAGAGGTAACATGTTGATAACTACCAGTCATTACAACTAGGTTAGAGTTTGCATCAGTTGAATTTGAATAGCCATAACGTGCATAAATAGGAAAACCATCGGCCGCCCAACCTATTAAGGTCATTGTTGTTGCATTGCCGCCTAGTATGGTTATAAAGCCCTCTGGCATCCCATGGTAATGGTAGGTACCGTCCGGCTGAACATGCGCATTGTTACTATCTGTTCCAAAGCTAAACGTGGTTTGGCTTAAAGCTTCTATATTCCAGTTTCCGCTGTTATTGGCTAAATCGCAATTGTCACCTGAATTATCACAACTGCCACCTGTGCCCGCATCAATTTTAACGCCATTTAATACAAGTCCGGTTATACCGCGAGGACCGCCCATCAATGTGGCTGTTGAGGTTTGTATGGGTGTTAATGTAAGGCTTTCATTCACTGATTGCTCAGCAATGGTGTTGGGGTTTGCAGGATTGGGAAAGGTGCCTACATCGTGGTCTGGTATCCCATTTGCAATTATGTCGCGTGTTGTTCCTGTGCATGTCCAATCAGCCAAGCTGGTAGTTTGTACAGAGTCACTATCATTATATTCACTATAAAAGTAATCGCATAAAACATTTTGTGTAGAACCATTTGTTTCTACATTGCTATTGTCGCCAGTAGGACTTTCGGTTGCTATTTCCGTTTGCGTGCCGCTCTGCTCAGAACCACCACATGCAATCAACGTGGTAGTTATAATAAAACAGGCAATAATGTTTAACTGTTTAACTGTTTAACCAAATTATTAGCGCTTAGGTTTAAATTTAACGTGTGCATTTTTTAATCTCACTATCTAAGAGATTAAAATAATATTCTGAAATTGTGCAAACAGTGTGCAAATATAAATGAAGAATATGTAATTGAAGGGTATGTATAAAATGTTTTTACAACGCTTTATAATCAAATGCAGTTAAAAGTATGCAAGGGCAGGTGTGTTATATGGCTAAGTCAAAACCCATTGTTACATTACAAAGCTATGGTATTTATTCAACATGGGATAGTAGTAGCAAAGCGCTGCCACAAATTGAGCAATTTACTACCGATGTAATAGCTAAAATAGACGTAGAATTTGGGCTAATAATTAATATAAAAAAAGCAAAAGGTGAGAAATTACATTTTTGTATTTATCATCCGGATATACCTAATGAAGAGGGTGAGATAATGCCACCCTTCGAAGGTGTTGAATACGTAAAGGATAACGAGTGGCAGTTTTATTTAGGCGACACGTTGTGGGAACCCATTCACAATAAACTCGGCCCTTGGCGCATGACCTTAACGCTTAATAATAAAATAATTGCAGATAAGACATTTAATGTTGAAATAGAAGCACAAAAAACAGAAATTGATTTTTGGAAAAGCCGAGGTTATTAAATAGATTAGCTAACCGAGTAGAAAATAAATAACCCCTCGCTAGAATTAGTGCATTTAATACAGCGGTTAGGTACTTTTCACAATAAAAATCAAGCAACGCTTGCTTACAAAAAAAGCCAATGTAGATTGGCTTTTTGTGAAAGTATTTAACTAGGGCATGTTTATCTTTGATGGTTGAATTTGCAGCAGTGTGTTTGGTTTTTAGGCAAGGCAGAGCCTATGTAGTGTGTTACTTCCCATAAATAGGCGATAACGTAGCATAAATGCCAAACATGCGCTGCCCGTTGGGTTCTTTCTAGGGACGATAAACTCTTTGTTGCTCGGTTTTTACTTAGCCCACTAAGTTACAAACCTCGCGCCGCAATTTAATCGCCCCTAGATTGAACAAATTTTAATCCGCAAAGGTCAACACGCCCTAGAATTTAGTTACCCCAAGGGTTGCTTGCATTAGAACGTTGCTTACGATCACGGGCACGTTGTTTAGTTTCTTTCTTTTCTTTGATACGTTTTGCATCACTAAAACTTAGCTCACAGGGTTCACCTGGTTTATGATCCTCTGGGATCACTCTATCACGAGGAGGAAGCTCGTACTGAACATCGTCTGGCTTAGGTAAGTTTTTAAGGCGGTAAAGGTAAAAGTTGTCTACTTTTTCTTGAGCCCATTGGGTTTTACGCAAAAATTTTACTGCGGATTTAATATCTGGATTATTTTTAAAACAATTAAGCTGCAGGTATGCGTGTAGGAGTTCCCACCCGTATTGCTCAACCAGCTCTTCAACCACTTGTTCTAATTTTACGCCTTGCAGTGGGTTATTACTGAAAAGTTCTTGGTTGCTCATAGGTGTTGCCTCGTTATTTAAATACAAACTGCATTATAAATTTAATAACGAGGCTTTAATAGGGGAAATAGCTTAACGTTTGCAATTAACTACAACACGGCCTCTAATTTTGCCTTCCATTAATAAGTTAGCGTTATCGATTACATTTTCTAAACTTATCTCAGTAGAAATTTTATCTAAATAGTCGGATTTTACTAAAGTGGCTAATCTATTCCATGCTTCAACTCTATCCGCTTTTGGACGCATTACACTATCAATACCAATTAACGATACACCACGTAAAATAAATGGCGCAACTGATGCAGGTAAATCCATACCTTGGGCAAGGCCACATGCGGTTACAACGCCTCCATATTTGAGTGATGCGCAAATATTAGCAAGCGTATGGCTGCCAACAGAATCAATAGCGGCAGCAAAGCGCTCTTTTTGTAATGGTTTGCCTGGGTTTGAAAGCTCATCTCTGTTAATTATTTCTGTTGCGCCGAGTTCTTTTAAATATTCGCTTTGATCAACTCGACCCGTGGCTGCGGTGACTTGATAACCAAGTTGATTAAGTAAATATATAGCAAAGCTACCAACGCCGCCGTTTGCCCCTGTAACTAAAATTTCACCAGCGTCTGGTGTAATGCCTTGCTTTTCAAGTGCTATAACGCTGAGCATAGCGGTATAACCCGCAGTACCAATTTGCATTGCTTGTTTTGGGCTAATAGCAGCAGGTAAAGGAATTAACCAGTCACTATTTAGCGTTGCTTTTTGTGCAAGGCCGCCCCAATGTTTTTCGCCAACACCAAAACCGTTTAAAATAACGTTATCGCCATTTTTAAATTCATTGCTGGTGGAGGTTGTAACAGTACCCACTAAATCTATACCTGGCACCATAGGAAAGCTTCTTACTACTGGCCCTTTACCTGTAATTGCTAAGCCGTCTTTATAGTTTAATGTGCTGTATAGGACATCTATTTGGGTGTTCTCTTCAGGTAAGTCATTTTCGTTAAGCTGCGATAAAGAAGCGCTATAATTATTATCTTCTTTATTAATAACAATGGCTTTAATTGGGTTATTCATAATATATCCTTTTAGACCGATCGTCTTTTAATTGGTAAATAAAAGTGCATTAAGTTAATAATGCACGTAAAAACATTTCAGTGTACAACGTAAGCGGTGTGCTTGATTTAGTGAGCTTTGCTCGCATTACTGCGCCTTCCCAACCAATCCAAAAGTACTCACTCATTAATTGTGTATTAACCGTTTTAGCAATTGTGCCTTGCTGTTTAGCTTGGTTTAAACATTTTTCAATTTGTATTTGCCAAGAGGTGTAGCTTTTCATTAATCGATCTTTAAATTCATCGCTTAAGTGATTTAGTTCTTGGTTTAAATTGCCAACTAAGCAACCGCGTTTGTAGTCGTACTTGCTCATGCCTTTAATGGCACTTTGAGTAAAATTGACTATTCGTTCAAGCGGTGGAGTATTTTGTTGCTCAAGGTAATGGCTTAGCTTTGCAATAAAGTAACTGTCGTAGGCATCGACTAAAGCAATGCCATAAGCTTCTTTACTTTTAAAGTAATGGTAAAAAGAGCCTTTAGGTACCGAGGCTTTTTTTAATATTGTATCGAGTCCTGTAGCACTAAAGCCAAACTCAGTTAACGTTTCTAACCCCGTGCGTATAAGTAACGCTTTAGTATCGGCGTTATCTCTGGCTATTTTGGGTGGACGGCCACGTCGTACGGTTGTTGTATTTTTGTTCATTAAACTATATTAGACCGATCGGCTTTTAATGTGCAAGTATTAAATTCGTTTGTTTAAAAATAATACCGACTTTGTCTGATTATGTAACGCCTACTATTTGTGAAATTACATTTATATTTGAACTTCACTTATTTTTACTAGTCAATAATTGAGGTTAATACACAAATTGTGCGACTTAGTTAGTTATGATTTTAAATCGATGAGTAGGTTACATATCAGCATGGTATGACCAGGTGAATTGTTTAAATGTTAATTCATTTTTGCATCAGCAGCTTAGTTAATGTCAAACAATTTAATTGCTTTTGTTATTTGAACTTTACATTTTTATTAACTATTCATTAATTGTAGATTTCACTTATGCTACAAAATATATAATTAAAAAAGGTGAGGATAATACCGATGAAGAGACAGAAAAGAGATCGTTTAGAAAGAGCTCATTCTCAAGGTTTCAAAGCAGGTTTAGCAGGTCGTTCTAAAGAGCTATGCCCTTATCAACAAATAGATCCAAAATCAGAGTGGTTAGGTGGATGGCGAGAAGCGATAGAAAATCGCAATATGTATAAAACCTAATTTATAAACAAATTAAAGCAAAAAGGCCTCCATATTGGAGGCCTTTTTGTATGCAGTTCTGAAAGTAAAACTGTATATAAGTAGATTAAAAAGACGTGGTGTCTTGAAATAACCCTACTTTTAAATCTTTAGCTTCGTATATTACGCGACCATCGACTTCTACTGTACCGTCTGCAACGCCCATAAAGAGTTTACGTTTAATTACGCGTTTCATTTCAAGGCGGTACGTTACTTTTTTAGATGTTGGGAGTATTTGGCCTGTAAACTTAACTTCACCTACACCTAAAGCACGGCCAAGACCTGGACCACCTGACCAGCCGAGATAAAAACCGACAAGCTGCCACATCGCGTCAAGGCCTAAACATCCAGGCATCACCGGGTCACCCTTAAAGTGGCAATCAAAAAACCAAAGGCTCGGGTCAATATCAAGCTCAGCGATTATTTCGCCTTTACCGTGGCTTCCACCATCAGCATTTATAGAGGTAATGCGGTCCATCATTAACATGTTATCGCTAGGTAAACGACAATTGCCTTCACCAAACATTTCACCTTGACCACATAAGATCAGTTCTTCTTTTGTATAGCTGTTTTTAGGTTCCATAACTCATTATCTTCGCTTAGAAATTGCCAGTACTTTAGCGTACACTTGTACGCTAAACAACTCGGAGCAGTTAAATATCCACTATATTGCGTATTAAATCATCAATCAAACAATGGCTTGGCTTTTTGCTTTATAAAACCGCGCAATTACAATCAAAAATCATTATAATTACCGCTGTCTTATAACTAGTCTAAAGGAAGTTTATGATCCTTTTTGTTAATTCACTTACTGTGATAGATTTTTCTTACTTATGTAACAAACGCGGCGCCGTTGGCGAAAGCTGGATTGTTGATTTAACTTTGCACGGTAAACTTAATGATGAGTCGATGGTGTTGGACTTTGGATTAGTTAAAAAACAAATTAAAGGCATTATTGATGAATGTATTGATCACCGTTTAGCTATTCCTAATAGCATAAATGGTTCAGTGACAGAATTTGATGAGTATAAAACACTTGATTGTACCTTCGGTGAAAACCACCATTTAGCAATGAGTGCACCACATCAAGCCTATTGCATGATTGATGCTAATGAAATTAATGTAGAGTCGGTAACTGCATTTTTAGTTGATACTATTTTGCCTAAACTGCCTTCAAATATTGAAAAAATAGAGTTAGTACTAAAACCAGAACATAGCCAAAGCTTTTATTACCATTATAGCCATGGTCTTAAAAAGCACGATGGTAACTGCCAACGGATAATTCATGGTCATCGCTCTCAAATAGGTATTAGCCTAGATGGTATTTCTATGCCTCGTTTACAAAAAGAATGGGCTATGCAGTGGGAAGACATATACCTAGCAACAAGTGAAGACCAAATAACATCGGAAAGTTTAAAATATATTACTGCAAAAGCCGATGATGTTTGTTTTGCTTACACATCAGCTCAAGGTTATTTTGAAATGGCAATTAGTGAAGCACGCTGTGATATTTTACCTATTGATACAACCGTTGAATGTATTGCTGATTATATAGCTGGGCAAGTTAAAGCCAAATACCCTGAACAAAATGTAAAAATAACAGCGTATGAAGGGGTTGGCAAAGGAGCAATCAGTTATGCTTAAGTCACTTTTATCTACGTTGGTTGTCGCTTTAGTGAGTGTAAATTCGTTTGCTGTTGAACTAAAAGGGCACCTTACTCAAGGCGGTTTAGTGACCGGGAAGCTGAGTGATGTACAGTCTGTTAGTTTAAACGATACACAGTTAAAGCTGTCAGAAAATGGTGACTTTGTATTTGGTTTTGGTCGCGACGCAAAAGCAAATCATACACTTAGCTGGGTTGATGCAAATGGAAAAAAACATACTCAGGAATTAGTGATTACTAAACGTGATTACAACATTGACAAAATTACGGGCGTTGCAAAAAAGTATGTTTCTCCGCCTAAATCTGTAAGTGAGCGTATAAGCAGTGAAGCGGTTGCTGTAAGAAAAGCGCGTGCTGTGAATTCAGATCTTACCTTCTTTTTAGACCCTGTATTAAAACCAGCGCAAGGTAGAATATCTGGTGTTTATGGTAGCCAGCGATACTTTAATGGTGAACCACGTCGCCCTCATTTTGGCTTAGATATAGCAAACAAAACAGGTTCTCCGGTGTATGCACCCATTGGTGGCACCGTTGTATTTGCAGAACCTGATTTATATTATTCAGGCGGTACGCTTATTTTAGATCATGGCCATGGAATTACCTCTACTTACATTCATTTAAGTAAGCTAGATGTAAACGTGGGTGATAAAGTTAAACAAGGTAATAAAGTTGCTGAAATTGGTGCAACCGGCCGTGTAACTGGCCCGCATTTAGACTGGCGTTTTAACTGGAAGGGTGAACGCTTAGATCCGGGTTTATTAATGCAAGATACGTTAGCAAACAAAAAGTAGAGACTATGACAGACGTAAATCGCGATGCAATTATTGCTCAGCGTATAAAAGATTCAACTACATCAGTTACAAAAACAGTGTTTCCAGGGCGCACTAATCACCACAATACATTGTTTGGTGGTGATGCATTGGCATGGATGGACGAAGTTGCATTTATTGCTGCTACTCGTTTTTGCCGCAAGCCTTTGGTTACTATTTCGTCTGATAGGGTAGACTTTAAAGAAGCCATACCTGCAGGTACATTTGCTGAACTAATAGCTAAAGTAGTGCATGTTGGTAATACGAGTTTAAAAGTAGACGTAGATATACTGTTAGAAACAATGCATAAAGATGATAAACACTCAGCAATAAGTGGTAGTTTTACGTTTGTTGCTGTAGATGATAATCATAGGCCAACCCCCGTAGTATGCGATAAAATGATTAACGGGTTTAAGTAAAAGCTATAAATAAAGATAAGCATCTATTAAGGTGCTTATTATTTTACACACAAAGAACACATCATACTAAATTTTGTTTTTATGTTATCTTTGCATTAGCTATATTGATAGAGTAACTAATAACCAGGTAAGAGGGCTTATTAAGAAATAAACCCTATATGAATGATTTATAATGATTAAAGTACCATTGCTGCAATCCAGCCGAATATTAATAATGGAATATTAAAGTGTAAAAAGGTTGGCACAACCGAATCCCAAATATGATCATGCAGACCATCAGCGTTTAAACCAGAGGTGGGTCCAAGTGTTGAGTCAGAAGCAGGGGAGCCTGCATCGCCTAAAGCGCCAGCAGTCCCTACAAGTGCAGCAGTTGCCATCACTGAAAAGCCAAGTTCTAAACACAAGGGAACAAATAAAGTTGCAATAATTGGTACCGTTGAAAAAGAACTACCGATTCCCATTGTGATTAGCAAACCTACTAATAAAATTACCGCCGCGGCAATGGGTTTATTTCCATCAAATAAATTTGCGCCGCTGTTAACTAAGCTTTGTACATCACCCGTCGCTTGCATAACCGATGCAAAGCCTTGGGCCGATATCATAATAAAACCAATCATGGCCATCATGGCAACGCCTTTGCTAAATACGTCGCCATTTTCTTCCCATTTAACAATACCAAATAGGCTAAATATCATGACACCTACCAAGCCGCCAAGTATCATTGAACCACTAATATTTTGTGCAATTAATGAAGTGAGCACAGCGAATAACCCAACCACCATCACTTTTTTAGGATTTTTAATAAGCTCAGCTTTGCTCTGATTATTCATCGTGCTCGCTGTATAATGTCGTTGCTTTTTATACGTGACAAACACAGCAATCAGTAGGCCAATAAACATACCTAACGCGGGAATAAGCATTGCGATGGGTACACTGGTATTTACAATTTCAAGTCCATTATCTATAAGATTTTTATGTAAAATTGAGTATAAATATATCCCACCAAAGCCATATGGCAACACCATATAAGACGTTGCTAAACCAAATGTTAAAATGCATGCAATAGCGCGTCTATCCAGTTTTAATTTATTAAATACAACTAATAAAGGCGGAATTAAAATAGGGATAAATGCTATGTGAACAGGTACTAAGTTTTGTGAAGAGATAGCGCAGGCTAAAATAATCATCAAAATAAAATAACTTAATAATGTTTGGCTTCCTTCACTCTTGGCATCAACCTTAGCTAAGAGTTTTTCAGCCAATATGCGAGTTAGTCCAGACTTTGATATTGCCACTGCAAACGCACCTAACATGGCATAGCTCAGTGCAATTTCTGCGCCTGCGGATAAACCTGAATTAAACGCATCTAAACTTTGTTTTATTCCTAAGCCAGCAGTTAATCCTGCCACTATAGCGGATAAAGTCATTGCCACAATCACATTGACACGAACTAAGGTAAGCGCAAGCATTAAAATAACGCCAACAACAACAGCATTCATAGTTTTCTCTATTTTGAACTTTTAATGAATTTTATCAGATCTTTAGCTTGGGTTTTGCGCTCTTTGGTAAATGGTTTGTTAGCATAGCGACTGTTTTCAAACAAATGTTTAAATTCTATTAGCTCTTTAGAGGCGCTTGGCTTTTTCTTTGCCATAAACTCAAGTTGTTGTGATGGACTGTGAGAGTCGGTCGATGTAATATTTTTTTTATTTCCCCAATGCAAAATCTCGTTATACGCTTTAACAATGGGTGGCAGTTTAGCCGTTTTTGTTTTTGGCCAGTTTAAGTAAATAAAATAAACAGCAAAACAGAGTGCTGCGGTTATTAATACAAACAACGGAACCAACCAACTTGTTTTATTACCGAATAGCGACTTTAAAAAATCATTTTGTTTTTCTTGATCAAAACCAAGTACCCAGCTTGACCATTGATAATCTAATTGCTCGAGTTCCAGCCTTAACCAGTTTATTGCGGCAAAGTTACTTAAGCTGACTAAGCCAAAGTCTAAATTATTTTTAAACTCTTCGTTTAACTCTTGGTTTTGAGAAAGCGATCCATTTAATCGCTCTGGAGCAACAACCGCCGTGGCATCAAAAATAGTCCAGCCTTTATTTTGTAAATAAACTTCTACCCAAGCATGGGCGTCGTATTGGCGAACAGTGAGCGTATTGTTGTCGTTATTATATTCACCACCTAAATAACCACTCACTACACGAGCAGGAATACCTGCAGATCTAAATATATACGCAGCAGCACTGGCATAATGACCGCAAAAGCCACGTTTATTTTCAAATAAAAATTGATCAAGAGTGTTATTGCCCGACATTGGGGTAGGGGTTAACGTATAGGTGAAATTTTGCTCTACGAAGTAATTAAGTAACGCGTTATAAAATGTTTGTTCATTACTTACTTGCTCTTTTAACTGCATGGCAAGTTTATTAGTTTTAATATTTTGCTTAAAGCCTAAATAAGTGTACCTGTTTTGCTCAAACTCATTGAGGGGATTCACTGAAAATTGATAGCTTGCTACATTGTATTGCAGGCTTTTGGCTTGATAACTTCGTTTTCTGAGCAAACCAAGCGCATTAGCGTCTACATTTTTACTGTTACTAGTTGAGTAGGTTAATCCATAAAGCCACTTTTGTGTTGCAGGCTCTGCAATGACTGAGTAGTTGGCAATAAGCGTGTTTTGCTCGGTTGCTAAATTTTGATTTGATTGTTGATTATTATATTTTAAAAAGTCAGACGTAAGCCATGCATTACCATTAAATTCATCATGAATAATTGCACGCCAATAGTAAGGCGTTAGAGGAGGTTGTTTACTAAACGTTGCTCTAAAAACAAGTTCATCTGAATTAGATAATTTTGCAATATCAAAAGGGTCGACTTGTTCAGAAAGTCCAGTTTTAGCTAGTTTTGGGCCGGGCAACTGCCAAAAAGCAGGCATTTTTGGTAAAAACAAAAGTAGAAATATGGCCAGCGGTAATGCCATTAATAACAATTTTGAGCTTTGTTTAGCGCTTATTTTTAGATTATGTTTAGACTCAAGTAGTCCAAGAACAGCAAAGTTTAATATATATAAGCCACTTACCGTTAACGTAGTTACTATTGTTTGGCTAAATAAATAAACAGAAGACAAAGAGAAAAACGTCAGTGTGGTTATAACATGATAGTGCTTTTTGTTTTTTGCTTGTAGTAATTTAAATAAACTTGATAACAAAAGCATAGCAACAAACAGTATTACAGTATCGGACATTCCGATTGTAAATACCATTAAGCCCAATGCGCCTGCGGCAAGTATATTTGCCAGCCATGCATTAGGCTTTGCTATGTTTTTTCCTGTTATAAATGCATTCCAAAGGCATAACCCAGCCAACACACTAATAAATGGAAGCGGCAAGTGGGATGTAAAAAATATAACTAAGCAGGCGTAAATAAAACATAACGATAAATTAATTACTTTTTCGTTTTTAAGTTCAATCATTATTATCACCAGCAAAAGAACTTAAGCTTTCTAAACATTGTTGCTTATGTGCTTGCCCAGTGTTGATGTTAATTAATGTGTTTGGCAATTTTAACATGAAAGGGGTGTTGTGTTCAGTGGCTTCACACACTAAATAACATAGCTGACTTAAACGTTGCTCAGTGGCGCCAGTCATTAGATTAAAATCAAATAATGCATTCGTTGTTTTAAAATCAACAAAGTCTTTTACTAATAATTGTTTGGTTTTGGCATAGTGCTTCCAAGATATTCTGTTTAAGCCCATTTCAGGCTGATGAATTAATAGGTTTTCGAATTCTTCTGTACCAGGCTTTTTTGCCATTCCATTTTGTGCGTATTCGTCTTGCGAAGAAATATGCGCATCACTAAGCACATATTCGTGGGCTGGGTAAACATAGGTTTTAGTTTGTATTTGTAAGTAGCTCCACACAGATACCAAACCAAAAGGATAATTACTGGCTATTTTTATTCGTTGGAGTTCATAACTGCCTCGGTTTTCATAAGGAAGTGGCAAACTACTACTAATCGACTTATTTGAAATTGTGTCGTAATGAGTATGTGCTTTTAGGTCATTGTTGTAGGTAATAGAAACCGACTGACATATAGAGTTACTTTGTAAACTCAATTTTAAAATTGGCTTTTGCGGAGAAAAGCTCGGCAATACTTTATCAAAAGTAACTGTTAACCCTTTTGCGTTGCTGTACCCCATAAAAACAGCCAGTACAATGACTACAAACATTAAATAAGACATTACCAAAATTAAATTATTTTGATAGTTAATACCCATTACAAAATTTAAAATAGCAACAATAACAAAATACCACCCTAAGGAAGACGGCAGTACATAAATTGTATTGTGTTCAAGCGTAATAGAATTTTTAAGGTGTTTGTTTTTTAGAAACTTTTCAAAAATTATCCGTTTAAAAGATGTAAATAAACTAACTCGTTTTGCTTTTTTAGCTGGCATAAAGGCTATACCGGAACCGGCACTGCTTGTAACAGCTCTCTTACTTGAGCTTCGCCCGAGTCGCTATGCAATCCCAAACGGTGTAGGCAAACACTTGAAAACACCGCCTGCACATCTTCAGGAATTACAAAGTCGCGGCCATCTATATATGCCCATGATTTAGCGGCTTTGGCTAATGCAATACTTGCACGAGGTGATAATGAAGCCGCAAATGAATGACTGTTTCTCGTAAAGTTTACCAATTCAATAATGTAATCAACAATCGGTATACTCAGTGTTACACCGTTAATTTGTGTTTGAATTTGTTTTAATTGTTGCTCATCAATTCGCTTAGGTAATTGGCTATAGTCACGTTTTTGTAAATTTAAAATTAAACGTTTTTCTGCATCTTTTGTTGGAAAGCCCAAGCTAATACGCATCATAAAACGATCTAATTGTGATTCTGGTAGCGGGTATGTACCTGACTGATAAAGTGGATTTTGGGTAGCAATAACAAAAAATGGATCGGGGAGGTTATACTTTTTACCATCAACCGTGACTTGTTGTTCTTCCATCGCTTCGAGTAAAGCACTTTGTGTTTTAGGACCGGCACGATTTATTTCATCAGCTAATACAACTTGGCTAAAAATAGGGCCTTTATGAAAAGTAAAACTATGTTCATTACTATTAAAAACATTTGTTCCAAGTATATCTGCAGGTAACAGGTCGCTGGTAAATTGAATACGTTGGTAAGATAAGCCAAGTACAGTAGCTAACCCATGCGACAATGTTGTTTTGCCCATACCGGGTAAATCTTCAATTAATAAGTGGCCTTGACTAAACAGGCAAGTAAGCGCTAATTTTATCTGCTTTTGTTTTCCAAAAATAACATTTGATAAGTCGTCTATGATCGCGGTAACGGTGCTTTGCATGCTAACCTTTTATTATTTTATGAGTTCGAGACGTTTCATTACTGTGTCTACTTTTTTGGCATTAAAAGGTTTTGCTATAAATCCTTTAGCCCCTAGCTCCCATGTATTCTGTACATTTTCCAAACTGTTATGTCCAGAGCACATAACTACATGAGCGTGAGGGTAGGTTATATTAATAAATTCTAAAATATCAGTCCCATCAGAGTCGGGTAAATCCACATCTAAAAATATAACATTAGGGGATTTTTTATCGATAACCGGTTTTGCAGAGCTAAAATCAGTGCTTTCTAAAATGTCTTCATAACCCAGTTCGGTTAAAATTTGATTTAGATAATCTCGAATTTCTTTTACATCGTCAATGATGAGGATAGGCTCTAGTGGGCGAACAAATTCCATATGTAAGTTACTTCTTTTAATACTTCTCAAGTATTTTAATATTAAGCTAAGGCTTACATAACCTCAAGAATGTTGCACAAAAAATCACTCTATAACACTACTTTAATCAAACTATATGTGTTTAATAATGAGGGTCTGTTGATCTTTCAAGATTTAATCTCATCAGTCTATTTGGTATTCAGGCAAGTTAGAGTCTAAAAAGTGTGGGGATTACCCATAAATTGACCATAACACAGAAGTAGTTATCGAGCCCACTTGGTTACAAAGCTCGCGCCGCCATTAAATAGCCCCAGTTTGAACGATTTTTAATCCGCAAAAAACAACAGACCCTAGGCCCTGCATATAAAAAGTATTAACAACCCGTATAAAATCAACACTATATTCCTACCTTTATCGTCATTAAATTTAAAAACATGTTTAATCATACTTTTTTCACTTATTAATTTGATTACACAAACTATTGATATAAATACATTTAATTAACAATTTTAAATTTGTAAATGTTTTGTAATAAAAAACCGTTGACCTATCAAATTCATTCTGTGATTATGCTCATCAGTTGAGCTTATGCCCATTAATGAAATTTGTTACAGTAACTCAACTTAATGCTCGCATAACTTTTCTACACACTCACACTAAACACTACACAAAACGAAGAGCTTATTATGTTAAAAAACAAAAATACAAAATTCGCAATTTCACTTTTAACTGCCGCTATGGCTTCATCTATGCCCGCACACGCTGACATGTCTGACTATTTAGACCGCATTGATGTTGATTTTCTGTTAATGCAAAACTTTCAGTCTATTCAAGCTAAAGACGGTGCATTTCGTCCAGATGATGAAGTACAAGAGTCTGGTTTTGGGCGTATAAGAGCAAATTTACAGCTTAAATTTCACATTAATGAATTTATCACGGCCGATATAGATATAGCTGAAGAACCAAATGATTTTGGTGGCGGCGATCGAGACTTTTCATTTCATAATGACTTTGCTGGTGTAGAGTTTGACTTACTTGGCTTATATGGCACACCAAAAGATGATGAAAACCTAACGCTTAGATTAGGCAATATTGGTGCAGCGCCATTTCAGTTTAAAGGCTTTCAAGATGGTGCAGATAACCAAGGTAATGCACTTATTGGTAACGGCATAACCGATTACGCAACTGCGGAGAACGGCGCGCAGCTTAGTTACACTAAAACATACGATAGCGGTATGCTTCGTTCATATAATGTTGCTGGTCATATAACAACCTCTAGCTTTGGCGAAGCGTTTCAGCAAGACCGTGGTTATAATTATCGTCTTCAAGGTACTTTGGAATTTGAAGGTGGCTTCAAAGCTGGTTTAAATCTTTTCAAAGCCAATCAAGGCGACCAATTGAATTTTGAAAATGGCGTAGCTAGTTTAGATGGAGTAACTACAACAAACTATCGTTTTGGCGATGGTGAAAACTATAACTTTTCTGCCTCACCATCAAATGAGCGTGACACGCATGTAGGCGCAATGCCTGGACTTGAGCAGTCAATAATACAGCTAAACCTAGCATACCAACCATCTGATGAAACAAGCCTAGTGTTTATGGTTGGTAAATCATCAGATGATTACACATTTGCAGATGCAGCGGGTAATGCAGTAGCAGGTATCACTTACTTTGGTACCGATGGCGTAGCCGACGCTAATGGCACAACGTACGATTCAAACAGTGTAATAAAAGGTGATACATCAGTAGAATATTTTGTGTTTGAAGCACAACAATACCTTATCCCTAAACAGTTATATGTAGCGGCTCGTTATTCGGATGCAGAAAATACATCTGATTTAATTGAGCAAACAGACAATACAGTAGAGCGTATTCAAGTTGCTGCAGGGTACTGGTTTAACGATAAGACGTTATTAAAAGTTGAATATGTAAATCAAGAAGAGGGTGTTAATTCTGCAGGCCAAATAGGCGCAGGTTTTGACGGTTTCACATCTGAGATTTCAGTTAAGTTTTAACTTTTATTCAGTGGCTTTGTACTTAATTCAACTAGTTTAATCTGTTAATTAGGTACAAGCACACTATTTAACGTGACAAATAAGGTATTTACGATGAAAAACAAATTATTAATGCTTGCCTGCGGCATCATGGCAATTAGCAACGCGTACGCTAAAGAAACTATTACAATAGCTACTGTGAATAATGGTGACATGATCACCATGAAAGAACTGAGTAGCGAGTTCACAAGCCAACACCCTGATATCGACTTAAAGTGGGTAACACTTGAAGAAAATATACTTCGCCAGCGAGTAACAACCGACGTTGCCACAAAAGGGGGTCAGTACGATGTTATGACCATCGGTACTTATGAAGTACCAATTTGGGGCAAACAAAACTGGTTAACAGAGTTAGATAACCTAGGTAAAAATTACGATTTAGATGATTTAATACCCGCTATTCGAAGTGGGCTTACCGTAAACGATAAGTTATACGCTGCTCCTTTTTATGGTGAAAGCTCAATGGTAATGTATCGCACTGATTTGATGGAAAAAGCCGGTTTAACAATGCCGAAAGCACCGTCTTGGGATTTTATCCGCAAAGCGGCTAAAGCCATGACAAACAAAGAAGACGGTGTTTATGGATTGTGTTTAAGAGGTAAAGCAGGATGGGGTGAAAACATAGCTCTTATTACTTCAATGGCAAACTCTTTTGGTGCACGTTGGTTTGATGAAAACTGGAAGCCTCAATTAAATACTCCAGAGTGGGAAGCAACACTGCAATACTATGTTGATGTTATGAATGAATCCGGTCCAGCGGGTTCATCAGCGAATGGATTTAACGAAAACCTAGCGTTATTTCAAACTGGTAAGTGTGGTATTTGGATTGATGCGACCGTAGCCGGTGCTTTTGTAACGAATAAAAAAGACTCTGAAGTAGCGGATAAAGTAGGATTTGCACTCGCACCAGATAACGGCTTAGGTAAACGCGGTAATTGGTTATGGTCGTGGACACTTGCTATTCCTTCAAGCAGTAAAAAACAGAATGCAGCAATGAAATTTATCAGCTGGGCAACATCTAAAGAATACACACAACTTGTAGCCGATAAGAAAGGCTGGGCAAAAGTACCGCCAGGTACACGTAAATCTCTATATAACAATCAGCAGTATATTGAAGCCGCACCATTTGCACAAATTACGCTTGATTCTATTCAAACTGCCGATCCGAAAAACCCAACCGTAAAACCAGTTCCTTATGTTGGTATTCAGTTTGTTGCTATTCCTGAGTTTCAAGGGATAGGAACAGCAGTAGGGCAACAATTTTCAGCCGCTTTAACTGAGCAAATGACCGTTAAACAAGCGTTAAACTCGTCTCAGCGTTTAGTAGAAAGAGCAATGCGTAAAGCACGCTACCCTAAGTAATATCACATATGGTGGGCAAGCTCTCAACTTGCCCTATATTTTATGCCAATTCTACTTATGTTCTTAAATATATTATTAAGGGTTTCTGATTTTCACTTAATAGTTAGTAAATAGAATTGGCTTTTTAAAGGTCACCGTTATGGCAACAACTAACTCGCGTACGCTTGCTCGGTTCATGCTTCTTCCTAGCGTAATATTGTTACTCGCTTGGATGATTGTTCCGCTGTGTATGACATTGTATTTTTCATTCATTGATTACAATTTATTAGTTCCGGGTGATAAAGAATTTGTAGGATTTTTAAACTATGAGTTTTTTCTTACCGACCCGGCATTTTTTGAATCTTTCTTTAACACGCTGTATTTAGTAACCGGCGTTCTGTTAATTACCATTTGCGGTGGCATAGGTTTGGCTATTTTATTAGATCAAGCAATATGGGGCCGTAATTATGTTCGCATTATGGTACTTGCGCCATTTTTTGTAATGCCTACGGTATCTGCATTAGTCTGGAAAAATATGCTTATGAACCCTGTAAATGGTTTATTTGCTCACTTTGCTATTTGGTTAGGGTTTGAGCCAATAGACTTTTTTGCCCAAATGCCGCTGTTCTCAATCATTATCATTGTGTCTTGGCAGTGGTTACCTTTTGCTGCGCTTATTTTGCTTACGGCGATTCAATCACTTGACCGCGAACAATTAGAAGCCGCAGATTTAGATGGCGCAGGTCCTTTTAGCAAATTTTTCTATATTGTTTTACCGCATTTATCACGCGCTGTTACAGCGGTTATATTAATAGAAACTATATTTTTACTTTCTATATTTGCTGAAATATTGGTTACAACAAGCGGTGGCCCAGGTTACTCATCGACAAACATTACCTATTTAATTTATACCCAATCATTACTGCAGTTTGATGTAGGCGGTGGTTCGGCAGGTGGCATTGTTGCCGTGATCATTGCAAATATAGTCGCCATATTTTTAATGCGCTTAATTGGCAAAAACTTGGAGGGGTAAGAATGAGTATTAAAAATAACACACGTTCAACACTTATTTATACCATAGCTGCATGGACTGTTAGCTCAATGATTTTCTTCCCAATTTTATGGACGTTAATCACTAGTTTTAAAACAGAATCTGAAGCTATTTCAGCCACACCCACTCTATTTGCATTCGAGTGGACGCTTGTAAACTACTCAGATGTTCTGTCGAGATCACCATACTTTACTCATTTTTGGAACTCGGTTGTGATTTCATTAGGGTCAAGTTTAGTCGGTTTATTAATTGCTGTGCCAGCAGCATGGTCTATGGCTTTTGTACAAAGTAAAAAAACGAAAAACCTTTTAATGTGGATGCTTTCTACCAAAATGCTTCCGCCGGTAGGGGTGTTAATACCTATTTACCTTTTATTCAGAGACTTTGGTTTGCTCGATACAAAATTAGGTTTAGTTATTGTGATGACCCTAATAAATTTACCCATTATGGTGTGGATGCTTTATACCTATTTTAGAGAAATACCCGGTGAAATTTTAGAAGCATCACGCATGGATGGTGCAACTATTGGCGAAGAAATATTCCACGTGCTATTACCTATAGCCTTGCCTGGGATTGCCTCAACACTATTATTAAACGTTATTTTATCGTGGAACGAAGCATTTTGGACCCTGATTTTAACAGCAGCAAATGCTTCACCTTTAACCGCATTTATTGCCAGTTATTCAAGCCCAGAAGGGTTATTTTACGCCAAATTATCGGCAGCATCTGCTATGGCCATTGTGCCAATTTTAATTCTTGGTTGGTTTAGTCAAAAACAATTAGTACGTGGCTTAAGCTTCGGCGCAGTAAAGTAGGAGAACACACATGGGCAGCATCACACTAAAACAAGTAACTAAAAACTTTGATGACGTAAACGTTATTAAACCGTTAGATTTAGAAATTAAAGATGGTGAATTTATTGTATTTGTTGGGCCATCTGGTTGTGGTAAATCAACATTACTACGCATGATTGCTGGGCTTGAAGACACTACAAGCGGCAATATAGAGATAGACGGGCAAGATGCAACACATACACCGCCAGCCAAAAGAGGCTTGGCTATGGTATTTCAATCTTATGCGTTATACCCGCATATGAGCGTGCGTAATAACATTGCTTTTCCACTAAAACGTGCAAAAGTTAGTCCAGCTGAAATAGAGTCTAAAATTGCAAATGCCGCTAAAATTCTTAATTTAACAGATTATTTAGACCGTAAACCGGGCCAGTTATCGGGGGGACAGCGTCAACGTGTAGCAATAGGGCGTGCAATAGTTAGACAACCATCGGCATTTTTATTTGATGAACCACTATCAAATCTTGACGCTTCATTGCGTGTAAATATGCGCTTAGAAATATCTGAGCTACATAAAAGCTTAGCTACTACAATGATTTATGTAACACATGATCAAGTTGAAGCCATGACAATGGCCGACAGAATTGCTGTATTTAATGGTGGCATTATTGAGCAAGTCGGCACTCCATTAGAGCTTTATCAACACCCAGTAAATAAATTTGTTGCAGGTTTTATTGGTTCACCAAAAATGAATTTTATTGAGGTTCCAAATACCGAGACTAACGAAACAACAAGCTTAGGTGTTCGACCAGAGCACTTTATAATTTCACAAGATGCAGGCACATGGGCAGGTAAAGTTGGAGTAATTGAGCACTTAGGATCAGAAAGTTTTTTACACGTAACACTGACAAATGGCACCACTGTAACAGTTAAAGCCGATGGTGATTGTCCGCTAGAATACGGCGATTCGGTATTTTTAACTGCACAAGAAAATAAAGTGCACACGTTTGATACTAATGGGAATACTATTAAAGTTAACAACTAAATTGTAGGCTTACCAATGCCTTGTACTATGAATATAGTATAAGGCATCCGTTATTTCATATTATTGACTTCGGCATTATATAAATAAATGATATATTTATATTAAAGTTGTAGGTTTAAGCCTTTAAATTATATAAATAAATGTTATTCCTTAAATAAAAGAGGTTTAAGTGGCAAAGTTATCGAACACAGAAATTAGAAAGCTCGATGATGCAGCAAGAGCAGGGTGGTTGTATTACGTTGCGGGAAAAACCCAAGATGAAATAGCAAAAAAGCTTAATGTATCGCGTCAATCAGCACAACGAATGGTGGCTTTATCAGTTAGCCAAGGATTAATAAAAGTAAGACTTGATCATCCCATTGCCAAATGCATGGATTTAGCGCAAAAATTAAAAAGTCGATTTGGTTTAGTTTCGTGTGAAGTTGTACCAAGCGATCCTTCAGAGCCTTCGTCGACAGTCGGCTTGGCACAAGCTGGCGCAGCAGAAATACAACGTCATTTGAAATCAGAAACACCTAAAGTATTAGCGATGGGAACCGGCAGAGTTTTGCGAGCTGTTGTTGATGAACTACCAACACTTGATTGCCCACAACATAAAATAGTTGCTATGTTAGGTAACATGGCGTTAGATGGTTCTGCTTCGCCTTATGATGTTGTGGTAAGAATGGCCGAACACACTAATGCAAAACATTATCCAATGCCACTACCAGTTTTACCGCGTAGTGTTGAAGAAAAAAACCAACTCCATGCACAACATAATATAACAGCCAATTTAAAACTCGCTAAAAATGCAGACGTAACCTTTGTTGGTATTGGTAGCTTAGGTGAAAAATCACCATTACATATAGATGGGTTTGTTGACGCAGAAGAATTAAAAGAACTGCAAGGCTTAGGTGCCGTTGGGGAAATGATAAGTTGGGTTTACGATAAAAATGGTCAATTACTAGATTGCACTGTAAACCAACGCGTTGCCAGTACGCCATTAGTAACTAATGAAAACAAACAAATTTATGCTATAGCTGCAGGTGAAGAAAAAGTGTTGGCAATATTAGGTGCAGTGAGATCTAATATGATTAGTGGTTTAATAACGAACGAATACACAGCAGAACGCTTACTTAGTATTGATTAAACAATTAATACATAGGCTATTTATTTAAAAAGATTTAAGTTAAATAAAACCATACAATGTCCGATACCGTCTAGTATTGGACATAGAAAGAGTGCAATTATGCGCTCTTTCTAATTAATACATTACTACCTATAATTTATATTATGTTAAATAGGTTAATTTACTTAGTTAGTAAGGTAAAGTACTTACCTATTTAACGTATATAACGCTCTATTTAACTATAATTTGGTTTCAAGTGGTAATTAGCGGTATCCAATATACCGCTAACCTTAATGAGTTTTTAGTTACACCCTAGCTCGTTTGATAAACCAAATAAAGATGACTCTATCGTTTGCGCCTGATTACTCGTTAAATTAGGTAATACATTAATTCCAGTTCTACTCTCAACTTCATCAATACTGACTTGGGTGTTACAGAAATTGTCTCTGCGGCCTGCAGTTTGCTGCATAATAAATGCTGATACTTTAATAGTGCTACCAGATTGTTTCATTACGATTTTAAAATAACCACTGGGTATTGTGTGGTTTTCGTTAGCACGCGGTAAATCTGCAAAGTAATATTCGTACATTGGGCCTGTTACTACATAAAGGTTATTACCATCCTCAACATGATTTCTTACAGCAGTTTCAAGCCTAACCCATGGACCTTGGTTTAATGCAGAAGATTGAGGGGTGATATTAGAAAGCAAATTTGTTAAACGCCAATCAGCTGTATTACTAAAAGATGCTAATGGTACCTGATGCCCTCGGTCGGTATTAATTGTTGCGTATGCATCTGTGTAATCACTGGGCTCTAGTGTGTAATGTGAATATAAATCTGGGTCTGCTTTCCAACTTCTTGATCTTGATGGGCCACTCATTGTATCGGGAGTAACTTGGTATGCTACCCAGTCTGCAAATTTGGTATAACGATTATTTTTTAGGGTATAAATACTACGTTCAATCGTTTTGCCGTTATTTAATCCTGTTGGACAACCTTCTAAGCAATTTGCTGCATTGGCTGTTGAAGCGATAAATAAGCTTGATACGGTTAATGATATTTTTAATAATGCTTTCATTGTTGTTTTATCCTGTATAAATGAGGATAAAAAACTAACAAGCCTTTGTTACAGATATATGTAAATTTATAAATATATTCAATAAGTTAAATAGAAATCATGTATTTAAGACTTAATCATTATGTTTTAATGTTAAAACTTTAGTTCTATTTAATCGCTTAATAAAAATACGCTAAGCCCCCTATTATATCTATTAACGCGTTTGACTTAGATCTTAATTTACAAACAAAAAAACGCAGGCAAATGCCTGCGTTTTGTCATTACATAAAATATAGTTAATGCAGTGCGGCTGTAAATGGGATGCTTTTACAAATTTCAGCTTCAGCAATTAGTAATTCTTCCAAGCGTACGTCTACTTCTTCTTTATCAAAGTATTCGTAAGCTAATTCAACAAAAAGGTTTTTATGTTTTTCTTCTGATTTAGCAATGGCCACATAAAAATCTTTTTCTTTACCAGCTGGTAATGCTTTGGCAACTAATGAAAAACGCTCATGCCCACGAGCTTCAATTACGCCGCCCACTAATAACCTATCCATTAAAAAACCATCACGACCGTGTCTAAATAAAGCGCGAATTTGTTTTATGTACGGGTCTTTTTGGTCATCACCTAGCGTAGTATCGCGTTCAGTTAATAGTTTAAGTACTTGTTTAAAATGTATTAGTTCTTCAAGCGCTAGGTCTGTCATCGCTTTAACAAGTTTACGCTTGTCTGGATAGTGCGAAAGCATAGAAATAGCCATGCCCGATGCTTTTTTTTCTGCAGCAGCGTGATCTTGTAAAAAGGTATTAAAGTCGGCAAGTACCGCTTCGGTCCATTCAAATGGAGTATGGTATTTTAATTCAAACATAATAAGTACTACTTAAAAAATAATGCGAGGATTTTAGCGTATTTTGTATTAAAAATCTTGATGGAGTCGCTAAAATTAAATCTGATAAGGCAAATGTTTATCTATACGCCCTTTCGCTGTCGACTCTATTTTTAAGGCGTGCTTTATATCATTCCACGCAGTGACTTTTCCGCCCATATTCATTTTTTCAAAACCTGTTTTATCGCTTGTTAATTCTAAAAAATCACACAGTGCTTTATAACTTGCAGGTTTAGCTATATCAATGGATAGAAAATCTTGTGGGCGGTGTTTAAAGTAACGTTGAGCTGATTCAAAATGGCTGGTGTAACAATTTTCTAAATAACTATCATCGTTAATATTTTCAGGCGACAATTCACTAAAAGTGTTTAAATAACAGCGCTTTATATGAATGTTAAAACCACCATCGGCGCGCGTTAAATTAGTATGCATCCGCGTTAAAAGCTGTTTAATAGAAGGCAACCACGCACTTAGTTCGCGCTCTAGGTAAATAAATTTAGAATTTGGGTAGTGCTTATCAAGTACTTGGTAGTCGTTAAATATGGGGGTGTCGGCGATCGCCGTTGCATTTTTAAAACAAGCCTGTGTGTAGGCAGTATGCGCCGTTGCAATACTCAGTTCTAAAAACGCATGGCACACGCTTGTTGTGCCAGTACGCGGTAGCCCGATTATAAATAGTTTACTCATTTAACTATTGCGAGTAACAAGCAGTAAAAATGCGCTAATAACCGTGACTAAAAATGTGGCTACAGCACCTATTTGACGATACTTTAATTTTGCCTCTACTATGCCTAAATTATGAAACACGCGCCCTATTAACAGCGCGGCACCCAATATGTTGCAGTAATGGCTAGCGAGGCCTTGGTATTCTGCTAAAAAAAGCAAAATAATTGTAAAAGGTACATATTCCATAAAATTTGCATGAGCGCGAACTGCACGCTGTAGTTTAACATTACCGTTATCACCGAGTGATATTTGCTCTTTTTTACGCACTTTAATTACATTAAAGCTCAGGTAAATGTAATAAAACGCAAGTAAAGCAGCATAAGTTGAAATGATCACAGTGTATTCCTGTCATTTATTATTTGAATATTACATTAGCCGTTAGCCGTTAGCCACGTAATTTTAATTTGGAATAATAACATATATTTTGATAAGCATTATCAGAAGTTTAGTGCTCAACTATGCTAATGTAGTTAAATAGATTTTAAGCTCACATAAGGATTTTATGTTTGTACCTCGTAAAGTAGCCGATAGTTATCGTGAAATGATAAACAGTATTGGTTTTTATCCCTCGTTATTTTCGATTGGTTTTTTACTGTTTGCCATTATTACTATGTCGCTTGAATATGTAGCGCCGGTTGAACAAATAAAATCATTTATTTCAGTGGTTTTAGTTGATAGTGCTGAAAACGCACGTACCATTTTAAGTACCCTTGCGGGCAGTATTATATCGCTTACCGTGTTTAGTTTTTCTATGGTTATGGTGGTTTTAAACTCCGCTAGTGCAAGTTTATCGCCACGTGTTGTGCCTGGACTTATTACCCGTAAATCTCACCAAATGGTGCTTGGCTTTTATTTAGGTAGCATAGTTTACTCAATTATTATGCTTATAAATATTAATAAGCTTGAAGGTGGCGATACAGCTATCCCCTCTTTGGGGGTTTTATTTGCGCTCGTATTTGGTTTGATATCGCTGGGGTTATTTGTATTTTTTATCCACTCTATTTCTAAAGCAATACAGGTTGATAACGTTTTAAATGGCTTGTTTAGACAAACCAAAGCAGAGATAAAAAGCATACAAACTAGGCAAGCAGAGTGTCCTTTTAATGACTTTCCAGATTTTACGCAGTGGCATTCAATTAAAAGTACAACAGAGGGTTATTACAAAGGCGTTCACACCGACAAACTGTGTGCACTTTTAGAGCAAGAAAACATCCGTATTTATATCTCTGTAAATCAAGGTTACTTTACAGTTAAAGGGTATCCGTTTTTAAAGTGCGATAAAGACATATCAGCCAATGAAGCGCTAATAGCTAAAATTTTAGACTGCTTTATTTTTTATATAGAAGAGTATATTAGCGATCATTATCGTTATGGCTTAACGCAAATTTCTGAAATAGCGGTCAAAGCAATGAGCCCAGGGATAAACGATCCTGGTACTGCGGTTAAATCCATAGATATGCTAAGTATTTTACTTATTAAGCGCCTTGAAATAAGCGACACAAATTACTCGTTTAAGCACACCGATAACGATCCGCTTTTATTTATACACGAGACAAGTTTTGATGAGCTATTACACGATAATTTTACGCCACTGCGTAATTACGCTAAAAGCGATGCTTATGTAATGACTAACGTACTTGAAGCGTTTAAAAACATTTTGTTTGTGGCTCATGACGATGAAGATGCGCGCAATAGTTTGTTTAACTACTTAAACGCCATAGTCGATGACATTAATGAGCAAGTGACGAATGAGTACGACAGGCGCGAAATTAAAAATATGCTTAATTCTATTACCCGAATAAGTGAGCAACAAGGTGAGAAATTAGTGGCGCGTTTTGAGCGCCACCAAGATTAATCACAATTTTAGCGACCGTTAATATAGTTACTCTATAAAGTATACTGCATAGCTTGAAGCAGTCACTTTTATTTCTCCGGCATGGTAGGCATCGGGTACAAAGTTACCTGGTGTACTATCTGCTTTCATCATTGTTTGCTCGGCGCGCATATAAGGCTGAGATGTTACATTCATTGGGCTAAGCGAAGCTGTATAAAGCCCTTTAAGTTCCACCCCGTAATCTTCACTAAACTCTTTTGCTGCATCGCGGGCATCTTTAATAGCAAGCTTTTGCGCTTTTTTATGAAGCTCGTTGTAATTACTTGCTAAAAATTGTGTGTGATTAATTTCGTTAATCCCGTTGTTTACTAAGCTTTGTAATAGCTCTGGGTATTTTTTTATATCACTTAGTTTTAAGGTAAGTGTGCGCGACACTCTGAAGCCTTTGAATTCTTGCGACCCCGATGTGCGGTTATACTGGCTTTCACGATTTATTGAAATATGGCCTGCATTAATATCCCCTTCCTTTACACCCACTTCCTTAACGAGCTTAATTGCTTTAGCCATTGCGGTATCTGTTCTGTTTTTAGCTGCAATTAGGTTTTTATCAATTTCACTAATACCAACGCTTAGTTGAACATAGTCTGGCATTGTCGTTAAGGTTGCTTCACCTTTAACATAAATATGGGGGGCGTTTGGTGTTGAGGCCGCAAGCGTATTAAAGCTAACAGCTGTTAAAGCTAAAGCGCTGCCTAAAAAGAGTGTGAGTGATTTCATAGCGTTATCCATTGTATTTAATTAACTCTATTAAAGAGCCTACGTGGTTAACAAAAAATGAACAAGCACAAAAAAACAGGCAATTGCCTGTTTTTTGTTATTAGCTGTAACTTAACGTACAGCCTGAGTTACTTTAAATTACGAGTACCGTAATTAAACACTGCAACGTTTGTAGTTGCGGTATTTTGGCAACCAGTAATTTTTATCTATTGCTGCCCAAAGAGCATCGTCAGAAATTTCTAATGCTACGCCCTCTTCTATCGCTTTTTTAGCAATAGCAAATGCAATGCGTTTACTTAGCGTTTCAATTTCTGTTAGCGCGGGTAGTAAACTACCTTTTCCGCTGTTTGCACGCGGTGAAGACTCAGCAAGCATTTCACTCGACACGCTAAGCATAGCATCGGTAATACGTGTTGCTTTAGCAGCAATAACGCCTAAACCAATACCAGGGAAAATATAACTATTGTTACACTGTGGAATAGGGTAAGTTTCACCATTGTATTGAACAGGATCAAACGGGCTTCCTGTTGCAACTAATGCTTTACCATCGGTCCATTTAATTACATCTTCCGGGTGTGCTTCTACCTGCTTAGACGGATTACTTAATGGGAAAATTATAGGTTGTTCACACGTTGAGTGCATTGCGCGTATTACTTGCTCTGTAAACAAACCTGGCTGACCCGATACACCAATCAATATATCTGGTTTTGCACAGTGCATTACATCCAGTAGCGACGCATATTCACCGCTGTAAGTCCAATCACTTAACGCATTAGTTGGCTGTGCTAAAGCTTGCTGGAAATCTCGCAAACCTTCCATTCCATTCGTTAATAAACCAAAACGGTCCACCATAAATACTTGGCTACGTGCTTGCTCTTCAGAGATACCTTCAAACACCATTTGGCTAATAATTTGCTCAGCAATACCACAACCGGCAGAGCCAGCCCCAACAAACACCACTTTTTGTTGGCTTAATGTTGAGCCTTTAACACGACAGGCGGCTAATAAAGAACCAACTGTGACTGACGCTGTGCCTTGAATGTCGTCATTAAAGCTACAAATTTCTTCACGGTAGCGCTTAAGAAGTGGCATTGCATTAGGCTGTGCAAAGTCTTCAAATTGAAGTAATACACTTGGCCAACGGCGCTTAACCGCTTTGATGAATAGATCTAAAAACTCATCGTACTCGTCTTGCGCAATACGCTTATGGCGTGCGCCCATGTACATTGGGTCGTTTAACAGTTTTTCGTTATTGGTACCTACATCAAGCATTACAGGTAAGGTGTATGCTGGGCTAATACCCCCACATGCGGTGTAAAGCGATAATTTACCAATAGGAATACCCATGCCACCAATACCCTGATCGCCTAAGCCTAAAATACGCTCACCATCAGTTACCACTATTACTTTTACTTTACCTTTTGTCGCATTACGTAAAATATCGTCAATTTGGTAACGATCTTCATACGAAATAAACAAACCGCGTGCGCTACGATAAATATCGGAGAACTTTTCACAGGCATCGCCAACCGTAGGGGTGTAAATAATTGGCATCATTTCTTCAAGGTGATCGCGCACTAGGCGGTAATAAAGCGTTTCGTTGTTATCTTGAATTGCACGTAAATATATGTGCTTATTAAGATTGTCGGTAAAGCTTGAATATTGTTGATAACAACGCTCAACTTGCTCTTCAATTGTTTCAAAGCGTGGAGGAAGTAAACCTGCAAGGTTAAAGTTTTCGCGCTCTTTTTTACTAAATGCACTGCCCTTATTCAGTAAAGGCGTTTCAATAAGGCCAGGGCCAGAGTGATGAATATATAAGTAATTAGGATCAGTATTTGTTGTCATATTTCCAGGCTTTAATGGAGTCTTAAGTTATGATCTGTCATTATCAATGCTCAGAATTTAAATGCAATGAACATAGTACTTGTCAGACCATTGAGAATACAAACACGCACATAGGTCGTGTTTGTATTATACATAATTTAAAATTTGAAAGTGGCGTTATTATCAGATAAATCAGAGAGCGCAACGCCTTCGCGGCGCGGATCTGCTGCACCATACAGCTTATTATTTTTCACTTCTACGCCATGCAAACCTGAGTTTAGATCTAACACACGTACTTTATGACCTCGAGCAGAAAGTGCTGGTTCAAGTGATTCAAGAGCGGTGCCTTTTTCAAGACTGGTGTAGTCATTACGATTAGTCGTACGCGGCAGGTTTATTGCCTCTTGCACAGATAAGTTCCAATCTAAAACGCCAACAACGACTTGAGCAACGTAATCAATAATACGGCTGCCACCGGGAGACCCTACAACTAAACGTAAGCTGCCATCTTCATTAAACACCATAACAGGTGACATAGAACTACGCGGTCGTTTGCCTGGCTCTACACGGTTAGCAACTAATTTGCCGTTTTTACGAGGTGAAAGTGAGAAGTCTGTTAGTTGGTTATTTAAAATATATCCATTAACCATCACCGTTGAGCCAAATGCCATTTCAATAGAGCTGGTCATTGATACCGCATTACCAAAGCTATCAACAATAGATACATGCGATGTAGAAGGCAGTTCATACGAATCATCTTGTGCGTAACTTAAAAAATTAACAGGGTTGCCAGCAACCGCATGCTGATCTTTTTCGGTTATGAGTTTTGCACGTGATTTAATGTAGTTTTTGTTTAATAATTCTTGTGTAGGTACCTGAGTAAAATCTGGGTCACCCATATATACATTCCTATCGGCAAACGCAATGCGTGACGCTTGGCTAAAGTAATGAACAGCCTGTTCGCTATTAGGTGTTAGAGCTGAAATATTTGTATGCTCTAGTAAACCTAACATTTGCAAAACAGCCACACCACCACTACTAGGTGGTGCCATAGAACACACATTGTATACGCGGTATTTTATACATACCGCGTCACGCTCTTTGCTTTTATAATGTGCTAGGTCTTGCTGCGTTAATGTGCCGGGTGCAATTTTTGATTTTTGCACTGCTTTAACTATTTGTTTAGCATTTTCGCCTTTATAAAACGCATCTATTCCTTTATGAGCGATGGCTTTGTATAAATCAGCAAGCGGCTGGTTTTTTTTAATGCTACCCGCTTCAATGAGTTTACCCTTTGGGTAAAAGTATTCATGTATCACCGGCATACTAATAACACCTGGATTTAACTGACGCGCTAATAAACCATGTAATCGAGGCGATACCACAAAACCTTCTTGGGCGAGTTTAATAGCGGGTTTAAATAACTCATCCCAAGGCAATACACCATATTGCTTATGCGCATTAGCGAAGGCATGTAACACGCCTGGCACACCTACAGAACGTCCGCCAACAACGGCTTCAATCCATTTAACCGCTTTACCATGTTTATTTAAAAATAAGTTCTCATCAGCATTTTTAGGGGCCGTTTCTCGTCCATCAAAGCTGGTTAACTTATTATTTGATTTGTTGTAGTACATCATAAATGTACCGCCACCAATACCCGATGATTGTGGCTCAACAAGCGTTAAAATAAGTTGAGTGGCGATTGCTGCATCAACGGCACTGCCGCCTTTTGCTAATATTTGCCTCCCCGCTTGTGACGCATACGGATTGGCTGCTGCCACCATATATTTATCACCTTTAACAATTTGCTTAGCATTGATTGAGGTAGTGGCTTCTGGTTCACGAACTTCTACTTTTGTGGGTTCTTTTGACAGTACCGGCAAAGACAATACACCTAAGCCAATAGCAAATAATGAGTTAAGTTTAAAATGCATAAAAAATACTAAAAACACTTAATTACAATGGGTAATTGGCATCTTAAAGTTAAACAGGCACAATATGCAAAAATTAATACTAAAAAATACAATAAAATGCTTAATTTACCAATTCAGCCTCGTTATATTTTACCGCCCCTTTGCCTGATACTTTTTAGCACTATTTTTGCTGCATTTGATTTAAATTATTTACTTGAATTTAACCGCAACTTTGTTGAACAAGGTGAAGTATGGCGAGTGTTCACCAGCCAGTTTGTGCACGCTAATTGGGCACATTTAGGTTTAAATTGCGGGGGGATATTTCTAATTTGGCTATTGCACGGCGAATATACGACACCTACACGGTATACCACTAATATATGTTTACTGGCTCTTTGGTGTGGACTCGGTGTTTATTGGTTTTGCCCAAATATACATATTTATACAGGGCTCAGCGCCCTACTTCACGGTGTAATTATTTGGGGGGCAGTGAAAGATGTCACGTTGGGGCTTAAGTCGGGTTATTTGTTGTTTATAGGTGTATGGGTAAAAATAGCGTTTGAGCAATTTAGCGGTCCAAATGCCGACATAGGTAAGTTAATAAACTCTACTGTTGCAATAGATGCACATTTAATAGGCGCTATAGGCGGCACACTGCTTGGCATACCTTTGGCGATTACATACTTAAAAAATAACGATTAAGCTTTCCAATATTAATAAAAACGCCGCGTTAATAAACGCGGCGTTTTTTATACTTAAATTTAAAAATTTAAGATTAAAGCGTTTCTTTAAATAGCTTATAAATACGGCGGTATTCATCTAACCAACTTGAAGGCTGTACAAAACCATGCGGTTCAACGGGGAAGATAGCCGTTTCAAAGTTTTCTTTTTCAAGCTCAATTAAGCGCTGTACTAAACGCACTGAGTCTTGAAAAAATACGTTATCGTCTACCATTGGTGCATTTATTAATAACGGCTTATTTAATCCTTCAGCAAAGTAAATAGGTGAGCTGCGCTCGTATGCAATGGGATCCACATCAGGGTGGTTTAATATATTACCCGTATATGCTGTATTATAGTGTGCCCAATCGGTTACCGGGCGAAGCGCTGCACCTGATTGAAATAACTCTGGTGCCGTAAATAACGCCATAAAGGTCATAAAGCCACCATAAGACCCGCCATACGTGCCTACTGCCTTAGTATCCAAGTTAGCATTTTCAGCCATCCATTTAACACCATCCGCTAAATCTTGTGTTTCTGGCGTGCCCATTTGGCGATAAATTGCTGCACGCCAGTCGCGTCCATACCCTTTAGATGCACGATAATCCATATCCATTACCACGTAACCTTCATCAGCCAATAATGAATGAAACATAAACTCTCTAAAGTAAACAGACCAACCCATGTGTGAGTTTTGTAAATACCCTGCACCGTGATTAAAAATCACCGCTTTACGGGTTTTACCACTTTCGCCTTCTACGTAATCAGCTGGGTAGTATACCTTGGCGTATATTGGCTGTTCTGTATGGCTTGATGGCACTGCAACTATTTTAGGTGCCGTTAATTTTTTAGCTAAAAACGCGTTAGATACCGTATTAGTTAAACGTGTTGCCGTCGCATTAGCTTTAGCATCTATTACATATAGCTCAGCAGGCATGGTAATTTTAGAGTGTACTAGCAATAATTTACTTTCATCTGGGCTTAACGTGTAGTCGGTCATGCCATTTAAATCAGTAATTTTTTCACTTACAGCTGTTTGTGGATTTACACGAAAAATTTCGTATAAGCCTGGGTGCTCAACATTTGCTTTGTAATAAATAGCAGAGTCGTCGCTTGTAACTGTTGGGTTTGATACCTCAAACTGACCTTGAGTTAACGCAACGGCTTTACCGTTTAATGGTTTTTTATAAAGTTGGCTGTAACCTGACTCTTCTGAAAGGTAATAAAGAGTATTTGTGTTATTTAACCAGCCAAAATTATTAAATGCATAAGCAATCCATGCATCGTCATGTAAACGATGCTGCGACTCGAGTGTATTATTTTCAAAGTCTACGGTTGCAATCCAGCGATCTTTGTTGTCCCACGCTTCAAGCATAATAGCAACTTGCGAACCATCGTTGTTCCACACTATTGGGCTTTGACCTAATCCCCACCCAGTGATCAAATTAATAGCGCGGGGTGATTTTTTTGATTCATAGGTTTTGCCTAGTCGTGCATAATTTTCTTTTTTGACACTGGCTAATACATCTTCATTAAAACCTGGCAGCGTATCAAACGCTAGCGTGTTTTGTGTTTTATCATTTAAATTTATGTATATAAGTTGTGATGTTTCTTCTGTTGCATCAGCAATACGACGACGAACTTTTTTAGGGGCTATGGTTGCGTCATCAGTCACATAATGTGGCATTATATCGGTGTCACTGCGCCAGCTAGATTGCTTTTTCACAACCACCAATAACGCATCACCGTTTGGAGAAAGTTCTACTTTATCAACTTTATTGCCTTTGCCTAAATAGTAACTTGTATCCGCTATAGAGGTATTTTGCTCGTTTATTTGTGTATTACGCGCGTGCTGATCTTTTTTATTTTTGTGTTCAAGGGCAATATATTCAATAAGTTTGTGTTGTTCTTTTGCAATGTACGAACTCGGCTCGCTAATTCCTTTTGGTTTATCAGCAAGCTTTAAGTTAGCAATTTCTTGCGTTAACCCCGTCACTAAATCGACTTTAAAAAACACATTCCCTTGAAGATAAGCCAATGCGCCATCATTTAAAAACTGTGGATTGGATTCATTAACCGAGCTATGGGTTACTTGGCGAATTGTGTCAGTTTTTACATTTTTAACAAACACATTGCCTTTAAACACGTAGGCTTGCATTGCTTTATTGTTTGAAAAAACTGCGTTTCTAGCGCCCAGTGTATGTAGCTTACTTAATGCGACTTGTTCAGCTGTTTGAGACGTTAATGACTGGCTAAATAAATCATGTAAGGTGTTACCTTGTTGCTTTTGAGCATAAATAATTGTTGCTGAATCAGTACCCCAAAAAGCATTTTGAGGTTGGTTACCTATCCAATCAGGATCAGCCATTGCTTGCTTTAATGTAATTTTTTCAGAGCCAACATCGGCAGGTGTACTTACAATCGCCTCAACTTTATTTGTTGCCGAAATATTATTTTTAGATGATGTGTTTGCAGTTGCACTACAACCCGCAAGCATAACACTTGAGGCAACAGCCAATGCGACTAACGTTTTAGATGAGGAAAAATTAAAGATCATAGTGCTTCTATACCGTTATTATAATTAACGCGTATTTAAGCAGAAGCACCAAAGTTAATGCAATTTTTTAAGATAAATAGCCAATTAACAGGGTAAAGCTCTGTTTACTCATTCCTTAATTATTTAATTGCTAAATCAAGCCACACTAAACGATGATCGCTTGATGCCGTTCTATCTTTAATTAACCGATATTGCTCGCTTGATTCAACTGGCCAAAATACCCCGCCATCTTTTATTTCTAACCCATAAGTCGATGGTAATACATAATCAACACGTGCCTGCCAATTGGCAGTAAAGCGTTTTGCATAGGAAAACTCGTATTGCTGCTTAGCACCTTCACTTTGAGGTAAAAAGCGAGCATTGATTAATGGATTATTAAGTAATTGATCGGTTGTTTCTAAACGCGCTTTGTCACCTTCGGGTGCTGCATTTAAATCACCCAAAATAACAAAACGATACTGCGTCTCTAGCCCGCCTTTTTGTCCATTATCGTCGTATAAATAGTTAGTATTTGCTACGTAGTCAGCAATTAATCTAATTTCGTCATGGTTACGTTTGCCATTTCTATCTTCTTCGCCATCAAACACCGGAGGCGTAGGATGCGAGGCTAATATATGCACTGCTTTGTTATTAATAACAACCGGTACATCCCAAAACGATTTAGAACTTAACCTAAGAGCTTGCCACTCTTGAGCGCTATACCAATTCTCACCTGTTTTTGGCATTAACGGCATTTGGGCATTAGGCATATCTTTGTATTTAAAGGTTTGAAGAGTTCTAATTTTGTCAAAATCGATTGGGTACTTAGATAGTATGGCCATCCCATAATGCCCTTCAAAAAAGCCAAAGCCTTGGGCATCACCCATTACTTTACTTTTTTTACCATCGTTATCTAGGTCAAACTCTGTCGCAAGGCCCGTATTAACGGGTGCTATATAAGAATAAGGGTAATCAATGGCGGTTTGCTGGTTTTGGCTTACGTTTAAGTAATGTGTTTTAAAGTAATCAATACCTTGTTCTTTAGGAACAAAGTCAAACTCGTTCAGTAAAATAATATCTGGGCGAACGCGCTGGATAATTTCTGCAATATTTTTAATCTGTTGTGTGTTTGAGGTAAGAGCTTTGACTAAGGCATCACTTTTAATAAGCTCGCCTTTGGCAGTGTAATTTGTAGCATCCATACTGACATTGAATGTGGCAACACGAATAGACTCTGTCGCATGAATATTGACACTCAAAAACGTGGCGACTAACGCGCCATAAATTAGTTTAGATTTCATTTAAACACTCACCTTGAAATAATTGGTTTTATTATTTCATAATGTAGTGCGTTTTTGTTTTTTTACAGACAAAAAATGCCGAGTAAACTCAGCATTTTTTAATTAAGGTGCAATTTAATTTTGGCTCGAGGTATTTCACCTAAAGTTCTGAGTAAATGCGGCATAAAGCGTCTTGCTTATTTAACTGAGAAAAGGCTCATCCGTCCTGCTCAAGGCCCCTAGCCTAAAATTAGTTTTTCTGCCGTTTTTAAAATACCCGGGTAATCGTGCTCTGGTAAATAATCAGTTAATTGACTTAACTTGTCTGACAGGTCATTCATATTGTGAGCCGATACATTAATATGACCCATTTTACGACCTGGCTTCGCCGCTTTACCGTACCAATGGCTTGTTACGTCAGGTAATGTAAGTACCTCAGCAGGGATGCTTGCTTGTCCAAGCACATTGATCATAGCCGTAGTATGTTTTAGCTCAGTATTTCCAAGTGGTAAACCTGCAACGGCACGCATATGATTTTCAAATTGCGAACAATGACAACCTTGCTGAGTCCAATGACCTGAATTATGGACTCGTGGTGCAATTTCATTAACTAATAGTGTGCCCATTACATCAAAAAACTCTATGGCCAATACACCCACATAGTTAAGTTCGTTAGCAATTTTAGTAAATGCGTCGTTTGCTTGTGCTTCTACCTGTTTATTATTTTTACCAGCAACAGAAAGCGTTAGCACACCGTTGGTATGCTCGTTTTCTGTTAACGGATAAATAGCAACATTACCGTGTTTATCTCGCGCACCAATAATAGAGACTTCTCGATCAAACGGGATCATTTTTTCTGCAATAATCGTGTGCGGCGCATCCTGTGACCCTGATGCTATAAAATCAGCCATTTCTGACCAAATTTGTTCTATTTGATCATCTGATTTTAATCGCCATTGCCCTTTACCGTCGTAGCCTGCTTGACAGGTTTTTATTACAAGTGGCTTACCTAGGTTTTTAGCAGCAAGTTCTAAATGTGCTTTTTCAGTAATTAGCTGATAAGGCGCACATTCAACCCCTGTTTTATTAAGTAACGCTTTTTCTAGTGCTCTATCACCACCTGTTTTAATTGCGGCTTTACCCGGATAAAACTTGTTGCTATTACAGCATAGCGTTAAAACATCATCAGGAATGTGCTCAAATTCAGCCGTGATTGCATCAGCTGATTCAATAGCTTGTTCAAGCGTTGTTGTATACACTTCGCCCGTTAGCGGGTGAACAATTTTTTGGCTGCCAACATCGTAAGCAACTACATTCAAATTAAGTGGTGCGCCTGCAAGGCTCATCATACGTGCAAGTTGTCCTGCACCTAAAATTAAAATATTCATCGTTACTCAGCAGGATTTGGGTTAGCTAATATTGTGTCGGTTTGATTTTTACGAAATGCTTCGATTTTTTCAAAAATCTCAGGGTTATAGCAACCTAAAATTTGCGCAGCTAATAAACCTGCGTTTGCAGCGCCAGGCTCACCAATGGCCAAAGTCCCTACTGCAACGCCTTTAGGCATTTGACAAATCGAAAGTAGCGAGTCAACGCCATTAAGCGCTTTAGACTTTACTGGCACGCCTAAAACAGGAACCGATGTAAAAGCAGCCGCCATACCCGGTAGATGGGCAGCGCCACCTGCGCCTGCAATAATAACTTTGATGCCGCGTTCTGCAGCTGAGCTTGCATAATCAGCAAGTAATTGAGGAGTGCGATGTGCAGATACAACTTTGGTTTCGTACTTAATGCCAAACTGCTCTAGCATAAGCGCAGCGTGTTCCATGGTTGGCCAATCTGATTTAGAACCCATAATAATGCCAACAGTCATAAATACTCCTCAGTAATGTATTTTAAAATAGCGGACTTATGTCCGGTTTTAGGCGGGTATTATACCCAAACACGTTTAATTTGCGAGGTTCGAATGATATTAAATGAAGATTAACGGCTAATTTTTTATAAATAATAAACATAAAACAAAAACAAAAAAAGCCATGTTTAACATGGCTTTTTTAATTCTGTAATTACAAAGTAACTAGGCTTCTTTACTTGCTAGGTACTCTGAGTAATTACCTCTAAAGTCGATTATCTTACCGTCTTTAATTTCCCATATGCGGGTAGCAACAGAAGATACAAATTGGCGGTCATGCGATACAAACAACAACGTGCCTTCGTAAGCTTCAAGGGCTAAGTTAAGCGCTTCAATCGATTCCATATCCATGTGGTTGGTTGGCTCATCCATTAATAGTATGTTTGGTTTATGCATCATGATTTTGCCAAACAACATACGGCCTTGCTCACCACCAGATATTACTTTTACTGACTTTTTAATGTCGTTTTGCGAAAACAACATACGACCTAAAAAGCTACGAACAACTTGCTCATCATCGCCTTCTTGCTGCCATTGCTCCATCCACTCAAACAAGTTCATGTCTTTTTCAAATTCGTCGGCATGATCTTGTGCGTAGTAGCCAATGTTAGCGTTTTCAGACCACTTAAATTCACCCGCTTTTGGCGCAAGTTTTCCTGCCAACGTATTAAGTAGCGTTGTTTTACCCACGCCGTTTTCACCAATTATGGCAATGCGCTCGCCTACTTCTACTAAACCTTCTAGGCCTGTGAATAACGTATTGTCTTCAAAACCTTGGCTAAGGCTTGTCATTTCTAGTGCGTTACGAAACAGTTGTTTTTCTTGGTCAAAACGAATAAATGGTGTTTGACGAGACGAGGCTTTTACTTCGTCTAACTGAATTTTGTCAATACGCTTAGCACGCGATGTAGCTTGCTTAGCTTTAGAGGCATTAGCCGAGAAACGTGATACAAATTGTTGTAGCTCTGCAATTTGGCTTTTCTTTTTGGCATTTTCGCTTAATAAACGTTCGCGTGCCTGCGTTGCTGCAAACATGTACTCGTCGTAGTTGCCTGGATAAATACGAAGCTCGCCGTAATCTATGTCAGCCATGTGCGTACACACAGAGTTTAAAAAGTGGCGGTCATGCGAGATGATGATCATAGTACAATCGCGCTGGTTCAATACATCTTCTAACCACTTGATCGTGTAAATATCCAAGTTATTGGTAGGCTCATCAAGTAGCATGATATCTGGGTCAGAAAACAACACCTGAGCAAGTAGTACTCGCAATTTAAAACCAGGCGCAATTTCAGACATGGGCCCGTAATGCTGCTCAGTAGCAATACCAACACCTAATAAAAGCTCACCGGCTTTAGATTCGGCAGAGTAACCGTCCATTTCAGCAAATTCTGTTTCAAGATCGGCTACTTTCATACCATCTTCTTCACTCATTTCTGGTAAAGAATAAATACGATCCCGCTCTTGTTTAATATCCCATAACTCTTTGTGACCCATTATCACTGTATCGATTACAGAGTATTCTTCGTAAGCAAACTGGTCTTGGTTTAGTTTAGCAACGCGCTCATTTGGATCTGTGCTTACATTACCTGAAGATGGTTCAAGCTCACCGCTTAAAATTTTCATAAACGTTGACTTACCACAACCATTTGCACCGATTAAACCGTAGCGGTTTCCATCGCCAAATTTTGCTGAGATATTTTCAAATAATGGTTTAGCACCAAATTGCATGGTGATATTAGCTGTACTAATAATAGCGCTACCCTCCAAAGGAGTTTGTGATGTATTTAATTTGCGCGCAGTTTATATCAAAAAGGGCATTTTTTCTATCAAAAATCGAACTTAACAAGCACTGAAACTTAATTATTAAGGGTGTGCAATTCTTATTTTATTTTTATATTTAACTTATGATTTGAAGTGAATTTAAAACCCAATAAAACTTGATTACTCAGATTTTTGAATACTCATCACGGTGATGCTATTACACTAAAAATTAATATATAGCTAACGTGAAAAAACATCATAATAATTAATTATTTTTAAGGTTGTAAATTTTCAGACTGCTTATGTATTTACTATAAAAATACACTTTAATAACAACTTAAAAACACAATTAACCCACCGTGAATGTCTACATAATATATGAATAATTTCGATGATGTTTTTTCACTTTTTACCAATAAAGGTGTTTGTTAGTGTGCCTTGCACTTACCATTTTACCGACGTACACAAGGCAGTACACAATGAAATTGAAATTAACATCAATGCTGATAGCAACAATGATTAGCCCTTCGGTATTCTCTGAAGTAAACGTATACAAGGACGAGCGTAATTCAATGAGCGTGGGTGGTTTTATTGACGTAAGGATTATAAATACACAAAATCAAACAGAAGTTGTAAACGGTACATCGCGTATAAACTTTAAATTTGATCGCGAACTTAAGCAAGGCTGGACTGCATTAGGGCGTGTAGAATGGGGTGTAAACCCTGTAGGTAGCAGCAATATTGTTTACAACAACCGCTTTGAATCAATTCAAGATGAGTTTTTATATAATCGCTTAGGTTATGCCGGCATTTCGCACGAAAAATATGGCCAAATTACTATTGGTAAGCAATGGGGGGCATGGTACGACGTTGTTTATGGCACCAACAACAGCTTTGTATGGGATGGTAATGCAGCTGGTGTATATACCTACAACAAAGACGATGGCGCAGTAAACGGCACCGGCCGTGGCGATAAACTTATTCAATATCGTAACAGCTACAACGATTTAAGTTTTACACTGCAAGCACAGCTTAAAAACAGCGAATTTTACACCTGTGATGTAAGCGATATAACTGAATATGAATGCGAGACATTGTGGAACACTGGCGATAGCGCTGCACAGGAAGTTGAGTTTAACTACACCTTTGGTGCCTCGGTTACTTACACCCCTACAGACATGTTAACGCTTACAGCCGGTGTAAACCGAGGTGAGTTTGATTTAACTTACGGCGATGGCTCTACACAAAATGTTGAAGATTTAATATACGGTGCAGGTATTATGTGGGGCAGCGTAGATCAAAAAGGTTTTTATGTTGCCGCTAATATTAATAAAAACAAAAATCACGATACCGATAACCTTGGTCGCTTAATTAAAGACGCAATGGGTGTAGAAACATTTGCATCGTACCGCTTTGATAACGATTTTCGCCCTTTTATCGCCTACAACGTATTTGACGCTGGTGATGGTTACGTAATTCAACCTAACTTTAATACCGATCCTAACGATGTATTTAAACGTCAATTTGCTGTTATTGGCCTTCATTATTTAATTGACGAAGACACGATTGCGTATATAGAGGCCCGTAAAGATTTTAGTGACTTTGAAAGCAACAATAAAGATCAGCAAGCCCAAATGGAACAGTCGGAAGATGACGGAATCGCATTTGGATTTAGATACCAATTATAAAATTATAATTTGCCCTTTCATGCCCTACTAAGTTAGGGCGTTTTACCTGAGACACCACCTACTCTTTGACAATAATCATATCTTTTAAACTCTTAGTTAAGATTAATTTTAACCAATATAGTATGATGTGTTCTTTAATAAGATTAAAAAGGAATAGCCTTAATCGCAAGAGCTATTTCGTCAATTACTTACTACTTTAAGTTGAGCGACATATTAAGGTGTTTTATTTAAAAACCTTTGATATCCGCCTAGCGCATCAGCAACACTCAATAGTGGATTGTCGTTATGTTCGGCATTGGGGTTAATAATAGATTCCCACAGTAAGTTGTTATTATGGTTGGTTTTAAATGTCTGCTCTAAATTATTATATGCCTCTAACATTAACGGGTGCTCATCCCCACCTACCGACAAAAACAAATAGGTTGGCTGCTTAAACGCCTCCTTATTTGATTTTAAAAACGTATCAACCTTACTTACTACTGTCATATCGTCGTACCAAGCAGCAGGGCTAAACGCAAAATAGCCATTAAATAATTCGGTTTTTGTATGAAATACATACAACACAAAACTTCCACCAGCAGAAAACCCACTTAGGACACGGTTATTGTTTAGCTTAAATTTACTCGATAAATAAGGCAGAAGCTCTATTTCAATAAACTGTAAAAACTTATCAGCCTCACCATTAGGCTGCGTTCCATCATCTAATCTAGCTTCAGTATTAACCTCTTGGCGTGCGTAAGGCGGCACTAGGTCGCGATTACGAGAAGATACAAAAAATAAGTTTGGAATAGCCACTAGTATTGCTTGCTTACCACCTTGTTTTTTAGCAAGCATAGTTAAAGACTCATCCCATTTATCTAGGTTAAAATTACCATCTGTTTTAATAATTAACGAATACGTTTTATTAGCATCGTAATTACTCGGTAATCTAATAAAAATTTTACGCGTTTCATTTAATACTTTTGAATCGATTGTTACATCTGTATAGGCCGAAACATAATGGTTATAATAACGGCTGCCTAAAATAATTAAGCTCAATGCAATCACAGCAAATGCTAAGTTTACTAAGTAATTTTTATTTATGTGTATAGCCATATTTTTCTCTATGTATTAAAAATGACAAAACCAAACGCTGCTTTTATTTTCGCTAAGTTGAAACCCTAGCCCATTTAGCAAATTACACGAGGCTATATTGCGACTGTCTACCTCGGCATAAATAGTTTTTAACTTAAAAATCATCACTAATTCAGGTATTAACGCTACAAGCGCCTCTTTCATGTAACCCTTACCCCAAAAATCCGGCGCCAGCTCAAAGCCTAAAAAAGCGCAGCTTACTTGTTCATTAATTTTATATAGGCCACAACTACCAATCACTTTGTTTAGAGTATTATGCGTAATCGCTAAACGTATAACTTCCCCTTCATAGTAGCCGCTAATATCATCTTGTATTAATTGCTTTACATCACTTTTAGATAGCGGGATTAAATAGTCATTAAATTTACTAACCAACGGGTTGTTTAAAATAGCATGTAAACTAGTTACATCTTTATGAGATATTAAACGCAGCGATATACGAGGCGTATTTATTTTTTCAAACATGATTTAAATACAGGGCAAATTGCTCTTTATGAACCTGCATTATTAACTTACCATAGTGCATTAACAAGCATTATATAACGAGCACACAAGTATGAGTGACGAATTTAAAGTAATACAACCTACCACAACTGTGTATTGTCCTAAGCGCGGCGAGGGCTGGACCCTAACCGGCATTACTAATATAAATGAGTTTACCTCAGTCATGTTTGATGGCACACGTTACACTCTACCCGCACGTGAAATAGTGGAAGAGCTACTCCCTAACCAGCTAGCTCGAGAACAAAATAAGTAACGCCCCATCAATAAAAAAGGCTACAGTTATGCAGCCTTTTTTATAATTTACGCCAATTTAAAATGCATCGTCTTCACTGTATACATTTACTTTTAGCTCGCCGTCTTCTTCAAATACAACAAACGAAATAGGCTTACAGCATACTTGGCAGTCTTCTATGTATTGCTCATCAATATCTGCAGCATCTAGTAATACCTCTATAACTTCACCGCAATACGGGCAGCTAATTGATTCTTCAGTTAATTGGTTCATCTAACACCAGGTAAATTACATCATCAATGAATTAACCTTAATCAACACGGTTAAACTTTTCAACTGCGTTTTTAGTGGAATACATAGTATTAAAATATAAATTAGACACTTTTGACCAAAACCAAATTTGTTAGCTAAAAATATGAAATACCTTTTGTACTTGATAGGTCTAATTAAACGTATAGTTAAATTAATTCTAAAGGTGGATATTTTTATGAAAAAAACACTCTCATTAACGCTAGCATCTACCCTCGTTTTATTTAGCACACTCTCTTACGCAGAAGAGACAAAAAAAGCAGTGCTTGCAGGTGGTTGCTTTTGGTGTATGGAATCAGATTTTGAGAAACTTGAAGGCGTAACCGACGTAATATCTGGCTTTACAGGGGGTAAAATTAAAAACCCTACATATAACGGTAATCATAAAGGACACTATGAAGCGGTTGAAATCACCTATAAACCTAGCATTGTAAGCTATCAAGAAATACTCAATCATTATTGGGTTAATATTGACCCTTTTGATCCGAAAGGCCAATTTTGCGACAAAGGCCCCAGTTATCGCAGTGCTATATTTGTTGCTAATGAAGAAGAACGTAAATTAGCAGAGCAATCCAAACAACGTGTTATTAAAGAGTTTCCTAATCAAACCGTTGTTACGCCAATATTAAATACAACGGTGTTCTACCCTATCAAAGGAAAAGAAAGTTACCATCAAGATTACTACAAAAATAACCCTATCCGTTATAACACTTATCGCTGGCGATGCGGACGAGACAGTCGCCTAGAAGATATTTGGGGCGACAGAGTTACGCATTAAAATAAAAGGCTGCATTTAATGCAGCTTTTTAACGCTTAAAAAGGCATTAAACGATTCTATTATTAATTTTTATTAATACTGTTTATTTTATTGTCCAGTTTATTAATAATTAACTCTACAATAAACTTAACTCCTAGATTGTTAAACCTGTATTAAATAACTGGAGTTACATCGTATGAAAACCAAACAATTACAATTAGCCCGTGCTCTAGATTTACCAACACGCCAAGAAATGTTAAACCGTGATCACTCGGTACAGCAGTTTTGGGCAAGCAACGACGACCTAATTTCAGACGCTTGGAAAGAATGGGAAGCAAGCGAAGTTGACGCTTCTACCTTTACGCTAGACGATTCGTTACTCGATAAAAATTTACGCGAAGCCGTACAACAAGCATGGGAAAATCCATCTAAAGAGCATTTAGTAAAAGCGCTTTTAGAGGAAGTGGCACCTGATGTGTTTCAGTTTCAATTTTTTGATCCTGAGCGCCTAACTGTTTTACGTGGCTACCTTGAACAAGTATGGAACTCTAATATTCCTATGCGCCCACCTTACGGTATTGTATTAAACCGCCGCGGCGTTATGCTCGATAAACGATCAGAGGGCTATTTAGCAGCGCCAAGTTTTCAAGCACTTTATAACGAAATGCTAAACACTTATATGCGCCCTATTTCGCGTTTATTATTTCCTGAAATTACAGGTTACGACACGCAAACATTTGGTTTTTCTATTTACTATGACCCAAGTACAGATGCGTCTATTCGCCCACATACTGATGCATCAGCGGTAACGTTAAATATTAATTTAAATTTACCGGGTGAGGAGTTTACCGGTTCTGAGCTTGATTTTTACGACCAAGTTACAGGTAAAGTAACTCAACTTAGTTTTAAGCCAGGTTTCGCGATGATCCACAGAGGAAGTGTGGCACATGCTGCTAAACCCATAACCAGTGGCGATAGAACCAACTTTGTACTGTGGTTGTTTGGCGACAGCGGGCGTTTACCAGCTCAAGGCGCACAACGCCCAGTAATAGAGGCTACAAAGCGCTGGACTACTCCAGTAACAACACCCGATGGCTACGCACCAATTTAAATACCCCGGTATAAAACTGATATCAATCAGCCCATAAAAGCTAATTAAAGCTAATTAAAGCTAATTAAAGCTAATTAATAATTAGTTTAATGGGCTTTTTACTTGTTGCTTTACACGTTAATAACTATCTTTTAAACATTAATAGTTAATTTATTACAGTAGAAATGACGTTAAACAGCATTTTAATAGCCGCATTGTTATTATCACCCATCGTTAATGCATCAATCACTGAGCAAACGCTCGTAGTAGGTTTTGGTGAAAAACTTCCCCCTTTCGTATTCCCTGATTCAAATAGTGGTCTAACAGTAGATATTATTACAGCGGCTTTAACACCTTTAGGCTACACAATTGAGTCTCGATATTATCCTTACACTCGGCGTGTAAAAGAGTATAAAAAAGGAAATATCGATGTAGTAGCAGATATTAATTTAAATACTGCAAACGGAAACAGCCTAAAAGGTTATTTATCATATGCGTCTTATACATACGAAAATCTAGCTTTTGCTTTAAGTAAAAACAACTTTAAATTGAGTGAAATAGCCGATTTGAAAAATTATAGTCTATTGTCATGGCCAAGTGCTGCCATTCACTTAGGAGATGAGTATGCAAATATGGCTAAAGCTAATCCATTGTATAACGAAATACACGACCAATCGCTTCAAGTTAAATTTTTGTACTTAGACAAGGTAGATGTTATACAAATGGATAAACAAAGCTTTGACTACTTTCGCGCAAATATAAAAGATATTGATACAACACAAAAAATTGATAGGTTCCCTTTATTCGGAAAAAGCCCTAATGGATATTTATTTAAGTCTAAAAAAGTACGCAATGACTTTAATTTACAACTGCAAAAACTCAAAGAATCCGGCGAGTACAAGCAAATTTTTGATGGATACTTAAAATAATTAATTTAAAAAAAAATAGGCTGCCTATATAAGCAGCCTATTTGTTTCTATCGTTTTCATGGATACGTTTAAAACTTATAGGATGCAGAAAACTTAACGTTTCTTGGTGTACCAGGTTGTACCCATGCATCGGCAAACGAGTTTGTGTAATACGTTTCATCAAACAGGTTATTTACCTCAGCCGTAATACCAATGGCGTCTGTTACATCGTAATTTACAAAAGCACGGGCTGTTGTGTAGCTTGGTAGTTCAAAGTCGGTACCAAAAAAGCCGTTACGCTTGCCCACATGTAATAAACCACCACCAAACTTAATGGCTTTACCGTAAAGCGCTGTTGATTGCACTAACTGTAAGCTAAGCTGTTGCACTGGCACATTTAATAGTGATGCGCCCGCTTCTACTGTGTAACCAAAATTCGCTGTGATAAAAACCCACCTCAAACAACATTAGATGTGAGTGTAAAGTCGGATACAAAACGGTTTGGTTTCACTGCTTATTTGTAAGGTTAACAGACCAAAGACAAACCAACCGAAGTCCCCAGCAAGAACAATTAGTAGAAGTAATTTTACATGACGTGACCGAACGCGCAGAGCGCGAGTTTCAAACCCAATTTGAAGCCGATCACGATCCACTCACTGATCTATTTAATCGCCGTGCAGGCGAAAAGCGCCTAAAAAAAGCACTACGTGAATGCGCTAAACATGGTCAACATCTTGTGCTTATGATGATTGATTTAGACAAATTTAAACCCATTAACGACACCTATGGTCACGAAGCCGGTGATAAAGTGTTGATAGAGATAGCAAACCGCTTTAAAAAACGATTCAATAACAATACTGACATATGTATCCGCCTAGGCGGTGACGAATTCATTGTTGCGCAGCAAATTAATAATTACGATAAAAGCTCAACACAGAACCAAGCCATAGCCCTGCTCGATGAGCTACAGCAGGACATTAGTATTTCTCAAACTAAAAAATGCGCAGTCGGTGCAAGCATAGGTATTGCAGTAGCCCCTAACGATGGCAATGAACTACTTGAATTGATGTTCAACGCTGACAAAATGCTCTACCACGTAAAAGAAACAGGCCGCGGAAATGTTGCATTTTATGACGAGTTAAAAAATAAGATGCTCTTAAGTATTTTGAACAATTAAGTTTTCAATTGCTAAAATGCCAACCTATTTTCCTATCAAGATATACAATGGCAAACTTCAATACTCATCTGAATACTGCTGTTATCATCACCGGCTTAAGTTCAGCCGCTCTTTTATCGGCAGGCCACATTGATTTAAACAGCGCACTTTGGTTATGGTTTTTAGGCTCCATTGGCGGCCTATTACCAGACATAGATTCAGATAACTCCACATCACTCGATACTATTTTTAACTTATTTGCTCTTTGTGCTGTATTAATAGTAATGCATTACATAACCACCGAGCTAATCATCCAAATTAGTTTTGTAGAGTTAGTTGTAGTGCCGTTGTTAGTGTATGGATTTATGAAATATATTATCAGGCCCATTTTTGAGTGGATCACAGTACACAGAGGTAGCTGCCACTCTTTATTATTTATACTGTTATGCGCTTTGTTAACAACACAAGTAACCTGGCAGCTGAATGACCAAACAACCATGTATTCAGCCACCTTTGCCTGGTTAACAGGTGGCTTTATTGTACTCGGCGGGTTAATACATTTATTACTCGATGAAATTTACAGTGTCGATTTAAGTAATGTAGAAATTAAACGCTCTTTCGGAACCGCTTTAAAAATAGCTAATTTCGATAATAAATTAATTACGTTGGCGTCTGTTATTGCCATTGCAGGTTTAATCTATGCAGCCCCACCTACAATGCAAACTATCACTTTGTTAAGTGATTGGTCTCGTTTTAAGCTTATATCTTAGTCAGTTTAATCTTCGGCTCCTTTAGTGCCTTGGTAACTCAAACTGACTACAACATTGCTAAAGTGCTTGGCACTCTTTGGTACAAAATATTTTTATAATTTTAAACGAAATAATTAAATAGTTTCACCTGTCTTATACCTGCAAGTTCGAAAGTTTTGCATCACTTAAAGCGTCAAACATAAAATTATAAGAGGTCCATAATGGAATTTACGAATAAACGCACCCCACTAATTGCAGCATCTCTATTATTGGCATTAGCGATAACACAGGCTATTTTTACAGCGCTTTACAGTGGCGGAATTAGCTTTTCAAGACAGTATGCATGGGGTTTAGAAGCGGTGCTTTTCACTGTACTTGTTGCCTTTGCAAGTGCTGCTATGGTGCAAGCAAAAAACGCTCAATTAGGCTGGTCGGCAATCACATTTAGCGCAGTTCTTAACATAATACAAGTAAGTATTGGCCTAACTTTATTTTCAACATTTGGCAAAGTTGCAGGTGCAGTAGAAGGCGCACAACCTTTAATTGGTGGTGTAGTGTCTTTATCATTCATGATTTACTACGCAGCTAAATTATTATTAGGCTTAGCAGCACTTGTATTCGGCCTCTCTTTTATTGCCAAAGGCGGCAAAGCCATTGGTAGCCTTACAGCCCTTGCTGGCGGTGTTGCAATGCTTGCCAATGCTATATTAATTATATTTGGCCGTGATGGATTTCTGCCATCAGGCGTTGCCGGTGCTTCGGGCATGATTGCAACATTACTTTTAGCAATTTGTTTATTTAGTCTTAACCGTAAAGCAGATCAAGGCTCAATATCACACGAGTGATAATCTGTTTATAAAGGATCTATCAACATCGGCGAATATACTCTATCCGCCGATTTTTTTACGTTTAAAGCATTCGCCGTACATATTCCAACTAACAAGTTCAAACGCTATTTACGTAATCATAAAATATAGAACCGACCCCATTTTTATTTAATTTGTTTGTAAAATAAGAGCTTCAATCTATTAAATATAAAGAGCGAGTGAACAAAGCAGTCCTTCCACAGGCTTCAAATGGGTAACAATACTTATTCATTATGACTTAGCCTTTTATACCCACCTTGTTAATATGTTAGAGTATTTTAAAAAGACTAAGTTTAATGATTTAGCTTACCCTACTACACTAATAAATTAATAATAAAGAGAAAAAATGACAAAATCTAACACCGGTGTTGTTGTATTGAGTGCTGTAAGAACAGCAATTGGTAGTTTTGGCGGAACCCTAAAAAACTTTTCCCCTGCAGAGCTTGGTACCCTTTGCGCTAAAGAAGCAATCAAAAGAGCAAATATTCCTTTAAACCAAATAGGTTCAACCGTTATTGGTAAGGTAATACATAATGGCCCAAAAGATGCTTACCTATCACGGGTTATAGGCATAGATGCCGGGCTGCCTATAAACAGCCATGCAGTTACACTAAATCGCTTATGTGGTTCAGGCCTTGAAGCCATAATACAAGCAGCGCAACAAATTCAATTAGGTGATGTAGATGCAGCCCTTGCTGGTGGAACAGAAAGTATGAGCACATCAGCTTATACACTTCAAAGTAACCGCTGGGGGCAAAAAATGGGCAACAGCGTAATGCTTGACGAGCTCACAACAACATTACAAGATCCGTGGGATAACAACCCTATGGGGATGACCGCAGAGAACGTTGCAGAAAAATATGCAATTAGCCGCAAACAACAAGATGATTACGCAGCGCAAAGTCACCTTAAAGCAGCCAGAGCAATTGAACAAGGTCACTTTAAGTCGCAAATAGTGCCAATAGAAATTACATCACGTAAGGGCACGCACCTTTTTGATACCGACGAACATGTTCGTGCCGATACTACAGCCGAAAAACTTGCCACTTTAAAGCCCTACTTTAAAAAAGATGGCACCGTTACCGCAGCAAGCTCATCAGGTATAAACGATGGCGCAGCCATACTTGTACTTATGTCTGAACAAAAAGCCCAAGAACAAGGGCTTCAACCTATTGGACGACTCATTGACTATGCTCGTGCTGGTGTTGAACCCTCATTAATGGGAACCGGACCTATTCCTGCTGTGCAGCAAGTATTTGAAAAAACCGGCCTAACAATCAAAGATATGGATATAATTGAATCTAATGAGGCTTTTGCAGCCCAAGCCTTATGCGTAGCAAATGAGTTAAACTTTCCTGCACACAAGGTGAACCCAAATGGCGGCGCCATTGCCTTAGGCCACCCGGTTGGCGCAACAGGCGCTATATTAACTACAAAATGCCTTCACGAGCTGAAGCGTATAAATGGTCAGTACGGTTTAGTCACAATGTGTATTGGCGGCGGGCAAGGAATAGCAGCCATTTTTGAAGCGCTTTAATTTTAGGCCTCATTAGGTTTAACTATAAAAGTTTATTCACAGAGAGAGTTTAGAAGCGCTTTGCTTATAGAGGAGGTAAAAACGTATGGGCTATATTTTGCGTATACCACCTATTGCATATCTGTTTGTGAAAACCGCTTTTAACCTTTTTTTACAAAGAAAATAAGCGCTGTTTCAACATATAAGTTAGCTATAAAACATGAGCCAATCTCATCTACAAAACATGTTTTAAAGTTAACTTTCTAACCCCAAAAAAAATACCGCCAAATGAGACTATAAATAAAATCGGTAAAAACAGTAATGCATTGGTGTTGTCTATATTTATAGCTGGGCATCCAATAACTGCCAGCGTATTAATTAGTAGCAATATTAAACTTGATTGCAGATAGCCTTTGTAGCCTATCCCCCCTGCAAACAACAGCATAATAAATGAACCTGATATTGCAGGCGTAAAAGGTGCGGCGGCGAGTAACATGCAAACAACCGAAAATATAACAGCACATCCAATTATTACTTTAAACATAACAACCTCCATGGTGAATGGCTTTTAATACAAGAAGTTTTAACTTTTAAATTGATAACTTTATTGTTTAATAACAGGTGTGGCTAAACAAAAACAAATATAAAAACATGTACTCGCCCTAATAAAGTTTGCTTTGTAAATCATTAGCACAAATGTATTTTTCACTTAATTTAGCGAGCCCAATCATTTTCTCGTTAAAAACACGTGAATAAGCAATAGCATGTTCTTCCAGCTCAATGTATGCAGAACAATTACTGGTGTCTGAACCAACCCACAAAACGTCCCATTTAGTTTTTAATATAATACAAGCAGACATGTGGATATGTTCAAACCCCGGACGTGCAGGAGCTAAACCATTAGCGACGGCAATAAAAGAAACGCCTTTAGCCTTAAAACTTTGTTTTGCATCAGCGCCGGCACGTTCAATAACAAAGTCATTGCGTAGATGTTCAAAAGAGCAATCACTAGCTAAAACAAGAGGAGAAAAAAGAGAAATAAAAGGTATAACTATCTTCATGAAATCCCTTAATAATTACCACTCAAAATGGGTGAGGAACATTGTCTTGCTACAATTAGTTGTTATATGCCAATTAGCACAATTGGTTCTTCGTTATCCATGAGCAAGTTTAGTTCTTCGATTTTCCAGATACCTGCAGATTTGTACATTGCAACATATGCGAGTCCTGATTTATCATTACCTACTATTTTGATAGCAAAATTTGCTTCACCCTTAACTCCACTATCGGAAATTTCAAATCCATTTGCGTAATCAAATGAAAAATCTGGGGATTGGCCAAAGTTAGCTTGAACAATAGGATTAGTAGATAGTTTACTTACTGTCATCTTGAATGCGCGGCTGTCAGTAAATTTAGCTATTACGGAAGCCATTATTATTGTAAATATGGTGATAAAAACACAAAAGAACATTACTCGTTTATGGAATTTACTTTTACTATTCCACCATGCGAATCCTACATCAATAACTGACATTTAACTCTATACTCCCTTGGCACATAACGGCCCAATATGCCGACGAAACGAGCTCAGCGAATTGAGATCGGAATAATTGGGTTGATATGTGATTACAATTTAACAACCAGTGCTTTTGTTTTTAGACTTAAACAAACCTTTACCAGTTAATAGCGACAAATAAACACCCACGACAATTATCATTAACATTGAGCCAATAAAAATCTCTCTTTGAATTACAAAAGTAACTGGAATTACAGGGGCTATAAATAACATAAAAGTGGATGAGATATTCTTCTTAGTAATATAACTCGCAGTTTTAATTCTAAATAATTTCATTATTAAACTCCTTTTTAGTTTTCAACACAAATCACATAACGCTTGCCTAACCGGCGTAAAATAGCTGGCTAAAATTAGCGACGAAGGAGCGCAGCCTGCTGTTTTGCGTCCTTTGGTTTAGTCACTTGTTATATTTATTGATATTTACCCACAAACTTAGTTTGTTGACTATGTGTCGATAAATTTTTTGATGCCCACACTTTATATTTTTCGATGTTAGCTGGCTTGTTCCATTCTTTTTGGTTATGGAAGTTCCATACGTACTGCTCCATGAATCCAGCTTTGTATACAGAGTAAAGCTCGCTAGCATAAACATCTTTATAAGCACTTTTATCCTGTCTCTTATACACATCTGACGCTGCCGACGAAGAGGATAGTGTA